>OGRI01000001.1_pt1 | contig 500158 bp, 314 predicted proteins | sample 1553391 | NCBI WGS metagenome assembly OGRI01 (sample SAMEA2580052, study PRJEB22360) | human gut metagenome | reverse complement strand
CTTTCATAACGCCTATGTGTGAGAGTGATTTCCATGTCATCAGCCGCTTTAGGAACGACGTAGTCCTGTACTATCCGACATTGGAAAAGAAAACAAGAAAACGTGGTCATCCCAAGTGGTTTGACGGCAGGATTGACTTTGCCAATCTGGATCTGACCCGGTGCAAGGAATACGAGGTGAACAAGGGAAAACTATACGGATTGAGGGTATATGCAAAAGCTCTCAAAAGGTATGTTTCCTTGGCCGTCTGGTATCCGATGGACGGGAGGACAGACAAGTGGCAGCTTTATTTCTCTACAGATGATTCCATGGATGGATGCGAAGTCCTGGATTATTACAGAACCAGGTTCCAATTGGAATTTTGCTTTAGAGATGGAAAGCAGCATGCTGGAATTACCAACTGTCAGTCAACTGACTTCAGAAAGTTGGATTTTCACTTCAATGCATCGCTTGCTGCTGTCAACTTGACCAAAGCGGCATGTAAGAGGCTCGGAATAGCCTATTCCATATCCTCTTGCAAGTCATTCATACACAATGCGTATATGCTTGAACGATTTATTTGCGTGTTTGGGATTAACCCAGACATGCAAGTTATTGACAAACTTTTCAAAGAACTCATTTTATTTACTGCCAGAGCCGCTTAGGCTTGGCGAATTTTTAACGAACTATTGAATTAATCCAAAGTATTATGAAGAACAAGAAAACACACATGAAACGAATGCTAATGCTTTCGTTATTGACCGGTGCTTGCTGTTTCCACAGTTATGCAACAGCAAATGAGCCTGTTTTAATGAAAGGAACGGAATCCGTTGAAAGCATCTTACAGAACAAAAGAATCTCAGGTGTGGTAAATGACAATTTCGGTCCGGTCATCGGTGCAAATGTATCTATAAAAGGAACTTCCATAGGCGCCATTACCGATATGGACGGAAAGTTCAGTTTTGATGCGCCGGAAGATGGAACACTAGTCATTTCCTTCGTAGGATACGTCACACAAGAGATATCGATAAAAGGAAAAAGTTCTTTCACCATCAATCTGAAAGAGGACACAGAAATGCTGGATGAAGTAGTAGTAACTGCACTGGGTATTAAGAGAGAAAAGAAAGCATTGGGCTATGCCATGCAAGAAGTAAAAACGGATGTGTTCTCTGAGAACCGTTCCAGCAGCGTGTCCAACCTATTGCAGGGTAAAGTGGCAGGTGTTCAGATTTCACAATCCGGTAGCGGTGTAGGCGGCCCTACCCGCGTGGTTCTCCGCGGTCTTAACTCTTTAAGCGGTAATAACTCTCCACTTTGGGTAGTCGACGGACTTCCCGTATTGGATAGTTCGAACAGCAATACACAGTTTTCATATTCTTCGGGAGCTGCTGATATCAATCCTGACGATATTGAAAGTATTTCAGTTTTGAAAGGAGCTAACGCGGCAGCCCTATACGGTTCGAGAGCACAAAGCGGTGCAATCGTTATTACAACGAAAAAGGGCAAGGAAGGAAAACTGCAATTGGAATACAACGGTTATGTGTCTATGACCAAAGCCTATGACTCTTATGAATTTCAAGATGTATACGGACAAGGAACCAATGGACAATATGCGCTTGAAGCTACCGGTTCATGGGGACCTAAAATGACCGGACAAATCATTCCCAATTGGCGTAATGAATTCTACGGGGATGAGTCTTATAAAGAGTACGCCATGCTACCCCAGAAAAATATAATCGATGATTTCTTCCGTACAGCCCTGAACTATACAAACTCCGTCAGCGCTACCGGTGGAAATGATAAGATGAACGCCCGTTTTTCTTTCACCGACACGCGTAACCAAGGTATTCTGCCCAATGAATCTATGAACAAGCAGAATTATAACCTGAATGTGGAAATCAAAAACAAGTATTTAACTATCGGCGGTAAAGTAGCCTATTTTCGTGAGAAAGTAAAGAACCGTCCCGAGACATTCTATACCAGTACATGGTCACACCTTATCCGGATTCCGAGAAGCATCCGTTTACAAGATTTGCAGAATCCCGTAGGCATTGACGGTTATGTCGTAAACTGGCATGGCGAAGATACCGAGTATAGAAATCCTTACGGATTCATAGAAAAAGGCAATGGGAACGAATTGAACAGAGACCGTTTCCAAGGGCAGGTCACCGTAGTGGGCAATATCACCGATTACCTGAAAATAACCGGAAGAGTGGGCATGGACCGGATGTCAGACAATGTTGAAACTTACATGCCTTATCATTCAAAGGCCGAAAGTCCTAAAGACTTGATGACAATCACAAATACCACCAGAGAAGAGTTCAATGCAGACCTGATGCTGAACTTCGACAAGCGATTCAAGGATTTTTCCGTAACAGCCAATATCGGTGTCGCCACAAACTATAATAAGTTCAAATCCCTGGCGGGTGAAAGCGGCAAAGCCATTATCCCTAACTTTGTAGCATTGAGCAATGGTGAAAGCAAGTTAGCAACACAAGATTTCTCCTCAAAACGTATCAATTCAGTCTTGGGTAATGCTACATTGGGGTACAAAGGATATGCCTTCCTTGATGTTACGGCGCGAAACGACTGGTCATCTACCTTACCCTCTTCGAATTGGTCTTATTTCTACCCCTCTGCCAGTTTAAGCGGAATCTTATCAGATATATTCGAATTACCTAAAGAATATTTCCTGAAAGTACGCGGTTCTATCGCACAGGTAGGTAACGATACATCCCCTTATTCACTGTACAATGTGTATACGTTGGATGCCTTAGGCAACCATACGGTAGGCAGCAGCTCCAACACCTACCCGCTTGCCGACCTCAAACCCGAAAAGACCGTATCATGGGAGCTGGGTGTGGACTACCGCATGTTCAGCAACCGTTTAGGTATTGATTTCACCTACTATAAATCCATTACTACCGATCAGATTCTATCCATGACAGTTCCCGGTTCTTCTGGATATGCCAGCAAAAAAATCAATGCCGGAAAGATGGAAAGCAAGGGTGTTGAATTAATGATTACCGGTACTCCCATCCAGACTAAAGATTGGCGTTGGGACGTAACTCTGAACTGGGGTAAGAATACCACGCGCAATGTAGAACTGGATGAGAAGAACAAACGCTATGTATTTCCACTCACTACCAATGTACGAGTAGGGAAAGTAGTCATTGACGAAGGCGGCAAATTCGGTGACATTGTATCCACTGCCTATAAGAGAAACAAAGAAGGACGGATTCTGGTAAGCGATGACGGTCTCCCTCTTATCGACACAAAATCAGAAAAGGTCATCGGCAATATGATGCCCGAATGGACAGGTTCTTTCGGAACCACACTCAGTTGGAAAAACATTGTGCTTAATGCCTTGATTGATGTCAGATATGGTGGACAATTTCTTTCCATGACCGATGCCTACGCCACCGGAGCAGGAAATTCCAAACGGACACTGAACGGACGCGACGGTATGGTGGTAAACGGTATCGTAGAATCAACCGGACAAGAAAACACCAAACAAATAACCGCTCAGGAATATTACGCCACCATAGCCGGTACTTATCCGGTAGGAGAGGAATTCCTGCACGATGCCACTTACGTGAAACTGCGTGAACTTTCTATCGGCTATACCCTGCCACAAGTCTGGTTCAGGAACACTCCGATAACCAATGTAAAAGTATCTGTTGTAGGACGCGACCTGTTCAACATCTATAAAGCTGCTCCCGTAAATGCTGAGTTTGCGCAAAACAGCCAAGATGTATTCCAAGCATTTGAGCTTGCAGCTCTTCCGTCAACAAGAACTATCGGTTTCTCGCTTAATGTAAAATTCTAAAAAAGACATCATTATGAAATTACATAAAATTCTAATCGCACTATTTTCTGCAGCCGTCATCAGCAGTTGTACAAATGGATTCGAAGATATGAACAGGGATCCATTGGCCGTTAATGAAATATCTCCCGATTTATCATTGCCCAATATGCAATATCATGGTTTCCACATAGTATACGGAGACTATCAAAGAGCAGCCTTGCTCTATTCATTCCTGTATTGCCAATATATGTCCAATACAAGTTCTTCTTTTACATCAGGCAACTATGTTTACAACACCTCATGGGCAGAACGTGGACTATGGACTCCCTACTATCGACAAATGGTAAAGAGAATCCGGGAAATAGAACCTACTCTGGAAAATCATCCGGAATACGACGACATGTATCAGATTATGCGCATAAATTTAGCTATCAGCACCATACGTATGACCGACACATTCGGCGATATTCCTTATTTCAAAGCAGGAAGAGGTGAAACACTGATTCCATACGACAGCCAGAAAGACATCTATTACGACGTGTTCAAGGAACTGACTGAAGCGGTTGACGAACTAAAACAGCAAAAGAGCAATCAATTGAAATATTCCACCGAAGATTTGATCTATCAAGGTGACGTAGACAAGTGGATAAAGCTTGCTAATTCATTGCGCCTGCGTGCTGCTATACGTCTTTCTTTTATCGATCCGGAAAAGGCAAAAGCAGAAGGAGAACTTGCCTTGAAAGAAGTGCTTTTGGCATCCAATGCCGATAACGCAGGAGTAACGCCTCCCCAACCCAATGTTTGGGCAAACCCATTGCTCCGCAGCTTGGTGGTAGATGAAGCCAGAGCCAGCAAAACAATGGTAGATATATTACAAGGCTATGGTGCAGTACCTGACCCGCGCCTCACTTTAATCTTGTCAAAAAGCCAAGCATGGGTACAAGGGAAAGACGGCGCTGAAGAGTGGAAAGGAGTTCCTAACGGGCTGCCCGTTACCGAACTTTCACTGCCCGAATATGATAACAACCACAACTCCTGTATTTGGGGATATATGTGGGGATATGACTGGAACTCTGCCGAAAAAGGCGATAACATCTCAAAGCCCAAAACCGACGCAGACTTCACTCCGCTGGGACTGATGAATTACTCGGAAGTGTGCTTCCTGAAAGCCGAAGCTGCTTTGCGCGGCTGGCAAGGAGCAGGCGATGCCAAAACGAACTATGAAAACGGTATTCGCGCCTCATTCGAGGAAATGAGAGCCAACGCTCCTAAGGATTCCTACTCCAAAAGTAATGATGACAAGTACATAAGTGAAGGCAATGTAGCCTGGAACAATGCTGACAGCTTCGAAGCCAAACTGGAAAAAATCATCACCCAAAAATGGATAGGAATCTATCCCAATTCGGAAGAAGCGTGGGCAGAGTTCCGCTGCACCGGTTATCCGAAGCTGAACCCGGTGAAGCAAAGCCTTGAGCCCACAATTAATCCGAAAAACGGTGAGTTTATCAAAAAACTGCGTTACGTGGACAATGAATTGAGCAATAACAAAGAGTACGCAACAGATCCAACCCTGAACGGCGGCCAGGGAGACGGATTGTCAGTTCGCGTATGGTGGGATACTGCCCGGTATAAATAATTCTAAATAATCCAACCTAAAAGAGGATATCTTATTATGCAATCAAATAAAGATAGTATAATAACCTATCCTCTTTCAGTACTGTTCTACTTGTAAAGCAAAATATCTATCATGAACATCAAAGCACTACTATTTATCTTCTCATGTACCACTCTTACCGTACAAGCCCAGCAGGAGGACTTCGGCCAGGATGCCCTGATAAATCCAAGCGCGGCAACTTTCAACTTTGACATCGCATCAGGCCCAATCGAACCTACCGATGAATCCATAGCGGCACATTACCAATGCCCCGAATGGTTTCGTAATGCCAAATTCGGCATCTACATGCATTGGGGAGTCAACTCCGTCCCGGGGCACGACGGTCATTACGGCAGGTGGATGTACTGGTATCAGGAACCGGATTCCTGCCTGCGCAAACATCCGATATTAGGTTACAGGGCGCATGCGCCTAAAGTGTACCAGCATCATCTGAAAACCTACGGACACCCGTCCAAATTCGGTTATAAAGACTTCATACCGATGTGGAAAGCCGATAAGTTCAATGCCGACTCATTGGCTGCCTTCTATAAGGAAATAGGCGCAAAGTTTATCGGGGTTATGGCCGTTCACCATGATAATTTCGACTTGTACGACTCAAGCCACCAACCCTGGAACTCCGTAAACATGGGTCCTAAACTAGACATCGTGGGCGCATGGCAGAAAGCATGCAAAAAAGTAGGAGTCCATTTTGCCATCTCCTCTCACCTTAGCAACTACTGCCATGAGCATATGTTCTATCAAGGCACCAATGCCGATCCCGAAGGCCCCTATGCCGGCATACCTTATGACTACACGAACCCAGCCTACGAAGGTCTATACGGCAAACGCACCTCCGATCGCATCATGCGGCTGGAACCCGAATTCGCCCAGTCATGGTATCTCAGAACCAAAGAGCTGATAGATAAATACGAACCCGAACTACTCTATTTTGACGGTCCGTTGCCCAACGGCATCTACGGTCAGCAACTGGCAGCGCATTTCTACAATAAGAATCTCTCACGCAAAGGAGTGCAGAATGGCGTACTCACCATCAAAAGAATAAGGAAAGGATATACGCTCGACCGAGAATGTTCCGGCGAAGACGATTTGCAGAAAAATCCGTTTTTAGTGGATACCACCGTCAATCCCGGCTGGTTCTACATGGGAAACTCGCTGAACATCAATAAAGAGGGTGGAGATGCCGGTATGGGTTCTGTCATACAGGGAAAGACAAAAGACCAACTGCGCATGACGGCAGGACAGATTGTGGACAACCTTGTGGATATTGTCAGCAAAAACGGCAATATGATGCTCAATGTAGGTCTCCGCGCTGACGGCAGCCTGCCCGAAACATTTCGGGATGAACTGGTGAAAATAGGCAACTGGTTGAAATTAAACGGTGAAGCTATTTACGATACCCGTCCCTTCAAAGTATATGGCGAAGGCACATTCAATATGAATGTCGCAAGCGGCAAGAAGCAGTATGCGGACTACCTGTACAAATTCACTGCAAAGGACATACGTTTCACCACCAAAAAGAATGTAATATACATCTTCACTTTGGACTGGCCGGGAAACGGTGAAACCCTCAAAGTACAAAAGCTGAACAATCAAGAGCTAAAAAACATCCAATCCATTTCGTTCCTTGCATCCGGAGAGAAAGTTAAATGGACACAGGATGAAAGCGGATTGTATATCACTACACCGGCTGCCCCGGTAGGAGAATATGCTTATGCCTTTAAAGTCACTATGCAATAATGAGTTTTTTCTCATCACTCATCACTTTTATAGTCAACCTACTATAAATGTGAAAGTTAATAAGTTATGAGAAGCGTTGTGACAGTGACGACCGATATTTGGTCGTCACTCCGGCAGTCGGTTCACCCGGCATATATGGAAAGACTTATTCATGTAAAGAAAAAGGCGCTTCTGTCCTGTTCGACAGTGTCAATGGAAAATGGGAAACCCAAGAAATGAGTGACCAAAGAGTACAGACAATGGGGAAATGGTAAAACAGTTCTAATCACTAGATAATATGATATGAAAAGTAAATTGAAAATTATTTTTTTATTCCTTCTTTTTAGTTTTAATTCATTTGCACAACAAAGTGAACAAGACAAAAAGATGGCATGGTGGCGTGAAGCACGCTTCGGTATGTTCATACACTGGGGGCCTTACGCTGTGTGGGGAGGTGACTATCATGGATATTTGTCACGAGTAGGTGGACCGGCATGGATGATGAACCGTTGCAAAATTCCCGTAAAAGAATATCAGGAAATGACCAAAACCTTCAATCCCATCAAATACAATCCGGAAGAATGGGTACTATTAGCAAAAAATGCGGGAATGAAATACATAATCATAACTGCAAAACACCATGACGGATTTGCTATGTTTAAAAGTAATGCAAGCAATTATAACATAGTAGATTTCACTCCCTATGGTAAAGATGTATTGGACGGATTGGCAAAAGCCTGCCGGAAACATAAAATGAAATTAGGTTTTTATTACTCGCAGGCGCAAGACTGGAATAATCCCGGGGGGGCTACACACAGAAGACCTATGGAACAAGGCTGGCCAAACCCTGATGCGGAAAAGATTGATGCTTACACTGCAGCTCATAACGGCAGTTGGGACCCGGTACAACAAGCACGTACAATGGAAGAATATACAGATAGTGTAGCTATCCCCCAAATAAAAGAGTTACTCAAGAATTACGGTGATGTCGCTGTTATTTGGTGGGACACTCCTAGTGGTCCACCCACTCTCGCAAGAAAAATAAATGAGGTGATAAAGAAGTATCCTCATATCATAACCAATGACAGACTGGTGAGAAATGAAGAAGACATTACGGGAGATTATAAAACTCCGGAACAGGCAATACCGACAGAAAAACAATTGGACGGTACGGATTGGGAAACTTGCATGACGTTGAACAACAGTTGGGGATACCAATGCAGGGGAGTTGTATGGAAATCTCCTCAGACTTTAATAACCAATCTAATTGATATTGTATCCAAAGGAGGTAACTTCCTGTTGAATATAGGTCCCGCTCCTGATGGTTCCATTCCGGAAGGGAACATTCAACGCCTGGATACAATAGGAAAATGGATGAAAAAATACGGAAACTCTATTTACGGAACAGAACGTTGCAAGGTAAAGAAGCCCGATTTCGGGTATTGTACACAAAAAGTCATTGCAAATAAGACTCACGTTTATCTTCATGTTATCGAATGGCCTGAAGACGGGGAATTACTGTTTCGTTTGTATCAAACTGCTTCTTCCGCACGCTTGCTACACAATGGGCAGATTCTGAATTTTGAAAATACACATGATGGAATTTATATCAATGTGCCTTCAAAAGCTCCTGATAATATCGCATCAGTAATTGAATTGACATTTGACTGTATACTGCCACGTTATCCAATCAAGCCTATGAACAAGAACAATTATGACATCATAGACGGAAATAATTAAAGAAACATACAACAAATTACAAAACTTAATTAATACATGAAAAGAGCCCTATTATTCTCTATTGTGATATGGTGTACAGCTGTTTGTTGCTATTGTCAGATCGATTGGAAAACGTTTATGTCCGGACAGGACATGATATGGAACCGTCTGCCTCAGACATGGTACGAAGCCCCCTTTATGGGAAACGGAAGTATGGGGACCTACATCTGCAAAGAACCGGAAAAGAACGCAATACGGGTGGACGTAAACAACAGTATGGTGCACGATCACCGCGAAGACGACAAAGGCATCTATGGAAGAAGCCGCCTGCTCATAGGCTACTTCCTCCTCCACCCCGTAGGTGAAATCACTTCCGGAACCATGCGGCTCGACCTATGGGATGCCGAAACCCGGGGATGCATCCGCACCACATCGGGGGAAATAAAGCTAAGGGCCTGCGTCACCTCCGAAAGCCCCTACATTATTGTCGAAGCGGAAGCGACGGAAGGCGAGAGAGGTTTTACCTGGCGGTTCTATCCGGAAAGCACCGATTCGCCCAGACAGCTGAACGCCATACTGAAAAAAAGCAAGAACCACTTCAAGAAAGACTATATATCCAACCCCGCATCACAACTGTACGAACGTAACGGGCTGAACTACTGCTGGCAACCGTTGCTGGCAGGTGGAGGTACCGCCACCGTCTGGAAAGAAATAAGGAAAGGCAATAAAAGCGTCCTTGTCATCAGCAACGCACACTCCTTTCCGGAGACCGACGCCCTGAAAAAGGCGGAGACCGCATTGGCAAACCTGCAAACGGCGGATATATCCCTCCTCCGGCAAGCACACCGGGACTGGTGGCACAATTATTACCCCCAAAGCTTCATAAGCCTGCCCGACAAAAAGATAGAAAACTTCTATTGGGCGCAAATGTACAAGCTGGCATCCGCAACACGCGTCGGCGGCGGACTGCTGGACAACAGCGGCCCCTGGCAAGTGCTGACGCCATGGCCCAACACCTGGTGGAACCTGAACGTGCAACTAAGCTACTGGCCCGTCTATGCCTCCAACCGGCTGGAACTGGGCATGCCGGTGGTGGATGCGATAAACAACAACTTTGAAAACTTAATAAACAATGTGCCAGAAGCCTACCGGAAAGATGCCGCCGCACTGCCCGTAGCCACCGACTTCAACTTGGTGGGAGTAGATGTGCGCGTGCCCGGCAGCAAGCCGTTCGCCCAAGTGGGCAACCTCCCATGGTTATGCCATAACCTCTGGTTACAATACCGTTACAGCATGGACGAGAGCATCCTGCGAAATACGGTCTACCCCACTCTAAGACGTGCCATCAACTTCTATCTTCCTTTCCTCGAAGAAGACGGGCAAGGCATACTGCACCTGAAAGAGACCTACTCTCCGGAATACGGAAACGCCAAAGACTGCAACTACGACCTTGCACTGCTCCGCTGGGGATGCCTGACTCTGCTTGAGGCTTGCCGCATTCTGTCCATCAACGACGAACTATGCCCCACATGGCAGCACATTGCCGACAAACTGACCGACTATCCCCAAAACGAGAATGGCATGATGATAGGGAAAGATGTCCCCTACAGCCGTTCGCACCGCCACTTCTCACACCTGCTGATGTTCTATCCGCTCCATCTCCTGAACGCGGAGCAGGAAGGCAGCAAAGAATTGCTGGAGAAGTCGGTGGAACACTGGCACAGCCTGCCCGACAATATCCTCGGATTTTCCTATACGGGCGCATCCTTATTGTACGCCGCTTTCGGTGAAGGAAACAAGGCATTGGAAAAATTAAACGGCTTGTTTGCCCTCACCCTGCGTCCCAACACAATGTATATGGAAAGCGGTCCCGTTATCGAAACGCCCCTATCAGGCGCACAATGTGTCCACGAGATGCTGTTGCAGAGCTGGGGAAAGAAAATACGCGTATTCCCCGCCGTCCCCTCCCAATGGCAGGACGTCCGGTTCCAAGACCTGCGGGCAGAAGGCGCTTTCCTCGTTTCCGCCATCCGCAAAGGAGGGAAAACAACAGACATACGGATTAAAAGCCTCGCGGGAGAACCCTGCATCTTACAGACGGATATGGAAAATCCTGTTGTCAAAATCGGCAATGCCATGCTGGTTCCCCAAGGCAAAGGTGTGTACGCATTGGATATACGAAAAGGCGAAACGGTGACCATCACGTCCCAAGCTGCCGAAGCATCCCCGATAGGCCCGGTTGAAGGCAAAGGAGGGAACTTTTTCGGGTTGCCATGATACTTCTGTCCGATAAAACACAAAATTAAAACTATATGCGACAAAAGTGAGACGTCTTTGGACCCTTCCGAAGTTCCTTTCAACAACCTTATACAAGATATTTACCGAATATCCATATTTTTGCATACGAACAATAATCACTAATATTCAATAAATATGAAAAGAAACTCCTTGTTATTTGCAACCGCCCTGCTCATCGGCCTGACCGGTTGTAAAAACACCCCGGCCCTCCAAGAGGCATGGATGAGCAACGCGCTCGACGCCGCTTCCTACCAATTGAAACTGACCGCTGAAGAACTTTCCGGAACAGGCAAGCTGCCACGCTCCATATATTCCGGTTATGACGTGAATTTCCTTGACACGCAACTGCAACGTGAAGACAAATCATATATAGACTCTCTGCATCCCAATCCACCGGCTTTGCAACTGGGCCAAAGATATCTTTGCAGCATTTACGACTGGACCAGCGGTTTCTTTCCCGGCAGCCTTTGGTATGCTTACGAAATGACCGGCGATGAGGAGTTGAAGAACCGCGCCATCGAGTACACCAACCTGCTGAACCCCATACGTGAACTGAAAGGCACGCACGATATAGGCTTCATGATGAATTGCAGCTACGGCAACGCGCTTCGCCTTGCCCCCAACGACACCATAAAAGCGGTACTTATAGAAACCGCGGATAATTTATGTTCCCGTTTCAATCCGGAAATAGGCTGCATCCGTTCATGGGATTTCGGCGAATGGAACTTTCCGGTCATCATTGACAATATGATGAATCTGGACCTGCTGTTCAACGTTTCCAAGCTGACAGGAGACAACAAATACAAAGACATAGCCGTAAAGCATGCGCAGACCACCATGAAAAACCATTTCCGTCCCGACTACACCTCCTATCATGTGGTGAGCTACAACAATGACGGAAGTGTAGAAGTCAAACAGACGCATCAAGGCAAAAATGCCGAGTCGGCATGGTCGCGCGGACAGGCATGGGGAGTGTACGGCTATACCTCTTGCTATCGTGAAACCCAGGACGTGGCTTTCTTGCAAGAAGCCATTCACATTGCAGACATGATCATGGAACGCGTAAAAACCGACGACCTTATCCCCTACTGGGATTATGACGCTCCGACAGGCGAAAAAACGCCACGCGACGCATCGGCCGCAGCCATTACGGCATCCGCATTCTTAGAACTCAGCACGTTCGTGCCCGACGGCAAGAAATATGCCGACTATGCCGAGACTATATTGAAAAGTCTTTCCGGTCCCGGTTATCTGTCTGCCAAAGGCAGCAACCAGGGTTATGTGCTGATGCACTCCACAGGCTCACTGCCGCATGGTTCCGAGATAGATGTACCGCTGAATTATGCTGACTACTACTATCTGGAAGCAATGAAAAGATACATGGACAGACATCAGTAATAACTCATAAACAAAACAGACATTTGATTTTAAGGTAAAAAAGGGTTTTATTTGGATTAACAAGGTTGGGGAAAGGCTGGATTTGCAAAAGTTCAGCCTTTTTCTTTTCTCAATTTCTCTTATTCATGCCGATTGGCTACTTTTGCCTTTAAAAGAAAAACTGTTTAACAACTATTTCCATGAACCGACAACTCATTTACAGAATTCTTGCAGGAAGCTTATTCCTACTTTTCCCCTTCATCATGCAGGCCCAAGTCATCTTGAAAAACTGGGCCATCGAGGACCATTCCAGCGAAATGCAGATAATGGTATCCGGTGACACACTGGACATAACGGCTCCCAAAGGCCTTACGCTATGGTATAACAAACGTCTGACAGGCGACTATGAAATCAGTTACCGCATAAAGATGCTGATGCAGGGCGGGAAGTACGACCGCTTAAGTGACCTGAACTGTTTCTGGGGCGCCAACGACCCGGAGCATCCTGAGAACCTGCATGCACAGGCAGCATGGAGAAAAGGCATCTTCCAACACTACAAATCCTTAAAGCTGTTTTACGTGGGATATGGAGGAAACCATAACTCCACCACCCGTTTCCGTCAATACTACGGCGGAGGCCCTTCTTTGAACGATTCAATAGCAAGGCCTGTAATCAAGGAATATACAGATCCCGCTCACCTGCTGTTCCCCAACCAATGGTATCACATCCAAATCCGGGTGCAGAAAGGAATCACAACCTACCGCATCAATGGAGAAGAACTATTCCGCCTCTCTATCAAACGCAACGAAGGCGACGGACATTTCGGATTGAGACTGTTACAGAACCATGTGCTATTCACTGACTTCCGGATTAAGAACCTCTAATACACACCACCAATGCCCAAACTAAAAGTCTTATTACTCACCGCCTTCCTGCTTGTCGCACCTTTCTGCTACTCCGCCGGCACAACTGAAAGGCACTTGCTTGAACAATGTATCTCCTATGAAGATTTAGGAACAGCCATCCGCTACGGACAAAGCTGGGTGGACTACCCCGGCTATGCCGACCGGAAAGCCTGGGAAGAACGGGTAGCGCCCGAAATGAAAGAGATTATCATCCGTAACGGAGAGAAAGCCTTGACACACATCTGGAAACCCGATCTTGCTTCGGACTATCTGGCTTTCAAGCGCACCGGAGAGATACGTACGGGACGCGCCAACCACCGGGCTTTACAGGCACTGACACTTGCCGAATTAGTAGAGGGCAAAGGTAGGTTCATGGATGCCATCATAGACGGCACATGGTTCTTGTGCGAAACCTCTTGGATACATTCGGCACATCTCGGTTTTCAGAAAGACCGTTCAGGACTGCCCGACAGAAACGAACCTACCATTGAATTAGTGGTTGCCGACATCGGTGCACAAATAGCATGGACCTATTATTTTCTGAAAGACGAATTCGATAAAGTAAGCCCGCTAATCAACCAACGCATTGTAGAGGAGGTCACTAAGAACCTGATAACCCCCTATTTCGCAAGAGATGATTACTGGTGGATGGGCTTTGGCGGCCAGCAAGTAAACAACTGGAACCCATGGATCAACTACAATGTATTACAGGCCCTGATGCTGGTAGAAACGGATACGGAGCGCATCCGCCGGGGCGTATGGAAACTTATGAAATCCACAGACTTCTTTTTTAGCATGTACCACGAAGACGGCGCCTGTGATGAAGGGCCTACCTATTGGAGCGGAGCGTCCGGCTACGCCTTGAAGTTTCTGGATCTGCTGGCTAAAGTAACGGGGAACAAGGTAAATATCTTCGATTCCCCTCTCCTGCGTAATATGGCACAGTACATCTACCGGGTGCATATCGGTGGCAATTATTTTGTAAACTTTGCCGACTCCGCGCCCAAAGTGAACCCAAGTCCGGGTATCCTCTATCAGTACGGCAAACTGATAGGAGATCCTGCAATGATGGAATTCGCCTCGTTCATGGCACAGCAAAACCAAAGTTTCAAGAATGGAGTAAACGGCTACTTCGCCTCCGCCTTGGATGAGCTCTTTATGTATAAGGACATCATCGGCCAACAGCAAGGCGAACCGCTGACAGGCGCTTACTGGTTCAAAGATACACAAATCTGCGTGGCACGCGATGCCGAAGGAACAAGCGACGGCTTCTTCTTTGCAGCAAAAGGCGGACACAATAAAGAAAGCCATAACCACAACGACGTAGGCTCGTGCATCCTTTACTACGATGCCCGGCCGATACTCATTGATGCGGGTGTGGGGACATATACGCGGCAGACTTTCGGTCCGGAACGCTATACGATATGGACCATGCAGTCCGAGTATCACAACCTGCCCCTTATCAACGGGACAGCGCAGAAAGACGGAAAAGAATTTGCAGCCCGTAACCAGCAATACAAAGCCACTGCCCAAACAATATCCTACCAAGTGGATATCGCTGGCGCTTATTCGCAGGAAGCAAACGTGAAAAGCTGGATACGCGGCTATACGCTGCACAGGAAAAAAGATTTCACAATCACCGACAAATGGGAGTTGTCGGCATGTCTAAAACCGAATGTATTAAACCTGATGACTTGCTGTGAAGTAGAAATCGACAACCACAAGAACATCATACTGACAGACGAAGCGGGTAAATTCAGACTGGAATATAATAAAAAGATTCTGTCTCCTGAAATAAAGACTATCAAGCTAACCGATCCCAAATTAATACATTCATGGAACAAGGAGAAGCTCACACGCATTTGTTTTACAATATTGTCACAACAGACTACCGGTGAAAGCAAATTGACTATAAAAAGGCTATGATCCAGCCTTTACATGACATAAGGGCAAAAAAAAGGAGTACCGCTGTACTCCAACCTTTGTTAACCTTAAATCTAATACTATGAAAAACACATTGCAAAGATACGGACTCTTGGGATATTTGCAAACTATCCAAGAAAAAAAGTATGTTCTATAACACAGATTAAGAAAAAAGGACGGATATGCAAACACATTCCGTCCCTTTTTAACATTTATCTTAGCGGATTATTCCTCATCCAGCAAGATTTCAAGGATCTGGCAAGCAGCCTTCGCCACCGGAGTGCCCGGACCGAAGATAGCAGCTACGCCGGCTTTATAAAGGAAGTCATAGTCCTGTGCAGGGATTACGCCGCCTGCAATGACCACAATGTCCTCACGACCTAACTTCTTGAGTTCTTCAATAATCTGCGGAACCAATGTCTTGTGTCCGGCAGCCAATGAAGAAACACCCACTACATGAACGTCATTTTCCACTGCTTCACGAGCCGCTTCGGCAGGAGTTTGGAACAACGGTCCCATATCCACGTCGAAACCGCAGTCCGCATAGCCGGTTGCTACCACCTTGGCGCCACGATCGTGACCGTCCTGTCCCATTTTAGCTACCATGATACGAGGCTGACGTCCCTCTTTCTTTGCAAACTTCTCAGCCAACTCACAAGCTCTGTGGAAGTCGCTGTCATTTTTACTTTCTGATGAATACACGCCTGAAATAGTTCTAATTACTGCTTTATAACGTCCTACAACTTTTTCGCAAGCATACGAGATTTCGCCCAATGTGGCACGAACACGTGCTGCTTCCACTGCCAGTTCAAGCAAATTCCCCTCTTTGGTTTCCACACATTTGGTGATAGCATCGAGCGCTTTCTGAACAGCAGCCTCATCGCGCCCTTCCTTCAAGATCTTCAGGTTCTGAATCTGCTCCTGGCGAACAGCCGTATTATCAATCTCAAGAATATCAATAGGAGCTTCTTTCTCCAAACGATACTTGTTCACACCTACGATGGTTTGTGAACCACTGTCGATACGAGCCTGCGTACGTGCGGCAGCTTCTTCGATACGCATCTTCGGAATACCGGTTTCGATAGCTTTCGCCATACCGCCCAGCTTTTCCACTTCTTGGATCAGCTCCCAAGCCTTATGCGCAAGTTCATTGGTCAGTGACTCCACATAGTAGGAACCGCCCCATGGGTCAACGTTCTTGCAGATGTAAGTTTCTTCCTGAATATAAATCTGTGTGTTACGCGCGATACGTGCAGAGAAATCGGTGGGCAGTGCAATAGCCTCATCCAAAGCATTGGTATGCAAGGACTGAGTATGCCCTAAAGCGGCAGCCATAGCCTCGATGCAGGTACGACCGACATTGTTGAACGGGTCTTGCTCGGTCAGTGACCAACCGGAAGTCTGGGAGTGTGTACGCAATGCCAGTGATTTCGGGTTCTTCGGATTGAACTGTTTCACAATCTTGGCCCATAACATACGTGCGGCACGCATCTTGGCTATTTCCATAAAGTGATTGGTTCCGATAGCCCAGAAGAACGACAGGCGCGGTGCGAACGCATCGATGTCGATACCGGCAGCAACACCTGCACGAAGATATTCCAGACCGTCGGCCAACGTATAAGCCAACTCGATATCCGCCGTAGCACCTGCCTCCTGCATGTGATAACCGGAGATAGAGATAGAATTGAACTTAGGCATCTTCTGAGATGTATATTCAAAAATATCGGAAATGATCTTCATAGAGAATGCAGGCGGATAGATATAAGTGTTACGCACCATGAATTCTTTCAGAATATCATTCTGGATAGTACCCGCCATTTCTTCCAACTTAGCGCCTTGTTCCAGCCCGGCATTGATATAGAATGCCATAATCGGAAGCACCGCACCGTTCATTGTCATAGACACTGACATCTTATTCAAAGGAATACCGTCGAAAAGCACTTTCATGTTTTCCAATGAACAAATAGACACACCGGCTTTACCAACGTCGCCTACCACACGTTCATGGTCGGGGTCGTAACCGCGATGGGTAGCCAAGTCGAATGCAACGGACAAACCTTTCTGTCCGGAAGCCAGGTTACGGCGATAGAAAGCATTAGATTCTTCGGCTGTGGAGAATCCGGCATACTGGCGGATGGTCCAGGGACGCAGAGTGTACATTACCGAATACGGACCACGCAAATAAGGCGGAATACCTGCCGCGTAGTTAAGGTGTTCCATACCTTCGAGGTCTTCTTTGGTGTAAACAGGCTTCACTTCAATGTGTTCCGGAGTTTTCCAGTCGGCTTTGATGCCGTTAGCCTTTTGCCACTCAGCACCATTGGCAGGCTGGAAAGCGGCATATATATCTAAGTTTTTAAAATCTTTTCTCATCTTACTTCAAAAGTTTAGCGTTGAATTCCTTTAATGTTTCCAGAACGTTGACACGGACATGGATAAAGTTCTCGATACCAGCTGCTTTCAGCTCGTCCATACAAGCAGGAGCACCGGCTACGATAAACATGGCGCGACCATTCAAAGCTTTGAAAGCCGGAACGGCATATTCCGCATACTCATCATCGCTTGAACAGAGAACTACAATATCGGCTTTAGCCGCCATTGCAGCTTCCACACCTTCCTCTACGGTGGTGAAACCGAGGTTGTCAACAACTTCATATCCGGCACAGGCCAGGAAGTTGCAAGAGTATTGAGCACGTGCCTGACGCATTGCCAGATTACCGATAGTCAGCATAAACGCCTTAGGACGCTTTCCGGATGCTTCCGTTTCCAGACGCAACGCTTCAAACTCACTGGCTGCACGATCGAAGTTCAATGAAGGAACATCCTTTTCGCAAGTGCTGTGTCCACCGCAGCAGCAAGTAGCTTCCAACGGTTTCTTGTCACCCGCCTTTTCATTGAAGTTGGGGAACTGATTAGTACCCAGCAACACCTCCTTACGCTTGGCAACAGCAGAATGACGGGCCGCATTACTTTCGTTCACAGCAGCTTGCACCTTACCGGCTTTTACGGATGCATAGAAACCGCCGTCTTCTTCTACTGCAAGGAACAATTCCCATGCTTGCTTGGCAATAGCCACAGTCAGATTTTCAATATAGTAAGAACCGGCAGCCGGGTCGATCACTTTGTCGAAGTGAGACTCCTCTTTCAACAGCAGCTGTTGATTACGCGCCAAACGTTCGGAGAATTCATCGGGGACAGCATACGTCTTGTCAAACGGAACAACCGTCATGGAATCCACCCCCGCGAGGGCAGCGCTCATAGCCTCAGTTTGCGTACGTAACAAGTTTACGTGTGCATCGAACAAGGTGAGGTTGAAAGTAGAAGTTTCTGCATGTATTCTCATCTTGGCGGCACAGCGACATTCGTTGTGTTCGCCCTTGTTTTCGCAGTCGCGCAGACATTCCGGATTATAGGAAGCCACGATATTGGCCCATAACATACGCGCTGCCCGGAACTTGGCAATTTCAAGGAAGTAGTTGGAGCTGATGCCAAAGTTAAACTTAATCTTCTTGGCTACCAAAGCTGCCGGCAGTCCGGCATCGGTCAGTTGGTTCATATATTCATTACCCCAAGCCAACGCATAGCCCAGCTCCTGATAGATATATGCACCCGCATTGTTCAATGTCAGTGCATTTACATTCAGCACACGATATTTCGGAAGAGCAGAAGTGGCTTCGATCAAAGCCTTGGAAGTAGCTACCATATCGCCTTTCTCCTTACCCTTAGCCAGCATCTTATTGAAATAATCGTAGTTGATAGAGCCTTGCAACTTCGTGAGATCATAATCTTTCTTTTGGAAGTAAGCCACAAGAAGCTCCGCCAATTCCACCACGTGTCCCTGACAAGTGGAGAAGTTCAGTTCCACACATTCCGCGCAGATGTCTTTCAGCAAAGTCTCAATATACTCCGCACTCAGTTCTTTGGCTTTCACATGGAAAGAAAGCGAATCAATGCCCTTGTTCAAGATATCCAATGCTTTGGCATTAGCTTCTTTAGGACATTCCACTTTTATTTCCTGGCGAACGAACCATTCATTATTATTTTTCTTTGTACCTCTAAGATAGGGGAACTCACCGGGAAGCGCGTTTGTAGTCTTTAAGCCTTCAAGGTCTTCCATGCGATAGAAAGGTTTCACTTTGAATCCTTCATTCGTCCTCCAAACGAGCTTTTTCTCAAAGTCCGCACCTTTTAAGTCTGCGGTAACTTTCTCCATCCACTGTTCCGTAGAAACCGGAGAAAAGTCCGAGAAGAGTTTTTCTTTACTGTCTGCCATAGTTTATTTAAAATTAAAATAGATGAATAGTATTCATTTTGTCATCAAGAGACATGCAAATATAAGGAAATACTTAAAACAAAAAGGCTTTTTAGGGAAAATTGCACCTATGAATAGCACTATGTTCATCTTTATTCAAAGCATATTCTTGATGTACACCCGCCTTTTGCAAAGTTGGTATTACAAAAAGAAAGGCAAACCCTTTGTTTGCTCCTCTTTATTAAGTAATTTTGCGCAAAATTTAAAAAAGCAACATTATAATAAGGTATTATGAACTGGTTAGAAAGTCTTCTTTGGGACCCTTCATCCGTCGCACATATCGTCTGCCTGTATGCATTCGTTATATCTGTGGGGGTGCTGCTGGGCAAGATTAAAATTTTCGGGGTATCGTTGGGAGTTACGTTTGTGCTCTTCACCGGTATTCTAATGGGACACTTTGGATTTACAGGTGAAACACACATTTTACATTTCATCCGCGAATTCGGTTTGATTCTATTTGTATTCTGTATAGGTTTACAAGTAGGACCGTCTTTCTTCTCCTCTTTCAAGAAAGGAGGAATGACGCTGAACATGCTTGCAGTGGGCATTGTGGCACTGAATATCGTTGTCGCCCTGAGCATTTACTTCATTGACGGGAACATAGACTTGCCAATGATAGTAGGTATCCTGTACGGTGCTGTAACCAATACCCCCGGTTTGGGTGCCGCTCAAGAAGCATTGAACCAGCTGAATTATACGGGAGACCCTATCGCACTGGGATATGCCTGCGCCTATCCACTTGGTGTAGTCGGCATCATCGGTTCTATCATTGCCGTACGTTATATCTGCCGCATCAACCTGAAAAAGGAAGAAGAAGAGCTCAATACGCAGGAAGCGGATATGAAACACATGCCGCATATGCTGCACCTCGAGGTACGTAACGAAGCCATTGACGGCAAGAAACTGATTCAGGTGAAAGATTTTCTGGGACGCCCGTTCGTATGCTCCCGTATCCGTCATGAGGGCCATGTCAGTATTCCTAACCAAGATACCCAATTCCACATCGGCGACCAATTGTTCATCGTATGTTCCGAGGAAGATGCCGAAGCGGTAACTGCCTTTATCGGCAAAGAGATTCAGGTGGACTGGGAAAAGCAGGATACACCTATGGTGTCACGCCGCATCTTGGTTACAAAATCAGAAATCAACGGCAAGAAACTGGGAAGCATGCACTTCCGAAACATGTACGGTGTGAACGTGACGCGCATCAACCGTTCGGGTATGGACTTGTTTGCCGATCCCAATCTGGTGCTTCAGGTAGGTGATCGTGTCATGGTGGTAGGACAGCAGGATGCGGTAGAACGTGTGGCCGGTGTACTGGGTAATCAGCTGAAGCGTTTAGACTCACCGAATATCGTTACAATCTTCGTGGGCATATTCTTGGGTATCTTGCTGGGAAGTCTTCCCATTGCATTCCCAGGCATGCCGACTCCGGTAAAATTAGGCTTGGCAGGCGGTCCGCTGGTAGTAGCCATTCTAATCGGGCGTTTCGGGCACAAATTACATCTTGTAACATACACAACCATGAGTGCCAACTTGATGCTGCGTGAAATAGGTATCGTCCTCTTCCTTGCCAGTGTAGGTATAGAAGCGGGAGAACATTTCGTACAGACGGTAGTGGAAGGAAGCGGTTTGTCGTATGTGGGTTACGGTTTCCTGATTACTACCATTCCATTGCTGATAATCGGTATAATTGCCCGACTTTATTGTAAAGTCAATTATTTCACGCTGATGGGTCTGATTGCCGGTAGTAACACCGACCCACCCGCATTGGCATACTCTAATCAGGCATCAGGCAACGACGCGCCGTCAGTTGGTTATTCTACGGTTTATCCGTTGACAATGTTCCTGCGCATTCTGGCCGGACAGATGATATTACTGGCAATGATGTAAAATACAAAAGAGTTTTCAAGCTATTAATAAATTCGGGAGGAATTTTACTATAATTCTATCAAAATTATAGTAAAATTCCTCCCGAATTTATTAATGATTATAAAACTACAACTTCAGTTTCTTCCTCACAAACTCTTCTATATAACTCACAGTCTCGTCAATGCCCAATACAGATGAATCGATGCAAAGATGATAGGTAGCCGCTGCGCCCCAAGTCTTATAACTGTAATAGTTATAATATTCCGCTCGCCGCTTATCTGCCTTATTCATCTTCTCTTCCGCCGCATCCTCCGAAATGGAATGCAGATGACATAAACGGGCTATACGATCCTCACGCGATGAGGAGATAAAGACATTGACACAGCGTGGATTATCCCGCAAAATATAGTCGGCACAACGCCCGACAAACAAACAGGACTTTTCGGAAGCCAGTTTACGTATCACATCGCTTTGTACCTTAAACAGCGCATCGTTGCTCAGACAATTGGTTGCAGGCATAGCTCCATCACTAATGAACGGGAAACGCATACCGAACAACCCGCCTATGATTCCCTGCGAAGCCTTTTCATCGGCTTTCTCAAAGAATTCCCGGCACAATCCACTTTCTTCGGAAGCAAGGTTAATCAGCTCTTTATCATAGAAGTCTATCCCCAGTCTGACGGCCAGTTTCTCTCCTATCTCCCGTCCGCCACTACCTAACTGGCGACCTATATTTACTACAAATTTATTGTCCATAGATATATTCTCTGAATGATTGATTGGTAGCAAATATAGGTATTCTTCCGGTAAATATCAAGTTCGGGCAAGGATTCCTCGACTTTTCACCGATTCTCCATAAACCGCCTGTCACCTTTGAACAGTTCTTTTACCTTCTCGTCAGGGTCATAGTCTGCATATTGCTCCTGCACATCTTTCAACAGCAGCATAAGCTCGGCTTGCTTGGCAGCATATTCAGGTTTACCATACAGGTTATTCAACTCGTGCGGATCATTCTGCATATCGTACATTTCCCATTCATCCACATCATTATAAAAATGGATCAGCTTGAAATCTGTCGTACGAATACCATAATGGCGTTTCACCGAATGTTCGGCAGGATACTCATAGTAATGATAATATGCAGCTTTCCGCCAATCGGAAGGCTCATTACCTTCATTGGTAAGAACCGGTTTCAAAGATATTCCCTGAATATCTTCCGGAATTTCCACTCCTGCAAAATCCAGGAATGTGGGGGCAAAGTCTATATTCATGGCTATCGCATTTGAGGTGCTTCCTGCCTTGATCGCTTTGGGATACCGGATAATCATCGGCATACGCTGACATTCTTCGTACATAAAACGTTTGTCGAACCAACCATGCTCACCCAAAAAGAACCCCTGATCGGAGGTGTAGACAATGATTGTATTGTCCAATTCACCGATCTTCTCCAAATAATTGAGCAACCTTCCGATATTCTCGTCCACAGCAACTACGGTGGCCAGATAGTCGCGCATGTATTGCTGGTATTTCCAACTAACCAACGCATTACCTTTCAGATTGCCACTGCGATACTCCGAGATACGCTGTGCATAGACAGAATCCCACTTGTTCTGTACGACAGCCGGCATACGCTTATAAACCTGATAAAGACGATTGGCAGTGTCTTTCAGCATTTCCTCACGAGTCAGCAACTTCAAGTCCCAATCATCAGTCAGCGTATGTTCAATCGACATATCCTGTTCTTTAGCCGCACGTCCTCTGCCTTCATAGATATCGAAAAGCGTACCGGGTTCAGGAAAAATCGTGTTATTGAACATTCCCAAATGACGGGGAGCCGGCATCCAGTTCCGATGAGGAGCTTTTTGATGGAACATCATACAAAAAGGTCTGCTTTTGTCCCGGTGCTCCAAATACTCAATCGCTTTATCTGTGACAATATCGGTTACATAGCCTTGCTCTACCACATGCTTACCATTTTCAATAAAATCGGGATTATAGTAATCGCCCTGCTCATGCTGACCACTCAAGATGCACCAGTAATCAAAGCCTTGCGGCTCGGTTATCAAGTGCCACTTACCGATTATTGAAGTCTGATAGCCGGCCGTTTGCAATAGCTTGGGAAAGGTTTGCTGACTGCCGTCGAAAGTGCTTGCATTATCGGTAAAACCATTGAGATGGCTGAATTTGCCCGTCAGGATACAAGCTCGTGAAGGACCGGAAAGCGCATTAACCGCATAACAATTATCCATACGGAGCCCCTCATTGGCTATCCTATCCATGTTCGGGGTCTGGATAAGGCGTCCTCCGTAACACGACATTGCCTGCGTGGTATGGTCATCTGTCATCATAAAGATGATATTAGGCCGCTTTACTTCCGCTTTCCGGGATGTGCAAGCCGAAATCCCGGTAGCAGCAAGAGGCAGTAATATGTATGATAATCGATTCATAGATTATTAGCTTATTTAAGCTGAGACATTAATTGACGTGCCACACCGTTTACGGAAACTTCCACTTTGACACCTTTTTCATCAAAATCTTTGTTCAAGAATTTTGCTTTCAATACCGGATAAGAGGCGGCATCTTTCACCGGATAGATAACGGTTATATAACGTACGGCTTCCGCATCGTCCTTATGTATATCGAAAGACAATGAAGTACGGGGAACACGTTGGCGATAAGCGATAGAGCGCCAGCCCTCTTCTTTCTTTAAAGACGCCTTCTTTTCCGAGAAACATTGCAGCTTCACGTTACTCGGACCCGCATAAGCCGTAGTTGCCATATTCTTTTTTACATCAACATTTACCGTTCCTTCACAAAAGTGATAATTCAAATTCACCGTTCCCTTGGCATCACCAACCGCTTCATCTACGATAACATAATAAGTCTGTTCGACAAAGAACACCGTACGGCGATGTTTCAACCCTTGGTAACTTGGATTTTCAGTAACCAGAATCTGTTCCCTACCCTCCGGTTGCCACAATTTAGTTACAGACTGCGTAGTTTCGAAGTTACGGCCATCCAACGTCAATGTATTGTGTACGCGTGTCTGACGGAACCAGTTACGCAGCTTCATCACTTCGTCGCTCCCGGCATAAACATACGCACCGGAATCCGGAAAGAGGTTCTTTCCATTAAACCAGAATTCAAAGGTGCCGTTATCCGGCTGGCAGTGCCATTCACCTTTAGGACCAGCCTTGACTACCACTACGGCCGCATCTTTCTTCCAACCGCTTCTAAAAGTGAAGAAACCGGAAGCCAATGAACCATGAGACAGATAAGGCAACGGAGCTCCTTCACGACCTTCTGTGGCATAATAACGTATCCATTCACTATCCGGGAAAAGCGTAACCCAATCACGATAATTAGCAAGCTCAGACTTATAATCGCCTAACTTGGCATCACTGAAACAAGGATTGGTATAGTCGGGAAAACAAATATTGGTATAGAACTCAATCATCTTCTTTACGGTATCCAGATATTCTGCCGGGAACTCATTGCGGAAACCATTGCAATCCGCCATGCGCAGAGCCTTGCAGAATATATTGATTGCAGCCAGATGATAGTGGGGATCCAACTCATATTGACCGCCGTCATCGTATACTTGCTTCTTGATTTCGCGATTCAGAATATTGATTCCACTTTCTCTCCAAGTAGCGGCATCCTTAAACTCCGGAAAGAAAACACCTGCATATACCATACGCTGGGCTTCAAACAACAGGTGATTACCCTCCGCAGAATAATTCTTAAAAAGATATGCACCATGACGATGATAATTCACCAAGAACTCTGTCAGGAACTCAGGAGTAAAAGCCTCCGCGGGGCAAAACAGGAGAAACTGGCAGGTTTGATCTTGCAAGCGGTTGCTGACTTCCAACTGACGCCATGCAAAATGCACATTATCAGCATCCTCTTTTACCTCGCCGGCACTGACAAGTTCAAAATTTTCTTTTTCCATTTTTACCAATGGATTCTTCTTTATCCAATCTATATACTGGAAAGCCCATTCCTTTGCATATTTTTCATCGCCGGATATACGATAGGCTTTGCCCATAGGAGTAAACCATTTGTGACGGTGTAGTTGCCAGCGCAGTTCGTTGTCTTTCACAGGCCAATACTCCCAGTTAATATCCTTACCATAGTTGTACGAAGGCTGATAACCTTTATGTACAAAAAAGGTGTGATCCATGGCATCATCCGCCCACTTCTGTTCCTCTTTGGATATGGCGAGATTCTTTAAATCGATATCCGGATGTGCAATGTCGGTACGGTTGCGATAATAGGCCAGTAATTCCTGTGCAGCCTCCTCCCATTGCTGCCGGGAGCATGCAGTTTTTACTTTCTCCAAACCCGGATAATCCAGATTCAATAAGTCAAAAGCCTCTTTTCGGAGTTGCTGTGCATCTGCAATAATGGCGATGGTCAGCAAGAAAACACTTAAAATGAATTTCATTATTTTCATGATATATAATAATAAGATTAAATATTCTTATAGTTAAGCCCCTTTACTTTCATATAACGAAGCAGTGCTTCCAAATAATAATAGTCAGCATAGTTAATCGGCGTATCTATTTCAGAACCGTTGGGCAATGACCCCGTAGAATGCATCAGGATAAACCCTTGATTCGTACCGACCTTTGCCAGATAAGCCTCCGATGAGAGGTTTTTGAGCAGTCTCTCGGCATAGTCAAAATAAATTTGTCCATCCTCAACCAACGTGCTCAGTTCTATTAAAGCAGAAGCCGTTATAGAAGCAGCTGATGCATCACGAGGGGTCTGCGGCATATCAGGAGCATCATAGTCCCACAAAGGTATCGCATCTTCCGTTTTCACACGCCGCATAATCAATGCAGCTATATTCTCAGCCTGTCGCAAAAATTCCGCATTTTTTGATTCACGATAGCAAGAAGTGTAACCATATAAGCCCCATGCCTGTCCGCGCGCCCACGAAGAATCATCTTTCTGCCCCTGATGTGTGCATTTCTTTTCTACCGTTCCGTCATTATTATAACTAACTACATGATAAGATGAGTAATCATCTCTAAAATGGTTTTTCATTGTTGTTTCGGCATGTTTTAGAGCCAGCTCCTTATACTTATCATCCCCGGTAAGATGACTTACATAAAACAGCAGATCCAAATTCATCATATTGTCAATGATAACAGGAAAATTCCATTTACCGAAGTCCCATGAACGGATGCAGCCAATTTCCGGATTAAAACGACCGCACAGGTTATCGGCTGTTTGTATCAATGCCTGACGAACACTGTCAACGGGGCATAGACGGTAAGAATTCCCAAAACTACAATTCATCATAAACCCTATATCGTGTGTACCTTTATATTCACGCAACGGATATAAGTAGTTCGTAAACTTGACAGCTTCCTTTTTAAATTCCTCATTGCCTGTCAGTTGATAGGCATACCACAGATTACCGGGGAAAAAGCCACTCGTCCAATCATAGATTGAGAAACAATAACGACGACTCCCTAAATTATCATGTATAGGTTTCAACCGGGCAGAATCCTTGCCTATCAACTGTTTCTTTTCCAACTGCTGACACAAGAAGTTCACATCATAGCCCGTCCAAATGGAACGGGGCAATAATACAGAGTCGCCAATTTCCGAGACTGTGTATTCCAATTGTGCAGCAGATGTTTCTATCGCATATTTCAGCCAAGTATAATCCGCTTTCTCTGCGTGCTTGGAGGAACATCCCGACAAAGTGTATAATGCAATACCAATAACGAAATAGGACAATGATACTTTCTTCATTTTTTATAGGACTTTACGTAACAAATTTCTTACAAAATGCGTTTTTTGAAAACAATCAATAATTCATTTATATTAATCATCGCTGCAATAGCCTTGAAAAGCAGAAAGATGTTTAACAGAACTGAAAATGGAATGAGTTAACCTTTTCAGCTCTGAAACATCTTTCAACATTTCAAACAGAATGACATCCTGCTATTTATAGCAATAATATCTTATTCATAACCAGGATTATTCTGATTATTTAAAGCGGGATTAGCTTGCAATTCTCCCAATGGTATAGGGAATAACTCATGTTTTCCCTTCACAAAATTATCACCGGCAACGTATTTACCTTTCAATGATTTATCCATTTTGCTTTGGAACAACTGCAATGTCTCAGCCAAAATGCCCCAACGTAACAAATCGTATTTACGCTGCCCTTCAAAAGCCAGTTCGAAACCGCGTTCCCAATAGAGTGCAGTACGGAAATTGTCGGCAGCATCACCACCGTTGAAGAATGGCAAATCATACAATTTCTTATGTACATTCTTATATTCCTGCAATGAATTGACCTTGGTGGCTTTGGCACGTTCTCTTACATCGTTCAATAATTCCCAGGCTTTCGGAGTATTACCCGTTTCATTATAGGCTTCTGCTGCCATTAATACAACATCGGCATAGCGTAACGGGCAATAGTTTACACCCGTATTGTTGGGATCGAGGAAGCCCAACGGCATCCATTCTCTACGCCACTTTCCGGGATACCAATCCGCCACTTTCCTATTCACAGTCTTTTTATGTTTCTTTTCAGTCGCATCCCACTTGTATTGATAGTCACAAACCATCACATCACGACGTTCATCGCCTGCTTCAAAGAAATCTTTCCAAGCCGGCATTACACGAAAGAAAGCATTTGCACGTCCCATGACCTCTGCCGAAGCGCCTGCCCCCGGAGCTTCCACCAACGGTCCGTTGTAAGTAGCCCAAGTACCGGAGTTATCCTTATAACCACTGCCCGTAGGATTGAAAGCTATTTCCCACAAACTTTCTTTAGAGTTCAGAACACCTCCCGAATAACCCTTGAACAATTCCACATAACCGCCATCATAAAAACCATGATAACCTTTATTTTGGAAAGCAGTCCACTCGGTAATCACAGCATCAAAGTATTCCTTTCTCTTATCATCAGCCGGACGGGTCAAAGTACCGTCTTGCTGTAAGCTATAACCGGCGCGTTGCAGATAAACACGCATCAGTAAGGCATGGGCTGCTCCCTGCGAAGGCACTTCAGGAGAAAGTTCGGCATTTCCTTGTTGCAAGTTATTCTTTGCAAAGTTCAAGTCATCGATAATACTCTTATAAATCTCTTCACGACTCACACGACCGTTAGCAATGTCGCCGTAAGAAAAGGTGTATTCTGTTTTAAATGGAACATCTCCCCAATATTTTATCAAATCGAATGCCAGGAATGCACGCAAGAAACAGGCTTGTGCAACCAACTCCTGCAATTCAACATCTTCTTCATAGCCTTCCATGTTCTTGATGTTTGCAATGGCATAGTTAGCACGATCTATTCCCATATATTTGTACTTCCATAAGTCTGCAATCCATGTATTGGTTGTCTTTACCATGTAGTGGGCAATATCACGACGCGTATTGTCTGTCCCTGTTCCCTGTATATAATAGGTATCATCCGAAGCCGGAGTTGCCATTTCAAACTGTCCATAGTGCTTATCAATCGCCAGACAGTCATAAATACCTACCACCGCCATCTTTGCATGGTTGTAAGTTTGGAAATAAGCATCCTTCTCATAGTAGGAAGTGGGCTTTTCGTCCAATTCGCATGAGGTAATTCCTGCTGCAATCAGCGCGCAGAAAGTAATCATTTTATATTTTTTCATCATATTATATTCTCTTTTTAAGGTTCATTAGAAAGCTAAATTAATACCGAAAACGAACGAGCGGCTCTTAGGATAAGCACCAAAGTCCACACCCGGCGTCAAGCCACTGCCCATTGTAGAAACTTCAGGGTCGAAACCTGAGTATTTAGTCCAAGTAAGCAGGTTGGAACCTGTTGCATACAAGCGCAATTTGCTTATACCAATCTTGCTAAGCATCTTTCTGGGGAATGTATAACCTAAAGTGATATTGCTCAGCTTCAGATAAGAACCATCTTCCACAGCCCATGAGTGAATATAAGTATCACCGATCTCATTATCATATACGGCGGCAACAGTCTTACCCTTATTTATGTCGGCCATTTCCTGCGGATCTGTGATCAATTCGCCTTTCTTGTTCACCACTACCCAACGATTGCTGGAATTGGCAATGTCCAACACATTCTTATTCTGCAAAGCAGTCTTGGTATTGGTCAGCTTGGTAGCATTGAACACATCGTTGCCAAAGCTGTAAGTCAGGAATATGCTCAAATCAAAATCTTTGTAAGTGAAAGTATTGTTAATACCACCGTAAAACTTCGGATAAGCATTACCGATCACCGTTTTGTCATTCTCTGTAATTTTATTGTCCTCGCTGCCGTCTACATTCTTGAATTTCCACATACCCGGTTTTACATCCGTCTTTTTACCGGAATAAGGTACGCCGTCTTTCAAAGTATAAGTCTTTGTAGCCTCATCATAATCAAAATCAGATACTTGATACAGCCCGTCTGTTACATATCCGTACATTTGTCCTAACGGCTGATTAACACCGATAATGTGTGTATTTTGATTATAGCCGAAGCTGGCTTCCCAAAGTTGTACATCTTCACCTGTCAGCTTCTTCACTGAGTTTTTGTTGTGCGACAAAGTGACAGCTGTATTCCAAGTGAAATCTTTAGTCATAATGTTGGTAGAATTGATAGTAAGGTCAATACCCTTATTTTCCGTTTCACCGGCATTAATAACCATGCTGTCATAACCGGAGGATGTGGGCAACTTAGCGTTCAGCAACAGGTTGCTACTGCGGTTAATATAAAATTCCGGAGAGATAGTCAAGCGCTGGTTAAAGAAACCAAAGTCCAAACCGAAGTTAAATGTTTTGTTAGCTTCCCATTTCAGGTTGGGATTAGGTATCTGCTTAGAAACATAACCAGGTTGTGTAGAGTCGCCATTAGGATAAGTAACAGAAGTCAACATAGGCAGACTCACATAGCTGTCAATACGGTTATTACCAGCCATACCATATCCCAAACGAACTTTCAAGTCGGAAAATATATTCAGGTTCTTAATGAACTCTTCTTCGCCCAAACGCCATGCAGCAGAGAATGCCGGGAAGTACCCCCACTTATTATTCTTACCGAACTTAGAAGAGCCATCGGCGCGGAATGACGCTGTAAACAAGTATTTGTCTTTGAAACCGTAATTGAAACGTGCAAAGAAAGAGAGAAGCTTATCATCATAATTCTCGGAAGATGAAACAGCAGTCGGCAAACCAAGTGAAAGGTCTCCCAAACCGATATCATCATTCGGGAAGTTGGCAGCAGCAGCCGAGAAGCTACGATTCCAACGGTTAACATATTCTTGACCAAGCATGGCAGTTATATCGTGCCCCTTGCCGGCCCAGTTATAATTCAAAACATTTGAAGTTTGGAAACTACTGTTTTCTATATTCTGAATGCTACCATTGATGCTTGAACGTTTGGCCGTTATAGACTTGTCGCCATAGAAAGTATCGTTGCGGCGTGTCTGATAGCGCATACCCGTCGTGTTACGGAATGAAAGCCCTTTAATCAACTTCAAAGTAAAGCCTCCATTAGCCTGGAATGTGCGATATTCACGATCTTTAGTCTCTTCGGCAGCAGAGAGCAGAGGGTTCTGCATCACATTACCGGTATCATCTACCAATAGAGGGTCTTCATCACCCAATAGCAAATCATCAGTACCATTGATACCTACCATCGGACGATACTGCAAGATATGTTGCATCTTGTTGAAACGGTCACCACCTTCGGAAGTACCCATTCCATAAATTTTCATCTGGTCATAGCTAATACGAGCAGTAATACTCAAACGATCATTCAGCTTATGGTTCATGTTGAATGAGATATTGTGCTTCTTATTACCGCTATATACCATAGCTCCTTCTTCATCGTAATAAGAATATGCCAAATTATAGTTCAATTTATCTGTTCCTCCTGAGACACCCACACGATAATTCTGTGTCAAGGCCGTACGTCCTAAAGTTTGATCTTGCCAGTCTATACCTGCACGATTGGCATAATTGGCATCAATATCGGCATACTTGCCATACAGTGCTTCGAAGTTTGCGACAGCTTTGTCCAAATCTTCTTGCGTACTGTTCTTGGCCGTAAAGGCGCTATAATAACGACGTTCATAATCAAGCAACGCAAATTCCCTTGTAGAAAGTACATCCAGCTTCTTTGCCACTTTCTTGAAGCCCACATAACTATCGAAAGTCACGGTAGCCTTGCCTTCTTTGCCTCCACTCTTAGTTGTTATAACCACAACACCATTGGCACCACGAGCACCATAAATAGCCGTAGCAGAAGCATCCTTCAAAATGTCGATAGTTTCAATTTCTGCCGGATCAAGGGTGGACATTCCGTCTTCACTCGGAAAACCATCAATGATATAAAGAGGTTCATTGCTTTGAGTAATGGAAATACCTCCACGAACACGAATTGAAATAGAAGCTCCCGGCGCCCCTTCACTCTGCATAACCTGAACACCGGCCATACGTCCGGCCAACGCTTGAGTTATATCACTTGTCGGAACTTTAGAAAGTTCTTTACTGTTCACAGAGGCTACTGATCCCGTTAAGTCTTTACGTTTAACGGTAGCATAGCCAATTGCAACCACTTCTTCCAACATTACGGCATCAGCCTTCAAGGTTACATCAATTACACTTCTACCATCAACTTTTACTTCTTGGGAAGTCATACCTACATACGAAAACACCAATACATCTTTCGATGCATCATTTACTTTCAAAGAATAGTTACCATTCACATCCGTAACCGTTCCTACACCGGCGGCACCTTTAATAGTCACACTACCACCGATTACTTCATATCCTTCGCTATCAATGACTTTTCCAGTTACAGTCAAACTTTGTGCATATGCAGACATACTCACAAAGACGAGGATAAACATTAAAAATAATTCTTTTAATTTGTACATAATAAATAAATCTAAGGTTCTACGTTAGAAATAATTTTTTCGGCAGCAAACATACTGCAAATGCAAAAAAAAGTGTAAAAGTATTGTTTTTATTCATCACACTTTTACACTTTTCAAATGCTATTTTTGTATAGAAAAGGACATTTTTGTATAAAAAAACGGCCTACAAACATGTATAAAGCCGTTTCTAAATATCAAGCGACCAGCGCCAGAGTTTCCCATTTTTTGTTAATAAAACAAATTTAACGGCTAAGCCTACCCCTGTTTTATTTCAAAAAATCAGCTCTCATAGGAGCAAAACAATCTATAAGTACACCAGGTTCCAAACAAACACAGCTATGCAAAATATCAGGCTCAATATAAATGCCGTCACCGGCTTTCACTATCTTCTTCTCATTTCCTACCGTAAATTCGAATTTTCCACTTGCCACATAAGTTGTTTGTGTATGATAATGAGTATGAGGGGTTCCTATAGCTCCTTTTTCAAACTTCACTTTCACCAACATCACTTGTCCGTCATATCCCATAATCTGACGAGTAACACCCGTACCTGCCGGTTCCCATGCCTTTTCTCCACTAATAAAAGTTTCACTGCGCGTTTTTCTTACCGGTTCACAGGCTGTCTTGCCGTTCCCTTCTTGTGCAGCATATATTCCAGGGAACATAAATAAAGAAAAAACAATTAAGCACACATACATTTTCCAATCTTTTGCTTTCATAATCAAGTCTTTAGTTTGATAATTATTTAAGTTTATAATGTTTCAAATTTATATATAGTCGTTTGACGATAAGTTTCTCCCGGCAGCAACACAGTAGTAGGGAATTGGGCATGATGAGGGGAATCTGGGAAATGTTGCATTTCGAGACAAAATCCAAAATATTTTCCATAACACAAACTGTCAGCAGCTTTCAAATAACTCAAATCAGAAGCAGGAGTATAAAACTGCATTCCCGGTTCTGTGGTATATGCTTTCAATACTCGACCAGAAACCGGATCAACCACTTTGGCAGCAAGCGCTAAAGTATCCAATGCTTTGTTGAGTTTATAATTGATGTCATATCCTTTTCCTAGCTGTTCAACATGGTGTTTTATAGTTCGCAGAGTACTAAAATCATATTCTGTTCCTGCTACCGGCATAAGTTCACCCGTTGGCACTCCCGTAGAATCTACCGGTGTGATAGAATCTCCCATAATCATATAACAATGATTTAAGACCGACTCTTTACATCCGGTCAAATTAAAATAGCTGTGATTGGTCAGATTTATTACAGTAGGTTTGTCTGTCGATGCAATATAGTCCAAAATTACCTCATTGTCATTAGTGAATTTATAGGCTAATGACAAGTTGAGATTGCCGGGAAACCCGCCTTCCATATCGGGACTGAGATACTTAAAAACAACCACCGCGGTATCTTCCGCTATATAGCATGTATCTGTTTCAAAAACTTGCAGATTAAATCCTTTTATACCCCCATGAATGGAATGTCCCTTATTATTTCTATCTAAATAGTAAATTTTATCATCCAGCCTGAACTCCGCATTTTTAATTCTGTTGGCAAAACGTCCTACCGTAGCACCAAGTTTAGGTTGCCTGCCCCAATAATAGCGCAAACTGTCGAGCCCCAAAACGACCGGTTCAAACACCCCGTTTCTATCCGGTGCAGAAACATACGCTAAAGAAGCTGCATAATTTGTCACTTTAATAGTCATTCCATTCTTATTCACTATTTTAATCAGTTCTACGGGCTTACCCTCATATCGCAAACTATCCTCCTTTGTTATGGAGAATCCGCACATACTTGTTTGTCCCCACAAAGCGAGTGAAATCCAAACCTGCATTATAAACAAAACAATCCGCTTATCCATGACAGTTATGCATTATTCTTTCCATATTCCGTAGGCAGGCATCCCATATACTTCTTAAAACGCGCGGCAAAATAAGAAGGAGTATTATATCCCACCATAAAACTAATTTCCGAAACAGAATATCTGCCTTCTTTCAGCAACTGGCATGCACGATTAAATCTGATTTTATGAATAAAGTCTATCGCCGACTTACCGGTAATCGCTTTCAACTTCAAATGGAGATTAGAACGGCTCATATTCATTTCCCTGGCAAATTGTTCCGTTGAAAACTCTACATTATCCATGTTTTTCTCAATCACTGCTATGGCTCTTCTCAACAGTTCCTCGTCCATTGTATTATTTGCCAATTTCTCCGGTTCTACTTCGGTAGTATTAGAATAGCGTTCAAAAACACGATAACGCGTACGTAACACATTCTGAATCTTTGTTTTCAAGATCGGCATAGAGAAAGGCTTAGGAATATAGTCATCCGCTCCAACTTGAAGCCCTTCCAACTGATATTTTGTATCAGCCTTTGCCGACAGCATATATACAGGAATATGGCAAGTTCGTATATTTTGCTTAATCGCTTTACACAATTTGACTCCATCCATTACGGGCATCATAACATCAGTAATGACTAAATCAACCTCTTGGCCTTTCAATATATCCAAGGCTTTCTGCCCATTGTCTGCTTCCAATAAATTAAAGTCGCTTGACAAACCACTCACCAAATATTGCCGAAGTTCCTGGTTATCATCCACTACTAAAATCTTTCCCCGTTTTTCTTTTTCTCCGTCTGCCAACGCGCTTGTTTCCAGCAGTTCTTCATCATCAATATAAACATCATGCGCATTTGTATAATATGCACGCTGCTCTTTGGCCCCCTCTTCTTGCGCAAGCAGTTCCTCAGAAGTATACATAGACTTATCCTGCGGTATATAAATGGAAAACGTAGAGCCCTCGCCCACTTTGCTTTCCAGAGTGATATGCCCATGATGCAGTTCTACCAGACGTTGAACCAGCGACAAGCCTATACCGCTTCCTTCATGTCCACTTTCCGCCTGATAAAAACGCTCAAATATTTTTTTCTGTTTTTCCGCCGGAATACCGACACCCGTATCAATCACTTGCAAAACAAGATTATTATCTTCTTTATAAAGACGTACGGTAATGCACTCTCCTTTTTCCGTATATTTAAAAGCGTTTGAAAGCAAATTATTTACAATCAAGTCCAAATAGGTCTCATCAAAGAGCAACTCTTCATCTTGCAATTCCGTATATAAATTATAATCTATATCCTTCCTTTTCGACAAGTTCTCATAATTCAAGAAACAGTTCAAGACTTTCTTATAAGCATTAGCATATACCGGTCTCAATTCAAAAATACCCAATTCAGCGCGACGATAATCCATTAACTGATTGACCAAATGCAACAAGCGGTTCGTATTACGCTGAATATATGACAGTTTTTCATGTTCCCAATGGCCTTTAATACGTTCAATAAGTTCCTGCAATGGGGCAACAATCAAAGTAAGAGGAGTACGAAGCTCATGAGAGATGTCAATGTAAAAGCGGATTTTCATCTGGCTGATTTCCTCTTGTTTCTCTTTATCCAAGCGCTCCATCAGAATCTCAGCCTGCATATTCTTGCGCAACCAAAAGAAGCGCAAGACACCAAACAATAGCCCCGCGCACAAAATAATGAAAATAGAAATAGCCCACCAAGTACAATACCAAACCGGAAGTACCCGTATATGAAGAATTGCAGGCTCTTCACTCCATTTTCCATCATTATTGGCAGCTTTCAAAAAAAATGTATAATCTCCTGCCGGTAAATTTGAGTAGGAAACTAAATTTATATTATCTTGGCTGTACCACGAGTCGTTGTATCCTTCCAGCTTATACGCAAAAGTGTTATGCTTTCCAGCAATATAGTTTGAAACCACGAATGAGATAGAAAAAGAGTTTTGGGAGGAGGTCAATGTTATATGATCCTCGTTTTCTATACATTTTTTCAAAATTCTTGTTTCATCACCAGGCAATACTTCCTTATTGGATACATATAATTTATTTATAAATGGTCTCGGAGAATACGGATTATCAATAAGCGTTTCAGGCCGAAACGAAGTAATTCCATTAATCCCTCCAAAAAGCATGTTCCCATTATTAATTCGACAATAAGAACCGGCATTGAACTGATTACTCTGCAAACCGTCCACGATAGTAAAATTACGTAATTTTCTGCTTCCGGGGGTCAAACAGCTCAATCCCTGGTTTGTACTTATCCACAAACGCCCGTAACTATCTTCCAGAATGCCATAAATAACATTACTGGGCAGTCCGTCAACCGTTGTGTACTGCAATAATTCTTTAGCATTCTCCTTCAAGCCAAAAAGTCCATTACGTGTTCCAACCCATATATATCCGGATGTAGATTCACAGAAACAGTTTATAAACGATTGCTTCAATATAGGAGCGATATCATATTCCGTATTAATTGTCAAAGAAGTGCCTGTTTGATTATAAATAGTAAGTCCCATTTCCCCTCCTGCCCAAATACGTTTCTTAGAATCCCGGAACAATACACTGTTGGATTCTTGCAAACGCTTTCCTTTGCTATCTTTATCAACCGTCTGAAAATGGTTACCAGCTATATCATAATGAATTAGAGTACCCAATGATGCAATCCAAAGCCCTCCATGCCCATCCGATAAAATAGAATAAATATTATTACTAGGCAAATCACTGTTTTGAGTATTGAAAAAACGTTGGTTTCCTGTCCTACGATTCAGTACTATCATTCCACCCGCATGAGTTCCAACATATATATTATCATGCAGTTCATCGACATACACCGCCTTTATATCTTTAAAAGATACCTCTTTTGACAAGTCGGAATTCTGCAAATAGTATTTGTATGTTTTTGAAGCGCTGTCGTAAAAATTCAGGCCACCTCCATTAGTGCCGATCCACAGATTCTTTGCATTATCCTCCACTATACAGCTGACTACATTATCACTGATGGAATTGGCGAATGGAACATGCTTAATATGCTGAAAACGATTGCACAAAGGATGATAATAGTTCAATCCTCCCCAATAAGTGCCCAACCACATTCCTCCTTGCGAATCCATAAAAATACTACGTACAGAATTCTGTGACAGACTCCCCTCCTGTATTGCAGAATTTCTCACCGACAAAAAGCGATCTTTACCTCCTTCGTAAATATTCAAGCCCCCATAAGTGCCAACCCACAATCTGTTTTCCTGATCTACGGCCAAAGAACGCACATAGTTTGAATTCAGACCGGAATATCCGTCCTCATGTCTATAATTCTTCAGCTCCTTGGATTTAGTATCATACATGTATAGCCCTTCACCTTCCGTCGCTATCCATATCCGGGTGAACATCTGACAAAAGACGGAATGTATACGTGTTGCTTTCGGCATATCCACCAACTTTTCCAAAGTTCCATTTGCCAAAGAATAGACATAAAGTCCTTTCTCCACTCCTATGTAAATCTTATCACTTTGACGAACCATAGCAGTAGGTCTCAACAAATGTAGCGGATGAGGTAACGTATCATTCAGAATACGTTCCTTCCCTATATCAAAAAGCAATACTCCACTGGTTGTACCCAACATCAGATAGTCCTTATTCATTGGTGCTATGCATGTGACAGTAGCTTTATAACCATTTTCTTTATAAAAATAATTCGAGAAAGTATCTTGGTCCCGATTATAAAGAGAAAAACCCTCTCTGGTACCAATCCATACTCTACCGGAATCATCAACTGTTACACAGCGACTAATGTCGCAAGCTATGCTTTGAGGATTCGCATATTGATGACGATAGACTGTAAAATTGTAGCCATCGTATTTATTGACCCCATCGTAAGTCGCAAACCACAAATTTCCTTCCTTGTCCTGATTAATACCAAATATCGTGCAATGTGACAGGCCTTCTTCCAATCCGATATGCGTAAAACGTATACCGTCCAGATTATTGGCATACCCGATACATGTAAATAATACTCCAAAGAATGTTAACAAAGGCCGAAACGTTTTCATATAATTTAGATATATAATATTATAACATAAAAACAAAGAAACAAAAATATATTAATTATATGTGATTTCAATTTGAATTTTCTTATTCTCCCCCTCAGGAAATATCTGTAAAGGAACAAAAGAAAAACCGGGTACAGGATTAAATATTCGACCATCTTCATCTGTCGGAGCTACCTTCAACATGCCATTCACGCAGATTATTTCCAATACGCCCTCTTTTTTCTGAAGAAGCATGCCTTTCGAGGTAATATCCACTACCTCTGAAGGTGCGGCAATGACCGGCAAAACAAGGCAGGCTGTCAAAGGACAATAATCCACTACTATCGACATGCCCTGTTTGGAGTACACATAATCCAAAGTCACAGGAAACGCCCCCTGAACCGGTGTCTGCTGGTCAGCGTCCACCAAATGAGTATTGATATGGAAACGATGCTTATCTTTCTCTTGAGTATAAACAATATCCGTATCCAAGTCATCCAAATTACTATAAATAGTTCCATACTGTACCATTTCAACCCGCGGTGTTCCACTCATTATATACTTTCTGCTATTACTCTGCATATTAGGCGCTTCTATCAGAGCATACCGGTTTGTTGTAGCGGCAAAGACCGGACCAGCCTGTTCGTGCCACAACAGAGAAACAGCTCCTCCCATCGGGTGAGTGCCCTTTACCTTATATTCAGCATCAAAACCGGTACACGTGGAACGCCATGATCCTTCTGCAACCAGCCAAGTACGAATATCCTGGAAATACTTCACCCCATAAGCATTATCGCGTGGCAGTGACTTGTATTGTGGTGCTTTGACAGGTGGAAGCTCAAGAAAAGCGGTCAGAGCCTTGGCATGACCAAAAGTATGATGAATACAAGCCGGAATTCCTGAAGCCTGATAATCACGTCCGGCATGAAGCAATCCGTTATTTGTCGATTTTTTCAGTAATCGTATATTGCGCCGAATAGCTTCCAGATACTCCGGGTGTTGTTCTGCCATAGCATAATAACCACCCATGAAACCATCGCTCGTACGTCCGCCCCAATATGTCCACTTAAAACTGCGTGTCCCCCAACTATTATCCCACGCACCATCAGGCAACATAAATTCCAAGTGAGTATTCATGGAACGTTCCACAATAGAGAGCAGTTCCCGGTCGTTCACCATAAGCGCATAATAGGCCAGATTAGGCAAAGACTCTTCTATATTATAGCCTAAATCCACAGGAAGACAGCCATTCTTAGTAGGTGTCCATATCTTAGGTCCTTCACCGTATAAAAAAAAGTCGTTTACTGTAAAAAATTTCTTCAAATCCGAAGCCACAATCCGGGCTTCTTCCTTGAAATCCGGACGGTTAAACATCTCGCCAAGAGCCTGCAAGGCATATGTCACCGAGGCTGAATAGTTCACATTATTCAAGCGCTTCATGTTCCCCTGCATACGGCGACTGTACATCTGAGGATTCTTCATCATAAATTCGCCAGCTTCCAACAATTGTTTTTTCCAATGATTACAGGTAGAATCATCCAGCAAATGCCCATGATAATGCACTGCCTCATATAAAGCGATAGCCGCAAATACAGTCGTTCCACTCCAGTCTGACACATGTACATCGTTCATCCATGAACCATCCGGACGATGCACATTCTCCATCCATTTCATAAGCTTCTTGGCGGCAAGCAAATATTTATCATCGCCGGTTTTGTCCGCTAAATACATCAGAGGAAGAACCGTATCTCCTATCCGCCCATGAATACGAGCGCAGGCAGGACAAAGAAAACCTCCGTCAAGCGCAGGATGCAATCCTTCACATTGGTAAGTCAGCAGAGTATCTACCCACTCCATCAACAGTTTTTCCGCATCATTACGTAGGGATTTATCAGAATAAACAGGATTTCCGGCACATACTCGTCCCGAGAAAGAGAGCGCAAACACAAACGCCACAAATAAAATGTTTCTCATATTATTTAGTATTATCAGATTCATTTTTCAAAAATAGAACATTCCGGCAACATATTGCCGTTATTTTCTCCAATACACCACAACATACGTTTACCGATTCCATAATTTTGTTGAATCTTCATCAATTTTGTTGAATATTTGTATACCAAAACAATATTGGCAGTTTTTTAAACACATCAGGCATGCTTATCAGAGCAAATGCCCTATCTTAGCAACCGTTACTAAAAAACTAAATATAACATGAAAAACTTACCTTTACTCATGTGTACTGCTTTTTGCGGGCTGAACGCCGTCCAGGCTGATGCTGCAGACAACAAAAAGAATGAAAGACCCAATATTCTTTGGCTTACTTTTGAAGATACCAGCGCTTACGAATTCGGTTGTTATGGTAATAAAGGCGTACACACCCCAAATGCGGATAGTCTAGCCGTTCATGGCATACAATTTATGAACGCATGGTCAGTGGCTCCGCAAAGTTCTGCTGCACGCTCGTCACTTATCACCGGCTGCTACTCCTCAAGCTACGGAATGGATGTCCATCCGGTTCCATACGACACTCCGGAAAACATATTCTTCCCTCAATGGCTACGGGAAGCCGGATATTATTGCACTAACAACAGCAAAACGCATTACAACTCCACCACAGACAATAAAAGTTGTTGGGACGAATGTACCCCTAAAGCATCCTACAACAGTACTAAACGCGGTAAAGACCAACCATTCTTCGCTGTGTATAACACAGTGACCTCACACATGGGACGTATCCGTACTTTCCACACTGATGGACGAAGAGATTATACAACGGAAGGTATTTATCCTGAACTTCTCACCCTGCCTTCCTACGTACCCGACTTGCCCGAAGTGCGTTCCGACTATGCCGGCCACTTGGAAGCCGTACAGGATGTAGATACTTGGTTGGGCTTTTTTCTGAAAGATCTGAAAGAAAAGGGATTGGACGACAATACGATTATCTTCTTCTTCAGCGATCATGGCGGTTGCGTCCCGCGCGGCAAAGGATATTTATATGAAAGCGGTTTGAGAGTCCCCATGATAGCCTACTTTCCACCCAAATGGCAACATCTGGCTGGAAAGAAAGCATCCGGTAAAGAATATTCTTTGGTGAACTTCACCGATTTAGGCCCTACCGTACTTAGTCTTGCGGGAGTAAAACCGCCTAAGCACATGCAAGGCAAAGCTTTATACGGGAAATATGCATCCGATGAAAAACGGGAAATTCAGTTTGCTCTGGCTGCCAACCAACTACATCATTTTATGCCTGTACGTGCCGCCACCGACGGACGTTTCAAATACATCCGTAGCTATATCCCCTATCGTCAATTTGCCCTGCGCAATTATTATCAATGGGGTATGCCGTCCAATAAGGCATGGGACAAGTTGGTATTAGGCGGTCACAATACCAATCCCGACTGGGCACAAACTTTCAACGCCCACCCGGCCGAAATGTTGTTCGACCTTGAAAAAGATCCGGGCGAACTGCATAATTTATCCGACTCTCCCGAATATGCGGAAGTCCTGGCAAAAATGCGTAAAGCCCTTTCTGAACATATCCGTTCTACAAAAGATTTAGGATTTTTCATGCCCACTTCCCGCGTAAATACAACATTATACGACAAAGTGCGCAAAGAAAAATATCCCTTGAATGAACTATATAACCTTGTAGAGTTAGCCGGTACAGCTAAAGCAAGCGATGCCTCTGTATTCGAGAAAGCATTATCCAGCCAATACCCGGAAATGCGTTATTGGGCATCCGTAGGTTTAGCGCAACTTGGAATCAAAGGAGAGTTACAAGTTTGTCCTCCAACCTTGCTTACCCTGATGAACGATGCCGACCCATATATAGCCTGCGAAGCAGCCTATGCTGCAGCCTATTTGGGAGAAACATCCAAAGGCATCGAGCGTCTAAATCATCCGGCAAAAGAAGCTGACAGAAAAGTCGGTTACTCTTTACTGGAATGTTTGTCCTTGGACAAAGCTATGCAACCTGCCATCCGCACTCATCTGGCAGACCTGAAAGAGAAGGCTGAAATTCTTCCTCGCAAAGCAAATGAAGATGCCGGGCTAATGGCACGCGGCATTTTGGTCAACCTCGGTGAGATGAATATAAAGGACCTGCATGGACCCGAATCCTATAAATTAGGATTGAAACTGAATCATGGACGCAGACCCATGGTTCCGCTTCCAAACTGATAAGCTGGGCAACAACGTTGTCATCTCCCTTGAGCCTGTACCCTAAATTTTCGAAATTGCCACACCAGCATTGTCCCCGCTATCAGACTGGCCAGGAGATCGGAGATAGGCATGCTATACCAAACTCCTGCTGCACCGAAAAAGCGAGGTAAAATCAACAGACAAGGGAGCAACACTACCATTTGGCGGGTAAGGGATAGAAATATCGCCTTACTCGCCATTCCTATACTTTGGAAGAAATTAGCCGTAACCATTTGAAAGCCGATAATAGGGAAGAACATCACCACAATGCGCAACCCCTTTGCCGAGAGCTCTATAAGTTCGGCATCCGATGTAAAAATACCGACTACCGTATCTGAAAACAACATTCCTATAATAAAGCCGAAAGTCGTCACCCCGGTAGCATAGATAATCGTCAGTTTCAATGTCTTGGTAACACGTTCATATTGTTTGGCTCCAAAATTATAGCCTGCAATAGGTTGCATTCCCTGGTTTAATCCCATTACAATCATCACGATAATGAAGACCAGCCGATTGACGATACCAAAAGCACCGATAGCCAAGTCACCGCCATACTTCTTCAATCCTTGATTAATAAGAATCACGATGAAGCATGCCGCCATGTTCATCAAAAACGGAGACATGCCAATGGCCAACGAATCAAAAACAATTTTACGTTTCAACCGGAAAATACCACGATGAAAATGTAACAGTTCTTCTTTACTGCTGAATATCCAAAGCTGCCACATCAACGATATAATCTGCGCCACAATCGTTGCGATCGCTGCTCCGCGAATGCCCCAGCCAAAACCGTAAATAAATACGGGGTCAAGTATCGTATTAATAATCACCGTAGCGATAGTGGCATACATGGCCTTCTGTGGATGCCCCGAAGAACGCAGTACCGCGTTCAATCCCAGATAGAGATGCGTAATAGTATTCCCAAGAAGGATAATATACATATAGTCACGTGCATACCCCACCGTCTCGTCACTGCCACCGAAAAAGTAAAGGATAGGATCAAGAAAAGCCATGACTATCACCGTAAAAGCCACTCCAAGCAGAATATTCAATACAAACACATTGCCCAAGACGCGCTGCGCAGTATCGTAGTCTTTCTGCCCAAGCTTGACAGAGATCAATGTAGCAGCTCCCACGCCCACCAACGACCCGAAAGCCGCCGCAAGGTTCATTAAAGGAAAGGTCAATGCCAATCCCGAAATAGCCATTGTGCCCACACCATGCCCGATGAAGATACTGTCTACCATGTTATATAAGGAAGATGCTGTCATAGCAATGATTGCCGGTACAGCATACTGCATCAATAATTTTCCGATATTCTCTGTACCCAACGCTGTGGGAGTTTTTTGTCCTACCATACTTTTTACCTTTTTTTGAGGGCGCAAATGTACTCAAAATTCGGCAGGTGAGCAAAAAACGTTCCACAGAGTACACAAGCTATGCGACGAATAAATTCCTCTAAAGATTCGCTTTCTGAAAAATGTTTCGTATTTTTGTCCCCAAATTGAGTGAATTATAGCGAAATGAACGTATTAGAACTAAGTGAACAAGAAATCATTCGTCGCAACAGCATGAATGAACTTCGCGCGATGGGCATCGAGCCCTATCCCGCAGCAGAGTATGTAACCAACGCTTTCTCTACCGATATCAAAGATGAATTTAAAGACGACGCCGAACCGCGCCACGTATCTGTAGCCGGACGCATCATGAGCCGTCGTGTTATGGGAAAAGCCTCTTTTATTGAATTACAGGACTCAAAAGGACGTATCCAAGTATATATTACCCGCGATGACATCTGCCCGGACGAAGATAAGGAAATGTATAATACCGTATTCAAACGCTTGCTTGATTTAGGTGACTTCATCGGCATTGAAGGCTTTGTATTCCGCACCCAAATGGGTGAAATCAGCATCCATGCCCAGAAGCTAACCGTACTTGCCAAGAGCATCAAACCGCTACCTATCGTAAAATATAAGGACGGTGTAGCTTACGACTCTTTTGACGATCCGGAATTGCGTTACCGCCAACGTTACGTTGACCTCATTGTAAACGACGGTGTTAAAGAAACATTTCAAAAGCGTGCCACAATTATCAGGACTATGCGCGCCGCACTGGATGAAGCCGGCTATACGGAAGTGGAAACACCGATTCTCCAATCCATTCCCGGCGGAGCAAGTGCTCGTCCTTTCACTACACACCATAACTCACTAGATATGGATCTCTACCTGCGTATCGCCACCGAGCTTTACCTGAAAAGACTAATCGTAGGCGGTTTTGAAGGTGTGTACGAAATCGGAAAAAACTTCCGCAACGAAGGTATGGACAAGAACCATAACCCGGAATTCACTTGCGTGGAATTGTATGTGCAATATAAAGATTACAATTGGATGATGGGCTTCACCGAGAAGCTGCTTGAGCGTATTTGCATTGCTGTAAACGGAGGAACGGAAACAACGATTGACGGCAAGACCATCAGTTTCAAGGCTCCTTACCGCCGCTTGCCTATCTTGGATGCCATCAAGGAAAAGACCGGCTATGACCTCAACGGCAAGAGCGAAGAGGAAATCCGTCAGATATGCCGCGAACTGAAAATGGAAATTGACGATACCATGGGCAAAGGCAAGCTGATAGACGAAATCTTCGGTGAATTCTGTGAAGGTACATTCATACAGCCTACATTCATCACCGATTACCCGGTGGAAATGAGTCCGCTGACCAAAATGCACCGCAGCAAACCGGGACTGACCGAACGCTTCGAGCTGATGGTGAACGGCAAAGAACTGGCAAACGCATACAGCGAGCTGAACGATCCTATCGATCAGGAAGAACGCTTCAAAGAACAACTGAAACTAAGTGAAAAGGGCGATGACGAAGCTATGTTCATCGACCAGGATTTCTTGAAAGCATTGCAATACGGTATGCCTCCGACATCGGGTATCGGTATCGGTATAGACCGTCTGACTATGTTGATGACTGGTCAGCCGTTTATTCAGGAAGTGTTGTTCTTCCCGCAGATGCGCCCTGAAAAGGTAACTCCGAAAGACGCGCCTGCCAAATTTATGGAACTGGGTATCCCTGAAGAATGGGTTGCAGTCATTCAGAAGGCAGGCTACAACATGGTTGGTGACATGAAAGACGTAAATCCGCAGAAGTTGCACATGGACATTTGCGGCATCAATAAAAAATATAAATTAGAACTGGCAAATCCGACTGTGAAAGATGTAGAAGGTTGGGTTGAGAAAATCTAAGAAATGAAGCTACCCGGTAAAATAGCCATTATGGGCGGAGGAAGTTGGGCCACTGCCATTGCCAAAATGGTATTGGCTCAAGAGGACACTATAAATTGGTATATGCGGCGTGATGACCGCATTGCCGATTTTAAGCGGCTTGGTCACAACCCTGCCTATTTGACGGGCGTCAAGTTCGATACAAAACGTATCAATTTCAATTCAAACATCAACGATGTAGTCAAGGAGTCAGATACACTAATCTTTGTCACTCCTTCTCCTTATCTGAAAGCTCATTTGAAGAAGCTGAAGACAAAAATCAAAGACAAATTCATCATCACAGCTATTAAAGGTATCGTACCTGACGACAACATGATCGTGTCGGAATACTTCACAAAGGAATACGGTGTGCCGACCGAAAACATTGCTGTGCTGGCGGGTCCCTGCCACGCAGAAGAAGTTGCACTTGAACGTCTCTCCTATCTGACGATAGCCTGTCCCGACATAGACAAAGCGGACAAATTTGCCCGCCGTTTGGCCAGTTCATTCATCAAGACCTCCGTCAGTAATGATGTAGCCGGTATTGAGTATGGCTCTGTACTCAAAAATGTATATGCCATTGCCGCCGGTATATGCAGCGGCTTGAAATACGGCGATAACTTCCAGGCTGTACTCATGTCCAACGCCATACAGGAAATGAACCGTTTTCTCCAAACCGTCCATCCATTGAACAGAAGTATCAGTGATTCTGTTTATCTGGGTGATATGCTGGTGACAGGATATTCCAATTTCAGCCGCAACCGCACGTTCGGTACGATGATAGGAAAAGGATATTCCGTAAAAAGCGCTCAAATTGAGATGGAAATGATAGCCGAAGGTTACTACGGAACCAAGTGTATCAAGGAGATCAATAAGCACTATCACGTGAATATGCCGATATTGGATGCTGTGTATAACATTTTATATGAGCGTATCTCACCAATGATTGAAATTAAGTTACTGACCGACTCTTTCCGCTAATAATAATGCGGGAAGAGACATGGCAGACGAAATACAGTATTTAAAATCTATAATATTATGATTAGTTTGAACATTGAAAAGACTCTTGGATTCATTTCCAAAGAAAACGTTTTCGCCTACGAATCTCAAGTAAAAGCCGCACAGGATGCATTGGAAAATGGTACTGGTAAGGGTAATGACTTTTTAGGCTGGTTACATCTTCCCTCTTCCATCACACAAGAACATCTGGCTGACTTGAAAGCTACCGCACAAGTATTGCGTGATAACTGTGAAGTAGTGGTCGTTGCCGGAATTGGCGGGAGCTACCTCGGTGCACGTGCCGTTATCGAGGCTTTGTCAAACAGTTTCACTTGGCTGCAAGATAAGAAATCCACTCCGGTTATTCTGTATGCAGGACACAACATCGGTGAAGATTATTTGTACGAACTTACCGAATACTTGCAAGATAAGAAATTCGGTGTTATCAATATCTCCAAATCAGGAACCACAACTGAAACGGCTTTGGCTTTCCGCCTACTGAAAAAGCAATGCGAAGACCAACGCGGTAAAGACATGGCAAAAAAAGTCATCGTTGCCATTACAGATGCCAAGAAAGGCGCTGCTCGTGTTACGGCAGACAATGAAGGTTACAAATCTTTCATCATTCCCGATAATGTAGGCGGACGTTTCTCTGTACTTACCCCGGTAGGCCTGTTACCCATCGCAGTAGCAGGTTTCGATATTGAAAAGCTGGTAGCCGGCGCAACGGCCATGGAAAAGCTTTGCGGAAAGGACGTTCCATTTGCTGAAAATCCGGCAGCTATTTATGCAGCCACCCGCAACGAGCTTTATAAGCATGACAAGAAAATTGAAATTCTCGTAAACTTCAACCCCAAACTGCATTATGTAAGCGAATGGTGGAAACAGCTTTATGGAGAATCCGAAGGTAAAGAAAACAAGGGTATTTTCCCGGCAGCCGTAGATTTCTCCACCGACCTACATTCTATGGGGCAATGGATTCAGGAAGGCGAACGCACCATTTACGAAACTGTAATTTCAGTGGAAAAAACCAACCATAAACTGGAAGTTCCAAGTGATGCCCAGAATTTGGACGGACTGAATTTCCTCGCCGGCAAACGTGTGGATGAAGTCAACAAAATGGCAGAATTAGGAACACAGTTGGCCCACGTAGACGGTGGCGTACCCAACATACGCATCGTCATCCCTGCATTGAATGAAGAAAGTATCGGCGGACTGCTGTATTTCTTTGAAAAAGCATGCGGTATCAGTGGCTATCTTTTGGGTGTCAATCCATTCAACCAACCGGGTGTCGAGGCTTACAAGAAAAACATGTTCGCCCTATTGAACAAACCGGGTTACGAAGAAGAATCCAAAGCTATTCGGGCAAGACTGTAAATAACCAACTATATCCAAGGTGTCAAAACTAAACCAGGCTATTAATAGCAAGTTTTAGTCTTGACACCTTTTTCAAAACACATTGCTCGGAAATAGGATCCATATTCCGCAATCCGGCCTTCAACACCAACAGAGGTGCTTCAGAGAAGATACACACATCACCGACAATAACAACAAACCTACATACTATGAGCACACCGATACTCAAAAAAATCCATAGCCTCTGCTTATGCTTACTTTTCATTCAACCTATATTCGCCCTATCGAATAAAAGTTCCCATAACCTTCTGATCATCAATTCATATAACGAACAAGCCGCATGGAGTAACAGTATTATCGTGCCCATTATGCAAGAAGTGGGGAAAATGTCGAACACCAGTGCCTATGTGAGCCACTTGCACTCCATTCTTATCAAAAACGACTCCCTTTACCAGCATTCCGTAAACACGTTATTCCAACGCTATGAAAACACCAAACCCCACTCTGTCGTACTGATAGGCAACATGGCGTTTACTTTACGTGACAGAATCAAGAAAGAATGGGGAGATATCCCCATCATTTTGTGTGCCGGACGGGATAGCTACACCTCGCCCCGGTATAACTATCCGGAGTATGAATCGGCAGAAATACCGAAAGACTCCATCTTTTCCATCTCAGGGCTCAAAGACAAATATAATTTCACTTTCATACTATGCCCTACTTATTGCAAGGAAACCATTGACATGATGATGAAGATACAGCCCGGCATAAAAACATTTATTTTTGCCGCTGACAAACTTTTCATCAACAGGATACACGAAAAAGAGATTAAAAGTTACCTATTATCCAGCTACCCGAACATTGAGTATAAACGCATCTATCCCAATTCCAACCCTGCAGTACCAAACTTGAGAAAGTATCTGCTGACCAATGAAAACCCTACCGTAGGAATGTTATTCGGTTCCTGGTTCTGCGTAAGGGAGAATCTGTTGGGACATCTCATCACAATGTCAACGGAAGATTATCGTTTCATTATGTCGGCCAATAAAGGAGTTTTTACACTAAGAGAGTCCTTCCTCGCAGAGGGCGGGTTCATCGGAGGATACTTCTACGACAATGATGCCACCATAAAGCACTTGTTGCAATGCCTTCGTAGTATCATCAACGGAAGAGAAGCGCGAGACATCCCATTCTATACTCCCGACAAGAGCTATCCCGTTATTGATTATAATGCACTGAAACAACGGGGAATGTCAGAAAAGCTTTGCCCACCCAACACCCTATTTATCAACAAACCGCCCACGCTATGGCAACGATATAAGTTACAAATTAGCATCTGCCTGTTGATTCTTTCAGTACTGGGCATCGTCTCATACATAAAACATAAATTTCAGCAGAAAGAAATCATGTTGTTAAGAAGCCATAACAAGCTTCTTGAGAACATGCCCGTATTCTACGTGCAGGAACAGGTAATGTTCAATGAAAATGGTATTCCCGAAAGCATGCGCTACATCAATGCCAACATCTTGTTCAAAGAGTTATTTTGCTCCAAGCAAAAGCAGGAACAAGTCAATTCAAGCATGTTTCCTCACCAGACGGAAGAGTATTTTATGCAATTTGCCAGAATTGTTTTTCAAGAAAGAAGGTCGATTGTATTCACCTACTATTTTGAAGAGCAGAACGCCTTCTATGAAGTAATAATACGTCAAGCCGCTGAGGAAAATCTAATAGACATTTTTGGCGTAAATACCACTACCCTACACCAGACACAGGAATTGTTACGAGCCGCCAACAATAAACTGGCATTGGCATTAGACATCGCACATATCATCCCTTGGCATTGGGACCTGCAGAAGCATGCCATCACCTGCGATGCCAACCGTTCTCCTTTCGAACTTGCCACCGGTGTAAAGGATGAACGAGGAGTACGGATTATCCACGAAGCCGACTACTTCAACAACATACACCCTGATGATGCAGAACGGATAAGAGACGACTACCAAGCACTCATCTTAGGTAGAGTAAAGGCACTGAAAGAAGAGTTCCGCACCGTCATCAAAAAAAACGGCAAAGAATACATCAACTGGGTAGAGGCGCGCGCCGTAGTGGAACAGAGGAATGAACAGGGACATCCTATCTCACTCATCGGATCCCTACTTATCATTACCGACCGCAAGCGGAACGAACAGGAACTCATAAATGCCAAAAACCGCGCCGAAGAATCAGACCGGCTGAAGTCAGCTTTCCTTGCAAACATGAGCCACGAAATACGTACGCCACTCAACGCAATCGTAGGCTTCTCCTCCATACTAGCCACAGCGGAAGAAGAGGAAGAAAAAAGTGAATATATCAATATTATAGAGAACAACAACCAACTACTTCTGCAACTTATCAGCGACGTATTGGACATTGCCAAAATTGAAGCCGGTTCACTGGACTTCAACTATTCCAGCCTTGATCTGAATGTTTTAATGAATGAGTTGGAAAGCACCGCCCTTATGCGCATTACCTCTCCGGATGTATGCCTTGAAATGATCCCGGACAATGACAACTGCTGGGTGATTACCGAACGTAACCGCCTGTCTCAAATCATCATCAACTTACTGAACAATGCCATTAAGTTCACACAAAAAGGTAAAATCACCTTCGGTTACAAACTGCAAAAAGAGAAAATCTATTTTTATGTAACCGATACAGGATGCGGTATTCCGGCAGAAAAACAAGATAAAATTTTTGAACGTTTCATTAAGCTGAATAACTTTGCGCAGGGAACCGGATTGGGCCTTTCTATATGCAAAAGCATAGTAGATGCCATGGGCGGGGAAATAGGAGTAGACTCCAAAGTAGGAAATGGAAGTACTTTCTGGTTTACACTTCCCTACCATACAGGCACCGCAAATGAAAGTACAGACAAGCCCGTTGAACTATCTGAACTCTCCAAAGACAAACAAATAACCATACTTATAGCTGAAGATGACGAAAGCAATTACCGGCTCTTTCATTCCATTTTGCAAAAAGATTTTCAACTAATTCATGCACGCGACGGAAAAGAAGCAGTCGAGCTATATTCCCTTCATCATCCAAACCTCATCCTAATGGATATCAATATGCCCAATATGAACGGATATGAAGCTACTCACCAGATACGAGAGTTATCGAAAAGCATACCAATCATCGCAGTTACGGCATACGCCTATGCTTCGGACAAACAAAAAATAATGGAAAGCGGATTCACAGGTTATATGTCCAAACCACTCAACGCCCGAAAGCTGCAAGATGAAGTATCAGCCACCCTCAAGAAATGCTTCATTTTTACATAGGTCCGATCACCATAAATTCAGCATAAACAAGGAAGCCATACATAGAATGTGCTTCCTTTCCCATATTCGGACTCCACCCAAATCTCACCTCCCATCTGATTGACGATGGACTTGCATATAGGTAGTCCCAAGCCTGTGCCCTGAATGAAAACATTTAACTTCTTGAACCTGTCAAACACTTCCACCAGATTTTTCTCTTCAATACCCAACCCAGTATCTTCCACATAGATCTGCACGCCGTCATTTTTACGGGCATATCCCATTTTAATATATCCCTGTCCGGTAAACTTAGCAGCATTGGTTATCAGATTACCGATAACCTGCGTCAAACGTTCCCGGTCGGTTTTGACCATTAAAGTTTGAAGAGGGTTTTCACAAATAAACTCTACTTCCGGATTACTCACTTTTTCCCTCATCAAGACAGCAAGCTCATCGAACATTGCCGAGAAATCAAATTCATCGTTTTTAAAAGACATATTATCCGAATCCAGCATCGATAGGTTCAGCACGTCTTCAAAAAGATTCAGCAACAAGTTATTATTAAGGCTGATAATACGGTTATATTCATCCCGGTCGTTTGATTTTCAGCCTCTGCCATGAGCTGTGAAAAACCAATAATCGAATTCAGCGGCGTCCTGATCTCATGACTCATATTAGCTATAAATTGCGCCTTCAACGTATCTGCCTGCTCCGCCTTGCTCAAAGCATCACGCAATTGCTCCATCATCTGGTATTGCAAAGTTACATCGTTTCCCACACACACCAACAATTTCTTCCTTTTGAAAGTGAAAGAAAATTTTATGGTTTGCAAATGAGTATGTGTACCCCGGTCGGGAGAAGTAACAATTTCATGAATCAACATAGGGTCACTCTCTTCACAGGAAGTAGCCGCTACATCATCTTGCCTGTATTTGTCAGCCTCTTCTTTCGGAAAAATATCGTAATCAGTCTTGCCTACCAACAGTTCTTTGGGCATATTACACATCTGCTCAAACTTTTGATTGATAATATAAAAACGATAATCATCCTCTATATCCTTAATAAGAATAGCGGATGGTAACTTATGAAAAATGGCTTTCATCATCTGATGCGCTTCCTGCTCATCTTTCATGAGACTTTCCATCATTCTTTCTTTTTGAATATGCTCCGTTATATCGTAAGAGACGCATACCAACAACTGATTTCCTTCAGAAGTTTCTACATACGATTTAGTCGTTTGCAATATAATCTTCTCCTCTCCCTGAAAATGCACCATTTCACGCAATGTAAAATCTCCTCTCATGCTCACTGTCGCTTCATCGTCCCTGCGATATTTCTCTGCCTCTTCAAGTGAGAACAAGTCATAATCTGTTTTCCCTATAACCTCTTGGCGCGATAAATGTTGTATGGAGCAGAAAGCATCATTAACTCTGTAATAGCGAAAACCATTTGTTACATCCTTTATAAAAATTATTGCCTGCATCTTATCTATCAGATGCTGAGAAAAAGAATTCAAAGAGCGATTGGACTCCAGTAGTTCCATTTTTCTTTTCAGCACGCTTAGTTCTTTCTTCAATTGCACATTTTCTCTCTCTAAATTCAGTCTTTCCTGTATGCTCATAGTGGATGTATTAGAACAATGATATACCTAATAAATAGTAAAGTTATGAAATAAAATCAATAAATCTGTAATTTCAATACATAAATGACAATATTCCTATTTTTTTCAAAGTTTGAATACAGATTTTGTGTAATTTTGTGCCCTATACAACAACAAATTATGTTTGAAGTCGCTATTTCCCGTTATCTGAAACACCATGGGCACTCTGACATTCGGTTGAAAGCCGTACTTTTCGATATGGACGGTGTACTTTTCAACTCCATGCCCTATCATGCCGACGCTTGGCACAAGGTCATGGAACGTCGCGGCCTGCATCTGAGTCGTGAAGAAGCCTACATGCACGAAGGACGTACCGGAGCAGCTACAATCAATATCGTCTATCAACGCCAGTACGGACAGGATGCCACTCCCGAACTGATAGAAAGTATCTATGCAGAAAAAAGTGCAGAATTCAACAAGCATCCCGAGCCTGGACGCATGCCCGGTTCCTGGGAAATATTACAGAAAATAAAAGCAGAAGGATTAACTCCCATACTGGTAACCGGTTCTGGTCAACTCTCTTTACTGGATCGCCTTGCCCACAATTTTCCCGGCATGTTCCAACGTGAACATATGGTGACCGCCTTTGACGTAAGATATGGAAAGCCCAACCCTGAGCCCTATCTCATGGGACTGGAAAAGGCCGGGATAAAGGCCAATGAAGCCATCGTCGTTGAAAATGCTCCTATCGGTGTACAAGCCGGAGTAGCGGCGGGGATATTCACGATTGCCGTCAATACCGGTCCATTGGATGCACAAGTGCTATTAGATGCAGGAGCCAATTTATTATTTCCATCAATGCAGGCACTCAACGAAAATTGGGAAAAATTACAGCAAGCATTAATCCCATAAAAGTAGCAATCCAACAATCGTAAATGATTTGCTGATCAACTTTCTGTAGCCCACAAGCAAGGAGCAAATAATAAAGCCCATAGCTATCTATTTACAAGATAATTACAGGCTTTTCTTTCAGTAATGCCATTGCGATCCGAGCAAACCTATAGTATATAATGATATCAAACGCTCTCTACGAAAGACTTTTATAATGCTCCCTTCGGAGAAGGATCTATTATAATTTTTAAAAGAGGCATCTACGCATAAAGGCAACACCTCCTTTATAGGTCCTGCATTTCTAAATTACCTGCTTCCTTTCAGGTTCTATATATAAATAATGAATATTGGCACACTAAGTCAGATGTTGCTTATTCAGTCCCCCATAAATAAACATTTATATAAACATAGATCAGTCACTAATATAATTATATTAAAAAATAGGATTCAAGTATAAAACTCGAATCCTATAATTTTCTATTTATACAAAATAGTAGATAGTGGCTTTTCTTCTATAGTTGTAATGCTGTGTTGCTTGGATGGTGCTCCTAAATAACTCGGCCGACTGTTATCCGGATTCACCACAATCTTTTCCAATACAATTTCAGGGTCAACCATATAAACTTTCAGTGTATGGAATCCCGGTTTCTCCACATCTATTTCTACATCCAACCAGCGTATATTATCAAATACTTCATTTCTTAAATACATGCCTTTACCGCTTAGGGCCAAAGTACTTTTAGTGGGGAGTGCTTTCAATACTTTTGATAGAGCAAGGTTTTGGGAATTGTATTCTTCAAAAGTATCGACAAAACCTTTTCGAGCATCCAGTACTATGGGCTTTTTTTCATCTATGCCTACCGCTATGCGGAGTCCGCGTGCCGGATTGACATCTTGGGTAGGTAAAATACCTAAAGCTACTGTTGTTTTTCCTGCCGAAGGAAGGTATATCTTATATTCCAGACGGGCAGCTTTCTTGTGTGTCAATGTGCTGGACGCCGTCACTGGCGTTATTCCCATGCAGCCTTTGCCTCTACCCAAATCCGGAATAAAGACCCAAGCTGCCTGTTTCCCTGAAATGTTGGCATTATAAGCGTGTGCCGGTATGGAGAATTCGGAATGGGCCAGTGTTCCAAAGAACGTCTCTTTGCTATGGGGGAGTGCTGTGTTGACAATCGTTACTTTTACTTCTGCTTTACTCTTGCCGCATACTATTTCTACATTTCCTTCTACCGTACCTTGTGGTGCTTTGGACCAGTCAATGGAAACATGCAGGCGATTGTCTTTAGCTGCTTTGCCCTCGGACTCATCTACCTTTATCCACGGTTGGGAGGTGAGAACGGTATATTCAATTTCTCCTACTCCACGATTGAAAACCTCTATATAATGAGTCTGATTGTTCAGGGCATCGAACACCGGCAATGAAAGCTGTTTTGCCATAAGTGGCCAGGCTGCTTCGCTGCCTTCCACCGCAACACCGAGACTTGGAGAACCCAGCGGATTCACCATTGACAGTTCAGGTAATTCATTGTCCTTGGGCATATACCATTTCGTATAGCCAATATGTTTGTCAGACATCATATGTTTCCATTTTCCGTTGGCTGTTTCATTATTGTAGCGATGACTTAAATGCCAGTCGAGATTGAATAATTCTTTTGCGCGGTCTGCATAATCATTGGCACTGACACGCCCTTGTTTTGCATATAAACGATTTTTGCCGACTGAAAGATAGATCTCAGCCACTCCGGCAGAGGCTTTCACCGGATAGAGTACCAGTTGATAATAAGCATCTTTGGCTTCTGGTGATAGTTTGTGTTCCAGTTCCTCGGCTTTTACTGTAAGTTCCTTCCATGCGGCCAACATACGGTCGGCTTCATGGTAATTGACAATGCTGAACACATCGGGAAGTTGCACTTCCGCTTTGCGTAACAAGTTATATTTGGTGTACTTAGATATGATATCGGCTATTTCTCCGGCATATTCTTTCCCAAAAATGTGTCGTGCCCAATCTATCATATAATCTTTTGTTTTATCTGCCGGTATAGCGTCGGGATTCCACGCATAACGCATAATGAAATCGATTGGAAGTTCTTTAGGCTTGATATCACCTACATTGACCACCCAAAGGTCATCGATGCCCGATTGATATGCCAGATGGAACTGTTCGCGTAATTTAGGTATGGTAGTCGTGGTAACCCACCGGTCATTCCATGGACCACCGTTCATGTCTATGTGGTAATACAATCCCATCCCTCCCTTGCGTTTCTTTTCTTTGTCGGGACCTGTACGCCGAATATACCCCCAGTTGTTATCGCAGAAAAGCAGCATTACATCATCGGGTACTGTAAAACCTGCATCATAATAACGTTGCACTTCGGTGAATATAGCCCATAGCTGGGGGATCTCAGACGGTTCTTTTCCATACACCTCTTTTAATACCTGCCGCTGACCTTCTATAACTTTTTTCAGTACCTGCATATTAGCCTCATCGCCTTCCTTGCTCATCGCCACGTCTCCATCACCTCTCATACCGATAGTTACGACATTTTCGAAGTTTTTATTCCGTTCCATACCCTTACGGAAAAAGTTATCAAGCCGTTCTTTGTTTGTCTTATAGTCCCAAGGACCTACTTCTTCTTTTCTTCGGGTGTATTCTTTATGGGCGCGCATCATTGGTTCATGGTGGGAGGTTCCCATGACAATTCCGTACTCATCGGCCAAAATCGGATTCATCGGATCATCTTCGTTAAATGCACTTGCCCACATGGCGGGCCAGAGGTAGTTAGCCTTCAAACGTAACAACAGCTCAAAAAGATGTACATACATCTTGGAGTTGACGCCACCAAATTTTTCGGTAGCCCAGTTGCCGAAGGAAGGCCACTCGTCATTAATAAAGATGCCCCGGTATTTCACCTTAGGTTCGCCTGATTCGTAATAGCCGGATTTGATATAGGCAGACTTGCGCTTTTGCACAGGAGCATCTGCCCACCAGTACCATGGGGAGACACCTAATTGCTGTGAAAGTTCATAAATACCATATATGGTGCCTCGTTTATCACTGCCGGCAATGACCAGCCCTTGTCGGATGCCGGGACTCGGATTTTCAACAGTTGCTATTACAAAGCTTTCCCATTTCCCTTGCAAGTTCCGAAGCTTTATCTTGCCGGAAGCGGCGAGAGCATCTATAACCTTGCTTTTTCCTAACGTTCCGATTATGATTTCGTACTTCCCGGAAACGGCATCGGCAGATACATTGGTTTTTGCACCGGTCACGCGTTCGATGTCTTTGTGTAAATCGTTGATAGCACGAATTACTCCTTTATAATCATGTGAATCGTAACGGATGGTTGCACATTCCCGGTGGACGTCTACCACAGGAAAATCTTTAGTAGCAGTAGCATAGTCATGAACAATAGGAGGGATGACACTCATTGTTTGTTGTGCATTGAGCGACAAGTCACATGCAAACAAGAATAGTATCCCTAAACAAAACATCTTTTTTTTCATAAAATTATTTTTTATTTATTGGTAAATTAATACAAACTCAACAAATTGCAACTATCTATAAATTTAGTAATTAGCAAAGTGAGATTTCAGTTTGTTCTTCTCAGCGCATATCTCATCGCCGTATGCCGTACACAGGGACTTGAGAAACACGACAAAGTTGGTAAAAGGATATACCTTTACTCCCACCTTGTGAAACTTAGCGAGCTGTTTGTCTATGTATTTCGCCCGCTGCTCTATCCACTGCCTTTCCTGCCTATCTTTTATAAGTTCCTTTTTACATTGTCGTATGTAATAGTGAAATTGACGTGCCAGTGTGTCACCGCTCCGCTGAATTTCTAGCTTTCTAAAAATTCCGGATCATTATATTTTGTAACATACGGTTTCTCGCCAGAAGTGTTATGTACCATGTCAAGTACATATTTCATTTTCTCTTGATCATTGGTTATTATTAATATAACCATAGGAATAACTGACAATATTATTTTCATATTATCGTTTGTATAAAAGATGAGCTACTTTGATATTTTCAAAACAGGAGCAATGGCATTTGTGACTATTGGCAACTGTATTTCAAGCCCATTGTCTGTCTGCACGACTTTCAGACAACCATAACCGAGCAGTTCCACTGTGGTGATGTTTTTCTTGAAATGGGGATTACCTTTGGCGAGAGACCTCACGACTACTTTGCCGTCTTCAGGCCATCCGAGAGGGGTGACGTAGAGATATTTCTTCGTCTGGTTGAAACGGATGTCAGCTGATGTCATATTGCTGTACATACCGTCGTTGAATCCCTGAGCCTTAAGCTTGATGTCAGACTCGGCAACTGGACCTTCGCCGAACCTCACCCACGGACGGGTATTGAAGATGCTTTCCTTATTTACTGTCATCCAAGCCTCTATGCCATCAAGTATAGCAGCCTCTTTCTCGTCATACGTACCATCGGCACGCAGAGGAATGCTAAGTAAAAGGTTGCCGTTTTTACTAACTATATCAATGAGTTGTTTTATAACCTCCGTTGCACTCTTGTAGCTACCACGCTCATAGATGCTGGTATTATAGTGCCAGTTTCCAAGGCAGTTGCATGTCTGCCAAGGCTCTTCGACAATCTCATTGGGCGCACCACGCTCCACATCCCATGTGAGGGCTTCGCGCTGTTCGTCGTTGAGCATCTTACCAAACATCACAGCACGCGGATTCTTATTGTAGAAATGCGATGCAATCTTCAATCCGCAGTCACTGATGTCATGAAAGGGCGCAACGGTGACGTCAAAGTAGATGAGATCGGGATTGTAGCGGTTGATAGCGTCGAGAGTACGGTCATAAAAGTTGGTGACATATTCAAGTGTAGGTAGACAGGCTCCGCCACTCCATGCCCACTGTACGTGCACACGATTGTTTGCCCAAGACTTCTCACTCATGGGATGGTTTTGCGCATAGAGATCCTGCGGATCGTAACCTTCCCACCATTTGCCCTTTCCGTCGGCTTTGGTAAGTTTGCCGTCGTAATGTATACCCGCTTTAGGTCCGTTTATGTCGTAACGCTGTGCAGGCTCATACCACAACCATGCGTGGTCAGCGTGGAAACTAATGCCGAGAGGCAAACCATACTTCTTTGACGCTTTTGCCCATCCGGCAATCAAATCCTTCTTCGGCCCCATATTCACAGAATTCCATGGCTGATATTTCGAATCCCAAAGGTCGAAGTTGTCGTGGTGGTTACCGAGGACAAAGATATATTGTGCTCCGAGGCGTTTGTATCTTTCCACGAGTTTGTCAGGATCCCATTTTTCTGCTTTGAAGAGTGGAAGAATATCCTTGAATCCCACCTCTGATGGATGGCCATAATGTTCTTTATGATAATTGTAAGCGTATGTGCCTTCTTTATACATATTGCGTGCCATCCAGTCGCCCGAACCTTCCACGCACTGCGGTCCCCAATGAGCCCAGATGCCGAATTTGGCATCGCGGAACCATTCCGGAGTCTTGTGTTTTCTGAGTGATTCCCACTGCGGCTTATACTGTCCCTCAACCATCTGCTCTTTCTCATTAGTTACAGGTACCTTGTATTCCTGTGCCCATGCTCCTGCTGCGCAAACAGCAAAAAACAAAACAATCAAATTAATCTTCATTTTTTTATATATAAAAAGATTCTTTTTACTATCCATTTTCTTTGTATTCAAACCTGTCGAAGTCGGCATAAATTAAAATGTTTTATTGGGATTTATTCTCAATCATTTTATATTGTCTTACTGCTAACAAAGATAGAATACGTAAGATTAGATCAGATTAACAGATATACTTAATTCATCATTTTTTATAACCACGCCTACATTTATGTACTATATTCATTCATTTTTGTCACATTACTCAATACCAACAGCAAACTATCTCTTTTCTTTTAAGATAGGAAGAGCTGTCTGTGTTCTAAAAGAAAAAGATAAATGAGTAATATTAGAAAGTGTGTGTTCTTCAAATAATGTTACCTGTTTCTATTTGATTGGGCATATTCCATAGGAGAAAGGCCATACACTTTCTTAAAGGCGCTTGAAAAATGTGTCTGACTGGTAAATCCTACCGCATAAGCTATTTGGGTTATTGAAAGATCTTTATTTTCTAATAACACGGTAGCTTGTTGAAGGCGTAGATTGCGAATAAAATCGCTAGGAGCGGTTCCTGTCATTTCCTTCATACGTCGGTGCAAATGAGTGCGACTGATCCCGACTTCTTGCGTAAGCATCTCTACATTAAGATTAGGGTTGCTCAAGTTCTCATTTATAATGCTCATAATACGTTCCATCAATGCCTCATCGTTTCCTTGTAATTCGACCGGGACTATTTTCCCTTCCTGAGTCTGACTACCCGAATACTTTCCTTTTAGCCGCACACGATTAGCTATCAGATTGGTTATAAGCACCATCAATTCTTCCATATTAAAAGGCTTGCATAAATACCCGTCCGCTCCTTGTACCAAGCCTTCAATCCGGTTGGAAAATTCAACTTGAGAAGTCAGCAAGATAATGGGGATATGACTAGTATTAGCATTCTTTTTCAATTCTTTCAGCAGTTGGATGCCATCCATATTGGGCATGATAACATCTGAAATGATTATGTCCGGTTGTTGAGTAATCGCTTTTTTCCGTCCTTCCACTCCATCTATAGCCACATCTACATGATAATATGCAGCCAGGTTATCTTTTAAAAAGCTCCGTAGTTCATCATCATCATCAATTACAAGAACACTATAATTGGTCTTTCTATATTTTACTTTTTCCCGGGATGGATGGTAAGGAATATATTGGTCTGCCATTACGCCATGTGGAACCAAACCGGTTTCCACCTTTACCATTTCTTCCTTTTTCAAATGTTTGCACCCCAAAGGGAGGTGTATCACAAAACGGCAACCTTGAGTATCCGTCCTATTTTCAGCAAAAATGATACCATGATGTAATTTCACAAGCAGTTGACATAGGTTTAATCCGATGCCGAAACCCAAGGAGTGCATAGTATGGCTACCATCGCCTTGATAAAAACGATTGAAGATTTTTTTCAGTTCTTTTTCGTTCACTCCCTTGCCCGTATCTGAAATAGAAATCTCCATATACTTTTGCAAAAGGCCGGAGCTTTTCGGATTACTGCCGGTTTTTACTTCTATGCAGATGACACCATTTTCAGGCGTATATTTAAAAGCATTTGAAAGCAGGTTGACCAGCACCTTATCAAAATTATTCGGATCAATCCACACCGTTGGAAGTTTTTCCGGAAATTTTGTTTCCAAACTGATTTTTTTCAGGCGTGCCTGCTCTGTAAATACAAGAAGCAGTTCATTGACAAACGACCGAATATCAACCTCCTCACAAAGAATAGGCATCTGGCCTTTATCAATCTTCCGTACATCAAGCAACTGATTAATAAGGTTTAAAATACGGCCGGTATTATACTTGATCGTTAACAGCATTTTATTAACATCCGGCTCACACTGCATTCTCTGCAACTTCTCCAGCGGACCGAGGATAAGAGTAAGCGGTGAACGTATCTCGTGTGCAATATTGATAAAAAACTGCAACTTCATTTCACTAATTTCCTCCTGTTTTTTCCGTCTGTAAACTGTATATAACAAATAGCTGGCACAGATAACCAACAAAATATAAACAATTTTGGCACCAGTACTCAGATACCAAGGCGGGATAACATGAATCCGTACGGATCTTATCGGTGAATGAAATCCATTTTCGCAAGCACGTATTTGGAGAGTATAATTCCCAGGAGCCAAATGGTGGTATTGTATCCGGTTTTCGCCAGGCTGTGTCTTATTCCAGTTTTCATTAAATTCCTCAAGCCGATATTCATAAAGGACATTTCCAGCATCACGAAAGTCCATTGTTGAAACCATGAATACGAATGTATTATCCATATAAGAAAGATTGAAACAATCAGCATGGACCAATTCTGTATCAACGACCCGTTTATTTCCCGAGCGTGTCTCCATAGTCACTTTCTGATCCCGAATATACATATCGGTAATGATAGGTGGAGTGTCCGGTTTTATTAACTGAATATCATCAGGATTAAAGCTAGTAATTCCCCTATTTCCTCCGAAATAAATTTTTCCTTTTTTACTTTGAGTATAACGTCCTTCTAAATATACTTTTTCTTGCAGTCCATTCCCTGTATAATAGTTAATAACTTGTTTTCCGTCTACAAGGATATGGCAAATTCCCTGTATGGTGCTACACCATAAATTACCATGTTTATCCTGCACCAGTCCACAGATAACATTATCTGGGAGTCCCTGTTCAGTAGTGATAACCGAATATTGATTGTTTTGGGGATTATAATGAACTAGCCCATTCTTAGTACCCATCCAAATCGTATGGTCCTTTCCTTCAATAATTGTATAGAAAGAACTGGACTTTATTTCTGGTTCAAAAGGTAAGTCTAGAAATCTTTCGTTCCGGGTATCATAACAGCTTATATTTCCAAAATGTCCGAACCAGATTCTATCTTCAGAATCGCATAAAATAGAAATGATCCAATAATTTGTAATATTATTTTCTCCTTTAATAGGATTCTTCCTTGAAAGTAGTTGATACTTTCCTGTAGGCAAATGATATTGCAAAATACCCTCTCCTAAAATAGCTGCATACAAATTTTTATGCTTATCTTCTGTAATACATCTTATGCTGAAATCCCCCTGTAATGGATATTCCAATTCCAACTTTCCTTTTTTTCGATTAAACGAATACAGTCCTTTTCCATTGATTCCCACCCAAAACACACCGTCACTATCTTCAAACATTGAAAAGACAACCCCATCCGTATAAATATGGCGGGAGATATTACCATTACAATCCAGTTGATAAATACCATTATCTTCAACAGAACACCACATAGTATCTGTTTTATCGCAATAGAGCGCATTGAGCCATCCCGGCATATCGGAAAGCATGATGGGCTGGTTCCAAAAAGAAAAAGGCAATGGTTTATGAGGCAGCATCAGAAAGCCCTGGTATAAACATCCAATCCATAAGTTCTGCTGTTTATCTTCGAAAAGGCTACTAACCTTAGCCTGATTGATATTTATAAATGAGCTTTGAATGCCATCTGCATCTGTAATTTTCTTGTCTCCACGCTTTATGCAAGTGATTCCCTGTCCATAAGTACCCAGCATAATGTCTCCATTAGCAGTGATTACAACAGAATGGAAACGGATATTCTTCTTTTTTCCGGAATAAGGAAACGGCACAAGCTTGTCGTTTTCTTGATCCCACAAGAAAACAGTTTGTGCGGTAACCATAAAAACCCTCCGGTCATAATCTTCGAGTATATTACGCACAGCCATATTATTTAGCGGATATATTTTTTCTTCCTGGCCGGTGGAATCGATACGGACTATGCCTTGCCGGTCAGTTCCCAGCCAGAGTTGTCGCCGGCTGTCTTCAAAGAGGCAAGTTACAAAAGGCGGATGAAAAAGTTTACTTTCAGTTATAACAGGATGTGCCACCATTGTTTGAATGTCCACGGAAAAAATGCCCACATCAGATACATTACATAAAATTTCACCCGTATTCCGTTGAAAGATACCGGTAATTCGCCCTTTTGCCTTTATAGTATGGAGAGTGACTGTCTGGAAACTGTCTTTTTCCGGAAGGTAACGTTGCAAGCCGTTGGCTGTGCCTATCCAAAGATTATTTTCATCATCAATATATAAGGAGTGAATTTCATTATCGGCCAATGAAGTGGAATCTTGTTTTGCATGATAATAAGACACAAACTGCGAACCGTCAAATCTGCGAAGTCCGTTTCTTGTACCAATCCATAAATAATTGTTTTGATCCTGACATAATACATTTATACATTGGCTGCCTATTGTTGCTTTATCGTAAAAGATTGCATTTTGTGCAAATACTGATTGTGTAATACAAAGCAATAAAAATATCAGTTGCTTTTTTATCATAGTTTATAGATTTTTTCTCACGACAAAGTTATGTCTTTAAAAAAACAAACTGCCTTCCTATACCTAAAAAAAAGGATAAATTGCTATTTTTTTTGAATAATGTGACAAAAATGAATGAATATAGTACATAGATGTATGCATGGTTATAAAAGCTGACGAATTAGACACATCTGTTAATCCATCTTAATTTCACGTTCTCTATCTTTGTAATATAATAAAGCACCAAGCAAACAGAAATTAAAGAAGTAAGTACTTCTTAGTGAGAATAAAATAACGAGTTTATTAATCAACTATAACATTTTAAACATGAGACAGACTTAATTTTCACACATTCATTAAATGATTACGTGATACAGAATCTCTGCCATACGAGATTTTGTTTGTTCTTTAATAATATTGTTAATTTATTTATATTTACACCAAAGTTCACCTATAAAAAGTTTAACAATATTATTTCCTCTATTTCCTTGATGAAGCATATTTTATCATGGAAATTATGTAACATTTTATAGTGACAAAAATGTTACATAATATATATTTTTATATTAACTAAGTTTTTTTAATTAACGATGAAAAACACTATTTTTTATTTTAAACAATTGATATTGTCATTTTTGCTTTGTTTTGTAGCAATATGGGCAAATGCGCAAAATCAAGTTGTAAAAGGTACAGTAAAAGATGTTTTAGGAGAAGCTGTGATTGGTGCCAACGTAACTGAAGTTGGTACTACTAATGGTACTATTACAGACATTAACGGTGATTTTTCTTTGAATGTTTCTCCCAAAGGAAAACTTCGAATTTCTTTCATTGGTTATCAAGTACAAACCGTAGATGTTGCCGGACGAAAAAGTTTGGAAATAGTATTAAAAGAAGATACTGAAACTTTGGATGAAGTGGTAGTGGTAGGTTATGGTAGCGTAAAGAAACGTGATTTGACAGGTGCTATTACACAAGTAAAATCAGAAAATCTAATGGCAACCGCCCCCACTACTATTCAAGAAGCATTGCGCGGTAAAGCTGCTGGTGTAATGGTAGCTGGTAGCGGACTAAACGAAAGTCCCATGATTCGTATTCGTGGTAATCGATCTATTTCAGCCAGCAATGATCCATTATTTGTTATTGACGGAGTGCCTGTGAACGGTGGTATGGATGTAGTAAACCCTGCAGATGTAGCTTCTATCGAAGTTTTGAAAGATGCTTCAGCTACAGCTATCTACGGTGCTCGTGGTGCTAATGGTGTAATTTTGGTAACGACCAAAAAAGGTGAGAGTGGCAAGGTTAATGTAGAATATAGTGGCTATCTGTCAATCGGTAAAGTAGATAATTATCGTCGTGTGCGTAACGGTGCCGAGTATTTGGAGTACCTACGTGAAGCTGAACGTAGCTATATTTATGATGGTGAAGGCGGTTACAGTATCGACCCTAGTTGTGGGTATCCCTCTATGGAACCGAACTGGGAGTATGACCAGCGTATGGAGTATGTAAAAAAAGATAATTCAGGATATGTACTTGAATCTGTACGTCGTGCTTGGGAGGGTGGTACATATGATCCTTCAAAGTTGCGCACATTTGATTGGCAAGGTGCTGGTATGCGAGATAAGACAATTTCACATAACCACAATATAAGTATTCGTGGCGGAAGCAAGGATACTAAAGTATTTCTCTCTGGTTCGTTCATGGATAATAGAGGTATTACTCCGCGTTCGTTTAGAAAACGCTACACTCTGCGTTTAAACTTGGATCAGAACTTGGGCAAGTACATTACAATGGGCGCTACCACTAATTTTGCCTACTGGGAGTATTTTAATGGTACTGGCGTAGGTGGTAATTGGAATCCGCTAGGCACGCCATATTACTCTCCCGGCGGCGAAGGCGATAATTACGGTATAGGTGGTGATGTTACACAAGATGGTGATCCTGCATTAGGCTTAGTGCCTCACCCTACGGGTGAAAGAATGTTGTGGAATCCTTTCTACGACTTCACAGGTGTCCAGGGCAAAACTAAACGCAATCGTATTGACGCTACACTCTATGCAATGATCAAGTTGGATTGCGGTCTCTCCTACAGAGTAAACTTCGGCACAGATTACTATAGCGGTCAAGAACAGTCATTTTATGCCAAGGCTTCTACTCAGCAAGGATTTGGTAATTCACAAGCTTCACAGAAAGCTGTCTTTGACCGCGGTTGGACATTGGAACATATCCTCTCTTATGTACGTACTTTCGGTCAACACAGCATTAATCTTACTGCCGTACAGTCTTCACAAAAAATTATTTCGGAACCTCTTAGTGCTAGTGGCTTGAGTCTCCCACTTGAAACTCAATTATACTATAATCTGGGCGGTGCTACCACACAGAGTGCTACTAGCGGTTTTACGCAATGGACTATGATGTCATGGATGGGACGTGCTATCTATGGTTTTAAGGATAACCGCTATATGTTAACCGCTTCGTTGCGTTATGACGGTTCTTCTAGATTGGCGGATGGTCATAAATGGGTAGCTTTTCCATCAGTAGCCGTAGCGTGGCGTATCTCCGATGAAGCATTCATTAAAGATCATATTGATCAAATCAGTAACTTGAAGCTTCGTTTCGGCTACGGTAAAACGGGTAACTCTTCTGTAAACCCATACGAAACAATTGGTAAAATAAGTAGTAGTCGCTATACATGGGGAGCCGTCGGTATGTTGGGATATGCGCCCAGTTCACTTTCTAACAATTCACTGACTTGGGAAACAACTGGACAATACAACGTAGGTTTAGATTTCGGCTTTTTTAACGGTCGTATTTCAGGTAGCATTGAATGGTACAAGCAACACACGTATGACTTGTTAATGCCGAGGGCTCTTCCTGAAGTCAGTGGATTCGGCAGCATTACCGAAAACGTGGGAGAAACGGAAAACCGCGGTTTTGAGATGACTTTGGAAACTGTCAACTTTCAAACAAAAGACTTCAGTTGGACCACTTCCCTACAATTTGCTACCAATAAGGAACAGATCGTGAAGTTGGCCAGCGGACAAAAAGAAGATACTGCTAATATGTGGTTTGTAGGCCATCCTGTAGACACACACTATAACTATGTAAGCACCAAGTATGTATGGGGATACTCTAAGGAAGATATGGCTGAAATGGCTAAGTTCAATGCCAACGGACATTCCTACAAACCTGGTGATTTGCGTTTCGTGGATAAAAATGGTGATTATAAAATTGACGCTACAGACCGTGACATCCTCGGACAAAAAATGCCAAAGTGGACGGCAGGTATGGGCAATACTTTCCGCTATAAAGACTTCGATTTCTATGTATTTATGTATGGCATGTTCGGTCATACTATCTATTGTGATCCAGGAACGGCACATGACGGTCGCATGAATACTCGTTACGTAGATTACTGGACGCCGGAAAACCCCAATAGCCACTTCAGAAAGCCTCAAAAAGGAGATGCCGACCAAGCCAACTACGATGCTTATTGGTACAACAAAGGTGATTTCGTACGCATCTCGGATATCACGTTGGGTTACAGCTTGCCAAAGAAGCTTATCAATTATGCCGGACTAGAAAGGGCACGTTTCTATATACAAGTGCAAAATCCTTTCACCATCACCAGCTATCCTAACAATGATCCCGAAGGTTCTGTTAAAGCTGGACGTACCTGGGACCATAAGATAGCAAATTACGGAGACCCGATGACTATGCGTAACTATATCTTTGGAGTTAATCTTACCTTCTAAACTATTAAAATCATTGTAGTATTATGAAACTTTATATCAAACATATCTTCGCTGCAAGTGCAATAGGGTTGTACTTATCAGCTTGTTCGGATTTTCTAGATGAGAAAGGATACAATACAGACTATGGCTATTACAAGACTTCAGAAGGAGTGGAAGCCCTTGTTGCCTCCTGCTATCAGAATGGACGTGGCATGTTCTCTACTTCTAACACACCCAACAGCATCATCTTTCAAGAGATTGGAACTGATATGTACACGATCGGTGGTGATGGTGGTACAGACTTTGCCCTCTATACCTCAACGATGAACCCGTCAAACGATACTTTTTCCGCTTTTTGGACAGACTGTTATAACGGTATCGCTCGTACTAATCTAGGTCTCCAATATTTAGCAGCTAACACAGAAATGGACAGCGAACTAAAGAAAGTGCGTGAAGGAGAAATGAAATTCCTACGTGCTTACTACTACTCCATCTTGATTACTCACTATGGTGATTGTCCGTTGTTGTTGGAACCTGTGGACAAACCGACTTTCAACTTTGTTCGCTCCCCTCAAAAAGAGGTTCTCGCACAAGTCATTGAAGATGCTACGGATGCTTATAATTTACTACCATGGGCTGATGCCGAAGGTAAGGTAACGAACGACTATGGTCGCGCCAGCAAAGGAGCAGCAGGTCACTTGTTGGCTAAGGCTTATATGTACCGTTACAGCCAGAAGTGGGCGGGTACACAAAGTAACAGTAATATGAACGAGGATCGTGGTGCTGAAAGTACTGACTTAGACAAAGCGATCTATTATGCTAGCTCAGTATGTCACTTTGGCGAACAAAGCGGTAGCGGTAGCTTGCACGAATTGGCTACTGACTATTCTGATCTGTGGCGTTTCGATCCCAAAACAGGTGGTCCTACACCAGATGACTATGCAGGTCCGGAAATACTATTTAGTATTCAGTTCTCTACCGACCACTTTTTTAACAATCAAAATCCTACTGCTATGAATGATGGTGGTAACTGGTTACATATGATGTTTATCACTAATGCTGAAGGTATGCCTATGACGACGGCCAAAGGAGACGGTGACAAAACAGTCGTATGGTGTGGGGAAGGTCAGACAAGCGGTGTTGTTCGTGACTTGATTACTGGACGCGGTTGGAGACGTACTTCGCCCACTCCTTTCTTATATGAAGACAATGGTCTATATGGACCTCAATATTATGCTAGCAATAAACATGGTAAATTGATCGATTCTCGTCTCTATAAATCGCACGTATGGGTATACTATTGCAATGCTGAGCCCACTAACAATAATTGGTGTTCTTTCAGTAACGCAGCTGGAAATTTTGATCCCAGTGATATCGGTATGGCTACAGGTGAACCACGCTATGGTATAGGAGATCCTGCTATTGTATTTTCTATGGAAAACGTAGATGACCGTTTTGAGAATGGTACTATGAGTGAAAAACTGGCCTTAGCTCGTGCTCAAGAGCCTTACTGGTACATTCCAATGCAATCCATAAACCGCCCAGGATTAGATGAACGTGGTGATCGTGATGGTATCCGCAATACATTCCCAGGATTATTAAAGTATCTTGATACCCGACGTGCTTCTGCTAATGACCAAGCAGGTTATCGTGATTACTTCTGCTTCCGTTTGGCTGAAACATATATTATATTAGCTGAAGCATATGCATTGAAAGGTGATTTTGTGAACTCTGCAGCTGCCTTAAATATTGTACGTGAACGCGCAGCATGGAAAGAGAATGAAGAAAAACCATTCCATTACTATAAGTATGATGGTGGAAATAGAGAGGATCTCACCAAATCCACTGTGGAAGATATGAAAGTTTCTTCCAATTTCTTAAGTCGTATGAGCGAAGATGAAATCTTGATTTTCTTCTTGGATGAATACGGTCGCGAAATGGAAGGCGAGCTTCATCGTTTTGAACAATTGGTACGTAATGGCGCTGATTTCTTCGTACAGCGTGTGAAGGAACGGAGTGAGTTAGCAGCTCCAAATATCAAGGTATTCCATCGGTTCCGCCCCATTCCACAGAGACACATTGACCGTCTGAATCCGGCTGATCCAAATCCACAAAACTATGGTTATTAACAGTACAGGTATAAAGATCATATCTTAGGGGTAACACTTCGACATGCCGTTCTCGTATTCTGAGAACGGCATCTTGAAGTTTCTAAATGACATATAGTAATTTACAAACGCTCCAATTATGGCCATAAAAAGGTAAAAGCAAATGACACCTATTCATAATATATATTCAAAAGCCCTTGAAGAAAAGCTCTAATATTAAAGTACCCATCAGAACGATGGATAGGATAGTCTTAAATTAGAGGTAAAGAAAAATGTCATCAAGAAATATGGAATTATGCATTATAGGAGTCTTTTGCATATTTATCATATCATAATATTTTTTAACATAATTACTATTCAAATAAACGACCTTATTAATTTTTACAGATACCTAGATTATGAAAGATGCATTGATTAACAGGCGGGAGTTTTTGAGAAACTTAGGAGTTATAGGTGCGGGCGCCTTATTGTCCATGAGTCCATGGCTTTCTGTTTTTTCAGAAGTTGTAGAGACATCGGGTGAAAAATGCCGTCTGGCGATTATAGGTACGGGGTCAAGGGGACGTTTCCTGATGAGTTTTTTGTTGCAGAATCCTAAGGTGGAGATTGTTGCATTGTGCGACATATATCAACCTTCTATGGAAAAAGCATTGAATCTGGTTCGGGAAGCCAAGGTATATACAGATTATCGGAAAGTCTTGGAAAATAAGACTGTTGATGCGGTATTGGTGGCCACTCCTCTTAATCTCCACTGTCAGATAGTGCTGGATGCTTTCGATGCGGGGAAGCATGTTTTTTGTGAGAAATCGATAGGCTTTACTATGGAGGAATGTTTTCGCATCTATAAGAAGCATATCAGTACAGGCAAAGTGTTTTTCACAGGACAACAGCGGCTGTTCGATCCACGCTATATCAAAGCAATGGAGATGATTCATGCAGGCACTTTCGGTGAGATAAATGCGATCCGTACATTCTGGTACCGGAATGGAGATTGGCGAAGAGAAGTACCTTCATCAGATCTGGAGCGTCTGATCAATTGGCGTTTATATCGTGAATATTCTAAAGGACTGATGACAGAACTGGCCTGTCATCAGCTGCAGATCGGGAGCTGGGCGTTGCAAGAGTTACCGGTTAAGGTAATGGGACATGGGGCAATAACTTATTGGAAGGACGGCCGGGAAGTATATGATAATGTAAGTTGCATATATGTGTTTGAGAATGGAAAAAAAATGACATTCGACTCTGTTATCTCTAATAAGTTTTATGGTTTGGAGGAACAAATCATGGGCAGCCTGGGAACAATAGAGCTTGAAAAGGGTAAATACTATTTTGAGAATGTCCCTCCTGCACCCGGTTTTTTGCAGATGATCAATGAATGGGAAAATAAGGTGTTTGATTCCCTGTCTTTTGCCGGAACTAGCTGGGCTCCCGAAACAGCAAATGGGAACAATGGGGAATTCATCTTAGGTGAAAGGCCTAAGTCGGATGGTACATCCTTGCTGCTGGAAGCTTTTGTAGAGGCAGTTATTACCCGAAAACAACCCAAGCGTATAGCCGAAGAAGGCTACTATGCAAGTATGCTCTGTTTACTGGGTGACCGGGCCTTGCAAGAACAACGCACCCTTAGCTTTCCTGATGAATATAAAATAGATTACTTAAATCATCATTCTAAAGCAGATAAACAAATATGAAAGACACACTCATCACTGCACACCGGAAAAAGGTGGAACTGCTGACTTGGTTGGTATGTTTCGTTATGGCCAACTTATTGAATCTGTATGCAATTATTGCTTATAAGACTTCTTTTCTGGAGGTGCTAACATCCTTTTTTTACGTCATTATGTTTTCGTGCGTGCTTTATGTAATATGGAGTGTATTACGTCTCGTCATTTACGGAGTGCGGACCTTTCTTGTATTCCTCAAAAATAGAACATACAATAAATAACTTAATAAATACTGGAAAAATATGACAACACGAAGAGACTTTCTAAAAACAATGACAATGGCTTCTGCAGGACTGGCACTGGGAACGGGAGATCTGTTGGGAGCTCCTATTTCTGTATCGCAAAGAAAAGCTGCAGCAGATAAGGTGAAGATCGCTTATGTGGGTATTGGAAATCGCGGTGAGCAAATTATTGGTGACTTTGCCCGTACGGGTATGGTAGAAGTAGTAGCTTTATGTGATGTTGATATGGGTGCTCCCCATACTCAAAAAGTGATGAACATGTATCCGAAGGCGAAGCGTTTCCGCGATTTTCGTCAGATGTTTGATAAGGCTGGCAATGACTTTGACGCTGTGGCTATAGCCACCCCCGACCACTCCCACTTTCCTATCACCATGCTGGCTTTGGCATCCGGTAAGCATGTCTATGTGGAAAAGCCTCTGGCGCGTACATTCTATGAGGCGGAACTGCTTATGCAGGCTGCATTGAAACGTCCTAATCTGGTAACTCAGGTAGGAAATCAAGGGCATTCGGAAGCCAATTATTTCCAGTTTAAGGCTTGGATGGATGCGGGTATAATCAAAGATGTGACTGCTGTGACTGCACACATGAATAACCCGCGCCGTTGGCATGGCTGGGATTCCGGTATTTATAAACTTCCATCAGGGCAGCAGCTACCCAATGATATGGACTGGGACACATGGTTGGGAGTTGTCCCATACCACGAATATAATAAGGATTATCATTTGGGACAGTGGCGTTGCTGGTATGATTTTGGCATGGGATGCTTAGGTGACTGGGGAGCGCATATTCTGGATACGGTTCATGAGTTCTTAGAGCTGGGCCTGCCATATGAAGTATCAATGCAATATGCTAACGGGCATAACGACTATTTTTTCCCTTACTCTTCTACCATTCTCTTCCGTTTTCCACAGCGTAAAGGAATGCCGCCGGTAGATATCACCTGGTATGATGGTTTGGATAATTTACCTCCCATTCCGGAAGGCTATGGGGTGTCAGGCCTTGATCCCAATATTCCCAAAACAAATCAGGGAGACACACCGGCTGCCAAATTAAACCCGGGAAAGATTATTTATACAAAAGACCTGGTTTTTAAAGGAGGAAGCCATGGCAGTACTCTTTCTATTATACCGGAAGAAAAAGCAAAAGAAATGGCAGGCATACTTCCTGAAATACCAAAAAGTCCATCAAATCATTTCGAAAACTTTTTATTGGCTTGCATGGGACAGGAGAAAACTCGTTCTCCATTTGAAATTAACGGAGTGCTGAGCCAGGTCTTCTCATTGGGAGTAATAGCACAGCGTTTGAACACCAGACTGTTCTTTGATTCACGTATGAAACAGATTACAAATAATGAATTTGCCAATGCGATGCTGATTGGAACACCTCCTCGTAAGGGTTGGGATGAATTTTATAAATTATAATGTTACTTATTTAATAAATATACTGGTATGAAAAGAGTTTACTTATTGCTTTTGTGCTTGTTTTCTGTTTTGGTTATGCAGGCTCAAAACTGGGAATATATTTTTAATGGCAAGAACCTGAAAGGTTGGAAAAAACTGAATGGGAAAGCTGAATATAAAGTTATGGATGGTACGATTGTGGGGATCTCAAAGCTGGGCACGCCTAACACTTTCTTGGCAACTCAGAAGCAGTATGGTGATTTTATCTTGGAATTTGATTTTAAGATTGATGAAGGGTTGAACTCCGGTGTACAATTGCGTAGTGAAAGCAAGAAGGATTATCAAAAAGGCCGAGTGCATGGCTATCAATTTGAGATTGATCCTTCCGAACGTGCCTGGTCGGGAGGTATTTACGATGAGGCCCGTCGTAATTGGCTTTATCCGCTGACTTGGAATCCGCAGGCCAAAACAGCCTTTAAAAGTAAGGAATGGAACAAAGCACGTGTTGAAGCGTTTGGCAACTCCATTGCCACGTGGATAAATGGAGTTCCATGTGCCAATATTTGGGATGACATGACTCTTTCAGGTTTCATAGCCTTGCAGGTACATGCTATTGCCAGTGCGGCTGATGAAGGGAAAACTGTCCGTTGGAAGAATATACGTATTTGTACTACCAATGTAGAACGCTATTTGACTCCAGTCAAAGCACCGGAGATTAATGTGATTTCTAACACTCTTTCTCCAAATGAAGTAAAAAATGGTTGGACACTTCTTTGGGATGGTAAAACCTCGGAAGGTTGGCGGGGTGCAAGAATTGATGCCTTCCCTAAGAAAGGTTGGGTCATGGAAAATGGTATTCTGAAAGTCCTAAAAAGTGGCGGTGCGGAATCAGCAAATGGTGGTGATATAGTGACAGAGCAAGAATATAAGAACTTTATTCTTAAAGTAGATTTTAAGATCACTGAAGGAGCTAACAGCGGTATAAAGTATTTTGCTAATCCGGGCATGAATAGGGGAGCCGGATCGGCTATCGGATGCGAATTTCAGATATTGGACGATGACAAACACCCTGATGCAAAATTGGGAGTGAAAGGAAATCGACAATTAGGCTCACTTTATGATCTGATTCCAGCTCCGGCAAATAAGCCTTTCAATAAGAAAGATTTTAATACAGCTATGATTATTGTGAGAGATAATCATGTGGAGCATTGGCTGAATGGAGTGAAGCTAATAGAATATACCCGTCAGAATGAAATGTGGAATGCTTTGGTAGCATACAGTAAGTATAAAAACTGGGAGAATTTTGGTAATTCGGAATATGGGAATATTTTGCTGCAAGACCATGGAGATGAAGTATGGTTTAAAAATATTAAAATTAAAGTGTTGTAGTTAATTTTATATACATAGAAAAAGGTAAGTTATTAATTGGGGTAACTTACCTTTTCACTATAGAATAAGAATGTCTGACTGTTTCAAGTAATAACTCTTTAGAACAAAAGCGCATTACTAACCCTTATTTTGGTAAATTAGTTGAAAGGAAGTGATCTATCGCAGCAGTTACGGATAGTGAACTACGGCTCGTTCATCATAAGCTATTCCAACCTAATTATCAACACATTACAACTACTCTAACTAGCCAGCAAATACAGAAACAGAAGCTAAAAATCCTTTTACTACCCGTATTAAAAAAAATAATACAGACATAAAAAATCCCTAATAATCTACTGATTATCAAGGATTTTTTGTGACCCCGGTGCGATTCAAACGCACGACCTTCAGAACCGGAATCTGACGCTCTATTCACTAAGCTACGGAGCCTTAATTCGAGTGCAAAAGTAGAAAAAATCTCGGCATATTCCTAATATTCATCACTTTTTCTATCTAGCAACATTCACTTTCTATATTATTATTTTGAGAGCACTACACGAGCACATATATACATTTTGTTATTTTTTCGTTCAAAATAGCATCAATCATCAATATTATTTCTATCTTTGCCGAACAAATTAACAAATGACATATAAATAAAACCTATGAGTTACCTGATAAAACCCGAAGGATATAAACCTTTATTAGACTTAAAACAAACTGAATTAGGCATCAAACAGATTAAGGAGTTCTTCCAGTTGAACCTTTCATCCGAACTTCGTCTGCGTCGCGTCACCGCCCCTCTTTTTGTACTGAAAGGCATGGGTATCAACGACGACCTGAACGGAGTAGAGCGTGCCGTTTCCTTTCCTATCAAAGACTTAGGCGATGCACAAGCCGAAGTAGTGCATTCACTTGCCAAATGGAAACGCCTGACGCTTGCCGAATACCATATAGAATCAGGATACGGAATCTATACCGACATGAATGCCATCCGCGCAGACGAAGAATTAGGCAATTTGCACTCTCTATATGTAGACCAATGGGACTGGGAACGTGTAATTACCGACCAAGACCGTAACGTTGATTTCCTAAAAGAGATTGTCACCCGCATTTATGCTGCAATGGTCCGTACAGAATACATGGTATACGAAACGTACCCACAAATCAAGCCCTGTCTGCCACAGAAATTACATTTCATCCATGCGGAAGAACTCCGCCAGATGTACCCCAACTTAGAGCCGAAATGTCGTGAGCACGCCATTGTCAAGAAGTTTGGTGCTGTATTTATCATCGGCATCGGCTGCAAACTGGGCGACGGCAAAAAGCACGACGGGCGTGCTCCGGATTACGATGATTACACAACCTCTGGACTGAACGGACTCCCCGGACTAAACGGCGATCTACTGTTATGGGACGATGTCCTGCAACGCAGCGTTGAATTATCATCAATGGGTATTCGCGTAGACAAGGAAGCACTTCTACGCCAGCTCAAACAGGAAGGTGAAGAGAAGCGTATGGGGCTTTATTTCCACAAGTGCTTAATGGAAGACGCACTGCCACTTTCCATCGGTGGAGGCATAGGACAGTCCCGGTTATGTATGTTCTACTTACGTAAAGCACACATCGGAGAAATACAAGCCAGCATCTGGCCCGAAGACATGCGCCGGGAATGTAAAGCACACAACATACATCTCATTTAAATATTTCACCACAGAGTATACAAAGTACCGCAGAGTTTTTTAATACACTTGACAAAACTCTGCGGTACTTTGTATACTCTGTGGTGAAATATTTGTATCTTAGCACCCTAAATCACCAACACTTCCAATTATGAATGTTCAAATAGAAGATAGCTGGAAAACACATTTGCAGCCTGAATTTGATAAGGATTACTTTTATAAGTTAACGAATTTTGTCCGCGAAGAATACGGCAAGAATACTATATACCCACCGGGTAAATTAATATTCAACGCATTCAATCTATGTCCTTTCGATAAGGTAAAAGTAGTGATTATAGGCCAGGACCCGTATCATGGCCCCGGACAGGCGCATGGACTTTGTTTTTCCGTAAATGACGGTGTTCCTTTCCCTCCCTCTTTAGTAAATATCTTTAAAGAAATCAAAGCTGATACCGGAGCAGACGCGCCACCTACCGGTAATCTGACACGTTGGGCGGAACAAGGTGTGCTATTGCTCAACGCCACCCTCACTGTACGCGCCCATCAAGCCGGTTCTCACCAAAATCATGGTTGGGAAACATTCACAGATGCCGCCATCCGTATCCTTGCCGAAGAGCGGGAGCACTTGGTATTCATTCTATGGGGAGCTTATGCACAACGGAAAGGCGCGTTTATCGACCGCAACAAGCATCTGGTATTGACATCAGCACATCCTTCTCCACTTTCCGCTTACAACGGCTTTTTCGGCAACAAACATTTCAGTAAGGCCAATGACTATTTGAGGGCACATGGCGAAGAAGAGATCAAATGGTAAAATAATAAATCAGTACCACTGAATATTACTCTGGGTCTGGCTTCTTTGTTCCCATTTTAAGTCTTGCAAAATACTTGCATTGGCACGAATGGTAAAATTGTAGTATTTCCACTGCCCAAAAGGAGAAAGGCTGGCCGACATGCTGAAACAGTGAAGATCGCGCGTTATATTAAAGGTGGTCTGCACAATCTTCTTAGCTTCAAAATCATAACCGGAATTAAAACTTACCGCCCATTTATTAGACAGTTTTATATTACCGGAAGCACTCAAGTTGTGAGTATAACGATAGGGATAGCGCATTTTCTTACGGTTGATAGGCTTACTACGATCTTCAGAGATATTAAAGCTGTAATTGAAGTTCAGAGACCATGGCATCTTGAATACTTGATACCCGTCGGCATCAACGGCCGCCTTTTCCACTTTCTTTTTAGGAATACCGTTTCCATCAGTATCAGTTTCCGCACCCTCCTCATCCGAAGCAGCTTCCTCTTCTTTCTTCTTATCGGAGTCTCTAGTACCGCTTAACTTCTCTTTCCATTTTTTCCACGTATCATTATTAAACGTATAACTGAAAGAAGAGCCATAACCTTGGAATATACCGAAACGCCCGTAAGACCATTCCGTACGGTCATTATCAACAACGTTACCATTCTCATCGAATTTATAACCGTATGTCTTGAACGAAGAACTCATGCTGAATGTATAGTTCTTACTCAGTTTCAGACGAAGATTCAATCCAAGATCACTCCAGGGGCGCGTTGCAGCAGCCATATTATAACTGATATTGGCCCCCAGTTCATCAATCAGACTAACCTTCTTTACCGTATCCTTCTTACTGCTATAATATTTCATCTCCAGATTATTGGAGATGCTGAAGGTTATGTTTCCTTGCTTACCTCTTCCCGGAACATCAAATGCTTGTCCCGAATACGGAGAATAAATGACCGTATCGCGTCTGCCGTCCGCATAATTCTTAATGTAAGAATCATAATAGCCGTAACGTGAAGAACCAAAATCCGGAGCGGCGCTTATGCTTACCGATGGAGTTATGACATGACGGATCTGTATCTTCTTTTTAGGAAAAAAAATCGGATTATACATACCGTATATCTTCGTATTGATACCCAGACTGGCATTATAATTATACACACGATGAAAACCGTAAATCGTATCAGTAGCCACTTCCCTACCGTTCGTACCATAGTTCGGGTCCCAGTCTTTCATCACCTTACGTGTGTACCAACGTTCTGTATAGCTGACGGAGGGAGTTACATTAAAATACTTGAACAAAGTAAAGGTAGCGCTGACCGGTATTTCATGCTTCATACCATTCTTCCAGTCCTTTATCAGGTTGGATTTAAACAGCAGATTATCTTTTGTCTGGATGCTATTAGTCAAACGGCCCGTATACCGTACTGAAATCTTCTCATACCACCTCTCCTCGCCTGCCGCTTTTTTACGCTTGAAGGGATAGATCGTAGATAAAGAAATATTCAAATCAGGCAAAGTAACATTAACCGAAGAGTCCCTCATAGTCTGAGCGATATTAGTAGTTGCCGCTACCGTCAGCTTTCTATCAAAAAAATAACGGGAATAACTGATACTTGAAGTTTTCGTATTCTGCGACATAGCATTCGAGTTGTACATGTTTCCAATATTAGTACGCTCGTAACTGCTGGTCGCAAAATTCACACTGGCAGAAAATGTTTGATTCGGATTGGCTTTCGCATCCTGCCTGTGAGACCAGACAATCTTGAAATCTTTGGCGACAGAGTAGTCCGGCAGCCCCTTATCACCGGTCTTGGTCACCTGATAACTCGCCTGGAACAAACCGGAGTATTTATACCGTTTAATATAATTGGATTCAGCATTCAATGCCCATGAGCCTTTCGTAAAAATGTCGGCCCTCAACTTTAAGTCCATCTTATCACTGATAGCAAAATAATATCCGCCGTCCGTCAGACCGAAACCACGACTGGAGTCATCCATGTATGTAGGCATAAGGAAACCGGATGAATAACTGCTCGAAAACGGGAAAAAGAAGAACGGCACAGCAAGCGGCAAAGGAACATCCTCCACCACCAGATAGGCAGGTCCCGTTACAACATTCTTTTTAGGACGTACTTTCGCATAAGTCATCTGCATATAGAAGTGAGGGTGCTCATGGTGGTCGCAGGTTGTGTACCGCCCGCTTTTCATATACAGTTCGTCATTAGCCCCCTTCTTTGCATTGTTTCCGGTAACATATCCTTCTCCTTGCTGACTGACCACATTACTGATCACCCCCTTTTTGCTCTTGAAGTTATAACGGATCGTATTGGTCTCATACGGAGTTTCGCCATCTTTGAAAACCGGAGTTCCCGTCTTCACGCCTAAAGAATCTTCCACTCCATGAGCATATACTGTACTGCTGTCCATATTCATGGTGATAACATCAGCAGCCAGCTCTATCTGTTGATAATTTACTTTTCCCTGTCCGTACAAATGCGCATACCCGCCTTGGGCAAACACGATAGAGTCATTTGCCTCATAGGTGACCGGTGCGTCCAAAGGCTGTTTCTTCTTCCCGGTAACAGCCAATGTATCTACTTGCAAAGAATCTCTCCGCAAAGAGTCCGTTTGCAGTCTTTCAGGCGGCACAACACCTCTCCGACGACGTTGCGAAGCAGCCTCACCGGAAAGAAGGAGTAAGACAAATAGTAGTATGAATGATATGAATGTATTTGCTTTCAATGGCGTCATTAACTAATAGTTTACGCTTGAAAGGGCAAAAGTACGTAATTTATACGGATAATCTCCCTTTTTAAAGAAATTTAGATTGCTACAAAAACAGTTCACACCAATGATCAAAGCGTTGTAAACCGGCTTCGCCATAGCGTTGTAAACTTTTTCGTGCTTTCTCTACGCTTTTTTCCTGCTCCAAATGCGTCTTAGAGTAAAACTTATCGGCAAAGCAAATTACTTGTTCCTCCATGCTCACCGGAAGCATATCCCGGTGGGGAACGGGCAGGTCCTGCTTAACGATATCTTCCAACGAAAGACCAGCTCCGGTATGCCTCTCACAAACCAGTGCATGACGAGAATAGCCTTCCGAGCGCACCAAATCCGCTCCTAAATAGCCATGGCAGATATAAGGTTTATCTCCAAAGCAATAAATTCCCTCAGCTTTCGTCAGGAATATGCCTATATCATGCAACATAGCTGCTTCATACAGAAAGTCCCTGTCCAAAGATAATTCAGGATGATTATCGGCAATCCACAAAGCTTTATCGGCCACAGAACGGCTATGAGTCAGCAAAATATGCTTCAGCTCGTTCTCTTCCGGATAATATTTATCAATCAATTTTATAGAAAGCATCTTATTTTCTGCTGAATTTATAAACTATCACCTTTTTACGCATATCGCAGCTACGCAGTGGAGTACGATAAACCTCATCAAGCCGGTATGCATTCTGGTTATTCTGCAAGAACTTCTCCTGCAGTTCGTCTATCACCAATACATACCCTTCTGCAGGGTGCAACATGTCAAAGATACGCACACGATCACCCAAATAATAGTTTATGCTATAAAACTTCACCCAGTCTCCATATGAATATACCGGTTCTTCCGGCTCAAGATCATTCAGGCGGACCGCCAGATGCTTATCCGACTTCACAGCCAAAACGGTGGGCTGATAAACTCCATCCAATGCCACAAAAATACATAACATACATCCCGCCACACCATATAACAACGGTCGTGCATCCGCACACTTCAAGAGTGTATAGAGCAGGCAGGCGGCAGACATCAACGGCAAGAAAACAATCAGCCATTTCGAAAACGAAAGCGGCACCGTCTGCAAAGCATTCATAAATGCAATGTTTTCGGCAGCATGTCGGCCTGTTCCCCAAATGCTTTCAGGAACCAAGCCTAAACGTACAGTGAAGAAAGTAACGGTGAGCAACACAGCCAATGCAGCAAAAATCCATGCAGAAATTTTAAATACTTTTGCACCACGCTGCACCAACGCCAATAAGTATTCGGCAAGCAGCACCCCCATGAACGGGTAGATAGGCAACAAATACACGCTACGCTTGCTCTTAGGGATACAATAAAAGATGAAGATAGTCAGAATCACCACCCATATAAAAAGCTGCAACGGTGATTGAGAGCGGAATTTATCCCACACTTTTTTTAAGCGTTCACCAACCGAATCTCCCTCCGGCAGCACATGCATTTCTTTCCATTTCAGTCCAAACAAGGAAACAAGCAGCACCAAAGTCCAAGGAATCCACCCCCAAATCAGAGTGAGAAAGTTGTACCATAAAGGATTTTCGTGTGACTCATATGACATTTTCCGGAAAAAGCGACCGGTATTCTCTTCCAACATCAAATTGACAAACGGCTCCCCTCCCTGCTGGTAAGCAGCCCAGAACCAAATACCCAAAGGTATAAGAGATAATAATCCGATACCCAATAATGAAAAGAAAGCCTTTCCGAACGAACGTCCGCGCAATAGCTGATAGATACCGATACACAGACAAGGGAAAATAGATCCAACCGGCCCTTTTGTCAATGTAGCGCACGCCATCAGCAAAACAGCCAGCCAAGGAACCCCCTTGCAATTCTTTTCATCCCAGCGGAAAAGCAGACACAACGAGATTACGATAAGGGAAACTTGCAACATATCCAGCCGGCAAGCCACTGCTGCACGATGTACCTCAAAAGAAGATAGAAGCAAAATAGAAGTCAGGAATGCCGTCTTCACATTTTTCCGTTTGGCAACAAAGCTGAAGAATACCAATTGCATGGCAAGAAAAGCAAGCGCCGACGGCATACGTGCCGAAAACTCCGATACTCCTCCTAAAATTGACGATATAACAGCTATTGTCCAATAAAGGAAAGGCGGTTTATAGGCTATTTCCACTCCGTAATTCATCGGAAGTATCCAGTTGCCACTCTCCAACATGGTGTACGCCACTATCGCTTCACGCGGCTCCCCTTTTGAATAGAATATGGTTTCTCCTAAAAAAGGGACCAACACGAGTACACTCAACAGTGCAATGAACCAGAACGCTATCTTTTTATCTGACATATATTTCCGTTTTTATATTTTCACGCTGCAAAAATACGAATTATTCTATAACAATACCTAACTTTGCCGACTCAATGATAGTGTAAAACCAAAATGAAGCAATTAAGAAGACTCCCTGAATTTATACGTTTTGTCCTGGTAGGCGTTTTTGCAACCGCCTTGCACTATGGAATCTATTTTTTGCTGCAGAAGTTCATCAATGTCAATATAGCCTACACCCTTGGCTATGCCTTCAGCTTCATCGCCAATTTCTATCTTACCGCCTACTTTACGTTCGGTAAAAAACCGTCATGGGGAAAAGCGTTCGGTTTCGGCGGGGTTCATTTGTTCAACTACCTTTTGCACATTGGATTACTGAATACATTTCTTTGGCTTGGCCTTTCCAAGACCACTGCCCCTGCTCCGGTGTTCGCCATAGCCATTCCGGTAAACTTTTTATTAGTACGCTTTGTTTTTAAGCACAAAGGCTGATATTTTTCAATTGATCATGTTTTTAAAGCAATTTTGTTCAATACTTCTTTAAAAATAATATATTTGCGAAGCATTTATTATACATACACATTTGTGAAATGAAAAAAGTAACCTTACTGATTCCCGTCTACAACGAGGAGGCCATGCTTCCCACTCTATATCAACGCCTGATAGAACTTATCAATCGCAACAGTGCCTATGAATGGGAAATTTTATTTATAAACGACGGTAGCAGCGACAGAACGCTCGAAGTGATCCGCCGGCTCAGGCAAACGGACAGCAGGGTGAACTTTGTAAACCTCTCACGTAACTTCGGCAAGGAAATCGCTATGCTGGCAGGCTTCGACTATGCCACCGGAGACTGTTGCGTGGTAATGGATGCCGACTTGCAGGATCCTCCCGAATTGGTAGATCAGATGTTGCAATACTGGGAAGAAGGTTACGACGACATTTACGCCAAGCGTCGCAATCGCGGCGAAGAAAGTTGGATGCGCCGTCGGTTATCGCTTGCTTTTTATAAGCTCCTTCAAAACATGAGCCGGATAGACATCTTGCCGAATGTAGGCGACTTTCGCCTGCTTGACCGTCGTTGCATACTGACATTAAGACAGTTACGCGAGCAAGAGCGATATACAAAAGGGCTGTTCTGCTGGATAGGCTACCAAAAGAAAAGCATAGAGTTCGACCGCGGTGACCGCCTTGCCGGGCACTCCTCCTGGAATTTCTTCCAATTGCTCAATCTAGCGATTGAAGGAATTACCTCTTCCTCCACCGCCCCCTTGCGTATTGCCACCGTATGTGGTATCATTTGTTCCATTTCCAGCTTCATTTACGCCATCTATTTCCTGATAAAGACCGTCATATACGGCGACCAAGCAGCCGGTTTCCCCACTTTGATAGTGGTTATCTTGTTTCTGGGCGGTATCCAGCTCTTTTCATTGGGAGTCATCGGGGAGTATATAGGACGCATCTTCAAAGAAACCAAAGGACGTCCTGCTTATATCGCATCAGACTACAATGAAAAAAAACTGGGATATGACGAATAACAACTAACTCTTTACGAAAGAAATCAAGATTCCCTTTTTCTTTTCTTCCACAACTGATAACTATTGATTATATTTTGCCACAGTACATACGATCCCGGCCCCACAGAAGACAGCGGATTCAAATACGTATAAGACATCCAAATGGCAAGAACTGTGTTTTTTTGCCCCAACGCCTGCCCGCCACTGATACGATCATTGTAGTGTCCGCCAATTTTTTTTCCCAGATAGAATTGAACACAGCAGGTTATCAAACCGGCCAAAGCAATCAAGACTTCCACAAAAACCGGAGCGTCGCTATTCGCCAAAGAACGCACAGTCTGCCCAGACACAATGGCAAGCGCCACTGCCCACAAATAGAAAGCGGCATCGTGGAATTCAAGCAAATACCGATGTACCTTTTTGACAAACACCCGCAGAAACCATGCAATAAAAAAAGGCAGAAGCAACAAAGGGAACACCTTACTCAATATTTTCAGGAAAGCTGCAAAAAAAGTTATATTGGCATGCGGTTCAACCCAAGGAAACACCAACGGAACAGCCACCGCTGCCAAAAGATTAGACAACAATGTATAGGTAGTAAGGCTTGATGCACTCCCACCCAACTTACCGGTAATAACCGCAGCGGCAGTGGCCGTAGGGCAGATAAGGCATACCATAGCCCCCTCAAAAACTTCCCGATACATCCCCTCCATAGGGCAGCATACCAACAAGACGGCAACAGCCAGGCACGAAACTGTCTGAAACAGCAACAACCACCCATGCCATGCCTTCGGTTTCAGCTCATGCACCTCCACCTTGCAAAAGGTAAGTAATAATTGTGCAAAAATCAACGTTGGAGTGAGCAGGGCTATCAGCCCGTTCAAACAGGGTTTAACCGGTGCCAGCAAAGGAACTCTTGCAAAGAAGAAGTATCCTGCAGTGCCTGCAAGCATTGCTAAAGGCAATGTCCAATTCTTTATGAAACGAAGAAGCATACCTATGTCTACCTATTAATTTTGCGTGCAAAGTTACGGATATTATTAACAAGTATGTCCGTCGCGGAAAATAAATAAGGAGAAAGATTTGAATAAGCGGGAGATACAGCAATTTTAGTTCGTTAGGCATTTGTCTAACGAACTATTCGCCACTAACCGCAAACTAAAAGCAAACATAGAAAATCTATAAATTTTGCAAACACTAAGACTAAATCTCCCTAAAAAGAAGCTGTTACAGATAAAACTTGAAAGCAAAGTGTGAGTTTTCTATAAAATTACATTACTTTTGCAGAGCGATAATAGACCTTTGCGCTATCTTTGCGACGATATTTTTAATATGAAACTATACAGACGATACATATTATATATAAATATTTGCTTGGGACTGCTCATTTCACCCTTTTGCAGCAGCAGTGCCGAAGCAAAAGATTTTGTTGTCGTTATTGATGCCGGACATGGCGGGCACGACCCTGGCGCTGTCGGCAAAATCTCCAAAGAAAAGAATATCAACTTAAACGTTGCACTCAAACTCGGCAAACAAATTCAAAAGAACTGTCCGGACGTAAAAGTCGTATATACCCGTACGCGAGATGTCTTTATCCCCTTGGACCGTCGTGCAGAGATAGCCAACAACGCCAAAGCAGACTTGTTCATTTCGATTCACACAAATGCATTGGCTAAGAACCGCACTGCCAAAGGCGCTTCTACATGGACATTAGGTCTTGCCAAATCGGATGCCAACCTCGAAGTCGCCAAACGGGAAAACTCGGTGATTCTCTACGAAAGCGATTATAAGACACGCTATGCGGGGTTCAATCCTAATTCTGCCGAATCGTATATTATTTTCGAATTCATGCAGGATAAGTATATGTCGCAAAGCGTACACCTGGCCTCACTCGTACAAAAGCATTTCCGTAATACTTGCCGCCGGGTGGACCGAGGCGTGCACCAAGCTGGTTTTTTAGTACTGAAAGCCAGCGCCATGCCCAGCATTCTGGTTGAACTGGGTTTCATCTCCACCCCTGAAGAAGAACGTTACCTGAATACAGATGCAGGAACCACAACTCTTGCCAACGGCATTTTTCGCGCTTTCCTTACCTATAAGCGAGAGCAGGAAATCCGTCTGAACGGAAGTAGCCAGACCATTCTACCGGAAGACCTGCCGGAGGAGAAAGATACGACTCCTGCCGGCACAACGCCGAATGCAACAGAAAAGACAGTTAGACAAGACAGCAACTCCACACCCCGGCGCACAGAAAAAAACGCTGTTGCGCAAACAGAAGACAACGCCCCGGTGTTCAAGATACAAATACTCACATCTTCCCGCCCATTGGCAAAAAATGACAAGCGATTGAAAGGATTGAAGAACGTGGATTATTATAAAGAAGGCGGCCTGTACAAATATACGTATGGCGCATCCTCCGATTACAATAAGGTATTACGCACCAAACGCTCAATTACGGCACAATTCAAGGACGCTTTCATCATAGCTTTCAAAAACGGCAAAAAGGTGAATGTGAACGCTGCCATCAACGAATTTAAAAATAAAAAGAAATAAATAGAATAACATCATGAAGTATATTACCAAAGAAGTCAGAATAGGAATTGCAGGAATAGCTGCTCTCTGTATATTAGTATATGGTATCAATTACCTGAAAGGTATCAATATGTTTAAGCCTTCCAGTTATTTCTATGTCAAATTTCAGAATGTCAACGGACTTACCAAGTCTAGTCCTGTCTTTGCCGACGGTTTTCGTGTAGGCATCGTACGCGACCTGTACTATGATTACAGCCAGCCCGGAAAGGTAATTGCCGAAATAGATGTCAACACCGACTTGCGTATTCCCAAAGGCAGTACGGCGGAACTGGCAGCAGAAATGCTGGGCGGCGTCAAAATGAACCTGCTCCTTGCCAACAATCCCCGCGAGAAATACCAGATAGGAGATACAATTCCCGGTACGCTCAACAACGGAATGATGGAAAAAGTTGCCGCCATGATGCCGCAACTGGAAAAGATGCTGCCTAAGCTGGACTCTATACTCGGATCTTTAAATATGGTATTGGCAGATCCGGCCATCCCCACCACTCTGCATAATGTACAGACTCTGACAGCCAACTTAGCAGTGACCAGTGGACAGCTGCAAACATTAATGAACAAGGACATTCCCCAACTTACAGGCAAGCTGAATACTATTGGGGATAACTTCGTACTTATTTCAAATAACTTGAAAGAAATAGATTATGCAACAGCCATGCAAAGCATAGACTCCACATTGGCTAATGTAAAAATGATTACAGATAAATTAAACCGAAAGGATAATACTGTCGGATTATTGCTGAACGATCCGTCACTCTACAATAACCTGAATGCCACAACAGCAAATGCAGCGAGCCTATTAGAAGATTTAAAATCACACCCCAAACGCTACGTTCATTTCTCTTTATTCGGTAAGAAAGATAAGTAGGAATTACGCTTATATAGATTTTGTCTAAATAGCAAAGCTTATTTATCCAAAAAGGAAAAACCCTTGATAAGTCTATGTACAAAGTAAAAAAGGGGTTTATATCTACTCCGCTTTTGGAGAGGAGCAGCCCACAAAAGCAGCATTATCTTGCTATATTACAAGCTGTTATACAAAAACAATAGTATATATAAAGGGGGAATTTTCACATATTCCGATAAGTAGCTGAAAGTAAAGAGATTATTGTTTTATTGAGAAACACAAGAAAAAAGAGATTTGTTTTTCTCAAATAAGATTGCCAATTTTGCAAACGTAGAAGTTTTGCTTAATTAATAAATGTATCAGTAACCGTTATGAGTGAACAGGATCATGTCGGATTGTGGAACCGCTGTCTTGAAATTATCAGAGACAATGTTCCTGAACAGACATATAAAACTTGGTTTCTCCCCATTATTCCTTTAAAATATGAGGACAAAACGCTTGTTGTACAAGTTCCCAGCCAGTTCTTTTATGAGTTTCTGGAGGATAAATTTGTAGACCTATTGCGTAAGACTCTTTACAAGGTAATCGGCGAGGGAACAAAGTTGATGTATAATGTCATGGTGGACAAAAGTTCGCGGCCGGAAAAGACCGTAAACTACGAATCCACCCATCGTACTATCATCCCGCAAAAACCGACGATAGACAAAGCTATCCCGCAGATTCCTGTTCCTGATTTAGACCCACATCTGAATCCGGAATACAACTTCGACACATTTATTGAAGGATATAGCAATAAGCTTTCTCGCAGTGTTGCAGAGGCAGTGGCACTCAATCCCGCCAAAACGATATTCAACCCGTTGTTCCTATACGGAGCGTCAGGTGTGGGAAAAACCCACCTTGCCAATGCCATCGGTACAAAAATCAAGGAACTATACCCCGAAAAACGGGTATTGTATGTATCCGCACATCTATTTCAGGTTCAATACACCGATTCCGTACGTAACAACACGACCAACGACTTTATTAACTTCTACCAGACAATTGATATATTGATTATTGATGATATTCAGGAATTCGCAGGTGTTACAAAAACACAAAACACATTCTTCCATATCTTCAATCATCTGCATCAGAACGGCAAACAGCTGATCCTGACCTCCGACCGCGCCCCTGTATTGCTTCAAGGTATGGAAGAGCGCTTGATTACACGCTTCAAATGGGGAATGGTAGCCGAGTTGGAAAAGCCGACCGTAGAATTACGCAAAAACATTCTGCGCAACAAAATACACCGCGACGGTTTGCAATTTCCACCGGAGGTCATTGACTACATAGCCGAGAATGTGGGCAACAGCGTTCGCGACCTGGAAGGTATTGTCATCTCCATTATGGCCCATTCCACTATATACAACAAAGAGATTGACCTGGAACTAGCACAACGCATTGTACGCAAGGTTGTGAACTGCGAAAGTAAGTCCATAACCATTGACGATATCATCACCACTGTATGTAAGCACTTCGGATTGGAGAATGCCGCTATACATACCAAATCGCGCAAACGAGAAGTGGTGCAGGCGCGGCAGATAGCCATGTATTTAGCGAAAAACCATACCGATTTCTCTACTGCAAAGATCGGCACGCTAATCGGCAACAAAGATCATGCTACCGTATTGCATGCCTGCAAAACAATCAAGCAGTTAAAAGAAGTGGATAAATCATTTCGCGCCGAGATCGACGAGATCCAAACAGCCTTGAAAAAAGGGAACTAACTCCCGAATAACAATTATAAGGTATAGAGTATAGTTACATTTGCCTTTCCATATAGCAACTTCATACTCTATACCTTATATATAAATTATACCTAACCTTTCAATCTAAAAGCCCTGTTCTTTCATCACTTTCCAAAGGTTCTCAGACATTGCCTCGCTATCTTTCTTCGTATAACGCACGTCCGTAAATACTTGAGCCAGTGTTTCCTTATTGTTTTCTATTATAAATCGTATATTTTCCGGCAACGACTCTTTGTAAGCATACAAGCGATCAATATCCTCAGAGGTATAATCATGATAGATTTCTTCATGGACAACGGCTTCCAAAGGCAAGCGGTCTACTTGCGCCGGAACCTCAGCAGGCCATCCCACAGTAACGGTAGTAATAGGAAAAACCAATTCGGGCAGTTCCAGTGCCTCAATAATCATTTGAGGATTATAGGTAGTGGTACCCAAATAGCAAATGCCTAAACCTTTTTCCTCAGCTGCAACACAGAATGTTTGCGCTGCCAATAAAGCATCAACAGCCCCGGTGACAAACCATTCAAAATTATTATATCCCGGTTCCGCCTTGCGCTGCACACACCATTTGCTGAAACGACGCAGATCAATGCAAAAAGTAAGAACCACCGGCGCAGTCTGCACCATAGGCTGATTGAAATGCGCCGGCGCCAATTTAGCTTTGCGGTCAGCATCACGAGTTACAATTACGCTATAAACCTGCATGTTTCCAACCGTAGAAGCACGACAAGCGGTTTCAAGCAAATCATTTAACAAATCAGAAGAAATATCTTTCTGCTGATACTTACGAATTGTTCTCCTTTGTTTTAAGCTTTCCATTCTTTCTTTTTTTTGCAAATATAGTGAAAGAAACACAGAGTGCATATTTAATAGGCTTAAATATATTCTCCCATGTTTTCCAAAAGAATAATTCCATCAAGCAATAAGTTAAGGCACAATTTTCTTTTTGGAAAACTTTTCATTCATCACAAAAAGATATTCTCATATAAATCAATCAATTAATAAATTAAATTGGAAAACTTACATACGGTTAATAAAATTCCATCTTTTTATTTTGCTATAATAAAAAACATTCATAGATTTGCAATCACATTTGTTAGCGATAAGTACAACTTCTACACATTTACTTATTTACAATTAAATCTAAGAGATATTGCATCGTGGAAAAGAAAATTTATTCTTATGACGAAGCCTACGAAGAATCTTTACGATACTTTCAAGGTGACGAGCTGGCTGCAAGGGTTTGGGTAAACAAATATGCAGTTAAGGATTCTTTCGGGAATATTTACGAAAAGTCTCCGGAAGACATGCACTGGAGAATAGCCAACGAAGTGGCACGCATTGAGGCCAAGTATCCTAACGCACTGAGTTCCGAAGAACTCTTCGGGTTGTTCAACCACTTCAAATACATCGTTCCGCAAGGAAGTCCGATGACCGGGATCGGTAACAACTATCAGGTGGCTTCCCTTTCCAACTGTTTTGTTATAGGTGTGGACGGTGAAGCCGATTCTTATGGCGCCATCTTCAAAGTGGACGAAGAGCAGGTACAACTGATGAAACGCCGCGGCGGAGTAGGACACGACTTATCACACATCCGCCCAAAAGGTTCTCCGGTAAAAAATTCCGCTTTGACTTCCACCGGACTGGTTCCTTTCATGGAACGCTACTCCAACTCTACTCGTGAAGTGGCCCAGGACGGTCGTCGGGGTGCGCTCATGTTAAGCGTGTCCATCAAGCATCCGGATTCGGAAGCGTTCATCGATGCAAAAATGACAGAAGGCAAGGTGACGGGCGCCAATGTTTCCGTCAAACTGACCGATGCATTTATGCAAGCAGCCATTGATGGCAAACCATACGTACAGCAATACCCGATTGACGCCACCGATCCTGTATTCAAGAAAGAAATCAATGCCACCGATCTGTGGAAAAAAATTGTGCACAACGCATGGAAGTCCGCCGAACCCGGTGTGCTTTTCTGGGATACCATTCTAAAAGAGTCTGTACCCGATTGCTATGCAGACTTGGGTTACCGCACCGTATCCACCAACCCTTGCGGTGAGATACCTTTATGCCCCTACGACTCTTGCCGCTTGCTGGCTATCAACCTATATTCCTATGTAGTCAATCCGTTCAAGCCGGACGCTTACTTCGATTTCGACCTCTTCAAGAAGCACGTTGCATTGGCCCAGCGCATCATGGACGATATCATCGATCTGGAGTTGGAAAAGATAGAACGCATCATGGCCAAGATTGATGCCGATCCGGAAAGCGAAGACGTGAAACATACTGAAAGCGTATTGTGGCAGAAGATATATAAGAAAAGCGGTCAGGGTCGCCGTACCGGTGTGGGAATCACCGCCGAAGGCGATATGCTTGCAGCACTGGGATTGCGTTACGGCACTGAAGAAGCGACCGAATTCGCCGAACAAGTACATAAGACAGTAGCGCTGAGTGCCTACCGCTCGTCTGTGGTAATGGCAAAAGAGCGTGGTGCTTTTGAAGTTTACGACAGCGAACGTGAGAAGAACAACCCGTTCATCAACCGTTTGCGCGAGGCCGACCCCGAACTGTATGAGGAAATGAAGAAATACGGCCGTCGTAACATTGCCTGTCTCACCATTGCGCCGACAGGTACAACAAGTTTGATGACACAGACCACTTCCGGCATCGAACCCGTATTCCTGCCCGTCTACAAACGCCGCCGCAAAGTCAACCCGAACGATTCCAACGTACATATCGACTTTGTCGACGAAACCGGAGACGCTTTTGAAGAATACATCGTATTCCACCCCAAATTCGTGACATGGATGGAAGCAGAAGGTTACGACCCAGCCAAACGCTATACGCAAGAAGAAATAGATGCACTGGTTGAGAAGTCACCTTATTATAAAGCGACTTCCAACGATGTAGACTGGCTGATGAAAGTCAAAATGCAGGGACGTATTCAAAAATGGGTGGATCACTCCATCAGCGTAACCATTAACCTGCCGAACGATGTGGACGAGGAACTGGTAAACCGCCTGTACGTCGAAGCATGGAAATCGGGCTGTAAAGGCTGTACGGTGTATCGTGACGGTTCGCGTTCCGGCGTACTCATCTCCACCAAGAGCGACAAGAAAAACGAACTCCCGCCATGCAAGCCGCCTACGGTTGTTGAGACACGTCCGAAAGTGCTTGAAGCAGACGTTGTGCGTTTCCAGAACAATAAGGAAAAATGGGTGGCATTCGTCGGATTGCTGGACGGACATCCCTACGAGATATTCACCGGTCTTCAAGATGACGACGAAGGCATCATCCTCCCGAAGAATGTTTCAACAGGACATATCATCAAGAACGTCGATGAGAACGGGAACAAGCGTTACGACTTCCAGTTTGAGAACAAACGCGGTTACAAGGTCACTATCGAGGGACTGTCCGAGAAGTTCAACAAGGAATATTGGAACTACGCCAAGCTCATCTCCGGCGTATTGCGTTACCGCATGCCTATCGAGCAGGTAATGAAACTGGTAAGCTCACTCCAGCTGGACAGCGAAAACATCAATACTTGGAAGAACGGTGTGGAACGCGCTCTGAAGAAGTACGTCACAGACGGCACAGAGGCCAAAGGCAAGAAATGCCCGAACTGCGGCAACGAAACCCTTGTCTATCAGGAAGGTTGTCTCATCTGCACCACTTGCGGTGCATCCCGCTGCGGATAATCGGAAGAGCAAACGTTTGCATAGGATTTTAAACGAGATAGCAGACAATAGCTGCATGATTATGAAGAATATTTTTTATACTTGCATAATCATTGCAGCTATTGCTATTTCTAAATCTAATATATATGACCTTATCATTTAATATCGAGTACAGAACCAATTGGGGTGAAGAAGTCAGAGTTTCAGGCTCCATCCCGGAGCTTGGAAACGGACATCCCTCCAAAGCATTTCCGCTACAAACCATAGACGGCATCCATTGGGCTGCGGAAGCAGACATTGCAGTGCCGGAAAGCGGATACGTCCTATACAGCTACTATATTTTCCGCGATGGGCACCCTATACGTGCCGAGTGGAACAGCCTGCCCCGCACTCTTTACCTCTCCGGAAACTCCAAGAAAACCTACCGGATACAAGATTGTTGGAAGAACCTGCCGGAGCAGCAATATTTCTACACCTCCGCCTTTACGGAATCCCTTCTGGCACACCGCGAACGCAGTGCTGTTCCTAAGGGACATAAAAAAGGCCTGCTGATAAAAGCGTATGCCCCCTGCATCGACAGTGACCACTGTCTGGGCATCTGCGGAAACCAGCCGATCTTCGGAAACTGGAATCCGGACAAGGCCGTACTTATGAGTGATGCCAACTTCCCTGAATGGCAAATAGAGGCAGATGCCTCCAAAATCCATTTTCCGTTGGAATACAAATTCATTCTATACAACAAGAAAGAACGCCGCGCCGTATGCTGGGAAAACAATCCGAACCGGTATATGGCGGACCCGCAAAGCGGTGCAAACGAGACACTGGTTATCGGTGACCGTTATGTATATTTCAACCTTCCCGTCTGGAAAGGTTCGGGTGTTGCCGTACCCGTATTCTCACTCCGTTCCGAGAAAAGTTTCGGTGTAGGCGATTTCGGCGATTTAAAACGCATGATCGACTGGGCCGTCAGCACCCGGCAGAAAGCCGTACAGATTCTGCCGATCAACGACACCACCATGACACATACGTGGACAGACTCCTATCCTTATAACAGCATCTCCATCTATGCTTTCCACCCGATGTACACAGACTTGAAACAACTGGGTGCATTGAAAGACAAGAAACTTATGGCTGCGTTCAACAAACGTCAGAAAGAACTGAATGCCCTGCCCTCCGTCGATTATGAGGCAGTCAACAAAACCAAATGGGAATACTTCCACCTCATCTTCAAGCAAGAGGGAGAGAAGGTGCTGGCCTCGGCAGCCTTCCATGAGTTTTTCGAGTCGAACAAGGAATGGTTACAACCGTATGCCGTTTTCAGCTATCTGCGTGACGCCTATAAAACGCCCAACTTCCGCGAGTGGCCGAAGTACAGCAACTACGACATCCAAGAGATAGAGAAACTCTGCCAGCCGGAATCGGCGGATTATCCGCATATCGCCATCTATTATTACATCCAGTTCAACCTGCACCGGCAGCTACTCGCCGCCACTGAACACGCACGCGCCAACGGCGTCGTACTGAAAGGCGACATCCCCATCGGCATCAGTCGCAACAGCGTAGAAGCATGGACAGAACCCCATTATTTCAACCTGAACGGACAAGCCGGCGCACCACCCGACGATTTCTCGGTGAACGGACAAAACTGGGGCTTCCCCACCTATAACTGGGATGTCATGGAAAAAGACGGTTATGCATGGTGGATGAAGCGCTTCCGCAAAATGGCGGAATACTTCGACGCCTATCGCATCGACCACATCCTCGGCTTCTTCCGCATCTGGGAAATCCCGATGCACGCCGTACATGGCCTGCTGGGGCAGTTTGTACCCGCCCTGCCCATGACACGTGAAGAGATAGAAAGCTACGGACTCCCCTTCCGCGATGAGTTCCTGAAACCGTATATACACGAATATTTCCTCGGACAGATGTTCGGTCCGCACACCGACTACGTGAAGCAAACCTTCATCGAACCGACGGACACGTGGGAAATCTACCGGATGCGTCCGGAATTTGACACTCAACGCAAGGTAGAAGCCTACTTTGCCGGCAAGACGGACGAAGACAGCATTTGGGTGCGCGACGGTTTGTATGCGCTCATCAGCGACGTACTGTTTGTACCCGACCGCCACGACCCGTACAAATATCATCCCCGTATCGGCGTGCAACACGACTATGTGTACCGCTCCCTGAATGATTGGGAGAAATCGGCCTTCAACCGCCTGTACGACCACTACTACTACCACCGCCACAACGAGTTCTGGCGCGAGCAAGCTATGAACAAGCTGCCTCAACTGACACAGTCCACCCGAATGTTGGTATGCGGTGAGGACTTGGGTATGATTCCCGATTGCGTGGCATGGGTGATGAACGATCTGCGTATCCTCTCACTGGAGATACAGCGCATGCCCAAAGACCCCGCACAGGAGTTCGGGCATCCGGAGTGGTATCCATACCGCTCAGTCTGCACCATATCCACCCACGACATGTCCACACTGCGCGGCTGGTGGGAAGAGGACTTTCAGCAAACACAACGTTACTACAACACGATGCTCGGACACTATGGCGCTGCCCCCGCAACTGCCACTCCCGAGCTTTGCGAAGAGGTGGTGCGCAAGCATCTGCAAAGCAACTCCATACTCGCCATCCTCTCCCTGCAAGACTGGATGTCCATGGACGGCAAATGGCGCAACCCCAACGCACAGGAAGAGCGCATTAATGTGCCAGCCAACCCACGTCACTACTGGCGCTGGCGCATGCACCTGACGCTGGAGCAACTGATGAAAGCCGAAAGCCTGAATGAAAAGATAAAAGAACTTATCGCACAAAACGGACGATAAGACAAGTGCATTTAAGCTGATAATTAATAAGAAAGCGGTGGAAAACTTTTGAGAAGTCTCCACCGCTTTTGTATTTTATAAAAAACAAGACACAGCAACAATTGGCCGGTGTGGAAAAAGGCTACCTGGCATTGGATAATATCGAAGTGGGCTTCCGTAATGAAATTCCGCTATGGTTATTCGGATTGACGTACTAAATTGAGAGCTTACAAAGCCAAATCATATAAAAAATTTCCCCGCGTTTCACAACGCAGGGAAAACAAACAAACAAATACAAACAGTATAGCATGGAAACGGAACACTTTCCAACTGTTTTCCATGCAAACTGGATGTTTCCATATATTTCCAGCAAGCGGCATCCGCCGCATTACCATAGTTATTTATAGTCGTCCCATCCGGTAACGTCTGCGCCAAATGTAACGCCTTCCTTGATGATAATGTTCTTGTTTATGCTGTCATAATAATCATTATTCGCACTCAAGTTACCATTGATAGTACCACCATTAATGACAAGATTACCGTTCTTCTTACCGCTATTACCATCAAACTCTACGCGGCCATTAATGACGCTTTGGCCATTGACAGTGACCGTTACCCCTCCCGGATAAGGCTTGTAGGAGTAAACATCGAACGCACATTGTCCTGCTGCAGCAGTAATGGTAGAGTTTGAAATCGTACAGCTTCCGTTATTATTGGAGATAACATACTTACAAGAACTTCCGCCAATCAGTTTGACTTTGTCCAGTGTCAGATGACAGTAATTCTGTATAAGCATCCTGCCTGACGCCACCTCTTTGGGCTGAACAGTACCATTCCTGAAAGTAACAAAAGCATCTTTTTCAAGATGGAAGTATTGGTTCTGGTATCCGGTAGAACCAAATAACGGATCATTGGTAAGATTCCATGCATGTTGGTTCAAGTCTATCTCAACCGTAGCCCGGCTACCGTTTTTACCATAGAAGATGCCCAGTCCCGGACCCTCATAGTCCTTCAGAAGTTTGACTTTCACATTGGCCCCGGCAGACAGATGGCCGAGCAGACTCGGATCGGAGAATGTACCGCCGCTGACGTTGATAGCCGGTGTGTAGCCGGCATTGCCCGTAGAAACAAGCGCATTAGCCTCTGCTGTCAGTGTACCGCCTTTGATGTTCACGACACAATCGCCATATTTGGCAGCTACATTGATTGCCGCACTTTCCATATTGCCGGTACCGTCGCCCCAATCTCCGGTATCGCCTGTACCCTTACTGGTGATCAAGGCTGTGCCTTCAACATTCAGTGTACCGCGGTTGATGCATACACCACCGCCTACACCATACACCTTACCGCCACTAATGGTGGTTGTGCCGGATTGCGGCAAGTACACTGCATAATCGGAAGTAGAAATCAGTTCACCGCCTTCAATCCTGATTACACTATTTTGCGTTTTGTACTTACCATTACCTAACACCGCAGACCAGCCTGCTTCGATCTTACCGCCGGTTATGGTGAAATCGCCACCTTCATAAACAGCCACACCATACTGCCCATTATTTGTAGCATTTTCTCTGGCGGCATAAATAGTGCCGCCCTGCATAATCATAGCCGCATTTTCACCTATAATACGGATCAAGCCTGCACCATAAGCGCCGCCTGTATAATCCTTATTTGCAACAATCCGGCCGTTTCCCTTGCTGTCTTTCAGTGTCAGATTTCCATATACCGCAATTCCGTCTACTCCCCGATTGGCTGCTGTAATGGTGTTGCCGTTCAGATCTAAGGTAGCCGCTGTACCGGCAGGAATCTCAATGCTTCTACCTGCTATGTCAACATCTTCTTTCAACTGATATACGCCGCCTTCAGCCATAGCCTCTTTGAGGTTCTCCGCTTCCAAAGACACCTTTTCAAAGCCTTGCGGCAAGGTGGCGGGAAGCTGTGCCTGATTTGAAGCATAAATATATGTAATGCCGGTGTTTTCGGTGCTCTTTAGAATTGTAGTAATCGTACCTTTACCAAACACCTTTACATTACCGGCATTCACTGTCAGTTTGTCAACAGTCACCCCGTCATTGATTACCAACGTATTTTCGGCAGTACCGGCTTCTATCTCATCATACTTCGTTCCATTCAGATAGACGGTTGTCTGCTTTGCGTCAATGACCAGTTTTTTGGTTTGCGGAGCTATGATAGTAAGTTCTTTCGGAGGATTTGAATTTCCTGCATCATTGGTATAATTAATCGTCACCGTCTTATTCGTTGTTTCCGGCAATGTAATGGAAACAGCCTTATCCGTTGCCGTATATTTAGGTAACTCAATGGTTGCATCTTGCGCCGGAGCAGTTGTAACAACTACATTATCACAGGTTTTCAACGCATCGGCTACGTCTGCAATATTAGCTACTTCCACAATCTTCTTATCCAAATCACCTGTGAACGCCGGTTCTAAGGTTGCGACAAACTGGCCCGACACAGTCAGCATGCTGCCTGTCACATTCGTCTTGTAGTTACGCTGAACAGGAATATTACTCAATTCCTTATCGGTAATCTTCTCTCCAGCGGCATTATTCATTGTCAACACCATATTCGTCAGCAATTGTCCCTCTTTCGGAGCAAAAAGATAATCCATGGTCAGTGCACCATCACCATCTACAACAGCAGCATTTTCGTTGTAAGAAAGTGCGGCCAAATCACCTGTCACTGCACCTGTATGAGCATTAAAGCCCGTATACACCCCTTTGAACGCCAACGATGCAGCAGCAGGAATAAGCGCCGTTCTATCTGTGGGAATACTCTCAAGGTCTGTGGTCTTAATATTCAACTGACCAAAGGGGCGGGTCAATTCCACTGCCTCATTGAAGGCTCCGGTCACCAACTTACTCAGCAATACGCCCGTAAAGGCATCGCGAGAGTCATCGTTTCCGGCATAAGTTCCGAGAAGAGAAATATTCTGTAAACCATTGGCAGTCTGGTAATGTCTGTCGGCCTTAATGCCTCCCTCTCCGGAAACATCCGCCCAGAACACAAAGTCATAGGTTTGTGAAGTTACCAGCCTCACGTTGAAGGTCGCAGTTTTATTACCCGCCACAGGCACCACCTGACGCTCACCATAAAGTTTGTCACCCAAATAAATCTCCATGATACAACGGTTCACCTGTGTACCGTCGCCCGCCGCGCGGGTAGAAGGAGCATTAGCACCCGGCAACTGCACACTGAAAGATACAGCGGTCTCGTTGCCACTTCCACCATTCACCAACTCGTCATTCTGACAGGCTGTGAAAGCCAACAGGATAAGACCCGCCAGCAGTAAAAAACTCTTTTTCATATTAATAATGTTTTAGAATAGAAAGACATTCCTAAAATCTCGTACCGTTAATAGTCAGCGAAGGCTGGGTTTCCTCGTATCGTATTCCTCCCAGCAGCCCCATATATTCTGTTTTATCGATCGTCTTACCATTAAAGGTTGAACTTTGAATATAGCTGAACGGCATATCGATAACCAAAGACTGACCTTTCACACCTTGCAATGTACCTACACAAATGCTGCTCTTACGATGCTCCTCACCGATATTCGTATTAACCGGAGCTTCTACTTTGGTATTGATGATGAAATTTCCGCTTACTTCATTGGCAGCCGCCACTGAACCGATATAACCTAAAATACCGCCACACTGACCATACTCCTGATTCTCAGTATCTACCTTAATCGTCGAACCTTTCACAGTACATTTTCTGATGCTGATACCATTCTCAGCCTGGAAACCGGCTATGCCACCCACTTTATTGATACCCTGCACGATACTATTTTCGAGTGTACAATTCTCTACCACGTTCGTACCATAGGCACGACCGATAAATCCGCCGGCATAAGCATTGTTACTGCCATCATTAACTGCTGTAATATTCGCATTCTTCAGAGTAAGGTTCTTGACAGTCACACGAATGGCATTAGGTAACAAGCCTGCATATTGCTTGTTCGACAAAGTATAATTGGCAATGGTATGATTATTTCCGTTGAAAGTACAATTACTTATACTTTCAAACGAAGTGCTCAATGTGATATTATGGCTACCCATATCCAAATCGCGGACAAGCACCACTTCCACACCCTTTCCATCGGCTCCGCTTTGAATAAAGCCGGCCAACACATCCGGATCACCTATGTAAATCTTACCGTCATCAGCAACGGTTCCTACGGAAGCATAACTGTGTCCACTCCATTTATGGCTTGGCAACACTGTTGCACCCGTTGCACATCCGTCAAGATTTATCGAGCCATCATCAACCACTTCATTGCGCCAAGCATTGGCATTGAAATCTACCACATGCGGCAAACGCGGCGTCCGGGTTTCACGGAACTTTGTATTATTCTTCAATATCAGTTTATTATAATAAGGAGAACGCATGCTTACACCATACTGATAGTTGGTGTCTGTCTGTGGAGCATTATCACTCACTACATCACAGTTATCTAATGTTATTGTATTGTTACGCACATACTTCACTGACGCTACATCATTACTATTATAGCCATTCAACACAACAGTGGCAAATACTTCCGTAGGACCAGAAAAACAGTTACGCCCTATCAGCTTAGAATTCTTCACATTAAAAACAGAGCCGGCATTTGCAGTAGACCAAATATTGAAAGCAGCACGCCCGTCAAGAATGGAGTTATCCACATTGATATTCAACGATACATTATGCAATGTATTAATAGCATAGTACACTCCTTCAAAAACACAATCGTTTACAGTCAGGTTTGTCACAGCCGTTCCATCATACGCTTTATTACTATTACGTCCTACTGTAATCGCTCTCGAATAAGAAGAGTTTTTAAAATTATCGCTCTTCTCGCTCGTATAATCATAATCCTGCGACTTATCCACATTCAACTTCGTGGCTCCAAAGCCAATATAGGAATTCTCCAGTAAAGCTGTAATCACATTACCGGTACCGCCGTTCTGAATGTTGAAACCAGACTGATTAGACTTACCGGAAGTCAGCAATAAAGAACTGTTACGGACAGTAATTTTCTGATTGGTTCCTAATACTTTCACCAATGGATATTCATTGGTAGAAGATACTGTCAAGTTATCAAATGTAACATTGGCAGCTCCGTCGATTATCTCGATAGGAGATACGGCAGCCTGATCTACATGTATTTTCAGGTTGGAGATGGTGGCGTTAGCAGCAATTTTCATTGGTTTCCCTACGGTTGCCGAAGAATTGGCAGATGCTTTGGCCGCATCGAATGTAGCTTCACGTTCAATCAAAATGCCGGTATACCCTGAAATAGCATCGGTTATCAAGTTATCATAACTTTGTTGATTATCAAGGCAGCGGATGATAGTTCCGTTCCAACCCGTCTCCTTCGTCACAGCAGCAGTTATCTTTCCATAAAGCTTGACATTACCTTTCTTCAACGTCAGTGTTCCGATAGTAACACCACTTTCCACAATCAAGGTATTCTCCGCCGTAGCAGCCTCAACTGCTGTATAAGACTGTCCATTCAATGTTACGGTAGACTTTTCCGCCTTAATAATTACCTTACTGGCAGAAGGGGTCGTTATTTTCAATTCCTTAGGAGCATTTTTGCTCTCTTCACCGCCTTCCGATGAATAATTAATAGTAATATCCTGAGCTGTTTCAGGCAATGTTATGGACACCGCTACATCTTCTTCCTCATATTTAGGTAATGAAATGGTTTCCGCCTGCGTCGGAGGTGTCGTAACGACAACGTTAGTATTGGTTTTCAAGGCTTCAGTGACTTCACTTACGAGCGCTACTTCTTTCACTTTCTCACTTAAATCAGGAGAAGAAAACGTAGGCTTTACTGTTATCTTAACCTTACCGTCAACCGTCAGCAAATTGCCCGTTACATTCGTCTTATAATTGCGCTGAACAGGTATAGTATTCAAATCTTTCGTAGTAATCAGCTTACCGGCAGCATTGTTTACGGCAAGTGTCATATTTACCAAATGTTGCTCGCCTACAGCCTTCGGTGCAAAAAGATAATCCACAGTCAGATTACCGGTAGCATCCACCACATCTGCCGCTTTTTTGTAAGCCAAAGTCATCGGTTCGCCAATCAAATCCCCCGTAGCAGCATTAAAGCCGGTATAAAGGTTCTTGAACGACAAGGTAGCAGTTGTCGGAGTCAATGCCTCTCTTTGATTTTCAGGAATCAAAGCCAAATCTTCCGTCTTGATATTCAACTGTCCGAACGGACGAGTCAACTCCACACTTTCAGAAAAAGCATTTGTAACCAGCTTCTCCAGACTGGCAGAGAAAGCATCACGCGTATCATCCTTGCTACTCCCATTGTAAGTGCCTATCATAGCTATGTTACGAAGGTCAGCAGTGTTGTAATGCAAATCGGTTTTAATATCCTCACCTTCAGCAGACGCCACATGGTCTGCCCAGAATACGAAGTTATACGTTTGTGACGTAACCAGACGGACATCGAATTTAGCTGTCAGCCCATCCGCCTGAACGGCACTGACTTCACGCTTATACAATTCGTCATTCAGATAGATTTCCATGATACAACGGTTCACCTGTGTACCGTCGCCCGCCGCGCGGGTAGAAGGAGCATTAGCACCCGGCAACTGCACACTGAAAGATACAGCGGTCTCGTTGCCACTTCCACCATTCACCAACTCGTCATTCTGACAGGCTGTGAAAGCCAACAGGATAAGACCCGCCAGCAGTAAAAAATACGTTCTCATACTAGTTTTGTTTAAAATAAGACATACAATTATTTCTATTTGAATAAAAAAATCAAGGAACCACCACGTTTATCTCTCCGTCAAAACCAGGGTCAATACCGATGCCGGGAGCAAATTCACGAGTAAGGAACTCATCGCGCACCATGGTTATCTTGTTCCGCTTGAGAGGCACTTCCACCCCGGTGACGCGATTCACCTCCTGTCCCTCCTCGTTGTAAATGATCATTTCTAAGGTGACGGAAGATTCTTCGCCGTTCACCAGCACGTAGTCGAAAGCCAGACAGGCTTCATTGTCTGAAAGGACGAGAAGGTTGGAAGTGAACTTTATGCCCATAACCGCCTCATTGGGGCGGTTGGAGACAACATTAAAGCCTACGGGGAAATATCCGGTATAAAGCACCTGCACCGTAAAATCATCTATGGCTGCATCCCGGATACTTTTCGTTTGCTCCAGCTTGTTGAGGTACTTGACAATGTCGGTGGTAATCAACTCCACCTTTGCCAACGGACGCTCCAGTTGCATCTCCTCGCGGTGTCCGGCTTCCGATTGGCAGCGATAGGGTGAAAGGTCAAGGGCAGCCTGCCCGCAGAACACATCCTTATAGTCGGTTCCGCCCGTATAGTCTCCTTTCAGTTTGACGGCAGAGAAATCAGAGGTAGTATAAAAACAGTCGTCGGCAACATTGCCGGAAACTCCGGAAGCAAGCACAAAGTCGCGCCATGCCACCACCCGGTAGTTGCGTGCATGAAGGTCACATTCCAAAGTCACATCCTCCGTATCTCCCTCATCACAAATGAGTTGGCGGCGAAATTGCAGGCTTTGGTCGAACTTATCATCGGCATAGACTTCCACAATGTAACGCACCTTGTATTCACGAGGGTCGGCGGCGCGGGTGGAGAATTCCGGAACATCGAACGGGGTCATGTCCGCACCGGGCAACAGGACTATTTCGGTATGCACAATCGTAGGGTCTACTCCGCCGTCCTCCGGCAATTCGCGCACGCTGCATCCTCCCAGCAGGGATATGGACAACAAGCTGCAGACAGCTATCAACAGTTTTTTCATCGCCGGCCTCCTTTCCAATCAATGCGGTAGCCCAACGAGATGCCTACGTGGTCTATGCCGAAAAAATTCCTATGGCGCGTATCCACATAAGCGCCGTTGGGAATGTTGAAGAAACGGTCATAATCCAGATAAGCATACCCCGCTCCCAACGAAAACTCCACACACCAGCGCCCGCCCTTTCCAAGCGGGAGACGGTAGCCGGCAGCAAGTCCCACATTCAGCAACGGGGCACCCGTATCACTGTTCTGATAGCGATAGGTATTGTTCTTAAGGGCATAATTATAAGAGGCCACCCCGACATGCACACCGGTGAAGAGTCCGTCCACTTGTCTGAACCAGTAACGCACTTCGGGCTGCACGCAGAAAGTGCAGAACTTGCGGGAAGAAGTAAGATAATCGACAGAAGAGTAATAAAAAGGTAAAAGGACAGAAACAGCAGGCGAGATGTCATATTCCACCGCTGCGTTCATAATTGCCATTCCCCACGCCGCCACATTCGTTTTCAGCAGCAATGAATGGTTATTGCGCCCGGTGCGTGAGTCCGGATTGAATATTCGCTTGGCATGGTGCGGGGTATTTTCCCCATTACCCGCTTTCGCATACACGCCATTCGGAGTCATGAAAAGTACGCACAATAGAACCAACAATATTCTTATTTGCATAAACGTCTTATAAACTTCTATCTGCACAGGCAGACCGGAAGCATGCGTCCTCCAAACTCCGAAAAGGACCGGTTAGAAACAGAAACGTGGAGCTGCGTGCTGTTTCTAAATGGAGGCCCTAGGAATAGCCCTTTAACGAAAACAGACAGCAGTCCCACGCTATAAACGTGAGAATCCACTGTGCTGTCCTTCGCTAAATAATGAGAATTTCCTAGGTTTCCATTTAGAGGACAAAGCACAACGCTTCTAATTATATTTTATTAAAAAAAACAAGCCACAGTCGCCACCGAACTTCAATGCAAAGTTATAGAAATATAATTAGAATAAAAATTTTCACGTCCTTTTTTCTTGAAAAGTACAAAAATCGCGTTCCAAGACTTGTAGAACAAAGATATTATCCATAAGTTTGCATGAAAGACTATTATCTTTTCATTATGAGCAGTTATATATTTTTGGATCGGATACGTTTCTTCGCCCATCATGGCGTGGGCCGACAAGAGACCTTAGTCGGCAATGAGTTCGTCGTCAGTTTGCGACTGAAAGTAGACATCGGGCATGCCATGCAGACTGATGATGTAACAGACACCGTAAGCTATGCGGAAGTATATGAAGCTGTGAAGAAGGAGATGGAAATTCCCTCCAAGCTGTTGGAGCACGTCGGAGGACGTATTGTGAAACGGTTGTTCGGAGACTTTCCCCCAATAGAGGACATCGAACTGAAACTGTCAAAACGCAATCCGCCAATGGGAGCGGACATAGAAGCGGCAGGAATAGAGATTCATACTTCCAGGCAGCAGCAGTGAATGAAACGGTAGCAATATTATACGGGCATTCCGTTTCCTTTACAAAACGAGTTTTTTCAAAAGACGATCGCATACATAGCCTATCTCAGTCCCATACAAAGACTGTCTCAGTATAGGACTAAGGTAGCCTCTGTATGGGACTGAGATAGGCTGTTATATTACATCTTGATAATCATGAGATTGCAAAGCACCGCATTCTCATTAATAAATATCAACATTATTTTCTTTTCTTCCTCTTCTTTGCCGACTCAACGGCTTCGGCAACGACCGGTTTATTCTCGAAGCGCTTGGCATAGTTGCTGTAATCGGGAACGGTACGCTCGTAAGTAGGATCAAGAAAGAGAGGGCTCGAAATAATGTGGTCGGCCGTACTGCGATTGCAGCAGAAAACAATATTCTCCACACCAGCCAGACGTGTCAAGGCTTTGACATCCGTATCGTGCGGCTGCAAGGTCATGGGATCTGTAAAGAAGAAGAGATAATCTATTTCTCCATCCACAATGCGCGAACCCATCTGCTGGTCGCCGCCCAAAGGGCCGGATTTAAGAATTGTGAAATCCCATTCGACATCGGGATGCTTCTCCTTCAGCGCTTCCAGAATAAGTGTTCCCGTAGTGCCCGTACAGTAGAATTTATGTCCCATAAGCAACTCCGAATTCCAAAGCGCCCACTCTATGAGGTCTTTCTTCATGGCATCATGCGCCACCAACCCGATCTTCCTTACCAATTTGTCCATAAAACAATAACTTTTAATGATACAATAATTTTAGAAAAAGAGAACAGTTCTTACAAGCGGGAAAAGAACTTCTTCCCATGTAAATAAAACTGCACCAAGATACTGCTTTTTGTCCGTTCGGGAATAACCGGAAGGGATGTTTTTTTCAGATTCTCTTCACGATCAGCCGCAAACAGGGGGCGGAGTGAATGAAAAGCGCGGCGTGCACGAAGCACCGCCCACATATTGGCAAACTGGCCTTTCAACAGAAAACTCAGGGCAGCCACACAATCGAGCACCGCCCGCACACGCATCACATAGCCCAGTTCTTCTTCCGGCAGATTCTTATACAACATTACAAGATTGTTGCGGAAATTGAGAAAAGTCTTATGGGGGTTCTCCTTCTTCAGGGTGGCGCCCCCCACATGGTAGACGGTGCTTTGGGGTACACAAGCCAGCATCCGCCCGCGGGCACGAAGCCGCCAACACAGGTCGATCTCTTCCATGTGGGCAAAAAAACGTCCGTCCAGTCCGCCGGCATCCTGATAGTCCTTCAGGCGTATGAACAAGGCAGCTCCCGTAGCCCAGAACACCGGAACAACGGTGTCATACTGCCCGTTGTCCTCCTCCACCACTCCCATTATCCGCCCGCGGCAGAAAGGATAGCCGTAACGGTCTATGAACCCGCCGGCGGCGCCTGCATATTCAAACCGTTCCTTGTGCCGCCAACTCCGGATTTTGGGCTGGCACGCCGCAACCTCCGGATGGGCATCCATATAGTCCACCAGCGGCGCAAGCCAATGCCCGGTAACCTCCACATCGGAGTTCAGCAGCACCACATATTCGGCAGACACCTGCTGCAAAGCAAGGTTATAGCCTTCGGCAAAGCCCCGGTTTTTGTCTAATATAATAAGGTGTACGGAAGGAAACTCTTGGCGGAGCATCTCAACGGAAGCATCCGTCGAACCGTTGTCCGCCACATAAATCTCCGTGCCCTCCGTCTCCGAACAGCGCACTACGGACGGCAGAAACGAACGTAGCATCTCACAGCCGTTCCAGTTCAATATGACAACAGCCACCTTATCCATGCCGCACCACATCTTCGCGTTTCAGTTTCCAGCGCTTATGCGACCAGAACCAATAAGCCGGTTCCCTGCGAATGGTCTGTTCCAGCCTTCGGGCAAACAGTTCGGTTATCTCTCCGTCGGCCGTTTCTTTGGGAGTTTCGGTTATCAAGTCGAACTCCACCCTGCAATATCCCCTGCGCTGCTTCTTCAATTCACAATAGAATACGGGGAAATCCATCAGCTTGGCTATGCGTTCGGCGCCGTCCATAAAGCCGGTGTCCTGATTCAGGAAAGTAGTCCAATGATGAGCCTCGTTGATATTGGGGGATTGATCGGTTATCATTCCCACTGCCACACGCTTATTGTCGCGACACAGCCTGATGATTTCGCGCGCCGTAGAATGTTTCGGCACATTGTAGCCGCCAAAACGGGCGCGTATACGCTTGAACATCGCATCCATATATCGGTTGTGCAACGGTTTGTAGATTTGCACCGGTATGTCGCCCTCCTGCATGATAGCCCCCATGCCTATGATCCATTCAAAGTTTGCATAATGGGGAATAAGGAGCACTATCCCGCCATGCCTTTCAATCATGGCAAGAAATTCTTCCTTATTGTCATATTCCATGCGACAGCAAAGCTCCTTGAAAGACATGCGCAGCATCTTCACCTCCTCCAGCATATAATCGCAGATGTAACGGTAGAACTTGCGCTCTATCTCCCTCAGCTCCGCTTCGGACTTCTCGGGGAATGCGTTGCGCAGGTTATTGCGCACCACCCTGCGCCGGTAGTGCACAATGTGATGCATCAGAAAGCAAAATCCGTCGGACAGCACATAAAGCGCCCTGAAAGGCAATAACGCCAACAGCCACATACCGGCATAAGTCAGCCAATAGATTAATCTTGATTTCACTCTGTCAATTTCAAATTACTAATTCCGATCATTAATTACGGCTGTCAGCTACCGGCCGCCGGCATCGCCCAACAGACCCAGAAGAGCCGTACCGTCTTCATTGAACTCTCCCATACGCGCCGGAACCACGCGGTTGTCCAGCGCATCATCGTGCGGAACCTCCACCCGGATGTAGTTCGGAGTGAAGCCATGCATCGGCGTCCCCGGTTTGGAGCGTTCCAAGAGAACGGGCATCGTCTGTCCGATATGGCGGGCATAGAACGAACGCGTTTTTTCCTCCGACAATTCCAGCAGAAGCTGGCTGCGTCTGTGTTTTTCCTCGGAGGATACCACATGCTCTATTTTCAAGGCCTGCGTACCCGGACGTTCGGAATAGCTGAACACATGAAGTTGCGTCACATCCAGCCCCTGAATGAAGCGGTATGCCTGTTCAAAATACTCTTCCGTCTCCCCACGCGTGCCCACAATCACGTCCACTCCGATAAACGCATCGGGCATCACTTCCTTTATCTTCTTCACCTTAGAAGCAAACAGTGCTGTGTCATACCGCCTGCGCATCAGCTTCAGCACTTCATCGCTGCCCGACTGCAACGGGATGTGGAAGTGGGGCATGAACCGCTTGGAACGGGACACGAACTCTATGATTTCGTCCGTCAGCAGATTAGGCTCAATGGAAGATATGCGGTAACGTTCGATGCCTTCCACCTCATCCAATGCCTTGACCAGATCAAAGAAAGTCTCTCCCGTCGTCTTGCCGAAATCACCGATATTGACCCCCGTCAGCACAATCTCCTTTCCACCTTCGGCTGCCGCCTGACGGGCCTGTTCCACCAAAGAAGCAACGCTTCCGTTGCGGCTGCGTCCTCTGGCAAAGGGAATGGTGCAATAGGAACAATAATAGTCGCAACCGTCCTGTACTTTCAGGAAAAAACGGGTGCGGTCGCCACGCGAACACGACGGAGCAAACGAACGGATATCCTTCAAAGCGGAAGTATAGGCTTCACCCGTTTCATGCTTCTGCAAATCGCCCAGATACCGGAGCAGGTCTTTCTTCTGTTCCGCCCCAAGCACAACATCCACACCTTCTATCTTTGCCACCACATCCGGCTTCAACTGGGCATAACATCCCGTCACCACCACAAAAGCGCCCGGATGCTGCTTCACCAGCCGGTGAATGGCCTGGCGGCATTTCTTATCGGCCACCTCGGTGACCGAACAGGTGTTTACCACACATATATCCGCTTTCTCTCCTTTGCGTGCCGTACGCACTCCTGCCTCCCGCAGGATCTTACCGATAGTCGAGGTCTCCGAGAAATTCAGCTTGCACCCCAACGTATAGTAAACCGCCGTCTTATCTTGAAATATATTGGTATCTATCATGAGCCTAAATCAGATTTTCGGGGCAAAGGTACACATTATTATTATATTTTTCCTACTTTTGCACAATTCATCAAAAAACGTGCAATGATACAAGAAAACTTTATCAAGCTATACGAACATAGTTTCCGCGAGAATTGGGACCTCCCCTGCTACACCGATTACGGAGAAAACGAAAGCTATACTTATGGAGAAGTAGCGCAAGAAATAGCCAAGTTGCATCTGCTATTCAAGCATTGCAGCCTGCGCCGCGGCGACAAAATAGCGGTTATCGGCAAAAACAACGCCCGCTGGTGCATTGCATATATGGCCACCATCACCTACGGCGGCATCGTAGTGCCCATCTTGCAGGATTTCAATCCCAATGATGTGCACCACATCGTCAACCATTCGGAATCTGTCTTCCTTTTCACCAGCGACAGCATTTGGGAACATCTGGAAGAAGAACGGCTCACCGGGCTGCGCGGCGTTTTCTCACTCAACGACTTCCGCTGCTTGTACCAGCGCGACGGAGAAACCATCCAACGTTTTCTCAAACACTTGGACAACGAGATGCACAAGACCTATCCGAAAGGGTTCCGGCAGGAAGATGTAGTTTATACGGATCTTTCCAACGACAAAGTAATGTTGCTGAACTATACCTCCGGCACAACGGGATTCAGCAAAGGCGTTATGCTGACAGGCAACAACCTTGCAGGTAACGTCACTTTCGGCATTCGCACCGGATTACTGAAAAAAGGAGACAAGGTGCTGTCTTTCCTGCCCCTGGCGCATGCCTATGGTTGCGCCTTCGACTTCCTGACCGCTACGGCTGTGGGTACGCACGTCACATTGTTGGGCAAAGTGCCCTCGCCAAAAATTCTGATGAAAGCGTTCGAAGAAGTAAAACCAAACCTGATAATCACCGTCCCCCTCGTTATCGAAAAGATATACAAGAATGTCATTCAGCCCATCATCAACAAAAAGTCCATGAAATGGGCCCTCAGCATCCCGTTGCTGGACGGACAGATATACGGACAAATCCGTAAGAAACTGGTGGACGCACTGGGCGGCCGGTTCAAAGAAGTGATTATCGGAGGAGCCGCAATGAACCCGGAAGTGGAAGAGTTCTTCCACCGCATCAAATTCCCGTTCAACATAGGTTACGGCATGACGGAATGCGGACCGCTGATCAGCTACGCTCCCTGGAACGAATTCGTGCCCACCTCTTCCGGACGGGTACTCGACATCATGGAAGCACGTATCTACAAGGAAAATCCGGACGACCGGCTCGGCGAAATACAGGTACGCGGCGAAAACGTAATGGTGGGTTATTATAAAAACCCGGAAGCCACCAAGGAAGTATTCACCGAAGACGGCTGGCTGCGCACCGGCGACTTAGGCACGCTGGATGAAAATAACAACCTCTACATACGCGGACGAAGCAAGACCATGATCCTTAGCTCCAGCGGACAAAACATTTTTCCGGAAGAAATAGAGGCACGTCTCAACAACATGCCGTTTGTTCTGGAAAGTCTTGTGATTGAACGCAATAAGAAACTGGTAGCCTTAGTCTACGCTGATTATGAGGCATTGGATTCCTTAGGGCTGAACAATCCGGAGAATATAAAGACCATTATGGACGAAAATCTCAAGAACCTGAACAATAGCGTTGCTGCTTACGAAAAGATCAGTCAAATACAGCTTTACCCGACAGAATTTGAGAAAACACCCAAAAGAAGCATCAAAAGGTATTTATATAACAGCATTGCAGAAGATTAACATGTTGTAGAACATATCAAAAGCGAGAAAAACGGGCTTTCCTCCAAAAAAAATATAAAAAAAGTTGGGTTTTGGAGAACAACGTATCTAAAAAGTGCATACCTTTGCATCGTTTTAATAAAGCAATTGATTGTATTACGTTTTAAAAGTAAAGAAAATGAAAAAATTAGTTTTGATGGCCGTAGCTATCGTAGCAGTATCTTTCGCATCTTGTGGTAACAAAGCAGCTAACGCAGAACAAGCAACAGCTGACTCAATCCGTATCGCTGATTCAATCGCAGCTGTAGAAGCAGCAGCAGCTGAAGCAGCAGCATCAGTAGCTGACACTACTGCAGTAGATAGCGCAGCAGTTGTAGCTGAATAATTTCAGAACAACATTAGAGAGAATTGAAAGTCTGACGTACGGAAAGTACGGACAGACTTTTTTTATGTCCTTACTTCTCCATCGCATAAAGAGTTTACATCGTGACTCTAAGAAGTCAACATACTACGGATAGGAAGTTAATATACTCCAAACAGGAAGTTAACACACTACGGACAGGAAGTTAACATCAAGCCTGCATTTTATTAACTTCATTGCAATGGCAGGTTGATATAAAAAAACCCGACTCTATCCAAATAGAATCGGGCTTCCCAATATATACGAAGGATTAATTATGCTTCTTCAGCAACTACTTCGAAAGGAATTTCTACAGAAACTTCCTTGTGCAGTTTAACAATAGCTTTGTAGCTACCAACTTCTTTCACTGCGTCTTTAACAACGATAATCTTACGATCGATGTTATGACCCAATTTAGCCAGCTCCTCAGCAATCTGAATGTTACCAACCGAACCGAAGATAGTACCTGTTGCACTAACCTTAGTAGCGATCTTCAAAGATACGCCTTCCAGCTTAGCAGCCAGTTCTTCAGCATCTTTTCTGATCTTCTCCAGCTTGTGGGCACGCTGTTTCAGCTCTTCAGCCAACATTTTCTTTGCAGAAGGAGAAGCAATGACAGCTTTTCCTGTCGGGATGAGGTAGTTACGACCATAACCGGACTTAACGGTTACGATATCGTTCTTATAACCCAAGTTTACTATGTCTTCTTTCAATATAATTTCCATACTTTCCTCCTCCTATTATTTCATCATGTCAGTTACATAGGGCAGCAACGCCAAGTGACGTGCTCTCTTCACAGCTTGAGCTACACGACGTTGGAACTTCAAAGAAGTACCGGTAATACGACGCGGAAGGATTTTACCTTGCTCATTCAAGAATTTCTTCAAGAATTCGGGATCTTTGTAGTCGATGTACTTAATACCGCTCTTTTTGAAACGGCAGTATTTTTTCTTCTTAACGTCTACTGAGGGCGGAGTTAAATATCTGATTTCTGATTGAACTTGTTGTGCCATGATTAATCCTCCTTTTTAGTTGATTTAACACTTCTTCTCTTCGCAGCGTATTCAGCAGCGTACTTGTCTTGCTTGAAAGTCAAGAAACGGATAACGCGCTCATCACGACGGAAGTTTATTTCCAATTTCTCAATGACAGTAGGTTCTGCATTGAACTCAATCAGCTGATAGAAACCGGTTGACTTCTTCTGGATAGGATATGCCAGCTTCTTCAGTCCCCAGTTTTCTTCATTTACAATCTCAGCACCTTCAGCAGTAAGGATGCCTTTGAATTTTTCTACCGCTTCCTTCATCTGAACATCAGACAAAACGGGAGTTAAAATGAAAACGGTTTCGTATTGATTCATACTTGTTTAATTAATGAATTAATAATTCGTTTAAAAATTTGCGGTGCAAAGGTAGGGATTTTATTTTGATCTACAAACATTTAATGTTTTTTTGTGCCTGAAGGTAGGATTTATCATAGAAGTGACTTACCTTTGCAAAGTTGTTTAAACAATAATTTCATGATCGAGCAATTTAACTTTGACATCCGGCTGATTTTTGCCATCCTGAATGGTAAAGTTTCCGCCGCAATCAACCGAAAACTGTCCCGTAACTTCCGCCAGAACGGTTTGGAGATTACTCCGGAACAATGGACTGTCCTCATCTTTTTGTGGGAAAAAGACGGAGTGACGCAACAAGAGTTGTGCAATGCAACTTTTAAAGACAAGCCCAGTATGACGCGCCTGATTGATAACATGGAACGTCAACATCTGGTAGTCCGTATCTCGGATAAAAAAGACCGCCGCACCAATCTTATCCACCTCACCAAAGATGGAAAAGAACTGGAAGAACGCGCACGGGTAATCGCTAACCAAACTTTAAAAGAAGCATTACGCGGCATTACCGTAGAAGAACTGAGCATAAGCCAGGAAGTATTGAGAAAAATATTTTTCAATACGAAAGACTGAAATTCAGTGATCAGCGATTAGGGTTTAGTGATTAATAATCTTCGTTTTTCATTCGTCATTCTTCATTCTTTATTAAAATATGGTTTTTTTGCAAAAATAATTTCGCTTGTTAAAGAATTATGCTTTTCTTTGTGACAAGAATATAATAATCTATTAAAATACACACACATGAAAGGTTTATTAAAAAATCTGGGCTTGATATTAGTCTTGGTGGGAGCTGTAATCTTGGTTGCATGTTCCTTTACCGGTAATGTAAACAACAATACCATTTTAGGTACTTCAGCAGTCTTGATGGTACTGGGATTGATTACATACATTATCATCAATAAGAAATTGGCAGACTAATCGTCAGAAAAAGAATAAAAAAGGCGGTTGCTTTGGTAGCAACCGCCTTTTTTGTTTTATGCAAGGAGTCTATCAAGACTCCGGTTCCGGTGTAATCAACTTATATCCCTTTCCGTGGATGTTGATGATTTCAATGGAAGGATCTTCTTTCAGATGCTTACGCAACTTCGTGATATACACATCCATGCTACGTGCATTGAAGTAGTTATCATCAATCCAGATGGTCTTCAGAGCAAAGTCACGTTGCAGGATTTCGTTAGCATGAGCACAGAGCAAACCCAAGAGTTCAGACTCTTTCGTTGTCAGCTTCGTCTGCTTTTCAGGCGTTGACAAAATCTGTTTCTGTGTATCGAAAGTGAACATACCTATCTTGTAGATATTGCTCTCTTTGTTCTTCTTTCCACGTACACGTCTCAGAATTGCTTCAATTCTGAATGTCAACTCTTCCATGCTGAACGGCTTGGTGATGTAATCATCCGCACCGATTTTAAAGCCTTCCAGAATATCTTCCTTCAGTGTCTTTGCAGTCAGGAAGATGATAGGAATTTCGGCATTTGCAGCACGCACTTCCTGAGCCAAAGTGAAACCATCTTTCTTCGGCATCATCACGTCAAACACACACAAGTCATATTTATTCTTCAGAAAAGCTTTGTATCCAGCTTCACCGTCGGGATATAACTCCGCAGAATAACCTTTTGCCTGTAAATATTCTCTTAAAAGCATGCCAAGATTTTCATCATCTTCGCACAATAAAATACGCAGTTTCTCGTCCATATCATTAATTTTTAAGTAAAGGTAATGCAATAATAAATTTAGTTCCAACGTTTAGTTCACTCTCTGCCCGGATAGTTCCCTTATGGTCTGTAATAATCTTCTTCACATAAGACAATCCCAATCCAAAGCCTTTCACATCGTGCAGATTACCTGTATGCACGCGGTAGAACTTTTCAAATATCTTTTTCAAATTTTCTTTCTTAATACCTATTCCGTTATCCTGAATAGAAATCATCAGCTTGCCCGGTTCATTCCAGGTCTTCACTTTCAATTCCAAATCGGCATCCGGTCTCTTATACTTCACCGCATTATCCATCAGATTGAAAATCACATTCGTAAGATGCATTTCATCTGCAAAGATATTCGGGTCTGTTGCGTTCAGTTCCGACTCTATATTACCGTTATAACGTTCTACCTTCAGGGTGAATGTATTGATAACACCGGTAATCAACTCATTGGCATCCAGTTCCTTCATTTTTAAGGTAGCTTTCTGTTTGTCGAACATCGACATCTGGAGTACCTTCTCCACCTGGAACCTCAACCGTTTCGTCTCATCATTGATGACCGTCGATATATGCTGGAACATGGCAGGCGACTTACCCACTGCAGGGTCTTTCAACATCTGCGCCGCCAGCGAAATGGTCGATATCGGCGTTTTAAACTCATGCGTCATATTGTTGATAAAGTCATTCTTCATCTCCGTCAGTTTCTTTTGGCGGAACACGATATAAATCGTGAAGATAAACGTAATCAGCAACACAAAGGTGAATATCATCGACGGTATCATAAAGTTGATCGAGTCGAAAATATAATCTCTTTTGCCCGGAAAATGTATCTTTACGATACTCATACGGGCAGGTGGATCATTCAGGAACAAAGGCTGGGAGTAAGAATACTCGCTACCTTCATCGACATAGTCCGAACAACGGTATACTTCCCGTCCATCCCGGTCAATCACCTTAAAGTGATATCCCAGATCAATGCCGTTATCTACCAAGCCCGACTTTAAGTACTGATCCAGGTTCTTAAAGTTGATGCGTTCCTCAATCGGCTTGCTACTTGCCGTATATAACATCTGCAAGGCAACTTCATCCAACAAGCCACGCTGGTACACATAACGTTCTTTCATTAAATCAATTTGTGTACGAGCTGTTTTAGGAATCGTCTTAGCGCCATGCTTACGCGAAATCATCGCTCTCGGCAGTTCTGACGGCTTATTTGTGATCGTCTGAAGTTCCATGGCCGAATACTTGGAACCATCCGGCGACGTCACCGTAAACCGTTGTGTCTGCACCAATGCCTGTCCTTGCTCAGTCAATTCCCACGCTCTCTTTTCTGCCTCAGAGATGTCTTCCCGCAACCAACGGGCAACCTCAGCGGACTCCACTTCTTTAGAAGCAGCCATCAGTCCACGCTTCACAGATTCATCAAATTGCTCGTTACGCATCTTTACCATCTTCTCTATGTAGCTGATTTGCAGATACAAGAGGCTGAGGAAAGATAACCCCATAACGATGCCTAATATCCATATTGTTGACTTCTTCATAGTCACAAAATTAACACTCCCTAATTAACACTCCTAACCTATTAACCTGATTTAACCGCAAGTTCTCGTAAATTAACCGAAAAGAGTTTTTTAAGTTGCATTACGAGCATTATAACAAATCAGCGTGTGTTTGGTTTGCAAATTTAATAAAAAATTAATCATTCCCGTTCACATTTACGCATGTTCTTAATCAGTGTTAATAAAAAAGCCATTACCCCTCGTTCTGAGGGAGTAACGGCTTTAACAAATTATAAAAACAGACGAAGTGAAGTCTTTTATTCTTCAGCTTGCTTAGCTTCGAACTCCTTAACCAACTTATCTTGTACATCACTTGGAACAAGTTCATAGCTGGCAAATTTCATGATGAACGAAGCACGTCCTCCTGTCAAAGAACTCAAGGCTGTGGAGTAAGATGCCATTTCCTTCAAAGGTACTTTAGCACTCAGCTTTTCATAACCGGCTTCACTACTCATACCCATAATCATGGCACGGCGTCCCTGCAAGTCACCCATCACATCACCCATTCTATCCGACGGAACAAATACTTCCACATCATAGATAGGTTCAAGGATCTTCGGTCCTGCATTCTTGAATGCTTCACTAAATGCATTACGGCCAGCCAACATGAAGGAAATTTCATTGGAGTCTACCGGGTGCATCTTACCATCATACACGATAACACGTACATCACGAGCATACGAACCGGTCAACGGACCTTGTTCCATACGAGACATGATACCTTTCAGGATAGCCGGCATGAAACGCGCGTCAATAGAACCACCTACGATACTATTAATAAATACCAATTTACCGCCCCATTCCAATGGGATTTCTTCGGTACCTTTCACGTTCATCTTAAACTCCTGCGCACCAAACTTATAAGTATCAGGCAGCGGCATACCTTCGTAATAAGGTTCTACAATCAGATGCACCTCACCAAACTGGCCTGCACCACCCGATTGTTTCTTATGGCGATAGTCTGCACGAGCCGCCTTCGTAATGGTTTCACGATACGGAATTCTCGGTTCCTCATATTTGATTTGCAACTTTTCATTATTCTCCAAACGCCATTTCAACGTACGCAAGTGGAATTCACCCTGTCCGTGAACAATAGTCTGGCGCAATTCCTTGGATTGCTCTATCACCCAAGTCGGATCTTCCTCGCGCATACGGTTCAATATGGCCATCATCTTTTCTGTATCGGCCTCATTCACGGGTTTGATAGCACGAGAATATTTTGAATTGGGATATTTGACAAAGTTGAAACGGTTTTCAGTACCCTTACCATTCAGAGTATTACCTGTATGCACATCTTTTAATTTCACAGTACAACCGATATCACCGGCCACCATTTCTTCTACCTTAATACGGTTGGCACCTGCACAGGCATAAATCTGGGCGATACGTTCTTTTGAACCACGGTCAGCATTCGTAAAGTCTTCACCTTCGTGCACTTTACCGCTCATAACCTTGAAGTACTGAACATCACCGATATGAGGTTCAACAGCGGTCTTGAAGAAATAGAGAGAAGTAGGTCCATTCGGATTCGGTTCCACAACCTCGCCACGAGTATTGTGTACGGGCGGCATCTCGTTTACAAACGGAACCACATTACCCAGGAATTCCATCAAACGACGCACACCCATATCTTTACCTGCACAAACACAGAATACAGGGAACATGCCACGTGAAGCCAGTCCCTTACGGATACCTTCACGCATTTCATCTTCCGTTAGAGATTCTTGTTCAAAGAATTTCTCCATCAGGCTTTCATCGTGTTCAGCAGCTGCTTCTACCAGCGCTTTATGCAGTTCGGTTGCCTTTTCCAATTCCTCTGCAGGAACATCTTCAATGGTGGGTGCACCACCTTCGGGGCCCCACGAATATTTTTTCATCAAAAGTACATCAATCAACGAATTGAAGTTCGGTCCGGTAGCCAACGGATATTGCACGGGAACTACCTTCGAACCATAAGCAGACCTCAACTGCTCCAGTACCATATCATAATCACACTTCTCATGGTCAAGCTGATTCACCAGGAAGATCACCGGTTTACCTAACTTTTCTGTATATCGGAAATGATTTTGGGTACCCACTTCAGGACCATATTGGCCATTCAGAAGTAATATTGCAGTATCGGTAACATTGAGTGCTGTCATGGCAGCTCCAACAAAGTCATCACTTCCCGGACAGTCTATAATATTAAGTTTCTTACCGTTCCACTCCACATGGAAAACGGTGGAAAACACAGAATAGCCATATTCTTGCTCCACCGGGAAGTAATCGCTGACTGTATTCTTGGCAGTAATTCTGCCGCGGCGTTTTATAATACCACTCTCAAAGAGCAGCGCTTCTGTGAGAGTGGTTTTACCCGAGCCGTCATTGCCAAGGAGGGCAATGTTCTTAATTTCATTCGTCTGATATACTTTCATGATATATAAGATTTAAAATGAATAACTCAGTATGCCTTCGCATACCCTTAATTTTTGTGAGGCGCAAATTATGAATTTATCAAAAGAAAAGCAATAAATCGATAGTGTTACTAAACTATGTTATGTAACACATCACTACTAACAGAAAGATTTTCTTAACTTTACAGCAAAATCATTAACCCCCAAACTTACAATGAAAGAACTACTATCATCTATTGTACTGCTCATCCTCCTGTCATTTACCGGATGTCAATCCGGAAGTTCATCTCACAAGCAACGACCTCTTATCGGCCTATCTTGTTCACATCCCAGCGACTATTCGTCTGCACGAACGACTTATACCGAATCAGTCATACAAGCCGGAGGCACTCCAATGCTTATACCAGTCACAACAGACAGTATAGTTCTGGCAGACATCATCAGTCGGCTGGACGGGATTATTTTAATCGGAGGAGCGGATATACATCCTTCTTATTATAATGAAGAACCTATCGAACAACTGGGAGAGGTAGATTCACTGCGTGATGTTTATGATATTTCCCTTATCCGCCTTGCAGCGCAACGTGGTGTACCCATGTTAGGAATCTGCCGGGGCGAACAATTAATCAATGTAGCATTCGGTGGCACACTCTATCAGGATATTCCAGCCCAACATCCGGATACTACCGTGCGACATAATCAGGAAGAACCGAGTAGTGTACCCACTCATGCAGTCAACCTGCTTCCCGATTCTGAAATGGCACGGATAACAGGAGAGACACAACTATTTACCAATACCCATCATCATCAGGCTGTCAAACAGGTGGCACCCGGCTTCCGAATTACGGCATGGGCTACGGACAGTATTCCCGAAGCCATTGAAAACATTGAAGGAAAACCTATCTGGGGAGTGCAATTCCATCCGGAAGCATTAACGGTAGCTGGTGATAGCATATCTGCCAGATTCTTCTATTTTCTGGTTGATAAAGCAATCACATTCCGGAAAAGCAAATAATAGTTTTATCCATTACCGGGCATATTCAACTCCCTGTCAAGCCCGTACTATCTCCGTATCTATACGCTTGGAGTTGGTAGGGACTTGGTACGGACTTGACAGGGAGTTGGTAGGGAGCAGGTCATATTCCGGTAATTTTTTAGTGATTTCTTATATATAAGATATAAAGGTACGCGCGTGTATCACATATAATCCAACTTAATCACGATCACCCTTATATCCTGATCTTCCTTATCCGTAGCTATCTTTGCAATATGCCAGTCGGACGGGAAGAACAAGAAAAACTCACCGGGAACAGAGTCGATAAAGGTAGTTTTTTCCGGATCAAAATCATAGTGAATAACATCTTTTTTCTCACTATATTCGCAATTAGCCTTTGAAGACTCATGATCCAGCAATGCAAAACGTTCCGTTCCTTTCATCACATACTGCAAATCTATATGTTTCCGGTGTGATTCGGATGTCCGCTTCTCTAACGGTTCATTCTTACTATCTTCAACAGAAACCACAAGTGATGTTCCTTCTACCGGATGTTTTCCCTTCTCGATAGTAGTCAGGTCGTGCGACGCCAACCAGCGAAAAGCCGCCTTCCATTGTTCCGGATTCGCTTCGTACTGCGCTTTGAATTCCGCTAAATTCGTAGAAGAATGGGGCTTCGCCTTCAAACCTTCACTCCAGACTTTCGATTTTACCCATTTTTCATGCGAGATACTTTTTACTTTCTTGCCACTTTGAGCAGAGACAGACAGACAAACCGCAAGCATACAGGCAGTTGCCAATAACCATTGTAAGTGTTTCATGTTAATGTTTTCTATAATTTCGTTTACTGACTACAAAGATATAAATTATAAATCGTATTAAATTGAAACATCTGTCTACCTATATTGAATTATTTGTGGAACATTAAATGATAAGTCGTTCTTATCTTTGCAACAGAAATTAATTCGTAAACTAACAATAAACCATTCAAATCATGAGAAACATTTTCTGGAGTATGACATTAGTTGTTGCCTGTTTGTTTGGAGCTGCTACAGCGCAAGCCCAAAAACAAGTAACCACCAACAATGCCATCGTGCCGGGTGAAGTATGGAACGACACCGACGGTAACCCCATCAATGCACATGGCGGCGGTATCCTCTACCATGAAGGAACGTACTACTGGTACGGTGAGTACAAAAAAGGTAAAACCATCCTGCCTGAATGGGCTACATGGGAGTGTTACCGCACGGATGTAACCGGCGTGAGCTGCTATTCATCCAAAGACCTTCTGAACTGGAAGTTCGAAGGCATCGTACTTCCCGCAGTGAAGGACGACCAAGGTCACGACCTGCACACCAGCAAGGTACTGGAACGTCCGAAGGTGATTTATAACCCCAAAACCAAGAAATTCGTGATGTGGGCACATGTGGAAAGTGCCGACTACAGCAAGGCATGCGCCGGAGTAGCCATCAGTGACTCCCCTACCGGAGAATTCACCTATCTGGGCAGTTTCCGCCCCAACGGTGCCATGAGCCGCGACCAAACCGTATTCGTAGACGATGATGGCCGTGCCTACCACTTTTATTCGTCAGAAAACAATGCAACGCTGTACATCAGCGAATTGACTGACGATTATCAAAGACCGAGCGGACGCTATACCCGTAACTTCGTCAAGGAAAGCCGCGAAGCTCCCGCCGTCTTCAAGCGTAACGGAAAATACTACATGCTCTCTTCCGGCTGTACCGGTTGGGATCCCAATCAGGCTGAACTGGCAGTAGCAGACTCCATTATGGGTGAATGGAAAACAATCGGTAACCCTTGTACCGGAACAGATGCCGACAAGACATTCTATGCTCAAAGCACTTACGTGCAGAAAGTTATGGGCAAGAAAGACATGTACATTGCCATGTTCGACCGCTGGAATAAGAAAGACCTGGAAAACTCACGTTATGTATGGCTTCCATTCTCCTTCGAAGGTGATAAAATCACCATTCCCTGGCGTGACAAATGGAACTTCGACAGCTTTGCCGACCAAGGTCGTTTTGAAGCCGGCAAAGGAACTTTCCTGCTGAATGGCAAACCATTTGTGGTTAAAGCCGCCGAACTGCACTACCCACGCATCCCGAAACCTTATTGGAACCAACGCATCAAGTTGTGCAAAGCACTGGGTATGAATACCGTCTGCCTCTATGTATTCTGGAACTCTCACGAACCGCAACCCGGCGTATATGACTTTACGGAGCAAAACGACCTGGCCGAGTTCTGCCGTCTGTGCCAGCAAAATGATATGTATGTCATCCTTCGCCCCGGACCGTATGTTTGCGCCGAGTGGGAAATGGGTGGTCTGCCATGGTGGCTGCTTAAGAAAAAGGATGTCCGCCTGCGCGAATCCGATCCTTACTTCATTGAGCGTGTAGCTCTGTTTGAAGAAGCCGTAGCCAAGCAAGTGAAAGACCTGACGATTGCCAATGGCGGTCCCATCATCATGGTACAGGTAGAAAACGAATATGGATCTTACGGAGAAGATAAGGGTTATGTATCCCAAATCAGAGACATCGTACGTGCCAACTTTGGAAATGACATCGCCCTGTTCCAATGCGACTGGGCCTCTAACTTCACCCTGAACGGACTCGACGATCTGATCTGGACCATGAACTTCGGTACAGGTGCCAACGTCGACCAGCAATTTGCCAAACTGAAACAACTTCGTCCCAACAGCCCGCTGATGTGTTCTGAATTCTGGAGCGGTTGGTTCGACAAATGGGGTGCCAACCACGAAACCCGTCCTGCTGCTGATATGATCAAAGGCATCGATGATATGTTATCGAGAGGCATTTCATTCAGCCTGTATATGACACATGGAGGTACGAACTGGGGACACTGGGCAGGCGCCAACTCTCCCGGCTTTGCACCCGACGTGACGTCTTACGATTATGATGCGCCTATCAGTGAATCCGGTCAGACAACTCCTAAGTATTGGGCGCTGAGAGAAGCCATGGCGAAATACATGGATGGTGAGAAACAGGCGAAAGTACCTGCACTGATCAAACCTATCAGCATCCCTGCTTTCAGATTCACAGAAATGGCACCATTGTTCGAGAACCTGCCCGCAGCAAAGAAGGATGAAAACATCCGCACCATGGAAGAATACAACCAGGGCTTCGGAAGCATCCTCTACCGCACTACCCTGCCTGAATTGAAATCGCCCGCTACCCTCACAGTGAACGATGCGCACGACTATGCACAGGTATTCGTAGACGGGAAGTACATCGGCAAACTCGACAGAAGAAACGGTGAAAAGCAATTGGTACTCCCCGCCTGCGTCAAAGGTTCCAAACTTGATATTCTGGTAGAAGCCATGGGTCGCATCAACTTCGGTCGTGCCATCAAAGACTTCAAAGGAATCACGAAAAACGTAGAACTTTCTATGGACATCAACGGATATCCTTTCGTTTGCGACCTGAAGAACTGGGAAGTTTTCAACATTGAAGATACCTATGAATTCTATCAGGGCATGAAGTTCCAGCCGATAGAGTCATTGACAGACCGTCTCGGACAACGTATTCCGGGTGTTTACCGTGCTAAATTCCAGGTGAAGAAACCAAGCGATACTTTCCTGAACTTCGAAACATGGGGCAAAGGACTGGTTTATGTGAACGGCTATGCATTAGGCCGTATCTGGGAGATCGGTCCTCAGCAGACTCTTTATGTACCGGGATGCTGGTTGAAGAAAGGTGAGAATGAAATCGTAGTTTTCGATATTGTAGGCCCTAAAGAAGCTAAGTCCGAAGGTTTAAGTGAACCGCTCCTTGACCAGCTGCTTGTACAAAAACCCTTGACACATCGCAATGAAGGCGAGAACCTGAACTTGTCAGGTGAAAAGCCTGTATTCACGGGAAGTTTCAAACCGGGTAACGGCTGGCAGGAAGTTAAATTCAACAAACCGGTTACCGGACGCTATGTTTGCATTGAAGCATTAAACTCACAGGATGGAAAAGACCTGGCTTGTATTGCCGAAATGTATTTCTTGGACAAGGATGGTAGCCGTCTGTCCCGCGAGCCTTGGATTGTGAAGTATGCCGACAGCGAAGACGTAGCTCACGTCAACCGCTCTGCCGACAAGACTTTCGACCTTCAGGAATCCACCTATTGGAGCACAGAGAAAGGTAGTCCTTATCCGCATACGATTGTAATCGATCTGGGCGCCAGTCATGCATTGACAGGTTTCCAATGCTTGCCCCGAATGGAAAGCGAAGTACCGGGTGGCATCAAGGATTTCAAGATTTATGTGAAAGGGGAAAACTTCAAATACTAATCTGATTCACCACAGAGTAACACAGAGTCCCACAGAGTTCTATTGATTTAAAATCAAATGAATGAACTCCATGGGACTCTGTGCTACTCTGTGGTGAGATCTTAATAAAGTATCACCTGATCCAGCACCACTCCTTCATCCAAAGCCGTAATAACCAACTTATGAGAAGCCTGTTTATTAATCGGTAAAGTCACTTTCCGAATAGCCTGGTTACGCAATACATTCTCTTTCCATTCTTCACTGCGTCCTTTCGTCTCATAAGATACCGTTTGCGGAACGGCCTCATCTACGGAGATAGCGAAACGAAGCTGTTTCTCATCCAGTGGATGACTTGGCAATAGCCTGATCTCAACTTCAACAGAATCTTTTCCATAATCATCAAAAGCGAAGGTCAGAGAGGAACCTTTACGGATACCTGCCGCTTTTCTTTCATATCCTAAGCCCTCGTACGGAACAGGTTTTCCATACGTACATTCCATAGCATTCCATTTGCAGAGCATTTTCCGGTCTGTCATCATAGGCTCGGTAGCGGCAGTATGCTCTACACGCTTGAATACCGGCAACTTACGGGGTTGAAAATCCATCATACGGTTCCATTTGCCATTCTGCAATGAATTATACTGCTGCGTCAAGGATACAATGCTGTCAAAAGCAGCATCACTTTGTTTCCAGTCAGCCTTAGAGTGACGGGCAAGCTGGGCAGTCAGAATTTTCCGGTTCATTTGTGCGGCGGCCTGCACCGGATATTTCACAAGCTGGAAGTAAGCATCCTGCCTGTCCGCCGGAATGTTACTCTCCATTCTCTCGACAACATCGGACAAGACGGTATAAGATCTCAGACGCTCACTAATGGTCTGTTCGCTCCAAGGCAGATCTTTAATCACCTTGTATTTCGGATCGCGCTCTTCTTCACGCGTATTTCCCATAAATTCGGGCTTACGAATGTAGGATAGCTGGTAATGTGCTTCCATGGCAGGCAACAGTTCCTCGGCACAATTACTTCCAAATTCCCGCCCCAACCAGGATTTCAGATGGGCAGTGACTCCTATTTCGTTCACTTCATCGATGTTCCACGCCATATCCAGGAAAAGCTCTATCTGATATTCCGCAGGTTTGATATCACCCACATTCAACACCCACATCTTCTGAATGCCACGGTCGTAAGCCAGCTTCATTTGTTGATGGAGCAGATAAGGGCTGAAAGTTCCCAACCAAAGATAATCGTGAGGACGGCCCCAGTAAGATACATGGTAATAAATACCGTTGCCTCCTTTGCGGGCACGCTCTTCCGCTGTCGGGAAGTGACGGATATACCCGTAATTATCATCACACCAGATCAACGTTACATCATCAGGCACCTGTAAGCCGGCATTATAAATATCCAACACCTCTTTATAAGGAATAAATGCTTGCGGAATAGCTGTAACATCTTTATTGACATACTTCTGCAAGAGTCCGCGCTGGTCTTTAAGCACACGCTCCAATACCGCTTTCTGTTCTGCTACGGTTTTGGCTCCCTGCATCTGTCCGTCGTGCACACCACGCATACCCAAAGTATAGATATTACCTTGTTGAGCAACCTCTTTCACCCGATCTTCCCAGAATTTATAAACAGACGCACTATTATTCACATAGTCATAATCACCCTGACCGCGACGGCGCCACTCACCGGCAGCGCTACACACCATCGGTTCACAATGCGATGAACCTATAAAAATACCATATTCTTCCGCAACTTTCCTGTTGCCTTCCGTCAGGAAGAAAGGCAAAGTACATTCGTGCATCGCAGGCCAATAGGTATTGGCACGTAAACGCAGCAACAATTCAAAGATACGTGCATTCGTCTTCGGACCGATATGTCCTTTTATATCCGACGATTCATACGTCTGACTACTCCAAGGCATCAATCCCCAGTCTTCGTCATTGATAAATATACCCCGATATTCCACGGAAGGAGATTGCAATGTCTGATACTCTGCCGACAGCACAAAAGAAGTCTTCTTCTCCGGCGTTACATCCGCCCACCATTCCCAGGGAGATACACCTATCAGACGGGATAATTCCATGATACCATAAGCCGTACCATGCGAATCACTACCTGCTACCAGCAATTTTCCATCCGGCAGAACCTGCAAAAGAAAAGCCTGTTTCTTGCCTGCCAAAGCACTTACGTCCGCACTCACAGCTTTCAGTAACAGGCTTTTTCCAACCGTACCTACTATGATATTCCCTTGCCGGGCATCTACGGCGGCAGATGCAGAAAATACCGATTGATAATCACGCATGAACAGTTTCAATGCAGTTTGCACTACCTTCTCTTCCGCATTATCACAAGCCAACTTAATCGGTTGGTCGGAGCGCAGACTAAACTGTGCACAACAAATCTGTGTCACCCAAAGAAAAACTAAACCTATAAATCCCTTCTTCATATATTTCAATTTATTTTCCAAAGCTATATTCTATGCATTTCTTCAAAAACTGATTTTAATGCTTCCTCCATAAGGGTTAAAATCAAATATCATTTTATCGTCTTGCTCCCGGACAGACAGTTCTTTCCCATTCTGCAAAACTTTTACTCCACTCTTTCCTTTCTTATCAACCACCATTGTCAAAGGTTCGCCAAATAACTCCTGATTCAATGCCAAACGTGGGCTGACCATCCAATGGGATTTTTTCTTCGTCACATCCAGTTGGATATTATTCCGTTCCTTAACGTAGGCAGCCACTTCACGGAAAGTGCCCACCCATATATCATCTTCCTGCGCCTTCACCCGTTTGAAATGTTCCCACAATATATCCGGAGAAGTAAAAGCATCATAACCCACCGAAATACCATGAATCATCGTGACTCCCCAGTCGCCTGCAATGATAAGTTCCTTCACCCATTTATCCAGTGACTCAACTGTTGATTTTGATTTTTCACCACCTATAGCATATTGCTTCGTACGTGTACCTATTCTATCTTTTGAAGCAATCCGCAACACATCTTCATTATAAGAATTAAACGGATAACAGAAAGTCAGCGGTCTTTCACCTATTTCTGCCTGAAGAATACTATCATTCCGGTCAACTTCCACTTGCACTTCTTTCAGACTCATATTTTTCAGATTGGCATGCGACCAACTGTGACTGGATATTTCATGCCCTTTACAGGCCATTTCCTTCATTTGTACCCAAGTCATACGTGGCTTACCTTGCTGTTCCGCCACATTCCCTATCCCTTTTCCCCATATCCAGAAAGTACCCTTGAAACCTACTTTTTCCATTTCCGGGAAAACAAGCGTATAATGTTCTTCTAGACCGTCATCGTAAGTATAGCTGATAGCACATTTCTTATTATCCTTATAATCGGCCACATACACTTCAGGATCATGCTGCTGTACATACGGTGCCAGTGCTGGTACAACCTTAGCAACAGCTTCCATAGCAATGCCTGCCACTACCTTTCCACCATAAATATTCAGATGCGTATTGTCTATTTTCCCTTTCGGACAAAAATCATAAATCCCCGCAGGTACCCACATAAAGAGGCTTTTTGATTTTTCTACGCCCAGATCGACTACCAGATCATGCGTCAGTTTATTCAGATCGACAAAAGGTACGTCCATTTCTTCAGCTACCCGGCGGGGAGAATTCAGATACTCTCCATGCGTATCCACAAGCACATTTCCTTCCACCTCATAACTTCCTTTAGGCTCCGTCACCCCTTCGGGAGGGAAATTTCTCCGTACAATGGAATTAAACAGTACAGGATAAGCTCCCTTTTCGCGGGTTTCTCTTACGAAACGACGCAGGTTATCATCGAAGGTAGTTCCCGGATCGGTATGCAGTTTTTCGGAAGCTTTCTCATCATTGTGTCCGAACTGAATAAACACATAATCTCCCTTTTTCAATTTGGCAAGCACCGCATCCCAACGCCCTTCATTGATGAAACTCAATGAACTCCGTCCATTCATGGCATGATTGTCCACTGCGACATCCTCCGTCAGAAAACAGGGAAGCATCTGTCCCCAACCACGTTCCAGGTTACCGTTCTTCAGGCTTTTGTTAGCCATGGTAGAATCGCCTATCATAAAGATGGTGATAACGTCTTTCTTTTCCGTTATAAAGGCTGAAAAGAGTAATATCGCACAGAGTGCAAACAGTAGTTTTATTTTCAGATTTTTCATACTAAGAAATTTTCAGTAAAAATAAGTAAGTTCATAGACACGGCGTATGGAGCTACGTACAATTAAATGTATTATCGTACATAAAGAAGTACATTTTTTCTATAATCCCTTATTGACCAACAAATAATACATTTAGTGTCCAATCTTGGTCATTAGCTTAAAAGAGTATAATATAGAAAGAAAAAAACACCAAGCAGCATTATACTCATGCTGCTTGATTTTAAATTAGATGTTTCCATAGATTTACTAATTCAATTGATACATTTCTATCTGATCAATCACTACTCCTTCATCAAGTGCTTTTATAGTCAAATTGTGCTTCTTCCTCTTTTTAACCGGAAGAACCACTCGTCTGATAGCCTGATTGCGCAAAACATTCTCTTTCCATTCCTCACTACGTCCCTGAGTTTCGTAAGAAACTGTCTGAGCATTCTTTTTATCTATCGAAACAGAAAAGCGTAACTGTCCTCCATGTATAGGATGATTTGGCAATAACCGGATTTCAACTTCTACAGAATCACCGGGACATTCGCCAAAATCAAAAGACAATTCTTTGTTCTTTTCAAGCATTACAGCCTTTTCTTCATAACCAAGCCCCTCACAAGACACTGCATCACCTGCCGAATATTCTGCTCCATTCCATTTATATAAACCCGGGGAATCCTCTAACATAGGTGTTTCGACCGATGATCTGTCTACCGGCTCAAATACTGGCAATCTACGCGGCTGATGATCCATCATACGGTGCCACTTAGCATTATTACGTATACCTATATTATATATGCGGGTCAGCGAAGCAATACTATCATAAGCAGCATCACTTTTATTCCAGTTCATCTCCCCATGACGGGCAAACTGTGCATAAAGCATTTTCTTATTCATTTCAGCAGTAGCCTGTACCGGGTATTTTATCAATTGGAAATAAGCATCCTGTCTATCCTGTTGAATTCGTGAAGCCAACTTTTCTACTTTATCCGAAATGACTTGGTAATCTTCAAGACGCTTATTGATGTACGACCTACTCCAAGGCATATCTTTCACAATCCGGTACGCATTCGTATGGTATTCTTCTTCACGGGTATTTCCCATAAATTCCGGTTTACGGATATAGGACAAACGATAATGTTCCATCATAACCGGCAATAGGTCTTCACCTATAGCTTCTCCAAACTCACGCTTCAGAAAATTACATAAATGACCAGACACACCTTCTTCGATAACCTGATCGATATTCCATGCCATATCCAAGAATAGCTCTGTCTGATACTCTATCGGCTTGATATCTCCTACATTCAATATCCATATTTTTTGTATGCCACGATCATAAGCCTCTTTCATCTGTTGATATAGCAAAGCCGGACTAAACGTTCCTAACCAAAGGTAATCGTGTGGACGCCCCCAATATGAAACATGGTAATAAACTCCATTTCCTCCTTTACGAGTACGCTCTACTTCCGTCGGAAAATGCTTTATATAGCCATAATTATCATCACACCACATGAGTGTCACATCCTCAGGAACTTCCAGTCCGGCACGATAAATATCGAGCACTTCTTTATAAGGGATAAAAACTTGTGGAATAGCCTCAACATCTTTATTCACATATTTTCGTAATAAATCACGTTGATCTTTCAACACACGTTCCAACACAGCTTTCTGTTCTTCCACTGTTTTAGCACCTTGCATCTGTCCATCATGCACACCACGCATGCCAACCGTATATAAAATTTCCTGCCCCGAAACTTCCTTAAGCCGTTCTTCCCAAAAATGACATACCGAACTACTATTTTTCACATAGTCGTAATCACCTTTTCCTCTTCGACTCCACTCACCGGCAGTACTACAAGCCATAGGTTCACAATGAGACCCACCTATATAAATACCAAACTTTTCTGCAGCTTCCCTATTTCCGGGAGTGAGGAAAAATGGAACCGAACATTCGTGCATGGCAGGCCAGTATGTATTAGCCCGCAGACGGAGCAACAATTCAAAAATACGTTCATTTGTTTGTGGGCCTATGCGTCCGGGTTTATACCACGGCTCATAATTCAAACTACTCCAAGGCATCAATCCCCAATCTTCATCATTAATAAAGATACCACGGTATTCTACCGAAGGAGACTGCACCATCTTATAATCGGCAGCTAAGTGAAAAGCCTCTTTCTTCTCAGGTGTTACGTCTGCCCACCATTCCCAAGGAGATACTCCTATCAAACGGGACAATTCCATTATACCATAGGCAGTGCCATGTGAATCACTTCCTGCAACCAACAACCTTCCACCCGGCAATACTGATATGAGAAAAGCCTGATTCTTACTCTTTAAATTTGATATATCTACTCCGGTAGCGGCTATTAAAGGACTTTTATCAACTGTACCTACAATAATTCCGCCATGGTTAACACTAATAGTAGCAGGAGCAGAAAATACAGTTTCATAATCACGTGCAAACAACTGTAAAGCAGTTTGTACCACCTTCTCTTCCGTATTATCACAAGCCACTGTTACCGATTGACCAGAACGGAGATTGAATTGTGCACTACAAATCTGCGTAACCCCAAGAAACAATAAGCCTAAAATACCTATCTTCATATATTGTATTTTTTTCAAAAGTAATAAATATCATCTATAGTCACAAAAGTATTGTCACTTCCATAGATTGTTTTTGATTTATCCGTCCACACAGGTTTTATACCTGTTACTTCAACCAACAATGTATAATTACCTTTCTCCATTTCCGGTGTCATAATACGGATTGCCTTTTCTGAATATTTGCTATAAAAATCCACCAACGAAGAATATACTGTATCCTTCTTCGCATTCAATACACTCACCCGGGCATATCCGCTATGGCTATCAGATTTCCCGACAACTGCTACATGAGTCCCTCTGAAAGATACAGCTAATACACTGCCTTTTGCATTTGAAACAAAACATCCTCTGTTTTCAGTCCAGCCCACAGCAGGTTTTATGTTTTTCATAGATACCTGCTTACCTTTACGAAGTATATCCACCGGCTTCAAGGTATTAAGGTCCCAACACTGCCAATACTCAGGAATAGATAACTTTGTCCCATTAACTTGCATCGGCATCCAAACGTATGTAGCGGCTGAAGCTTGATGAGGATATGACCATCTATCTCCCATAAACATAGGTACGATATCATTCCCCCGCTTCAAGGGAAAAACGAAAGTGCTCTGAGAATTATAAGTCAAAGTTCCTTCCGGACAGAACAAGCCTTGCTTTGTCCAAGGCCCTTCTATTTTCGGGGCCGTGAAATAAAAGTTATCATTCTTCTCCCAACTGGTCAGATTAGAATAAAGCATATAATAAATGCCGTCTTTCTTGAACATAGCAGGTGATTCACCTGAGCCTTTCACATGCGCAACTTCCATCTCTATTGATTGGTAATCATCACTCAACCGATATATCGGTCCATGATGAATCAGCAAATATCCTTTGCCATCCGTATCTTGAAAAGTTCCCATATCCCAACGCTGAACAGGCTTTCCCTGATAAAGTAACGGTCCCTGCAACTGATATTCGCCATTAATGGTTTTACAGGTGGCATACCCGATATAAGGGTCTTTGTATCCCATATCATCAGCATGCATAAACATTACAAACTCACCAGTAGAAGGGCATTTCATTACTTTCACACGTTCACCTACACGATTAGGCCCTAATATGCCATCCGGTTGCACGGTCAGGACTACCCGCTCGAACTTCCAGTTAACCAAATCATCCGAAGAGTAGCAGGAAAATCCCGGAAAAGCATTGCTTTCATCTGATTTCCACTCACCAAACAGATAATACCTCCCCTTTTCTTCTACAATGCAAGCACCATGCGCATTGACAATATTGCCATGATCATCAAACCATGGCATGCCATTTCGAATAACCTTCTCCACATTTTGGGCAGAGCAATATATCCCCTCTCCTATTCCTCCAATGAGGAGCCACACTAATAATACATATTTCATATACCTTATCAATTTCTTAAAAAATAAAAACTAATATCTATTCACGCCATTACACAAGTTGAAATCAAACAGAGTTTCATCATCAGTCTGCTTTACCAACCAATCTACTTCTGTTACATAAAGAATGTATAAATAAGAGGGAATATAGAAACTCCCTCTTAAATTATATGGAAAAACAATCTTACTTGTCTGTCATTTACTTTTCTGCTGCCATATCCGCAGTTGTAGGCCAATATGGATTCTGATAAATCGGAGAAGTTTCAATATTCTTACCATCAGTAGATGTTATTTGGAACTGATCAATACGAATCGGATCAAGATAATGAGCCATTTTCCAAACAAAACCCTCATAGGCTAACTGGTTAGCAGTTTTACGATATGGAAGCAGATATTCGCTATCGTTGGGTGAAGACACATTTGCTTTGTCAGTGCCATAGACAAGTGTAGTATTACCTTTTGAGTCATCATACCAACGTTCCATAGGTGTATTCCAAAGATGCATACCTTCGGGAAGATAAGGCGTAACCGTCATCTGATCCATTGCTCTCCACCGACATAAGTCCATCCAGCGAAGACCTTCTGATATATATTCGCAGCGACGTTCACGGCGAATATTATACAAAGTTTTATCTGTCAAAATCTTCCCTGCCGAATAAACTCCCCAATCATTCTCAGCTTCCTTATTCAAATCAGTAGCAGCAATAGTAGCATCAATATTATCACTAACTAAAGCACGGCGACGAAGAAGTTGCCAATATTCACGGGCTGTATTATCTAAAGTCTGATTACGTTCATAGCTGGCTTCCATATAATTCAATAAGGCTTCAGAAGCACGATAGATAGGGATACCCAGGAAACACTTGTTCTGAACCAGATATTTACTATCCCAAGCTCCACCTTTACGCAGTGCATAACCGGTAGTATAAGCATACTGCACAGCACCGTCCGTAATTTTCGGATAAGGCTCGTCCAGCCAAATATTAGTAAGTCCTGAAACACTCTCTATTAACACATTCTTCTGTCCCGGCTCTTTCAGGAAGACAGTCAAACGACTATCACGGTTGGTGCGTACATCAGCAATTGTCTTATCACCCATATAATAACCATCACCGTCCGCATATGTACCATGTGCATAAACCGGCAAACCATCTGCCATTAGGAAGTTCTGTACAAAGCCACGGGTTACACCGACACCCCAGTTACCTTCATCTGCAGCTAAAGCTACATCATGTCCGCTTCCCAATCCTTGTACATATTGTCGCCACATCAAAACCTCTTTCACACCCGACAAATCTTCCTGGCCAAACATCGCAAAGTAAGGATTCTCTGTTGTTGCCAGATCTTGCTTCACAATACCCGTATTTTTAGTCAGGCTCGATTTATACTTTTCAGCCACCTCTTTAGAAGCAGTCATAGCCTCTTCCAAAAACCAGTTGATTTCATTGTCAATGCTTCCACTTGGATACTGATAATTGGCATTATATTCTTTCGTTTTCCCCGGCCAGCCTTCACCGTTGGGAACAAATGCCGAACCTTTGAAATATTTCAGCCAAGTAGCCTCGAACAATGCCACGCGCGATTTGAGTAGTAAAGCCACATCACGATTGATACGTGTAGTCTGGAAATCTTTTCCATCCATCAGAGTCGCTGCCTTATCCAAGTCAGAGAGAATGAAACGTGCAACTTCATTACGCGGAGAACGTTTGGCAGCATCAGTCAGTATTTCCATATTATCCGTTAATGGCTCGGTAACAATAGGATAATCACCAAATGCCTGATAACGTTTAAAATACTCCAAAGCACGTAATGTATACATCTCACCAATATAATGGCGAATACTCTTCAGTTCACCCGTAATTGTATTTCCCGATCCGTTCAAATCTTCACCAAATCGTGGCAAAACACTGGCAAAAAAGAAGTTCAAATGATAGATAGTAGTGAAAGACCAGTCGCCAAAAGCATTAGGAACTTTCCACTCTCCGGTACAGAAATAACTGGGAGCATTTGCCGCAATCTGATTATCTGTTCCCTGATCATTCGCATAAATACCATAGGAGTTACCGGAATTACCAGGCAGAACACTGGAATAATACTTATCCGCATAAGCCTGTAAGTGTGAGGCATCCGTAAAAAATGTCTCAGGTGCAAGTTGTGAAGTAGGTTCTCTATCAAGGAAATCATCACATGATACCATCACCCCGCTCAAAGCCGTAGCTATCAATGCTAAAAATATATTTCTTGTTTTCATGATTTGCTATCAAATTAAAAGGTTACACTTAAACCGAATGACCAAGTCGAAGACAAAGGGTAAGCATTACCACCCCAACCGCCAACACAAGTCTCAGGATCGAATATGGAAGATAAAGAGGTGAACGTTAACAAGTTCTCACCCGATACAAAAACACGACAATTGGAAATACCCACCTTCTCTACCACAGACTTCGGTAACGAATAGCCTAACTGTAAATTCTTCAGACGCATATATCCTGCATTCTGCATATAGCGGCTTTGAGTCTGCTGATTCTTTGCACCAAAGCTTGAACCACCGGAATCAGGTGAAGTGATAGGGCGTGGATAATAAGAATCCAGATTAACCGGTAACTCATAACCTGCCAATCCTATCGGCTGATCCCGGAAATAATTGTTATGCTGTTCCAAACCAATGGTATACCATTTGGAATAACCACCACGAACACCCCAGAAATAAGATGAGCCGCCCGGCCAGAAGTCATGTTTCAAAACACCTTGCAGAAAACAACGGAAATCAAATCCTTTATAGTTGGCTGTCAAGTCAATGCCATAAAAGTAGTGAGGATTGCTATCACCCAAAATCTTTAAATCACCATGATCATCCCATGTACTTGCACCTTTACTTATTTTACCATCACCATTCAGATCCTTATACATGATGTCACCTGCTGCCCACTGCGAACCAATGGCGTCTTGTCCGCCTTTAGGCAATGAAGCAATATGGTTATCCATCTCTTCCTGAGTTTTGGCAATGCCTACTGTTTCAAACCCCCAAATAAGTCCTGTCTTTTTGCCAGCCATGTATGTGCTGATAGAACCAGTCTTGTTACCGGGATAACTGTCAATATAGGTAACCTGATCGGAAAGTGACACAGTTACACCATAATTCAACCCATTATTCAAACGGTCCTTCCAAGAAAGGGAAACTTCCCAACCTCTGGTCTGAAGATCACAATTGTTTGTATTAGGAACCTCAATGCCCAATGTATTAGGCATCTGGTTAGCCGGTCCCACCATATTCTTGGTGTAGCGGACAAAATAATCAGCAGAACCTGTCAAACGATTATTAAGTAATCCCCAATCCAAACCAATGTCCCATGTGCGAACGGTTTCCCAAGTCAGAGCCTCACTAATCAAGCCACCCACCGAAGCAGTATTAGGTTGCATGCCATTCTGTATCCAAGCACCATTTGCAGCACCTAAAGACATCACACGATAAGTAGGATAATATGAGCTTGTATTCTGGTTACCCAACTGACCGTAAGAGAAACGTAACTTCAACTGATCAACAATACTGGTAGCCGGAGCGAAGAACTTCTCTTGTGCAATATTCCAACCTGCCGAGAAAGAAGGGGATAGTTGCCAGCGACTGCCGCGGCGGAAGCGGGAAGTACCATCATAACGCATATTAACTTCCAACAGATAGCGGCCCATAAAATCATAATTTAAACGACCAAAGAAACCGGCTGTGGCCCATTCTCTTGAATAACCATTCACCCCTGTCGTCTTCTCTTCACCTTTACCGCTCAACCCAGATGTCAGATCGAACTCCCAGAAGTCTTCATCCTCTACATACAATCCGTATTTGGTAACGTCGAAATAATGCAGTTTGAACTCTTCCGCCTGGAAACCACCCATGAACTTGAAGTTATGTTTATCTGCGAAAGTATGAGTATACGAGCTATAAACATTCAGATTCAGATAATTTTCTTTCTGATCGTTTTCTTTTAAACTTGAATCTTTGTTCGTTACTATTTTATCCCCCTTCGGGTCATAATTGTAAGCAGGAAGTGTAGCCGCTTTAGTACTCTCTTCTTTAATACTATAATTGAATTCTACATTTGTAATCCAGTTTTTGACAGGTTCTATGATAAAGGCAGCCTGATGATAATGACGATCCGTCTGTTGAGTTCTTTGTCCACCTTCTGCCAGCGCACGAGGATTGTCATGATTGAGGTGACCGTTCTGGTCATAAATAGGCATGTTTGGCCAGTTAGTACGTCCCAAACCATCGAAATAACTATCCGTAAGACTCGTTGGTCTACAAATATCATTGCGGGTAAAGCGGGTAGAATAGTTGAATTTCAACCACTTTGTCAATGTTCCATTAATTTTTGCTGTCGTATTGAAACGCTGCAAATTTTCTTTTCCGAAGTTGAGAAGTCCTCCCTGGTCCAGATAATTGAACGAAGCGTAATAAGACATCTTTTCGCTACCACCTGTGACACTGATATTGTGTTCCTGAGAAAACACATGATCTTTATACATGGCATCCCAGATATCTGTATTAGCATATCCCTGAGTCCAACGGTCTTGCCAGGCAGTCTCACTTTTAGCATCCAATCCGACTTCTCCATTCGTAAACTTTCCATTCTGGAAATCAATCATCTTCTGCATCGTTTCATCCGAATATGAGCCTTTGATACCACGATTGGCATCTGCATAGTTCATCATGACGGCAAACGAATAAGAGTCCATTGACTTCGGCATATTGATAGGACTGGAGACACGGAAGCTATTATTATAGTTAACAGACACTTTACCTTCCTTTCCTCTCTTAGTAGTAACCAAAATTACACCGAACGGTGCACGCGAACCATAAATACTGGAAGCGGCAGCATCTTTCAATACAGAAATATTCTCTATATCCTGCGGGTTGACAGTATTAATATCGCCCACCATACCATCAATTAAAATCAATGGAGAGCTATTGGAACCAGAACCGATAGTACCTGTACCACGAACAGATATATTCATGTCCTTTTCTAACTGTCCGGAACTGGTGGTAATCTTCAAGCCCGGTACTAAACCCTGCAAAGCCTGAGTTGCAGAAGTTACCGGACGCGATTCTATTTCTTTGGCAGTAGCAATACCTACGGAACCGGTCAAGTTCACCTTCTTCTGCGTACCGAAACCTACTACTACAACTTCTTCCAGCATCTCGGTATCTTCTTTCAGGGTAACATCCAGTATTTTCCCTGCCACAACCGGAATTTCCTGAGTTTTAAAACCAATATAAGAGATAACAAGCGTGGCACCCTGATTTACGGAAAGCGAGAAATTACCATTAACATCAGTAATAATTCCGTTTGAGGTTCCTTTCTCCTGAATGCTGGCACCGATAACAGGTTCGCCCATTGCATCTTTCACCACACCTGAAACTTTGATTTGTTGTTGAGCCACTTCCAGATTAGTCTCATTGCCCTCAGCCATCACTGCCAACGGACACCCGGTAATGAAACTACTACAAAGTAGCAAGGCTGCCAGTGCCTTCCGATTGTTTCTAAATGAATCTGATTTCATTGTTTTTCGTTTTAATATGAATATAAGGTTAATAATCCCTGCGTTACTTTTTTGAAAAGATAACGATGCAAATGTAAGAGTGATATATTAAAAAGGAAGGGGTAGACTTGTCAAATAGGAGGGGAGATTGTTCACTGAACTATTTCCCCGGCTTCTTTGCCCTATTTGCCCAATATCCTACTTCAACCTTCATGATTCTCTAGACACGAATATACAAGAGAATCTTAAGAAAATTTGAAAGATGCCCAATTTACCCTCATTAAATGCACAATCTCCCTCTATTTAAACACTCCAGACATCTCTATCTTTGCAATCAAATATTTAATTATTAAAAGTATCATTTACTAATTTAAAATATAACTATTATGAAAAAGCACTATGCGGTATATCATTTATACCTTGTAAGTTTTGTATGTCTCCTGTTTATTTCCTGCAGCTCTCCAAAGGTATCTTACAATGAAATTAAAGTGGCTGCCCCTTTCCCCATGGAACCGATCAAAGAATGTACCTTTCCTGAGAAAGATTACTCCATAGCGGATTACGGTGCCATCGAAGGAGGGAAACATATAAACACAGAAGCTATCAGTAAAGCCATCGAAGCTTGCAATAAAGCCGGTGGAGGGCGTGTGGTCATTCCTGCCGGTGAATGGCTGACAGGTCCCATACATTTCAAAAGCAATGTAAACCTCCATCTGGAAAAAGATGCAGTAGTCCGCTTCACGGATAATCCGGAAGATTACCTGCCGGCAGTAATGACCTCATGGGAAGGGATGGAATGTTACAACTACTCACCACTCGTCTATGCCTTTGAATGTGAAAATATAGCCATCACCGGAGAAGGAATGCTAAAGCCCCACATGGATTTGTGGAAAGTATGGTTCAAACGTCCTCAACCCCACATGAATGCCTTGAAAGAACTTTATACAATGGCATCTACCGACGTACCGGTAGAACAACGTCAAATGGCCCAGGGAGAAAACCATCTGCGTCCGCACCTTATCCACTTCAACCGTTGCAAGAATATACTGCTCGACAGTTTCATGATTCGCGAAAGCCCCTTCTGGACTATCCACATGTATATGTGCGATGGTGGTATTGCCCGCAACCTGAATGTGAAAGCCCATGGCCACAACAGTGACGGTATCGACTTAGAAATGACCCGCAACTTCCTGATAGAGAATTGTACATTCAATCAAGGAGATGATGCCGTTGTTATAAAAGCCGGAAGAAACCGCGATGCATGGCGTCTGAATACTCCTACTGAGAATATCGTGATACGCAATTGCATCATTCAGGATGGACAAACATTACTTGGAGTCGGCAGCGAAATATCCGGCGGTATCCGTAATATCTACATGCACGACTGTACTGCTCCAAACTCTGTCCACCGGCTTTTCTTTATAAAGACCAACCATCGCCGGGGTGCCTTTGTAGAGAACATTTATATGGAGAACATAAAGACGGGAGGCACGCTGAGAGTTTTTGAAATAGATACGGATGTTCTGTATCAATGGAGAGATCTGGTTCCCACCTATGAAGAACGCATCACTCGTATCGAAGGTATCCACATGAATAACATCACTTGCGAATCTGCAAAGATGATTTATGAAATGAGAGGAGATAAAAAACTACCGGTAAAAGACATCGAACTCAAAAACATACATGTGGGTTGCATTGCCGACAGCGTAAACCGGGTGGAAAATATTGAGAATATAATCACGGAAAATATCACCTACGACAGTATAGATACTACCTTACTGAAGGAACTGGACAGATACATTACTAATAAATAATTCTCTCAAAGTTACCCCTATTAAAGAGGTGTTACCCGTCGCCAGGTAACACCTTTTTAATTACTCTCTATTCTCAATACAACTTTATTCTTCCATAAGCTGAAGTTCAGCCACATGTCCGGCGCCATCCCATCTGGACTCCAAACGAATCACATTACCTGTTCCAGGTTTAAGTTCGGCAGTAACTTCCACATACTGATACGTATCCCACGAACCGGTAGAAGGCAATCGGAGGCGTTTCTGCACTCCATTCACTATCAGGTTGGGAGTAGCGACTTGCGACTTCCCATTGGCATAACGCAATCTGATAGTTTTCTGTCCTCCATTCTTTCCATCCACATCTTTCCAGATAGCATATCCACCTGCCAACGGAAAGTTCAGATAACCAGCTCCGGTGAAACCGATGCAATTTTCCGCATCAGCTTCCAACACCACACCCCCACCAAACTCCATGTGCTCCGCAGGACAAACCACAGATGGCATCGGTTGCGCAGCACGAACCAAACGAACAGTTTGACAAATTCCCGCATCCAACGTAACAATGTGTTTCCGCTTATCCGTCTGGAAATCAACAGTACCTTCGTCCACCCAATTATTATGAGCGTCAAAGTATCCCTTACTTGCAGATAGGATATTCAGAGAATCAGGCCAGGAGAAAACTCCACCCTTAGAAGTAGCCAGCACTATCTCACTGCCGCTACGAAGGATGCTAACCGCCTGTGAGTTAATATATCCCGGAGTAAAGGAGATACCTTCGACTCCTACGGTAGGCATCAGCGAATCACCTTTCCAGTTATGCACAAAAAGACCGTATCTGCTGGCATTCACCGCTATATCCGCCATGGCACTATTCAGCATTTTATTAACCAACTTCACATCTTCCAGATAGATACCACGAGGTGCGAAACCGTCTTTCTCATCCTGTACAAAAATTCCCAAGTCGTCCGAGCCGCACAATTCATAATAATCAAAAGCATTATTACCAGACAAAGCAGCAAGGTGCAACTGAGCTATATTGGGTACACGAGCCCCTATTTCCATAATCATACGAAAATTCTTTCCCATATAAGGCACATTGGTACGTGTACTTTTCGCAAAACTGTCTTCCGTCTGGAAATGGTGGCGGTACGTATCGATACCTACAAAGTCTATATAAGTACCAGTCGTTGAACGCATCTGTTCATTCGTATAAAGTATGGAGTGGAGATCGACATACGTACAGTTCATTCGTGTCCATACCGAGTAAGGGGATTCTTTTACAGCCCGTCCCAATTCGCTCATATATTCTACAATAGTAGATGACGGAAAGCTACGTACTTCATTGTTTAGTTGCACACCGATCAAGGTATGTCTGGCTCCGTTCTCCGCATCCCAGCGGGCGATATGCTCCATGACTTTTCCTAAAACATAGGCCTCACGGGCACATAGCTTCTTATCATTCAAGTCTAAGGTATAGTCTGAGATATCACGCCGGATTGTAAATTCACTGGTAGTTTCTTTAGAACTACCTGCCGTAGAGAAAGACTGGAAATCACCGGCTTTCGGAGAGTGCATCACATAATCGGGAGTTCGCAATTGGTCGGGCTTCAGCCATTGTACATGTCCACCGCTGTTCTGCCCGAACCAAAGTATTTCTACCTTAAAATTATATTTCTGTGCCAGTCCCATGTAGAGATCCAGAGTAGTCCAGTTGAATTGGCCTTTAGCAGGTTCCACTTCCACCCAGTGAATAGGAATGGAAAGGGTATTGAATCCCAGTGCGGCAGTTTCTTTAAGTAATCTTTCGCAGGTGTCTATATCCCAATTCCAACGGTAGCGCAATTTGTCGAAACGCACCTGTACATTGGTCATATAGAAAGGTTTGTCGTCCACTCTCAGCACATACTTCTGTGAACCATTGAGTGAAGTGTCTACATAAGAAATTACTTTCTTCTGAGGGTTTTTCCCCTTGCCTGTAATGGCAGAAGGAAGTAAGAGCGCCATACATAATAAAATAACAGACTTCATACAAATTGTAGTTCTGTTTACGAAAAAGTTCGTTTTCATGATACTTCTACTGATTTTAAATGATAAAAGACTTATTAAATTACAATACTCCCATACCAAAAGGAGACAGACAAAAGTACGGGTTTGGCTTCGGAACAAGCAGTGAGATATCGGGAGAAGAGAAGGGTGAAAATGGTCAATATACAATCAAGTTGTCCCATGTTAATGAAAAAGTTCTCTTCTCTTCATCAGAAAGTTCCTAATAATGCAAAGGAAAGTTTGCGGCATCGAATAAAAAGTTATAAATTGCAGCTTCATTTATATATTCGTAATCTACAAATATGAATTCGTAAATTACATTTTTATATTCGCAGACTATGAATATACTTTTTTATTAACTTTGACAGGTTTTGTATAAAGAGAAAATAAGTTTTGTACGAATAGAGAGCAGGTTTCTTCCCTATACGGAGCAAACAGGAAACATATAACTACTAAATAAATCTATATTATGGCTGAATATGAAATGCAGGAGATGAACCTGCCGAACAAAGACGGGAAACGCATACTCTATCCCCGCCTCGTACAATCCGGACAAGCAAGTACGGATTACATCACAAAGATACTGTCCGAAAAGAGTTCATTTACCAGAGGTGACATCAAAGGTCTGCTACAGGAACTGGCCGATGAACTGGCTTACCAAATGGGACAAGGGAAATCGGTAAAGTTGGATGGAATAGGAACCTTTGTTCCCTCACTGGCTCTGCGCATAGACAAAGAACGGGAAACCGGAGAAGCAGATAGCACCCGAAGAAATACAAGAAGCATCGTAGTAGGCAGCATCAACTTCAGAGCAGAGAAATCATTGATTCACAATACCAATTATAACTGTGATCTGGAACGTTCGCAACAGAAATTCCGCCGTTCCTCGCAGAAGTACACACCGGAAGAACGCCTGGAACGGGCAAAGCAATATCTTACCGGACATCCTTATATGACGGTCAGGAATTATGTCCAGCTAACAGGGCTGCGACCCACTACCGCCTCTGTAGAGTTAAGGAAATGGGCAGAGAATCCGGAAAGTGGTATTACAACTTCCGGACGAGGCACACATAAGGTGTATATACAAAGGTAAATTCGTCAAACAGCAGGGACAGATTGGGCAAAACACCTGTTTGGGATAGCTGTAACGCGAATTTATTGTATTTTTGTTGCAAAGACAAATTCATAACCAAACTGATTATGCAACGACATTCATCCCTATTGATTCTATTGTTTTTGCTGCTTTTTACAACAAGCGGCACGGCGCAGCCTTACATATTACAACACCTAAGTATAGAAGATGGGCTATCGAATAATTATGTCCAGGACATTGCGCAAGATAAACGGGGATGTATCTGGATTGCAACCGTACTGGGGCTGAACCGGTTCGACGGACTTAAGTTTACTACTTACAAAAGTACCAATTCTAAATTAGGGAATGATGCGCTGAATGCGTTACTCTACGATGAAGAAGAAGATGAACTATGGATAGGAAGTAATAGTGGACTGTATATACTCGATTGCTCTACAGAGCAAATCAGAAGATGCATACCCTCAGAAGATATTGCAATCAACAATGTCTCATACTTGGCTCCTGCTTCTGATGGCGGAATATGGATTGTTGCCCACACAGGACAGATAGTACACTATAACAAAAAGGATGAGAAATACACCTTATTATCAAATCAAATCAAAGGAGAACTGAAACCGTCAAGCTGGTGCGCTTTCGATGATGAAGACGGGCATCTGTACATAGGGCATGCACAAGGTGGATTGAGCATCATTGATCTGGAAAACAAAACAACCCGCACTCTCTCCAACATTCCCGAGAATCCCAACAGCCTGCCCGGAAACAGCGTTTATACAATCTATAAAGACCATCTGGAGAATATCTGGGTGGGTACAAATCAAGGGCTCGGGCTGCTCAATCCTAAGACAGATGAATTTACCATCTTCAAACATGAGTCCAATAATCCACATTCATTGATAGCCGACCATATATATGACATAAAGGAAATGGAAGACGGCACCTTATGGATAGCCAGTGACATCGGCGGAATCAGTATACTCGATTTGCATAACATCACTTTCAAATCTCCCCAAAACGTACAGTTCTATAACATCACTGCAACGATGGATAAACATGGACTCTCATCAGGAAATATACGAAGCCTGTTGCAAGACAAGTTTGGCAATATATGGATAGGTAATTATAGCAGCGGAGTGGACTTTATCAGTCATACCCAACCTATATTCCATGTACTTCCCTACACCACCCAAGGCAAAGATAAACAGAAAAACAAACCGGTTTGGGGACTATTTCAGGACAGTGAAGGAGAAATATGGCTGGGTGGAGAAAATGAGGCAGTTGTATTTAAAGACAATAAACAACTGAAAAGTTTCGACATCACGAAATATTTATCCAGACCTTACGGACAAGTATTTTCCCTCCATGAAATGACTCCCGGCACTTTTCTGCTTGGAATATACGATGACGGCCTGCTGAAACTCGATACAAAAAGCAATCGAATAGAACGTATAAAGCTCGACATGAGCAACATAGACATTCTTTCCTTTTTCAAAGACAACGACGGAACCATGTGGATAGGTGCCGAATACGGCATATACACCTATAAAGACGGAATCATACGGAAAGAGGAAGATATTATCCGGGAACTGTCCGATAAATCGATATATGGCATTTTACGCGACCGGCAAGGAAGGTTATGGATGGGATCTTATGGTGGCAGAATAACAATATTCGACAAAGATTATAAAGTGGTTACGCGGTTAGATCACAGCAACGGGTTCAAAACCAACGGAATCAATGATCTCTTTATGGACTCGCAAGGTGGTGTGTGGGCAGCAACCCGCAATGGAATTGGTTATATAAAAGATACCAGTAAACCGGAAGAGTTTGAACTCTATGGTTACAGCCACGGGCTTGAAGATACTTTCGTACGCAGCATCCAGGAAGATTTGCAAGGAAATATCTGGATCAGTACCAACAATGGCATTTCTTTATGGAACAAGCAAAAACAGCAATTTGAAAACTATGATTACCGGGACGGGATACCGATGGGAAATTTCATAGAAGGTTCAGCCTGCTGCACACCGGACGGTACTCTCTACTTCGCCTCACTGAACGGTGTCTGTTACTTCAATCCGCAAAGCCTGACTACGGACCGCCAAGTAGCCCCTGTACAGATCATGGAATGCAGGCACCTCAATAACCAGATAGAAAGTCGCCGGGCCGAAGCATTGATTCCAATTACAAACGGGCACATTGATTTACCGTATGACCAAAATTCTTTCCGGATCACATTTTCCATATCGGACTATTCACAAAGTGGACAGGTAGAGTATGCATATCTGATAGAAGGCTTGGAGAATACATGGACCAATACTTTAGGCGAGAGCCAGATTACATTCCGCAACATTTCTCCCGGTGAATATACCTTTAAGGTAAAGGCGCGTTTGAGAAATCAGGAATGGGACGACAATCATGTGGCAACACTGAAAGTATACATCCATCCGCCACTATGGTTGACGTGGTATGCAAAGATTTTCTATATCCTGCTGGTATTACTGGGCATCTACAGTTGGTTCCGTTTCTACAAACGCAAGTTGCTGTTGGAAAGTTCACTCGAACTGGAGAAGAAGAAGAGCCAGAACGAACAGGAACTCAATAACGAACGCCTGCGCTTCTATACCAATATCACGCATGAGCTACGCACACCGCTGACATTGATACTCGGTCCGTTGGAGGATCTGATTAATGATCCGAAAATACCGGCTTTCTACGGTAATAAGATTAAAGTCATTCACAGCAGTGCACTACGATTGTTGAACCTTATCAATCAGATACTGGAATTCCGCAAGACAGAAACGCAAAACCGGAAACTGACCGTAGCGAAAGGGAACCTGAGTAGCCTGGTGACAGAAACAGGACTGCGCTATAAAGAACTGAACAGGAATGAGAAAGTAAAGTTCCGCATTAATATTGCAGTAAAAGACACAAAGATTTATTTCGATACTGATGTTATTTCCACCATATTGAACAATCTGCTGAGTAATGCGATAAAATATACCTCAGAGGGAGAAATCAACCTGATCCTGCGTTCAGCCGATGATGGAGGAAATCAATATACGGAAATCATCGTAAGCGATACCGGATATGGCATAGATGCTGAGGCACTTCCTCATATTTTCGACCGTTACTATCAGGCAAAGGGGAAGCATCAGGCATCCGGTACGGGCATAGGACTTGCTTTAGTAAAGTCGCTTGCCGACCTGCACGAAGGAACACTCCAAGTGGAAAGTGAAATAGGTAAAGGAACGACTTTCACCTTCCGTCTTCTGACTGAAAACACATACCCGAATGCGCTGCACAGAGAGGAAAAGGAAACGCTCGCACAGGAAGAGACAGAAATTGCGGAAACGGTGGAAGAAGAAAAAGAAGAGGCTGATACCCGCCCTGTAGTACTGGTAGTGGAAGATAATGACGATATACGCGAATATATTGCCACTTCTTTCAGTAGCAACTACCGCATCTTGACAGCAACGAACGGTAAGGAGGGCTTAGAGCAAGCACAGAAATATATTCCGGACATCATCATCAGCGACATCATGATGCCGGAAATGGACGGCATCGAACTCTGCAAGCTGGTGAAGGAAGATATACGCACCAGCCATATCCCCGTCATCCTGCTCACAGCCAAAGATTCCATCCAAGATAAAGAAGAAGGATACGAAAGTGGTGCAGACTCCTATCTGACCAAACCCTTTAGTGCCAAACTGTTGAACAGCCGTGTGCACAACCTGCTGGAATCCCGCAAAAAGCTGGCACTTATAGTAGCCAACCGCACCAAAGAGTTGAAACCGGAACAACAGGAAGAAACCATCAAACTAAATAAGCTGGATGAAGAATTCCTGACCAAATTCACCACTATCGTAGAGGAGAATATAGACATGGAAAAGATGGACATGTCCTTCATGATGGAGAAAATGAACATGAGCCATTCCACGCTCTACCGGAAGATCAAGAGCCTGACCGGAATGTCAGGCAATGAACTCATCCGGAAAATCAGACTGAAAAACAGTTTGCGGTTACTGATGGAAGAAAGGCATAATATTTCAGAAGCAGCCTATGCAAGCGGCTTCAATGACCTTGGATATTTCCGCTCCTGCTTCAGGGAGGAATATGGAATGGCACCATCGGAATATATCAAACAAACGATACGTACGAAAGAGTAAATTGTCTTCTTGATATGCTGTATTTTCAATCAACCGGGAATGATAAATCTACTATAGAGAAGAAAAATGAAACGGACATCCTCTCTACTTGAAAGAATGTCCGCTCTCTATAAATACTACCTACTGAAAACTGTGACTTAAAAAACTACCCTTTGTTTATTAATACCAATCTTATGTTAATCTATAACCTATTGTCGATGTTGCAAAGATAGGGTGAAATTTCTATTCAGTAGTAGCACAATTGTTTCATAAAAGGTGATAAATCAGTCAAAATACACTTTTTCCATGCATCAAAGTAGTCTATACCCACTAGTTACAAGAAAACTTCTATATTTAGTTTCTTTCCCTCTGCGTCAATACGCAGTTCTTGTTTTGCAGCATCATACTTCCATGAAACAGAATTCTTCACCTTCTTCACAGATGGCATATTCTTTAAAATAAGAGTATATTTCTGTGATGTGATACTGTGGACTTGCAGTTTGCCTTTCTGTTCATCGTAAGTCACCAAACAATCTTCATACTCAATGCCATCTCCGCATGGTAGATGTAACAGGCGGGTAGTGACCCCATTCGGATAAATCATAACAGTTCTACGCCCTGCCATTGAAGCATCTCCCAGTCCGGTTAGTCCATTGGTTACATTCAGTGGCAGAATAGCCCCTGCTTTTACAAACAAGGGAAAGCGCTCTAATGGATATACTTCCTCAATCAGACTGCCCGGAGCATATTTCTTCCCATCATAGAAATTAATCCATTCTCCTTCGGAAGGAAGATGAAACGATGCATGGTTATCATCTGACGTAATAGCCTTGGTAAACAAATAATCTCCTACCTGATGACTTTCTTCTTCATAAGAAGCATTCTTTATCAAAGAACCACCATACAAATGTGCATCCACAACAGTTGAGAAAAGATAAGGAATCAGCTCATTGTGTAATACGACACAATAACGATAGATATCTTCCACATCTTTTCCATGCCACCAAGGCAGATGATTGCTGAAAGCACCATTTTCACCACCATTAATCATACAAGCAGTCATACAACCAAATTGTGCATACCTCACAAACTGCTCTTTATTGGAACGCTTCATGAAAAAGCCTGCAACCTCACACCCCGGTGAACCATAACCACGTTTTGCAGACTGATAAATATTCTGAATTTGCAGTTTCAAACCTTTCCAGTCACCGGAGAAGTCTCCACACCAACCCATATTCATCTTTTCTACACTCGCAGCATAACCTCCCTGATGAGAATAAGGACGAGCGATAATGATGCCTTGCGGATTTTTCTTCACCGTATAATCATACATCGCATCATAATAATAAGGACGGAACAGTTCATTACTCATCTGCCCGATAGAAGTGTCGAGAATATCGCCAAACCAGAATTCTCCCTGGTCAACCTTCCAACCGTAAACTCCGTCGATAAAAACTTTATCCAGCTGCTTATACCACCAGTCCACCGCCTCCTTATTGGTAAAATCAATATGTACGCCTTCTCCTTTCCACCAGGTATGTGGCTCACTCTTATTTATGCCATATCCCTTGGAAACGACTTCGTCGTACGTATCGCTTTTCTGAAAATGGGTATCCTTACACTTTATATTAACCGCTCCCGTAAGCCAGAGAAGTACCTTCACATCTTTACTTTTAAAATAATGAATCATCTCCTTCGGGTCTGAATAGCGTTGCGTGTCCCAATTAAAATCATTATAAGTCGTACTCCAAGGGCTATCAATTATAACAGCCCCTACCGGAATTTCACGTTGCAAATACCCCTCAACCAAAGCTTTAGCGCCTTCTGTTGTATTAATGCTATCTTCCCATGCTATATGTTCAAAGGCCCACGCCGGAGTAATCGGCGGATTTTGAGCTTTGATAGACACACCTATTAGAATCGAAATTGCAAGTAATAAAATTTTCTTCATATTGTTTTGTTTTTTTATATTATTGTGCATAACCTTCATTTTGCCTGAACTCTATATTCAGAACTTTATAACTATTAATGGTAGACAAAGGCACCGGACGATTAATGTGATAGGGTTTAATTCCTATACCGTTTGCGCCATTATCCGGATTCGTGTCGGGATTCTTTTCCTTAATCCATTGGCAAAAGGCATCTTTATCCAATGCACGCTTCAGCATCTGCCATCTAAAAAGTTCTCCTCCCAGTTCACGGGCACCTTCATCCAGAATAAATGGTATATCTATATCTTCCGGATTCACAGTCAATGCCTCTTCATGACCAGGTATCAAAGCCCGTTGGCGAAGCTCCGTTATTACTTGTGCAGCTTCATCCTCTCTGCCCAAACGAATATAAGCTTCTGCCAGCGTAATATAAACTTCTCCCAACCGAATCAGTATAGCATCCTTATAAGCATATTCCTGTTTTGCAGTTGAGCGACTGGTATCCAACCATTTTATCACATTATTGGCACAACTGCGTACATTGGAATTATTCAAGACTGCTCCCGTCTGAGTATCATAGATATCGGCTATATCATCACAGATAATTCCCCTACTCTCATAAGCCGCCTTAACTTCCTGAGGAAGAACATCGAGTGCACGAATCAATAAAGTGTCTGAGAAATCGGGTAGTTCGTTCCAATCGTCCGTACGGCAATAGCCTGATATGAAAGTCGCATCCCGACGTTTATCATATTTATTGAATACATTGATAAAATAATAGGTAGGCATCACTGCACGATATTCACGTCCGTAGAATACGCTATGCGCCTGCAAGCCATTGATTGTTTTAGAATAAGACCGTACCGAACGATTTACCTGTGAGACCCAATAACGGTGGATAAAATTGTTCTGAGCATCAAATGTTGTGTTACCATATTGTATGGACCAGATTATCTCACCATTTTCAGTATTATCCGGTGAAAAGATACGGCTGAAATCATTTTCTAATTTATACCCGTAGTTATTCTTTAATTCTGTAGCCACGCTCACCGCTTCTTCATAACAGTGCCTTTTGCTTTGCATTCCAACTTCACCGATCAATGCCTCGTCATAAGCCGCCAAAGACATCAGGGCACGCATACGAATAGCCTTGGCAATGCCCTGATCCATTCGTCCGAAGCTTGACGACCGTACTTCAGAAGGAGATTTCAAACTCTGATCTGCAATCTCCAAATCAGCTAAAATACGCTTATAAAAAGTAGCAATCCCCGGCTGAGTCCCTTCTATCTCTTCCGGACTGGTAATAGGTGTCTCGGCATAATATGCTGCGGGTCCATAGATTTCAACTATCTGATGCAAATAGAAAGCACGCAGGGCATGGGCTTCTGAAAGAAGTTCACTTCGTCTGCTTTCTGAATGAAAGTCTGCAGCATTAATTGAATTAATACTCGTATTGATAGTGGAAAGTGCCACATACAACCATTTCCAAAGACCTTCATTACTGCCATTATCAATCATGTATGTATCGGTATAAGTAATCAGCCCTTTCCAATAGTCACGTACATTACCCCCATAAGCCATCAGGTCATTTCCCAGTTCTCCTACCATGAACCACTGTTCCAGAAGTTCAGTATTAATCTGGTACAATGAAAGTAACTCAGCCTCAGCACCTTTTTCTGTCTGTGCATACGTATCATTAATAGATCCTTTCGGAGTTTCTTCCAGAAAGTTGTCACATCCACAGAATGTCATTAATAAGGACAGACAAACTGAATATAATTTATAATTGAATTTCATATCGTTCTGATTTTAAAAAGTTAGATTCACACCAAAATTAATACTCTTCGGTACTGTCAGTTCTATAGAGGGAGATTCAGGAATCACATCTTCCTTAGCTGCCCTATACAGATAGAAAGCATTACGCAACTGTACATAAAAACGTGCTTTGCTCACCGGGATATATCGCTTTAGCAATGAATGAAAATCATACCCCAATGTCATATCCTGCATTTTAATATAGTCACCTTTCATATAACCACACAACTCGCGGTGATCGGCCCAGGTTGCATCGGCTCTCGGATAGTCGTTTGAAGGATTATCCGGCGTCCAGTAGTTTACATCGGGCACCCATCTGGTACCAGTCAGGATCACGTGCCATCCATACGCATCATCATAGAACACATAATCCCACCTGCTTGAAAGATTGAAGGAGAAATCTAAATTCTTCCACTTGAACGAACTGCCTAATGAAACAATATACTTCGGATCAGTAGAGCCCAAGATCTTCTTATCATCAGCTGTAATCTGTCCATCTTGCTTCAGATCTCTGATTTTCACGTCTCCCGGCTTACAACCATATTTAGCTGCTTCTTCTGCCTCATTGGTTTGCCAGATACCTGCTTTTTCATAATCATAAATTACATTAATGGGCTTACCGATGAACCATTTGTTTGAGATGTCATCCTGATCATTCGTCAAGCTTATGATTTTATTCTCATTGACAGACATATTTAGGTTCATATCCCACTGGATATCTTTTGTGTCCACCAATATGCCATTCAAAGAAAGCTCAATACCTTTGTTCTGTGTTTTACCAATATTTTGCCAAATACGGGAAAAGCCGGTGGTCAAAGGAATACTACGCTGCATCAGTAGATCTTTGGTACGGGTATCGTAAAACTCAATATAACCGGAAATCCGGTTGTTGAACAATCCGAAGTCCAAACCTACATTATTGGTATTAGTGATTTCCCAACCCAATTTCTTGTTTACCAATTTATCGGGGCGATAAGCATAAATGCCTTTTCCTCCTTCTCCGAACTGATAACCATAACTTCCCAAGCCAGCCAAGGTAGAATAAGGATCAATGGCTTGATTACCTACTGTTCCATAGGCATAACGTAACTTCAGGTTAGAAATCCAGCTAATGTCTTTCATGAACGGTTCTTCTGAAATTCTCCACGCCAGACCTCCTGAGAAGAATGTAGCCCATTGGTTGCCTTTAGCCAAACGAGACGATCCATCAGAACGAACTGAGATATTAGCCAAATACTTTCCCTGATAATCGTAACGCACACGTCCCATAAATGAAGCTAATGCCCAATTACTGTAACCGCTGCCTATCTTCTGATTTTCAGTATTAGTACCCAAATTGTGATAAAGCAACTGCTCCACATCCAAATTCCTGCCCTCAGCCGACATTTCATCATATTGATAATTCTGTATTTCAGTTATGGCATCCAAAGTGATATGATGCTCATTAAAGGCATTATCATAGGTTAGCGTATTATTCCAAGTCATCGTATATGAATTCTGACCGCTTTTACCTGAGCGGTTCAACCCACCATTTGCCTGAAAAGATTCACTCCCATAAAAGAATCCTTTTTTCGTATCACTATATGTATATCCGAAATTACTATGCAAGGACAGATTGCGTAACGGATGGACATTTGCAGAGAAAACCATATTCATGCTTGTATTCTCCGTATCATTGGCATACTGTCCGTCCACATAATCTGCAAGAATACTTACACTGGATTCCTGCGGATTAGGATACATGATCAGATCTCCATTCTCGTCATAAGGTTTTGATAAAGGTGTTCCATAAAATAATGCCTGTCCATAAGTAGCGAAGCCACTACTGTTGCGCTTACGCAACCGCATCGTTGCACCCAGATCGAGCCATGAAGTAAGTTTATGGTCAACGGTAGAGGTGAAATAAAACTTCTTTGCTTCACTGTTCTGATTGTAACCCTTGTCCTTTTCGTAAGCAAAACTCAAACTGAATTTTGTTTTTTCGTTGCCTGAAGATACAGACAGGTTATGCTTTTGTGTAGCACCATCGCGAAATACCAAATCCTGCCAGTCATAATATTCTCCATCATGAATCATCTGAAGTTCTTCGTTCGAGAAGATTTTTTCGTCACTCACTTCCTGTCCCCATAAGTTATTGGCAATTTTATATGAGTCCCTACGCATTTGCACGAATTTCTCTCCTTGCATCATATCCATAAAATGTGGCTTGCTGATTCCATAGAAAGCATCATAGCTGACAGTTGTCTTACCCGTCTTTCCACGCTTGGTCGTAATAATAATTACACCGTTAGCACCACGGGAACCATAAATAGCCGCACTGGATGCATCTTTTAAGACCTCGATAGATGCCACTTCATTCATGTTCACCACGTCCAGTGAAGCAGGTACTCCATCCACAATTACCAACGGAGTATTACTGGCATTCAGTGAACGTGAACCACGTATGCGAATACCACGGTCATCACCTTCATAACGCGATGCCTGAATATCCATACCCGGCACCTTACCTTGCAAAGCATCGGTAATGCTGGTAGATGCCGAAGCTGCAATAACATCTCCTTTCACAGAAGCCACGGAAGCTGTCAGATCACTTTTCTTGGTCGTACCATAACCTATTACTACCACATCATCAAGTGTTGTAGCATCTTCTATCAATACAATATTTATATGCTTATTTCCACCGACTGAAACCTCTTGCTTTACATAACCGATGAAAGAAACTTCCAAGACTCCTCCAACCGGTACTCCCAAAGAGAAATTACCATCGATATCAGTAATCGTACCATTATTAGTGGTGCCTTTTACCAATATATTTGCACCGATAATCGGTTCACCAGCTACATCCTTTACCGTACCCGTTATTGCATTCTGCGCATGCACACAAAAAGTGGTAATACATAGCATCAGACAAGCTATCCAAAGCCTCCTGAATAAACATAACATTTGACTGTGTCGTTTCATAAATATTAATTTAAATTGTACCTAAAAGAAGTACTGATATGCCGGCTTATATCAGTTACCGACAACAAAATTAAGCATGAAAAGACACAAAAGCATACGAAATACAGGCTATTATATTCCGTTCATTCGTATGAAACATTATTCAAATTAAATCATTAATTTTCAGAACTTTGCAAATTACACAACACGATTGCAAACAATCGTATGCAATAAAAGTAACCACTGAAAAAGGGAAAAAGGAAGTGTATTACCATTATCTGCCCGTTGGTTCTACTTGCTGCATATATTCATTGGGAGTAATACCGGTAGTTTCTTTAAAAGCACGGAAAAAAGTAGTATATGAACTAAAACCACATAATCCAGCCAATGCTTTCAAAGTATAACGATCCTTTTCATTAGAACTGACCAGACGCTTAAATTCATCAATACGATACTCATTGACAAAATCATAATAGCGTGTTTTAAGGTTTACATTAAAAATTTGAGAAAGTGTTTGAGTAGAAGTACCTACGGCGTCCGCTACATGGGCTAATTTAAGTTCCGGGTTCAAAAAAGCCCGTTCCTTTTCCATATAATTTTTCAGTTTACTAATTAAGACCTGCGCTTCTTCGTCACTTATCTTTTTATTAAAGCGGTACTTCTCTTCTTCATTATGAAGTGGCTTCACCTGAATAGTCTTTTTTCCCCGCCGTTTCTTTTCAATAGTATAAATAACACCAGCTATTAAAACTCCACCCAAGGCAAATCCTAACCACAGCCATGCAGATAAAGAAGATCGGATTCTAATTTGGAAACTCTGCATACTATTCTCATCCATTTGCTTACGCACTTTAAAGGTATACTCTCCGGGGGATAAGTTAGAAAACTTGATCGAGTTTATACCTCTCAATATTTTCCACTCTTTATCATATCCCTCTAATTGATATTCATATATCATCAAGTCTGGAACATCATAAGTAAGCGTGGCAAAAGTAATATCCAGAGTATTCTGGTCTTCAGGTAAGGCAATAACCCCTCTCTTTTCTATCAGTTCTCCATATTCAGCCAACACAGATACACCATTTACCAGAAAATCAGAGATAACAGTAGGGGCAGACTGAGGTACAGAATGAATATCAGCAAAAACAATACCTTTTGCAGTAGCCAGCCAGATAGTATCACCGCATAATTGTCCATCATTTGAATAAGGTTCCGGCAATCCTTCAGTAGAAGAAAATAAGGTGAAATGATTGAGGGCACTATCTCCTTTTACAACCCCACGTGATCCGACAAGCCAATAGTTATTAGCTTTATCTTGTAAAACCTCGCGTATAGAATACCCCAGATAACCAGCATCTTCGGGAGTACACACATAGCGTAAATGATTAAAAGTGCTATCACAAATAAACACCCGGTTTTTATTAAAACAAAACAAAAAGTTCCCCTGACGATCTTCTGTCATATAAGTTACCGGCGGTAACTCATGTAATTCGGCTGGCAAACTTTCGTCTGAGAAAATACCCTCTTTAGTATTCAAGAATTGTAATCCTTTATCTGTAGCTACCCAGCACCTTTCCTTAGTATCTATATACAAGTAATTCACCTTATCATCGACCAAGGTAGAATTCAAGTTTGTATATACTTTCTCTATCTTTAAATTCTTATTATAGCAATAGAGCCCATTCAATGTTGTAATCCATAAATATCCTTGATTGTCAATTGCAAAGGAATTCACATCTAGGTTAGTCTCAGTAAACTTAGATAACTGCAAAGTGTGCCTGTCCAACTTATAAGCCCCTCCACCCCTTGTTCCAATTAAAATATCATCATTATATTTGATGAAAGCGGAAGTATATCCGAAACTGTTTTTTTCCAGAGAAGAAGGGAAATATTCAATCTGCGACTTTGATGCACAAATATAATAAAATCCATTCGGAGTTCCTAAAAGTTTTATACCATCAACAAAATACAAACTATTAAACACCTTGTTGCGTAGTTCTTGATTTCCAAATCTATAAGGGTAAAAAGGTTTATTACGGAATTGCAGATAATCTACTCCCATATAACTGGTACTCCCTATCCACAACACATTCATATTATCCAGCAACAGACAAGATATCATATCTGAAGTCAGATATTCATCATTATCATTGGGCATTGCAGATATAGAATGAATAATTTGTTGTTCAGGCAGAGAAATAAAAAAGACGCCACTCCCTAAAGTCCCACAACATAATATTCCGTCACGCAAAGAAAGGGCTGAAACATGATTATTACCTACCGACGGAAGAAAAGATGAATACTCTCCCGAAAGCATATCAAATATCACTACTCCATGAGTAACGGTACCGATATAAAGCAATTTGTCGTTACCAACTACACATGATAATTTAGATGTGAACTTAACATCCTTACCATAAACACGGATACCTCCAGTTGATAATGTGTAAGCAATAATCCCTTCAGGAGAGAGAAACCAAATATCTTTAGCTGTAGCATATGCACCTATAATCTGATTGTATGCAGAAATTTCATCGGTAATCCGAAGATGTTCCAGTTTTTGCTCTTTGTCAATAATATATATGCCATTAGAAGTTCCCACATATACCTTGCCATTTATATAACACAAAGAACGAACCGGAAAATTTATCTCGGGAAATATACGAAGAAGGATTTCGGATTTGGCTTCATATTTCCATAGTCCTTTATTGGTTCCTATTAAAAAATCAGAATTCTCTATCTCTTTAATTACAAAAACTTTCTCTACCTGTTCTGGAAAATAAAAGCACTTAAATTGTACGCCATCAAAACGTTGGATCGTATTTAAAGTACCAAACCAAACAAATCCTTTTGAGTCTTTCATGATGCAACTTACTTTCGGATCTTGCAGACCACTTCCATTATCTAAATTCCGTACGGCTGTTAGATTTGCTTGCAAAGGAAAAACGTGACATACCAAAAGTATCACAAAAACCAGAATTTCTGCGGATTTCAGTTCTTTTCTTTTATGTGTCTTCATATTTTCAGGTCACTTAGATTCTTCATGGCAAAATTAAGAATAAATCTGCTATTTCCATGATTTCCGAAATTCTTTTCATAACACTACTCATGATTGTGTTATGATTGTACCTGACCATATTTTATCTGAGGATTATCCTCTCAAATAGGAACATGTAATCTCTTTACAACTAATTTATCCCCCGACAAATCGACTTTAAACAGGTGCGGAATACGAATATATCGCCCGTTCACATCTTTATGACTATGAACCGACATCATCCACTCACCATCCAAAGTACGGAACAACATTCCATGTCCGAAGTTAGGTGGAGTGATCGGTTCTTTCTCTTGTATCCAAGGTCCATCCAGAGTTCCGCTTTCGGAATAGGCAACGCCTTGTGTATAGTCCTGGAATACCCAGCTTGTCCATATCATACCTAACCGGCCCGTACCTGTGCGGAAAAGCCATGGTCCGTCGGTTACACGGTTGGGCAAAACTTTGTCCCCCATCTTCTCACGGCTCCAGGGAGAGTCACTGGCACGGAAAAGAATCTTTCCTTTGCCGATGGAACCGCTTAAATCGGGCTTTAATTCGATCTTTTCCATCGTACCGTTCCAGTTTTGCAGCCATTCGTGACAATAGATCATGTAAGGTTTGCCGTCATTGTCCACCCAGAATGTACCATCAAGGGTAGGCATATTCTCAGGCAGGTAAGTGGGGTCTTTCATAGGTTTATAAGGGCCATCCGGTTTATCACTGACCAGGATGTGACTGGCACGACGGGGGATGACGTTTCCTTTTACGGTATCAATCTTGATGGCGTTATTCGTAAAAGTGGCGAAATAGTAATATTTTCCATTGTATTCGTGCAGTTCGGCTGCCCAAATTTCGGGTTTAGGGCCCATCCAGGAGTCAGGATCAGTTTCTGCTACACAATAAGGGCCTTCCCAACGGGCAAGGTCTTTGCTTTTCCAGAGGAGGCCGCCGGTACCGGTCATGTAATAAGTGGAGGTTTTCTTATCGGCCAGTATGCATGGGTCACTCAGGTGGATGGAATCGAGAGGGATGTTGGTACGGAAACGGTTTGGGACTTTCTGCTGGGCAGATACAAGGACAGAACACAAGGTAAATATAAACACCAATAATTCTTTTCTCATATTAGTTCTTTTAATATAATGAGGATAGATACGCAGACAACGCAGATAAGGCGGACAAACGCGGATTTATGATTATTCCGCGTTGATCCGCTTCATCCGCGTCGTCCGCGTACCTATAAATTATTCAATTTCTATACCGTGTTGTACCGGAGTAAGAATGAACGTAAATTCATAGTCACCATAAGGCAACTGATATTGTGGCAACGGCCATGCACCCCAACTGTTCACACATCCTAAGCCCATCTGAGCCTTGTCGATGCAGAGATTTGTCAGGTTAGCTTCTTTCACTTCAGGAGAGTGATTCTGGGCTTTCTCCCAGCCATCGTCCAAAGACTCGATAGTATAGTGCAGAGCTGATGCAGAGAACGGAGCGTCAGCTACAATCTGCAAACCGCGTCCGGCATCATTCAGTTGCTTCCACCAGCGGATATCGGTCTTTGTACCTGTTTCCTGCGGACGGATATAAGAATAGAATTGTTCACCTACACTCTGGCGATACAATCCCAGATCTGTACAATGATTGCGGTCACTGTAGTTCTCTACCGGGCCACGGCCATAGTATTCTACAGTTTCAAAAGTCTTGGGCATCTGCATCTGCATACCGAAACGGAACATATGAGAAACTTTAGCCTCCAGATCGGCAGTCATCTTCTGAGTCACCTTTACAGCACCCTTGTTATTGATTACATAAGTAAGATCCAGTTTGGCAGAAACATTCTTCATTTCGTATTCTGCACGTACCACAGTCTGATTGTCTACTGTTTCCCATTTGAAGGAAGTAAGCTTCAAACCCGGGTTCTTCCAGGCAGCGAATTTCTGTTGCAAACCTGCACCGAAATCATTGTCTGTAGGTGCACGCCAGAAGTTAGGTGCCAGTTCGGCATCTTCGTTCATCAATTCCGTGCCTGCTACGTTGTAGCGATTCAGGTAACCGGTATGTTTGTTGAATTCCAGACGGAAGTTATCACCGTTGATAATCAGATAACGCCAGTCGTTTTCCTGGATTTGAGGAGCAACGGTGGGGGTGTTCACAACTTCCACATTCTTCAGGTCCATGGCAGGAGCCTTGTAGGGGTTCAGTACAAGTTGATCTTTGGCTACGGCGTATCCGGCAGAGAGCAAACCTTCGCGGTTCTTCAGGCGATAAGTTACATTCAGCAACCATTCTTTGCATTCGCAGGTTTTGCCGATGTTCAATTTCACTTTGGCAGTCTGCTGCGGAGCTACGTTGAGGTCTTCTACACGACCGGTACGAATTACTTTACCGTTAGCAAGCAATTGCCAATCCAGATAGTAAGCGGAAAGGTCACGGAAGAAGTTTTCGTTGTACACGTTCACTTCGCCGTTCTTCAGGTCAGCGGGAGTTGTCCAGATGTTCTGGTAATAGTAACCCACTTCGTACATGTGCGGATTGGGAACACGGTCGGGGCTGATCAGACCATTATCACAGAAGTTCTTGTCGGAACCGTCGTAACGGTTGAAGTCACCGCCATAAGCGTAGATAGTTACACCGTCTTTACCTTTCCAACGAACGGACTGGTCAACGAAGTCCCAGATAAAACCGCCTTGCAGGTTGGGATATTTACGGATTAGGTCCCAATATTCTTTGAAACCACCCTGTGAGTTACCCATAGCGTGGGCATATTCACACTGGATAAGAGGCTTCTTGGCATCTGTACGTTGGCCATATTTTTCCATGTGCTTGTAATCAGCATACATAGGGCAGTCGATGTCGGTAAATTCGTTTCCGTGTGCCTGTTCGTATTGTACGGCACGGCTGGAATCTTCGTTCTTGATCCAACGGTAGCAAGCTTCAAAATTAGGTCCAAAGCCGGCTTCGTTACCCAATGACCAGAAAATGATGCTGGGATGGTTGAAGCCGCGTTGTACATTGCGCTGGTTACGTTCCATGTGAGCCTTGGCATAGTCGGTGCGTTTAGCCAGTGTCTTTTCGCGATAACCCATACCGTGTGATTCGATATTAGCCTCAGCTACTACATACAGACCATATTGGTCGCAAAGGTCGTACCACAGGTTATCATCAGGATAGTGACAGGTACGCACAGCGTTGATATTGAATTTCTTCATGACCTGGATATCCTGGATCATGCGTTCGGGAGATACGACATAACCACCATCCGGGTCAATTTCATGACGGTCGGCACCTTTGAAGAGAACGGCCTGGCCGTTTACTAATATCTGGTCACCTTTCAATTCGATCTTACGGAAGCCTACCTTTACGGGGATTACTTCGTTACTGCCTTGCAAAGTGGCACGCAGTATATAGAGGTAAGGAGTTTCAGCTGTCCATTTATGCGGATTTTCCACATTCATCAGAATGGTACCGCTACCTTTGGCTGTTTCTGTAGCTACTGCTTTGCCGGCAGCATCGAGTAATTCCAGGTTCACATTACCACTGCCTTTCAGGTCGAGCGTCACACGCAGGGAACCATTTTTGTATGCCTCGTCCAAATCCGGAGTGATACGGATGTCCTGGATACGTTTCTTGTTGCGGGCATAGAGGTAGCAATCACGTCCCACACCACTGTAACGGAAGAAGTCCTGGTCTTCCAGGTAGGTTCCATCACACCAGCGGAATACCTGGAAAGCGATGAGATTCGTTTGTCCGGGCTTCAAATAAGGAGTCAGGTCGAATTCAGCTTCGAGCTTGCTGTCTTCGCTATAGCCTACATAACGGCCGTTTACCCAGAGATACATGTTGGAGGTTACAGAACCGAAATGAGCGATAATGTCTTTCCCTTTCCAGTCGGCGGGAACAATGATTTCACGACGATAAGAACCTACATGATTGTTCTCTGTAGGAACTTCAGGAGGGTTGTTCTGGAACTGATTACGCCAGGCATAGCCGGTGTTTACGTAAATAGGATCGCCATAACCGTTCAATTCCCACACAGCGGGGACTTGCAGATTATTCCAGCCACGGTCATTGAAACCTACTTTCCAGAAGTCGGTAGGACGCTGGTCGGCATTGCGTACCCAAGAGAATTTCCAGGTACCGTTCAAAGTCATGTAATTAGTAGATTGGGCTTTCTTGCCTTGCATGGCGGCATCTGCCGATTCATAGGCAAAGTAATTAGTGTGCATGGGAGCACGGTTCACGGCATTGATTTCCGGATCAAGCCACTCTTTAAAGGACTGTGCATTTGCAGTCAGAGCCAGGGCTGCAAAGAGTCCGGTAATAAGATGTTTCTTCATGGATATAAAATTATTATGTTTGTAGCGGTACGAAGAATATTTTCTGCATACCGCTACAAAGATAGGGTGAATGAACTTTTTTTAGGGTGAATAATAGTTCAAAAAAGGGGGAATAGAGTTCAAAGAGCTACAAGCTACTGTAATCTATACACTCCAAACGAACGTGGTTCAAGTTTCAGTTTCAGAGATTGCCCTTCTACCTGCACCGGACGTACACGGGGAACAATCGCTTCCTGGTCCAGCGTATTTACAGTGCGCCAATTGTCATTCTGTAAGTAAGTGCAGGAACCGGCAACCAACTGACGTTTCTTCAAACCATTGAAATCGATCTGAACATCGGCAGGCTTACTGCTTGCATTCACCAGTTTCAGGATGATTTCTCCGGTAGGTGCATTCAGTGCAGCTGTTGCATAGAGGCTGTCCTGCCCCGCTACTGCTTTGCCATCCATCTTCAGGCTGAGCACATCGGTACCGGCATTCATGCCGTACATCTGCTGAACGTAATAGTTCGGTGTGCGCATCATGCGCAGGTTATCGAACCAGATCAAGTCCGGATTCCACTGCCAAGCGTCTACGTGAGCAAACAACGGCGCATAAGTAGCCAGATGGACAACATCCGCATTCCGTTCCAATCCCGTCATAAAGGCAGCTTCGGAAAGGGCGGCGAGGAAGTTGTTATCCTTCTTCGTGGAATGATCGTGTGAAGCATATTCTCCGGCGAAAACCTTCGGACCTTTGCGGTCGTAATTGTCATAGCGTGACGCATTGCCAAAGAACCAATCAGGATTCATGTAGTAGTGTTCGTCCACCAGGTCTACACCGATACGCTTCATTTCGGGCCAGAGATAATCGAATTTATCACCGCTGGCACTCGGGCCGGAGCTACCTACAACCTTCACATTAGGGTATTTCGCACGGATGGCTTTTGTGAAAGCTTCGAGGCGCTCTACATAAACCTTGTCCCACTGTTCATTGCCGATACCAATCATCTTCAGATTGAAGGGTTCGGGATGTCCCATATCGGCACGCACCTTTCCCCACTTGGAAGTAACAGGGCCGTTGGCAAATTCAATCAGGTCGAGTGCATCCTGTATATACGGGTCTAGTTCATCCATCGGAACTACTTCGTTGCTTTCGTACTGGCAGGAGAGCCCGCAGCTGATTACCGGAAGAGGTTCTGCACCGAGGTCTTCGCTCAACAGGAAGTATTCGAAGTAACCAAGTCCCAAAGTCTGGAAATAGTCAGGGAAGGCTTTATGTTTGAAGGTGTAATTCCAGCGGTTTTCATTCAGAGGGCGGTTTTCAACAGGACCTACGGAATTCTTCCACTGGTAACGGGTTTCAAGACTGTTACCCTCGATGATACAACCACCGGGGAAACGGAATACGCCCGGGTTAAGGTCATAAAGGGCTTGTGCGAGGTCGGCACGCAAGCCATTCTCACGTCCTTTCCAAGTATCGACAGGGAACAGGGAGATATGATCCATATCCACCGTACCCTGTGTTTCGAGGACGATACGCAGGCGGGCATGAGCATCTGTGAAAGGAGATTTCAGCACCGTCGTCAGCTTTTGCCAGTTATTGCCGCTGACTTCGATTTCTTTCTTCAACAGATTCTGTGCATTGGAGTTGACGAGCTCGATGGAGAGCTTCATCGGCTTCGCATCCGGTGTGCGGGCATAAACGGAGAAACGGTATTCTTCGCCTTGCTTCACACCGATACCGCGATAACCTTCATTATCCAGTCCGGCACGCAGCAAGCGGCCGTCGTTCACTACGCGCACATAATGAGGATTGCGGTCAAAACAAGGATTTGCATCCTGAACGGTTACATTACCGAAAGGTACCCAACCCACGAAAGGTTGTGGAAATTCAAACGAGCGGTTTTTTACCAGTTCAGCATACAGACCGCCATCGGCACCGAAGTTGATATCTTCGAAAAAGATGCCATACATTTCAGGTTGTATCTTTGCCGTCGGTTTAGAAACGTCGACGGTCATCACATGTTGTTGTGCCTGCATGCTCAAAGCAAGAGACAAAGCAAAAAGGGCAGTTAACTTTCTCATTATTATATCTTATTTTTTCTTTTCAATATTCTGATGGATACGTATCACTGTAAACGAATAAGCAGGCATTGAGTAAGAAAAGTCATTTCCTTCTACCTTGAAATCAGAAGAAGCGGGTTTAGCTCCTCTGTCTTTCGGATCACCTGTCAATATCGTTTTTGTAGCCGAAGGATTTACCAAAGTAGCTCCGTCCAACTTCACCTGGGAAGAAACTTCCACCGGAAGCATATTCACTAACTTCACGATATAATCTCCGGTATTAACGTCTTTCACGACTGATACTCCGACACGCTTCTTCACGGCATCCCAACCATTATTCAGTTTTACCGTAGAAGACAGGTATTCGGTACCAGCATTCTGACCATACATCTGTTGAGTATAGTAGCCTACTGTGGGTCTCACTTCCGTATTATTGAAATAGATCAAGTCCGGATTCCATTGTGTATGACCATCTTTAGCCAACAACGGAGCATAGGAAGTCATTTCTACCACATCACCGTTACGTTCTACGGCCGTCAGATAGAGAGCTTCGGCAAGCGCAGTTTCTACATTATTGGGGCGTCCCGGCAAGTGGGCGGCGTATTCGCCCAAGTAAACTTTCGCTTTGCTACGGTCGTAATGATCGTAATATTCTTGGTTGTGAATCATCCAACCCGGTTCTACATAGTAGTGCTCGTCTACCATCGGTACACCCAATTCGGTAGCAAGGTCCCAACCTACTTCATAATCCGTACCTTCGTAGAACGGACCGGTAGTACCAATCACGGTAACTTCAGGATGTTTTGCTTTTACGGCATCGAATATCATCTTAAAGCGTTCCACGAAGACAGGTGTAATCATGTCCTCATTACCGATACCGATGAACTTCAGATTGAACGGTTTCGGATGTCCGGCTTCCGCACGCTTCTTACCCCACACGGTTTTGCGGGCATCTCCGTTGGCATATTCTATCAGGTCGAGAACATCTTGGATGTATTGATCCATTTCTTCCATCGGCACGCCACCCTGCTGCCCCATGCAAGTCAGTTCACCCTTGGAATGGTGAGCGCAAGTACCAGAGTTCTGACAAGGTACACCGGCTGCAAGTACAGGTACGGGTTCCGCACCCATATCTTCACAGAACAAGAAGTATTCGTGGTATCCCAGACCGCGTGTCTGATGGTATCCCCAAAGGTTACGGAGTGGCTTGCGGGCTTCCAACGGACCGATAGAGCCTTTCCAATCATAAATATTATCTATTCCATCGCCATGAGCCACACAACCACCGGGGAAACGTACGAAACGGGGATGCAGGTCGGCAAGCGTTTGTGCCAGATCGGCACGAAGTCCGTTCTTACGACCTTTAAAGGTCTTTTGCGGGAAGAGGGAAATCATATCCAGCGCATACTTGCTGACAGCCTGGGGAACAATGGACAGAGATGCAGCCGCCGCATCGCTTGTGGCTGTCAGGACTGCTTTCTGTTGTTTCCAATCTTTAGATGTTACATTTACGGCAGTTTGTCCTATAATTGTTCCATCTTTATCAACTAAGTTCACAAGTACCTTACCTCCTTTACCCTCAAGTACTTTACCAAAGAGTGAGAAGTCATATTTCTCGCCTTTCTTCAAGGCTATGCCATCGAAACCAGCATTCATCAATGCAGTTTGTTCAGCTGCATTCACATCGAAGACGGCATAATGGGGATTATTAGGATGAATAGGATTCTCTGTTGCAATGCTCAATGTAGCATCACTGCCCTGAACACTCCAGGAATGAGTACTATTCCAGTTCTGATCGTTACCACGGTCGGTCGGGGTATATTCAAAGTCACGGTTCTGAATTAGTTCAGCATACAAGCCGCCGTCAGCTCCATAGTTGATATCCTCAAAGAAAATACCAATCAGATGCTTGCTGATTTCTTTCGCCTGACCTGCATTCACCTGGATAGTAGCCTCTACAGGCTTGAGGTTGGCAAAACGTACAGGGTCTTGCTCAGTACGTTCGGCATTCAGTGACTGGCGGTATTTCTTATGTTCGGCATAGCGGGTGATCTGCTGCACGGTAGTATAGGGAACTTCCTGCACCCAGCCTTCTTCTTCGGAACCATTCACCAATACCTTCTTCTGAGTGGTGGGGTACACATCTTTGGGTTCATACTTGCTACGTTCTTCGGGAGAGAAATAACTCTGTGCTTCCCACTTCTGCAAGTCGGGAGAGGTTACATAGGCAAGTGCCTTACCGGTATTCGTAGCTTCCCAGATGCAATGCCATTTGCCATCGGCACGGGTTTGCATCAAATGGGGCTTGAACATAGTCTTCGCCCGTCCCCACGGACCGAAGTCGGAATTCACATAGGCAAATCCATCGGCCACGCTAAACCATTTCTCTCCGTCGGGACTCCAAGCAAACTTCAGGCCGCTGCGTCCGTCACGGTTCGAATAGGAAAAGAGGTACACCTGATTCGGTTCATTCGTCACGCCCTCCACCTTTGCCTGCACAGGGAAGACAAAAGACAGAAGTAAACATACACTTAAAAATCTAATCAATCTGTTCATGGTATTATTTATCGGGTTATTTGTTTTTCCAATACTTTCTCAGCTTCTCAGCCTCTTTCTTAGTGATGTGGATTACTGCTCCATGTTTCGGTGAAGAAAAGTTAGTCGCCTTCATCACGCCCTCGTTGAAACGTCCCAAATCTTTGAAGTTCACAAAGTCAGTGGTTTCACTGAAACCGAAATTATGAGGATTGATACCATAGATGTCATACATTACCACCCATTTGTCTTCGCCAATGCGCTTCCACATGTTAGGAGCTTCGCAGGCTTTCGGTTCCGGGTCTACCCATTCCGGCAGATAAGTATATCCACGGTTGATATATTTCGAAACAGCTTGTTTGATACCCGGTGTTCCGTCGTGAGCTACGTAGAACATATGATACTTATCACCTACTTTCGTAATATCGGCATCGATAGCTGATTTGGTAGCATCAGGATATTGGAACAATAAGCGGGGTTCTGTTTCCAGACCGTCGAAGTCTTCGTTTACATAAGCATAGTACAACATATTCCGTGCATTGCCCATGCGCATGGTGAAGTAGATCATTATTCTGCCTGCATGTTCATCGTAGACCAGTTCAGGTGCCCAGGCACAACCGATCTCATCATATCCGGGGAAAGTCTTGTCAATACGAACCACATGGTGTGTCCAGTTTACAAGGTCTTTTGATTTCATCAGGACAAAACCACGGTTGTTGCCCCAGCCATATTTGGCTCCATCACGCTCCCACTCGGTGTTGCGCAGACCTTTCTGTTGGGCAAAGATATGCAGGTCGGTCATGGCAATGTAGAAAGTACCATCCGGTGCACGATAAATATGCGGGTCACGGATACCTTTCTGTTCGGCAATCGTATCACCGGCGATAATGGGCTGACCGTTATTTACATCCGTAAATGTATATCCGTCATCGCTGACTGCGAAATATAAACTATGTGTATCGTCTTTGAAATAGGTAAACAGATAGGCTCCCATTTCCTTCTCATTCGTTTTCCAGTCCTGAACCAGTACGGCGCCACCTTGCGGTTGGAGGGTCAATTGAAGTTTGCCGTCAGCTTTCAGTTTCAGAGTTTGCAACTGGGGTTGCAGTTCTTTATCATCATTATAAAATGAGAGAGTCTCTCCTGCCAGCATAGGTAATTCGAGTTTCAACTTCAGCACTTCCTTTGTACCGTTAACGGCAGCCACATACCATTGCTTGCCGTGACGACGTGCAACGACTGCATATTTTCCGGGATAACCATCAATAAAACGTGTTTCATCCCACGTAGTAGGCACTTGTTTCATAAAGTCCAGGCAAACTTGCGGGGCATCCGTCAGGTTATTGGGTGCCAAAGCATAATTCTGAATAGGATTCTGGAACAACACAGCCGTTGACAACTGGAATACATCCGTCGTGCGACGGGTAGTTCCACCATTGTTCCCCCGGTTCAAACGCTTGTTCAAGAAAGTACCGCCAAATTCCATACAGCCTACCGAATTACGGATAAAAGGATGCAGACAGGCATTGAAAGCCTCTTCGTCACAGTAGTGCTGGTTGAAAATCAGATTCTCGGAAGCCAGTACCGCTTCGCTGCCTACATAGTTGGGATACATCCGCTCCCATCCGCGAGGCACTGTACAACCGTGGAAGATTACCATCAGACCATGATCGTCAGCATCACTCAGAATACCTTCGTACAAACGCATGGTTTCCTGTTTATCTCCACCGAAAAAGTCGACTTTGATACCTTTCACACCCTGCTCCTGAAGCCATTTCATTTCACGCTTGCGGATAATCGGATCATCCATCATGTTGACGGGCCCTTGCTCGATATCATTCCAGTAGCCGCTTGAACTGTACCACAAGAATACATCCACTCCTTTACCTTGTGCATAGTCGATGAGAGATTCCATACGCTTATGGCCGATCTTCGTATCCCACCAGTTATCAATCAATACATATTCATAGCCCATTGCAGCAGCCAGATCAACATAACGCACCTGGTCATCATAATTGATACTGCCGTCCTGCCAAAGTATCCAGCTCCAGGTACCACGTCCCATCTGATAATCATGTTCCGTCTCATACAACGGTTCCACTACATCCCAGATAACAGTGGTTTCTACAATAGGCTTCAATGTTTCACCTACCGTAATCGTACGCCAAGGTGTAGAACCCGGTAAAGCGAAAGCGGGGGCAACTGTTCCGTTACCATTATTCTCTTCAGCCATCGGGAAAGCTACCATATATAGATTTCCTTCTGTCACATCGCTCAGGCGCGAACCGCAATAGCGGCTGTCTACTCCCGTCTCACTGACAAGTACCCAGCCATTATCTCCTACGCGGAACAGGCAGGGGAAAGTATATCCGTGTCCGTATTGTGAACGGACATCCATCGGGGCATCTGCCTTATATTCTTCTTCATAACTCGGTTTTGTCCGCTTCCAGCCTATCATGGCGTCACTTTGCGGACACATGAAGGTAGTAGTCTGTTCAGGAAAACGGAAGCCGGTCGCTTCACTGTTCACAACAAGGCTTCCCCGTTCGCCCTGACGGGGCAACGTATAACGGAAAGCAACGTCATTATTGCTCACACGGAAAATTACGTCCATCTTCTGCCCTTTTGCATTGGCAAAAGCACATACCAATTCATTGGCCTGATAGTGTATCTTGGAAGCTTTGATACGCGATTGCGTGTAAACGGTATCAATTTTCCTTTCTTTATGCCCGGTCAGTTTCATTGCTTTCGCGAAATCTCCCACATTGGTCTCCAGACCCAACGGAGATGATTCCAACATCTGTTTTCCGTTATAGGTGAGAGAATACGATGCTTCCTGCCCTTCCGGGCACGAAACTGTTAGTTGTAATTTACCGTCAGGTCCGCTGACGGTTACATTCTGTGCTGTCAGCGGCAAGGCTACCGCCATACATAAAAAAGCTAATCCCTTCAGTTTGTTTCTCATGATCAAATAATGTTTCTCTGGTATTTTAATAGTCATATAATTAAAGGGTTGGCACTACCGGCTTAATGGTTCCGTCCGCATTGAATTCCATGCGATCAATGCACACCTCGCGGTGCACGCCCGGACCATCTTTCAGGAAGTTCTTATTAATACGATGGTAAACGATATACCACTCATCCGTACCCGGAATTTGTAACACTGCATTGTGTGCAGGACCGTAGATTTGTTTCTCCGGATTCTGAATCAGTACAATCGGATCTTTAGCGACCTCAATAGGTCCCAACGGCGATTTAGATGTACCGTAAGCCACATGATAGTTGGGTGAACCGGTGTCATCTACCGACCACATAAAATAATAAAGTCCGTTACGGTAAAATACATAAGGAGCTTCGCGGAATGCATAATCCTGCAAGGTTCCTCCTTCGGGAGTCATCACCGTAAGTGTTTTCTTCTTGATGGAAATCATATCTTTATTCAGTTCGGCGCCGGCCATGTAGCCATTACCCCAATACAGATAGGGTTTACCGGATACGGGATCGGTAAAGACATCCACGTCTATCTGCTGTCCGTGTCCTACAGGAGAGTCTGTAATGATGGGCTGTCCCAGATCGGTAAACGGTCCGGTAGGTGAGTCGGCCATTGCTACGCCGATTTGCTTTCCTCCGCCTTTGGCAGGATTGCCGCTATAATAAAAGAAGTACTTATATTCTCCCTTGATGAGTTTTTCTTCAATACACGGTGCCCAGGCATTTCCATTCGCCCAAGGTACCTGTTCGGATTTCAAATCCAGCATAACGCCTTCATAGTTCCAGTTCTTCAGGTCGGTTGAAGAGAAAACAGTGAAGTACCATCCGCCCCAGCCGGGTTGTCCGTCTGTTGTGGAATAGATATAATATTTCTTTGTCTTGTTTGAGTATAAGATTTCAGGGTCGGCATGAAATCCGGGCAGTACAGGGTTATTCGGTATTGCACCCAATTCGGCAGGCTTACCCCATTTATCCGTGATACGGATCAATTCATCGCGCGTGATAGGAATAATCGTTCCGTGGCGGGGATGGAAATTCATCTTCACTTCACTGTCTATCACTTTGAAGTTCTTCAGATCGGTAGTTTCCGTAAACTGATATTTGCCTTTCATGTATACATCATACATTAATATATACTTATCCTGATTTATCAGTTTAAATGTACCGGCTCCTTCTACAGCGTCCTTTGTTTGCTGCTTGTAGTCCGGTTCTTCTTCCCATTGGCCGGAAGTCAGTGAACGGGTGGTTGCCACTTTAATGCCGTTTCCATGTCCCTCTGTCTTATAGAACAGGTGGAAAACACCGTCTTTATAGACAATATCCCCGTCGATACATGATTTCTTATTCTCCGGAATGAAGAGTGGCTTCGGTTCACCAATCAGATCTGTAAAGTCATCATTAGCATATGCATAGTAGATGATATCGGCTCCACCGGCATACTGCATAGACCAGTACACCATATATTTTCCGGCTTCAGGATCAAAAACCGTCTGCGGTGCCCAAACACGTTTCAGCTTTTCCTGTCCTTTATAACGTTTCTGCATATTGATGATGGAATGCGTCCAGTTTACAAGGTCATTGGACTTCAGCAGCACCATTGCACGGTTCGAATCCCAACCATTGTCAGATACCATATCTGTCACCACCATATAAAAGGTATGACCGTCCTGGCTTCTCAGGATATGCGGGTCGCGCACACCACCGGTCGAACTGATTACTTTTGAATCAAGAACGGGCTTACCGTCATTCAGTGCCCAATATGTATACCCGTCCATACTTACGGCATAACATACAGCTTCTTCACTGATGTGGTTACCTGTAAAGTAGGTAAACAAATAAGCCACATAATCTTTTTCAACGATAGGATGTTGTTGGGAAAAAGAAGGCAATGTCATTGCCAACATTAAACTAATAGCAACTGCAAAATGTCTCATAGTGTTCCTCATAAAATTCACGTTAGTTATTGGGTGTCAAAAATACACATAAAATAAGAGATATACTACCACGAATCATGCAAAAAGGGAATAATTTTGTGTCATTTCATTAAAAAACAAAGTTTTACCCAGGTTATTAAACCAAAATGGAGCTTGCCAATGCCGACAAACTCCATTTTGTATCTTCTGGAAAAAATAGAATAATCAATTCAGGAATCGTACCATTTCGCAAGCCGCCAGTAAGAAAGCCCCTACTCCAAAGTTAGCTGTTGAATTGGCATCTACCACTTGTCCTGGAATGGCCTTCTCACCGATAGGCTGCACATAGCCAATGCGTCCATCCGGCTGCAAAGCAACAGTCGTCAGGTACTTCCAGGCTTTTTCTACTACAGGCTGATAAGTAGCCTTATCCAAAAAGCCATTATTCATACCCCACAGCAGACCATAAGTAAAGAAAGCAGTGCCACTGGTTTCCGGTCCGGGTGCATGTTCCGGATCAAGTAAACTCCGTGTCCAGTATCCTTCCGGCTGCTGACAGGCTGCCACAGCTTTTGCCATCGCGCGGTAACGGTCTATATATTCCTGACGGTATTTATCTGTTTCAGGCAAATCTTTCAGGACTTTAGCCAAAGCAGCTAAAACCCATCCATCTCCACGAGCCCAAAAATCTTTCTTACCATTCACACTTTTATGTTTAGGATAGAGATATTTTCCGTCACGATAATAAAGCGCATCTTCCGGATCGTACATCAGACTGTCGGCAAATGCCCAGTACTCATGCAGTTTCTCCAGATAAAGTGGATTGCCGGTAATCTTATATAGTTTAGTCATCACAGGCATCACCATGTAAAGACCGTCAGCCCACCACCAATAATCATTCTTATCCGTACTCATCTGATATTCCATCACTTCGCGGGCACGAGCTATTTTTTGAGTATCCGGTTCTATATTGTATAAATCGGCATACGTCTGGAAACAAATCTGGTAATCACCAAAAAGCACATAATCGTCACTCTCGCCATAGCTGTATTTCCATTCAGCTTTATTATCCGACTTAGCACCTTTCCATTGATTATGTTCAGCCCAAGCCTTGGAGTAGTTCATGAAATCGGAATCACCGGTCAGAAAGAACGCTTCCATGTTACCACTATGGTAAGCTGCATTGTCCCAGAAAGAGCGTCCATGCTCAGGATTCTGAGTTTGCCAGTAGTTATTCACTTTATAAATAATATCCACAATCTCTTTGGCCTCATCCTTGGGGGATGCACAAGCGGACATTCCACTCCAGCAAAAAGCCCCAATCAGGATGTTTACTAAATACTTATTCATACTCTTGCTATTCTTTATCTATTTTACTATACTAATTGTCTGAGCGTTTAATATTCCATTCTGTTTCTCTCTATTGAAACAATATCTCCAACATGGCGGAACCAATGTTTCATCGTGCTGAAACGATTGTTTCTCCTTGGTGAAAATAGAGTTTCATCACGTTGAAAACAGAATCATCTTATGTAAGGCTTTCAATCGCCCTTAGGCTTTACAACTTCCAGCACATACACCGGTTGAGGGGCAAACTCTACCCTACGTTCTCCGTCACCTTGTTTGGTGTGCTGCACAAAGAGATGAAGACGACGCTTTTGCTTCCACAATTCCGTATCGTGAGACGGTTCCCAAGCATCTACCGGGAAGTTGGTCAGATCGGTAAACGTCCACTTACCTACTCCTACAGCAGCAGCGTGCGCCAGCGATACCCGGCTTCCCCGTTCCTCATCACGGAAAATATAAAATATCTCGCCACCATCCACTACGATACGCGGGCGGGCGATAGGAATCATCTTCGTACCACCCCCTTTCAGAGAAAAGGGAGTATGACGGTTCGAAACCTGGCGATTGTGCCACATCTGTCCGTCATGCCACACAATACGGTATTGCGGTACTTCGCTATCAGGATCACGCCAATACGTGGCAATGTACGGGTTACCGCTTGCATCAGCACTCATACTGGTCTGATTGATCAGTTCTGAGTTTTGCGGGATGCGGCAGGCATATTCCGCATTATTGTACCGGATAGGTAAATCGTATTTCTTGCCATTTGCTTTGTACCAGGTCACACCATTATCGTAAGAACGGGCATAACAAAGATCATGATTTGTCTCCACGTGCCACGTTTCGCGCCACACCCAAGATAGGTGAATCGTGCCTTGTTCATCCACATAGAGTTGCCAGTAGGCATTCCGTTGGTCTTCACCATCTATCAGCACATCTTGTACACGATTCCACTTCTTCTCCTTTACAGAATAATGATTCATCACCAGATTCCCCCGTCCGGAAGAGCCGGAGCGATAAACAAACAGCAAATCTCCCCCATTCAACGGATAGAACTCCGGATAAGTCACATTACCTTCATCCGCATCGGTCATCGGTTCCTTATCTCCAAGTTCCAGCGTATAAGGGGCGGTGCTACGGCAATAATTCAGTTTATGCCCATGGTGGTCGAATGAGAGATGCAGATACCCCTCGCCATCCAGCATCATGCTGATTATGTTATGGGCATCTTTCACATTTCCCTTGTATTGTGTCCGCTTCAGTGTCCATTGGTCAGAGTCCAACTTCCGTTTACCGAGCACCAGATAGCCGTCGCCGTCATAGTAACTGATATACTGTTCGTCTCCCTGCGTCACAAGTGAATTGTTTCTGAAGACAGTAGTGTTAACTGATGTCTGGCTATACCCATTCCCCACTTCCACGAGCCGGGACTGTTGTGCCCGGAGCGTGGTAAGTGTCGAGAGAATCAGAAAGAAAAAGAGAATGTATCTGTTCATGATAACTTATTTCTTAATAAGCGTGATCTTTCGGGAAGTCTTCTCCACCCCACGCCTTCTTTGATGTCCACGGTTGCGGGGCATCCGTCCAGAAAGGAGCGTCAGCGGGCAATCCTAACGGCAGGAAAGCAAGTGAGGCCAAATATAGGCTGCCATTATTGGTATACCAATCCGATATATTAGGTTGGGAACCGTTGAAACCTAATGTCAGATAGCCTTCCGCATTGAAGTTGCGATTATCACCGAACATACGCTGAATGACAGCGGTCATTGCCGCACGTACCTGTCCGGCAGGCAATTCTTTTGGTAACCAGCCACGCAATGACAGCAAGGCAAGCGGTTGCAGTACGCCGGTACGGTAAGTAATCGAACGGCCAAATACTGGGAAAGTGCCTTCGGGAGAAACAAAACGTTCCAATATCATGCCAAAACGCTGCATACGCTTCAAGGCATTCGGAAAGTTTCCACCTTTCACATTCCAGATATTCTGCTTTCCGCCATTTGTCATCACTTCAAGGCATTCCACATACATGGGATGAATCACAAAACTATTGTAATAATCGAAGGCGAAATCCTCTCCGTCACTGTACCAGCCATCTCCTACATACCATTCATCGACTTTACGCAAAGCTGAAGTGATACGGTAATAATCCGTCTGGGCACCCGCCTTTTTCAGGAAGCACTCAACAGTTGAAGAGAATAATAACCAATTCGTATAGGGTGGATCCACCCGACGCAGTTGCTGGAATTCAGCAATATAACGCTGTTTTGTCAAATCATCCAATGGAACCCACAAAGCGTCATATCCGCGCAAAAAACTTTCAGCTATATAGGCGGCATCCACCAGGGGTTGTCCTTCTTTCCGCCACAACAGATAATCTTTACTTTCCGGATCTACAGATTGAGCATAACTCTTTAATGCCCATTCACGCAATTGTTTGCGTTGTTTTCCTTCTGCCGTATCATCATCGGGCAGTGACAGCCACGGAGCCAGTCCGGCCATCAACCGTCCGAAGCATTCCATATAAGTCACCCGCTTATCACGACCGTCCCATGTAGGGCTCAACTCTACCAGCATATTTTCCTGCAACTTGCCTTCGCTCATATTACTGAGTACAGGCGCTGCCATCTGGTACAGAATTCCCGCCCAGAGTTCACGATCAGACTTTACTTTTTCCGCTTTCTTTTTTGCCGAAACATTGAGGGGAACCAGCAACGCTACAATCAACAGTAGCCACAAATATTTCCACGTTTTCATGATATTCAATTATAAGTTGTTTTTCATCGTTGCAAATATATTCGTTTTCAGATAAACCGAACTGCTAAAATTATTTCAAAAAGGGTATATAATCGACCATTCTATAGGAAAATGGCTGATTTTCACTCCACACTCACCACTTATCCACCCACTCTATAAATGGAATTCCTTTCCCATTAAAACGAACAGGCAGCCAAATATACCTAGAATCCGACAAGCTTTTCGGACGCCACACATCTGCCATAAACATGTATCCACCATCCTTTAGTGGCAGTATGTAGGTACTTTGTCCTCCAAAAGTAATTTTCGCATCTTTACCTACACAAGGATTGGGTAATTGCGACCATTCCCCCAGAATTGAAGAAGCAGTCATCAAACGGGCTTCATTCGGTTCCCATCCTGTACATCCCGAAGCTATCATCCAATAAGTTCCATCCTTCTTAAATATAGCCGGCGCTTCATTATGTCCTCCGGGAAATATACGAATGTACTTTCCGGTATGGCTCAGATAATCATCAGACAATTCTGCGATATGGAGTGTCAGGTTCTCTTCCGAGGAATAAATATGGTAGGCTGTGCCGTCATCATCCACAAACAAAGTCATATCACGGGACATCTGTCCGTCACCTTCCAGGTCACGTTTCACAAACATTCCCTTATTGACAGCCTCACGCCACTCCGGAGTCCACCATTCATAATCTTTCGGATTCCAGGTAAGCTTCTTCTCCTCCTGTGTCATATTTAGCGGATAGACACCGGGATTCACGCGCCCTGAACGGATAAACCGATAAGGTCCCGCCGGGGTGTCGCTTACTGCAACTCCGGCACGGGAAGGCCCATATCCTCTTCCTTTAAGTTCCAAATGGAACCACATTACGTATTTTCCTGTTTTCTGATTATAAATAACTTTAGGACGTTCTATGATACATCCTTTCTCTATATCACTTCCCACTTCGTCAGATACAGCCAAAGCTACACCTTCGTACTTCCAGTTACGCAAATCGGTTGATGAATAACATGTCACTCCCACCTGTGTTGTAAAACCGGAAGAAGGCCGGTGCTCTCCAAACCAGTAGTATTTCCCGTTGTTGAAGAGGATACCGCCGCCATGGGCGTTAATAACATTACCGTCTGTATCTTTCCAGACTTCACCGGAAACAATATCTTTCGTACCAATCGAAGTATTTTGTGCGGAAAGAATGGTTTGAAAGAAAAAAGAAAGGAATAAAAAACATCCTGTTATATTCAAATGCTTACTCATATCTTCATATCTTAAAAAAGAAAAGAGGTTGTGTCAAAATCACTTTGTGTATTCCGAACGAATGACGATTCGCCTCTACAAGCACAGTACTTTAGACCCAACCTCTTTATTTAAGAACTAAACCTATAGAAATCCTCCAACCTGGTTATTCACTCTTATCCTCATCAGCAACAGCTTCTTCCCAAGTTTCCCACATCGGTACACTAGCATCATATCCATCGTAACCGTAATTTTGAGCTAGCTGTCCTTTATTATTCGCAGTAATAGCACTATTCGGAACCGGCCAGAAAAGGTTACGCTTATCCATATAATAATTCAGAGTCTTGCCATTGGAAACGATGTCACCTTTATTATACAAAGAATAATGAATGATACGTTGATACCAGTAGCTTCCGCCAACATTATCCGTACCTTGTTGTTTATCCCAATTGTCTTTACTATAAGTATTTCCCCATTCATCAGGTTTGCCGCTCAACGCCAGACAAAGAGATACGCGGGTCAATTCTACATTGCGCCATTCTTCCAGATAAAGTTCACGAGCGCGTTCGTTCATGATATCACCAATAGTCACGGTTCCAACTGCATAAAGTTGTGAACATTTAGCACGTTTACGTACTTCATTTACATCTGATGTAGCATCCTTACCTTGATAATACTTAGCTTCAGCACGCAGCAGATAAGTTTCAGCCAAACGATACAGATACCAGTTTGCATTAGCACCGGAACCGGCTGCACCTTGAAAGTCATTGGCACCCATATTAGCTTCATTGCGCACATCCTCCAAATAGATCTTGTAGTGAGGGAAATCAAACCAATCACGAATTGTATCATTACAGAGTAAAGCTCCTTTATGAGTTGTGATAACAGGTTTACCATCCTTATCTACCCCCCAAACATCTTCAGGTGAATAGAGCATAAAATTCTGACCATAATATTTAGAATCCTTGTTATTGTAAGTCAAGTCCTCCATATTTACCCAGTTTCCAACTTTTGAGTTATGGCGGAGATCTTCCTTATCTTCCACACCGTTCACTACCCAAAGTCCATGTTGAGCAAAATGAGTAGCACGAACAGTGGCAATGCCACGACCAAAAGCACGTGTAAAGTCAGTAGTAGCTTCATATTTGCCATTATTACGTGCATAACGTTCACCAGCTGTTTTACTATCAGGTGTTTTCAGGTTACCGTCACTCCAGAATGGACCGAAAATACGCATAGATAGAAAGTTCACAAATGATTCGTCCGTACAGTTAGGCATTCCCATGATGACCTCTTTATTCGCAGCGATCATCTTGTTTTCAGGGCGATGCAAGTCCCAGATCACGTTACGGGTAATCTTCCAGGTATTCGGTTCACCACCATCATTTGCATTACCAAAGCTCTCTGTCATCAGTGATAATCCTGACTGATCAATCAAAATGTCAGCTTGCTTCTCAGCCTTTTCAAACTGGCCCGTTGCCAAATAACATTTGATAAGCAGCTGGCGACATGCCTCTTTGTTCACCATACCAATGTAACGGGTATCATTCTGCACAGGCACCCACTCCACAGCTTTCTCCATATCCTGGGTAATCATATCCAGAATTTCTTCTTTCTTGGTAGACCGATAGTTTCGCTTAGGTACTTCCAGTGTCTTTGTTACCAAAGGAATATCACCAAACTGCATCACTAGGTTCAAATAACGGTAAGCACGATGGAAATAAGCACGCCCTTTATAGGCATTTTTTGTTTCCTCACTCAACGCAGTCACTTTATCTATAAAGGACAATATAGTGTTGGCATGCTTAATACCCGTGAAACCTTCATTCCAGAAGTACATGATTCGGTTGTCATCACCGTTGTTCAAACCACTGGTAGGTTGCAGTTGATTGGCAAAATTACCATATACCCCCCCTGTACCATCAGTTTTACCATACAGAGAAAGTTCAGAAAATAGATATTCCGTACCAAGAGGTATGCTTATATTACAGTCACCACTACTATAGTGGAATGCCCAAGTGCGAAGATGACGGTCAGCCATAGCCAATACGGCCTCCAAACCTGATTCAGTAGCAAATGTAGTCTCAGGTTCATAAAACGACAGAGGATCCGGTTTCAAAAAGTTGTCAGTGCATGCACTGAATACTGCTATTCCTGTAAGGAACAATACCCCCTTAGAGAGCTTATTCTTAATATAATTATTCATTGTTTCAACAGTTTAAAGAGTTAAGTTTAATCCGAATGTAAAGGTACGAGTAGCCAAGCCACCGGTTTCCGGGTCTGCATATTCCCAGTCTGCCGCCCAAGTCGCTACGTTACGAACAGTACCAAAGAGTTTTACGCGTTCCAACTGTATCTTCTTCGTCCACGCTTGTGGCAAGGTGTAAGCCACAGAAATATTGTCCAGACGGATGAAGGAACGATTGTGCAACTTCTGTACACCCTTAGCACCATTCGGACCATAGGCATCGAGACGTGCATACTCATTAGTCGGATTTTCAGGTGTCCAGTATCTCTTCTTGAAAGTATTGCTGTTATAAGTAATCAATGAACCGCCATTATCTTGATTCAGATAATAACCTTCCAGACTCTTATGTCCCATATAGGAATACATGCTGAAAGAAATATTAAGGTCCTTCCAGAGAGTGAACTCATTACGGAACGACCAGTGGATAGGCGGATTTTTCTTACCCAGGAACACTTTATCCTTCTCATTGTAAACCGGTGTGCCATCTTCTTTATCGTCAGCAGTATAGTGGTTCACTACTTTCGGATCACCCGGGCGTTGTCCTACCTTAGCAGCTTCTGCTGCCTCATCAGCCTGCCAGATACCATCCATCTCATAATCCCAGATAGTACCAATGGATTGTCCAATAAACCAACCGTTGCTTGTGTCGTCCATCTCTTTGCGACCAATTACTTCTCCAGCTTCATTGAGCACGTCTTCATATTCATAATAAAGATGCTTGATTTCATTCTTATAGATGGAGAAGCTTAAAGTAGAGCGCCATTCGAAATCCCGATTCTGAATATTCAGGGTATTCAATGAAAGTTCGAAACCTCTGTTCTGCACTTCACCCAAATTGGTAGTAATGCTTCCAAATCCGGTAAATCCCGGCAGACGTTGTCCCATAATCATATCATGCGTCTTCATAATATAATATTCAGCACTACCCGTGATCCGATCATTCATGAATCCGAAGTCCAAACCAAAATTTAAAGCTTCCGTTTTCTCCCATTGCAGATTCGGATTAGACAAACGGTCCATACCCAAATACTTAACATCTACTGTACCGCCATTAGCAACCAAATACCCCATTGTAGCCCCTGCTCCGGCCCCCAGATTGGCAAGAGCAATATAAGGGTCTTTCAACGAACGGTTACCATTCTTACCCCAAGAGACACGCAATTTACCGGTACTCATCGGCTCCCAATTAAAGAACTTTTCATTAGTAAAATTCCATGCAGCAGATATAGAAGGGAAGGTAGCCCATGGATTGTTAGCACCGAAAGCGCAATAACCATCACGACGAACCGTACCAGTAATCATATAGCGATCATCGTAAGAATAGAACAGACGTGCCATATAAGCAGCAGCCGTTTCGTGCGTATCATTTGAAGAAAAACTACTCAGCGTCTTGCTACCATTGCTGGTATTATGAAATCCCAAGGCATCCGAGGGTAATATCTTGCGTGCGTTAATCTTATCCTGCCAAAAACGGCGTTCTTCTGCCTCCTGCACCAAAGTAAGAATAAAGTGATGCTTTTGAGCCAATGTATAATCCCATGTAATAGTATTATTCAAAGACCAATCAAAACGTTTACTTTGTTCACGATTTACTCCCTGGCTATCCGGATTAGAATCAGGTTTGGCTGCTGACATAAAGTAGCGATCATAGAAAAATTGATAACGAGGAGCTATATTGAAATCATAAGTGATTCCAAAAGGCAATTTTACTTTGGCATTGAAAATAGTATTCAACACAGTATAGCCCTTCTCCAGATCCAGATACTGACGCTCAAAGTCATAGTTGTAGCCCCACTTCTTATTGGAACCCATCGGATATTGGCAATAGCTACCATCTTCGTTACGATAAGTAGAGTAAGGACTGTTTCGCAACATATTGGCATCCCAGTAATCCGTACCAAGATTTACAGAAATATCACCGTCACTACGATCCTGAAAATTAACGTTCGTTCCTATTTCCAACCAGTCGGTTACTTTGCCATTCACCTTCAAATTGGCACGGATAGCATTGTAATCATTGCCTCTCACGGCTCCCTCATTCTTTAGGTAACCGATAGACATATAATAATTCATCCGATCACCGGCTCCGGAAATACTCGCTGTATAATCCTGATTGATACCTGTCCGGAAAGTACGATCGTACCAGTCGTACGTGTTTCCGGCCAGATAGTTAGCTAAAACACCATCTTCCAGTCCTAAACGCTTTGCATAAATACTGGCGTCCGATTCTCCACTCTCATTTGAAGTGAACGCTCTCCATTGGTCAACGGAGATACCATACCGACCTAAATTCGCAGGATTATCATAATAACCGGCAGCACGGTTATATATATATTCTTGTAAGGGTTTGCCATCAGAGCCTATTATATCTTTACCGTTCTCATCCTTCTTGTTTTTCCATTGTCCGGCTGCATACGCTCCATAAACACCGGTAAAAGGGTCAGTGGCATAAGTATCTTTCTTATACCAATCTTCACGATATCTCATATAGCCGTTGGCATCAAAAACATCACGATATTCACTCTTTGTATTGATACCAAGAGTAGCAGTAAAATTGATAGTCGGCTTACCTGATTTACCTTTTTTAGTCGTAATAATAATAACACCATTGGCAGCTTTAGCACCATAAACAGCAGCAGAAGAGGCGTCTTTCAATACATCAATCTGACCAATGTCATTCGGATTAATTTCAGAAAGTTCACCATAAAACTGCATACCATCAAGGATAATCAACGGATCATTATGTCCACCATCCGTATATACAGAACGCTGACCACGAATCTGCATAGAACCACCGCCCTTAGCAGAAGCATCGTAACCGACATTCAAACCCGGTGTACCACGCAATACATCTTGCACAGTCTTGGGGGCCTCATTCGCTAATTTATCTGGACGAATCTGGATAACAGAACCGGTCAGGTCTTTTTTACGCATTTGACCATAACCCACAACCACAACCTCATCCAGCATTTCACTATCCTCCTGTAGTGTCACTTTCACATTCCTTTGCCCTTTTACAGGAATTTCCACCATTTTATAACCAATAAAACTCACTACCAACGTAGCATTCGGGTTTACTTTAATGGAGAAGTTACCATCAATATCGGTAATTGTTCCATTAGAAGCTACGCCTTTCTCAACAATACTGGCACCAATCACAGGACCCATCGTGTCCTCTACTTTACCCGTTACTGTAACTTGGGAATTTTGAGCGCCCAGATATGGGACGTTCATCATTAGAGTCATACAGACCATTAAGGTAAAAAGTACCTTGCTTAGTCCTGCTCTTGAGGAAATCTTTCGTTTTTCCATCGTATAATTTTTAAGATTAAAAAAATAATATAAGTTCTCTATCTTCAATCCGGAAACTGCATGCCTGGCTCCCGAACTGCATGGCAAATGTATGGAAAGGAAATACATTGCGGCATTACAAAAATGCCAGAGATGTTGAAGAATGGTGCATGAAACATTCTCCCATCAATAATGCACCATTCTTCAACAATCTGACTATTTATCTATTGTCAGTATATCCTCAATCAGTTGTTCCAGGTCACTGACAGAGTTTGAATTTCCTCCGTAGGTTCTTCCCCGGCTACGTCCATAACCAGAACGTGCACCCGGATTTATCTGTCCGCCACCAGTAAAACTGCCAGTCATGACACAACCTTCATTCTCCATCGAAATCAACTCGACAGTTGGCTTCACATAAGTTTCTTTTTTCATATACTTGTTCATTTTAAAATTTACACTTTATTTTATTTGGAATATATCACAGCCTTCTGACCTTCCACAACATAGAAACCGGGAGCAAGACCAGTAACAATATTCACACCTTCCTGTAATTGTACCGTACGTACCAATACTCCATCCACACCATGAATCTGAACTATAGTTACCTTAGGGGAAACAATTTTCAGATTGCCAGCTTCCGAATACACACGTAATTTGCCAGCATGATCCTTAGTCCCATTCTCTAAACCGGTAATTTCGCCATTTCCACCACCTATGCTAAAGCTTTTCGGCATCGACATCGATTCTACATCCGGAAGCAAGTAGCAGCGGAAAGGTTCAACTGTAGCTCCATCATCATATTTAATGAAAGCATTTCCCTCAGCATTTAGTCTATAATGAGCTCTGACAGGTTGAACAACTGCATAAGTTCCATTAAAGCTATAATCATCTGCCGTAACTTTAGCAATGCCCTTAGTGGCTGATACAGTTACATCCGTACCACGAATCTCTATTTCCTTATCTTTAATACTATTTTCCACTCCCCAGCGTTCCCCTGGCAAAGCTATGATATATGGTATATCAGCTTCAATTGAGCTTGCATATTCAAAGTTCATAGCCTCGTTTGTTTTACCGGCAAATCTCTTCAGCCAGTAATTTCCGGATGCGTCATCATCACTAATAAAAGGATTCTTGGCATCTTCACCGGCATACAAGGTTCCTGCAAAAGGCAGTACAAGAGAACTCCAACCATTTGTACCATCGGCATATACATATCCGGTCAGGTCACGTCGATAGACAGCAGATGTAGCCGTAAAACTGACAGGCGAATAAAAAGGCTGTTTATCCGTAAGCAATAAACTGGTACAAGAATAAGTGTTTGCCGCATTCTTTACGACAACGTTGTTCTGTCCCTCCGGAAGGTTAATACCATCAGCATCATCCACTACGGCAATAGCATTGCCGGTTAGTATGTCAGCCAGACCACTACCATCCTTATATACTTCTACTGTTTCTCCGGTACTATTGCCTTTATAAACAGAAACAGTTACCATAGCATCAGCCAGTTTTGCCACTTCCAAGTCAGACAATGCTTTATTATATATCCTAAAATCATCATAGATATGGTCGCAATACGCATCGCTCGACCACTGAGATTTACCCAAATAGTTTTGTGTAGTTATTCCCATATCCTTAGGAGAAATTTTATCCGCATTTTCGCCTGTACCCACACAGATACCATTCAGATAAAACTTAACCGAAGTACCCGCCTGTGTCATAGCAAAATGTATCCATTCCTTAGTTTTTATCGTACAAGGAATGGTGATATCGAATGTACCAGCTCCGCATGTTATTTTATAGCGTATCTTAGTTGTAGCCGGTGCCAGCATCATAAATGTGCCTGTCCCGGTGCCAAAATCAAACAAGCGCCCTATTCCTCCGTTAAAGTTAATCCAGGTGGTAATGGTGAAATCTTCCAAACTGCTAAGTGCACCATCCTGCAATTGTATATAAGAACTTTTGCTCTTGGTGAGTGCTACTGCGCTTCCTGTTTTACCGGTAGTCCATTCAGCACCATTCACCAGTGTTCCATGATATCCACCCCATGCATCAAAAGCTGTTGTTCCTGCATTTTCATCAAACGAAAGATATACATGTTGCCCGGCAACAGGTATAGCTGACAGTATTTCGCTTTCCGGACCATCACCGGCAGTATTATAGGCTTGCACCTTATAATAATAAGTAGTACCTTCAACAAGCCCATTATCCACATAGCGCGTAGTCTCAATAGCATCTGCTATTTGTTCATATGAAGCATCCTTCTCCTCGGCACGTAATACCCTATATTTAGCATCATAAGCGAAATCCCAAGTTAAAGTCAAATGCCCGTCCCCTGCTGCTATACGCAGTCCGTTTATCGCCAAAGGAACAGCCAATGCCTTCGTACTTACGGTTAAAACATCAGAAACCGGTTCTGTAGCTGCTGTACTCAGCGCATAAAGCCTATAATAATAGGGAGTATTCACTGCTAAATTCTCATCCATATAAGTTGTACCAGTAAGTAGGTTTGCTATTTCCACATATTCTCCGTTTGCACTTTCCGCACGTTCCAATCTGTAAGAACGAGCATTATCCACAGCACTCCAAGTCAATTTTATAATTTTAGAAGAGAGTGCTTCACCTTGCAAGATAGGTTTATCGGGTACGGCATCTCTGGTCACACTTGCTGTACGTGAATAAGAAGACTGTGTATCTTTATAACTCAACGCGATGACACGGTAATCAACCTTCGATGTGCAATCAATTTCTTCGGTATAAGAAATCGTACTTCCATATGTATAGACCAAAGGATTATCAGGATTCATGTCAGTTGCTGCAATAAAGACCTTTACATCTGTCCATTCTCCACCATCCACACTCTTCTGCAATGTGTAATTCTTACCCGTCTCTCCATTGTGATCATACCAACTAATAGTTATCGACTTATAGTCTTTCGACAAAGTATAGCTGGGAAGAGGAGGAGCAATTTTCCAGGTATGGGTATACTCCCGCGCTTTTGAAAAGCCCACTTTCGATTTATATGCTGCAAAGTTTTTCCCCGCAGGAGTCAGTTTATTGTCCAGCACTATAGCTCTTGCATCCTGTACCCAGTTATAGAGTGAATGTCGTTCAAGATATTCACAACGTTCAAGCCCATTCAGCGCATCCAGTATCCACGTAGCTTGTTTTGCCGCATTTTCGGGCGACAACGGTCTGGTCACTGTTTTTTCATTTCCATCCTCATCATAAATGATGTTCAAATCCGCATCTCTTTGAGGTCCCGAATTAGTAGGCCAGTTTTCAGTTGTCCAGTTGGCACCGTTGTTCCATTCAGTTATCCACATCGGACGTCCTCCATACAGGCGAGTGCAAGCATCCACCACTCCATTATACAGGTTTTGTCCCGATTGCCCATTCCAATACATGTGTCCCACCACAAAATCAACACGATAGTTCAAACTATCTGCCAACTCCAGGAATTTGACCAACCAATCTTTTCTAATAGCATCAGGTGTAGGCGATCCAAGCCGTAAACCCGATTTTAACAGCTCAGGCCACTGCCTAATCGCTTGTATCGGCGTACAATTCGCCTGGTCAGTATGATCCGGTTCGTTATAACCCAAAACATGGGATACATTGTTCCTTGTATTGATAGTTTCAAAAGAGTCCCAACCTAAATTATGACGCATAGGAACATATTCAAAATCAGGATTATCCGTAGCACCACCAGCAGCCCAGTCATTGTACCAGGAAGAATTAGTGATTGCAGCAAGTCCGCCGTTACAAATTCCCTTCTTGCTAACCCATTCCCAACGGAATACACGCACAAATGAAACAAATTCTAATCCTTCGGGCATTTCGGGTACTTCAATATCTGCATCGCTGGCAATGTACACTCGTGAAAAGCCCGTACCATCAGGATTATTGGCAAGCGTGCAGGAATAACCTTTCTTCAGTCTGAATGAGCGGATTTTGTTATCGAAAGTAGCTCCAAGTTCGGCTGTCCGATAGTATTTCTCCACTTCAAATTCCATGGATTCACCTCCATAATTATTTTCTGTATAGGCTATCAGAGCATGTTTTGAAACTTGTTTCCCTTGGGGAATAATCACTGTACCACTTCCGTAAATGGCTATACGATCCGTTTCTGCATTGAAAGCTTGTCCATTGATTTTTATAGAACTCAAATAATTGGAAGTAACTTCCGAAGGTTTAACAGATTCAAGATAGAGCCAGGCATTGTCCGAAGCAAGATTAATATTACTGCCCACCAGCGGACTTTCGCTTGAAATGTGTAATTCAGAAGTTCCATTAACTGTAATATTCATATATTTAGCAGATTGAATGGCAATCGTTTCATTGTTTATGGTAAGGCTCGTCATGGTAGGATTTCCATCCGGTACAAACCGTGCATAAATGATTGTATTCTCCAGAACTGGAATATTGAAATTAAAAAGTGATGTATAAGTATTGTCCTTATACCAGCCACTAAATACATAGCCGTTTTTGGTAGGTTCAACAGGAGGATTTACCACATACGATTCTCCTTCTACAAAATATTGTGTAGCAACTTCACTTCCTCCATCAGTATTAAAGGATACATTGAGGGCATTGCCCACTTCTGTAAGTAAGAAATCGGTAGCTATATTTCTATCTGTGCCATTTGTCGTTTGCCATACCATATAGTATGTGCCGGACACTGCTGCCGCAAAGTTGAAGTTAAATGTCGATAGTGAGTTCCACTTCGCAGAAGTCTTACTTTGGGAATTCAACATTCTACCCATTGCATCTTTCGACATATTGATGCCAAACATAGTGGTACAGGTACCGTTTACATTTGAGTTGCGACAAGTGAAATTATAGACTTTACCTCCGGTTAGAGAAACCGGAAAAGAAAAGACATTATTATTAACAGGATGGGTAATCACACGACCAACACCACTGCCAAAATTATCTCTATACCTATATGCATAAGTGTCGTTACTATTATCTGCATTCACCCATGTCACGTCACTACTACACTTCCAACCAAAGTTGCTCGGAATATCTGTAGTTGTCCCCATGCCGTTACCATCCCAAGCAGCCATATAATTTACTCTAAAAGTTACTGTGTAAGTTTGTGTAGAACCGTCACCAGCCGTAACTGTTACCACAGTACTGCCCGGAATGGCAGATGCTTGTTTAATACTGGCCGATGCAACCGAAGCTACAGCCGTAGCCGTAACTGTTGGAATGGAAGCACCCGGAGCAAGATCATAGGTATATATGTAAGTTGTAGCCGAGAAACCGGGAATAATGCTCCTCTCCACCAACAGTTCCTTTAAAGAACAATCACGGTAAATAGCAAGAGCAGTATTTAGGTTACTAATGGCTGTTGTGAAATCACTGATTGTAGAACCGGAATTATCGACAATCGCCTGCGCTTCTCCGATAACAGTTTGCAGATAGTTTATTCCGGCTTCCGTACCACCTTCTTTAGCACTTTCCACTTCAGATATCAACGTTTGTAGCTGAGTTTTTACCACACTCGCATCTTCCCACTTAGCAAAAATGGTTGTTGCAGCAGTAATAGCAACCGAGAAGTCGTAAGGTATAGTAAATTCTTTATCGGCATACCAACCATCAAAAGGAGAACCATCGTCTTTAACAGGATCGGCAGGTTTACTTATCGTATAAGATTCCCCCTCTAAAAAATATTGATTGTCTACTGAACTGCCTCCATTGGTATCAAACTTTACGGAAACAGCATTACCTAATTCAGTAAGTTGCAAAAGCCAGATGCCAGCCTCATTCCAGTTCCCACCATTAACATGAACATCCCAAAGAAAATAACCCGACGTAAAACCCTCCGGTGCAACAAAACGTAAACTATTGAATGTATTTACTACATTGTTTCCCGAAAGAGTCAAAGATTTTTTTGAAACAGGCTTTGTTGCCAACAGATCGTCAGCAAAATAAAAATTGAAGGTTGCACTTCCAGATCCCCCATTTCTTCGCCACGCTTTACCAGAAAGTTGATAGAATTTGTTTTCCACCGGCTTTACCGGATAACCGTACTTGGTATCCACCTCTGTTATATACAACATCTGATCTGTACCATTACTGGCAGGACTACCTACATTTATACGATATCGATTGCCAGAAGAAGCTGCGAGATTTCCCCAAGTAATAGAGATACTTTCATCGACCCGCCAACCGGCGTCATAAGGAGTTCCAGCTGTATCGTCCCAACCGGTAAGTAAATTTTGCGCCTGTATCGGCACACTCATCACCAGAACTATGCAAATTATCCAAGCTGAAATCATCTTGCACAATCCAGTTTTTTGCTTTTGTTTTTCCATACGTAATAACTTTTAAGATTAATATTCTGCGAACGAAACAAGTCTTATTGTTTCAAATTCATAGAAGCAAAGTTATTCCGCATAAGCGTAAGCAATACGTAGAAATGTTTCAAAATGATTTAATTATGATGAATGGCACATACGCCTCTATTTTTTGCACCTTTCCTCAACCGGGTTTTACTCTCCCTCAATCGTTCCTCCCGAAGTGAACCGTTCCATATACTCAGAAGGCTGCATCCCTATTTCCTTTTTAAAGATACTACTAAAATAACGCGGGTCATTATACCCTACTGCATACGCCAATTCCGAAATACGCACATGTTTTTTCTCTTCCATAATATGGCAAGCCGCTTTCATACGGATATTACGGATGAATGAAACATAAGTCAATCCGGTGAGAGACTTCAATTTACGGAAAAAGGTTGATTTTGTCGTATTCATCTCTTCTAAAAATTGAGTTTGATCAAATCCCGGATCATCCAAATGGCGATTTACACAATCAATGGCACGTTGCAAGAAGTCTTCATCCATACTGGTATAGTTCAATTCTTTCGCCTCGAACACCAGTTGTTTCTTAAAATCTTTCATAACCCTTTCACGTGACTTCAATAAATTACCAATACGGGCATGAAGTACACTCAAATTGAACGGTTTTGTTATGAATGCATCCGCTCCCGATTCATAGGCCTCCACACGGTCCTCTTCCTGTTTTTTAGCAGTCAGCAGAATTAATGGAATGTGGGAAGTATCAAAATTTCCTTTAATACTCCTGCAAAACTCAATACCATCCATCACCGGCATCATTACATCAGATACAATCAGGTCGATATCTTCCGATTCTACGATTTCAAGCGCTTCTTTGCCGTTAGTTGCAGTATGAATTTTATAATCAGTACCCAAAAGTTTCACCATCAAGCCTAATAGATCTTCATTATCTTCAACTAATAATAAGGTGTGGCTCTTTTCTGCCACATTCTGTTCTGCCGAAACAACGTTATCTTCTAAGCACGTCTGAATATCTTCAATCACCACATCTTCCTGCACAGCATCTATTCCATCCGAATCCAACAGAGTCACGGCATCATCTATCTCTTCCTCCGAATAAGCAAACCGATGAACCGGGAATTCTATTTTAAAAGCAGTTCCTTTCCCCTCTTCGCTCTCTACAGATATGGAACCATGATGCAGAACAACTAAATCGCGTACCAACGATAACCCAATACCTGTGCCGATAGTATTAAATTTACGGTAATCTCCTTCATAAAAACGCTTAAACAAGTTCTTTTGCGACTCTTTCGGGATACCAGGTCCGTTGTCCTTCACGATTATACAAACTACTCCATTCGCTTCATCACAGCTAAGTTCAATTCCCACCTTACCACCAGGTTTATTATACTTGGAAGCATTTGAAAGCAGATTATATAGTATCTTATCCAGTTTATCCGGATCAAAGAAAGCTAAGTATTTATTCATACTGCTTTGAATAGTGAAATGAATATCCTTCTTCTTCATCAACGGACGGAAACCATCCAGACTCCGGCGCACAAACAGTACCAAGTCTCCCTGCAATACCTTCAGTTTCAGATTACCCGTCTCTGCCTTACGAAATTCCAATATCTGTTGCAGCAGACGTATTAATCTATTAATATTATGTGTCATCACATCATATTGTTCCTTATAAGCAGGTGCCGTCTGTTTCAGTTCATCTACAGAAGCCGAAATAATGGTTAGCGGAGTCAATAGTTCATGCGTGATATTTGTAAAGAATTGCAGCTTAGCATGATTTATCTCTTCTGATTTTGCCTGCTCCATCTCACGCAGATGCAATGCATTACGCAAACGAATACGGTTGCGAATAATCCGGTAGATATATCCGGCAATACCTACAAGTATTATTATATATAAGGTGTAAGCCCACCAGGTTTTCCAAGGCGGAGGCAGAATAACAACTTTTACGGTTTGTACATTCTCATCCCAAATACCATTAGAATTGGAAGATTTCACATAAAAAGTATAGGTACCAGACTTCAGATTATTGTAATACGCAAAGCGTTTTGATGCATCTGTATGTTGCCAACCTGCATCAAAACCATCTAATCTGTAAGCATACTGATTCCTTTCGGGATTGGCATACTCCAATGCAGAGAACTCTATGCTAAAGTTGTTACGCTTATAGTTCAGGACTATTTTATCTGTGAATCTTGGTGACAAATTCGATATTTCGGAACGTTCCTCCCCAGAGAGAGCTGTCCAGGACTGATTGAACACTTTAATATCAGTGATTACAACTGGAGAAGAAAAAACCTGTTCATCTTGTTTATTAGGATAGAAGCTATTATACCCCCGATGCCCTCCAAAGAACATCTCGCCGTCAGAAGCAACAAATGACGCTCCCCGATTAAATATATTATCCTGCAAGCCATCAGAAGTAGTATAAAGGCGATAAGTTACATTCTGCAAATCCCGTGGCACAGTGAGGCGCAACAGCCCTACATTGGTTCCCAACCAAAGGTTACCCTTCTTATCGCTCTGAATATTGGTTACTGCATCTCCCGGCAGATTCCACAATTTATGTACCGGCAGGAATACATCTTCCACAGCATCATAAAGACTCAATCCACTTCCACCGGTTCCTACCCAAATACGTCCTTCAATATCCCTATAAATGCAGTTTGCATAATCACTGTTCAGCTTTCCATTGGAAACCGAATAGCCGGAAAAAGTATATCCACTTAAAGAATTCCCACTACCCTGAATGCGAATAACTCCATGTGTATTGGAAGCCAACCACATCTCACCGTCACGTCCTTCAACAAGTTGCATGACCACCATATCCCGCACAGCCACGTCTCCAACCTTCAATGAATCGAAGCGTACCGAAGTTCCATCCGCCGCACGCATCGAAATCCCACTCTTAGTGGCAAACCATAGGTTTTGCTTGGAGTCTTCACAAATATAGTAGATACAGGAATTGCACATCCATGGAGCATTCGAAGAGTTATGTGCTTTCACGCGCTTTCCAACAGGGGCTGATTTATCTATTTCATAAGCTCCTCCGTTGTACACTCCAATCCATATATGTCCGGTAGAGGGAGATTGCATAATGGACATCACTGTAGAAATCCCTCTATATGAGCTGAAGTCGGGCATTTGACCATGATGAGTAAATTTCCCGGTCCTGCGATCTTCCACACCAAAGCCATAAGTGCTGATTCCCATCCAAAGTTGCCCTTCATCATCCAACAAAATACTACGGACAGAATTACTTTTGAGTATCCGTTTTGCTTCAGATAAACGATCAAGGTTGAACTTTGCTTTACGAGTATTCGCCATATTGACACCGCCACCAATCATCCCTATCCACATAATACCTTGCCTGTCACGCAACAAAGAAGCGACCTCACTACTTGTTATAGAGTTTTCCGATTCACCGGAATAGCAGTTTTCAAAATAAAAGCGTGACGTCTCCACATTCCGCATTGGAAGTATGCTTAAACTACTACGAGTCCCCACCCATAAAGAATTCGTATTGAGATCCTCGGAAATAGCATAAATCAGATTATCGGAAATTGTACCCGACCTATTTTCATCATGGGTGAATGTTGTCCAAGTGGTTTTCTCCGGATTATAAGCATCATGCAGCAAATGTAATCCTGCTCCCCAGGTTCCTACCCATATATTTTTATGGCTATCCTGAAAGACAACATGAGCTGAGTTACCAGAGTTCATTTGCGGGTACTTCCAGTATTTACCGGTTCTCTTTTCATAGCGGAACAATCCCTGACTCCATGTACCAATCCATATATCCCCCCGATCATCTTCAAACAAAGACTTTACAGTTGTTTTTGGGAAAACGCCATCGGTATTATCCTGATTAAAAGCTAAAAAACGATTGCTATCTTCCAGATATTCAAGCAATCCCCCTTCTGTAGCAAATAAAATACGATTGTCACTTGTCACCAATATTTGAGATATGCCAATACCATTTATTTCCGGGTCATCTATTTTCCGAATCTGTCCTGTTCGCTTATCCAGCACATTCAGTCCGCTGTAAGTACCAATCCATAGCCGATGTTGCGCATCCTCTGCCACGCAATAAATATTGTTATTCGTTAATAAATCCGGGCAATACAGATTGGATTTATAGGTAGTAATGGAATAGCCATCATACTGAAAAAGTCCGTTGCGGGTAGATATCCAAATATAACCATCCCGGTCCTGATATACCGACTGCACGTCTTTACTTGGTAAGCTATTCAGAACAGATGAAGATTTAAATACCAAAGAATTAGGTCCGGGCGCTACCATAGCTTGACATACTATAGGAAACAATACCCCCAAGATAAAGAAGAAACTCCTGATCTTTTCTTTCATAGTTGTTAGTTAGCAAATATTATTAATCAACTCCGGCAAATATACATAAAAAGTTCTAAAACTATCTTATTTGTTCGATAGGATTATTTTCAGGAGTGCTACACTATCACACCAACCAATCACTGATTCAGACTGTGGCATGTATGTAAATGAATATAGATGAGGAATTAACAAAATGACAAATTGATAATCCTACCCTGTCACATTCTTTTCTTTCCGTACCGACCACGGCATCATACGGAAAAACGCAAGGATTCTTTATCAGGTAAATTCAAAAGAATACGGACAGAAAGAAATACCAGACAATTAGACAATGATAAGTTCGAAGTTAAAACACTATAGAAGACATTATTGACAATATCTAAAAAAATGCTTCTTTCAGTCCATTTCCTATTTCCACCGAAATAGAGAAAATATTGCCTGTAAAAAGCAAGGCTACACCCTTTATGCCGGATGGTATCGCCCTTTAGTCAACAAGACTACACCCTTTTGGACCTATGGTGTAGCCCTTCGGAAAAAAGAATAAGTCTTTTGGGAAATTACATGGTATGTTTTAGAGTAAAAGACCGCTTGTTGGAAGGTAAAAGACCGTCTGTTTTTCCTAAACAGACGGTCTGAATTGAGGGAAAAGACAGGTAGAATCTTCCAGAAGGCTCTATTCCACGGAAAGACTCGTTGTTAATAACAGACAAAAACACACATTACGTCATTGAAATCAACTATTCAGCATCATAGTGACAATTCAATAAACTTAGATTCACCCGTCTTAAACTATTTCTGATATACCCGAACGTAATCTATTTCATAACGCATAGGAATACCTTTATCATCAATTTCGCCACCATTTATGCCACCAAGAGCCAAGTTCAGCAAAAGATATTGTGGCATGCGGAAGGGGTTCGTTCCTTTTCCGATGGTACCGTTAACAGTTTCGCTCAAAAGAATTTCATTCAGTAATTCATCATCCAGATAGATTTTAATGGCCGTTTCATCCCAATCCATACGCCAGATGTGAAACTTATCCGCCCACGCCGGGTCTTTATCTGTAAAATGAGTAAAAGGAATCGCTTTACTATTCCATCTTGCATTCCACTGCCAGTCAGTTCCCCAGGCAGCATTTGCCAGAATATGCGGTTCACCTTTGATACGATAGTATTCCATTATGTCAATTTCACCACACGAAGGCCATTCCATACCACTGCCCAAAGCCCAAATAGCCGGCCATGCCCCTCCGCTCACGGGAATCTTGGCACGAACCTCGAATCTGCCATACAGGAACTCTTTCTTGCCGGCCGTAGTGATGCATGAGGAAGTGTACTCAATAAACTCCCGTTTCTTCCGCCAGTCATTACTTCCGGCCTCATACCAAGGATTTTTACGTCCTTTTTCTTTCCGTGCTTCAATAATCAGCTTTCCATCTTTGCAGTAAGCGTTGCCTTTCTGATACCACTGGGCTTCCTCATTGCGTGCAAAGCCATTATCATAACTCCAAACAGTCGTATCCGGAAGACCGTCTGTATTAAATTCATCACTCCATACCAATTTCCACTCCGATTGAGCCGACAGATTTACCTCGTCCGTCCACTCAATAAACGGAACACCCTGTTCATCAAACTGTATAGGCAACCAAATATGCCCGGAATACATCAGACTCTTCGGTTTCCATACATCAGCCATAAATATAAAGCGGTTCTCCGGCAACTCCAATACGAACGTACTTTGTCCGCCAAAGGTTTTCTCACTGTTCTGTCCGCGGCATGGATTAGGATGTTGCTTCCACGGTCCCCAAATGGAAGACGCTGAAAACATACGGGCTTCATTAGGATCCCAACCGGTACATCCGGAAGTAATCATCCAATACATATTATCTTTCTTGAATAGGGCCGGTGCTTCGTTATGTCCACCGGGAAAGATACGAATATAGCGCCCTGAATGCTGCAAATAATCATCTGTCAGTTCTGCAATATGCAGAGTCAGGTTCTCTTCTGAAGAATAAATGTGATAAGCTTTACCATCGTCATCCACAAATAAAGTCATATCACGAGACATTTGTCCGCCTTCTATATCGCGTTTCACAAACAGTCCCTGGTTAACGGCCTTGTACCACTCCGGAGTCCACCACTTTTTATATTTCTTCATGTTCCATGTCAGCTTCCGGTCTGCCTCAGGCATATTCTCCGGATAGATTCCGGGGTTCACCCGTCCGGAACGAACAAAGCGATAAGGTCCCTCCGGTTTGTCACTGACGGCCACAGCCGCGCGGGCGGGGCCATAACCTTGACCTTTCAGTTCCAGATGGAACCACATTACAAACTTCCCGGTCTTCTTATTGTATATCACTTTAGGGCGCTCCATGATGCAACCACGTTCAATATCGCTACCGGGTTCTTCGGAAACGGCAAGTGCAACACCCTTATGAGTCCAGTTCTGTAAATCGGAAGATGCGTAACAGTTCACTCCCACTTCGGTAGTGAAGCCGTTTTCAGGGCGATGTTCGCCAAACCAGTAATATAATCCGTTATGAAATAAAACGCCGCCACCATGGGCGTTGATATATTCATTATTAACATCTTTCCACCGTTCTTTAGTCTGCGATAATAGAGGAAGACAAATAATTGTCAATAATAAGAATCCTCCCAAATACTTTATATATTTCATATACTATTACCTATTTTACAAATATTCCGTACTGCCCCAATGTTCTGTTAGGTTCATAGGGACAATACGGAATACAAAATTAAAGATTTTATTTATTTTTTCTGATAAACTCGTACATAGTCTACCCGATATTCAAGTGGGAATGTCGCTTCTATAGGTCTTCCATTAACCCCACCAATAGCCAAATTTAACATCATAAGCTGACCAAAACCTTCCAAATCATTGGAGTAAGGGTTAATATAACCACCCTCTCCAGCACCATGGTCACTTTTATTATAGGTTGTACTCAGGTCGGTTTCATTCAGAAGTACATCGTCCAGATAGATGCGAATGTATTTTTCATCCCAATCCATCATCCAAACATGATATTTTTCCGCCCACTTCGCATCTTTGGACGTGAAATCAGTAATAGGATAATTTGCAGAATTCCATGAACCATCCCAACGTTTATTTCCACCCCAGCAAAGGTTAGCATGAATCTTGTTCTTATAGAATTCCAGAAAATCGATCTCACCACCCAGCGGCCACTCATACCAGTTACCGGTAGACCATATCGCAGGCCATCCACCTTGCTCAATAGGTATCTTAGCGCGTACAACCAGTTTCCCATATTTGAAAGCATACTTGTTTTGGGCTACCACGCAAGCGGAAGTATATTCCGCATATTCACGAGTCTGTTTCCAAGAATTACCACCTGTTGCATTCGGATTGTAGTTCGGATTCTTCACACGTTCCTGCTTGGCTGTAAAGACCAATGCATTTTCTTTCATCTCTGCATTATCCTTTTTATACCACTGATCTTCTTCATTACGCTGGAATCCTTCTTCAAATCTCCACATGTCAGTATTAGGTGCACCTGTTCCATTAAATTCATCATGCCAGACCAATCTATATCCGCCTTCCAATTCATGATCATCAGGCACACCTTCTCCGTCAGCAATGTATTCAGGTGATACATAGGTCACATCAAAGAAAAACATAATCGTGTTTGTCTTATCATTTATGCCATAAGAAGTTGAATTCTGAATCTGTACAGGTAGCACAAATGTAACGCTCTTTCCACGTTCATTTTGTACCCATTTTATCAGTTGGCTGCAATCAACATTCAGTTCCACTTCTTCAGATTGCTTTTCACCAGCATTCAGTGTCACTTTGTTTGCAGAGAAATTGTAATATCCTTCCGGTAGAAGTTCAACATCTTTATATATAGCATAAGCAGAAGACATACCAGCCATAGCAATAGCTTTATTCAAAGAATCTGACGCTATTGCCAAGTCTACAGTGGCATCCTTTGTAGCCTGCCGGTTCTGATACAGTGTCAAGCTCAACCGATAATTAAATTCATCTACCTTTTGTTCTTCTCCTACTAAAGGTTGCTTAATACTCGTAGTTACATTACATTTCGTTCCATCCCACAAATCACGAGCCTGTTTGATACTTAATAAGTTTAAATCCAAATTTCCTTTGTAACTAAAGTCTTTATCATCATCACAAGCGGCAAAAATGACAGAACAAGCAATCATACAAAGAACTGCCCAATTTTTTATCTTAGTTTTCATATTCTTATCCCTCTATTAAAATTAATCCAAAGGAGCTGTTTCCGGGTCATAGACTTCAACTTCTACATCATAGAATTTAAACTCTGCCATATTAAAATATTTAGTATTACTCGAAGTCGCAATTACATTAAAACGAAAATAGGTAAAACTCTTTCCAGGCATTACAAATTCTGATGTATATTCATCACCGTGACCTGTAGGCAGACCCGAAAGGGTTGTCAATGTTTCCCACGACTCTCCATCATTACTAATCTGAAGTTCTACAGAAGATGGACGTGCAGCGGTAGTCCACGTATCATCACCCCTTGTACGATAATAGACAGAGAAATTCTCATGTGCTTCTTTAAAGTCTATCTGAATATAATGTGGCAAATCTATCTGTGGAGAACTCCAACGAGTATGAAAAAAATTATTCACATTTCCATCTACCAGATTAGAAATAGGTCCTTCACTAGGCTCTTGGGCATTTGTGCTCAATTGGCTGGCAGATAATGCAAACTCTTTTCTTGATTTCTCTTGAACTGTAATAGGAGCAGCTCCAGACTTAGCTTTTATTTCCGTAACTTCACTACCTTGGTTTTTTACATTAAAAGTTTGGAAATAAAAAGAGTAATCACCGAAACGAGCAAGAGTGTTATCAATTGTCAGCTCTGTAGTATATTTAGAAGCAATCTCACAAATCTCTTCTTGTGTCCATGGGTCTCTATATTTTACCTGTAAATATTCATAAGCATTTTCTGCAGGAGCGTCCCATACCAACTTTATCTGCCCTGGTAATGCTTCAGAATCAACAGATGAACTTGCAATAGCAGTGGGAGCATTTGCTCCCCCTGATGTTTCGTATGTTTCTAGTTTATCATCACAACCTGTAATACAAGCTAATAAACCTGTTGTAATCCATATATATTTTAGTTTCATAATCTTCTATTTTTGAAATTTACATACCTTATTTATCCCAGCCTGGATTCTGTTTTAAATTCGGATTTTTCCGAATTTCACTATCCGGTATCGGATAGAAATACATTTTATCATCCCAAACCAATGCCTTGATACTGCGAGTATAGGTAAATGAATCATCAGAATTCTTAGTGATTAGCATTCTGCCGATACTAGTAAAACCACCTTCTTTCCAACGGCGTACATCCCAAAAGCGATGACCTTCAAAAGCTAATTCTACCATACGCTCATTTTTATATCGACTCCAGAAATCACTGGAGCTCATACCTTCGGGAAAATCAGGCATATCTACCCCAGTACGTTTACGAACCTTATTCACAGCCTCACGTGCAGTCATTGTCAATTCCGCATCCTTAATATCAGCAGAACCAAAATACTTAAAGGTAGCTTCTGCATAATTCAATAAGAATTCTCCAAGGCGGAAAGTTATCCAACTGTGACGTTTGCCACCAGAACTCGTACTAGCACTAATATCTGTAGCACCATCCACGTACTTCTTCACATAATAACCAGTAGGCGTTGCATAAGGCACCGGAGCAGCGTCTCTTCCACCTGTGTAGATCTCTAACGGATTGGGATTTGTATTGGGCCATTTATCACCATTCACCGCAATTGTCATAGCAAAACGAGGATCTCTTCCAGTATAGGGATCTTTCTGATTAGGTTCACCTCCATTTTTCATTTCATAGGCATCCACCAAGGTCTGAGTAGGACAATTGCCTGATTTAGCGTTTTCCATGCCAATAGGAAAATTTGTCCGTTCCGGATCGTCAGTATCGCCAACACGACGCACAAAAATCATCTCTGAGGCCTTCCAATTATCAGCCCCCCACAGATCCGTATATTTACCTAAAGTTATATTATTCTCCCCACAGTAATTAATGACATCCAAACTGGCTGTTGCAGCCCTTTTGTATAAGTCCCGATTTTCACTGTCATTGAATAATTTACTAGCGCAATACAGTGATGCACGCGCTTTCAGCGCTAATGCAGCACCGCGCGTCACACGCCCTGCTTCAGGGTTAGTACCACCTGCGGCATCATTATCCAGTTTGGAATAATCAACAGGTAATTGGGGTGCTACTGCATCACATTCACTTATGATAAAGTCAAAGACCTGTGACGCCGGCGTGCGTTCCAAACTGTTGGCTTCCGCCTCTGTCAGTACTTTCGTTGTAAAAGGAACATCGCCATAGGCACGTACTAATAAAAAATAGTAGTATGCACGCAACAAACGTACTTCATATTGATAACGTCCATAGCGCTTCATCTGCGCCTCATAATCCTGATTAAGTATCAAGTCGGAGAATTCCAAATTCAAACCATTCTCCAAGAAGTAATTAGCTGCACGAATCGGAGTGTAATAATTCCATTGAGATTTAGGATTGAGAGCAGTCCAATTACCATTTGTATAATCAAGTACATTAGAATAGTTTAATGCCATTTCTGCTTCATCGCAAGCAGAAGCCAATGAAGTTGTTCCCAGCAGATCATAATCCAAATAGGAATAAATGTTATTCACAAATGCAGCTGTACGTCCGAAGTCGGAAAATACATACTCCTTACCGTAGTTGGTATATTCGTGATAGTCCATCTTATCTGTACATCCGACCAATGCTACTGTACAAACAATACCGAAACATATATTCTTTAATTTCATATTGTAATTCTTTTTATATAAATTCTGTTATTTAGATACCTAACGATAAACCAATGTGTATAGAACGGGTAGCAGGCCAAACATCTCCAATCGCTTCCGGATCTGTAATATCAACTTTATCAATACTAAATAGATCAGTACCTCTCACATAAATCTTTGCCGTTCTCATTTTAATCTTATCCAGCCAAGAAGACGGTAAATTATAATATACCTCACAGTTACGTAACTTCAAAAAAGAACGGTCCTGCAACCATACAGAACTGGTTTGAGTATTATTCTCTACAGCCTCAGTTGTCAGACGCGGAAAACGAGCTGAAGGATTCTCTGGTGTCCAACGGTTGTCATACGCATATTGTGATATGGATGTATTGTTTATCAACGGACGATAAATACTGGAATTCAATAAAGCAGTATAGTTGCTTACACCTTGAAAATAAGCATTGAAACCAATCCCTCTCCATTCTAAACCGACATTAAAACCATAATAAATCTCGGGCCAAGCAGTACTATATCCCATAGGTATCATATCATTAGAGTTGATAACACCATCATTATTCACATCTTTATATTTGATATCTCCCGGTTTCACCGGACCAAATTGCTGAGGTGTACTATTATCAATGTCTGCCTGATCTACAAAATGTCCAATAGCTTGTAATCCCCAAATCTGTCCAAGAGGTTTCCCTTTTGCACTTAAATAATCATAGGCTTTGGGCTCTTCCAGATTTTCAATAATCTCACTACGGTTGAATGAGAATGTACCTCCTAAACGTAATTTAAAATCACCTAATTTCTTACTATAATCTACACCTAATTCCGTGCCCCAACTATCAACAATACCGGCATTCTTATAAGGGCTTGTGATACCCAACACAGCAGAATTCTGGCCGCCTGCACTTACCCAAATATCTGAACGTCTTTCATAAAATCCATCAATAGTAAATGTCAAGCCTCTCAATAACGACACATCCAAACCGACATTATATTTATAGGCCTTCTCCAGGGTACCATTCAAGGAAGGCAATGCACCTTCACTCCACCCGCTGTCACCACCAAAGTTATTGTTCACAGGATATCCACCTGCACTGCTACTCATTTTATCATACCAATAACCTTGATATGGAGTGTTATCTGTATTAATAATACCAAACGAAGCACGTAATTTCATGAAATCTATCACACTCTGATTTTTCATAAAATCTTCATTGGAAATAATCCATGACAATCCAACTGTAGGAGCCGGTAACCAACGGCTATTAGGATCCAGATTATTAGAGGCAGAGAACATCAATGTAAAATCTGCAAAATATCGATTATTATATCCATAATGAGTATACCAACCGGCACTTTGCGTATACAATGTCACATTGGTCCCATTTCTATCATCAAATTTATACGTGTATAACAACATACTATAAAGATCATGCTTGTCAAAACGACGTTTCCAATCCACATTCATCTGGAAATTGAAAGAACGATATTGCCAGTCCAGTTTAGAAGAACCGGAAGCATTGCTAACCGCACCTCCCGTAACATCAACTAAATCTACAGGTACGCCATCTTCCCAACGTGATACAGTCTGCATTCCCCATTTTTCTCCTCTGCGATAATCCTCCCAGTAAGAAGCTAAATTATCATAACCGATACGCATTGAAGCTCCCAATCCCTTTGTCACAGCAGATAAATCCTGACTTAATTTCATATCTGCATATAACGCACGGGTATGTCCCTTCGTATATCCATGTCCCTGTGCCAGATAAACAGGATTATAATCTCCGCTCCAAGTGTTATTACCACCCCACAGACCTTGTTCTGATTTAACAGGAAATGCAGCGGAAGGAACTGTATAAAGTTTACCAATCAAATTATCACCAGCAGAACTCGGTCTGCTGAACTCATTCAATACACCGGAAATATTCGCCTGCAAACGAGTTTTAGGTGCCAAATCAATATCCAAATTTGAACGAAAGTTTGCTCTGGAATATTTAGCCTGAGTAGAATATCCATCATTAGAATCTGCATTCTTGATAAAACCACGATTATTCTGCAGATTCAGCATCGTAAAATAACGCATCTTAGTAGAACCACCACGGAAAGTCAAAGTAGCGATATCAGTAGTTCCCTGATCACGGAACACCTCATCTGCCCAATTTACATTAGGATACAGATATGGATACTGCCCACTCTTAAAGGCATTCAGTTCATTCTGTGAGTAACGTGCAGACTTACCATCATTAGCCAAAGCCTCATTCATAGCATTGGCATAGGTAAAAGCATCTGCCATTTCAGGTATACGGGTCTGATAGTTAAACCCATGATCATAAGAGAAATTAATCTCACGAGTCTTGTATTTACCACGTTTAGTAACAATATTAACAACCCCATTTGCTCCACGAAAACCATAAAGAGCTACAGCCGCCGCATCACGCAAAATACTTACAGATTCCACCTCTTCCGGTGAAATATAATTTAATGCCTGATAAGCATTATCACGTTCCAATCCATCTACAACCAACAAAACGCCTTGATTGCTCAATGTTTTCGAACCACGGATAGCCATAGATGATATCTGTTCCCATACATCGCCCGTTTTTTGCATTGTATAAAGTCCGGTTACATTACCATATAAGGCATTACCCACATTAAAAGTGGAACGATTATCTATTTGGTCAGCATATACCGTAGAAACAGCTCCTGTGCTTTCAGCATTAGTCTGGCTCAGTCCAAAACCATAATTTACTTTTTCAGCAGAGAAATCCATAACAATCGTCATTTCCTTTCCATCTGCTACAGGTACTATTTTCACATCATCCTTTCCTGTACGTACCTTTAAAAGATTGTCCTTATCAGCAGTAATTACAAACTGACCTTTGCGATCGGTCGTAACCTGTACAAGCGAATTGTTTTCAACAGAAATCAATGCACCTTCTACCGGATTACCTAATTTGTCAATCACTTTACCGACAACATTTCCTTCCTCTTGCGCCCAGCCTTTCAGAGAAACGCAAGCAAATATTGCTAAAATTACTATTTTATACTTTTTCATGTTGTTCTTTTCTAATTTAACGGTTGTTCTTTATTTCTGTTACCAACCCGGATTTTGTGTCAGTCCATACCCCTTATTGATTTCTGCAACAGGGAATGCAGACAAGTACCATTTAGGGCTAAAGTTAGTCCACCAAGAACGTGCACTAAGAACAAAAGGCTCATAAGTAAATTCTGTAGGCCATGGGTATTGGGCAGAGTTACCATCCGAACCTGACCACGGTTTTTTGCCACTTCCATCATTACGATAAACTTTTAATCCATGAAGTTTTTTCTGAAATAAGTCAGCGCGTTTATAACGAATCATATCGAAAAGACGCACATCTTCAAAACCTAATTCACATGCACGTTCACGCAAGATTTCCTCTAACAAAGCATCCGAATTAGAAGTTAAATGCTTGTCAGGATTACACTCAGCCAAGCCTCCCAAGCCAACACGTCCACGTACAATATCCACCTGCGCGATTGCTCCCACCAAGTCATTCTTAGCTTTCAAGATAGCCTCAGCATAGATCAAATATAACTCAGATAAACGTAAATAAGGCCACTCTAAATAAGTACCATTAAAACTTCCTTTTCCTTCTTTCCAGAATTTATAGAGACGGAAACCTGTTGCAGTTTTATTAGTTTCCTTTTCTGTATCAGTCAGATTATCGCGTCCGCCTAACCACAATTCAGCACCGCGGCTATCATAAGAAGCACCATTCACCAACATAGTCTCGTACAAACGAGGATCACGTACAGGTTTATTCCGATCATTATTCTCAAAGAAAGGATCAGCTCCATCTGCAAGCATAACCTCTGGATCAAAAGCTTTACCGTCACTCATCGGGAACATTTCCATAAACTCTAAAGTCGGAGTATATCCACGATTGTTAGGCCAACCTTCTTCTGAGTCATTATTAGTTCCCCAATAGTGCCACCACTCACCACCATATTTACCTGTTACTCTGGTCGAAATCAATAATTCAGTGTTGTTTTCACGAATGAAATAGGCTTTATTAAAGGCCTCGCGATAATCAGTACCCGATGTCCCTTTAGCCTGTATCAAAGAATAGGCATTTCCCTGTTTCGCATTTTCTTCAAAGAAATTATAGCAAGCTTGCCAACACTGTTGCCACAAATCAGCATTATAGCCACCATACCAGACTTGTAAATTAGTTACTGCTTCTTGAGGAGGCTCTGTACAGTAGGGTTCATTATCATTGAACAGAGGACTTGCAGCAAACAGTAATATTTTACATTTCAATCCCATCGCAGCCGCTTTTGTAAAACGCCCCTGCCAATTATCCTCCTCAGTACCTAAGCTCCAGGGCATTGCAGAAGAAGCTTCATCCAACAGTCCTACCATAAACTTAACCGTCTCATCAACAGTACCTCTTGGTATTTCATATTCAGCTTCCACCCCATAAGTACCTCTTATAATAGGGAGTCCACCAAAATGACGGAACAAGTCAAAATAACGGGAAGCAATAATGCATTTAGCCTCAGCCTTCAACCGCTCTTTCTCGTCTGTTTCCATATCGGGAACGCGGTCTACATTCTCTATAAACATCCATGAAGAGCGGATTGCAGGCCAGCAATCCTGTTTTAAATATCCAAAACGAGTATCACTACCTGTTTCATTGGCAGCAGTATATGAACCAGGATAATAATGTCGATTCACTCCATCCCATCCATTATGGCTTTGATAACAATCTGATAATGCTTCAAATACCCCGGTATTCATTTTAGAGGTCACATCGCCCCAATTATAAGGTAAACCGAAATACATTTTGCTATAAGTATTCCAAAGAAAAGCACGAGCATAATCAGCTTTTCCAAAGATTGAGTCTTGATTCAAATCACTTGTCGTAGGTGGTTTCTCAAGAAAACTATCACCAAACTTTATTTGATCTACGCATGATGCAAAGAGTATAGATACTCCTACAAATGCCATTATAAACCATTTAGTTAAATATTTCATATCTTAAATCTCTATTAAAAGTTATTGGATTTAGAAACCTACTTTCAAACCGATATTAAATACACGAGTCAACGGATAATTAGGACGGTCGCTCTGACGAGATTCCGGATCCCCCCAATCAAACCCTGTAATTGTCAACAAGTTATACCCATTAATATATAAGCGACAGTTATCCAATTTCATTTTTTTCATAAATGGAAAATCAAAATTATATCCGATTTCCACATTCTTCAGACGGAGATAACTTGCATTAATCAAGTAAAGGTCGGTTCCTCTATAGTTATTGGACGCATGTGAGTTTGAAGCACGTGGGAATTTAGCCGTAAATGTATCCTCCGAAGAACGCCACGTTGTTTCATATTGATAAAGCAACAAAGCTTTACTGTTTGTATCACCCAGCGGGCGTCTGAATTCACTTAACATACGATCCACATTCCAAGCCCCTGTCCATTGCATAGAGAAATCAAAATTCTTCCAAGAAAATCCTAAATTCAATCCGGCAGTATATTCTGGAATATCAGTGAAGCCGATATCTCGGGTTGCATCATCACCATTCAAAACCCCATCACCATTCAAATCTACGAAGACAGCATCACCAGGTGCTAATGTCATTCCGTGATCAGCAATAGGTCTTCCATATTCTGTTTGATAACGTTTATCAGCCGTTTCATCGTAAAAACCCCAAAACTTATACATAGAACGCGAACCTATACGACGTCCGGTTTCATACATCCATTCCTCATTCTGCGCCACTTCATTTTTGAAAATGATCTTATTGCGAGCAAATGACAAATTGAAATTAGCCCAATAGCGGAAATCATCATTCAGTTTATCGTTCCATTTTGCCTGTATTTCAAAACCTCTGTTTTCAGTCTTTCCTACATTAACAACAGGCAGTGTCATACCCAAAATGCCCGGTAAGTAATCAGGTGAAACAAGAATATCACGACGTTTTTCGATAAAATAATCAGCAGAAACGCTCAAACGCTCATTTAAGATATTAAAATCAATACCATAGTTTTGTTTTACAGCGGTCTCCCATTTTGCATCAGGATTACTCTGACTGGCCTCCCATGCACCTGGCTTCTTATTATTTACGTTCGTTCCAAAATAATATCCATCACCACTTCCATAAGAATATTTACCCGGCAAATACAAAAAACGATTGCTACCCATCCTGTCATTACCAACCATACCGACTGCGGCACGAACTTTAAAATAGCCAACGACTTTCTTTAAAGGTGCAAAAAATTGCTCCTCACTTAATACCCAACCAATAGAACCGGCAGGAAAGAAACCGTAACGATTCTCCGGGGCAAAGTTCTCCGAACCATTATAGCCGGCATTAAATTCTGCCATATAACGAGATTTCCAGTCATAAGTAATACGCCCTACAAGCCCCACATAACCAGAAGGTATATAATCATAAGTACCGCCCGGATAATATCTTTTAGATTGATTATAAAGTAATAATCCACTTACATTATGATCACCAAACTTACGGCTATAGTTCAGAGCCAATTCCATATACCAGTCGCGTGCCTTACTGTATCCGCCTTCACTATAGCTGGTTTGAGTATCAGAGCCTTCTTTACGATACGCAATGCCATTTTCCGTAATTACCGGAGTATATTTTGCTTTGGATGAGCTTGCAACTTTAGTTGTCCCATAACTAGAATTATAAGATCCTTTTAATTTAAGGGAAAGTCCTTTAGTTACAAAATCCAATTTCTGATCAAGGATCATATCCAGATTCAAAGTGTTAGTCGTCGTATTACGAAAACCCTTACCATAATATGATTCCAAGCCATCCACCATATTCAAAGAAATATACTCTTGATTAGTGACAATACGTTTACCATCTACAATACCTGCCCCAGCAAAAGGAACTGCCCAGTAAAGTTTACGAAACAGCTGATTTTGGTCTTCACCAGACTCCGGCGTACGCTTTGTATCTACACGTCCCCCAATATTGACAGACAATGTAGTAGATTTCGTTACGTCAAAATCAAGATTGGCGCGATAATTATAGCGCTTATAATCAAAATTCGCATTGTTATCCGCACCCAGTTTCTTGAACATACCACCTTGTGTAAACAAACCTGTAGAAACAAAATAGCGCATATTATTTGTTCCACCGGAAATATTCACATTATGCTGTGACTGAAATGAAGCTTTGTTCATACAATAATCAATCCAATTTATATCTGGATACATAATCGGATCAGTATGATCTCTGAAAGCAACCAATTGCTCATCTGTGAAAGTCGGCTGTTCTCCATCATTAATCTTCATCATATTATAATAGTCCGCATATTGATAGGAATTCGCAAAATCCAATTCTTTCGTACGGACATTGACACCAGCGGAAGTTGTAAATGATATTTTAGCTTTACCTTCGGCACCACGTTTAGTAGTAATCAAAATAACACCATTTGCACCACGTACACCGAACACGGCTGTGGCAGAAGCGTCTTTCAAAACAGTAATACTTTCTATTTCGTTCGGGTCTATTTGCGACATATCACGCTCTACACCATCTACTTGAATCAGCGGAGAGGCATCTTGCCACGTAGCTACACCACGAACATAAATATCTGCCGCATCAGCACCTGGTTCACCAGAGTATTGTACTGAAGAAATACCCGTCACCTGACCAGAAAGAATATTAGAAATTGAACCGGCTGGCGTTTTTAATAAATCATCCCCCTTCATTGAAGAAATAGCACCTGTTATTGATACTTTTTTCTGAGCACCATAAGCTACAACCTCTACCTCGCCTAACATTTGCGAGTCTTCTTCCAATACTATATTTAGACTAATACCTTTTTTAATAGGAACTACCTGTTCCTTATACCCAATAAAACTAAATTGTAATTTACCCCCAACAGGAACCTCCAACATGAAATTACCATCAATATCGGTAATGACACCAGTGGCTGTGCCTACCACCATCACATTAGCACCAATAATTGGCTCACCGTTAGTATCCTTGACTGTACCAGTCACTTTTACTGTATTTTGCTGCATGCCTTCTGAAGAGAAAGCTTCGTTACTATATCCCTTAAGAGGGACAGATAAAAACAAAAACAATAAAATTGCAACTGGAAATAATCGACATAATTTTTGAGCCTGTCGTTTACAGAAATTTTCTTGCTTTTCCATTAGCAACAATTTTAAGATTAAACATATATTTAATTATTAAGTCTCATTATATAGCCCTTACTGGACAGAACGGCTAGGGAAAAAGATAATAGTATCAATTATCTCTCCTGTTTTCTTACTTACGAATTCAAAAAAGACCGGAACAGGATAAGCAACCTTAAACTCATAAAATCCAGTATTAATTTCTTCATAATAGTATGGAGTTGTACCTATTTGAGAGAATTGTACATTAACATTTTCCAATACCTCACTCCCAACAAAGAATAATGTAGTAGCATCCGGATATATATTCTGCGTATAATCAGTATACTCTGATATTTCCGGAGTTACTCTGCCATTCGGCAAAGTATAAGAATACTGTTTCCACCACCCATTCCTTATGCGTTTCTTTAACTCTGCATCACTATATTCAGTTGCAGCTAATAAACTAAAGTTACTGATTGAATCTGATTCGATCAACTCATCTGTAACAGCCCTTGTGTCGGATGCCAATTCAGGCAATGCACCTTCATCCAATCCAGTAATTGTAGCATCGTCACTACACCCTGTAAAAAGACTAACAGACATTGCAGCAACAAAAAGTACTGTAATCAATTTGCCTCTTTTGTTTTTCATGTTTCTCATTAATTTTAAGATTAAACATTGGTTTGTTATTTACAACAAGAACTAAAAAAAACTCTATCATTTTCATTCTTGATTGCGACACAAAAGTATGGGGGCAAAAAGCAATATGCCTTCTACAACAGCCCAAACAGATGCTAATTTGTCTCATGACACAATTTTCTACATGAAATGAAACATTATTCTACATAAGTTTTCAAATGTGAGAGAGTTTTAAAAGAAATGTATAAAACGAATAAACGGGTAAGTAACACAATAAGACTGCAAGAACAACATTCCATTTTCCGGAAGTTGTTCTTGCAGTATAAAAGACAAGATGGTTAATAAATATATGCTCTATGTTTCCGGAACATCATCTTCCACTGTGCCATTCGAAGTAAAGCGCTCCATATATTCGGAAGGTTGCATACCAAACTCTTTCTTAAAACTATTACTGAAATAACGCGGATCATTATAACCCACAGCATACGCCAATTCTGAAATACGAATATTCTTCTTCTCTTCCATTATACGACAGGCTGCTTTCATACGAATATTCCGGATAAAGGAAACATAAGTAAGACCGGTCAATGACTTCAACTTCCTGAAGAAAGTCGATTTAGCCATATACATCTCCTCCAACAGCTTCGCCTGATCAAAATCCGGATCATCCAAATGACGATGCACACAATCAATAGCCCGTTGCAGGAAATCCTCATCAACACTGGTGTAATTCAATTCTTTAGCTTCAAATACCAACTGTTTCTTGAAGTCCTTTCCCATACGTTCACGGCTCCGAAGCAAGTTGGAGATACGTGCATGGAGAACACTCAGATTGAAAGGTTTACTGATAAAGCCATCAGCACCGGACTCATAAGCCTCAACCCGGTCTTCCTCCTTATTCTTAGCCGTCAGCAAAACTACAGGAATATGGGATGTTTCAAACTTATTTTTAATATACTGGCAGAATTCAATGCCATCCATCTCAGGCATCATTACGTCAGAAACAATCAGATCGATCTCTTCCTGCTCTACCACATCTATAGCTTCCTTACCGTTATTAGCTGTGTAAACCATATAATCCGCACCCAACAATTTCGTCATTAACTGCAATAACTCTTCATTGTCCTCAACAATCAGTAAAGAGTACGAAGACCGGATAGCAGTCGGCTCGGCTTGTTCCTCACTATCATCATCAGAGACATTTTCGCCAAACTCATCTGATAAGAGTTCTTGCTTTGCTTCTTCCGCATCTGTCGGCAGACTTTCTTCTATTTCTTCCTCTGCATACGAATTACGAAGAACCGGAAAGTTTACAATAAACAATGTACCTTTCCCTTCTTCACTTTCTACCGTAATAGTACCATGATGCAGCACTACCAAATCGCGAACCAATGACAAACCGATGCCGGTTCCAATAGTCTTGAACTTCCGGTAATCTCCTTCATAAAAGCGTTTGAAAAGGTTCTTCTGGGCTTCTGCTGATATACCGGGGCCATTGTCTTTCACCACTAATCGTGCTGTTCGGTCTTCATTTTCAAACAGTTCCACACTGACCAGACCACCGGCACGATTATATTTAGAAGCATTAGACAGTAAATTATAGAGTATCTTATCAAGTTTGTCCGGATCAAAATAAGCGTTGAAAGGATCGGGTGAACATGAAATCTGAAACTGAATATCTTTCTTCTTCATCAACGGGCGGAAGCTATCCAGACTGCGATGTACAAATTGCGTAAGGTCACCTTCGGAAACCCGCAGCTTAAGATTTCCTGTCTCCGACTTACGAAATTCAAGGATTTGTTGCAGCAAACGTATCAGGCGATTGATATTGTTATTCATCACTCTATATTGCTCCTTATACGTGGGTGCGGTCCGTCTCAGCTCATCCACCGAAGCAGAAAGAATGGTTAACGGAGTCAGTAGCTCGTGAGTAATATTAGTAAAGAATTGTAATTTAGCATGATTAACCTCTTCTGCCTTAGCTTGTTCCATCTCACGCAAATGCAGAGCATTTCGCAAACGGATTCGATTACGTATCACCCGGAAAGTATAATAGATAATAGCACAAACACATATAATATATAAGGTGTAGGCCCACCATGTTTTCCAGGGAGGCGGTAAAATAACGACTTCCATCCGGAGCATCTCATCATCCCAAATGCCATTGGCATTAGAAGCTTTCAATTGGAAAGTATAAGTTCCGGGCTTCAGGTTATTATAATAAGCAAAACGCTTGGCCCCACCCGTATATTGCCAGTCAGAATCGAAACCTGCCAACTGATAAGCATACTGGTTTCTCTCCGGATTAGCATACTCCAATGCCGAAAATTCGATGCTGAAATTATTATGCCAATGGTCCAGCTGTATCTCATCTGCAAAAGCGGGTGAAAGTTCTGAAATCTCCATTCGCTCTTTAGCTGGCAGATTTCCCCATGACTGATTGAAAATCTTAATGTCAGTCACTATCACAGAAGAAGAAAAAGGCTGTTCCTGCTGATTCTCAGGATAAAAACTATTATATCCCCGGTGTCCGCCGAAGAACATTTCACCGTCAGCTGCAACCGCCTGGGCACTACGAATAAATATATTGTCCTGCAAACCATCTACTGTGGTGTACAAACGGAATGTCGCACTTTCCAGGTTATCCGATAGGGCAAGTTTTATCAATCCGGCATTCGTACCCAACCATAAATCACCCTCTTTATCACTCCTGATACTGACAACCGCATCTCCCGGAAGATTCCATTTCGCATGTACCGGAAGAAAAGTATCGGTTGCTTCATCATACAGATTCAGTCCACTGCCTCCTGTTCCTACCCAAATGCGTCCTTTAGCATCTGTGTAAAGACAATCGGCATACACACTGTTGAGCTTTCCATTCGTAGCAGAATAACATGAAACGGTATAGCTCCCTTTTTCATCACAATGAAGCCGAAAAACTCCATGTGTATTGGAAGCCACCCACATATCTCCGTCATTTCCTTCGGTCATATACATCGTCGGAACGTTTCTCATCTGGCTATTTCCTACTTGCAAAGTATCCAGCCGCACCGCTTCTCCATCCATTGTACGCATTGAAACTCCATTACGCGTAGCAAACCAAAGGTTGTGCTTTGAGTCTTCATAGATATGAAAAACACAGGAACCTGCCAACCACGGCGCATCCTGAGCATAATAATTCCTCACCCTCTGTGCCACAGGCGCCTTCTTATCTACCTCATAAACTCCTCCGTCATAAGCTGCAATCCAAATATGTCCCGTTACGGAATGTTGCATCATAGACATAACCGTAGAAATACCACGATAACGGTCGAATTCAGGCATTTGAGTATAATAAGTAAATTTCCCGGTTTGACGATTCTTCACCCCTAATCCATAAGTTCCTATTCCCAGCCAAAGTAATCCTTCATCATCCAGCAAAATACTGCGAACCGAAGTAGTCTTCAGCATCCGTTTGACTTCCAACAACTGATCCCAATAGAAATCAGCTTTTCGAGTACTCACTTTGTTTACACCTCCACCAATCATACCTACCCACATCAGTCCCTGACGATCACGCAAAAGGGAAGCCACTTCGTCACTGGCTATAGAACTATCCGATTCACTGGGATAATAATTACTGAAAGTCTCAGCACCCGTGTAATTCCCTGTCAACGGAAGTACACTGAGTCCTTTACGGGTTCCTACCCATAAAGAATGAGTATTAAGATCTTCGGATAACGCATAGATAATATCATCCGAGATACCGGCAAGGTTCTTTTCATCATACCGATAAGTAATCCAAGTGGTCTTATCCGGCTGGTAGGCATCTTTCAACAAAACCAAACCGCCACGCCAAGTACCTACCCAAATATTCTTCTGACTGTCCTGAAATACATAATGAGCAGAGTTTTGTTCATTCAACCGCGGGTATCTGAAATATTTCCCAGTTTTCTTCTCATAACGATACAACCCTGCATCCCATGTTCCAATCCAAATATCTCCCCGGTCATCTTCAAACAGAGATTTGATGGCAGTCCTGGGCATCACATTCCCTGTATTTTCGCCACCATGGCATAAGAAATCATCTTTATCTTCCTGATACTCATACACTCCCCAATCTGTTGCAAACAGAATACGTTCATCACTGGTTATCAGGACTTGAGGGATACTATTACCATTCATCTCCGGATGATCTATTTTCCGTATCGCACCCGTTTTCTTGTCCAAAACATTCAGACCACTGTAAGTACCAATCCAAAGACGGTGTTTTGCATCCTCTGCCACACAGAAAACATTATTATTGGTCAGCAAATCAGTGCGAAAAAGATTGGATTTATAAGTAGTAAGAGAATAACCATCATATTGGAAAAGTCCATTACGGGTAGATATCCAGATATATCCGTCGCGATCCTGATAGACAGATTGCACATCTTTACTGGGCAAACTGTTCAATATGGATGAAGACTTAAACACCAGAGTGTTTGGCTTAGGTGTTGCGATGGCCTGACATACCAAAGGGAAAAATATTCCAAAGCAAAACACAAAACTCCAGATTTTTTCTTTCATTGTAAACATTACCTTCATGGTTAACTTGGTTTAGAATATAATTAATAAAGTCCGACAAATATACGTAAATATATCTAAAAGTATCTTATCCATTGGTAATATTATATTTCAATAATTCTATATCGGGACGTACCCGGGATGTACTTGCTCCGTACCAAGTCCGTAGTTTCTCCGTCCAGAGGTACTTCTGACCGAAGAACGTACGGAGCAAGTACGGTCCAGATACGATTCGGATAAGGAGCTGATAAGCCCCAAAAGACAATATTGATCTAAATTTCACCCTTTTTGGCACTAAAGTAGCCGTTTACATTGCAGAGAATACCTTTTCTTTGCAGAGAAAAATAAATAAGAATATTCTTACCATGTAATACACACGCAATGATGAAAATTGTATTCTCAAAAATGACCGGAGGATTATTACTATTTACTTTATTAGTTTCATTAAAAGTAAATGCCTCCCTGCCACAGGCTAAAAATGATTCCGTATTTCATTTAGTACAACCGGACTACAAGTTGAGTCCTCTCACCGGTATGACTCGCCAACATTGGCTTGATGCTGCAACCTATTTACTGGACGGAGCATTCAGCTACATCCACACACCGGACGATCCGATGCATTTCCCGAAACAGCCGGGAAAGAGTTATCCAACAGATGGAAAACCTAATAAAACGGAGAATTTGGAGGGACTTTGCCGCACTATGTTCGTAGCAATTCCGCTACTAAAAGAAAATCCGGATCTGGTACTGAATGGAATCAAAGTCGGAGATTATTACCGGCAACAGTTGCGCAACATGAGTGATCCGTCTAAGCCCGGATATATTCAACATCTCAAAGGTGGGCCAAGCCAGACGCTTGTAGAATTCGGAGCACTCGCCCTGTCACTTACTGTAATGCCTGAAATTATTTGGGAACCATTGACACAAAAGGAGAAAGATGATCTTGCCGCATTGATGCTTAGTTATGGCAACGGGCCTACAATCGGTTCTAACTGGCGTTTTTTTAATATATTCGTCATGTCTTTCTTCAAAGATCAGGGTTATGAGGTCAAAGACGGTTATATGGATGAATTGCTGCAAAAATCACTGGCACAATATCGTGGATATGGATGGTATAATGATAGTCCGGCCTATGATTATTATAGTATGTGGGCTTTTCAGATGTATGGTATGATTTGGGCGCATTACTACGGTGAGAAGTTCAATCCGGAAGCCCGACGACAGTTTGTCAGCAACTTCCGTGACCTGGTCCCTAATTATCCCTACATGTTTGCCGAAGATGGAAAAATGAATATGTATGGACGCAGTATTACGTACCGTATAGCTGCCGCTGTACCCTTCCCGCTGATGGGGTGGCTCAATGATCCGTCTATCAACTATGGCTGGATGCGCCGCATTGCCTCTTCCACCTTGCTCCAATTCCTTGAAAATCCTGCATTAATGGAAGACCGGGTACCAACACTGGGATTTTATGGGGCTTTTGAGCCTGCCGTACAGATTTATAGCTGCCGTGGCAGCGTTTACTGGATGGGAAAAGCGTTCCTTGGATTATTATTACCTGCCGATAATCCGTTCTGGACGGCTATCGAGAATAACGGAGCTTGGGAAAAAGAACTTCAATCCGGCAAAGTATACAATAAGTTCATGGAAGGTTCCAACACTTTAGTGACCAACTATCCCAATAGCGGTACTTCGGAAATACGTGCATGGTGCCATGAAACAGTTGCCAAAGACTGGCAGAAATTCCGTTCTACCGAAAATTATAATAAACTGTCTTATAACACTGCATTCCCCTGGATGGCAGACAGCCCAGATGGTAAAGTGTCCATGAACTATGCTGTACTGAATGACAAACAAGAATGGGAAGTATTGCGCCTCTATACATTCAAAAAGTTTGAAGACGGAATTTACTACCGGGATGCAGAACTTGAAACAAACCCGGAAATCAAATTCCGTCTGGCAGATATTCCGCTTCCTAACGGTATTCTGCGTGTAGACAAAGTTTCTTTCCCGCTTACGACAGAATTACGTTACGGACACTATTCATTACCGGAATTAGAAAGTCACATTGTTACAAAGGAACAAAAGGCCGGAGGATACACTGCCTACTGCATGGATAATGGTGCCTATCAAACAGCGCTTATCAATCTCCAGGGTTGGTCGGAAGTGGAATTTGTACAGACTGAAGGACTACATCCGGTAAGTAATAAATGTTCTGTAATCAATGCAGCCACAACTCATTCCGGTGATAAAGTCTTTATCACACTACAATTATGGAAAAAGAGTGGCAAGCCATTTACTAAAAAGGAACTGACACCTGTAAAGTCCTTTAAACAGACCGGAGACACTATAACCATTTATTTCTCTGACGGGACGGTAAAGACGGTTTCTCTCCCCTGATATAAGTTTCGGAAGGAATAGTTATCTTTGCCGCCAAAGTAAGAGCTACGAAAGCTCTTCTACAGAAACAATATAATTATGGCAGGCATCTACATACATATCCCCTTCTGCAAGACACGTTGCATTTATTGCGATTTCTATTCCACTACACGTTCGGAATTGAAATCGCAATATATCCGTGCCCTTTGCCGGGAGTTGACGGAACGCAAGGAATATCTGAAAAGGGAAGCTGTTGAAACCATTTATTTCGGTGGAGGTACACCGTCACAGTTATCGGAGGAAGACTTTAAGGAGGTTTTCAAAACGATTGAACAGGTTTACGGAATGAGGGAAGCAACAGAAATAACGCTTGAAGCAAATCCCGATGACCTTACGGAAGAATATATCGGAATGTTGCACACTCTACCGTTCAACCGCATCAGCATGGGAATACAAACTTTTGACGATGCAACACTGCAATTATTGAACAGACGGCACAATGCCACACAAGCTATAGAAGCAGTAAAACGCTGTCGGCAAGCAGGTTTTCAGAATATCAGCATCGATTTAATTTATGGTTTGCCCGGAGAGACTGAACAACGTTGGGCACAGGATTTACAGCAGGCTGTCAGTCTTGATGTAGAGCATATTTCAGCCTACCATCTGATTTACGAAGAAGGTACACCACTTTACAAAATGCTGCAACAGCACTCTGTATCTCAAGTAGATGAGGACAGTAGTCTGAACTTCTTCTCCACATTGATAGACACCCTTTCTGCCGCTGGATACGAACACTACGAAATATCCAATTTCTGCAAACCCGGAATGTACTCCCGACACAATACTTCTTATTGGCAAGGTATCCCTTATCTGGGATGCGGCCCGTCCGCACATTCCTTTGATGGAGACTCACGCGAATGGAACGTAGCCTCACTAAATCAGTATCTTTCATCCATAGAACAAGAGCAACGCCAACACGAAACAGAACAACTGAACACACAAACCCGCTACAATGAATACATCATCACAGGTCTGCGCACAATGTGGGGAATATCCACTGAAGAACTGAAAAAGAAGTTTGGCGACCGACTTTGGAAATATTGTTTGGAACAAGCCAGTTCTTATCTGGGAAATGGAAAATTAGAGTTACATAACGATCGGTTAAAGCTAACCAGAGAGGGTATTTTCATCTCAGACGGTATCATGAGCGACCTCTTGGACATAGAATAATTGTGAATTTCAACTACGCTACAAGAAAGTGAAGTTAGGATGTCAATAAAATGATGGATATTTAATTTGAAACTCTTACCTTTGTCCGCTGATTACATGAAACGACAATATGACAGAACAGGAAGTCAGAAGGTATCTACGGAAAATGAGCGAGCAGGATTCGCAAACTGCTTTCCGGGATTTTTATGATATGACGTATGACCGTCTGTTCCGTATTGCTTATTACTACACTCACCACGAAGAATGGTCGCAAGAGATTGTGCTCGATGTTTTCATGAAACTCTGGGAACACCGTAAGCAATTATTAGAAATTACCAATATCGAAGATTACTGTTTCATACTCGTAAAGAATGCTTCTCTCAACTATATAGAAAAAGAGGAGCGCCGCCCCACCCTATCAACAGAAACCCTACATGAACACTCCGATCAAGCAGTATCACCTGAAGATACTCTGATCAGCGAGGAGCTTTTTTCCCGCTATGTAAAAGCTCTCGACCGGCTACCGGAACGTTGCCGTGAAGTCTTCATCCGCATCCGCGAAGAAAAACAAACCTATGCACAAGTAGCAGAAGAGCTGGGCATCAGTACAAAAACGGTGGATGCGCAATTGCAGAAAGCAACCATTCGATTGAAAGAAATACTGCTCTAATAAGTAACACATTCTTTTTATAGCTCTCTATGCTCCCCAACCTCGTTTGAATGTTTCCCTATATATTCACTGGGTGTCATTCCGTATAATTCTTTGAAAGACCTGGAGAAAAGAGTAATACTGGAAAAGCCAGTCAATGAAGCAACCTCTGTTACACTATAGCGTTTATAAATCAACAAATTAGCTGCTTGTTTCAATCTTACATTACGTATTAAATCACGTGTACTTTGATTGGTCAATTCTTTCAATTTACGATGTAGATGCACACGGCTGATCCCAATTTCTTTAGCTATCATTTCTACCGTAAGTTCCGGATTGCTAATATTTCGGTTGATAATATTCATTACCTTATCTAATAGTTTATTGTCTGTAGATTGCATATCAACCATCTGATTCTTAACCTCTTGTTTCTGGCTCCCACCAAAACAATTACGCAACATCTCCCTCCCTTTCACTATATTTATAACCGTCTTTCTTAGAATATCAATATTGAATGGCTTGATAATATAGGCATCAGCTCCCATATCCAGTCCTTCCATATTATCTTCTTCACGTGTTTTCGCAGTCAGCAATATGACAGGTATATGATTAATATTAACATTTTGTTTAATCTTATGACACAAAGTCAACCCATCCATTTCCTGCATCATAATATCACTGATAACCAGATCAGGAGTTTGCCTTAATACTATGGATAAGGCTTCTCTGCCATTAGTACTCTCCATCATATGAAAATCCGAAGCTAGTTCCCGACAAATATATTTACGGATTTCTTCATCATCATCCACTATCAAAACCTTATATTTGCTTTTTGATTTTAGCTTTACTTCCTCATCCGTACTTATAGTATCAGACAAAATGAGCACTTCCTTAGAAGGAGGTAAAGCAAACTTCTCATTTTCATCTATTTCTTTCGAATTTAGATGCTTATTTCCAAGTGGTAAACGAACAATAAACCTACTACCTTTACCATTTTCATTATTTTCAACCCGTATTGTTCCATGATGCAACTTGACCAATGAATGTACCAAATGCAACCCAATACCAGTGCCTATGTTAGAGTTATTCAGATGATTCCTGATCTGATAAAAACGTTCGAAAATTTGATTCATCTCACTTTCATCAATACCAATGCCTGTGTCCGCCACAACAAACTCAAAATAATGCTGCAATGGAACGGGGGCATCCATATCTTCTCCCGTTCGCAGGTATATATCAATTTGCCCTTGCTCGGGTGTAAACTTGAAAGCGTTTGACAATAAATTCAGAATGATCTTATCAAAGTTCTTAGGATCTACCCATACATTAAGCCTTTCCTGCTGTACATGAAAATTGAGAGAGATATGTTTTGCATTAACCTGATATTCAAAAGTAGATTGAAGGTCTCTGATAAACTCTACAATCTCTATCTCTTGAAATTTCAGAAGCATTTGTCCTTTATCGATCTTCCGGATATCCATCAATTGGTTAACCAGATCAAGAATACGTTTCGAATTTCGGAACATGATACTATAAGACCTCTGCCGATCAGCATCGCTATCTGTCATCATTAGCTTCTGTAGTGGACTGATTATAAGAGACATCGGTGTGCGTATTTCATGAGATATATTGATGAAGAATTGGAGCTTTGCCTCATTAATCTCCTCTGCACGAGCATGTTCAATCATTTGTTGACGGATCTGATAGCGATTACGAATCTGCATAAGAATCAGATAAATGGCTAATGCCAATAAAATGACATAACATAATTTTGCCCAATTCGATGCATACCATGCCGGAGATATCAGGATTGTAATCTCTTTAATATTCGAAAGCATATTATGATCCCCGGCCCGTACTCTAAGATTATAAGTACCAGGAGGAAGATCGTTGAATGAAATACGATTTATATCATTACGCAGCACCACCCAGTCACTATAATTCATGGAATACATATATATAAGCCGTTCGGGACTATTCAATTCCATAGTGGCAAATTCGATGCTGAATGCATTGTCCTTATGAGCCAAATGAAACTTTTGCGCTTCAAATACCGGCCGATCAATAATTTCATATCTACCTGATTTCATCCCTTTTCTCACGGGAGTATTATGAATATAGAAATCAGTAATACGAATATTCCATTTTTTTGCAGGATCAGTAATTTCTTGCGGATTAAAGTAAGTAACTCCATTCACTCCTCCAAACCAGAGAGTACCATCAGCATCTTTGAATGAGGCATTTTTACTGAACTCATTACCTTGTAATCCATCACTTACATAATAGTTAATAAATTTATGATTATGCTTATTGAATTGAGAAATACCGGCATCCGTACTAATCCATAAGAAACCTTGATTATCTTCTTGAACAGCATACACTACATCACTGGGAAGCCCGTCTTGTGCAGTGTAAAGCGTCAGTTTATCGGTTTGTGGAGAATAGTTATATATTCCTTCTGATGTACCCGCCCAGATCACTCCTTCCTTATCCTGATGCAAGCAATGTACTATGACTTTAGGTGATATATAGGAAATATTAAATGGACTTGTATTCAAATCAACACATATCAGCCCATCATAACCTCCGATATAAAGTTTATTGTCTTTGGAATATAATACGCTACTTAACCACAAGTAAGAATCGGGAGGAGTAACCTGTTCTGTTTTTCCACTCTTCAAATCGTGGCATAACAACCCTGCCCCCATTGTAGCTATCCATAATCGTTTCCTATTATCCTCGGCAAATGCATATACACGTTGTACATGTTTACCATTAGCATCAACCAGATTATCAAGATATGTACATCGGCCTGTATTACGGTCTATTTTCCCCATGCCGTTGGTAAAAGAACCGAACCAAAGATTGTGCTCCGAATCTTCATACAACGTAATGATGATGGCAGGAACAGAGCTCGAAGTGTTTTCATGTACAAAATGTTCTTTTTGCTCTAATTCGGGAGTGATTACATAAATACCGTCATTGTCAGTACTTACCCATAAATCATTATTATGATCACGAAGCAGGCTGGTAACACAATATGATCCTATTATATTACTATTCACATCTTTAGATCCTATATACTTAAACCCATTTTGCACTGTGGGAATCATCACCACTCCTTTTTGATAAATAGCAAGCCAGAAGTTGCCTGCATAGTCTTTAAGAAGAGAGTGTACCTTAGCGTTTGTAACATCAAAACAACTATTGCTGAATTGAGCATCTGTAATCTCGTTGGTTCTACTATTATAGACTTTAACTCCTTCTCCATCTGTTCCCAAATAGAGTATATCCTGAGAACTCTGATATATTGTTTTGATAAACAGATTATATTGTCCTTTATAAGGTATGGGAATAAAACTATCATGAGTGCGGTCATACCTAAAAAGTCCATTGCCCATACTTATCGCATATATATTACCTTTATAATCTTCACATACATCAATTATTGGAGTTCCTTTTTTTTGTATCAAATATTGTTTTCCCTTTCCAGCAGGAGTCAAACGATAAATACCATTTTCACCCGCAGTCATCCATATCTCTCCTGTAGTAGTTTCTATAACAGCCCCGGTCATGGAAGTCGGAATATCCAGCAATAATGGCTTTACAATCAGTTCATCATCTTCAATAAAGAGTTGACAGAGTTCATTGCCGGACACCCAGATATCTCCATTTTTTCGTTGCAGAAGAGCGGATATATTACTATTAAAGACTTCTCCATTTTCGCGTCGGGCGGGGAGAGTGAAGCTATCACGGGCTGCATCATATATTTGTAACCCGTTACATGTTCCGACAAAAAGCCGTCCTTTGGCATCCTCAAATAAAGTTCGTACGTAATTATGAGACAAAGAATGGGGATCATTGGAATCATGTTTGTATATAGTTACTTTCGCTCCATCATATCGATTAAGGCCGTTTTCTGTGGCAATCCAAATAAATCCGTTTCTATCTTGATATAGTTTATTGATTAAGCTGTTTGAGAGTTCCCCATCTGTGGTAAAAACTTTGCCAGATTGTCCATAACCAACTATGGATATCCACAGGCACAAAATACAGAGTATATTTTTGATCTTCATAGTAGTGCAATAAGATTTGCAAAGATAATAAATATCACCTAAAATTTATATTTACCAAATGTAAAAATAGAATAAGACAACTCTGGCTGCCACTTTACCCACAATACAAATTTATAAAATTCGGGACAGACCTTTAGCCTGCCCCGAACTGATAAAAATACCTATTGAAAACAATTCCAATTCTATAAACTACCTTAGTTCATATTCATTCACAAGAATCAGTTCATATCATTACCTTTCAGATTGGAATTATTACTCAGTTCTTCTTCAGGGAAGGGATAATACATAGCCTTTTCACTCCACCCCAATGCCTTCAATGAGTCAAGCCATTTAGAATCAGCCAGCCCCCAACGAAGAAGATCAAAATAACGGAGATATTCACCACAGAGTTCTACAAAACGTTCATGAACAATGATGTTTTTAATCGTATTCATCGGAACGCCGTTGATAACTTTATCGCTGGCCAACAGTTCATCTACATTAGGAATATATCCCGGTTCATGCTGATACCACAGATGTGGCTGTTCAGAAGGAACAATCTTATTAGCACGGTCGCGAACCTGCTGAATATAATACTTCGGTCCTGTAGGATCAGTTATTGACTTATTATCATTGCCTGCTTCGCTCAGACATTCAGCATACATCAACAGTACATCCGAATAGCGCATCAGGCGGGTATTAATTTCATTATCAGCATCAGCAATCTGATAATCCGGACATTCTTTACGGGTCCCGTACAGGTGTTTATCCGAAGATAGGTGTGCATACATATAATCCCAATCGGCCACAGTACCATCAAGCTGAGTGTAATAAGCACCCCCCGGACACCACATCGTCATAAATTTACGCGGGTCACCCTCTTCAAATTCATCATATGTACGTTGGTTTGGAGCAAGATTCCACCAAGAGCCACCGGTTCCGTCAGGCACACCAATTTCCTGCCATCTCCAGGAATCAGACTTGTCGCCTCCCAGCCAATCAGGGCCATTGAACATCTGTATCTCAAACACAGACTCTATATTATTCTCATAGTCTGTACCCCACATAGAGTTCTCACGATAATTATCCACCAGTTTATATTCCCCGCTGTCTATTACCTTTTTCAACTCAGCTTCCGCTTTTCCAAATTCCGCAGCCTGTCCGCGTTCCAGAATGGGGCGATACAAATAGGCTTTTGCCAAGTAAGCTTGTGCAGTTCCCTTAGTAGCACGCCCTTTATTGGCAGCATCGGCATAAAGCGTACTTCTCAATGGCAGTAATTCGGCTGCCTTTGCAAAATCAGCAATAATCAATGCATAAATCTGTCCTTTTTCCGCATTGCCTGGATAATACTCTGATGCATCGGATACAGGATGATCCCAATAAGGAACCGTTTCGCCAAATAACTGAACCAAATGCATATAATGTAAAGCTCTTAAAAAATAAGCTTCACCTAACAGGCGATCTTTTTTGGCCTCATCCATCGTTCCTTCAAAGTGTGTAATTTTCTCAATAGCTATGTTAGAAGCAAATACGCCATTAAAAAGATCTTGCCAGGAGCTTTTCAGCAGTCCTTCATTAGCCGGAGTTGAGTAAGTATCCTGATACAGGTTAGGCCACTTGAATGTTTTATCAAAATCATCACCAGGAGCCAATAAATTGTAATACAAAGCTCGTGCATAGCCACCTTGATTCTGTCCTATCAAAGCTTCATAAGCCGGGATAATGGATGCTTCAAGTTGAGCTTCGGTAGTATAATAAGTGTCTACTGAAAGCTGTTCCGGATTGTTCAAATCCATGTTGGGCACGCAGCTGCTTACAATGGAGACAGCAGACAGTGCAACGCAAGTACGTAATGTATTTTTAAGTGAAGTCATATCTTTCTATTATTTAAAAAGTCAATTGTAAACCCATGTAAAACTCACGCGTATTAGGGAAAGTCGGATCCCAGAGAGACATACCATCAACACCTCTTGTCAGATTTTTGCCGCTGTATCTATCCTGATCACCTACTTCCGGGTCATATCCCTTATATGAGGTGATAGTAAGCAGATTCTTAGCACCTACGTAAAGTCTCAGATGCTCAATGCCAAATCGACTCAGAAAAACCTTCGGAAAAGTATAACCCAATGTCAAGGCTTTCAAACGAAGATATGAACCGTCTTCTACATAACGATCAGAAAGTTTACGATTCTGATTGGGATCACCGATCACTGCACGAGGAATATCCGTATCCGTATTCTTCGGGTAGAATGTCGTAACACCTGAAATAGGATTGACGAAAGTGAGATCTTCTGCCCGGTAACGGTTCAGAACTTCTTTGGTGTTATTATAATAATGGTGCATACCTTCATTGTCTACACGACTATAGTTAAAGATGTCATTACCTTGTGACCCTTGCCAAATCATGGAGAAATCAACATCACCAAACCCTGTCTTATATCTTGCATCCAAACTTAATCCGTAAGTAAAATCAGGAATAGGATTACCGATGTAGTCCTTGTCTTCATCAGTCAACTCACCATCTTTATCCAAATCCTTAAAACGGACATCTCCCAACTGCGCATTCGGAGCAAACTTCTTATCCTCATCCAACTGTGCCTGAGTTCTATACAATCCATCTGTTACATATCCCCAGAATTGCCCGATAGACTTTCCTACAGCCGTCTTCGTCACACTGTTGGCAGCAAAAATAGCATTGTTAGTCCCCAAGTCAAGCACTTTGTTTTTAACGGTAGACAGATTTCCCGTAACCGAATAATCAAAATCTCCGATATGATCACGGTAAGTGAGAGCAAATTCCCACCCCTTGTTTTCAATGCTACCGGCATTCAACGTCGGGAAATTACCCATATATCCGGCAGAGAAAGAAATAGGAACCTGAATCAACATATCCTTTGTTTTCTTATAATAATAATCTACTGTAAACAACAGACGGCTATCCAGAACAGACAAATCGAGTCCCAGGTCAGTAGAATATTGCGTTTCCCATTTTACGTCCGGATTTGCAGGTGTAGTAGGCAATGCTCCCGTCACCTTGCTATCATTCAAATAATACCACATCTGAGCGAAATTCACTGTACTTTGATATTGATAAGGACTAATATTGGAATTACCCAACATACCCCAGCTACCACGCAGTTTCAGATCACTGATCCAAGTCAGGTTCTTCATAAATTTCTCTTGACTGATGCGCCATGCAGCAGAGAAAGAAGGGAAGTTACCATAACGATTATTTTTGCTAAAGTTAGAAGAACCATCACGACGGAAATTGAAAGTCAGCATATATTTACTATCATAGCTATAGTTTACACGACCCAACAAAGAGAACATAGACGAACGGCTAACGGAAGAGCCAACCACTTTCGACGCATCATCTTGCGTGGAACCCAGAATCAGAATATCAGGACTGGGCATAGCACGTGCCCCACCATTGTGTCCAAGACCTTTTGTCTCTTCTGAAGTGACACCAATCAAAGCGTTGATGCTATGTTTACCAAAAGTTTTATCATACGACAAAGTGTTTTCATATAAGAAACGATTAGTCTTCGTACTGGACATTTTGTACTCGTCCGGTGTATGGTTTTCATAGCCAATAGAATAATCAGCAATATAATTCTGTACCATATAGCGATACATATCCACTCCCATATTGAACTTGTACTTCAGCCCCGGGATGATTTCGTAAGTAGCCCAGATATTACCATTGATAGTTGTACCTTCACCCTTATTCCAGTTCATATAAGATTCTGCCACCGGATTTCCGCAGTCTGTACCATTACCGGCACCAGCAAAACCTGTAGGATGACTATCGTCATAAATAGGCAATGTAGAAGACCACTTTTGAGCACCCAATATTTTACAATCGCTCCAATCGTGCAAGTTACGGTTGATCGTTACCGTTTCTCCCAACTTCAGCTTTCCCTTTGTAAAATCAGAGATGAACTGTATACCGTAATTCTTGTAATCTTCACGAATGAACACCGGCTGGTCTGTAGAGTAAGTGGTATTGATACGAAAATTAGCCTTATCCGACCCACCGCTAACAGCAAGATTATGCTTCTGATAAAAAGCCGTACGCTTTAAAATATCCATCATATTGTAGCCTTCACCAATCGCGGCCGGATCAGAGAGAGCCGTCAGATAGTCAGTACGGTTAGGATCGGCATTATACATTTCTTCATTAATAAGCTCAGCTAACTCCTGCCCGTTCAACATCTCTACATCGTGTGAAAGTCCTTTCCAACCCACATAACCATCATAATCTACCTTCACATCACCGCTGGAACCCCGTTTGGTCGTAATCATAATCACACCATTAGCACCACGGGCACCATAAATGGCACAGGATGCAGCATCTTTTAAAACCTGAATACTGGCAATATTACTTTCATCGGGTACAACTCCTCCAATCATACCGTCTACTACATAAAGCGGATCAGTGTTATTAATAGAACCCACACCACGAATACGAACCCTACCATTCGTAACTTGTACACCGGCCACAGAACTCTGGAGTCCGGCAGACAAACCTCCCGGCACTTTGCTCAGTTCTTTGGTATCCAATACAGCAATAGACGATGACAGGTCCGCTTTCTTCTGAGTACCATACCCGATAACAACCACATCATCCAGCATTTGTGTATCTTCTTTCAGCAATACATTAACAGAAGTATTACCACTCAAAGCAATTTCTTGCGTAACATATCCAACAAACGAAATCACCAATGTAGAATTGGCATCTGCCGAAAGAGTAAAATTACCATCAAAATCAGTAATTGTACCATTCGTCGTTCCTTTTACTACAACAGATGCACCGATAACCGGTTCATTGTCAGTAGTAGACGTGACTTTACCACTAATACTCTTACTTTGCCCCCATGCGGTAGACACACAAAGAAAGAGAAGCAACATAAACAATAATTTTGTTTTCATACACTTTTCATTTAAGATTAAATACATATATAATTTTACTGTATACAACATAATATAAATCAGAGAAAAACATCCTTCAGCCTTCTTTATATATAACCGGGAGTATTTTTCATCACTTTCTCCAGAACTACAAGCAGGCAAAACAATATTGAAACTACAATTCTCATTTTCGGACATTTTTCTTTTCATTTTCAGCTAACAACTTATGTTTTCACATAGTATTAAATCAATTATTATATCATGATTCTTTGCTGCAAATATAGAAAATAGACTTTTATTGAATCTCACTTTATTGTAACACAAGCTTTATCATTCGTTACATCCTTTTTCAAGCATTTCCCAAGCATTCAACGCCACGTTACCATTAGCAGCACAACATACTATAAAACAAATATTTAGCCTCAATAAAATGTAACACAAATCTTCATTTTTAATATCCATTATTCCTTTTTTTGATCTCATTTCATCATCTAAAAAACACTTATTCCATCTCCCCGAAACTCCCCGAAAATACATGTAACGGACAGAAAAATTTATGTAATAAAACAATCTTCCACCTGATTAATTAACACTTTTTATTTCTATCGCCATAGGGAATTTCTTTTTTGCTCCTGTCTTTACTCATGAACTATATAAACTAAACTAAATTAAAACGACATGAAAAGATTTTGCAAACAAATGGCAGGAACCGCAGGGCTTCTCTTTATCCTTGCCGCATGCAGTAACAACAGTTCCAGTTATCCCGAAGAGTATGTAGGTTTTGAGAAAGCCACCAAAAACTATTCGTTCGACAAAAACAAAGACACAGAAGAGTTCGACGTAAAGATTATTGCCGCTGAAAAGAAAAATGAGGATAGGGAAGTTCTCATTAATGGCATAAACATGCCGGGTAAAGCAGCTATTTTCAGTATTGAGAACAAGACGGTCATTATCCCTGCCAAGAAGAAATCAGCCAATCTACGAGTGAAGATCTATCCGAAGAGAGTGACAGACAAAGCTGAATTCCGCATCGTCTGTACCCCGAAGGATAAAGAAGGCAAAAAGACACAGATCACTATCCATCTAAGTCCCCAATAATGGGAACTACAACTCCATTCTGTTTCATCCTATCACTAGCTTTTTCTCACGTGAGCTTGGTACATAAATGCCTTAAGGCCGTATGAAAACTAAGCTTTGCTTTATTGTTTTTGTCCTTTTGCCCGTAACAAAACTTCGTCCCACAGTTGCGGGCTCTACGTTTTCCAATTGAGGGCTGTCGGTCCCACAACTGCGGGCTACACAGCCCTCAACTGAAAAACGAGGTTTTACTTATAGCATAATGACATTAACATTAAGGCTTTAGGAGAAAAAGGAAGGAGCATATCAAGTTTCTCCTCTATCATTCAGCTTTCTATATAATGGGATTATGAAGCCTGACTCCTCAATTCTTACGAAGTGATAACTTCTGCGATGAAAATTCAGTTTAAAAGGAGATATTTGCATGAATACAGGCAAAGTTTGTATAATACATATTAAGGACTTGTGAATTAGTGAATTACAAACATAAAAACGCTCTTTTTTTCTATTTTTCGGTGTAGGATGCAACTTTCCTACACCTTCCTACACCACTTCCCACGCCACCTATCTATTTGATAACCAGATAAAAATGATAGCGGGTGTAGGATGTAGGAAAAAAAAGTAATTTCGGCATAGGGAGTTTTTCCGTTTTACCTGTCTTTATAGAAAAGAAGAAGAACATGGAACAAGAATTTGAAAGAATACTCGATAAACTCGCAACCTCCACCCGTTCGCCGAGAGGAAGATTCTCGAAAGCCAATAGCTGGATACTTCTTGAGAAACGGTTGCCGCATCTGCAACGCCGCATCCTTTCATTGCACACAATGGCTGGTGCAGCCGCTGTCGCCGTGCTTTGTGTACTGGGCTGGTGGGCATATTATATGTTCGCCCCGGTACCATTGCAAACCGTATCCACATTGGCAGAAACACGTACCGTAACACTGCCCGACCAAACAGAAATTGTACTGAACCGCTATTCTTCTCTGACTTATCCCGAACGTTTCAGAGGAAAAGACCGGAAAGTACAGTTACAAGGAGAAGCTTATTTCGAAGTCAGCAAAGATGCAGCACATCCTTTCAAAGTAGAAGCCGGAGCAATTATAGTACAGGTTTTAGGTACACATTTCAATGTCGAAGCCTATCCCGAAGATACACAAGTGAAAACAACCTTGTTGGAAGGTTCCGTTTCTGTCAGCCTCATCGGTAAAGCAGAAGAAAGCCTGATACTTTCACCCAATGAAAGCGCTATATATAATAAGGATAAGAAAAGTCTGACTCTACATACCGAAAATAATGCATCCGAAGAGATTATCTGGAGAAACGGAACACTGCTTTTCAAAAGCATTCCTTTACAAGAGATTGTCCGACAACTTTCTAATGCTTTCCACACAGACATTCGTATTGAAGACGCTGACTTACAGAACTATCGCATGACGGGTACTTTCTCTGATGGCGAAACGCTGGAAGAAATTCTTTCGCTGCTTTGCCGCAATCAAAAGTTTGAATACACAAAAACTAATGACATAATAACAATCACACAAAAATTAAACTAGAATGAAATCCTCTATCTGTTCACCCCGCACCATCAGGAAATTTTTCCTGGTGGGAGCGGTTCTCCTATCAACCTGTACACTACAAAGTACGATTGTATTTGCCACCTGCGTTCTACAGAAGACCAATCCTTCACAAACGCGTTTCAGCATCAAACTGCAAAATGCGACACTGGAGGAGTTTGTGAAACAAGTGGAACAAAAAACCGGGTACAGTTTCATATACGGAGAAGAAGTACGTCTGAATGGACGCATCACACTGGCCGTCCGAGACCTTACTATTAACGAAATTCTCCGGAAAGCTTTTGAAAACCAACCGATAGGTTTCGAAATCTCCGGAAAACATATTTTGCTAAACAAGCGGCCCGTGCCGCAGAAAACCGTAAGCCGTCGGTTCACTATCAGCGGATACGTGACAGACGGGGCGTCTTCCGAGACGCTGATTGGTGCCAATATCCTCGATAGTCGTCAGCGTGTGGGCACTGCCACCAATCCTTTCGGTTTCTATACTCTTACTTTGCCGGAAGGAGATGCGGAATTGATTTTTTCGTATTTAGGGTACGAAACCCGGCACAGTTCGTTCCCGCTAAACAAAGACACCGTGCTTAATATCCGCTTGGACAGCAATAATGAACTGGCGGAAGTGATTGTCCTTTCGGACAAGAAAGAAGCCGGCATCCAAGCCACCGCCATGGGAGCGTATGAAATTCCGATGGCACAAATTCAACATACTCCAGCCGTACTTGGAGAAGCTGATATATTGAAAACCATTCAGTTAATGCCAGGTGTACAAGCTGGAACGGAAGGCTTTTCCGGTTTATATGTACGCGGAGGAGGACCGGACCAGAACCTGATATTGCTAGACGGTATTCCGGTATATAATGCAGATCATCTTCTGGGGGTGTTCTCCGTATTTACTCCCGAAGCTATAAAAAACACTACACTCTACAAGAGTTCCTTTCCCGCCCGTTACGGCGGTCGGCTTTCCTCTATTGTCGATATACGCACCAACGACGGAGATATGCACCATTACCACGGTGCACTCAGTGTAGGTACACTTACCGACAAACTGCATTTTGAAGGACCTATCTGGAAAGGACACACTTCTTTCAGTCTTAGTGCACGTGCCACGCACACCGCCTTCTTCAAAAACCTCATAGTGGATAAAGATGATTATTACGCTGATAAATACAACTACTACTTTTACGACATCAATGCCAAGGTGAACCATAAATTCAATGACCGCAGCCGCCTCTTCATCGGTTTCTATAAAGGAAAGGACCACTACCACTTTGACACCACCGACAGCAACAACTACTATCAGAACAACGACGACACTAAAGTCTATTATAAAGATGACAGCCACCTGAACTGGGGAAACACGATAGCCTATGGCCGCTGGAATTATGTATTCAATAGTAAGTTGTTCTGCAACACCACTATTTCCTACAATAACTATCTGATGAAATTGAATCAGGATGTGGAAGATACACGCACCTACCGGGGGCAAATATTAGATCGCTATAGCTATTTATCCCAATTCCGTTCGGGCATCAGTGACTGGAGTGCGCGCATGGACTTCGATTTTACACCCGCTCCGGAACATCACATCAAGTTTGGAGCAGAATATATCCACCATACTTTCCGCCCGGGCATCTCCACTTCCAAGACTCAGGAAGTGGAAAACGGGGAGCAACAGGAAGAAACAATTTATGCCGCCAGCAATAATCATGTACTACGAGGACAAGAGGTATCACTCTATGCTGAAGATAATTTCAACCTGAACAGCCATCTCAGCCTAAATGCCGGTATAAGGGCATCTCTGTTCTCTACACAAGGAAAGAACTACTGTTCGATTCAACCACGCCTCTCTACACGCTACAACTTCGGACAGGGATTCTCCGCCAAGGCATCCTATACATGCATGGCACAATATGTACACTTGCTTTCATCCACTCCCTTCTCTATGCCCACGGATCTTTGGGTACCAATTACCAAAAACATACGCCCCATGTATGCCAATCAATACTCTCTTGGAGGCTATTATACCGGTCTGGCTGGCTGGGAGTTCTCTATAGAGGGATATTATAAGCAGATGCGTCACATACTGGAATATCAGGATGGCGTTTCCTTTTTCGGCACTTCCACTAATTGGGAGGAAAAGGTAGAAATGGGTGAAGGACGTTCCTTTGGCCTGGAAATGATGGTACAAAAGACTTTGGGAAAGACTACCGGTTGGCTGGCATATACGTTGGCAAAGACCGATCACCGTTTCAAAGATGGTGCCATCAGCCAGGGTAAATGGTTTCCTTATAAATATGACCGCCGCCACACCATCAGTCTGTGTTTGAATCATAAATTCAGTGAACGTATCGATGTCGGAGCTTCGTGGATATTCAATACCGGGGGATGCATCACAGTACCTGAACGGGAGACCATTATCATCCGTCCCGAAGGCAATATAGAATCTGCTCCTTATATTTCCCGGCGCAACAACTACCGCCTGCCAGCCAGTCATCGCCTAAACCTGGGTATCAACTTCAACAAGAAAACCAAGCATGGCATGCGTACTTGGAACATCAGCCTTTATAATGCCTACAATGCTATGAACCCCAACCTGGTTTACAGCAAATGGGAACAAGGTTACAATCTGATTTACAATGACTTTTACAACAGCATATATCAAGGAAACGGTAATCAATACAACTCAGAGAAAAAGTCGAAGACTGTTATCAAGAAACTGACGATATTACCCTGCATACCCTCTGTGACTTATACCTATAAATTTTAAAAGCCATACCAGATTATGAAAACAAGAATTAAATTACACCTTATTATATATATAGCTTTCGCCGGGCTCTTTATGGCTTGTGAAAATGAAATCCCATATAATCCCGGACAACAAAATCCACAGCTTATCATGAATGCCCTGCTCAATGCCGGACAAACAGAGAATCTCGTTTACCTGCATCTTAGTGAAGGAAACAGCATCGGCCGCATCAATGAAGCAACGCTTTCCCTCTACGTAAACAATAAGCAGGTTGAATCCCCTCAAGCCATATCTCCCGAAGAATACTATGGAAATATGCAAAATCAGCTTGACAAGGGGCAATATGAAGCATTACTAAAAAGTATGCGCTTCAAAATATTCCGTCTCACCGCCCGCTTACAACCCGGAGATAACATTCGCCTGGAAGCCACAGCGGAAGGCGGAAAGTATCATGTCAGTTCGCAAGTAACTGTTCCCCGTCCCCTACAAAGCCTGCAAGTGGACACCTGTACCGCCCTCATCCGCCAATGGGGTAGCATGAGAGCCCATCGTCAATACCGCATCACCTTAGAGGATCTCCCTAACGAAAAGAACTATTACCGTCTGGAGATAGTGAATAACAAAGACTTCCGCTGCGTTATCTACACGCCCAACGAAGACGAGAACGGAGACTATATAAAGGATGAAAATGGAGATTACATTTACACCATAACGAAAGACACAGTTGTCAACTATAGATATACCGAACTTATCAACCGTGAAGACGTGATCCTGACCGACGGACATGTCACCAGCTCGGATGATGATGAAAATGCAATGTTTCCCACCAACATTGAAAACAAATACAGTATCTTCACAGATAATCGTTTCACCAATTCATCTGCCACGCTGAAAGTTTACACCCCACTTTACGATGACAACTATGATATTCTCCAATCACTGAATTATACTCGTTGCTACCTGAAACAAAATATCACCGTGCGCGTGCTCAGTTTGCCTGAAACATATTATCGCTACCTGAAAGCTTTAAACTGCATGGATGACGAAGATTATGACGAAGCCCTGATGGAACCTATCAGCCTGCCCAGCAATGTAGAAGGCGGATTGGGCTTTGTAGGTATTTCATCTGAAATTCAATACACCATAGATATGCCGGATAAAAAATGGGGATGGTGGTAAAATCCGGATAAATACTATCATTATGATCACCCGTGTTCGATAACTATATTACATTCATATTACAAATAAGGTCTTAAACAAGCAAAATAATACCATATAATTGATCTATATCAAGAAATGCTCCCTTAAACAGCACTTTCCTTCTTCTTTGCTTTTATGTTATAAAACATATTTCTATATTTGCATAGGTAAAAAGAAAAAGCTAAGCGCTTAGAGCTGTTTTCAATAGGTATTAGATTTTTAGAGTTAGAATTGTTTTTAGGTATAACAAATTAAAAGTAGGTATTATGAAACGTTTAGGATTAACATTAATAACAGCAGTCTGTCTGACTGCTACGACATTTGCAGCAGGAAATCAACCTACAACTGCAAAATGGGATGGTAACATCAACGTAACCAAGTTGAGTAAATATTTAAAATTGTCGGCTGGCCAGCATGAAGAAGTAGCAAACATCTGCGAATACTTCTCTACACAGATGGGACGTGCCACAACTGCAAAGAAGGACCAGGAAAAGAAACTCCACAATGCAGTGTACGGAAACTTGAAGTTGATGAAGAAAACGCTTACTGACAAGCAATACGCTGATTATGCGAAAGTATTGAATGTCACTTTGCAGAATAAAGGTATCGAAGTGAAATAATAAGAGAGGGCACTGAACATCACGTTTTGTGCCCTCTTTCCTTTATCAACACTATTCAAGTGTCGACTCCCTAACCAATATATATATTTCATTTACAAACAATATCTGTCTTGTAGCTCCTTTTTATATTTCTTAGAGACCAGCAGCTCATCTACATTCTCAAATGGCGGATACAACACACATTTACCATCCTTGATAATCATCAGATAATCAATATTGATTATGAAAGACTGATGAATCTGCACAAAACAAGGAGCATATCTCACTATCTGATCGGCCGTGGTACTCTTCTTCAGAGGTAACGGCGTTTGTCCACTCAACACCGCCTCCCACTGTTTCCGTTCAGAGCAATACCGGAAATATCCAATTTCGGCAGGCCGTAATGCCCGCATGTCATTTGTCGGAGTAAACACCATAAATGTCTGACTAGTGTTTGCTAATGCCGCAGGAAAAAATGCAGCTTTCCGTTCTAATTCTATTCTTTCCATAAATCGGGAAATAATAAGTTCCAGATCTTTGTCCTCAAAAGGTTTCAACAAATAATCAAAAGCAGATTGACGAATGGCTGACATCATGTATTTATCGTATGCAGTATAAAAAACGACTTTCATGCCCCAAGTCAGAGATTCGCGAATACTGTCCAGCAAATCCATCCCCCTCATATCAGGTAGCTCTACATCTAAAAAGAGCAAATCGGGACGCACTTTAGCTATCAGTTTCTTCCCGGATACTCCATTGCGTGCAGTACCTTCTAAATGAAAGTTTTCAAATTTCTGTAACCCGAATACCAGATTATCCAAGGACAACTCATCGTCATCTACTATTGCAACCTTATACCTGTCCATACCTCTCTTGTTTCTGCGAAATTAAAGAACTGAAAGCAATTTAAAAAATCAGAATATGTCATTTTCAGGATATTCGATCAAAACAACGGATATCCAATCAAAATTGAGGATTATTCGAAAATCATTAAACTGAATAATCATAATTCAACGGTAAATGAAAACTTACTTCACATCCGGTCTCGCCATCCGGCAAAGGAATATTGTGTACCGTAGTTTCAATCATTTCCTTATTCTTAGCATTCAAAATCTGAATAGTTTGCATGATTACCTTCATTCCGGTCCCTGTCCCTCTGTTAGCACTGTTCAGTTTGAACCCGCCCCCGTTATCCGTAATCCGGACACAAATATAAGTACCGGAACGATGAACATCAATCCAAAGGCGCCGTTCACCTTCTTTACCCTGAAGAGCGTGCTTGATGGCATTCTCCACCGGTATCTGTATTAACATGGAAGGCAGAAGCAACTGATTGGTGTCTACATCTTCACCAACTTCAATAGTCACCTTAAATTCCGGTCCCAAAGAACGGCGTTGAAGATCAATGTAGGTTTGCACAAAACCTAATTCTTCTTTTAAGGTAACACACATTTGCTCAGCTAATTCCAAATTCCGTCGCATTAGTTTCACCAATGAGGAGAGCTCTTTTTTATTCTCCCCTTCCCGACTGCCCATTTCCTGGTTCAGCACATTAAAAATAAAATGCGGTGACATTCTGTTACGTATATTCTCCAAACGTAAAGAAGATATGGTACGCTGACTTTGCGCGAGCAGAAGAGCCCGTCTTTTCTTTTCATACAGATAGATGAAACAAGCAATAACCAATACCAAAACGCAAACTCCAATCCAGAAGAAACGTCCCTCGTGCAACTTTAACATCTCTACCTTCTGCTGCTCAATCAATATGTTCTTTGCCAACAGTGTAGAGTCCTGTTGATATCTCAATGACATATCGGCTGTACGCATTCTTACATGTTCATTACGGATAGAATCGTCCAGCCGGCTGTTTTCTTTCTGATAAAAGAAAGCATTTTTATAATCTGCCGTCTTCTCGTAAAACTCCTGCAAATACTTATTACGAATATGCAGCATGTCCGGCTCTATATGATTCGGATTGGTAGCCTTACTTAGCAGATTCCTTACGGTTGCCATATCATTTCGCTCCAGAGCCAGACCGATGCGTTGGGTATCAATATAATAAAGCGCTCCTGCCGCCCCTATTTTCCGAAAAAAGGGTTGGCATTCATTAATATATTTAGCCGCTGAGTCAGGTTCATTCATTTGCAGATAGACATCCCCCAGATTCACCATGCACAGGTTTTTCTCAAAGCCCATATCGGGATGAGAAACCGCCAGCGAGAAACCTTTCTTGAAATATTTTAAAGCTTCCGGATAATCCTCACGATAATAATATGAATTACCACGATTATTCAAATAGATATATTTCTCGTAAGGAAGCATTTTATCATAAAACATCCCTGCCAGATTATAGTAATAGTCGCACTGATCAAAGTCATGTAAAGCCATATACACCTGAGCCAGCCCATAATAAACAGGATGACGACGCCCCTCCGATATTCCTAAAGAATCTCCGATTTGCAGTGCTTTACGATACCAAAATGCACTTACGTCATATTTTCCCTGCCGGCTGCATGCATCAGCCAGATTGATAAGAATATCCGGGACTGATTCTGTCTTCATTCCCTGCAAACGTTGTTTGTAAGAATCTGTAAAGCAGACAATAGCCGAATCCATAGCGCCTACACGCACATAAATATTACCTTTTGTATTCAGATATTCCGAGCGTAAATCAGCAAGATAGGGTGAAGATTGTTCACGGGCACAAAAGTCTTCTATCCGTTTTATTAAATAGCGGGCTGAGTCCACATCCGAAGTGAACATATACGTTTTTAATACTATAGCAGAGTAATAATACCATTCCAGACTATCAGTCGACATCTCCATCTTTTGCTTTGCCAGCGCACGTATCTGTTGTGGATGAGTGGTCAACGAGTCTGTAACCGAACGATAAAAAGAGTCGTATTTTTTTTCCCAAGAGGAATGTTGCTCAGACTGTTTACACGAAACAGCTAAGAATAGTAGTAAGAGAACCGGAAGAGAAGTTCTCCACAGAATTTTGCCATATATCGTGTTCATAGCTATTGACATTTATATAAAGAATAAAGATATCCTTCATGCATTGCTACAAATATAATAGTTTTTCCCATTTAGTACAATTTTAAGACCACTTATCCGCTAAGATATTTATTTATCCTGTTTTTACTTATTATATAATTTGGGTATCACAAATACTTATTTTAACTTTGCATAAACAAATTGAAGTAATCATTAACAGTAACCCACAAATTACGAGACACAATGAGAAAGCTTATACTTTTGGGGATTTGTATCTCCTTTCTTCTCCCCACAGCTATGCAGGCGCAATACTTGCGTTCATCCTATTTTATGGAAGGTAGCAGTACCCGCATTCAGTTAAATCCGGCGTTGCAACCCAAGCGTGGTTATGTCAATCTCCCCGGCATCGGTTCCGTGAATGCCGAAGTAGCCACTAACTCACTTGGTATACAAGATGTCATCGACGTTTTCGATTCCGACGGTGAATTTTATAACAACGACAAGTTCTACAATCGCCTGAAAGGAATGAATGAAGTGAATATCAGTGCAAATACAGATGTTATATCTTTCGGATTCTATAAAGGAAAAGGTTTCTGGTCATTCAATGTAGGGGCACGGGCTGATGTGGACGCCACTATTCCTAAAACCATGTTCGACTACCTGCGCGCAACAGACGCTGATAATTTCAGCTGGAGCGGTGAGAGTTTTGATATCCGCAATGAAAAACTACGTTTGAACGCTTACATAGAAGTCGGAGCAGGATATTCACGTGCCATCAACGAGCGCTTAACCGTAGGCGGTAAAGCCAAATTACTATTAGGTGCAGGAAACATAAACCTGAATATCAACCAGCTCTACATGTATGGAAAGGATGCTGGCATCGACTCGGAATTCCAACTAAAAACGGATGCATATCTGGAAGCTTCTGCAAAAGGACTTGATCTGGAAGAAGAAAACGGATACATCACTGACCTGGATTACAATAGTTTTGGCATCAGTGGTTATGGAGCAGGTATCGATTTAGGAGCAAGCTATCAGGTGATGAAGAATCTGACTGTTTCTGCCGCCATTCTTGACTTGGGATTCATTTCCTGGGGCAAATCAAGTACTCAAATAGCTGAATCAGATAAGAATACTACTATTGATAAAAATAACTATAGCGAATCATCCGATGTGCTGGACTTTGATTTATTCGGTTTGAAGAAGAAGGAAAACAAATCACGCACCACCTCCTTATCACCGACTATGGTTATCGGAGGTGAATACGGATTACTGAACAACAAACTGGGATTAGGATTATTATCAACAACCCGTTTCGGCCAGTTAAAAACGTATTCTGAATTGACATTCTCCGCCAATTATCGTCCCAATACTTTGATTAATACTACGTTGAGCTATTCCATGTTACAAGGTGGCGAAACATTCGGTATTGCTTTCAAGATAGGTCCTTTGATGCTGGGTACTGACTATATGTATTTTGGAAATAACTCCAAACATGTGAATGCCTTTATCGGACTTTCTATTCCTTTGGGAAAGAAAATATAATAGCTAGGAGTTACAGGCTACAAGCTACGAGTGCTATGCAGAATAATAGCGCAGCAACTTGTAGCTTGTAGCTTTTGTGGCTTGTAATTATTTAATCGTTATCATCGTTGCCCCGAAACCATATTCCTGGAAAGAGGCATCCTGATGCCGGAAAGTAGGATATTTACGTTTCAGTTCATCCAGCAACGCTTTACGAAGTACACCGTCACCTTTTCCGTGGATAAAGACAATACGCTGTTCACGTTTATTCTTATACTGTTCCAGCACTTCACGGAATTTATCCAGCTGATAATTCAGTATCTCACTGTTGCTCATTCCATGAGTATCATCCAGCAACTCACCAATATGAAGGTCTATCTCAATAATGCCACTTTGTCCGCCACGTTTCACAATCGGCTGAGATTTGGGTTTGTCTACCACTGTTTTCTTAAACAAAGCTGATTGCAATTCTTCAGCAGAAACATACACTTGTTTAGTGGGAACATCATCCTTTACTATATCGTAAATCAATGCAGGCGTTTCAAAGAACTCCGACTCCTGAAATGTATGCAATTTATAGAACTTCACCGTATCAATACGGAGTTCCACGCTTACTGCCGACTTCATAGCAAACGAACGCCCTTCCTTAAAAGCAATAAATTGCACAGCTACGTGTTCACGATCATTCAGTTCTGCTTTTTCAAATTCTTCCAGCAAGAATTTTGTATTCGGCTCTACTACTCCATTGGAACGGACTTCCCATGCTTTTCCTTCGGCACAGAGATAGGTATAATACAAATAATAGTTACTGTCATTCACCAGATAAGCTTCAAAAGGAGTCGTGCTGACTGCTTTGATATCTTCCGGAACGAAAGCCAGAAAAACATTCAGCACATCCCCACCACGCATTTCCGGCTGACGAAAAGCAGAAACTTGAGGCTTAGACAAATGTCCCATTTCTTTTTCTTCCTGTACAGGATGGGAAATAGAAGATCGCACCGGCTTCTCTTCTACTTTCTTCGGAGTAGCTTTCGGCACCGGTCTCGTCATATTATAATCATCCGTATCAATCACCACACACTCACGTATGGGCATCGGGATATCAAATCCATCGGCATCTTCTACCAGCACAATATCCTTTCCCCGAAATCCCGTCACAATACCACCCCCGATCTCATTCAGGAAGCGTACTTTATCACCTATTTTCATCTTCTTTCTATTTAAGTATTTGACGAATTAGAATTTACGATTGAAGTTCGAAAGCCCAATCGCTCTACAAAGATACGGCAACTCAATAAAAAAAGATAGAAAAAAGAGAATAAATATCCGTACCTTTGCAGCCCGTAAAGAAGTTTATCATGAAAGAAGATCCAAAACATATCCGTATCAGTGAATTTAACTATCCGTTACCGGATGAACGTATCGCAAAATTCCCTCTACCAGTGCGCGATCAGTCCAAACTCCTGGTCTACCGCCATGGTGAAGTATCCGAAGACCGCTTTACTTCACTTCCATCCTATCTCCCGACGGGAAGTCTGATGATATTCAATAATACAAAAGTGATACAGGCACGCCTGCACTTCCGTAAAGAAACCGGCGCTCTCATTGAAGTCTTTTGTCTGGAACCGATTGAGCCGAACGATTATGTGCTTAATTTCCAGCAAACCGAACATGCCGCCTGGCTTTGTATGATCGGTAATCTGAAGAAATGGAAAGAAGGTACGCTGAAACGGGAAATGACTGTAAAAGAGCAACCGATTATTTTGACTGCTACCCGTGGTGAATGCCACGGCACCAGCCATTGGGTAAATTTCCGCTGGGATAATCCGGAGATAACTTTTGCTGATATCCTCGAAGTATTCGGTGAACTTCCCATTCCGCCTTATCTGAATCGGGATACACAAGAAAGTGATAAGGAAACTTATCAGACTGTCTATTCTAAAATAAAAGGTTCAGTAGCCGCTCCGACCGCCGGGTTGCACTTTACTCCCCGTGTATTGAACGCATTAAAAGAAAAAGGAGTAGATTTGGAGGAATTGACATTGCACGTAGGCGCTGGAACTTTCAAACCTGTAAAGAGCGCAGAAATCGAAGGACATGAGATGCATACCGAATATATATCTGTTTCTCGCGGGACAATTGAAAATCTGATTGCCCACAACGGAAAAGCAATTGCCGTAGGCACTACCTCCGTACGAACACTGGAAAGTCTCTATCATATCGGTGTCACCCTTCTGAAAAATCCGAATGCAACAGAAGAAGAACTTCATGTTCATCAATGGCAGCCTTATGAGACAGCTGAAGATACTGCAAGTATCACATCTGTAAAAGCGTTGCAGGCCATTCTCGATTACTTGAACCGCCATAATATGGAAGCGTTGCACACCAGTACGCAAATTATTATTGCACCGGGCTACGACTACAAGATTGTAAATACCATGGTCACTAATTTCCATCAACCACAAAGTACCTTACTATTACTCGTCTCCGCCTTTGTAAAAGGCAATTGGCGAAACATATATGACTTTGCATTAAACCATGATTTCCGTTTTCTAAGTTATGGGGATTCTTCATTATTAATACCGTAACCTGTATATACAAATTAAAATACCTAATCATGAACGACGAACTAATATTAATTGAAAATAAGATATACGAAGTGCGTGGCACCAAAGTCATGTTGGACTTTGACTTAGCAGAACTCTATGGAATAGAAACAAGAACATTAAAACAGGCAGTAAGACGGAATATTGAAAGATTTCCTGAGGATTTTATGTTTATGCTCACCAAAGAAGAAGCTAACAATCTGATACACATAGGGGTATCACAAAATGTGATATCCCCTGAATATAATGTTGGCTCTACAAACATATTTGCTTTTACAGAAAATGGTGTATCAATGCTTTCATCTGTTCTGCGTAGCCCGCTTGCCATTCAAATCAATATCAATATAATGCGAACATTTACGCGGATGCGCCAACTTGTTTTCGCATGCAAAGAAAGCAGTCTTTCCGTAAAGGATGAATTAGAACAAATAAAAGTACAACTATCCGAGATAGCCGAAGATTTGGACAGTAACGAACAAGATCATGAAAGCCTTTTCAATGCCATTGCAGAGATATCTCTCAAACTACAACTTAACCAATCCAATCCCGGACGTGTTACCGTGAAAGGATTCACCAAAAATGATTTATGATAATGAACAGCGATAATAACCAGGAAATGTTTCCTCTTGTCGATGAACAGGGAAATATTACAGGCGCCGCTACCCGTGGCGAATGTCACAATGGCAGCAAACTATTGCATCCGGTAATTCACCTTCATGTTTTCAATTCCAAAGGTGAATTGTATATGCAGAAACGTCCCGAATGGAAAGATATCCAACCGGGGAAGTGGGATACATCCGTAGGAGGACATGTGGATTTGGGCGAAAGCGTAGAGATGGCTCTGAAGCGCGAAGTGCGCGAAGAACTGGGTATCACGGACTTTACGCCTGAAACGGTTACGCATTATGTATTCGAGTCCGCACGCGAAAAAGAACTCGTCTTTGTGCACAAGACCATATACGATGGTGAGATAGTCCCCAGTGATGAGCTGGATGGCGGACGTTTCTGGACGATAGAAGAAATTAAAGAGAATTTAGGCAAAGGGATATTCACTCCAAACTTTGAAGGGGAAATTGACAAAGTACTCTCATTAAAATAAAAAGACCGCCCTTGCAGAAACGGATGATGTGCCTGGGGTAAACAGACCATCTGTTCCTGAAACACAAATGGGAGGCTTTGGCCTCCCATTTGTTGAATATTTATAAATCCGCTCTTGACAGCTTTTACTTCGCCAGATCTTCAATTACCTTCATAATCTTCTGCCCGATTTCTTCTGCTTCTTCCGGTGTGGAAGCTTCGCTATACACGCGAATAATCGGTTCGGTGTTACTCTTGCGCAAGTGTACCCACTTATCAGCAAAATCTATTTTCACTCCATCGATGTCATTGATTTCTTCATCCTTATAAAGCTCTTTCACTTTAGCCAGAATAGCATCCACATCCGTTTCAGGAGTCAGGTCTACACGGTTCTTTGCCATGAAGTAAGACGGGTAAGTTGCACGAAGTTCACTCACTTTCTTACCCTCATGTGCCAGATGGCTCAGGAACAAAGCAATACCCACCAATGCATCGCGACCGTAATGACTTTCCGGATAAATAACTCCACCATTGCCTTCACCACCGATTACAGCGCCTACTTCCTTCATTTTAGTGGTTACATTCACTTCGCCCACAGCAGAAGCAAAGTATTCCTTACCATACTTACGGGTTACATCGCGCAACGCACGTGTAGAACTCAAGTTAGAAACCGTATTGCCCGGAGTATGCTTCAACACATAGTCAGCCACACTTACCAGCGTATATTCTTCACCATACATCTTTCCATCTTCGCAAATCATTGCCAGACGGTCCACGTCAGGGTCAACAACAAAAGCCACATCCGCTTTACCACCCTTCATCAGGTTCATTATGTCACCCAGGTTCTTTTCAAGCGGTTCAGGATTGTGTTGGAAGTCACCTGTCGGCTCACAGTAGAGCTTCTCTATATGCTGCACACCCAGTTGTTTCAACAATTCCGGCAGAATAATACCCCCCACTGAGTTTACACAGTCAATAGCCACGCGGAAATTCGCTTTTCTGATAGCTTCTACATCTACCAAGTTGAGCGCCAGCACACTATCTATATGTTTTTGATTATAAGTCAGATCCTTGCGATACGAGCCCAGATGGTCTACATCAGCAAATTCAAATTCTTCTGCCTCAGCAATACGAAGTACTTCATTGCCTTCGGCTGCATTCAGAAATTCGCCACGTTCATTCAGCAATTTCAGAGCGTTCCATTGTTTGGGGTTGTGCGATGCTGTCAGGATAATACCACCACTGGCACCTTCCATGGTTACAGCCAATTCAGTAGTCGGAGTGGAAGCCAAATCAATGTCGATTACATCCCAGCCCATACCCATCAGAGTACCTACTACTACATTCTTCACCATTTCACCCGAAATACGGGCGTCGCGTCCTACTACAATTTTGTTGCTTTTTACCGTGCACGTTTTGCGAATAAGTGTGGCATACGCTGATGTGAATTTCACAATGTCAAGCGGATTCAAGCCCACACCCGCTCCTCCGCCAATGGTTCCGCGGATTCCAGAGATAGATTTGATTAGAGTCATTAGGTTAATGATTTAAAGATTGTTGGTTATACTATAATTATTTATAGATTTGATATTTCTGAATATAGTAATAATAAGGGTATACAGATTGCATAGCCGAGCTATGTCCCATTTTAGAAGGAACAATCAGTTTAACGCATGCGCCATCACGCACATACGCCAACGGCACCAACCAACCGGCAGGCACAGAAGTTCCATAATAAGAGAGCATAAATCCTTGTGTAAACTGACCGGCAATAGAAGAACTTGTTACTCTATAGTTAAATTCATCGACTACTTCTGCATAATCCAGATTGGACACAGTTACCACTTTATCCATAAGGCTATATTCCGAGAAGCGAACCAGAATCTGATCATTCGCCTTTACCGTATCGGCCAAATTAGTGGACCCCTTATTTATGATCTGCATATATACACCACTGGCAAGCTGTACATATTCATTCTTGTTCACATCCGTAGTCGAGTCGTTTCTGTAAAATTCAGTCTGAGATATAACAGTGATACTACTGTCCCGTATAAATGCCTTTATAGCATCTTTTTCGTCCTCCAGCATTTCTGCATAAGTCTTGGTATTATCACAAGCCTGGAAAGCCAATCCACATGCCAGCAAGGACAAAAAGAATAATGTAAGTTTCTTCATTATCTGTTATTTAGTAATTCCGTACAAAAGTATTCGATTTCGTTGAAAGTTGAAAGCTCTACGAGGAAAGTTCGTATCTTTTAACCTTTGTGCCCCTCTTTTTTTATCCTTTCGCATTCAGTAAAGGCTTAAACTTCTCTAAAGCACGCTCCAAAACTTTCTTTGCTTCATCCATTGTACCATAGAATTCACCGCCTGAAGCATTCAAGTGTCCACCTCCATTGAAGAATTCGGCAGCCAATTGATTACAGGGAAATGTACCTACCGAACGCAACGAAACTTTAATCATTGGCTTCTCCGTATCTTCACGTAAGAAACAGGAAAATACCACATCCTTTATACTCAGAGGAATATTTACAAATCCTTCACTGTCACCCCGGATATAATCAAAGCGTCCCTGTTCGTTTCTGGTCAACGAAATCAAGGCTGCATGATAATCAGGATACACCTTCATTTGCGAAAGCACATATCCCATCAACCGCAAACGGCTCTCAGAGTAAGTATTATAGACTTTCCTGTAAATATCATCTTTATCGATGCCCTTGGAAAGCAACTCGCTGATGATAAAATAGATTTCCCGGTTATTGGAATTATAGGTAAAGCCACCCGTATCGGTCATCATACCGGTATAAATACACTCTGCTCCCGCTTTGGTAATTTCATTGAAATAACCCATACGGCATATCAGACGGAACACCAGTTCGGAAGTGGAAGATATATTCGGATGTGAAATTGTAATATCACAAAATTCTTCGGGATACAGATGATGGTCTATCAATATTTTTTTCCCTTTTGCAGCCTTTACGGCATCTGCCATTGCATCAATACGACTCAAAGCGTTGAAATCCAGACAACAGATTATTTCGGCCTCAGATATCAGCTTATCGGCAAATTCTTTGTAGTGATCGTAAAGTAACACATCTTTGCTGCCCGGCATCCATCTCAGAAAATCGGGGAAGGCATTCGGCACAATGACATTTACCGTTTTATCTTGTGAATTCAGGAAGTGCCACAATCCCAATGAAGAACCTATGGCATCGCCATCCGGCGCTACATGGGCTACAATTACTATTCTCTCCGCATGCCCCATCCACCTGGCAAAACGGTCTATCTTAGCTTGTTCGATTACTTTAGTCAACATACGCTTAATCTATGATTTACAAACAGACGGCTGGAGTGCCCCCATTCATCTATAACAATTTGAAGCGACAAAAGTACGAAAAAGTTCGAGAGTTGAGGGAAAGTAGTGCAGGTTTTATTTAGTCCTTGCCCACAGCCTTATTTCCCGGAGCTTTTTTCATGCTCTTCATAACCGGCAAGATTGTATAGAACAGGGATAGTACTGTTTCCAACACGATAGATACCGAATTTAAAGTAATAACCTTCTTCGTCATTGCGCCCTATTAATATCTCTTCCTTATTTACAATATGCTTCTTAACTTCTTTTCCAGCCTGCTGATAGGACATAATCACATCCAGAAGACCGGGCTTCAGAATGGTTTCTTTCTCTTTCCCGTACAGAGTCCAGTCAATATCCACCCGGAAGGTTATCCAACAATCTTTCGGAAAGGAATCAAACGGCATTTTGTAAGCTATTGTCGAAGCTTTATAAGTGGAGGTTACGGGCTTCATAATCTCTGCCTTGTCCGGGTTTACATTACAACGGTCGGTTTTATCGGTCAGCCATTTGCGGTCCGAGTTAGCTTTAATATAGAAATAGCCTTGTGAAAAGCCGAAAGCAAGAGGTGGATAGCCACCTTGCTCAATCAGCCAGCCATTAGTTTTTCCGGCTTTATAGATTGTATCTCCTTTGGAATTGATTTTAGTTATTTTGTCATGGGCTATATTCTTCTTGAAAATCATCCTCTTTTCCAACTCAAGGAATTCTTCAACGCTAAGTCTCATCACTTTACCGTCAGGGTCGGAAACAAGTGTACGACTCGGCATACCATGCCATTGTGCAAAGATGGTAGACACTTCCTTATCCAAAGTCCGCGGAATGTAAACAGAGAATGTATAACTCATGGATGAGCCTTGCGGACAACTTCCTTTACCGTAATGGTATATAGTCTTCATTTTCTGTGCATTAAGGTATTCAGTTGCCGGATAGTTACGGAAATCATTGGCAACAGCATAACAATAACACAATTCGGCACGACCTTTGGTTTCTCCCTGGGCATAGCCTTCCAAAGTATTGTCTTCCTGTTTCAGCTCGAAGCGATAAGAAGGTTTGCCTTGGAAAGGACGGGAATAATCCAACTGAATGGTATGGGGTTTATTTGTACCGACGGCCACCCAACGCCCGTCAATAATCTGATTTGTACGGGCTGAATCAGCCTGCACATTTACGCGTTCTTTCAGGGGTGTTAAGTTATCTGACTGTGCACGGACCGGACTTACTGTTACCAAAGACAAAAGACAAAGGGGGATTAATACTGCGGTTCTCATTCTTTAATTGATATTTAATAATGTATACGAATCAAGAGTTAGATGGAGCTTATTTGAAGGAGTTATCAGCCTGCAAGCAGACTGATAACTCCTTCAACTCCTAATTAGGTAGAGGTACCATTGCCCTGCGGCCATAGTTTAATTTCAAACCTTTCTTGTAGGCTTCGGGGCCATGCAGATCTTTAATATCCATTTCACCCAGGTTTACAAGGATACCACGCGCCATAAGTCCGGCATCTTCATTTGCAAGACGCGGTAAATTTTCAGCAGCTTCTTTCAGTTCAGACAAAAACGGACGGATATAGTCGCGCATTTCAGGGTCTAAAGATAAACATTCCAAAGAGGAGTAACCTATTTTCCTGTCCTTTTCTTGAGCCGGAGTAATAAGGCGGGCAATACCTTCCTGTGCTTTACCCAGATAAACAACCGCATAAGCTGCCTCGGAAGCTATATAAGGATTCTCGTCTTGCAAGAGTGCCAATAATGCTTGCGGACAAGTATTAATTTGCTTCTCTCTGGCAAGATTTGCATATCCTACTACCCCCCAGAATCTCATCTCCGGCAGAGGGCTGGCAATAGCTTTCTCCAACATGGGAAGAGAAGCTACAGTTGCCGTTCCCGCAATTTCGACAAGCCCATAAAGCTCATCCAAGGGATATTTCTCTTTGCGTACTTTCTCATAAAGTATATGTCCGGTACGTGAATTTGGGAGGAAAAAGCCCAAATCATGGGTAGTACGAATGTGGTCGGATAATGCTTGACGCATTTTATATAAGGTTTCCGCATACTCAGGAATAGCGGATAAATCATGCAATTCATCCGGATCTTTTTCAAGGTCAAACAGCATTTCCGCCGGATGAGGCTCAAAAGTCTGCTTCCAGTCCGGATTGGTATTGTGACCTCCCAGCACCAGTTTGTCCCAAGCTTTATTGGATGGCATTCCCCATTGATAATAATTACGCAGAGCAAACTGACGGTAAGGAATATAACTACGGATATACTTGAAGCGACCATCCGTAACAGCGCGTACCGGCATGAAATGATGCAGTTGGTTGGCTGCCAATGCAAACTGTACTTCACGCTTTTCTTTACTGGCGAACTTGCCGTAAAGCGCCTTTCCTTGCATGTTCTTGGGAGGCTTTACACCTGCTAAACTAAGTACAGTAGGTCCCAGATCGGTGAAGTTCACCAAACCATTTTCTTTACCTTTTGCTCCATTTGCCAGGTGCCGCCATTTAGGAGGAAAGTAGGCTATCATAGGAACTTTCAGTCCGCTTTCGTACAGATAACCTTTACCACGCGCCACGCAACCGCCATGGTCACTGAAAAAGAAAATGATGGTATTGTCTTCCAATCCTCTAGTCTCTAAATCTTTCAGGAAGATTCCCAACCAAGTATCCACATCCTGTACTGCTTCCAGATGACCTGCATAATCCGACCGCACTTCCGGTAAATCGGGCACATAGGAAGGTAAAGTAAGTTGTTGTGGGAAAATACCTTCTTGAGTATAATCCCTGCGTCCATCAGTGTGGAAAGTACGGATACGTCCCATGTGTGAAGTTACTGTGTTATATACAGCGAAGAAAGGCTGATCCTTTCCACGTTTGGTACTATTGTAAGAAGCTTTATTGTTACATTCGTCCCAACAGCTTTTGTTATCTGTAGTAGAGTTATAATGTGTTTTGCTATTGTTTGTGCAGTAATACCCGGCTTCACGCAATCTTTGAGGAAAGAATATATCAGCCGGAGTATCATAAGGAACCGGGTGTATATCCATTCCGTAAGTTGATGAATAACATCCGGTGATAAGAGATGAACGAGCTGCCGAACTTTGTGGTGCCACAGACCATGCATTCATAAATTGTATGCCACGAGCTGCCAAGCTATCTGCATTGGGCGTATGTACATCGCCATTGCCATAGCAACCAAATTCATAAGCACTGGTATCTTCGAAAGTTAGCCAAAGGATATTGGGTCTTTCGTTTTTTTTGTCAGCTGCCTCGGTTTGTGAGGAATATAAACCACAAAAAGCAGTACACATAAATAAAGGTAAGTGTCTCATAAAATAGTATGTATTAAGGATAATAAATTCTTGAGGCTAAAGTAGGGCGTTTATGAATAACAAGCGTTTTCTTATGTCGAAAAGAGTGCCAATATTGTTTCAACAAGCTATATTTCGACAATATTAGCAGTGATTCAACAAAATTACGGTTAGTCATAGACGAATGTGGATAAGATATTATATAAAAGAGGTGAAAAGACTGGAGGCGAAACTTTACTTTTGAAATAATAATCTAATCAAAAAAACATGAGAAGCTTAATCTTAGTACTATTACTGTTAAATGCATTATTCTTATCTGCCCAAGAGGCTACCAACAACAATCTGTCATTCGATAATTCTTTACGCACTGAATCAGAAAAGTTATTAACGGAGTGGATGGACACATTCCTGACTTATCAATGCGACAATTTACATCCGTCTCTCAATGGTGGTGTGCTGTGCCCTGCCTGTGCCCGCATGCATGGGCGCATCGGAGATGCCGTACTCCCCTTAATGTATCTGGCTGATAAAACACACAAAGAGAAATACCTTCTTGCTGCCAAACGCCTGATGGCCTGGATGGAAAACGTGCATCTTCCCAATGGCTCGTGGATGAACGATGTACATGTCTCCGACTGGAACGGTACAACAGTCTTCGCTTCCATAGCTCTTTATGAAGCATTACATTACCATGGGCATTTATTAGACGATTCTACCCGGAACCATTGGAAACAAAGACTGATAGAAGCTGGTGAGTTCATGCTGGCAACTCCTTTTATATACAGCCGCAAACGGGAAGGGATGCGGAATATGAATGTGAATTATTCAGCCTCAGCCACCTATGCATTGTATGCCATTGGAGAGATGTGCAACCGGCCTGATTTTCAAAAAGAAGCCCGTCAGATAGCTGCCGATCTAAAAAACTTTTTCACTGAAAACGATACTTTTCTATATGGTGAAGGTCCCAATATAGGTTCAAAGACAAAAAACGGCTGTCTTCCGGTAGACCTGCTTTATAATGTAGAAGAATCCTTGCCGAATATGGTATATTACGCCCTTATGGCGAAAGACACTGATTTACTGACTCTCGTTGACCGTTCAATGGCTACTCACCTGGAGTTTATGTTACCCGATGGTGCCTGGGACAATAGTTGGGGAACCCGTAGTTTTAAATGGACTTATTGGGGCGGACGCACCAGTGATGGTTTTATGGGAGGCTATTATGCAATGGCTACCCAACATCCGGAATATTTAGAAGCAATCCATCGTAATATACAATTACTGAAAAAGGCTACTTCCGAAGGTCTGCTTTATGGTGGCATGCATTATCGGGTTTCCGGGATTGCCCCATGCATTCACCATACATTCGGTCACGCCAAGGCAATCACTTCTTTTTTAGAACTTCCTCCCCTGAATATCACTTCTTCCCAAGAGCTTCCGCGTGATAAAACCTATGGTCTGAAATATTTCAAGGATATCCATACCTGGCTTATCTCTCAAGGCCCCTGGCGTGCTACATTCACCGGATATGATGCAGAATATAAAATTAAAGGTACTCATCCGATGGGAGGCGCACTCTCTATGCTATGGCATACACAGGCAGGACCTGTTTTTGCCGCTACAATGAACCAATACCAGTTGATTGAAGCGCCTAATATGCAGAGTAGTAGCCGTAAGTATATCATGGGAGGTACACCACGGATCGAGTTTATGCAAAATGGGACCATATATAGCAATTTGGATGACCTGAATACAGATATCATCTGTGATACAGAAAAGAACGGCTATCGGTTTACCGTGAATACTCATTTGGTCGATATAAATCAAAACGCACCTGCCCAAGGAGAGATTCCTGTCACAATTTACTATACCTACACCCGGCAAGGTCTTGAAATAAACGTAGAAAACTGCTATGACGCTACATATCTGATGCTACCAGTCATCGCATCACCCGCAGAAGAGGTAAAAGTAACTCCCCAAAAAGCATCTATAAACAAGGATGGAGGCACTTTATCCATCACCTGTACAGCCGGACATATAGAAGTAGCGCCAACCGATAAAGATGGACGAATATTCAATCCGGTTCCTGGATTTTCTTTTGTACCTTTGCGAATAATTCCTAATAGTTCGGAAAAGAAAATTCGTATAAATATTCTTTTTCGCTAATCTATTTTGTTAATTTGCCTCGTAATTGGATACGACTATGAAAATAATACAAACTTTGTTAGTACTTTTAGGAGGGTTATTTCCATTTATACTGAATGCCGGAACAACGGAGGATATTTACTTCTCTCACATCGGTATGGAAGATGGATTATCACACAGTACCATATTCGCAATTAATCAGGATAAAGAAGGGAATTTATGGTTCGCCACGTACGACGGTGTGAATAAGTACGATGGTTACAATTTCACTGTATACCGCCATGAATATGCAAACCCCAATAGTATTGCCAGTGACATAACCCGGTGCATAGCCATCGATGATTCGGATCAGATATGGGTGGGTACCCGTGAAGGCCTATCCTTTTATAATCGTCGTAAAAACTCGTTCTCCAATTACTACTATAAGAAGAATGGCATCAATGTCCCCATCAACAGCATTGCTCCCATTAAAGAGAACTGGCTGATGCTGGGTACGGCAGAAGGTATTTTACTTTTCGATATCAAGAAAGAATGCTTCTTAAACGATACTTTGCCTTCCCTGCATTTGTTGAAACCAACCGTTTTAGTACGCCAGGGCGAATACATTTATATAGGTGCCGAAGATGGAGTATATACTTACACATTATCGGGAGGTAAATTGGAAAGATTAGTAAGTATGCCCGCAGGGATACGCATACATGCCATTTTGTGTCAGATGTTCAGCCGAATATGGATGGCAACCGAAGGGGATGGACTATTTATGTACGATGCCAAAACCAAGGAGTTGAAAAACTATCGTTATGAAAGTGAGCAGTCCGGTTTAAATTCCAATTATGTACGCTCATTGGAGCTGGATACGGAAAATCGTTTATGGGTAGGGACTTATAGCGGACTGAATATCTATAAAGAAGCTACCGACAATTTCTCTTCTATAAAAAGTTCCGAGATACAGGAAGGAAGTCTGTCACAAAATTCTGTCAGAAGTATTTTTAAAGATTCTCAAGGCGGCATGTGGTTAGGAACTTATTGGGGCGGGTTGAACTATTACCATCCTCTTTGTAATCGCTTCCAGCGTATCAAGCATGTTCCTTTTCTGAATTCACTTAGTAATAATGTGGTCAGTTGTATTGTAGAAGACAGTGAACATAACCTGTGGATTGGAACAAGTGATGGCGGATTGAACTTCTATGATTCCACCTCAAAATTATACAAGAACTACCTGTTTAAATCAGGATCATTGGATGTACCTTTCAAGGATATTAAAACAGTGTATGTAGACGAGGAACATGATAAAGTATATGTGGGAGCCCATGCCGGAGGCATGATGGCCCTCCAGCGCAAATCGGGACGGGTAGAATACTTCAATCGCCAGAACAGTAACTTACCCAGTAATAATATCTATTCTATCATCTCCGATGAGAACGGAGGATTATGGGTCGCTTCACTGGAACATCTCCTGCATTTCGATATAGACAAGCGCAATTTTACAATTGTAGACAAAGATCAGAATGGGCGTAAATTACAACAATATAACCGTTTGTTGTTTCGCGATTCCAGGAGACGTATATGGGTAGGAGGTGAAATGGGGGTATCTGTTTATAATCAGATAGGAACAGATTTCCTGGCCAATACAGATTTCCATATAGATCCGATACTACAGCAGGCATTTGTGAATTGCTTTTATGAATCTACATCGGGATATATCTGGATCGGGACACGTAGCGGACTTTTCGCTATGAAAGAAGGAAGTAAGGAGCTATTGCAATATACCACGACAGATGGTTTGCCGAGTAATGTTATTTATGGCATCATGGAAGATGCTTACGCTCGTTTGTGGATAAGTACCAATCAAGGTTTGAGTTGCCTGAATCCGGAAAATGGAAAGTTCCGTAACTTTACTATATTGGACGGTTTACAGGGAAATCAGTTTAATGCCGGATCTTATTGTCGTCAAGATAACGGTTACATGTTGTTCGGGGGTGTCAACGGCATTACATTATTCCGTCCGGAAACACTGATTGACAATCCTTATACTCCTAAACCGGTAATCAACAAGCTGTTTGTTTACAATAAGGAAGTCCTTCCCAACGACGAAACGGGAATATTGAGTGAAACGGTTGAATATGCAGATCATATCACCCTATCCTCTTCTCAGAATTCATTCGCCATATCTTTTGTAGTGTCCAACTATATCGCTGGCAAACACAACACTTTTGCTTATAAACTGGAAGGGTATAATGACGAGTGGTACAGACAGAACGATACCAGTCCGGTTTCGTACTCTAATTTGCCGGCAGGTGACTATACTTTTTATATAAAAGCAGCGAACAATGACGGTAAATGGAATGAAGAACCGACTGTACTTCATATTCGCGTCCTGCCTGTTTGGTACTGTACTTGGTGGGCACTTTCATTGTTTGCTCTGTCTTTCATGTTGGTGGTATTTGGCATTGTCCGCTATTTCTGGTTGCGTAAAAGTATGCAGGCTGAAATTCTTATGGAAAGACTGGACAAGGAGAAACAGGAAGAAATCAGCCAGATGAAAATCCGTTTTTACGTTAATATATCACACGAATTACGTACTCCGCTCACCCTGATTGTAGCACCACTGCAAGAATTGCTAAGTCGCATATCCGGACATTGGGAACATGAACAGTTGCTGTATATACAAAGAAATACCAACCGCTTGCTGCATCTCGTCAATCAGTTAATGGATTACCGACAGGCAGAGTTGGGAATCTTTGAACTAAGACTGGTAAGTGCCAATGCCTACAAAAGAGTTTTGAATAGTTTCATGAACTATGAAAGTTTGTCGAAAAAAAAAGATATAGACTATAATTTCTATACGGAATTGCAGGACAAAGAACTGTTATTCGATGAAAACTATCTGGATCTTATTGTTAACAACTTACTGTCGAACGCTTTTAAATATACCGAAGAAGGTGAAAGTATTACGGTAAAACTGTATCAGGAAGCAGGTGATCTTGTACTGCAAGTTACAGATACAGGTATCGGTATTCCCAAAGAAAAACAGGAGAAGATTTTTGAGCGGTTCTATCAAGTGGAAAGCGGACGTGAAGGAAGCGGTATTGGTCTTTCCCTGGTACAACGGCTGGTTGAATTGCACCATGGAAGAATTGAGTTGGAGAGTGAACCCGGAAAAGGTTCTACTTTCTCCATTTACCTTCCGCAAGATAAATCTGTATATAGCCGTGAAGAACTGCTTGGAGGGGAAGAGAACGCAGACAATCAACGGGTATACTCTACGAATGCGCACGACGTATATATCGGTGATGAAGAAGAAGCCGATACAGAAAGCGAAGAAGATGAGAATACAAATAAACGAGGAACACTCCTTGTGGTGGAAGACAATAAAGAATTAAGGCAATATCTGGTCAATGGATTGTCCGGCTTATTCAATATGCTGGAAGCTGAAAATGGGCAAAAGGCATTAGACATTCTGAAAGAGAAGGAAGTTGACCTGATTGTAACGGATGTCATGATGCCCGTAATGGATGGTGCCAAATTATGTAAGTTGGTAAAACAAAACTTACGCACCTGTCATATTCCAATATATATGCTGTCTGCCAAAGCAGATATTAAATATCAATTGGAAGGTTTACAGGTAGGAGCAGATGATTACATAGCCAAACCTTTCTCGATGGCAATATTGAAAGCAAAGATTATGAACATGCTGCGTACACGCCACCGCATCTTCGAACACTATTCCAATACCACCGAAATAGAACCGGAGAAACTTACCAATAACACGATGGATGAAGAACTGCTCAGAAAAGCGATTGCAGTGATTGAAAGGAACATGGACAATGTAGAATTTTCTACAGAGCAATTTGCGCGTGAGATGAATATGAGCCGTTCTAATCTACATCTGAAATTAAAAGCAATAACAGGAAAGTCAGCTATCGACTTTATCCACAAGATACGCTTTAACCGCGCATGTCAGCTTTTGCAGGAAGGAAAATACAATGTTTCAGAAATCAGTTTTATGGTAGGCTACAATACTCCTTCTTATTTTGCAGCACGCTTCAAGAAGTATATAGGTTGTCTGCCTACCGAATATGGAAAGAAATAAGATATGAGAAAACATAAGATGTGGACACTACTCATTGTTCTGTCCTTGTTAGCAGCATGTAAACAACCCCAATCATTAACCCCTTCTGTCAGTGAAGTCGCACAAATTAAGGCAAATGGTACATCCATCCGGCTTTTCTGTTTGACAAACAGGAATGGAATGACAATCAAAGTCACCAACTTTGCCGCCTCGCTAACGTCCGTTTCCGTACCCGACAAAAAGGGGAACTTCGAACAAGTAGTACTGGGCTTCGATAGTTTAGAAAGTTACTTGGGAAAGCATCCTAAATTTGGTGCCACTGTAGGCAGATTTGCCAATAGAATCAAGCATGGCGAGTTTTGCCTGGATAACCAGATCTTTCAACTTGAAAAGAACAGTAAAGGAAATTCTGTTCATGGCGGAAGCCGGGGATTCAATACTCAAGTATTCGAAACGGATACCTTTTATGTAGTGAAAGACACGGCAATAGTTGTCTTTTCTTATAAAAGCGCTCACCTTGAAGGAGGATTTCCCGGCAATCTGAATCTGTCAATCGCTTATAAACTGACTGATCGCAATGAAGTAATCCTGGATTATACGGCAACCACGGATCAGCCTACTGTTGTAAATTTCACCAATCACAGCTACTTCAATCTGACCGGCTGTAAAGAGCCTGTACTGAACCATCTTTATACATTGCATGCGGACTCAATTACCCCGGTAGATTCAACAGGAGTCCCTACCGGAGAGCTGAAGGCAGTTACAGGAACGGAGTATGACTTCAGAACTCCACGAACAGCCGAAAAACAAATCCGACGGATGATGGGAAAAACTTATGATATCAATTATAAACTAAATAAACACCCGGATTCTTTGGAATTAGTAGCTACAGTCACCGAACCTGTATCTGGAAGAATACTAAAAGCATACACCACTGAACCCGGGATGCAATTTTATATTCCAAGTTCCAACATGGATTATCTGAATGGGCATGGCAATAGAAAGTACGGTAAATACTATGGATTCTGCCTCGAAATGCAGCATTTCCCAGACTCCCCCAATAAGCCCCAATTTCCTTCTACAGTATTGCGACCTGGCGAAATCTACCGACAGACAACAATCTATAAATTTGAAAATTCACCAGCAACGAAATGCCACCTCCGTATCAAGTCAGTACCTCCTCCGTACTGAGTCCGTATCTATGAGTATGGAGATACTACGGAGAAGATACGGAGATACTACGGAGGAGATACGGAGATACTACGGAGGAGATACGGAGATACTACGGAGGAGGTACGGACATGATACGGAGATGCCTCAATGGTCTTTCAGCAATCAATCCTGCATATTATTTCTTTATTGAATAAAGGCACCCCCCTTCCATAGGGCTCTGTGGCGCACATTTTACACAAAAACATTCTAAGGTGAACAATATTAGCATGCAAAAAGCATAAAATTGGGAGTATCAAAAACAATACTTTCTCACTTTTTTTTGCGCTTGCAGTAAGTTTGCCGTCACAAAATGATCTCTAAAGTTAAACCTTAGATTTATTTATTATGTTCAAATTAAAAGAATCTATTTTATTGTTTTTCCTCGCTTTCGTCAGTACGATTGCATACGCGCAAAGTCTGACAGTTACTGGTAAGGTAGTCGATAGCGAAGGTTATGAAGTTATTGGAGGTAGCGTTATTATTAAGGGTGCTGCCGGTATTGGAACTGTTACTGACATAGATGGTCACTATTCGCTGAAAGTGAATGATGCATCTAAAGATGTATTAGTTTTTTCGTATGTGGGAATGACTCCCCAGGAAGTGAAAGTCAACAATCAGAGTGTTATTAATGTAACGTTGCAGGCAGATGCCGTACTGCTGGACGAAGTTGTAGCCATCGGTTATGCAACTGTAAAACGTAAGGACCTGACCGGTTCTGTTGCTTCGGTTAATAGCAAAGAACTTTCGAAAGTTCCTACCAGTGATATCACACAAGCCCTTGCCGGCCGCATGGCAGGTGTGCAGGTTATGCAGAGTGAAGGTGCTCCCGGAGCTTCCATTTCTGTTCGGGTTCGTGGTGGTATTTCCATTACTCAAAGTAACGAACCTTTGTATATCATCGACGGTTTCCCCAGCGAAGACGGTATGTCTACCCTTGACCCGGCGGAAATTGAAACAATCGACATCCTGAAAGATGCTTCTGCTACAGCTATCTACGGTGCCCGTGGTGCTAATGGTGTAGTCGTTATTACTACCAAGAGCGGTGGTAAAGACGGAAAAGCGACTGTTACATTTGACAGTTATGTAGGTTTCAAGAAAATAGCCAAGAAGCTGGATGTACTTTCTACTTATGAATTTACGATGTTGGATTATGAACGTCGCGTTTACGATGCTACCACTCCGGACGACTGGGAGAAAGATATCAAAAAGTTCACCGAAATCTACGGCAACTACAGTGACCTTGAAAAAAACTATGGCAATCGTAAAGGGTTGGACTGGCAAGATGAAACATTGGGACGCACGGCAATTACACAAAACTATCGTGTAGGCGTTTCCGGTGGTACTGATAAACTAAATTATAACCTGGCATATTCTTATTACGACGAAGAGGGTGCCATGGTATATAGCGGCAACAACAAGCACAACATTTCATTCAACATGAATCATAAAGTGAATGACCGCTTGGACATCACCGCCCGTATCAGCTACGACCAAATGAAAATTACCGGTATGGGTACTTCTGAAGGAGGCGACCGTTTCAATAAGATGCAGCACATTTTGCAGTACCGCCCCACAGTAGGTATCAACGGAACCGATGACCTGTTATTGGGAGATGAAGACCCTATCTTCCTAGATGATTCGGGTAACGTAATGCAGAATCCCTTACTTTCTGCGGCAGAAGAGACGAATGATCGTGAATATCGTACATTCCAAGCTAACGGTGGCTTTACTTTGAAACTTTTCAAAGGTCTCTCTTTCCGTAATACCACAGGTATGCGTTACCAGACACGACGCAATGATGTTTTCTACGGAGACAAGTCAATCACAGCAAAACGTTCAAGCATCAATGGTAGTATTCAAAATCTGGAGACCGGTAGCTTCCAGACTTCAAACGTATTGAACTATAACTGGTCGGGTAAAGGTCATGACGTGACTGCCATGGTAGGTCAGGAATATGTAGACCGTTGGAACCGTAATTTCAAAGCAGCAGCATCTAACTTCCCGAATGACGATATAGGTTTGGCTGACCTCTCACTGGGTCTTCCGACAGCAGTTCAGTCTGCCGAAAACTATGATGATAAATTGCTCTCTTTCTTCGCCCGTTTCAACTACGGCTTCAAAGATAAATACTTGTTTACCGCTTCGGTTCGTGCCGATGGTTCTTCCAAATTCGGTAAGAATAACAAATGGGGCTATTTTCCTGCATTTTCAGCAGCTTGGCGTCTGGGAGAAGAAGAGTTTATCAAGAACTTGAATATCTTCTCCGACTTAAAAGTTCGTTTGGGCTATGGTATGGCGGGTAACAACCGTATCGACAGTTACCTTAGTCTGGCTGTATTGGGATCTGTTACTTATCCCAATGGAGACTCCACCCAGCCCGGTTATGTTTCCAAGCAGATTCCTAACCCTGACTTGAAGTGGGAAGCTAACAAAACCTTCAACTTTGGTCTTGACTTCGGTTTCTTCAATCAGCGTTTAACCATTTCTCCTGAATTTTACATAAACCGCAGTAGCAATTTGTTGCTAAACGCCAAACTGCCTACTTCATCCGGTTACAACAGCATGGTTATCAATGCCGGTGAAACAGAAAACAAAGGTATTGACTTAACCATCAACTCAACCAATATCACGAATAAGAATTTTACCTGGAACACATCCATCACTCTGTCACACAATAAGAATTCTGTAAAGAAACTGACGGGAGAAGATGTGCAGTTATGGGAGGCTAACTTCGGTTACAGCCAGAATACGCACATTATCGGTGTGAACCAACCTTTGGGACAGATGTACGGATACGTAACAGATGGTCTGTACCAAGTATCTGACTTTGATTACGATGCAGCAACTAAAACTTACACACTGAAAGACGGTGTTCCGTATGCAGGCGAAAAAGGTAATGTAAAACCGGGTATGTGGAAGTTTAAGAATATAGACGGCAGCAAAGACAATAAAATTACAGAAGCTGACAAAACAGTCATTGGTAACGCTTATCCGAAAATTTACGGTGGTATCAATAACACTTTCACTTACAAAGATTTCGATTTGAGTATATTCCTTACCTATAGCATCGGTAACGATGTATTTAATGCAACCAAACTGACCAATACCAAAACTGCTTTGCAGAACAAAAACGTTTTGGCAGTAGCTGACTCTAAGCACCGTTGGGTATTGGTTAATAAGGCAGGTGACTTGATTACAGATCCCCAGGAGATGGCAGACATCAACAAGGGCAAGACTGTAGCCGCCATTTATGATAACGAAGCAGGTGATACTTACATTCACTCTTGGGCTGTAGAAGACGGTTCTTTCCTAAAACTGAGTAACATTACTTTAGGTTACACATTCCCGAAGAAGATGATCAGAAAAGTCGGATTGAGCAAATTACGTCTTTATGCCACAGGCTCTAACCTGCTGACCTGGACCAAATATTCCGGCTTCGATCCTGAAGTTTCTACTATGGGAAATGGTCTGACACCGGGCGTTGACTTTGGTGCTTATCCCAGAAGCCGCGCGTTTGTTTTCGGTATTAATTTAGCTTTCTAATGAACTTCAAATGGAGAATACAATGAAAAAATATAAAGTGATTGCGCTAAGCGCACTGATTGCAGCAGGATTCACCTCTTGCGACCTGACAGAAAAACCTACTTCTTACTACGAGAAGGACACTTATTTTGAAACTATGGACCAGGCAAAAATGTCAGTAGTAGGTATTTACGATTGTCTGGCTATAGACAAGCATTACGGACAATATGAAATGGCGATGCCTGCTTCGGACGATACCTATTATATTCAAGGAACAGGTACGGATAACACACGTCGTGATATTGCCCACTACATGGTGAAACCGACCAATACTTGGATTGCATCCATATGGGAATACAAATACCTGGGTATTGACCGCGCTAATTTTTCCATTGCCGGTATTGAGCAGATGACAGGTTACGAAGAAGATTCCAATTTAAAGGAGTTAGTGGCTCAGGCACGTTTCCTCCGCGCATTTCTGGCTTTCGATTTAATTAAATACTGGGGAGATGTTCCGTTCAAAACCACTTATACTGCCGGATATGAAGAAGCTTTCAAAGGTCGTGTAAGTCGTGAAGAAATCTATGACCAGATTATAGTTGACCTGAATTTCGCTAAAGAGAACCTGCAAAAAGACAATGCTTCACTTTCACCGGAAGTTCCTTCACAAGGTGCTGCCCATGCATTGCTGATGCGTGTTTATCTGCAACGTGCCGGGTACAGCTTGCAGCAAGACGGTACATTGACCCGCCCGGACGAAACTAAAAGAAAAGAATACTTTAACGCTGTGATTGCCGAATGGACCGCCTTCCAGAACAAAGGCAACCATGGTTTTTATACAGGTGGTTTTGAACAGTTATTCAGAGGTTATTCAGAAGGCATCTTGAATTCCCAAGAGAGTTTGTGGGAAATTGCTTTCAATCCTACAGGAGCCGGCTACAAGGACAATGCAGGTACTTGGGCTACTTATAACGGACCAGCGGTAGAGGCACCGGGAAAAAATGCTCCTGCTGATGCATGGGGACGTGCCAATGCTTTCTTCCGTGTACTGCCGGCCTGGAAAAACTTCTTTGAAGAAGGCGATGAACGCAGAGATGTAATGGTATGTACCTATCAATACAAATGGAATGCAAATGCCGGCAAACATGATAAGGTTGAAAACGCAAAACTGACTGACTGGTATCCCGGAAAATGGCGCAGAGAGTGGATGCCCGGAGGTTTTGTAGATCCCAACAACACAGGAGTGAACTATTGTCCGCTTCGCTTCGCCGACGTTGTATTGATGGCAGCCGAAGCTTATAATGAAACAGGCAACACCCCGGAAGCCTGGAAACTGCTGAATATGGTACGTGAACGCGCAAAAGCTACTCCGATAACCGATGCCAACTACAGCAGCCTGATGAAAGCTCCACAAGTTTATGATCTCCCATATATTCAGGATGGAGACGCTGCCGGCAAGTTCCGCACAGCTCTTTACTGGGAACGTGGTTTCGAGTTAGCTTTCGAAGGTCAGCGCAAATACGACCTGTTGCGTTGGGGTATCTTGGGCGACGCACTGAAGTTCTTCCAAGGGAATATGGACAAAACACTGAAAGGCAAGTATGTAGCCGGTGATAAATTCGTCAAAGGCCAGCATGAACTTTTCCCGATACCACTGGGAGAATTACAGGCTAATCCGGCTTTGAATAACCAGAATAATCCGGGTTACGAATAAATCCGGGAAATATAAAATTGGCAATTGTGATGGAGAGAGAATCTGTTTCATACTCTCTCCATCTGCTTTACTTATAAAATGTATTGTATGAAAAGATTTTTATTATTTTGTTGTGCGGTTGCTACATTACAAGGTTTCTCCAGCTGTTCATCCAGTCAGCCTAATACAGAGTATGGCTGGTTGAAAAATGCAATAGACACCTCTGTACAGCAATTGGAAGAAACAGTGGCCGATGTAGGTGATTCAGTCTTATTACCCCGTTCCATCTGGACAGGATATGATATGGATTTTCTCTGTCGGCAATTGCAAAGAGATCCTGCAACCTTTAAGGATTCTTTGCGGATTAAGCCAGTGAAGGATGCCATAGGAACCCGTCGCTATTGCTCTTCCATCTATGATTGGACAAGTGGTTTTTTCCCCGGAAACTTGTGGTATGCGTATCAGCTAACCGGTATTGAAGGTTTAAAGAACGATGCCGTGAAATTCACGAATTATTTGTATCCCGTAAAAGACTATAAAGGCACACACGACATCGGATTTATGATGAATTGCAGTTATGGTAATACATATCGCTTGGCTCCCGCCGACAGCGTTCGTCAGGCATTGGTGCAAACAGCTGATAACTTATGCAGCCGTTTTGATCCGACCATAGGTTCTATTCGTTCCTGGGATTTCGGGAAGTGGAATTTCCCTGTAATCATTGATAACATGATGAACCTGGACCTGCTGTTTTACGTAAGCCATCTTACCAATGATTCCAAGTATAAGGACATCGCATTGAAACATGCCGAGACAACATTGAAGAATCATTTCAGAACAGATCATTCATCCTATCATGTAGTCAGTTACAATAATGATGGCAGCGTAGAAATGAAATGTACCCATCAGGGAAAAAATGACGATTCGTCATGGGCACGCGGACAAGCCTGGGGAGTATATGGATATACCTCTTGCTACCGTGAATCCAAAGATACGGCCTTCTTGCAGCAAGCCAAAGATATTGCAACGTTGATTATGACCCGCGTAAAGACTGAAGATGCGATACCCTTGTGGGATTATGATGCACCGGATAGCCCGGAAACACCCCGTGATGCATCTGCCGCCTCTGTTACAGCTTCTGCTTTGATAGAACTCAGCACGTTGGTAGAAGACGGACAAGTATATTTTGATTATGCAGAAAAGCTACTAAAATCTCTTTCTTCCGATGCTTATTTGGCAAAGGTTGGTACGAATCAGGGATTTATCCTGATGCACTCTACAGGTTCGTTGCCCAATGGCTCCGAAATTGATACTCCTATCAATTATGCCGATTATTATTACCTGGAAGCATTGGCCCGGTATATGCAGGTAAAAGGACTCGATTATAAATCGCTTTAAACGAAATTAATATACCATGAAAATAGCAAAGTATTTTTTATGTCTGGCTCTTTTGCTGGTCGCCATAAGTGCGGAAGCGCAGCAATTGCGGAAGGAAGCTTTTGATTTACTGAACCTGGATTATCCGGGTTTGGAGAAAGTAAAGGCCGCATGCGCCCAACAACAATGGGATAAAGCGGCTCAGGCTTTATTGGACTATTACCGCCAACGCACCGGCATAGGACATCCTGATATTAATCTGAAGAATATCAAGATATCAAAGGAAGAACAAAAATGGGCGGATGATGCCCTGGAACATACATTTTTTGTGCACAAAGGATATCAGCCTTCCTATAATTACGGTAAAGACATCAACTGGCAATATTGGCCGGTACAGGACAATGAGTTGCGCTGGCAGTTGCATCGCCATAAATGGTTCACCCCGATGGGAAAAGCATATAGAATCTCAGGGGATGAGAAATATGCCAAAGAATGGGCATACCAATATATGGACTGGATTAAGAAGAATCCTCTGACAACCGTAGAGAAAGAAGAATACGAACTTGTCAGTGCAGGTGAAGTAAAAGGAAATGCTGAGAATGTACGCTTTGCATGGCGTCCGCTGGAAGTGAGTAACCGTTTGCAGGATCAGACACTGCAATTTCTATTGTTTATTCCCTCACAGGCTTTTACTCCGGAGTTCCTGACCGAGTTCCTCATTAATTACCATCGGCATGCCTTACACATTCTGGGCAATTACTCCGATCAAGGCAACCATCTGTTGTTCGAAGCACAGCGTATGGTCTATGCAGGTGCATTTTTCCCTGAATTTAAAGAGGCAACCGGATGGAGAGAGAGTGGGATAAGCATTTTGAACCGTGAAATAAAAAAACAGGTTTACCCGGACGGCGGTCAATATGAACTGGACCCGCACTATCATTTGGCGGCAATCAATATCTTCTGCAAGGCCCTGCGTATGGCAGACGTCAATGGTTTCCGTCAGGAATTTCCTGTCGAATACGTGAATACTGTGAAAAATATGATTGAGTTCTACTCTAATATCTGTTTCCCGGATTACAGTAATCCTTGTTTCAGTGATGCGAAACTGGGAGACCGCCCGGCAGAAGTCCGCAATTATCAAGACTGGCTCAAACTGTTTCCGGATTGCGACTGGATTCGTTATTATGCTACTGAAGGTCGTGAAGGTTCCCCCCTACCCAACCTTTCTCACGGAGCCTTGACTTCCGGTTTCTTTACTTTCAGAAATGGCTGGAAACAAGATGCTACTGTAATGGTAGTAAAGGCCGGTCCCAAGGGTGAGTGGCACTGTCAACCGGATAACGGAACTTTTGAGCTTTGGTTCAATGGTCGGAATCTCTTTCCGGATAGCGGTTCATACGTCTATGCCGGTGATGATGAAGTGATGAAACTTCGCAACTGGTTCCGCCGGACAAGTTCACATAATACCCTGACACTGGATGAGAAAAACTTGCAGACCACACAATCCGTTACTAAACTTTGGCAACCCGAAGGTAATGAACAAATCCTGGTGACAGAGAATCCTCATTATGAGGGTTTGAAGCACAGACGTTCTGTCTTCTTTGTAGACCAATCTTATTTTGTCATTGTCGATGAGGCTGTGGGAGATGCAAAAGGAACAGTGAATCTGAACTATCATTTATGTGAAGGTACTGTAAATGTGGATGGAAAGAACCATATTCTGACCACCGCTTATGACGGGCCAAGCAATATGAAGCTACAATGTTTTGCCGAAAAGAAAGCTTCGATAAGAGAAAAAGAAGGATGGCGTTCAACTGCTTATCGCGTACGTGTACCCCGTACTTCGGTTTCTTTTGATGTGGACAAAAAGGATTCGGAAGCTGTACGCTACATAACCATTATCTATCCTTCGAAAAATGCAGCTTCTTTTCCTGCATTCAAGGCTAAATTCCTGAATAAGAAGTTTGATGAGAATGGAGTGAAGATAGAAATATCTGTTGATGGAAAGAAACGTCAATTGGAGTATAAACTATAAGAAGACTTTTATTATGAATCGCTTATCATACTTATTTTTGCCTCTCACTGCCATCGGAGTCTCCGCTTGCAGCTCCAATAAGGCCAAAGAGGAGGTGAAACGTCCGAACATTATCTTTATGATGACAGACGACCATACTACGCAGGCTATGTCATGCTACGGTGGACGCCTCTTGCAAACTCCCAATATGGATCGGATTGCCAATGAAGGTATTCGTATGGACAATTGCTATGCGGTCAATGCTTTATCCGGTCCGTCAAGAGCTTGTATCTTGACGGGCAAATTCAGCCACATCAATGGATTCACTGATAATGCCAGTACTTTCGACGGCAACCAACAGACCTTTCCCAAATTATTACAGTCGGCAGGCTACCAAACTTCGATTATCGGTAAATGGCATCTGATTACTGAACCTCAGGGATTTGATTATTGGTGCATCTTGACCGGACAACATGAACAAGGGGATTATTATAATCCCGATTTCAATGAGAACGGAAAGCAGATTGTAGAACAGGGCTATGCTACCGATATTATCACGGATAAGGCCATCGAGTATCTGGAACACAGAGATAAAAGCAAGCCTTTCTGCATGATGTACCATCAGAAAGCTCCGCATCGTAACTGGATGCCTGCCCCCCGCCACTTGGGTATGTTCAATAATACCGTTTTTCCTGAACCGGCCACACTCTTCGATACGTATGAGGGAAGAGGTTCCGCTGCCAGGGAACAGGATATGTCTATTGAACATACATTGACCAATGATTGGGACCTGAAACTGCTGACTCGTGAAGAAATGTTGAAAGATACGACCAATCGCCTCTATCAGGTCTACAAACGCATGCCGGCTGATGTGCAAAATAAATGGGATTCAGTATATGCCCAGCGCATTGCCGAGTATCGCAGTGGTAAACTGGAAGGTAAAGAGTTGATCAGCTGGAAGTATCAGCAATATATGCGGGATTACCTGGCTACAATTGTTGCTGTGGATGAAAATATAGGGCGGTTACTCAGTTATCTGGAAAAAATCGGTGAGTTGGACAATACAATCATTATCTACACTTCGGATCAGGGTTTCTTCCTAGGCGAACATGGTTGGTTCGATAAACGCTTCATGTATGAGGAATGTCAGCGTATGCCACTGGTCATCCGCTACCCGAAGGCTATCAAGAGCGGAAGTGTTTCGAATGCCATTGCCATGAATGTGGATTTTGCTCCCACTTTGCTGGATTTTGCCGGAGTAGACATACCCGCCGATATTCAAGGCCGGTCGCTCAAACCGATTTTGGATAATGAGGGAAAAGTACCGGCAGACTGGAGAAAAGCCGCCTATTACCACTATTATGAGTATCCGGCGGAACATTCGGTTAAAAGACATTATGGTATTCGTACAGCTGATTTTAAACTGATTCACTTCTATAATGATGTGGACGAGTGGGAAATGTACGATTTGAAGAATGATCCGAATGAATTGAATAATGTGTTTGACAAACCAGAGTATGCCGACAAGCGGACAGAACTGATGTCACTGCTGAAAGAAACCCAAAAGCAGTATAAGGATGATGATCCGGATGAAAAGGTAAATGAGCTGTTCAAAGGTGACAGACGATTGATGAAAAATAGATAATCTAAATGAATACCATGAATAGAAGAAGTTTTTTAAAAAATACAAGCTGGTCCTTCCTCGGATTAGCAGTTTCCGGTAGCTTATTGTCCGCATGCCAACGCGGAACTGCCGCAGGAAAGAAAATTATGCCCTCTGCCAGTAATCTGAAATATTTCTGGGGAGACTTGCATAACCACTGTAACATAACCTACGGTCATGGCGACATGCGTTCTGCGTTCGAAGCCGCCAAGGGGCAATTGGATTTTGTATCTGTCACTCCACATGCCATGTGGCCTGACATACCCGGGGCAGATGATCCTCGCCTGAAGTGGGTGATTGATTATCATACCGGTGCTTTCAAGCGTTTGCGCGAGGGAGGCTATGAGAAATACGTAGCCATGACCAATGAGTACAATAAGGAAGGAGAATTTCTTGCCTTTGTAGGTTATGAGGCACACAGCATGGAACATGGAGATCATGTGGCCCTGAACTATGACCTGGATGCGCCGTTGGTGGAATGTACCTCCATTGAAGACTGGAAACAAAAAGCCCGCGGACATAAAGTATTTATAACTCCGCATCACATGGGTTACCAGACGGGCTATCGCGGATATAACTGGAACTTCTTTACGGAAGGAGACCAGACTCCGTTCGTAGAGATGTATTCCCGCCACGGATTGGCTGAGAGCGATCAGGGTGATTATAATTATCTGCACGATATGGGACCTCGCCAATGGGAAGGTACAATTCAGTGTGGATTGGAGCAAGGCAAGAAATTCGGTATTATGGGCTCTACAGATCAGCACGCCGGATATCCGGGCAGTTATGGCGATGGGCGTATAGGTGTACTGGCAGAGTCATTGACCCGTGATAAGATCTGGGATGCAATGAAGAACCGTCACGTTTGTTGCGCTACCGGTGATAAGATCAATATAGATTTTCGTCTGAACGACGCTTTTCCGGGCGATGTGGTACGGGGTAACAGTCGCCGTATTTATTTGAATGTGGAAGGCGGCAGTTGCATCGATTACATAGACATTGTCAAGAATCGGAAATGCATAGCCCGTTTAAGTGGTCCGTTGTTGCCCGAAATGCCGGAAGGAGACATGGTACGTTGTAAGGTAAAGATTGATTTTGGATGGAACCGTGAAGAGCAGTATGTACATTGGCAAGGTAAACTATCTATCAGCAAAGGAACTATCAATGCTGTGGAACCTTGCTTCCGTGGCGCTGCCTTCACTTCTCCGCAACCGGGAGAACCCGAGTTTGAGACAAAGGTGAACCGTATTGTGTCTGTTACGGACAAAGATACGGAGTTGGACATGTACAGTTCCAAGAATCCGAATACCACCACTCCCGCCATGCAGGCCGTCATTCTGGATGTCACTATGCCTAAAGACGGTATGATTACGGCAGAGTTCAACGGCAAGAAGTTTGAACATTCACTGGGCGAACTTCTGGAAGGTTCCCGCTCCCATTTCATGATCGGATGGCTTAGTGAGGCTATCCTATTCAACCGTGCAATGCCGGAAAGTTGCTTTATGGTTGAACATTATATGGAAGACACTGAACCCGAAAGAGATACGGACTATTACTATATCAGAGTTCGCCAGCGTGACCAGCAATGGGCATGGAGCTCTCCTATATGGGTGGAAAGAACATAATGTTTCCTTATTTGATGTAATAAATTATGGAATACGCAATTGGCATTGATTTAGGTGGTACATCTATAAAATATGCTTTGGTAGATAAAGCGGGTAATTCTTTCTTTGAGGGAAAATTACCCTCTTTTGCTTCTGTCTCGGCTGCAAAAGTGATGGAACAGCTGATAAAGGCTGCCACCTTGCTGAAAGATGAAGCCGCAAAACAGAACTGGACCGTACTGGGCATAGGGCTCGGTACACCGGGAATTGTAGATGAAACAAATCGTATCGTACTGGGAGGTGCGGAAAATATTGTCGGCTGGGAAAACATAGATGTAGCCTCTTTTATGGAGAAACAGATGAGTTTACCGGTAGTTGTTGGAAATGATGCCAATCTGATGGGACTGGGAGAAACGAAATATGGTGCAGGAAGAGGTTGCACTCATGTGATGTTTCTGACTGTAGGAACCGGTATCGGCGGAGCTGTCATCATTGATGGTAAATTGTTCAATGGATATGCTAACCGGGGTACGGAGTTGGGGCATGTACCGTTGATTGCCAACGGTGAACGTTGTGCCTGCGGGGCAATCGGCTGCCTGGAACATTATGCTTCGACTGCCGCCTTGACAAGACGTTTTAGCGCATTGGCGAAAGAGCAGAATTTAAGTTTTGATACGGAAATAAACGGGGAATTGATTGTTCGCCTGTATCATGAAAATTTCCCGCTCGCTGTCGAGTGCATGAACGAACACTTTTACTATTTGGGCAGAGGAATTGCCGGCTTTATCAATATCTTCAGTCCCCAACGGATTGTGATAGGAGGAGGTGTTGCAGAATCCGGCAGTTTCTATTTAGAGAAAATAAGGGCGGTAGTCAAAAAGCACGTAATAGCAGACTGTGCCCTGAATACCAAGATTGTAGCAGCCGAATTGGGCAATAAAGCCGGTCTTATCGGTGCAGCATCACTAATTCTATAAACAAACGAATTATTATGAAAAATAACAAGAAATGGGATATGCTGGCATTGATCATGATGTTCTGGTTTACCATTTCATTCATTACAAACATTCTCGGACCGTTAATTCCTGACATTATCCATAACTTTGAGCTGAAGGATCTGGCAATGGCGGGATTTATCCCGACTTCCTTCTTCCTGGCTTATGCCATCATGTCGATACCGGCAGGCATATTGATAGATAAATATGGAGAAAAGCCGGTGCTGTTTACCGGTTTCCTTATGCCATTTATCGGAACCGTCTTGTTTGCATGTTTCCCATTCTATTTGATATTACTGGTGTCTTCCTTTATTATCGGCTTGGGAATGGCCATGTTACAGACCGTAATTAACCCTTTGCAGCGTGTTGTCGGTGGAGAAGAGAACTATGCATTCATAGCCGAATTGGCACAGTTTGTGTTTGGAGTAGCATCGTTTATCAGTCCTTTGGTTTATACTTGGTTAATACATGCGCTGGCACCAGGAGTCTATCAGCCGGGAAAGAATTTCCTGCTTGATATTTTGGCGGACATCACTCCGGTCACTCTTCCCTGGGTTTCCCTTTATTGGGTATTCACAGTGTTATTGCTGATTATGCTGCTCATTGTGTCGTTGGTCCACTTCCCGCGCATTGAACTGAAAGATGATGAACGCAGCGGTTCTTCAGCTTCCTACAAGAAATTGTTCCGTCAAAGATATGTATGGCTTTTCTTCCTGGGAATCTTTTGTTATGTCAGTACGGAACAGGGAGTTTCTATTTTTATGAGTACTTTTCTGGAGCAGTATCATGGCATTGATCCGAAGACCGTGGGTGCGCAAAGCATCAGTTATTTCTGGGGTTCAATGACTGTCGGATGTTTGTTTGGCATGTTCCTGCTGAAGTTGATAGACAGTAAGCGTTTGCTGCAAATATCGGGCATACTTTCCATGAGTTTGCTGTTAATTGCATTATTCGGCTCCGCGGAAATAGCGGTGTGGGCTTTTCCTGCAATAGGCTTTTGTATCTCCATGATGTACTCCATAGTGTTTTCACTTGCCCTGAATACAGTAACCCAGAATCACGGTTCTTTTGCAGGCATCCTTTGTTCCGGAATAGTGGGAGGTGCAGGTGGTCCGCTGCTCGTCAGCCTGGTATCCGACGCCACTTCGTTGCGAACAGGAATGTTGCTTATTCTGATTTTCATGGGATACATTACGTTTATCGGCTTCTGGGCACACCCTTTGGTTAATAATAAGACAGTTAGCTTGAAAGAGCTGGTTACCTTCAAAAAACAAAAATAAGATTCTGAGATGAAAAAGATAGTATTGGGCTTATCGGCCCTCTGCCTGTTAATGTCATGTGGCAGTTCCGAGCAACCTGCCGTGATAAAGGTTTCCGAAGAAACATTGATGCATGAAGTCCGCGCAACTCCCTCTCCTGCCGATGGCACATACGTCAAGGTGAATCCACCTCGTTTCATGTGGCCGGACAAATTCCCTCATTTAGGTCCGGTGCTGGATGGAGTTCCGGGACAAGTAGATGAAAAGCCAAAAGTAGTTTACCGGATTCGTATCTCTCAAGACAAGAATTTTCGGAAAGATGTCCTTACCGGTGAACGTGCCTGGGCTTTCTTCAATCCTTTCCAGTGTCTGGCACAAGGGAAATGGTATTGGCAACATGCTTATGTTACCCCCGAAGGTACTGAAGAATGGTCGCCGGTTTACCAATTCTATATAGATAAAGATACACCGGAATTCAATCCGCCGACTTTGGAAAAAGTCCTGGCAGAATATCCTTCCCATCACCCGCGTGTGTTGCTGGATGCAGCTGACTGGGAAAAGATTATAGCGAAAAATAAAAATAATCCGGAAGCCCGGGCTTATATGGACAAGGCTTCCCAATGCATTTCCCGTCCGTTGAAGCATCTTCAGAAAGAGATAGATACAACGAATGTAGTTACGTTGACCAACATTGTGCAACGTAAATCAGCCCTCATCCGCGAGAGCCGTAAGATTGTAGACAGAGAAGAGGCCAACGTGGAAGCATTGGTCCGTGCTTATTTGCTGACAAAAGACGAGAAGTATTATCGGGAAGGCATTAACCGCCTGAGTGAAATTCTTTCCTGGCAAAAAAGCAAATACTTTGCAGGCGACTTTAACCTGTCCACCCTATTATCGATGAGTACATCCGCGTATGATGGATTTTATAATTTACTGTCACCGAAAGAGAAACAACTGCTGTTGGATAACATCCGCAGAATTGGAGACAAGTTCTATAATGAATATGTGAACCATCTGGAGAACCGTATTGCAGACAACCATGTGTGGCAGATGACTTTCCGTATCCTGACGATGGCGGCATTCGCTACGGTCGGTGAAATACCGGAAGCGTCCGTATGGACAGATTACTGTTATAATGAATGGATTTCACGCCTTCCGGGCCTGCATAAGGATGGTGGCTGGCACAATGGAGATGCCTATTTCCATGTAAATATACGTACCTTGATAGAAGTGCCGGCCTTTTTCTCACGCATATCCGGCTTCAACTTCTTTGCAGATCCGTGGTATAACAACAATGCCTTATATGTTATCTATCAGCAACCTCCCTTCTCCAAATCCGGAGGTCATGGCAACTCACATGAAGGACAACGCAGCCCGAACGGAGGGCGCGTAGGATATGCCGATGCCCTGGCACGCGAATGTAACAATCCGTGGGCAGCTGCTTATGTACACGAAATTATGCAGGAAGACCCTGACATCCTGTCGAAGGCTTTCGAAGCCAAACCGGCAGATTTGACCTGGTATCGCTGCACAACCCCGAAGGAAAGGCCTGCTTATAGCAAACATCTGTCGGAACTACCGGAAGCCAAAGTCTTCAAACAAGCAGGCACTGCCCTGATGAATACCGATATAGGGCATCATGCCAACAATGCCATGCTTTCTTTCCGAAGCAGCCCTTATGGTTCCACATCCCATGCCTTGGCCAATCAAAATGCTTTCAACACCTTCTTTGGGGGTAAGGCTATCTTTTATAGCAGCGGACATCGTACCGGATTTACAGATGATCATTGTATGTATGCCTACCGGAATACCCGTGCCCATAACTCCATATTAGTAAACGGTATGGGTCAGAAGATAGGAACAGAAGGCTATGGTTGGATTCCCCGCTACTATGAAGGTGAAGAAATCTCTTACGTTGTAGGCGATGCCTCCAACGCCTATGGGAAAGTAGTCTCTCCGTTGTGGCTGGAACGCGGACGTTTATCCGGCACTCAATTTACACCGGAGAAAGGTTGGGATGAAAATAAGCTGGAATTCTTCCGAAGACATATCGTTCAGCTCGGACGCTCGGGTTTGTTTGTTGTTTACGATGAACTGGCCGGTAAAGAACCGGTAGAATGGAACTATCTGCTACATACGGTGGAACTGCCTATGGAGGTGGGTAAGGAAGAAGGAGGATTGCGCATCCTGGGTAAGAATAAAGCGGATGGAATATCGATAGCTCATTTATATTCTTCACAGGAGATGACTTATGCACAAACGGATACATTCTTTGTAGCCGCCCTTGACTGGAAAAAGCGTCTTGGCAAGGCTCTTGCTAATCATTATCATTTTACGGCAACGACAACTCCTTGCAATAAAGTGTTTTTTCTCAATATAATCGATGTACATGGAAACAACCGCGCCGATGCCGTGATAAATCATCAGGGAAATCGCATTACAGTAGAAGGATGGGTTATTGAATGTAATCTGGATAGTGAAGGCAAAGCGTTCCTGCACATAGAGAATACACAGAACGGTGCTTCACTGGACTTCAACTATAATTCGAATAAGGGTGCTACGACTATCGTCGATCAGATAGGCGGAAAGAGAATAGAGAAAAGACTGGTTGATTCCTTACCGAAACCTGAAATATAAAACCGAATATTAAATCATGAAAGTTACTAATATGGTTAAACAAATTCCAATGAAGCATCTGGCATTTTTTTCTTTGCTATGCTCTTCTGCGGCTTCTGCGGCCGAACGTCCCAATATCATCTATATATTCACGGATCAACAGACAGCCAGCGCCATGAGTTGTGCCGGAAATCCGGACCTGCACACTCCCAATCTCGACCGATTGGCAGCCGCCGGTGTAATGTTCAATAATGCTTATTGCACCGCTCCGCTCAGCGGTCCTTCACGTGGAGCCATGTTTACGGGGCATTATCCGGATGCAGTAGGACTGTCAGTCAATGGTTCACCGATACCCGACTCGCTCAGGACACAGACATTAGGCACCTTAATAAAGAATGCCGGATATGATTGTGCTTATGGCGGTAAATGGCATCTTCCTCTTCTTGATGTCCCCGACAAAGAATACGGCTTCGACAACATTTACAAACATAGTGACGACGGACTGGCGGAAGCTTGCGCCGAATACCTCTCACGCAAACATAAAAAGCCTTTTTTCCTGGTAGCTTCTTATGACAATCCACACAATATCTGCGAATACGCACGGAGCCAAAACTTCCCTTATGGAAATATCGATACGCCTGATATACGGGACTGCCCGGGAGTACCTGCCAATTTCGCCAAGAATCCTTACGATGCCGATGTCATTGAAAGCGAAAGGGCAAACAATTATAATGTATATCCGACTGCCGGTTTTACTCCCGAAGACTGGCGTATGTACCGTTATACCTATTATCGTTTGGTAGAAAAAGTAGATAAGGAGATCGGAAAAATTATTGATGCCATTGATAAGAACGATCTTTGGAAGAATACAGTAGTGATCTTCTCCAGTGACCACGGAGATGGTATAGGGGCTCACCATTGGAACCAGAAATCTGCTTTATATGAAGAAGTTATCAACATTCCTCTTATCGTAACCCTGCCCGGCAAGAAGAATGCAGGCAAAGTATTGCCTCAACTTATCAGCAACGGTATAGATTTCTTTGCTTCCGTATGCGACTGGGCAGGTGCCAAGATGCCGGAAGGGGCAGCCGGAAAGTCTTTCCGGAAAGTTGTGGAAGAAGGTAATCCACAGGCCTTGCATCAGGAATACATCATCACCGAAACACGGTTTGACGGCAGCAAGACAAGAGGCTGGGTAGTACGCACTGAGCGCTACAAATATGTGCTTTATGATAAAGGAAAATATCGTGAGCAACTGTTTGATATGCAGAATGACAGAGGAGAAATGAGAAACCTGATCATGGAAAATGCCTATAGCCAGGAACTGCAAAAACTTCGTGATGTCCTTGAAAAGTGGATGAATACCTATAATATACGTCCAACCCGTCCGAAGCTGCACGATGTTCCCGGAAAGAAACTCAAAAGCACAACCCGATATCAGACAGCTTATAAATAGATTAAGAAATGATAGCCCGCCTTATTATCTTTAAAGTGCGATAGGCGGCAATTAGTTTCCCGGCGTGAAACTGACAGTTTCATTACTTGAAACTAATAGTTCCTCCGCAGGAAACTTTTTCTTCCTTTATAGTACTAAGCAACGTTTTAAAAATAACTTGGTACATAAATGATAATTTAGCGGCGAGGGAATGGGTACGCGGACTACGCGGATAAGGCGGACGAACGCGGAGTTTGAAGGCTGCGCTGTGCTGCATTTTTTAGGCGCGGATTACGCGGATTACGCAGATTTATTTCTTGATCATGTATAGCGCAGCCTTTAATCCGTGAAATCCGCGTAATCCGCGCCTAAAAAAAATACTTGTAATCCGCGTTCGTCCGCCCCATCCGCGTCGTCCGCGTACCCATTCTCGCCGCTAAATTATCATTTATAAGCCGACTCGCTGCACTTGCTTATGTAACAAGTTATTTTTTAAGCATTACTAAAAGAGTACGGTGCAGGATGATTTCACAAAAAATAAATATTAAGGCTAAAGCTGAATTCAACTTTTAAGTGCGACACGTCTTTTAGAGTATTTGCAAACCTCTTTCCTCTTCAAACTAAATACCGGCAGGAAGAAGAAAATGCCGATAATAGACATCACCAATCCGCCAATAGTACCCGCAGCCAACGGAAACCAGAAAGCTTCCTTATCCGTCCCCACCATAAACGGGATAAAACCCAGAATGGTGGAAACTACCGTAAGAAAAATAGGCAGTATCTTTGCATTCCACGCCTTTGTATATGCCCGAAGCATAGAAAGCCGGGGAAAGCGGCTACGGATGCTGTTATACTCATTCAGAATATAGATGCTAGCATTTACCGTAATACCACAAAGCAGCACAAACGAAGCAAAGCCTCCCTGGTCGAAATTCAAGCGGAACCAATAGAATGTAAGGAACACTCCTATATAAGATACCGGAATAACAAAGATAATAGCCAAAGGCTGTTTCAGAGAATTAAACAGAATACTCGTTGTAAAGAAGATAATGGCAATCACAACCAGCAACAACAGGTATTGCTTGTTATCTTTCTTACCCCATGACCACGATTGGCTATCCGATTCAGCAGTATACCCCATCGGAAGCAATTTATTAAACTCTTCCAAATCCCGCTTCTGTATTTTATTGCCTTGCTCGTACGAGCCGATATACTCATATTGCAGACAAAGACGATATTGCTGATTCTCTTTGGCTATCTGTTGCGGCATCTGCCCCTTCTCTACCGTAGCCAACTCGGAAAGTTTATAATGCTTTCCGCCATCCACCCCGTAAGGAAAAAACTGCATGGCCCATACATCATAGTCGTGAGACTGTCGGGAAGAAAGTCGAATACTTTCCGTACCGCTTTCCGTCACCACCGAACCCACCTGCATATTCTTGCCGAATATCGGCTGGATAGCGGAGAACAAATGCTGGGCATTAATCCCCTCCTGAGCCATACGCTCCTTATTCAGATTGAAGTAAAACTCTTGATAATCGTCTTTCCACCAGGAAAATTCCGACTTGATAAACACTTCCTTGATGCGACGGTGCGAAAGCAATACCTCCTTCAGCTTTTCGGCCCATGCATAGAGCTCGTCATAATTGTAGCCATACATCTTGATGCGATAAGAACCTGCGCTCTCACGAACATCATTACTGAAACCCTGATCTTGCAAGCCATATACATCCCAGCTACCACCTCCTAACTCAGATACTTTACCAATCAGATTCGCCTTTAACGTATAAGGGAAACCGCTATGCTGATACTCTTTCTTGAAATAAATCTGAAGATTGGCCCTGCGTGCATTATAGACAGAAGCATGAAACTGCTTAATCTCCTTGAAGCCGCTAAGATAAGTTTCCACACGTTTCACCAGCGTATTCATCTGTTCCAGCGTACTTCCATTCGGTAAGTTCGCATTCGCATAGAGCACCACTTCTTCATTGCGACTAAAATAACTGCCTTCGTACACTTTCTGCACAAACAAACGAAGACTACCACCTAAAGCCTTATCCACCACAGGTTTCACTTTCTCTTTATAAGTAGAAGAGCCCAACGTCTTGTTATACCGTTCTATCCATTTGCCTTCACCCTCCAACTTCTCAGGAAGAAGGAAAACGGGCAACCCGAAACCAAGCAGGAGCAAAATGCACACCGCCACCCTCCAGCGCAGAAGAAAGCGGATGAGCAACTGATAGAAATGCGTGAAGTAAACAGTCAGCCTGCGAATACGTATATGACTCCGCACCCAGCGTTTCACGCTCTGCCTCTTGACAAGCTTTATTCTATCAATCATGGCCGGAACAAAAAAGAGAGCCACGAAAAGAGATACCGCCAGATTAATAATCACCACAGCTGCGAAGTCTTGCAGATTCAGCCGGATTTTCTCATCCAGAAAGAAGATAATAACCAAAGCCCCCATTGTGGTCAAGGTAGCCGCCAGTACGGACATAAAAGCTTTCAGATTACGCCTGTGCAAAATGTGGTCCGTCATCACAATGGTACTGTCTATCACAAGATTCAAGGACACAGTAATCCCTGCCAATGAATACAGTTGCATCTCCAGCCCGAAAAGATAATAGAAAATAACCGCCACGGAAATGTTGATAGCCAGGCTGGTAACGATCAGCAACAGATACTTCAGATTCAACGTAATAATCCAGACGAATACCAGCAGGATCAGTACTGTCAGCCCCGTACGGAAATAAATTTTATTCAGTTCCTCGCGAATATACTCCGTGGCATCATAGCTGGTATGCACCTCGTAGCCGGGCGGCAAAGTCAGACGTATTGCTTCCATTTCCCGCATCACTTCATTGCTCAGTTGCAATTGGTTAGCAGTCTCTACGGCCGTGACAGACATATAAATGGAATTCAGACCATTGATACGGTAATAGCTTTGGGGGGCTTCTTCCATACGCGCTACAGTTACCAACTCGTCCAAGCGGATAATCTTTCCGTCCGAAGCAGTCACCGTGATGTCCGAAGGAATAAATTGCCCGCTGACTCCATCCGGTATCAAGACCAGACGTATCCACTGCTTACCACCGGCCGTATCCATGTTGTGCGTTCCCAGAAACTCTTTATTATAATGTAACTGGATGGCCCGTTGAATATCAGAAATGCTGATTCCCAGCGTCCGCAATTGTTCACTGTCGTATTCCAACCGCCATTCCATCGGGGTAGCACCACTTAAATCTATTTTATAAATGCCTTGCAACTTAGCCAGACGCGGCTTGATATGTTCTTCTGCATACTGCTGTATCAGTATAGGCGTGGACGGTGCATTCAGTGTGAATGATAAGAACGGACGGGCTGTATTCGCATCGGGCACCTTCATGTCAATATACGGATAACTGACTCCGGAAGGCAGTTGCGACCATGTCTGCCGGATAATAGTAGAAGCCTCAAAACGTACCGCATCCACATCAGCGTGTTTATCCAGATCTACCGTAATGGAACCGTAGCCATTGCTTGAAGTAGAGTACATTCCCTTTACCCCTTTGATGCGGGCCAGCATGGACTCCAGTTTGCTTGTCGCCTCCATCTCTACCACCCGCGACGAAGTGCCCGGCATGCTAAAGCGCACCGTAAAGCCCGGCAATGTGCGCGACGGATTCAGCTTGACCGGAAGCATCGGAACCAAGGCCAAACCCACCAGTGCCAGACAGACAAAGGTGACGATGAGGGTAAAAGGGGAAAGGCGATTCATAGTGATTGACTATTAGTGATTAGTGACTATAATCGAATTTGTCAGAAAGAGAGAAGCCGCTGGCAAAATCGTGCAGGGTCAGCTTGCGGATTTTATAATAGTTCAGCCAATAGTTTTTCAGGGCTGAGATATAGTTGCGCTGGGCTTCTTGCTGACGGTTCAATGACAAGGTAAGGCTACTGATATCCGCCTTACCGATGATGAAGCGTTGGCGGGTTTCATTGTATGCCAGGATGGAAAGGTCGAGGGCTTCCTCGGCACTTGTCACCAAGTCTTGCTGGACATTGAAATCACTTACGGTCATAATGACTTCTTCTTCAATGCTGATTTCGTTCTGACGGGAAGAGGTCTTTACTACATTCAGATTGTTACGGGCCATATTATATTTTCCCTTACGCACTCCCCAGTCCACTAAAGGAATGGAGACACTGACAGATACCATTTCCTGCTGCATAGGGCGGTTGTAGGCTTCGCCAAATTTCTCCGCCACCTGGTTGAAACCGACACTGGCGTTGATACTGGCGTTGAAGCGGGATTCTTTCTTGGTTTTGTCTACATTCCGTTCTGCTTCCAATATGTCCTGGCGTAATCCAAGGAAGTTCGGGTTGTTGGAACGGGCGGCATCCAAGGCAGCATCTACAGGGATGTTTAGTTCTCCGGGACGGCTGGGGAGAAGAAGCCGTATCTCTGTATTCTTTTCCAGATTGAGGAAAGAAGCCAGCGAGAACATGGCACGTTTCAATGAACTTTCAGCATTCTGCAAAGTGTTACGGGCATTCACCACGTCCAGCTTCAGCGTCAGAAGATCGGCACGACTGATAGAGGCTATCTTCAGACGTTGCATACCAATACGATAAAGTGTATCGGAAGAAACGACATTCTCCTTTGCCAAGTCATACTCAGCCTGCGCCATGGCAAGTGCAAAGAAATAGGTAGTGGCCTGCTCGGATACCTGCTCAGCATTGTAGATATATTCTTTCTTTACTTTCTCGTATTTCAACGGTTCAATCTTTCGTTCCCAGCGGAAAGGATTATAACCTACCAGACTTTGCGAATAACCTAAACGAACGGGAACACTGGTATACTGCGTGTAGGGATTGGAACCGAAACTACGCATATAGCCCAACTCAGTATCCAGATAAAAAGTACCACCCGTCAGGTCAAAGTTTTGCCTGACTGCCAGGTTGCCATAGGCATAGAAAGACTGTTGGCTACGGTAAATATCCAAATCCTGTTCGGAGTCATAACGCTTCGTAATGTCACGGTTATACTGTGCAGGAGTCATATTCAGCGTCAGGCTCGGCAAGCGATTTGCCTTATAGGTACGATATTCCCAATAGCCTGAAAGATACATATTTTTAGTACGGAAAGCTTCCAGCGAACTGTCGTTCGCCATCTTAATCGTCTGCTGCAAGTCCAGCGTTACCTGCTGTTGCTGCGCGACGGACGGAAGCGCCTGAGAAAGTCCTAAAAGAATAATTAAACCAAGTTTCTTCATTATATCAAGCTTTTTTATCCCGGTAAATAAACCAATATATCAACGGAATGATGAACAGACTGACCAATGTGCCGATGAACATCGCCCCAATCATGGCAATGGAAAGCGGCTTCTGCAATTCCGATCCCATATCGAAAGAGAACAATAACGGTACCATGGCAAAGATGGTGGTGAGCGAAGTCATGATAATGGGACGCAACCTGCGCCGCCCCGCCTCATGGATAGCTTCCAGAAGCGGCATCCCCGTCTTACGTAATTCATTAATCGCATCCAGTTTCAGGATGGAGTCATTGATGATAATACCACACGTAACGATCAGACCGATGGCAGACATCAGATTCAGCGTATGTCCGCATATCCACAACAGTACCAAGGCAAATGCTACGTCTATCGGTATCTCCAACAACACTACAAGCGGTTGCACAAAACTCTCGAACTGTGCCGCCAGAATGAAGTACATCAACAGAATGGAAATAAACAGAATAACCACCAGTTCATCCAGCATCTTCCGGTTAGAGAAGAAACTTCCTGAAAAAGCGGTATCCCAGTCACCGGTAGCATCCACCACTTCCTTCACTTGCTCCATAAGCGGTTCCGCCTCTTTTACTTCATAAAAACGGAACGGCACATATTCTCCGTTACGTCCTGCGGTAATCGCTTTCAGATCTTCCGCCGGCGCCACTGATACCAGCTCACGCAAAGGCAGATATTCAACACCATATTGATCCGCCCGTGTCGGAACGAGTGTTTCCTGTAAGATACTGTTTACCGTTTGTTCCTCTCCCACAATGCTGATAGGCAGATATTGCTGGTAAGAATGAAGAGTAGCTATGCTGTTTTCTTTGAAAGCTGTTTTCAGTATGCGATACAACTCGTCATACGAAACATTATAAAGTAGCAATTTTTCTTTATTGATACGAATATTCAGTTGATTTTCAAAGGCAATACCCGTGGGAGCATATCCTGTACGGGTAGCAAACTCAGCTTCCAGATTACGTAATTCATCCGCTGTCGGCACTTTTTCCTTGTTGCGGGAATAGAGTTCAGCCACAACATCGGCTTCTCCCGTCACAAACAGTTTCTCAAATACCGTCTCGGGTGGCGAAAAAGAAATCACGGCCAACGGATACTCCGTTTTGAGGGTACGGTAAACCTTTTCCTGCAAAGGGACTATCTCAGAGGGATTCTTTGTCTTGAAATAAAGTTCTGCTTCCGAAGAAGAAAGAGCCTGCTCCCGGTTCAGGAGATAGTCTTGTTGTCCGACGGCGGCAGTCTGTTCGATAGTCTCTGTCTTAAACAACTCAAATAAATTGTCTACCCTGCGACGATTCTCGTCCACATGGATATTCTCATTCCATTCCACACGGGCTATCAGCTCATTCTGATCTATTTCCGGCATACGCTCTTTTCCTATGAAATAGAACATGAATACACACAATGGCACGGAAACTATGCAGAAAAATACGCTTGCCGTTTTATGAGCAAATATAAAATCAATCCCGGCATCATAGAAACGATCAAGTGTATGATCCTTTATAGGATTATTGATTCGGATACGCGAGAACCATGATTTGCGCAGTCCCGTCCGGTAAACCAGCATATAGAGCACCGGCAGCAACATGATGCCCGTGAAGTAAGAAACCATCAATCCAACGGTTACCGAGAAAGCCTGATCGTAGAAAATGGCTCCGGCAATACCACTCATAAAAATCAGTGGTACAAACACCGCAATGGTAGTCAACGAGGAACTGAGCATCGGAGTAACCACCTCACTGGTACCCGTAATACAGGCACGTTTCAGCGAGTATCCTCTTTCCCGATATTGAGAAATATTTTCAGTTACGATGATGGAACTATCGATCATCATACCCAATGCAAGAATCAATCCGGACAGAGATATGATGTTCAGTGACATCTTGAACAAATAGAAAAAGAGAAAACAGATCACAATGGAAACTACCATACTCAGTCCGATGATAAAAGGAGATTTGACATCCCCCAGAAAGAGTACGGCTACGATACAGATAAATAGAAAGCCCAACGAAAGGTTTTGTTGCAAGTTGGAGATAGTATAATCTAAAAGCTCTGTCTGGTTTCGGCTAACGCTGAATTCAATGTCAGGATATACACTCTGAAAATAATTCATGGTGCCGCCAATGGCCTGCTTCATGTCATCCATATTCTCGTCCGCCTGCTTGATAATGGCCAATGTCACTGCCCGTTTACCATTGCTCATGGATACGCCTTTTTCCCTGACGGGAACAATACCTATCCGGCAGAACTCTTCCAGACGGATGATGCGTCCGTTTTTGTTAATAAGAATATTCTTCACATCCTCTTCCGTACGCAACAGAGTGGAAAACTTGATATTGTATTCATAATATCCATCACGTACGGTCATACTTCCCGGTTCCACATTATTTTGGGCAAGAGCAGATTCTACATCCTGTATGGAAAGTCCCAGTACGGCAAGCTTATTTTCATCGGGAACAATCTGCAACTGGCGCTCCACCAATCCTGTGATATCCACCATGGCTACCTCTGTCAGCTGCTCGATACGCCGCTTGATAACGCTTTCGGCAAATTCACACAGATCGAGGAAAGCACGTTCGTCCGTTTGTCCGTAAGCGCTGTCATTCTTCAGGGTGAGGCTGAGATAGAATACCGGAATATCGGTAGCACTTGCTTTTACTACTTTAGGACGGTCTGTATCCTTAGGCAGGTAGTTCATGGCGGCGTCAATCTTCTCATTCACTTCGATAAAAGCAAGATCCGTATTGGTGCCGAAGTCGAAATTCAGCCGGATAAGACCTGCCCCATCATGCGCCTCGCTATCCATATCTTTCAGACGAGCCACCTGGATAAGTTGTTGGCGCAATGGTTTCACCACCGTATTCTCCAACTCACGCGCAGAAGTATTCTGTGCCGAGATTTGTACTGTAATCTCCGGGATGGCAATATCCGGCAGCAGAGATACCGGCAACGTGAAATACGTTACCATACCGACAATAAAACATGCGGTAAACGCCATCAATACGGCAATGGGCCGCTGTATCAAGAACTTAACCACCCCTTTTATTTTTTATTTTCAATAACTTTCACCGGTGCCTCATGAGCCAGGTTCACATTGCCTGTCACAATCACCACATCTCCTTCTTGCACTTCATCTTCCACAATCGTGTATTCATCGGAATTTTCCAGTACGGTCTGCACGTAGTTCCATTTCGCTTTATTATCTTTCAGTGTAAAAATCACCTGCTTACCGGAACGCAACACCACTGAACTCTTCGGAACAACCAACTGTTCACCTAGCGAACGATGTACATTAACCCGTATGTTCATGCCATTAAAGAGCTTGCCCTGTCCGTTGACAACGGCCTTCACTTTCACCATGCCTTTATCGTCCACCAGCGGATTGATTTCGGAGATACGTCCTTCGTATTTGGCAGAAGGATCTGCATAAGGGGTAACAACCACTTTATCGCCACCTTTAATAAGGGGGAGTTCACTCTCCAATACAGTAAAGTCAGCTTCCATGCCCTGTGAACCGATAATTGTACAGAAAGCATCTGAACTGCTGGGAGCATTATAGGGTTTGGAAAAGAGATTAGCCACCACCCCGTCAAAAGGAGCAATCAGAGTGGCATGTTCTTCTTCATATTTAGCCAGTTCATATTGAGAAAGGGTCTGATCATAGCCGCTTTTCACCCGTGCCAGTTGCATGATATCATCGGGTACATTGGCAGTATCATCCGCTGCATACCCCTGCCCTATCAATACATCCTGCAATTCCAACTTAGCTTTCTCCAAAGCATCTTTGGACTGTGCGGTCTTATTTTTTAAACGGAATTTATCCAGCTCTGCCAGTTTTTGTCCTTTGTGTACCCGGTCACCGTTCTTCACATAAATCTGCGCCACGATACCCGAACTTTCAAAACGCAAATCTGCCATTCTTCCGGCCACTATCTTGCCATTACTTACCAACTCGTGATTGAATATCTGCCGCTTCAAAGGCAACACGGTCACTTCATTCTTCTCATCCGGCAATACGGTAGCTACTCCTTCATCGGCGGCTTCTTCTTTTTTCGCACCGGAACATGCTGCCAACGCAAATAGTGCCAGACAGATCAAAAACCGGTAGTTCTGTGTCTTTATCATTCTATATTAGTTTTTCCGTTTACACTTAGTGTATGCAAAAATAGTCGTTTTCCCTTTACGAGCCGCCATATATATATGGACAAAACGAGACTGGATACAAACTGTTATTTTTCTAATTATCAAACAAGTATATTCTTGTCCATTCCCAAACAGGTGGACAAGAACATACCTCCTTCCTTATTTAGGGACTGTAATAATCACTACCGGATTAGAATCATCCGTCAATTCTTTCAGTGCCGAAAGTTTTTCATTTTCTGCCGCTTCAGGATTTTCTTCCAACCAGGTCATCACTTCTCCGGCATCAATAATCATTCCATATTCTCCCTGTGCACTGCATGCCTTGGGATGGAAAGCCATAAAGCCGGTCAGGTCATCTTTTATACCTTCCTTTTCGGCATACATCCGGGTAGTATTTGCCTTCCGGTCGTAGATTCCGTTAAACGTTTCCGGTTCATCTGTATAAAGTCCCCGGATACACTGAAAGAAAACAGTATGATCCGTCTCAAAAATACATCCCACCAACAAGCGTTTTTCGTTATCTTTGGATTCAGTACGTGCCTCGGCGCCCCAATGCCATTTACCGGTGGAGAATGCGATATAAGGTGTCAGCTCATTCCCTTCCACTGTATAAATGGTATCATTGAAATTCTCTTTATAACGTATCTTATTATCACTCTTCCACAGGAAAGGAATACCCGCTACACTTGCCGAGGCATCTCCACTTTTAAATGTAGTCAGAATAATACCTGCATTTCCCTGCTTTTTGACGCTGATACTGTTTATGTCATCTACTCCTCTATTAGGCAAAACCGGAAGTAGACTGGGCACCGTATCTATCTGTTCTCCCGCTTCATTAAATAACAGCAAAGCGCGCCCGTTATCACCTACAATATTACCGTAACGACCTATTATCACGGAATCCGTAAAACTGAAATCACTCGGTGAATCCGGAGGGGTAGGTATCGTTACACCACCACGGTAATTACCTTGCAAATCATATTTCTGTAACTTACCGGGTCTGCGCATAAAATAAAGCAGACCGTTTACATCATTATAAGTAGGCGCCGCAGTTGAATAAGCTTCCGGATCATCGCCCAAATGTCCCACTTTGCTTAAAAACTTACCGCTCTCTTTATCAAAGATAAAACAAGTTTGACGTGAAAAGACAACAATCTCTTTATCCAGTAACAGAATATTCGGACTTCCACCTACTAGACACGAATCGGTTGTTTCTAATGGAACATAGCGTACATCGCTTCCTAATTCCGAAAGTTTCAATTCGGCAGGCTTTTCCATAGCTCCCGCCACATCAATAGAACATAGTTCATCGTCAGCCGACGATTGCGGAGTACCGGTACAAGCCGACACCAGGCAAACCAGACCTACTGCATACAACCATTCTTTTTTCATAACTTCTTGTGTGTTTTTAGATTTAATATTCATAACATCTCCGCAAATAAACTAATATTTTTAGTTTTAGAACTATATTTTATCGTTAAAGAAGTAAAAAGGGGTATTTAAAGACATATTTCTAAATAGACTTTCCTTTATATTATAGTCTCAAAAATTCCATTATAAATCAGAAGATGACTTAGCACTGACAACCACACAATACTACAATTAAATTTAGCACACACATTTATCTTCATCTTACAACATCTCACGTATACTTCACATTTTTAAAAACATTCTTTTCCATTCGATATTTTTTGTTTCTTTTCTTCTTGTAAACCAAACAAAAGCTACTTTTCCTACAATAAAGGATCTTGGTAAAACACCCCAATATCTAGAATCCACAGAAACCGGTAGATTATCTCCAGCAACGAAATAATAATCTTCCATAAAACAATAAGCATTGATTAAACTATCACCCAAATAAACCTTATTCAGCTTCAAATGCATTTTTTTCTTTTGTTCCCATTCAATTAATGCTTTATACACTATCCACGAAGCAGAATCAATTACCACAGTCATATTTTTGGCAGGAACCCATAAAGGACCGAACTCTCTTACACTCCAAAACTTATTTTTTGCCTGAAAAACAGATATTTGATTATTATTATTATACATCACCGTATCAATGCCCTTAGACACCAATTTTTGCTGTTTCATATTCCCTAAAAGACCCTTATAACCATGTACACGAAAGAAGCCACCCTTTATTTCAAACGTATCATTTGGTAAAGCGATACAACGTTTCACAAGATATTGGTCTGAACAAAACACAATACTATCAAACGGCTCCTTTAGAAAAGGCATATTAAATACTATAACATCATTGTGCACAATGTCTCCAGTAGTAAAGTTGGTCACCAATACTCTATCTCCAGGAAACAATGTCGGCTCCATTGAGGTCGTAGGAATCCTAAAAAAAGAGTAATTGTTAAAAAACAGTTCACCTAATACAATTACAAATATAATTATATATAACAAACGAATCCAAACACTATATCGCCATTTTACATTTGGTTTCATTAAAATATTTTTTTAATATCCAATGCATATATTGTTGCGTCAAAATTGGTGCTTCTTTTAGTGGTATATACATACTATTTATTCTACTAGTATATTCTGTTAATACAAAGAAATAAGGTAATCCCAAATCTGCAAATTCCAAATTAACTTCTTGAGTTAAATTATAAATGGGAAATTTTATTCGATTAGCTTTCTTAAATCTTTTCAAATACAAAATATTATCATACGTAGTAAAAAGTAAGATGTTATCTACTCCAATCGAATCGACATATAAATTCAGTATGTCAATTTGCTCTTCAATACATGTATTGCAATTTAACTCCGAATACCGCAAAACCAATTTATTTCCTCGTATCAAATCAGTCAAAAAGCACTTCTCTCCAGTTATACTTATTACCTTGCAACTGTCAGAATAATATTTTCCATTATATTCAATTTCATAATTCCTATTCTGATTAAAAGTTTCTAACCCGATTAATTTATATGAATTTTCTTTCAACTCATTTAATAAGTCATTTATAAAATTGTCCCGTTTATGAATCTCGTAATAGAAATAGATTCCACAACCAATTATGATTAGAGCATACAAGAATATGCTTAACTGTTTTTTCCTCATAAATTCACTCTTATTTATTTTTCAAGGTAAAAATCCCAATGATAGGATTATCTTCTTCACTTGTTTGCTCATATATTTTCTGTAAGTCTTTCTTATCCTCACTGCGAATAAAAGTACGATTAGAATAACGTTCTTTCCACGACGAAAGAAAAGCACCACCAGAGTCTGCTACAATAAGCTTACCATCATCAGAGAAAGAGTATTCCCACATGTACAAATCGCCCCATTTACCTAATTTAAGCACATTAGCAACCGTATGCTCATCGGTTCGTTTGTCATACAGTATACTACGCATTATGTAGTCACCATATTGCGCTATAAAATATCCATCTAAATTCAATATAGAGCTAAGCCCTTTAATATAACGTTTCTCCATAGCAGTCATCATGATTGTTGTCCCATCTTTCTGACGTAAATCCTCGGGTAGCTCTCGCTTTGAAAAATGAACCGCATATTTTGCTGAAGTACCATCTTTAGTTGATTGATAAATAGTATCATTATTGGAACAGATAATCAACAAGCTATCTTTGTATTGACTGATATTAGAAAAAAGCCCCCAATGAGAGTGCTGTTTCGCCAAGTTTTCTGAAAAAGGGAGATAGCAATCCATCTCATTAGTCGCCATACCAAGCTTCAATAAATTATAACACCCGTATGAATAAGAAGAATTATTATTAGCTACTAAGTACAAGTTGTCTCCTTGCAAATAGAAATCATCATAAGAAAGATTCTCATCAATATCCATAAGCCTACCAACAGAACTTTTTAAGTCATAAACATAAAGTTTCCATGGTGAAGCATCATCCTTTATATAGAGATAGTTACCAACAACTTGGAATTTTCCTAAACGAACATATTCTCCAGGGCCTTGACCTTTAACTCCTATTTTCTTTAAAAAAGATCCACTGTCATTAAAGATATACACAGATTGAGATAATTCATCTGCAATATAAATTTTACCATCAACATAGCTTATTTGTTTCATCTCTGAAATCAGACAACTATCCGTCGTTTCCAATTTAATGAATTTCGCCTCATCGTTAAGAAAAAGTGAAAAGTCTAATTCATCAATGACATCATCTACATCAACATAAACATCTGTTACTTCACTATTAGCCCTTTCTTTTACTAAATTTGAAGTGCAACTATATATTAAAACCAAGAAGCACATAAAAAAAATAGATTTTACCATAACTTTTAAATTTAAATTAATTCCACTTGCGCTTCCATTCGCTATCAGGCAGATAACCTCCTATATTCAGTTCCACCGCGGCCTTCATCACCGCTTTCACACTATCCAGACGGTCATCTTCATAACCGCCATGCCCAGGCATATTTCTTATAAGAAAGCGGGTGGCTTCTAACTTCAAACTATCATTTTGGTAGTAGTTCAGCACTTTTTCCAGTTCTATCCTGTTTTTTCCGGCCTGTTCGAGTGCAAAATCCAAACGTTTATCTCCCGCACTTTCGCATGATACAAAAAATACAATTGACAGAGACCATATTATTGTCATCTGTACTCTATTCATAGTATTATAATTAAATTATTATAGTAGTTCTTCTCTTAATAATCTTTTACTTGGAGACCTAATGCTACCATTAGACAGATGCAAATGTAGAGAGCTGAGGTTAATTAATAGCGGCATACAGACTTAATTGAGGATTAAAAAACGGTTAATTCCATGTAAATACAGAATTCAAACTAATTTAACTGAAGTTTTACATGCAAAGTGATAAAGAATCCTCCTTCTTTCTTCATCCCCATCAGACAAGATAAGCCCGTGGCATACAACCATCCTTTTCTCATAATTCTTTGTATGTTTTCTGATTCAACATTTATAACATCTCCGCAAACTATTATTTTTTTAGTTTTAAAAACTAAGGTTTATCGTTAAAGAAGTAAAAAGGCTTATTTAAAACGCGACTTTTCATACAATTCCTTCTTATTGATTATGAACAGTGATTGATTATTCTCTATATTTTCACAATCTTCCAACGCCATTATAACTTTATCCTTATCTACTTTGAGAAAAGAAGCTAAACGATATTTTCCTCCATTCACTTCTGCCGGTAGAATATAAGTAGTTGTATTATGAGTTTCCTTATTATACAGAGCCAACCTTACCGAGTCCTCACAAGAGAAAACAAAATAAAGATAGTTCTCTTCTTCATAAACATACCTGATAAGCGTTGCCAACTTTTTGTTTTCAGGCTTATTTACATAATCAATTAAGTCATAAACATCTTTATTGAGGCGCTCCACTGCCGGAATAGCATATTCCCCGAAGTTTACGAAATATTTAGGCTGAACCATACAATCATTTACTACCGTATAGATTGTATCACTCAAAGCTTCCCAATAAGTGATGAAACCACCATTATCATCACAATTCATAAAATCAAATAGTAGAAATCCGGTGTGAAGCGAATGGCCCTCCAGTGTCTGAGTTATCGTATATTTTTCATCCAACAATGAAAGGGCCGGCGTCACATACCCTGGAGTTCCATTAAAGCTATTCTTTGCTATATATTTATTTTTCCCATAAGGACGGATAAGCTGAGGAGCACATTCTACATCCGAATTTTTTACAGCCTTTTCCGTACGCAAATAACGACCGGAAGGAGCAAAAAACAATACTCGACCCTGATTAAAATCATAAATACATAATTCTTCATTCTTAATAAAGAAAGAAGATAAATTCACATACTCCTTATTACCTTGTCCTATTCCGGATATGTTATATAAGTAATTACCCTCCGTATCAAACGTCAATATTTTATTTCTGGACCGTATAAAGTATTTGTCCTTAACCTGATCTATCGACACGATGTCATACAACAAAGAAGAGTCCGATGTCTCAAGCGGGATTATTCTGCCTCGCTGTAAAGGCAGTTCTACACTCTGCTCTACATCAACAAATATTTCGTTACTAAAATCAGAAGATGATTTAGTAGCGGTACAACTATATAGCAATACTGTTATGCATAAAGTTAACATAATATTTTTACTCATATCAAAACATTTTCATGAAATAAAATCATATATCGAAACTTCAGAATTCAAAATTCTGGCGTAAAATACCTTTCTTTGATTTGTTTCAAATAGGTATCTGTATATTTCCCATAATTCCTATCGGGTATGAACAAATGCTCTATTTTATTGTCAACAATTACAAAAAAGCAAACAAGGCTGGTATTATCTAAAGATATACCAAGCTTCTTCCTACCTATATTTATAGTATTCCCTTCTTTAAATTTTTCATTTATCGAATAATCAGATGCCAGATATAGAATCGCAGAAGCCTCCTCAGACTTGGAGAAATTCTCTTTTATACACTTCTTTGCATAATTAAGACATGCATCACATGATTGAGAAGAGTAATAGCAGATAAGCCGTGGTTCACTTAATTTAAGTTCCTTCACACCAATAGAATTATCACTACAAATAATCGAAGCCGTTATATTATCCTGTATATACATTTCTTCAATAAAATGTTCATTTTCCCAGTCTGAGATCGACTTTTCTAATGACATTTTGTAGAGTATAACAGATGAAACAATTAAAATACTAAGAAGCAAAACAAACTGTAAGGAAATAATCACCTTTTTCATGATTTCTAATTTATTTAAAAACATATTTTATAACAACAGGATTATCGTCATCTTTTATACTATCAAACACTTTACGAGTATCAGCATCCAAATCTTCCGCATTTAGTATATTAAGACCATAATTGGGATCTGCTCCTATCAAATAAACTCCACTTTCATCAACAAATGAAGGGATGCATTCATGACCTTCTTTAAAGGCATTAAATACTACAGGCTCCTTACTTTGTTTATCATAAATAAGAGTCCAATATTTATTATCATAAGCAAAATCGGTAATATAATATCGTGAATTCTCACCATATGAAACAAAAATATTCGCATATTTAGCTCCAACTGTACGAGCATATTTAAAGTAATATTCCATAGGTTCATCCTTCAAGTCTGAAATTTCAAAATTCTGTTCCCCAAAATCCCAATGATATTTGGGAATCAACGAATTATTTTCGAAGGTGAAAACATCTCCATTATAGGATTGTACAAAATGTACTTTACCTTCACAAACATAAAATGGCGAATACGTATGATGATAAAAAGTATTAAAGAGAAGAAATTTTGGTAAATCATACAACTCTGAGATAATCTTGCGTTGAACAATATTATATACCACCATTTTATTCCCTTCACGAGAATCGCTAAAAAGTAAATATGTATCCTTGTCTAGTGCAATAAATTGATGTACAGCAGGTACAGTCAATGGAAGAGGGATCTTCTCTTTAAAATTTTGCCCAAGACTATCATATCGAAGAATACCTCCCATAGGAGACAAAAGGTCTAAATCACCCGTAAAAGGATTAAAATAAAAGCTATATAATTCTGTATATTCTCCCGGACCATTACCATGTTTATTTATATCATATAAAAAATTACCATTTTCATCAAATACTAATATTTTTTTTTGAGGCGTATCAAGTATATAATATTTACTATCATGATAAATGCGTTCACCTACATATTTTATCAATGAGTTCTCAGATGTTTCCAAAGGAATTATTTCAACTCTTGAGAAATAATCGTAAAAAGAAGGTGAAATTGTTTTTTTTAAGTCAATCTTACATACTGTACTATCTCTATTAATAATTTGTTGATTACATGATGTCATTAACAACATACCCCAAATAATAACAATAATAATTCTCATATCACATATACTTTTTTATTATTTATAATAGGATGGCCAACATATCAATACATTAGCCACCCCATAGCATTCGTACAATTATCTGTGATTTATACAATAATCAATAACACCCATCCAGAATGAGCTACAGTAGTCTTTAGGAACACCTGTTGCTTCACAATAAACTCGGCAGCGATGGAGATCTATTGTTTCTGTACGCTTTTGATAGCAATCTCCACTTCCTCCTGTACTACATTTAATCTCAACCCCTCCGATTTCTCCACCATCAATAGGATCATCTTCCCCACTGATAGCCTCAATCGTCGATGTATTCATATCATAAGAGCGATCAGAACTCAATACAGTTCTCACATTCAATGCAGTAATAGCAATAACCACAACTGCAAACATTACAATCTTAATCTTTTTCATTTTTGATTTTTTAATTGTTAATTGTTAATTCAAATTTATAGAAAGCTTTCTAATTTCATTTCTCATTTCATTGATTGCACTTGAAAAGACTTTAGGCTCTTTTGTTAGAACAATAATGCTCATCTTCTCAAACTTTTCTTTATTAAAGTAAGCAGAATCTGTATAAAGTTTAGCCAACATATAATAAGGATAAATACGAATAGGTAATCTATGAGTAGAAGCAATAAAACACGATTCAGCCTTCTCATACAAACCTAATTGTAAATAACATTTTCCTTCTGCATTGAGTACAGCTACATCACTGGAAACTTTCTCTGTACGCTCCAACACCTCAATAGCCTGACTATACTGCTTCTGCTCCATCAGCACATGTGCATACCGAAAAAGAAGTTTCGGACTGTGCATAATCTTCTCATAAACTGATTCGTATGCAGACGCAGCTTCCTGATATGCATTTTCCGAGTAAAGCATGTGAGCAAATAACACCCTCTCTTTATAGTGCTTAATATCCTTCAACTGATAAATACAAGATACAGAAACAACAAGTAAGAGAATGGATACAATATACGCAACAATACTTCCGGAAAAACAACGACGTTCTTCTTCCTTGCCGTTAGAAACACATAAGGAGGCAAGTAATATACCAACTATCCCAAATGGAAACACCTGGAGCGGATAAGCCGAAAATGCAAAAACACATAAAGATAACAGCCCGCCACATATACCATATTGCCTCGTTCGATAGCCTTTCCGAAAAGTATAGTAGATGAAAGCACAAGCTAAAAGGAGCAAGACGACTCCTCCTTCAACCGTCAATTGCAGATACTCATTAAAAGCATATACAGGAGAACCGGCCACTCTCTCTTCCCATTCCGAGTAATCGCCTTGAGAAAAATAAGCGGATTGTTCCTGACCGTAAACTTTCGGAAAACTCCCAGGCCCATATCCCGAAATAGGACTTTGGGCAATAACAGCAAGTGTCTGTTTCCAGATAAATAAGCGTCCGCAAACAGAATCGGACCTCATCGAAATCAATAAGCCTGCAATAGTTCCACCTAATATCAGGAACAAAACCATACAAAGCACCGTCGCCTTAAAGTGCGATACAAAATATTTTCTTAACTCCCCCACCCATTGAAAATGGAGAGACAATACAAAAAGACTACTAACAATCAATGCTCCCCAAGCCGAACGACTCATCCCTGCCGGAATCATAGAAAATAACAACACGGCTAAAATCGCCCAGACATATTTATCCCGCTTCTGAGCATTAAGCATCTGTCCTAAACAAATGGGGAAAATTACCGCCAAATAACCTGTATATGGTCCGGGATTATAAAACGATCCCGTCACAGCAAACATCTTATGATAAGAGCCTGTAAAACCGTATATTTGCAATATGCCCCATATGGTTTGTATGCATCCCAGCAAGGCCAAAGCATAAAATACTGTCTTCTTACATACGGGACAACAGGATAAAATAAAGCGCAATGCAAACCAGAATACACACAGCAAAACAGCATAAATTATTTTCCAGTTAGCTAATTGTTCTTGATAATCGTATCTTATTAAATACCATCCAATCAAAACAATAAACAGCATATCGGAGATTGCAAAATAAAATCTTACTTTACTTACAAACAGCACAATGCACGACACGAAAGCCACTACTCCTACAGCGCAGGCAATAGGAAAAAGCTGGAAATAGTTATCCACTATTTCATAAGGAACAAAGGTACTGACCGGCACAAGGCAGAGTACTATTGTAAAAAACAGAGATATGATAATATTATTTTTCATTTCAATATCGATATAAGTATACCTCTTCAATCACAAAGAAAATCTCACAACTTTTTAAATATTCTATTCCATCGAATCTGTCCGGTTTCCAAAACTTTTGAAAACCAGATGAATTGCCCTACTCCCAAGATGAAGTCATCCGGCAGTAATCCCCAATTACGAGAATCGTACGAATAGTTCACATTATCCCCTAGCATGAAATAATAATCATGCTTGAAGTGATATTCAGTCAATAAAGTATCCGCTAAATAAACCAATCCCATCTCTAATTTCAGCGATTGTCCGGTTTCATATTCTATACAGTGTCGGTAGTGGTTGTAGTTACAGGAATCAATTGGCAATATATCTCCAACTTTAGGAAGATACACTTTTTCCAGACTCTCGCGGGCAAACCACTGATACGTATCACCAGGTAGTGCCACACAACGTTTACAAAAAAACAATTTTGCACTCAGTATCATCTTTTCTTTATCTTCAGAATATGGATAATTAAACACCACTACATCATTCTTTCGCACCTGTCTGATACCTTCCAGCCTATGCACCAACTTACGTTCGTCCCGTGACTCATCTTCTTCTATAATTCTACGCCCCGGAATTTGCAAAGATGCCAAAATATAATCTCCACCCAACAGAGTAGGAGACATGGAATAAGTAGGTATAACGCAAAATGTGAACCAATATATCCTGACAGATAGATATATCTGATATAAGGAGAACAATACAAAAGATGTATATCCTACCCTTTTCCATACTCGTTTTATTTTTCCTTTCATATCTCAAAATACTATATCAACTCCTAAATTCTTATCGGTTCAATCATACAATTATCACCTATTCATACCCTACAAACTTCTGCTCCCCATCTTCCACATAGAATACCTGCTCTTCCTTCCCGCGCGTCAAATTACGCAGCCACAATAAGGCGCCTTCAGGAATATTCCGATAGACTAATTCATTAGTAGTAGCAGTCTGTACTCCCAAAGAAATCCATCCTTTCACACCAGACTGATAGAACAACTCATACACATTGCCCGGAGTGATAAAATTATCATCATTGCGAGGAACAAACAATATCTTCTTTATAGTACTAGCACGTTGCAGGTCCAATACGATGGAATCCCGCGGCCCTGACGAATAATAGAATGTCAGCCAATCATCATCACACGCCTTGTCTATGTCGTGCGCGGGATTCTCATCCACCGGACCACCACCGTATATGGCTTTTGAAGGAAGATGTTCTTCACTGTCCACATTATCAAAGAATGCAAGTTCCGCAACTTCCGCCCTACAATCTGCTGTGGAATAGGCAGGAGGCGGTGGAGTGAAACGCACATAACGATAAGGGCGTGAAATCTTCGGATAATAATAATTGAGGTTAGTGCGAGGAGTATCGGTCAAGCAACAAAGCAGCTCACTCGTACGGAAATACCGGTCATTACTCACTTCAATCTCAGCACCTGTCATGGCCGCCATATAACCATAAAGGTATTGTCTTAACGGGTATTTTCTCCTTATATGGGCAGTGACCGCCTTCGACATATTCGGTTCAAAATAGCGTACATTTCCGTCTACTACTATAAAAGGATATCCGGCAGGAGAACGCGTTCCGTTCTCAGAGGTCAAAGGTTGGAAAATAACGCCCGGTTCTATATTGTTCACCCGTGCTTTGCCGCGTCGCAATGGAACTGCATCCACTGTGACATATCCGGAAGGACTGAACATTCCCAGCAGAATACTATTTCCTTCTATATTGTCATCAACCTTTACCTTGAACTCATTCTCACCAAAGTATTCTGCCGTCACATCCTGATAAAAAGGTCCAAACAATGAAGCTGTCTTACTATCGTGCGCTTCAAAAGTATTCCTGTAGACTTTACCTTTCTTTCTGCCGTCCGTAGACCCACGTTTCACCACAAAGTCAGACGAATCCATATACCAGAACGGAATAAATCCTCCGTCCGAATCCTTCAGTACGTTCCACATATGGTCGTGTTGATTAGAAGGAGAATACCAATATTTATCTATATTTACCGGAAAGCCCAATGCCCGGAAAACGTATACAGCATGATCAGTTATTTCGCGACATGTACCTACCAGATATTCCGATAAGAAACGGGCACCTAAATGTGGCATGCGATATTCGGTAGTGAGGACAAATAAGTTAGTTCGCTTGAAGTGGCGTGCCAGTACATTCACAGCTTCCACCATATCATTACCGGTATACAACGAATCAAGAAGAGGTTTATAACGGTCATAATACATTTTCCGCCAATTGTCCAATGGCTCATCTCCTATACGATAGGGCAATACCCATTCACAAAAGTCGTCAAATGAATAATTCTTTGCCCACGGACATTCTTCCCAGACCTTGAAGGATTGTTCGATATTTTCTATCAGATAATCGGCAGACATGTATTCAATATCCGGACGTTTCGGCAATGTTCTGTAGTTAAAGCCAATCCACTTGCGCTTCCATTCGCTATCAGGCAGATAACCTCCTATATTCAGTTCCACCGCGGCCTTCATCACCGCTTTCACACTATCCAGACGGTCATCTTCATAACCGCCATGCCCAGGCATATTTCTTATAAGAAAGCGGGTGGCTTCTAACTTCAAACTATCATTTTGGTAGTAGTTCAGCACTTTTTCCAGTTCTATCCTGTTTTTTCCGGCCTGTTCGAGTGCAAAATCCAAACGTTTATCTCCCGCACTTTCGCATGATACAAAAAATACAATTGACAGAGACCATATTATTGTCATCTGTACTCTATTCATAGTATTATAATTAAATTATTATAGTAGTTCTTCTCTTAATAATCTTTTACTTGGAGACCTAATGCTACCATTAGACAGATGCAAATGTAGAGAGCTGAGGTTAATTAATAGCGGCATACAGACTTAATTGAGGATTAAAAAACGGTTAATTCCATGTAAATACAGAATTCAAACTAATTTAACTGAAGTTTTACATGCAAAGTGATAAAGAATCCTCCTTCTTTCTTCATCCTCCGTGTCTCCGTATTCAATCCTGTCATTTAAAAAAAGACTCTTACTCTTTCTTTTCAAAAGCATTGCCCTTTCTTTACTTTTACATAGCACTTTGGTTATATGCATATTCTTTATTTTGCTATGACCACAAATGTGAAGCACGTAACTTCACAACCGTGAAGCAGTAGTACCACAATTGTGGAGCACGTGATCAACAATTGTAGAAAGCACTACAACATTGGTTATCAACAGAATAAACATAGGACATCAACATAATAAACATAGGCAATTAATATAAGCAAACCATACTCTGAGCATCATCGCAAAGCGGGAATTCTCCCATCGAAATGGCACGAACGATTGTTATCCTCCATATTCGACGTATTTATGATGAAAAAAAGTCGAAAAGCGGGGGGCTGAAACAGTTTATTCATGTACAAAAAACATGTAATAAACAGATTTACAACAGCATGCCCCATTTTGTGTTAGTGTAGGCAACTCTACCTACACGCTAATTCTACTTGCTTCCACCACTGCTTATTGCCGATGAATAGGGCGATACAGAGCATAAGTGCAAGCGTGTAGGTAAAAGCGATCATAAACTCTCAGTAAAACCTGAGCCATTTATTAATGTAACGAACAAATACTTTTCTTAAAATAAGACTATATGATACTTTCAAGATGGTATAGGCATCCGAAGTAAAAGGTGTAGCCATCTATTCAAAAGGGTGTAGCCATCCGACCAAAAGGGTGTAGCCTTTTATACCCTCGCCAACAAGCCTCGCAGAAAGGATACAAACCTACTATATCCATAGTAACAAAAGTAGAACTCATAAAGAAAGGACATATTATTTCAATTCCATTTTGACAATTATCGGATTGTCATCAGGCTCAACATGTCGCCCTAAAACTTCATCCGAGGATATTTTATCTGATGGCACCAAACTATAAAGAGCATTGTTATGAGCCATAAGAGGCATAAAGAATGCAAGTTCATCTATATCATTTACTATAGGATTTTTTGCATAAGCAGAAGCTTCAATATAGGAATCGGCTTGTTTGTGATCAATTATTCCCCAATAGAAATTTGAATTCAAGGTATAGCCTACAAAAGAAAATGAAGGGGTATCCAAAAATCTCAGTAGCAAGGGAACATCCTTCATTAATGTATGAATCTGGTCTATAGCAACACTTTCAACTGCTATTTTCTCCTTATAAGCCTCTTGAGCTTTTATATACTTTTCATCAAATTGCATTATATATTTTTTCTCCAAGTTTGAAGGAGAGGACGTTTGATAAATTACATTATCCAAAGCCAATATCAAATAGCCGTCACATAAAAAATTAAAAGGATTTACTATAATGCCGGAGTTATCTATATTCTTATTAAAGAATAAATCTGAAACCGTTTGACTGTTATCAATATTAATGAACAACACATTCGGACATAATTCCTTTTGAGTATATTCTTTATTAGGTTTATAATCTCCACAGAAAGCAATCCATGAATCATCTAAAACAAAAAAGGAATCTGCAGAATAATTCGTTTTTATCTCTCTCACAAAACATCCGTCGGAAGAAAAGATAAATATTTTCTTCAACGAGCAATCCCATATATAAATTTTATCCTCATACACATTGACATCTGTTATACTTACATATTCGTTAGTCCCCATTCCTCGATTACCATATTTGCGAACAAATCGTCCAGATTTGTCGAAACGCAAAACAGACTGCGTTTTTTCCCTATCAACTACATAGTAAGCATCATCTGTTACAAGAATCTTATCGACAGAACCTATCAGACATTCATCTTTCGTCTCAAGAGGAATATACGAGATAGAATCAACGAATGAAGACAGTTTCACTTCATGTTCATTAGTCCGCAAAGGAACATCAATCACCATTGCCTCTTGCTTGTCAGTCTTTCCCGGATTTGAACATCCGACTAATGTTACAAAGAAAAATAGTAAAAATTTTAGCTTCATAATTATTATCTATATATGTATTAATATTTATCACATTCTTTACGATTTTCGATTATTGGCAAAACAGAAGTTTATCTTCTGTTCATTTATTATTTCAATTCCATTTTGACTATTATCGGATTGTCATCAGGCTCGATATGTCTTCCAGAAATCTCGTCGGAAGTTATTCTCTCCGGTGATCTATAACTATAAACCGTATTTTTATAAGTCGCCAATGGAACAAAAACAGCTATATCATCCATATCATTTACAATATTCATTTTTTATAGCCGGAAGCCTCAATGTACGCATCAGACTCCTTATGATTAATGATACCCAAATAGTAATAATCCTCCCAATTATATTTTAAGAAAGCATAAGAAGGAGTGTCCAAAAAGGTATAGACATAAGGTATTTTCTTCATAAATTCAATACCTTGATACACATCAACTGTTTCCGTTTTCAATTTTTCAATATAATCTCTCTGAGCTTTCTGATACTGCTCTCCAAACTGTAAGACATACCTCTTTTTCAAAACAGCAGAGGGCAAAGCTTGATAAATAGTATCACTTAAAGGAGTTACAAAATTAGCGTTGCTGACGAAATTGAAAGGAGATGATATAATACTAGAATAGCACATTCGAGAATCAAAAAACAAATCAGGTTTAGTCTCTCCATTATCAACATTAACAAACAGCAAATTAGGATATAAGTTACTTCGCTCATATTTTTTATTCGCCTTATAATCACCATAAAAAACAATCCAAGAATCATCTAAAACAGCAAATGATTCTGCCATATAATCAAATTTCTTCTCTTCCAAGAAATGACCGTCATGGTCAAAAATAAATAACTTCTGCAATGAACAATCCCAAAGATAAACTTTATCTTTATACACATTAACATCAGTAATTTGCATATATTCACCTGACGCAGGTCCCCGACTACCTAATTTACAAATAAACTTTCCGGATATGTCAAAACACAAAACAGAGCATGCTTTCGTCTCATCAACTATATAATAAAAATCATCCGTTACAATAATTTCATCAATACACCCAATCAGACATTCATCTTTCGTCTCAAAAGGAATATACGAAATAGAATTAACAAACGAGGACATCATTATCTGATGATCATCACCCTTCAAGGGAACGTCAATCACTCTAAAATCTTGATTACTCTTTTGATTGGGTACTGAACATCCGGTCAATACCAGAAAGGCTATAAATATTTCTTTTAGTCTCATCGTCTTTATTTTTACCATTAAACGGATGCAAATGTAAAGAAGTGCAATTAAGAGACTGAAACAAATGGGCTTAATTTGTCATTAAAAAAGGATTAAGTTGAAGTTTATAGGTACATTTCCCTAATTTCTTTCTCCAAAGAAGTAAAAACATAAATTATTTTCCGTTTACCGCCTGATAAAAAGCAAAGGCAGACATCCAACAGCATAGCAAACAATATCCCACCATGAAAATGACGTACCCAATACTACCCTTGCCAGCGTACAATTTTGCAACCCCAATAAAGTAACCAATTGCAGATACTGTAACGTTTCAATACAACAAGCAAACAGGAATATCCATAGTGGCAGCCATCGCAATGGGCGGGTAATAAACATACGCACAAAGCAATATACGAGTATTACCACCAATACATCTCCCATATAGGGACGTATGAATGCGTCACGCACAAAAAGGGCTATTAACGTTTCGACCACAAACAACCCTGCAAAACAAATTGCATAAAACCAACGGCTACCAATAAATGTATCATTTCTATTATCCATAAATCGCTTTTATTACATATTTGGAAAATTAAAATCTATTATAAATGGGAAACTTCAAAATCTCAGCAACAACAATATCGGATTATCATCTTCTGATAAATTAATTAATGTCTCACGAGTTTCATTTCTTAAACTCATAATATATAATAATCGGATTTGAATCTTCCGTCAAGGTCTGCAATTTATCGGCCCCTTCTATACGAGGATTTATTCCGCCTTTCTTCATATTTTCTAAAAAGATATCCTTGGTGAAACCGTCATTCATGCCGATGCAATATACCCGGTTCTCATCAAATGAATACAGTTTGGAAACTAACAATGTACCTGCTTTATCCGTATAAAGCAAATCGTCAGTTATACCTGACATAACATAAGCTTTATTCTCTTCTTTCTTATAAAGTATGGAATAACCATAGTGACCTACATAATAGCCGAAATGAATATATTTAGTGGTTTCCCAATAATCAAATACATTATATATCTTACCGCTTTTCATCAATCTATCGTATATTTTTGACACTCTTGCAGATTTCGACATATCATTCTCTGCTATCAAAGTTTCCAAATATTCCTTTGTCACAAGCTTTTTACTTTGCAAAGTAATATACGGTTTTATTCCTTTGGGAGTTATTTCAAATATTGTATCCATGAAGATCTGCATAAATTTGGGATTTCCGGTAGGACCGGAGATAAAAGTATGTTGATCAGTACTGAATAGTTCATTCCAGCCTTTATTATACTGAGAAGCCTCAAATTGAAAAGAAATTCTTTTCCCATTAGTAACGTCCACTTTACTCAAGAGAAATCGTTTCCCGGATTTATCAAATGTATACAGATTCGTATACAACGCATTCTTAAAAGGTTGAATAAAAGTAGATCTTGTTCCTTTATTTTCCAATTTAAACGAACTTTCAAAAGTTCCATTACCACTATACTTCAATACATTCTGAGTTTGGGAGTCCAGTACATATATTTTCTTATTTTCCCTGTCGATACTTATATCATCCGGATCAATGTATTCACCGGGTCCTTTCCCCTTACGCCCTATCATCTTTATAAATTTGCCTTGCTTATTAAACAGAAAAAGACCTCTGCCTTTTTCCAATACATACAAATTATTATCACAGACTTCTAACTTATCAACTTTTCCTAATAATGATTCATCCGTATCTTCCAATACAATGATTCCCGCCTTGCTGAATAAAGAAGAATAAGTCATCTTCTCCAACTTCTCAGCACGATCTAAATTAATCACATAGCCATTTTCCTTTGCTAAGCTGCTATTCTTTCCACCAGGAACAGTCAATAATCCCAGCATTAATGCCATTAACATTGTCAGTATTCTCATTGTATATTACATTTTCTTTCTCTTACATAACCAATTGCAAAAGTAATCATCAAAACAAGATTATGAAAGGAATAGTCACTATACTTAGTAAACTTCAATAATATATTTTCTACAGATGGATACAAAACGCTCCTCTCTCCTTCAAAGCTATACAAGGAATAGCTAAACGGTAACAATCATTTTTAAGGATATCGCTACGATAGTCTGAGAGAGAAACATCCAAAACAACGGTTCGGATGCGGAACAAAGAAGTCAATTCTTCAATACGACCATTGTAGCCTTTGGAAATGTATAAATAATCGATCTGTAAAGGGTGCTTTGAAATCTTATTTTTCCAGCGGGCATCATGGAGCAGGCAAACCCGCCTGCCCGCATAGGAAACAATGTGATTATGAAAAGCCAGACCGGAAGTAGAATAATCAGCAGGCAAAGCATTGGGAATAGAGAGATGCTGACGATTCCAATAAGGTACGAGTGCACGGTGCAAACGGAAAGTATCCGGCACACTATCAGCATAAGCCAACCAGGATTCTCCACTATTAGCAACGCAATGGACGGCAGGACAGCCACGGACATTATAAAAAGCAATGCCGCTCTGAGGAGAAGACAGGCTGACGGAAATCGTATGATAAGTGATCAGCAACAACAGGCAGCAAAGCGGAAAGGATATGCTGCGAGCAGTTCGGATAGCCAAACTCCGAAACAAAAACAATAGAAAAAGATAAAACAGCATAATCTCCCAATGATCTATCCAAAGCCGATCTATAGAGGACATTGGCAGTTCTTCTATCCAGCAGAGAACTTTGTTCTGAGCACTTAACAAAGCATCGACCCCTAAAGCACAGCCAGATTGAAGGAAAGGAAAAGGAGTCAGGACAAGCATAAGAACCGCAGAATACAAAATCAACGTCACCATAGGAATCACCCACAGATTTGTCAGCAGAAAATGAGTAGAGAAACGGGAGAAATAGAATATAACTAAAGGAGCCGTACCAATTTGCGCAGCAACGGAAACCGTCAGCAATCCCCAAACATAACGAGGAATGCAACGCTTGACAGAGAGCAGGCTGTAAAGTTTGGGCTGTATCAACAAAATAGAAACTACCGCTACAAAAGACAATTGAAACCCCACATCAAAAAGCCAAAGTGGATTATAAAGTAACATTAAAAAGGCAGTAGCCGCCAGTGTATTCAATGATAACAATTTCTCAGATTGTAAACGGGATACAACCAGCAGAGAGAACATGATTACGGATCGTACCACAGAAGAAGATAATCCCGTAAGAAAAGCGAATGCCCACAAAAAGAGAATAACCAGAAAAAATCCCAAGGGTTTAAAAGCCGCCCACCGCTTCCACAAAAAGGAGAAGAAAAACAAAAATAAAGTAGAAAGCAAGCCTATATGAAGTCCTGAAAGTGCCAGTACATGACTGGCGCCGGCAATTGAATAAGTTTCCCGCATATCCTCGCTCAAATTCTCCTTATCTCCCACCGTAAGAGCCGAAAGTACTGCAAGATTATCTCCCTGAAAACCTAAACGATGATATAGTTCCACCACTTTTTCCCGATAGTCCAAAGCTATTTGCCGAAGAGAACGAGAAGCATCATGACCTATTATCCGCCAATGTCCGGCAGAGATATACGCTGTGCCGGTACCAGCTTTACGAGTAAGATAACGTACATAATCAAATTCGTCAGGATTCCCATTATTGACAGGAGGGGTAATACGGGTATGTACCCATAATCTATCTCCCCTCTTTAATGCAACAGTAGCGGAATTTCTCGGAAAATAGAATAAAAATGTACGTCCATATTCACTTTTCTGCAAATCCTCATCATTCACTTTTCCCTCTAATTGGACATGACATAACACGCTTCGTTCTTTCATTTCCGGTTTTTCCAGAAGAATCACCTGATAGACTGCCGCCTCATCGGAAAAAGGAAAATCCGTACGATGCAAATATTCTTCCGTCATACCGGCGCCTAATCCGAAACAACAGAGAAAGACGGAAACTCCATACAGCCAATGAATACGATATTTATCAGAAAGGAAATAAGTCAGAAACAGTAACATGAAACCTGCCAGACAAATCCAAACAGGAAAAAGATTGGAAACCGGACAGGATGCCTCTGCCGGAATATTTAAGGAAAGTTCCGCCCGCTGCCGGAAGAAATGCGCATCTCCACATACAATACCGCCTGCAAACGGCATCAGAAGTCGTAGAAACGGATGTCGTCGCAGGCTGTTAATTATCAATGGAGGAAGAATTAGAGATCCTTCAGCGAATGTATCATACCTTCAGGATCAGGAGCTGCAAACACGGCACTACCTGCAACCAATGCATCTGCACCGGCAGCTATCAGGCGGGCACCTGTCTCCAAATTCACACCACCATCCACTTCTATCAATGCTTTCGAACCGGTACTGTCTATCAAAGCACGCAATTCCCGTACTTTTTCAACTGTATGTTCTATAAATTTTTGTCCGCCAAAACCAGGATTCACACTCATCAGCAACACCATATATACATCCTGAATAATATCTTTCAACATTGCCACAGGGGTAGCCGGATTCAGTGTAACGGCGGGCTGCATACCCGCTTCACGTATTTGTTGAACCACCCGATGCAAATGCGGGCAAGCTTCGAAATGCACATTCATGGTGTGCGCACCCAATGCTTTCACCTCATTAATGAATTTCTCGGGTTGCACAATCATCAGATGTACATCCAAAGGCTTCTTTGACAGTTTTGCCACATACTTCAATACCGGGAAACCGAAAGATATATTAGGAACGAACACACCGTCCATAACGTCAATGTGGACCCAGTCGGCTTCACTGCGGTTCACCATTTCCAAGTCCTTTGCCAGATAAGCGAAATCTGCGGACAGGATAGAGGGAGCTATGATTGGTTTCATAATACACTACATTTTACAGGTTATATACAGATATAACGTACAAATGTAGACAAAAGATTTCATTCATCCTAATATTATACCCTGCAAGCCTTGCGGAAGCTGAGGCACTGTACGATAATTACGGGCAAGGTTACGAAGAAAATCCAAAGTTTTCCCGGAAGGCTGCGGAAGTCCATCCGGCAATGCATTATCAGCACTTCTCGGTTTCACGGATGAAGAAGAAAAAGAAGGAGTAGTTTTTTTATCCATAGGCTTATTGAACTGAGAATTAATAATTAATTAGTTAAAGCTACGGGCTGCAAAAAAGAAGCAGGAGGTACTTTATATACTAAGAACGGAAGAAGAAGAGATATAGTATACAAGAAGTTATAAAAAACATGAGAGATGTAAATAAATCAGCCCAGGTTAGTGCCAACACACCATACCTGGGCCAACATCTGGTTGAGATGAAAATATTTATTTCGCTTTGGCTAAGTCAAATGAGAAAGTAGTCACGGGAAGTTCGAAAGGTTCATTATTCACTTTCACACCAGTTACCTGAAGCTTGAAAGCTAATTTATCACCAGCATAGGCAAAACTACCTGCTTCAGGTGCTGCAATTGTCACCTCCACTTTCAAGTCCGGGGTTTCACCTTCTCCTTCACCCTCACCTTCAGTAGGTTCTGTCGGGAAATTGATTTCAAGAATTAGTGGTTCAGGAGTGAACGCCATGCTAATAACTGTCTTATCGTCATTGAAAGTAGGTGTATACTTCACTTTATAACTTACATCACCTACGGCTTCAATAATTCCGGGAGCTGCCTCCCCCATAATGGCTGTAATCAAATCCGCTACCGGGAACTTTTCAAAAGACACATTTTCATTGGTTACTTCTGCGCTCACATCCGTACCTTGAGGTTCTTCACCCTCTTCTGCAAGAGGAGACACAGATGTAGTTTGCATTTTTCCAGCATAATTACCTACCACGTCAGTCAATGCGGGAACATTAGGTTTAGGTTCATCGTCATCATCACAAGATGTGAAAGTAGTTACCAGGCCCAAGGCCATAACAAGAAACACGAAACGCTTTAAACAATGTACTTTTTCCATTACTTTAATAAGTTTAGTCTAGTAAATAATAAAATCACATAATTAAGGTTGTACGTACATTAGGTTAAATGGCCTTATTTGTGAAATACTGCATTTGGAAAAAGAAAAATTTTATTAAAGGATGTATCATTTAGTCCATCGTCAGCACGATTCCATGCTTCTCCGCCATCCGGCGCAGGTTCAAAATAGCATAACGCATCCGTCCTAAAGAGGTATTGATGCTGACTCCTGTCATTTCTGCTATCTCCTTGAAACTGAGGTCTTGATAAAAGCGCATATGTACTACTTCCCGTTGTTCGTCCGGCAGATGTTTCATCAGGCGACGTACATCCGAAAGAATCTGGTGGTTCACTATTTCAGCTTCAACCGTTCCTTCAGACAGACGGATATTATTCAGTAAATTCCGTTCTTCTTCATCACAAGACACCAGGTTTTCCTGCTTTTCCTGACGGAAACAGTCGATTATAAGATTATGTGCGATACGAGTCAACCAAGCCGGGAACTTACCGTTTTCATTGTAGCGTCCCTGCTGAATGGTGACAATGGCTTTTGTGAAAGTTTCCTGAAAGATGTCTTCCGCCAGTTCTTCATTGCGCACCGTATAATAGATGTACGCATAAAGACGATCTTTATAACGGTTCAACAGAATATCGAATGCCTCGTTATTGCCTTGTGCATAAAGGGCCACCAACGTTTCGTCAGCAGCATTTGTTTGTACTTTCATTACGTGTGTTTTTAGATTTCAGCGTAATGTATTCCGATAGGCATTCTATATTTGGTAGTTAATAATATGCAAAGAAAAGAAATTTTCAGGAAAGAAACAATATTAGAAGCAATTATTAAGTTACAAGCTACAAGTTGCTACGCTATCACTCTGCATAGTACTTGTAGCTTGTAGCTCGTAACTATTTCACTCTGAATTCTTCCGTCAACCGGAATCCACGCAAAAGTTCATCTGTCTTCAAGCGTTTCTTACCGGGAAGTTGCAAAGCACGTATACCGATAATTCCATCAGCAGCGGCTACATGGATATAAGTCTTACCATCCGTCAGCAAAGTTCCGGGGGTCAACTGGTGAGATTGGATTATTTTTTCTGTCTCAAATATTTTCATAACTACCGTCTCTCCATCAGGTTGAACTAATTCCGACCAGGCAGCAGGATAAGGAGACAGACCGCGAATAAAATCATAAATACGTTTCACTGGCTGATTCCAATCGATACGACAGGTATCTTTAAAAATCTTCGGTGCAGGACGCAATTCGCCTACAACTGCCATTTCTTCCTGTGGAATAGGTTTCACTGCATCATTCAGGATCGCATCTACCGTTTCAGTCACCAGTTTTCCACCAAGCATCATCAGTTTATCATGCACAATACCCACATCATCCGTATCTGCGATAGGAATACGAACTTGCTGAATCACTTCCCCCGTATCGATTTCATGACGCAGGAAGAAAGTTGTGATACCTGTTTCCGTATCACCATTAATTACTGCCCAGTTAATAGGAGCGGCTCCCCGGTATTGAGGCAAAAGAGAAGCATGAAGATTGAAGGTTCCCAAACGTGGCATATTCCATACCACTTCGGGCAGCATACGAAAAGCAACTACTATCTGCAAATCGGCCTTCCACTCACGCAGAGTCTCAACAAAAGCCTCATCTTTCAACTTTTCCGGTTGCAACAAAGGAAGACTATGTTCCAGCGCATACTGTTTCACTGGAGAAAACTGAAGTTTATGTCCCCGCCCTGCCGGTTTATCAGGCATGGTGATGACACCTACTACATTATATCCACCTTCTACTAAACACCGCAAAGACTCCACAGCAAAATCCGGAGTCCCCATATAAACTATTCGCAAATCTTCTTTCTTCATCATATAACAACTTTATTAATCTTCAGAGAAATGCACCAGTACCTGACGGTATGAATTGAATATCTTCGACTTGGAAACAAATCCCAGATAGTGCCCTTCTTCATCTACCACAGGAAGGTTCCATGCTTTCGTATCATCAAACGTGCGCATCACCTGTTCCATACTATCCGTGTCATAGAGGCGTGCCGGAATAGCCGTCATCAGCTTGCCTACCGTAAAACGATGATACAACTCCTGCCGGAACATGATATTCCGGATATCGTCTAAGGTAACAATACCAATCAGTATTCCGCTCTTATCTGTCACCGGGAATATATTACGCCGTGAGGCTGAAATCGCTTTCACCAATTCACCCAAGTCCATCTCCGGATGAACCACTACAAAATCTTTCTCCACCACATTTTCCACCTTCATCAGAGTAAGTACTGCTTTATCTTTATGGTGAGTCAGCAATTCTCCCTTTTTAGCCAAACGCATGGAGTAAATACTATGAGGTTCGAAAACAATAATTGTCAGATAAGAGCTGGCTGCTACAATCATCAGCGGGAGGAAAAGGTCATATCCACCCGTCAGTTCGGCTATCAGAAAGACTCCGGTCAACGGGGCATGCATGACACCACTCATCACACCCGCCATCCCCATCAGGGCAAAATTCTTTTCGGGTAGGTAATAAGAGAAATCAAACTTATTACTAAAAAAAGCGAAGACAAAACCGGCTATACATCCCAAATACAAAGAAGGCGCAAAGATACCACCACAACCGCCACCACCATTTGTCGCGCTAGATGCGAATACCTTGAACAAGATAATGAGCATCAAATAGAGTAATAGCAAATTCCCATGTCCGTAGAAAAAAGAGTTGTTCATCACTGTATCCCAATCGGCATTGGAAGTACCGTTCAGCAACAGTTCAATAGTATCGTAGCCTTCACCGTAAAGCGGTGGAAAAAGAAATATCAAGATACTCAACATGACACCACCCAAAGCCAACTTCTGGTAAGGGCCTTTCAACTTGCCAAACAAACCTTCCACAGAGTTCATTGCACGGGTAAAATAAAGCGAAACTAGTCCGCAAAAAATACCCAGCATGATAACGTAAGGAATACGTTCCATCTCAAATGCCTGATCAAGGTGGAATTTAAACATTGCTTCTGTTCCGGTAGTAATATAGGACACTGTAGCAGCCGTCACTGCAGAAATCAACAACGGAAGCAGAGAAGTCATAGTCAGGTCTATCATCAGTACTTCCAGTGTGAACACCAGTCCTGCAATAGGCGCCTTGAAGATACCAGCAATAGCACCGGCAGCACCACAGCCTACTAAAAGCATCAGTGTGCGGTGCTCCATCTTAAAAACACTTCCCAGATTGGAACCAATAGCGGAACCTGTCAATACGATAGGCGCCTCTGCTCCTACCGAGCCACCGAAACCAATGGTTATGGAACTGGCAATCACAGACGACCATGTATTGTGCCGCTTAATCCGTCCTTGTCGGCGGGAAATCGCATAGAGAATTTTAGTAACCCCATGACTGATATCATCCTTCACCACATAGCGTACAAACAATCCAGCCAGAAAAATACCCACTACCGGATAAACCAGATAAAGGTAGTTGGCTTCCGTTGTATTGAAATTATTCGTCAGGAAATTCTGTATCCAGTGTATCAGCATCTTCAGTATCAAAGCCGTAATAGCCGTAAAGATACCTACCAGAAAGCTGAGTATCAAGATAAACTGTTTTTCCTTAATATTCTTTTCACGCCATAAAAGGAAACGCTGAAACAAACTTCTCTTCTCTTTTTCCATATACCTATATTTACCAATCTAAACGAAATAAAGAATTTACTCTCGTATCCATATAAATAAGAGAGAAAATCCTTCGACAAACTCAGGGCATACCCAAGCTTACAGAGATTAAAAATAACGATACCTTTTTTAGTCCGTTATTTTATTCCCGGATAATTTTTATAACACCACCCTTATCCAGTTTTATGATGCTGGATGGTTTCGGATGTCCCATTTCTTCCCGTCGATAGCCCACTACGTAATCGACCATGGACTTAAGTTCTTCTGTGATCTCACTGTAATTTGCCGGCGAAGGTTGCCCGCTGATATTGGCCGACGTAGAAACAATCGCCTTACGAAACTGTTGACAAAGCCGTTTTGAGAACCCTTCATTCGTTACCCGGATGCCCACGCTACCATCTTCGGCAATCAGGTTAGATGCCAGGTTTCGCGCACCGGAGTAGATGATTGTCAACGGTTTGTCCGCCACTTCAATCAAATCCCATGCCACTTCAGGCACATCCTGCACATAGAAGTCCACCTTTACAGGAGAATCTACCAACACAAGCATCGCCTTACTGTCCGAGCGCTGCTTAATCTCATACACACGCCGCACAGCTTCTTCGTTGGTGGCGTCACAACCTATTCCCCAAATGGTGTCGGTGGGGTACAGAATGACTCCGCCTTCGTTCATCACTTGACAGGCTTTTTTAATATCTTCTATCATTTCTTGGTGTATAAATACAGTGATTAACACGCAAAAGTACTATTTTTGCACGGATTAATAGAAAAGTTTAAGAGAAAACAATGGAAGAAATTCAATTTAACCACACCCTGCCCATACAACTACGATTTAATGATGTCGATAAGTTCGGCCACGTAAACAATACGGTTTATTTCTCTTTCTATGATTTGGGAAAAACCGAGTATTTTGCCTCCGTATGCCCGGACGTCGATTGGGAGAAAGACGGTATTGTCGTCGTACACATAGAAGCGAACTTCCTTGCACAGATTTATGGCTCGGATCATATCGCTGTACAAACCGCCGTTACTGAAATCGGTACCAAAAGTTTTCACCTCGCACAGCGGGTGATTGATACGGAAACACAGGAGATCAAGTGCATATGTACCTCTGTGATGGTAACTTTTGATTTAGAAAAACATGAATCTAAACCTCTGGAAGAAGAATGGATTCAAGCAATCTGTAAATACGAAGGAAGGGATTTGAGAAAGAAGAAATAAGTGATTTCCCTTCTATTTCACCCGGTGAATCTTTCGATATTCAGCGGGTGTATATTTTTTCCATAACTTAAACTGACGAGCTAAATTTTTATAATCGGACAACCCCACCGACATAGCTATATCTGCAATAGGCTCGCTACTTTCCAATAACAACTGTGAAAAGCGTTCCATGCGTAGATTAAAGATATACTGATAAATGGAACTTCCTGTAACCTGTTTAAAATGGATTTCTAATAACCTTCTGGATAAAGGAACCTGCCGGACAACATCTTCCACCGTTATTTTAGTTGCCAGATTCTGATGAATATACTTCAGTGCAACCAAAATATAAGGATCACCTGTAGAATAAATATCTGTTGAAAGCCGGTTTGTGATAGTCGTGGGATGTATGACAACATCCTCACAAGAGGCTTCTTTATCCCGCATTAACCTTTCTATTAATTGGGCTGCTTCATATCCTCCCTTCACAATATTCAGATTTACGCTGGATAAAGGCGGATCAGACAAGCTGCAAATAATTTCATCATTATCTACTCCAAGAACGGCAATTTCTTCAGGAATCTTGATCCCCAATACCCGGCAAACCTCCATTATTTTATTCCCTTGTGTATCATCGCAAGCCATTAATGCCAACGGGTGCGGCAATGACTTTATCCAACTGGCTAACGGTTCTGATTCATAATACCACAAATTCTCCAAAGGCTGTTTCTGGTATTCAAAGAAATTGTCCCCAAAGCCTTTCTCAATTATTCTATCCCGGAAGCCCATGCAGCGCTCCTCCGACCAAACAACATTCTCATAACCATAAAATGCAAAGTTTCGGAATCCTTTTTGCAAAAAGAAATCAGCTGCCATTTGTCCAGTCAACTTATATTCACTCGTAATGTTAGGGATAACCGAAAAACGCGATTTAAAGTCCTGAGCCAATGCTATTATTCCATTTTTCCGGAACAATTCGACTTCATCATCATCATCAAACTGAGCGATAATAGCATCTGCCTGCCATTTTTTAGCCCACTTCAGTACTCCAGGTATACCATGAGATTGTTTATAAGAAGGGGGCATCCGGCATACCACCCAAGGTTCCCGTTCCTTGGAATATTCCAAAATCCCCCTCAACAAATTGTGAGCAAAAGCTTCGGTAAAATCTGTTAAAAGAATTAGCCTTATCATAATAGCCGCAAGTTACTCACTTATTTCATGCCATCCAAAAAGAGCTTTATTTTTTTCTCAGGCACATTCCATCCAGAAACTGTCAAAGTCACAGATTCTACTTCAGCAACCTGTTGCGGTACAACGCATTTCAAAGTCCGTTTTTCTCCGGGTATCAAAGATAAATAATTATCTTCCCAAAATACCGGATAAAGTAATTCGTCTTTTTCATCTTTCAAAGACAAACGAATAAAAAAAGCTAATGCATTCGGATCATTCTCAAGTGCAACCTCTACTATTACATCATTTTCTTCTTGTTCAACTGTGGCACTCACCTCACAATTTACCTGAGATAAATTTGCTAAACCGGTAAAATCAGCCGACTTCTTAATCGGAGTGCGTACCCAATCAGTATTTGCCCAATCATTTACATCAGGAGCAGCAGCGAGCCAATAGAAATTATCGCCAACATAAGCTCCTTTTTCATCATTCAATTTCAAATATAAAAAGGTATTCTCTTTTACTGCCGGAACATCAAAGGCCTTTACCACTGTATAAGGAGCTATTTCCAATGTTGTGGTTTGTTGAGTCACAACTCTACTATTACAATCATACAAAGACATAACCCCTTGCATCTGAACCGTTCCTGCGCTCTCATTCACCGCATAAACTGCATTTTTACCGTAATGGTATATCAATTGTTGCGGCATATTAGATTTCTTCACAGAATAGTATGCAGCTGTCGGAATCAGATAATAGTCATACAACTGCCAATACAATGAAGGCCAGGCAGAATTAAGCATCCACTGTACAATACCTGTAGTACGAGGAATATTCACACGGAATGCCTCAAACATAGTACGTGTACCTTCATAATTCAACCAATCTGCTTTCCGCAGAAAATCATCCAAATCTTTAGCCTCGCCATAACGAGTTGCCATATTTTCTTTCAGAACTTCCAAAGAATTCATTGCCGCATCTGAAACAGTGCAATGATAATCCCATTCTTTACCCACCGGCCAAAGTTTATCAGTCGGAATCATTCTCCGTATGGACTCAATTACAGGTAATTGTGCACCAATTCCCGTCTCTGTATTAAATCCAAATGCTCCGCCCGGTGCTTTTTCCGAATACCAATAATTAGGAGCAACATAATCATACGGTCCTTCCATTTTCATACCCGTAGGTCCGGTTACTGTACTGGTGAGTTCTTTAGCAGCACCTATATAAGGGCGATCATCTATCTGAGAAAGACAAGCTTTATACCGTTTCTCCAGTTCAGGGCGGGGAATCATATCACTTCCTACAAACCATGCAATAATGGCCGGATGATTGCGCAACCAAAGTACCTGGTCGTTTAACGAACGAGCTATCAGAGTCATATCTTTTTCAGACTTAATGCCTCCAAACTCATCACATGAAGAACCGAGATAATTATCCCACTCCCAATGACAGCTCCATCCCACTAATACCAATAACCCGTAGCGATCACACAAATCATACACATTCTGCGAAGTTCCCCAAATATTTTCAAATCGAATAGAGTTCAGATTCATATCACGCACATACTGTACCTGTATTTCATTTGAAGCAGGAGTATCCCGCAAGAAAATATCATCTGTCCAACCGGCACTTCTTACCAATACTTTCTTACCATTCAATAGGAAACCTCGATACCCCTCTTCCGTGAAATAATCCCTAACCTCACGTACACCGAAGTTTATAGTTTCTTTATCCGATACCTTACCATCAATCTCGAAAGCCAAGTCCATGCCGTACATTTCCGGTTTACCCATATTATGGCACCACCAAAGACGGGGATTCTTCAAATGCAATACATCAGCTTCCTTTGAAGTCACCCTTACTATTTTTGATTCTCCGGCAGCGAGTGATACCGGAATACTAAACGTCTTACCTTCCAGTGTCCCAATCAGCTGACCTTTCACCGCTTGTTCGGATTCATTTGTCAGTTGAGTTTCCACTGTCAGCCAAGCCTCATCCAAGGTCTCCGTATTTACTTTAGAATGAACAGCGGAATTTTCCATACTCACCTCATCATTCATCACCACACGTACTTCACGAAAGATCCCCATACTCTCATCAGCCGGGCGTGGATTCCAATCTACAAAACCAATATTCGGTTCACCGGGTTGAGCCCGAAAAACTTCGACAGCCAGTATGTTTTTTTCCCGGACGATCTTCGTTATATCCAATTTATGTCGACGAAAGGTACCATATACAGAATCACGAGTAGCTACCTTTTTTCCATTTAGCCAAATATTAGCAGCATAACTAATGCCGTCAAAAATTAAGGCAACATGCTGCCCTTTTGTCAAAGACGGCAATTCAAATTCCTTTCGATACCACCATGTAGTGTCGAAAAGTGATTTATCAATGTTCTCATAATTTGTTCCTTCCAATACATCCGTATATATTCCATTCCGGATTAATGTCCCCATTACAGTAGAAGGCACTACTGCATCATACCACTCTTTTTCTTTTATTTGAGAGTTCGAAACTTCTTCACCCGGTAAAAATATCTTAGCCGAAGATTGTACTTTCCAACCATCCGAAAGTAGTAAACCACCTGCAGATAATTCTTTTCTTTCACACGAAACTATTGTCATTGCAAGACAGCCGGACAATATTAACGATTTAATTAAATTATTTTTCATAAGCTCTTGCTCTAAATTATTTTCAATGTTTTCCCACCAAAGCAGATGCTCCCAACAATGCTACATCTTCTATTTCTGTAACAAAAATTTTCACCCGCTTCACTGTTTCCGTATAAGGAAAAGCCTGCATAGCTTGATACATGGAATGCTTATAATAAGTAAATGCGGATGAGATTCCTCCACCTATCACAATCACCTCAGGATCATACGTAAACAACACAGCCTTCATCAATTCACCTATGTGAGACCCAAACACACTCCAAATTTCCATAGTCTTCGCATCTCCCGTCGCAGCTTTTTCTGCCGCTTCCTTCCCTGTCAGATTATAATATCTGACAAAAAATCCACTACTACAATAATGTTCAAAATCATGGGAAAGGTAAGGCAATGATCCTATTTCGCCTGCACCAGTATTCTGCCCACTGTAAAGTTCACCATTTATAATAATCCCCGTCCCAACACCTGTACCGATAGTCATACCCACCAAATTCCGGTATTTTCGTCCTTCACCAAAAAGTTTTACTCCCAATGCAAAGCAATTAGAGTCATTATTGATATAAACCGGCACTGAGAAACGTTCCTGCAATAATCTCTTTAACGGAACTTCCGTCCAAGAAGGAATATTCGCTACATTATATACGATACCTTCTTCCGAATCTACCACCGAAGGAACACCCACGCCTATGCCTGCTACTTCCGGACACATCACCCTATCTATCAAGCCCTCTAACCGACCTAATACTTCTTCATACGTTGCTTTAGAGGGACAAGTAACAACTTCTTTCCTAACTAAAGAACCATTTTCCACTAAACCAACACGTATATTGGTTCCACCTAAATCTATACCTATTTTCATTTCCGATAATTTATACTCAAGAAAGGCAGGCAGAGAACATCAAAGGGGGGAGTTCCCTGCCTTTCACCTGTCTTACTGTGCGTGTTAAAGTTATTTTTTTCTAAGGCACCAGAAGGTGGCATCAGTCCATGCTTCAGCATCAGAAGGATTCCAACACAGTACCATTGTATCATCCGTCAATTCCAGAATCTCAAATGTAGTAATTATATTGGAATCATCATAAAAGGCATGTCCACTTAACACTGATACACCTGTCAACTTTAGCTGACCGATAGACCATTGTTCACCATTATCCGGATTATTCTTAACAGCCGACATATCAAAGGCAAACCGCCCTTTTTCCAGGATATTCCCATCTGCATCTATCTTAGTCAGATTCGGACCACCATTCAGATCGAAAATCAATTCACAGTCCAAATCCTCCAACTCCTCAACAGGTGTTACGTCCCAACTCGGTTCAAGTTCTGTCAACCAACCACCTGTACCATATACTGCATCGTAGTCTTCCAAATTCCAGACCCACGCTTTACCATTAGTTCCGGAACCGGCCAAAAGTCCCCATTCTTCAGCTACAGGATGGTCGATTTGTTTAATAGTCACTGTCCGGGTAGCAATCACTTGCCCTCCATCACAAAAGCCAATGAACTTAATAGTTTGTTCGCCCAGAAAGGGTAATGCCGCCGTAGCGGTCTGCTGAGTAGATATACCTGTAATATGATCCCAATAGCTACCTACACCAGGTGTATTATTGGTCATGATGATCTCATTTCCACCATCTGTAGTAGCATGCACATCCAGTTTCAATTCACTTTCACTAACAATACCTCCCATTTCCTTATTATCAACCACCGGATCGCATGCTGCCAGCAGCCATATCGATAAAATTCCTATCGCTATATTCTTCATATCCGAAAATTTTAAAATCATTAATTCATATTACTCTCATTTCCCCAGCCCGGATTTTGTTCCAATATACCGGCAGACAAGTCAATCTGTGTCTTAGGCAATGGCATCAATCCCTTGGTAGCTTGAAGTCTTTGTGCTATATCTCCCATATCCATACGGGTCTCGACCATATTATCCAGTACTTTCACTCCATTTTGCTGACTTAAAACTTCTGCCGCAATACCCCAACGAAGCAAATCATAATACCGTAAACCCTCAAAAGCAAGTTCCCAATGCCGTTCATCACGTAATGCTTCATCCGAATAGGTAACAGGATCTAATCCTACTCTCGCACGCACACGATTCATCGGAGCTGCATCCCGTTTCAGTTCAGCAGCCATCAACAATACATCAGCAAAACGGATAATTACCAAATCCTGCGTATTATTCAACTGATAATCCGAATCAATTTCCGGATAGAGAATACGGCTATAGTTTACACTCTCTCCATCTTCATTATAAGCATTGACAGCCATATACTTTTTCTGCCAATAACCGGTTTCATTCATCTGCTTATCACATCCCCAGCCATAGTCGGGCATTTCCTTTTCCACACTCAAAATAGATGCCTCACGACGAATATCCTTCGAAGGCCATGATTCCCATAATCTTGAGTTCACCGTTCCTATTCCCCAACCAATTCCAAAGGGAAAAATATCATCCAAATTTGCCGGCTCTCGGGGAGATGAATAAAGACAAACCTCATTGTTATACCAAGGGTTATCCCAAGTGGCCTTTGCTGAATAGCGAATAGCAAAAACAGTTTCCACATTGGCCCCATCTTCCCCTATCCAGTTCAAATCATTATCTTGTGCATATTTATAATCTTTCTTGGTATAAATATTACTATAAGGCCACAAATTTCTGAAATCACCTATCAAGTCATGTCCACTGTTGTTAATGCAATCATCCAAATACGTGATGACATCGGTTCTGGATAAAGTACTGTTATCCGGCAATGGCATACTTTCCTGCTGATAATAACCGGTATAGAACAAATAAGCACGCGCCAGTAATGCTTCAGCCGCCCATTTGGTAGCCCGTCCCAACTCAGAATTATTGGCAGCACTATATTTAACAGAAGGTAATTTTTCTATAGCTGTTTTCAAATCAAATGCAATCTGTGCATACAACTCTTCCGCAGTAGCGCGAGGCACATTCTCAGGTTCAGAAGTTGTAAGTAAAGGAACAGTACCAAACAGCCGACATAAATCGAAGTAAAAATAAGCACGCAAAAAATGTGCTTGCCCCTCAATCTTATTACGGGTTTCCTGGCTCTCCCAACTAATACCATCCAATGAGTTCAATAACATATTACTACGATAAATAGCCCGATAATCTTGTTTCCAAACATCAGAAAACATGTTTTCATCAACTTTCTTCAACCGATCCACAGCATGCATGCGTCTGTCATCCGGACCACCACCACCGAAGCGATCGTCAGAAAGTAATTCAGCTGTCAGAAAGAAACCTTGTCCATCCTCACCCGGAGTCATTTCACGAAGTAATGCATATATACCTGTCAATGCAGTTTCTGCATCTCCCGAAGTTTTAGGAAAATTGGAGTTGTCCTTTTTGGTCAGATTCTCAGTATCAAGAAAACCCTCACAGCCCATAAAGAAAAGGGCTACTATCGAAAATATCCATATTTTTTTCATACTACTTCTCTTTTAAAATTTAATATTTGCCCCTACCATATAGGTTCGCGGACTGGGATAAAAGCCTAAGTCAATCCCAGACACCCAATTTTGATAACCACCATAGCCCACTTCAGGATCCATACCCGAGTAACCGGTTATAGTAAACAAGTTCTGTGCTGCCACATACAAACGAAGTTGTTTCAACGGCAGATTTTTAAATAATTTCTTGAAGTCATAACCTATTGTCAGATTCTGCATCCGGAAATAATCTCCATCTTCCATATAGAGATCCGAAACATACTGCCAGTTAGAATGAGTACCCGACGTCAGACGAGGTAATCTATTAGATGTACCTTCACCATGCCAACGGCCAAATATATCAGATGTATAGTTCTGGCGTGTGTAATCTACATAAGAACGATAAGATTTCATTATTTGATTTCCAAATACACCATTCATGGTCATACTTATATCAAAACCTTTATAGGATGCGGTCAAGCTCAATCCCAGATTATAATCAGGATTGGGATCGCCTATCATACCCTGATCCCCATCATCAATCACACCATTATGATCGCGGTCTACCCAGATTACATCCCCCGGTTTTGTCCCATCCAATTTAGCACCTTTATAGTTAGCAATCTGTTCTTCCGATTGGAACACTCCATCTGTAGAATAGCCATAGAAATATCCAATGGGATAGCCTACTTGCGCACGATACATTTCTGTAGTTTGGTTACTCAATACATCCGGGTCCCCATGAATAATACCTTCCGCATTGGCAATGCGCGTTACCTCATTTTTATTGTGTGCCAAATTAAGAGTAGCACTATATTCAAAGTCCGAAATATGATCATTCCAATTCAGTGATATTTCGTACCCCTGGTTGCGCACATCACCACCATTCACAAACGGGGCTCCTGTGCCAAAAGAATCCAGCATCGGTGCAACAAGTAGCCAGTCTTTCGTATCTTTAATATAATAATCAAAATTCAGTCCCAGACGATTATTCAGAAAACGCGCATCCAGCCCAAAGTCCAACTGCTCGGAAGTCTCCCAGGTAACATCCGGATTAGCCAAAATATCAGGATAGCCTCCGGGTGTCAGAATCGACTTATCCGGTCCGAAAGTATAATCCGCGCCCCCAAACGCAATCGTTGAAAGATATTGAAAGCCGTCAATCTCCTGATTACCATTCTGTCCCCAACTGGCACGTATTTTCAGAAAATCCATCCAAGACTTGGCAGACTCCATGAACGCCTCTTCCGAAATGGCCCAACCAGCAGATACGGACGGGAAATATCCCCACCGGTGTCCACGGGCAAACTTAGAAGATCCATCAATACGTAACACCGCAGTCGCCATATACTTGTTAGCATAATCATAATTCACTCTGCCAAAAAAAGAAGCCAGCGCTTCCTTGCCCCAGGGATATCCATAAAGGCTGGTACGATTAGTGATAGTGGGCGTATTACTCAGGTAGGCATGCTTGAAGTCGTCAAAGATAGAGTTGATGTTACTTCCACCCAACGTATCACCCAAGCCATGCTTTTCTATAGATTGACCTATCAATACACCTAAACTGTGATTATCCAACTTGAAATCATACGTTACCGTATTTTCCCACATAAGGTTGCCACCCATAGTCATCTCTTGGCTTACACTATTATTATCATTGAAAGTATTGCTTGCCAGCTTATAGACAGGGGTAAAATTACGACTGTTATCCGCATAAAACGTATAGCCAAAATTTGATTTAAGTTTTAATCCGGTTATCGGTTGAATAGTCAGAAAAATATTCCCTTGTAATGCGTGAGATTTGCTTATATTCTGCCCATTTGCATAATACATCTGTCCAATGGGATTAGCTTCACGTATTTCCCATGGAATGGCATAATGATAATTACCATTTTCATCCTTGTTCGGTAAAAAAGGATTAGCATGCAACATATTACGAATGTCATTACTCCAAGTATCATCAATGGCAATACCGTTTCTTTCAGAATACGAGTAGGTCAGATTTTCACCTACCTTAATGATATCCAGTTTTCCTTTACGATACAAGGTATGTTCGGAATTGATACGTGCTGTATATCGGGTATATTCAGGTTGTGACGGTGCTCCAAGAATACCTTCCTGATTAGTATATGCCAATCCGATAGAATAAACAGATTGTTCCGTACCTCCGGTAATATTCAGGGCATGATTCTGTATCGGTGCATTCTCATTCCGTGATTCATCCAACCAATTGGTCCCTTTCCAAGTTCCATTCTTTATAGCTTCCCAATCAGGAACCAGCGACGCATAATCATAATCAGGTAAGCCATCCATCATACGTGCCTCACTCATAATCATTGCAAATTCCTGTGCATTCAATACATCAGGCATACGATAGACATTCTGCACACCATAATATCCATCATAAGATATTTCCGCTTTACCGGTATGTCCTTGTTTCGTAGTCACCAGAATCACGCCATTGGCAGCACGTGAACCATAAATGGCAGCCGAAGCAGCATCTTTCAGCACATCAATAGATTCTATATCGGTAGGGTTCAGGTTATTAATATCTCCTCCCGGCATACCATCTATAATATAAAGAGGTGAAGCTGAACCTGTTGTTCCCAAACCACGGATAGTTACTTTAAAACCTTCACCGGGCATCCCCGAACTCTGCGTTATATTCACACCTGGAGTTTGGCTTTGAAGAGCCCCCAAAGCATTCACTGTGTTCAGTTTGGCTATATTATCACCTTTTACCTGAACAGTAGCTCCTGTCACTAATTTCTTTTTCTGTACTCCATAACCAACCACTACCACTTCATCCAGCATTTCACTGTCCTCCTCTAATGCAATTTTCAAAGGAGTCGTGGCAGAGCTTACTTTAACAGATTGCCCTAAATATCCCACATAAGTGATAGAGAGTTCACATGGCAAAGGAACAGATAGAGTAAAATTTCCATCTATATCCGTAACTATCCCGTTAGTCGTCCCTTTTTGAAGAACATTTACGCCGATCAGCGGCTCACTGTCTTTAGCAGCAACCACCGTACCTGAGATTTTGTAATTTGTTTGTGCCGTAACGCCCATACAAACCAAGAGCAACAAAAAACATACAGATAAAAAAGGTACCCGAACAGATACATTTTCCTGCAAATCAGATTGGTTCTTTTTCCATTGCATAAGATACAAATTTAGTGATTCATAATATTATTCCGGTTGGTTAGCCCGGAGACTTATATAAGTCTGATGTCTTTCACATTGACAAATGTAGGCAAGTACACACGATTTCTGTACTCCTTTTACGTAGGAAAGTCTTCATTTTGCGCAAACCTGTTTTTCTAAGTTAGATGATCGTTTAATTAAGGTTTGATTCCCTATTCTTTTTTAATTATGAAATAAAAAATACGGTTCACACAAATAAGTCATATACTTATTCATGCAAACCGCATCTTCTTCTTTTTACCTTTAATCAGTTACTTACTCAACTATATACCAGTATTATGCTCTCTTAATAGTAATCTTGAGTATGTGAATACTTACATATTCAACAGAACTATCTTATTGGCAGATTCTTCTTTCCCCAATTTTTATTAGGATTGGGTCCCATCCACAATTCCAATACCCCACCTTTAGCAAACACTTCATGTGAAAACCAAAATGTATCTAGTTTTTTTCCATTCAAGTGAGCCTTGTTTATATACATATTCTGATCTGAATTATTATATGTCCGAATTATAAACTTACCAGAGCTGCTATCAGGATAATAGCGTTTATCCAGATGAATAGTTATCTCATTGAAAACCGGTGAGGTAATCTCATAGATCGGTTCTGCAGCAGCAGTTCCACAAGCACTGAAAAGCCCTATAGACATCAATGCACTAACGCCTCCCATCTGTCCCTGGTCTTCATCATGTCCTCCATAACCTCGGTCAGGTGTAATTGCACCATAAGCCTGTTCATTGACCCTACGTACCCAGTATTGAGTAAGCCATGGTTTCCCACCCCAACTAAATGCATGTGCATTGGAACATCCAGGTTGATTAGCATAACTTACATATCCGGTTCCATAACCAAAAACAAAATCCTGTGGTGCGGCTTGTTCAAAAGCATGGTTAAGCTTATTACAGAATTCATTTTCTCCTCCCATCAAATCAGTAAGTTCCGGTAAAGCATGCGAGATTCCAAAAGTAGCCTGCCACGCATTTGCTTCAATATACCCATCTCCTTTTAACGGATCCTCATGAAGCCATTCACCTTTATCATTTTTTGGAAAAATCAATTTCTGCTCCGAGTGATATAACTTTTTCCATCCTTTAGAACGGGACCGAAAATATTCAGCCTCATTATTAAGCCCAAGACGAATAGCCATTTGCGATAAGGCCCAGTCTTGAAAGTTAGACTCTATCGTCATCCCTGCATTACCCGGTTGATAACCATTCTCAAGATAATAGTCTCCTATCCCCATCATACCACCTGGCATATGATTACGTTGCATAGTCTTGAAAGCATGCATAGGATCGCATTTAGTCATCAACCCTTTATTATATGTAGATACAATCAAAGGGGTAGCCGGGCAGCCTGACATTATATAAGTATAGCCTCCGGCACAAGGTCCACGCGGAATAAGTCCTCCATTATCAGCATAACGGATAAGTGAAGCTGACATTTCATCCATCATCTCAGGCCATCCCAATCCCCACAATATATTGAGATTCCATTGAGTAAGCCAAAAAGCATCGGAATTATACATATGATGCAAAACTTTACCATCTTCACCACGTGGGAGTGTTCTTGTTTTCGGATGAATATTACGAGTATAAGAGTAGTAACGTTCCCCTTCGGTCAAATCAGGATATTCTCCATTGACATCATCTATTTTATGTCGTCCAAGCAGTACATGCCATAAATCCGTATAGAATTTGGTACGTTGTTTTTGCGAACCGCCTTTGACTTCGATTCGTCCCAACCATTTATTCCATTCATCCTGAGATGTTTTCTTTACTAAATCAAAATCCCAAGTAACGGCATCATTCTCCAGATTTTCCCTCGCATTGTCCACGCTTACATATGATATAGCTGTACGGACACATATTTTGTCCCCTGTTTTTACTCTGTAGTGTGCCGAAACACCGGAAGTTGGTGAATCTAGATAACTCAACTCTTCTTTCGGGTGCCTTCTAGTAATAATGGACGATCCCTGAAGTGTGTCTATATCACTATAACGCTCTTTGTCTCGCCATCCATCCAATCTCTCAAAATCTTTATCAAAGCGTATCACAAAATGTACCTTCACATTCTCCGGACCTCCCCAATGCCGTCCGTATGTATCAAAACTACCTTCTATTTCATTGTTGGAGACTTTCTTCACATCAGCATTACGCATAGTGGTAGAAGCAATATAACCACCCAAGTTTACAAGAATATCCGCGTCCGAGTCCTGAGTAAATGTAAGCCGATACATACCAGTTCTGTCCGTCGCTGTTTGCTCTACCCAAATCCCGTAATCTTTAAGATACATTCTATGATATCCCGGTTGCGCAATTTCTTCTTCATGCATGAATGAGGACTTCCAGTTTTCTTCCCCGAGCGTAGGATCTACATTTCCTGTCGTAGGCATAAGTGTAAGCCCGGCAAGCACCCAACAATGAATTTGAGGGAACCCTAGAACTTCTGTGGAATTATAATTATATCCGCCGCCAAATTGATTGCGGTTGCGTGTCATTGGGGCTGCTCCGATCATACCAAAAGGCTGATTACCTGTTATAAAAAAGAAATATCGTCCTTTTGTAGTTTCGATAAACGGATCTACCTGTGAAACAAAGTCTTCGCATGCTTCCGCCGGTGGATAAACTTCAATTTCTGACAGGCCAATATAAGAGCCAACAGCATCATTGGCTACAAATTTCACCCAGCGAACCTTTTTCGGTTCAAACTCTACAACTTTCGGAGTACCATCATTAGGAATCCCCACCACTCCGATTCTGCTGCCGTCGCTAAAATACAAATCTCCTCCGGCTGTATGAGCATCTTTATTCGGACGATCATACAATATGATTCGTGAAATCGTAACTTCTTCTTCCCAATCAAGCTGTATCCACGGAAAAGGTAATTGCTGCCAGTGAGGCATGATTGCGCCAGAAACCCATTCTCCTGCATTATCCAAATGTATAAGTCCGTCAATCGCCTTAGACGGGCCACTGTCCGAGTCTCGGGACGACGAAGCTGTTGCAGTCGCCCGAATGGCAATATTACCTGTACCTGCAAATACCGGTAATGCCATCCAAACGATACAAAGAATACTAATGATCTTTTTTTTCATATGTCATTTATTATAATATTATTTTTTAGCGTTTCGCATTCGAAGTTTTAAGGACCTTCAAAATACAAGGAAGTACAAGTTCTTTTTGCGCCGTAAGATTAGGATGAATGCCATCCGGCACATAATTACGGAATTCTTTCTCCCCTTTGCTGAGAAGTTTCATCCAATATCCATAATGATCTATCAAACTAATATTTAATTTTTTAGCTTCTTTCCGATACATATCATAATAAAGCTCAATATCCGGTCTTTGCGTCTTATGCTCTGCTATTGGCATATTCATCACTTGAATCAGAATCGAACATTCAGGATATAACTCCCGGATTCTGTACACCATATATTCAAGATTTAGTCTTGCAGCCTCTATGGAAGTGGTATACGGCAAATAGGCATCATTCATTGCAAATTCAATGATTACCATATCAGGCTTATATTCTAAAACCCTCTCACGCAGATTTTCGACTCCCCAAGTAGACCACATCGCAGCTTGTGCACTATTAATGACTTCAACAGTTCCGGGATAGAGCATATTCAAACTATCCTCTAACATTGCCGGCCATCCTTCCTTGGATGCAGAAAGGCTCGTACCATATATGACAATTCTCTGATTCTCGCCGTCTACAAGCTTTTTAATGACTTTGTCTTGAGCTGATAGTGGCAATGATGCCACTATCAAAACAATTATCACAGAAAGATACTTAATGTATTTTTTCATTTTCCTACCCACACCTCTTTCACATCAGTAAAATTATAACGTTTTATACTGCTAAACGATTTTGATGTACGGGCTCCGAAACGAAGGAAATAAGGCCGTTTGTAAGAACCGTCAATCTTTTGAGGATCTCCTGTTCCACCATTCCATCCATTAGGGTAACCGGTCCGAATTGTCAGGATATCTCCGAGAATATAATTCCGCAAATCGGCCTGTGTTAAATTGGTAGATAATTTTGTACTATATGCCCCTGGAGCATTGCTCACATAATCTATCTGGCTAACAAACAACCATGCTTCCTCAAGAGGCTGCTGATAATCCGGATTATCAGTACCCCGGGTTATTTTCACCTGAACCTCAAAGGTTCCATCATCTTTCAATACAGGTTCTCCCACCCATTGTACCCGGAGCAGCGGTTCTACAAAATAATTCTTTTTCACCACTCCTTCAAGGTCTATGATTTCTTCGGGCAGTGGAACAAAAGGCCCCTCTGGAATGATCCCATAAGTCCCCTTGAAGATCTTAGTATTATTGAAAGTACCATCACGTTTCGCAAAAAAATCATAAGGAACAGGATTGTCACTCCAACTGTATTCCATAAGACGGATACGGATACCACCATGTTCTATAGCCGTACTTGCAGCTGTTTGAATTGGCTCATTTGTATCTTTATCTATAAATGCACCTTGAAAAGTTTCTGCCGGAGCGTCATAATTATCATTTCCACATGAAGTAAAAATGAAGATAGCTGCTAATGTCCAAAAATAATATATAATCTTTTTCATAATTCTGTTGTATTTAGTAGGATACCACAATCCAATTAATAACCCTGATTCTGTCTACAGTTAGAATTTCTCGTAATTTCAGCCGGATCAATTTTCTGATAATATTGTCGTGGTTCAAAAGAGAAAATATAGGGTTCCATCGTCACACCGTTTTGGCTTCTTGGCTCGGTATACTTCACATCAAGAAAATAGGCATCATCTTCCACCGAGAAGAAAGGACATAGGATGCGATACTTGCGGTCTTTTTGTTCAGCTTCCGTATCTATTATCCTCCATCTTTTCAGATCCCAATATGTCTTATTCTCAAAAGCTAATTCTTTGCGACGCTCTGTGCGAATTATATCACGACTTTTTTCATCGGCCAAAAGAGTCGAGGATAGTTCCGTTGCTCCAGCTCTTTTTCTTATGGAATTGATAGCTTCTGTTGCAATAGAGAGATAGCTTTCCCCCTTCGCATCAGCAACTTCTCCTAAAGAAACAAGTTCCCATGCCGCTTCTGCACGATTCAGAAGGACTTCCGCATAACGAATCTCTATCCATGGTTGAGATGAATAATTTCCTCCATTAAGAGCCTTGGGATCGGGATTCATATATTTTCTCAAATAGAAACCACTAAGGTTACCATAATCCCAATTGGAAACCGGTCCACTTGCGCCGGAACGTCTCATTTTTCCAGCGTATATATCTTTCTTATCCGGATATCTGTCAGCAAGGTCATTCCAATATTTCGAACCACTTTTCAACTGAACAAGATAAGAATCATCATTATTTTGGCTGAATGAATTGACTAATTTCACTGTGTTTTCATCAACTGCCACATTATAATTTGAAGAATAATTATCAGATTCTTTCAAGAGAGCCCCCATCGTGTTGACAGATTTACCTGTCAATATACCTCTCCGGAGTTCAATAGTTTCACCCTTGAATTCAGACATTGGAAGAATTACCGTCGCAGCCAAACGCGGCTCACAATTCTCAAAAGCATCTAACGGTGACTCATAAAGTTTATAGTGTCCATTATCATCAAAGTTCTCAAATTTCCCATTGATATCTTTATTGTCAAACTCAAACATTTCCACGAAATCCAAAGTTGGGCACACCTCTGAATTGTTATCTCCATTAGATGTCTGCATCGGTTGAGCAGAATTATCGAACTGATGCAAAAATTCAGGATCAATATAGTATCTTCCAAAGATAGTTTCATAAGTATCCTCCAGGAATATTGCTGTGAAATTATCTATTTGAGCTTGCCTGTTATTTCCGGACCATTTATCCATATATAGACGATATCCTCCCTCATCTACTATTTGAGATGCTTCATATGCTGCCTTGAAGTAACCGACTGCCTTCTCTTGAGGAATTCCGCATACACGTACTCCATTAACCGGAGCATAATTTACAGTATTATACTTAGCAATAGAACCGGCATGAAGCATTATGCGTGACTTAAGAGCTGCCGCTGCATATTTGTTGGCACGTCCTTTTTGATTACTTTCCGGAAGTAATTCTATAGCTTTATCAAGATCTGCCCCAATAAAGTCCCAGGTATCCTCTTCAGAAGCTCTGAAAAGCTTTGTATCCTCAAACGATACTGACGCCGGATAATCTATGACTTTATCAACAACCGGTACACCACCATAGCGTTTCACAAGAGAATAATATACCATAGACCGTATGAAATAGGCCTCTCCAAGAAAACTGTTAGCCTGGGCTTCCGTATAGTTTGATGCATATTTAGGTAAAACCTCCAATAATAAGTTAGCTGCCCTTATATAAGAATAAGCCTGATTCCAATACCCCACAGCCTCGTATTCATTACCGGCAGCATCTCTGCCAATAGCCTCGCCTGTACGACATGAAGGCTGAGCATAAATCGTCCACGCATAATTAAAGGGTGGATTACCTTCGTAAGCATAACGGAAATCTTCTAATGGAAGATTCATGTACATACCGGAAATATAACTAAGCGTTCCTGCCTCATTGGCAAAAAGATCCTCCTCGTTCACAACATTCACAGGAGACATGTCCAAGTCCGTGCATGAAAACATGACACTGGCACACATTATTGATACTATTGTTTTCAGTTTCATATTAATTTTATTTAGAATTTAAAGTTAAGACCAAGCGTAAATGTTTTACTAATCGGGTAAGAATAAGCCGTATCTGCACTATATTCAGGATCCAAATATTTCAAGCTCGTAAATGTCAGCAGGTTATATCCACTGAAATATACTCTTATACCTTGTACATTTATATTTTGCAACCATTTCTTAGGCAGACTATAACCGATTTCAAGATTCTTCAGACGAATGTATGAGGCATTCTGAAGATGGAAATCAGAACTCTGATCGGGAAGCGTTCCTGTATATGCGTAATGCCCCTTAACCCAATTTGTTGAAGGATCATACGGATTTGCAAGAGGATCTTCCGGATGCCAGCGATCCATATATTGAGCAACAGCACCATCTCCCCAAAGAGGCTGATACAGAATACCTTGTGGAGAAACATACGTTTTACCTGCTCCTTGAAACAACATTGAAATATCGATTCCCTTCCATTGAGCAGAGAAAGTTAAACCAAAGTTAAGAAGCGGAACAGAACTTGAATTAACAAGAGGATGTTTATCCAGTTCAGAGAATACACCATCCCCATTCCAGTCAAGGTATTCGTAATCTCCCAATATAGAGCCCCTTGCTATAAAGATAGGATTATGCCAGATTTCATCCCAGCTTTCCAATCGTCCGGCTCCCTCTATACCCCAGGTTATATTATTATAACGATTGCTGGTATTATTTTTCCAGTTTTCATACGAGTTACCGGCACGGCTCGTTTCTACATGCGTATTTTTAGTTCTTGTATAAGCAATGTTTCCTTTAATTTGATAATAGAAATCGTTGACATGGTGTCTGTGAGTAAGTTCTATTTCAAAACCTTGGGTCAAGTCGCCATTAAGATTTTCCTGAGGAAGTGTTGCTCCAACAACACCCGGAAGAGAACCGGCACGTGTAGTCAAAAGTCCACTTCGTCTTCTATTAAAGTATTCTGCTGTTACGCCAAGAAGTCCATTCCAGGCCTCCGCATCTATTCCGACATTGAACGTTCTTGACTCATACCAAGTAATTGCTTTATTGGGAATACCGGTGCTTGTGGAAGTACTGATATATTGCCCATCAAAAACCGAACCACCATCTGATGGATATTTATATCCGGTAATATGTTGATAACGAGCTGCGCTATCATCTCCCAGTACTCCCCATGAAGTTCTTATCTTGAAATTATTAATAAAATTAAGTGGAGATTCTTTCCAGAATTTTTCTTCAGAGATTCGATAACCAGCTGATACAGAAGGGAAAAATCCCCAACGGGTCTCCTTTGGGAAAAGAGAGGAAGCTTCGTGGCGAAAAGCAAATTCAGCAATATACTTCCCGGCGTAATCATAATTCAAACGTCCTACCAAAGCTCTATTAGCATTGTCATAAAGAACGGACTGATCAGCATTTTGATTAAATTCCTGGTTGGTAGTAATGCCTGCAAAAACTTTATCCATGTCCAAAGCAACCTGTCGACTTCCATAGAAATTATCGCCAACTTTGTGTTGATTCTCTATAAGGATCAATGCTCCCACATTGTGCTTGCCAAAATTATTGTCATAGCTGAGGCGCGCCTGCCATAAATTATTCTGTTTAGAATAGAAATAACGGGAAATCTTATTAGGAGCTGCCGTTTGTGCACCTTTCACAATGGCATTCCCTGATGTATCATAAAGATTATATGCTTTACGATATTCATCATCATTATTAGCAATATAGTCATAACTATACATTCCGCTAACAGAAAGTCCCTTAACCCATGGAATATCCCATGTAAGAGATGCATTAGACTGAAACCATTTACTCTGATAAGTACAATGTCCGGTCAGATCGGTATCCATCAAAGCAGCAGGGTTGTAGCCTGCCGGATTAAAGCGACTTGCATACATACCTTTTTCCTCATCATACCATACCGGTTCAAGAGGTGATGACAGCCATCCTTCATAAATAATCGCACCTGAATTAGCTGGAGAAGATTCTCTCTCATCCATCATTCCTGAGATGTTAAGATCAAACTTCAAATTGTTAGTTACATTAGCAGAAATGTTACTTCTAAGATTGAATTTTTCATAGTTGATAGCATTGGAACGCAAGTAGCTCTCCTGATATTGATACCCGGCACTTGCAAAGTACGTCACTTTATCTCCCCCACCTGAAATATTTATACTATGCTGAGTTTGCGGAGCTGAGTTTCTGAAAAGTTCATTTTTCCAATTCGTTCCCCGCTTGATACCATTGCGATAATCAGCTATCTCCTCAAGAGAATATGTCCTGTTGGCACTTTCATCCACATTGTGGATCACCTTCTCATTGACAAGGGTCATAATATCAGCTGCTTCTACAAGATCAGGAAAGTTCGTCGGCACCTGCCATGTCATATTTCCGGAATAAGACACATTCGCATGTCCTTTAGTTCCTTTCTTTGTCGTTATAAGGATCACCCCATTAGCGGCTCGCACTCCATAAACAGCAGCAGAAGCATCCTTCAGTACTGAAATACTCTCAATATCTTCTGCATCTATTTTAGCCATATTATCTCTCGGCACGCCATCAATAATAACAAGAGGAGTTCCAAAACCACGAATATCCATCTTATTGGTGAATTGCCCGGGTTCAGAAGTATTTTGTACAATACGTAAACCAGGAATCTTACCGGTAAGCATATTCTGAAGATTCTCATTTTTCGTAGTTACTATTTCCTTATTCTGTATAGCAGATACCGCTCCGGTCATAGTCACTTTTTTCTGTACGCCATAACCCACAACAACCACCTCTTCAAGCTCTACATTATCTTCTTGCAGCACAATTTTATACTTTTGAGGTTGGGCAAGTACAGTGAATTGATACTCCCGATAACCAATACTGGAAACCTTCAGTACTTTCCCCACAGCCGCTTGCATTGTAAAGTCTCCATCCACATTAGAAATACAACCATTTGATGTATTGGCAGGATCAATAACGACAGCACCGATTACAGGTATTCCGGCAGCATCAACAATAGTACCGGAAACCGTCATTGTAGTCCCATTTTGTGCATGAATCTCTATCGCTGATGCGATAAAAGCCACGCAAATAAAAACCTTTAAAAGGTTAGACAAATGTTTTTTAAGTTTCATAAATACGTTATTATAAGGTTAAACATCATTTTTAGTTAATAATAAATATCTAAACTCATTAAAATTCTTTCCATCCCGATAAATATTCATAAGAGTATCTACCGTTCTACACGAAATGTAGCAGACGATCTAATATCATCAGAAGCAGTACCTACAAGAATCTGAAATTTACCCGGCTCCACAACCCATTCATGGCGTTCAGGAGTATAGAAACTCAGTGCTTCTTTTCCAATTGTAAAATTCACTTTTACAGTTTCTCCCGGAGCAAGATTCACCTTCTTGAATCCCTTAAGTTCTTTAAGCGGACGAGGTAATGATGACTCCATATCCATAATATACAATTGCACAACTTCTGCCCCCTCTCTATTTCCCGAATTAGTTATCGGGATTGTGACAGTTATATTGTCAGTACTTTTTATAGTTTTTTTATCAAGTGTAATTTTTCCATAATCAAATGAAGTATAGCTGAGTCCATGCCCGAAAGCGAACAAGGGTTTAATTTTCTCTTTCTCAAACCACCTGTATCCCACGAATATACCTTCTTTATATTCCACAGTCTCACCATCACCCGGATATGCATTAAATGCATGAGCGGCATTATCTTCTATTTTCACAGGAAATGAGAAAGGTAATTTTCCGGACGGATTGACTTCACCGAACAAAACATCCGCTATTGCATTACCGGCTTCTGTACCTCCATACCACGCCTGAACTATAGCCGGGACTTTCTTATGCCAAGGCATAGCATAAGCATTTCCACAAACCATCACTGCCACTAAAGACGGATTTACTACACTCAGGTCGGCTATCAACGCATCCTGTTCATATGGAAGGTTATAAGATTCTCTATCCACTCCCTCACAATCCATATGCAGATTCTTGTTCATTCCACCTATATACAAAACAATATCTGCTCCTTTGGCCGCCTTCACCGCCTCTGTATGCAAACTATCGTTTACTGATTTTGAAGCAGTTGACGAATACCCCGGTTGATAGTCTACCTCGATCCTACCAGCAACATATTTGCGAATCCCTTCAAGAGGTACGACCTCATATTTTGATTTCGCTTCTGAAGATCCGCCATCCCGGCTCATCATTTTCACAGCATTCTCACCGACCACAAGTATCCTATTTAAAGATCCAATATTTACCGGTAGAATTTTATTGTTGTTTTTCAAAAGAACAATCCCCTCCTCAGCAATTTTGCGTGCAGCCATTGCATGTTCCTCCGAAGCAAGAGTTCCCCATGGACGTCCTTCCGACATATTAGTCCGATACATCATCCGTAAAACTCGTCTGACTTTTTCATTCAAGACCTTTTCACTTGTCTCATTTTGTTTCAGCAATTTTAAGTAGGGCTTGCCGAGGCGGTAATTCTGAAATGCCTCCAGCGAACCAAGATCCGTTCCGAACTCCATATCTAATCCATTATCTATAGCCTCCTGAGTATCATGAGTACCACCAAAATCTGAAACAACTACTCCATCGAATCCCCATTCCCCACGTAATACATCGTTTAGAAGATAAGAATTATGGCAGCAATATTGACCATTAAATTTGTTGTAAGCTCCCATAACAGCCCACACACCAGCTTCCTGTACGGCAGCTTTAAAAGCCGGAAAGTAGATTTCGTGCAATGTACGTTCATCCACAATAGTATTTATCGTCGTACGCTTGGTTTCCTGATTATTAACTGCAAAATGTTTTACACAAGCTGATACATGGTTTTCCTGTACACCTTTAATATATGAAACAGCCATCTTTGATGTGAGATACGGATCCTCACCCATATATTCAAAGTTGCGACCATTCATTGGGGTTCTGAAGATATTCACAGCAGGCCCGAGAAGCATATTTTTATCTCTATACAGAGCCTCTTCACCAAGGCTTTTTCCGAAAAGATGTCCCATCTCTGGATTCCATGTTGCAGCAAGACATACGAGAGCGGGGAACGCCGTACATGAATCACTGGACATCCCGGCATGAATCCATGTTTGCCATACCATTTCGGGCCGTAATCCCGACGGACCATCCGACAAATTATTTTCCGGAATGCCTAATCTTGGAACACCTGCCGAACCGTAGCTCCTGTCAGCATGAAGCAATCCGACTTTTTCTTCCAGAGTCATACGAGACAAAGCATCATCAATGCGTTCTTCTATCGGCTTTGAAGCATCTCTATATATAGGTATCTCTTGAGCCCGAAGACTAACAGGAAGAGTTGCTATCGCAACAAGCATACTAATCTTTCTTATTGAAAATTTCATCTGTTTTGGGTTAATATTCATAATTCACACTTTATTTTAGATATTCATATATTTTCCTGCAGTTATAATATATTTGATATTTAATTCCTACCAGACATACCCACTTTGACCTGGGATACATAAACTCACTTTCATTCAGCAAACCAAAGTTTCCATATATATGTTCATACATATATATGCAGCAAAGATAAATAATAAATTTAAAAAGCAAAAACAAAACAAAGATTTTATATCTAAAAAATAAAGAAAGCTCAAAAGAAAATGATAACAGAATCAAAATACATCTGTTATCAGAAAATAACAAAGAAGGCACAAACAGGAATCAACTAACTAATTATCAACAATATAAACAAAACAATTTGATAATAAAAGACAGACATAATATACCTACAAAGAAATAAATCCAAAAAGTTATCTTATATAAAGTAGCAGTTACGCACCCCACATTAATGTTCATACATTAATATACAAAGCAAAATCATTTAATTGATAACCTAAACTTAAAAAACAATGAATAACAAGCAAAAAATAAGCGCCTCTATCGAAGAGACGCTTATAAAAATTAAAATGGTGAGACTTATATAAACAACATAAGGTATGCTAATCAAACTTTTGCCGGTATTTTTATACCAAAAGCACAATACGTCAGATACAGTACGCAAACCAAAGTAACTGTCACTCCACCTATTATTCCCACAGTACCAATAGCGAAACCAATAACCGGAGTCACAACCCCTCCACCGGCAACGGCAGTAATCATTAAACCGGAAATCTGATTTGCTTTCTCTGGACGAGCCTGCAATGCCATCGAATAAATAATAGCAAATACGGACGAAGCAAAAAAGCCAACCGCACCTATACATATCAGATTTACAACATCATTATCTACCCCCATCAATATCAATAATGAAACAATACAAGCTACAATATTAACTCGGAAATATCTCATCTCGGCAATATGAGCTAACAAAAAAGCTCCCAGCAATGCACCAACCGTACGACTAAGAAAATAAACCTGAGGAGCAAACTTCACCTGCTCATCAGCCCACCCAAAACGAATAGACATCAATTTGGAGCTAATAAAATTTGTTGCCACATCTACTCCCACAATGAAGAATATACCTAAAAACAGCAAGAGGATCGTTCGGTCCTTCAACAATGCAAATGTATCCTCTATAGAAAGTCCCTTATCTGATACAATATTTTTCTCCCGTTCAATAGGAGTTGCCATAAGCCAAACAGCCGACAGCAATGTTATAAAACCAAGTATTGGGAAACAATAATACCATTTATCCGCTCCGAAGTAATTCACCGCCAAGAGCACAATCTCCGGTCCAACCAAAGAAGAAACCGCCTTTATAACTTGTCCAGCCGTTAAACTACTCGTCAAAAAGGCCTTGTTAGTAACCACGTTATTAAGCAATGGATTCAGTGAAACCTGCAAAATAGCATTTCCTATGCCCAGTAAAGCATAAGCTGTCATACAAGTAATACTGTCATAAGCCAACAATGGTAGAATCATACCTATAATTGTAATACCCATACTGATGAGCACGGTATTCTTACGTCCCCATTTATTCATCTGATTCCCAATAGGAATACTTAAAAAAAGGAACCAAATAAAGACCATTGAAGGCACAAAACCAGTCATTACGGGCGACCAATTAAAGCTGCGCTGTACATAGTCAGAAGAAATACCAACAATATCACAAAAACCCATCACAAAGAAACCAAAAAGCACCGGGAGAGTTGTCAATATAGAGTTTTGTTTTTTCATATTCACAGTTATTTATATAAAACACATTATTTTTTAGCCTACATTCATTAATGAGTCAGTCTTTTATTAGGAAAACTATCTAATTTCAATGTTAACCTCCCTCCTTTCACAACCTCCTCAAACGGCAACAATACAGTTTCCTGCTGTTTACCATTCAAAGAGACATCTTGCAGATAACAGTCATCAACAGAATGTCTTTTTACTTCAATCACAAACTCTTTTCCTGAATAGTATTCCCTGTTCAGGTTAATAGTCACCTTATCAAACAAAGGGGCACCTATCTGAAATTTCGGATTAATCTCTGTCAGTCCTTTCACATCAAACAACCCCAATGCAGAAATCACATACCAGGCACCTAACTGCCCCTGGTCCTCATCCTGGCCATAACCATAGCCATGAATTCCTTCTAAACCATAAAATTCATCCAAGATAGCCCGTACCCACTTTTGAGACAAATAGGGCTTACCTGAAAAATTAAACAACCAGGAAATATGCAGATTGGGCTGATTTCCATGATTATAAACCGTTTTCAGTCCGGCAAATGCATCAACTTCCGTTCCACCACCAAAAATACTCTTCTGTGAAAGCATGAAAATACTGTCGAGACGAGTATTGAAAATCTCCGGCCCTACCAAATCTATTAATTCATCTATATGATGAGGAACATAAAATGTGTATTGTATAGCATTACCTTCCTGAAATCCCTTCCATGGTGAAAGCGGATTAAAATCCTCTAGAAAGCGCCCCTGGCTATCTTTAGGGCGAATCAGGCGAGTTTCCTTGTCATAAAGTTTTTTCCAGCCATTAGAAAGTTGGGAAAGCCTTTCGTAATCTGCCTCTCTCCCCAGCTGTTTGGCAAACTGCGCAATCGCAAAACAACTAAAACTATACTCCATAGTATGCGAAGCACCAAAACCTGAGCCTCCCTCACGAGTCACCATATCAAACTGCTTCTCATAAGGAGAATAACCGAGCTCCACAAACGGACGCACATCCATTTTTCCGGCACCTTCAGGCCTTCCCCGCCATTCCACCTCATTCTTCAATGCAGCCTCATAGCCCAATTGTATATCAAAATCACGAATACCACAGTTATAAGCTGCCGCAATAGCCAGACCTGTAAAATTTGTCCCTACTCCCGACACATACTTGCTACACGCGATTCCATCTCCCAGCCAACCGGCATCCCGGTAAACCAGCAGCTGACTCTTTATCCAGTCAGAATAATATTCAGGATAAGCCAATGCCCATAACTGTGTCAGGTTCCAGAACCCACCCCAAATAGCATCTGTATTATAATGCTGATGCACCGGGTTTCCTTTTTCATCCAGCGTGATACGTCCTACAGAACCGTCATTCCTTGGATAATACCCATTGACATCACTTGCCAATCCACGCCCCAGAAGCGCATGAAACAGTCCGGTATAAAACTTCACTTTATCTTCCTCCTTACCTCCTTCCACGTAGATTCTACTCAATGACTCATTCCACGCTTTCGTTGCATTCTTCCTTGCCTGATCAAAAGTAACGTCCTTAGCTTCCACCTCTCTATTAAAACGAGCGTTTTCTATGGACGTATATGAAAGACCTACTTTTACTTCTACCGACTCCTGCTCTTCCGTAGAGAAAGTCAAATAAAGACCGGCACCGGGCCCTTTTGCCTGATATTTACCAGACACAACCTTATCCTTCACGAACGTTCCCACCTCTATTGGTTGTTTATTTAAAACCGCCGAAAAATACATACGAACATCCGCACCTTTCTGATAAATATCCACATATACAGGAGAAGTCACAACATAACCTTCTACCCTACCATCATCAAAGTATTGCACTTCGGCATCTTTTACTTCACCGCTTTCTCCTTGTTTGTTACCAATATCAAATATGAGGTTCGCCTGTTCCGACTTTGGATAAGTATAACGATGGAATCCCACCCGCTGCGTGGCAGTCAATTCGGCCTTTACTCCATAATCTTTCAGAATAACAGAATAATATCCAGGAACCGCAATCTCATCTTTCTTATCAAAACGCGAACGATAACCACTATCCGGATCATCCAGTTCACCCGGAACAGTCTGCAACCCACCTACAGTCGGCGCAAAAACAATACCGCCTACCTGAAACTCATGAAAGTTAGCAAAACCTTCGATGGAGGTATGACGAAAGTCATACCCCACCGCTTGCCAACCACCGGAATTTCCCAAATGCGCATCAGTAGAAGGAGCCAACTTCGCCATACCGAATGGGACTGCCGCCGGCGTATAAAAGAACCAGCGACAATGCGCAGTTCCAATATTCGGGTCTACATAGTCCACCAAAGTTTTAGTGCCCCTGGTATCCGTAGAGCATCCCAAAGCCACACTAATCCATATGACTAATAAACCGAGTTTTTTCATGATATAAATTCATTAACGCGTTAAATCCTCATCTATTTACACCAACCGGACACGAATAAATACCCCATGATTCATTTGGCTTATCTCCCATCTCCAAAATCAATTCTCCACCTTTCAACAATTCCGAAGCTGGGAAGAAGAAACAATCCAGCTTCTTACCATTCAACGTAGCGCTTTGAACATATTTATTCTTTCGAGATACGTTCTTTGCCTCAATCGTAAATGTCTCACCACGACCATAGCGCTTACCCAAATCAATAACTACTTTTTCATAAAGCGGGCTGGCTATTTCATAGATCGGATCAATGCGGCAACCACCGTCTGTCTGAAATAATCCTAAAGCGGCCATAACAAACCAAGCACTCATTTGCCCCTGATCTTCATCACCCAAATAAGCATTGGCTACACCATAACCATAATACTTATCAATGATAGAACGAGACCATTTCTGTGTCAGCCAAGGCTTTTTAGCCCAATTAAACAAGAAAGCAAAATGCATAGACTGCTGATTGCCCTGAACTACTGGATAATCCCAGTACTGATCATTCGGAGCATTATATCTCCAAGGTTCGCTCACAACGAAGCCCCAATTCAAGCGGTCAACAAATGCCTTCTCACCCATTATATTAATCAAAGCCGGCACATCCTGAGGTACAAAGTAGCTAAGCTGCCAGGAGTTACCTTCTACATAGTGATGATTGCGCCCGGTTTGGAAAGCATCAAAGTCCGCTACAAAGTTACCGGCTGAATCACGCATATGCGCATAGCCGTTTTCCGGATTTACAGCATTCTTCCACCAATATCCACGATCATTAAACGTACCATACTCCGTATATTTACCCAATGCCTTAGCCATCTGTCCCACAGTCCAATCATCATAAGAGTACTCTAATGTATTGGAAAAACGCCCCAATTCAATAGGAACATATTTGTACTTCAAATAAGGAAGTAAATCACGATTGCCTGCAAATCCACCTGCTACATGTGTAGCCGGAGTTGTCTGCATCTTTTTCATGGCTTCAAAAGCCTTTTCCGCATCATAATCGCGAATCCCCATCTGATAGGCAGATACCATCAAAGGGATTTCATGTTCAGCTACCATCACCGGAATATATTCCATCCCCGCAGGTCCCTTTGCCAACCATCCATTTGCATCATACAACGCCAACTGAGAATTTACCCATTTGGAGCTCCATTCCGGTGTTACCAAGTTCCAGAATTGATTCAGATTCCAAAAAGTATTCCAGAAAGCGTCACAACCCAGAGCCACATGATCCGGATTCGTAAATTTACGTACTTTCTCATCAGGTGACATCCATTCTCCATTCACGTCACTCCACAGATTACGGCAGAGAGCACGGTATACATTTGTATAGAAGCGTACTTTTTCCATACGGTCATTCGTTCTGATATCCAATCGATTGAGTATACCATTCCATACGTTTTTCTGATTCTGAACAACAGCTTCGAAATCCCAACCGAACTTATCTGAAATCTCCTTTTGCAGATTTTCCGAAGCATTTGCTACACTTACCAACGAAATGCCTGTACGCACCTGAATCACCGACTGCTTCTGCGTATCAAATTCTACATAAAGCCCTGCATCTTTCAGATCTTTACCGGAAATATGCGCTTCATTCAATATCTGGTCATCCTTCCAGCCACCTACCTTTTTAATCGGTGCATCAAATTCAATAACGAAATTTACGACATACTCCTGATCAGCATCATCACTCCATACATGTGGACGAGGGGATATCTGATGAGAACGTCCCTCAATTCTGTAATCACTCACTTTCCTGACATCCACATCCAACAGATTATAGTCATATTCAGCCTGAATATGCAAATCGATCATCACACGTCCATCCTTATCCTTAGGAAATGTATATTTCTGAAAACTAGCTCTTTCAGTAGCCGTCACCTCCGCTAAAATCTCCGTATCAGTCAGGAAAACTTTATAATATCCCAATGGAGCTTCTTCAGTCTTCTTGTCAATACGCGAACGGTATCCTTCATCCGGACGGAACTGATCTCCTACCTTCGTAAACAGTTTACCATTGGTTGGCATCATACCCAATCCCCCCATTGTCCATTCATGAATATGACTAAAGCATCCTAATGTCTCAAATGTAGGCTGATAACCGGCCTGCCAACCTTTATTCTGATTATCCGGACTCAATTTTACCATACTGAAAGGCATCCAAGGCCCCGGTGCAATCATCCAGCGAGAATGTGCCGTACCTATCTTTGTATCTACATAATCAGCAAAAGACTGCAATTTCTGCGGAGAGCGTAAAATCGTACCTCTTTCCAATAGCTGTTCATTGACAAAGACCTGATATTCACTCTTTTTCTTTTTATTCACAGCAGGCATCGGAACTTCAAACACATAACGAGCCGTATCCATCTTTGCAGTAAAAATCCTTGTTCCATCCAGTTTCACACTCAGTTCCGGGTTTCCGGATAAATGTTCCACATCAACCAGCAAAGGTTGTACATTTACTCCGTCCAATTCTATTTCGTACCCGGCGGGAGAAACATCACGCAGAAAAGCATATTCATTATTCTGTTCCAAAACAAGTCCATCCGAACCTTCCAAACGAATTTGATCGAATACAATCCACCCACCTTCAAGTACAGAAACAGTCACAATGTTTCCTCCTTTTTTTAAGTCGGCAGCCGAAATGGGAAATTCCAAGACTTGCTCTCTGGCATTTTGCAGGTTACCTTCCAGTACTTCCATAGCGTGCCCCTTAATCTCAAATTTCTTTTCAACTGAATTTACCACTACCTTAACAATCGAACGGTTCGGGTTAGCATCTACCAAATCCACCACCAACTTCCATTCCCCACGTTTCGGCAGTTTTTCAACTCCAAATAAGATATTAGCATCATGGGTTCTCCAACCGGAAGTACCCCACGTACCACCCCAAGTATCATCAGGCCCGGGTAATACATATGGAAAATCAGTCTTGTCAACAGAAGTCCCTATCAAAAAATAACGGTCTTCATAGCCAAAGTCATGAGCCAGAAAACTCTTATACTCAGAAGGGCCTAAAGCCAGTTCCGCTCCGGAATTATCCGCAGCGCCTATCTGCCATACCACTTTTGCAGCCATCGTATATAGCGCACAGCAGGCAACGATAAAAAAGGATATCAGTTTTTTCTTATTCATAATGAGTATTGAATTTTTAAATCTAAGCATCTAATTCTATATTCTTTCCAAACCTTATCACAAAAAGGCTTATTTTGTTATCTCTGAAACAATCTTATTTACTTCTAAAAATCAAACTAACCCTTATATTTCCTGTCTATCTGTTGCAATGCAAAAGCATAGGCTCCTAAAGCAATCGCTTTACTTGCTCCCAAAGTTGAAATCGCTACTCCGATACGCTTTGTATGGTTATAAAGAATTTCTCTTTTGGTAAAAGGCACCTGAACCCAAGTACTTGTATTCTCTAAGAATCTCTTATGGTCGTCCGCCTCCATCAGATTGCAAACCTCCATCTGCAAACAATCAAAGTCTCTTCCAGAAAAAGTAGAAATGGAACGACGCATTTCACGCATCATACCCGGTAGGATATATTTCGCTGCGCCGGACACTCCTCCGCCTATCACAACCATACCATCTACAATATGAAGTGCACTGACAATAGCAGCACCGGCTATCTCCCCCAATTCGTCAAAACTCTTCAAAGCCGCCTCCCGATTACCTGTACGAGTACCTTCAGCTATATCATAAATGTCTTTGGGCATTAGATTTTCTATAGTTTCTCCACTCAGTTCCCCATACACACGCCGTACTGCACGAATACTAACACTTTCTTCCGCAATCAGATCCGTATATTTCTTGTTACGCATAATCCATACATCGCCACCACAACCATTATCACCGGTCAACAAACAGTTGTCAATCACTACGCCTGCACCAAAACCCGTTCCCAACGTAATTCCCAGCAAATTTCTATAACGCTTCGGATTACCGGCAGCTTCAAGTTCTTCATTGACAGAGGGTAAAATTCCTGCCAGTGCTTCACCATAGGCAAACAGGTTACCATCATTATTAATAAATACAGGAATTCCAAATTTCTCTTTCAGAAAAGGTCCCAAAGCCACTCCACCACGGAAAGCCGGAAAATTGGGCAAATCGCCTATTATACCATTCTTATAGTCTGCCGGACCGGGAAAGGCAAAACTAATAGCTACCGGTTCATCTTCCAACTGCTCTTTCACCTGAGAAAATCCCCGATGCAGAACAGTCAGGCATTCCTCCAAATTATCCGACACTGCCGGATAACAAATAGGTGTTACAATGTCCTGATTTCCACAAATAGCTGAAAAAACAAAGTTTGTACCTCCTGCATCCAAGGTCATCACCGTACGTTGGTCATGTTTATACATATTATATCAGATTTTATTAATACTACTCTCCGGTCAATATCTCACATAAGCTTTGATTGTCCCACATTCTTGCCCCACAGACTTACCATAAGGAGCAATCGTATATTCACCTACACTTGCCGGGATAATAAAAGTTTCTGCATAATGCACTACAAAGGGTTTGAAAGCATTTATCGGACTTTCTACAACAGCCTCTTCACCTTCCACCAAATTCAGCACGTTCACACTGTTATTGGTATGATGCGTAACAGGCTTGGAGAACCAGTGACGATGCGTCTCGATAAACTCATTCGGGTGCAGTCCCGTGCATTCTTCTCTCCAGCCATCACCCTCCGCCACTTGCGTAAAGCGATTAGCCAAATGCTTATTCACATATTCCGTATCACGTTTCCAGTCTATCACATCCTTCCCCCTTTCTACATTAATAGGACGAGGCTTTCCATCCAGTCCCAAACGCTGCCAATCCCAAAGTTTAAAAGTGAACAAGTTCGGAGTTGAACTAATTTCCAGTACCAGCGCTTCAGAACCCGAACAGTGTACTGTTCCGCCGGGAATCAGATAATGGTCGTGTTTTTTAGCCGGCAACCTGTTCACATACCTCTCCGTATCGAACACAACTTCTCCCTTCTGCGCTTCGCGTAGATCATGAATCATTTCATTTTTATCTATACCAGTCTTCAAACCCAGATAAACCGAAGCACCTTCTTTGGCATCCAACAAATAGTAACTTTCATCCTGAGTATAGTACATGCCAAAGTTCTCACGAATAAACTGCGTAGTAGGATGTACCTGCACGCTCAAGTTTCCTCCGCCCACCGTATCCAGAAAATCGAAACGAATTGGGAAATCCTTACCAAAGCGTGCCTCTACCGGTTCACCCAGCAATTCTCTCGATTTTAACAACACCAAATCCACCGACGGCAATTCAAAGCGTACACCGTTCACTTCAAAATAAAGACTGTTTTCCTCGGGAACACAATCGAAACACCAACCATAATTCTCCTTTTCAGGATTCAGCCCGCACACCTCTTTCATCCATTGTCCACCCCAAGGAGCCGGATCAAAGAAAGGAACCACACGGAAAGGAGTCTTAACCGTTTCTTCTATACCCTTGAAAAAAGTTTCCTTATCAATCAACCTCGGTTCATTGGCAATATGAGTATCCAGCCAGAAGTCTACCCTGCCGAACAAACTTTCTTTATACCTATCAAGTATTCTCCAATCGTTGAAATAGCCTCTCTTATATTGCAAAGATACAGCATCTTCACGATTATCCACTCCTAAAGCCTTCACTTCATGTACTCGAAAACGCTGTTGTATCTCCCAGCGAGCCATATCCACATAAATCACCGTAGCCTCAGCCGGAGCCACCATAGCAGCACCTGACCCTACAATAATTACTCTTCCGGTTGCATCCGCCACTTGCTTTCTAGCCTGTTCCAGCTTTTCCGCATCAAAATAATCATTCAAAGTCAGGTTCGTTACATAGCCAAAAAGAACATCATCCGTCATGAAACGCTCTGTCATCGCTTTAATCTCGTCCTGTGGCTTCATCAAATTGCGCGTATTAATAAATAAGGTAGGAGACAACAACTCCAACTCACCCGCAACTTCTTCCTCACGCACACCCGCATAGAAATCAACAGCCACAACTTTCTTAACCTTGAAACACTCCACCAGCAATGTATGAACAGCATCCCATCCCTGAAGAATTGTTCCCGTAATCTTAGTAGAAGGAAATCTGTCGTAATTCACTTTTCTCATAATTATATATACTTTATTTTATCTATATGTATGAACATATATGTATTTTGTGCAAATATATACTCTTTAAAAATAAAATAAAAGAATCTACGGGTATTTTTTTAAGAAAAAAAAGAATTATCTTTGTAGCATCAAAAAAATAAAGAAAACAATTATGCCCATAAAGTTAGACCCCAATTCGGAGAAACCTCTTCATATTCAAGCAGAAGAAGTACTTAGAAAGCTCATTGAATCAGAGGAGTACAAGAACGGAAAGCTACTTCCAAATGAAGTTCTATTGTCTGAACAATTGAATATATCCAGGAACACTCTCCGTCAAGCTATCAACAAGCTCGTATTTGAAGGACTGCTGGTCAGAAAAAAAGGTCATGGTACAAAAGTTGTGCGCAAAGGTATCATTGGCGGAGTGAAAAATTGGCTAAGTTTCTCACAAGAAATGAAAATGCTGGGTATTGAAATCAAGAATTTCGAACTCCACGTCAGTTTCAAGAAACCATCTGAAGAAATATGCACCTTCTTCAATATAGACCCGGAAAAAGGAACCAAATGTATGGTACTGGAAAGGGTACGGGGTAATAAAGAATATCCGTTTGTTTCATTTATCTCCTATTTCAATCCGAATATACCATTAACCGGTGATGAGGATTTCACCCAACCTCTTTACGGAGTACTCGAAAATAAATATAACATTATTGTGAAAACCAGTAAAGAGGAAGTATCCGCACGTCTGGCAGGAGAATTCATTGCGGAAAAACTGGATATAAAGTCAAGTGATCCTATCTTAATAAGGAAAAGATTCGTTTACGATATCAACCAAGTGCCTATTGAATACAATATCGGATACTATCGGGCAGACAGCTTCACCTACACGATAGAAGCTGAAAGATAAGCAAGCAAATTCGGGTCTGGAATATACCCGAGATGTAGTTGCTCCGTACCTTCTCCGGTACTTCTTCGTTCAGAAGTACTTTTCAGTGAAGAATGTACGGAGCAACTACATCTCAGATACAATCCAGGTAAGAAGCGAACACATTCTGAATCATCTTATCAAACTGATACCTTATATCATATTTTGCAAGACAAGAAATCCATTTTCCTCATTATTGCTAACAGACACTTCGATCAAAGCTATGCTTCCAGAATATTACAACCACTGTTTTGAAGATTTACATCATCTATCCAGAGCAAACAGATAGTTCATTTATCCTAAACCGACCATCTATTCAGACCAATCGCACGGTCTTTCTTCCCTAAAAAAGTAAGTCTCATTTGCCAAGGCTACACCCTTTGCTCCAAAAGGTGACACCATAATAACTAAAGGGTGACGCCATCACTCACAAAGGGCGTCACCCTTCTAAAAAACACATGATATTTATTCTATTTCGAAGAGAAACGACCACTAAGGGAAAATAACATTTATAAAGAATATCCAGTAAACAGGTTTCAGAAAACCTCCCATATAAGGATTTGATCATCTTAAAATCTCATTTTTCCATCAATTACTATCATTTCACATCTCCCCATCAAATATTCTCTGCATCTTTTCGTCCACCACAGCAATTGGTACGAAAAGAAAAGATTCTAAGACGTTAGGATTTACATTTTGTCATTCTGCTAATCATTCCAAATATTGTACAGATCAAATCCGTTATGTTTTTACTGACTTCATACCAGACAAATCTGCCTCTTTTTTCATAAATTTGCCCCCATTATGGAACAGCAACAATCATCTTTCAAAGAAAAGGAACGTACAGATCTACGCGAACCGCAACACTTCAAGGTGATCATCTATAACGATGACTTCACCACGATGGAGTTTGTCGTCAAGATACTTACTACCATATTCTTTAAATCGGCAGCAGAAGCAGAAACGCTGATGCTACAGGTACACAAGAGTCAATCAGCAGTGGTAGGCATCTATACATACGACATTGCACAATCGAAAGTACAGAAAGCCACCCGTATGGCACGCGAAGAGAATTTTCCACTCCGGCTCACCGTTGCGCCGGAAGAAGAATAAGAATTAGGAGAAGATTATGGATATACAAAATACAGTGCATGTGAACAGCGCATTCACCTATGCACAAAAAAAAGCGATATCTTATCGCCATGAATTTATCACACCTGAGCATTTGCTGAGTGCATTTCTGGAACAGACTCCCTTTGCCAATGCCTTAAATATGTGTTTCTGTGATACCCAGGAACTTGCTTTCTCTTTAGAGAATTATTTCACGGAAGAACTGGAAAGCGTTCCCGCAGACATGGATTATGAACTGGAAGTTTCAACCCAGCTCAACGAACTGATACAACATGCCTATCTGATGATAGACTATTCAAGTGCTGAAGCATTGAACGTCCCCCATCTAGTGCAAAGCATGCTCCAGCTCAAGGACTCCTGGGCATGCCATATCCTGAAAGAAGCTCTTGAAGAAGATCTACCCGAATTTATCAGCCAACTCATCTCCCGATATGAAGAAGTGGAGGAAGAAGACGATCTGCAAACCTCTCCACAGGAAAAAAGCGAACCCTGGCGAAACTTTGTAACTTGTCTGAATGACTGTCTGCAAGACCACAATCCACTCATCGGACGGGAAGCTGAACTGGAACGAACCATTCAGGTGCTCTGTCGCAAAGAGAAAAACAATCCGTTGCATGTAGGCGAACCGGGCGTTGGCAAAACCTCCCTCGCTTACGGACTCGCTGCCCGCATCGAAGCACGTGAGGTCCCCGAACGACTCCTCGACTGCCGTATCTACGAACTGGATTTAGGTACTCTACTGGCAGGTACGCAATACCGGGGTGACTTTGAAAAACGCCTGAAAACCATTATGGAAGGTGTCCGTAATGAAGGACGTGCCATCATCTATATCGACGAGATACACAATCTGATAGGTGCCGGACGTACAGGAGACGGTTCCATGGATGCATCCAACATGCTGAAACCTTATCTGGAAAGCGGAGACATCCGTTTCATCGGCTCTACTACTTACGAGGAATACAACCGTTACTTTGCCCGCAGCAAAGGGTTGGTGCGTCGCTTCCAACAAATAGATATACTTGAACCAAGCATTGAGGAAACCATCCATATTGTAGAAGGACTGAAAGAAAAATATGAAGAATTTCATGGAGTAACCTATCAACCTGATGTAATCCCTTACGCCGTCAAAGCGAGTGTCCGCTATATCAGCGACCGTTTTCTGCCCGACAAAGCTATCGACCTGGTGGATGAAGCAGGAGCTTACCGCGAAATTCACCCTATACCTTCCGGAGAGCAAATTGTAGACAAGACATTGATAACCGATGTACTCGCCCGTATCTGCAAAGTAGATGCACTCGCCATGAAAGAAGAAGATACCACCTCACTGGAAACTTTGCACGCACGTATCAGTGCCAAAATTTACGGCCAGGAAGAGGCAGTGCGCCAAGTGGTGGAAGCCGTACAAATGTCCAAAGCCGGACTGCTGGATGAAAACAAACCGCTGGCAAGCCTGCTCTTCGTCGGTCCTACCGGAGTAGGTAAAACCGAAGTAGCCAAAGTGCTGGCCTCCGAACTGGGTATTTCCCTGCAACGTTTCGATATGAGCGAATATACCGAAAAGCATACCGTAGCCAAATTAATCGGTTCACCCGCCGGATATGTAGGCTATGAAGACGGTGGTTTATTAACCGATGCCATTCGCAAAACTCCCAACTGCGTACTGCTGCTTGATGAAATTGAGAAAGCCCATCCCGATGTATTCAATATTCTGCTACAAGTAATGGACTATGCTGTTCTTACGGATAATAAAGGACGAAAAGCCGACTGCCGCCACGTTGTACTTATCATGACTTCAAATGCCGGTGCACAATTTGCCCGTCAGGCATCTATCGGATTCAGCAGTCAGATTACAGCCGGGGAAGCCATGTTGAAACAGGTCAAGAAGACCTTCAAGCCGGAGTTTATCAACCGTCTGTCCGCTACTGTCGTTTTCCACGATATGAGTCGGGAAATGGCCTCACTTATCCTCGACAAGAAGCTTGGGGAACTGAGCAGCAAGCTTGCCGCACGCCAGATAGAGATGGAACTGAGCCCGGAAGCCCGCAACTGGTTATTGCAACGTGGATTCCTGCCCGAATATGGCGCCCGCGAAATGGATCGTGTGATAGCTTCTCATCTGAAACCACTCCTGATGCGCGAAATCTTATTCGGTTCCTTAAAATCCGGTGGTAAAACTTGCATACAGGTAGACAAAGATCAATTAGTCTTACAACTTTCAACAAAGTGATACTATGGTCTTTGCACTAACTGACGAAATTACATTTCCCGATCCGCACTACGGCGATCCGAACGGATTGCTGGCAGTAGGCGGTGACCTGTCGACCGACCGCCTCATCCTGGCTTACTCCAACGGGATATTCCCCTGGTACACTTTTCAGGAGGGAATGATACAATGGTGGTGCCCGCTGGAACGCTTCGTCATTTTCCCCGACGAAATCCATATCTCCCACTCCATGCGGACGCTCATAAACAAAGGGAAGTACGATATCACTATCAATCAGGCTTTCGATGAAGTCATCCGTAAGTGCGGAGAACTGAGGATGGATATGGAAGGCGCCTGGCTTGGTCCGGAGATGATAGAGGCTTACACACTTCTGCATGAACAGGGCTTTGCCGCCAGCGTGGAAATATGGGAAGGGGAACAGTTAGTAGGCGGACTCTATGGAGTCACCTTGGGGCGCTGCTTTTTCGGTGAAAGTATGTTTTCACTGGTTCCCAGTGCATCCAAGTTAGCCCTCATCCACTTGGCACAATTCTTCGGAGAGCATGGCGGCGTACTGATAGACTGCCAGTTCGAAACTCCCCATCTGAAATCGATGGGAGGAAGATATATCAGCTACGAAGAATATATGAAGTTTTTGCAATCATAACTACCTTTGCTGGTCACACCAGCGTAAATTGCAAATGTTCATCCGTACTACGTCCCTCATCGTATGCAAAGCCCTCCCACGTAAACGCTTTCAAGTCTTCGGGATTTTCAATGCGATTTTTAATAATATAGCGTAGCATTTCTCCGCGGCACATCTTGGCATATATCACAATTGTCTTTAGCTGCCCGCCTTTCCATACCTGGAATTCGGGAGTAATGACACGGACTTCTTCTTCTACTCGCTTCCAGTCGAACAGATCTCTCATCTCACCACTGGCAAGATTAACGAGTATACCACCCTGACGTTTGATATTCGCTATAAAATAATCCGTCAGCAAAGGTTTCCAGTAATCAAACATAGTCATCCCTCCCCTTTCAGGCAGGCGTATATCTCCTTCCATACGATAAGGCTTTATCCCGTCCAACGGACGAAGCAGTCCGTACAGAAAGGAAGTGATGCGCATGTGTTCTTGAGCGTAGCGAAAATCATTTTCGGAAAAATCTTTCGGTACTATACGTTTGAACACCGCACCGGTATAGGCACAGATAGCGGGCATTGCAGAATTTGCCTCCGAAAAGAAATCCTGATAGCGCAGATAATTCTCAGCGGCAATCTTGGAATTTATACGTAACAGACGTTCCAGGTCAGCAGCAGAAAATTGCCCCATATCCAAGGCATTCTGTACTGCTTCCGCCTGAAAGTACGGAACAGTTATTTCAGGGACTCCTACAGATGTGCGTGCCGTCATCGTTTTGGCACAAGAGATGAATGTCAACATATCACGTTCAAAGTTTTTTGGGAAACAAAGATAATACAAATCGAATGTAGAACTTTCATGCTCGCATGAAAAAGTTTTGCGCAAAGTTTTTCCGCATAACCTTCCTCTGTTTCCATACTTTTTCGTACTTTTACGCCTTGTTGGAAAAATACAGGCTTTTCCCGAGAGAAACGAAACCTCTTCCAACCACGAGACTGAAAAAAGGAAAAAACAATATATAAAATGACTCACAAATGGAATTATCAACCCATTACACCCGAACAGGCAGAGACAAGCCAAAAGTTGGCCCAAGAATTAGGGATTAGCCCGATTCTTGGCGGATTATTGGTGCAGCGGGGAATAACGAAGGCACAGGATGCCAAGAAGTTTTTCCGCCCGCAGTTGCCCGACTTGCACGACCCATTCCTGATGAAAGACATGGATGTGGCCGTGGAGCGCCTTAATAAGGCAATGGGAAAGAAAGAGCGTATTCTGATTTATGGTGATTATGATGTAGACGGCACTACCGCAGTGGCACTGGTCTACAAGTTTATTCAACAGTTCTATTCGAACATTGACTATTACATCCCCGACCGCTACAACGAAGGTTACGGGGTATCTACCAAAGGGGTAGACTATGCCGCAGAAACCGGTGTAGGATTGATTATCGTACTGGATTGCGGCATCAAAGCTGTAGAGGAGATAACCTATGCCAAAGAAAAAGGCATTGACTTTATCATCTGCGACCACCATGTGCCCGACGATGTACTTCCACCTGCCGCCGCTATCCTGAACGCCAAGCGTTTAGATAATACGTATCCTTACGAGCACCTTTCCGGTTGCGGCGTAGGCTTCAAATTCATGCAGGCATTTGCCATCAGTAATGGCATCGAGTTCCATCACCTCATTCCACTGCTCGACCTGGTTGCCGTAAGTATCGCTTCGGACATTGTTCCCATCATGGGAGAAAACCGGATACTTGCTTTCCACGGATTGAAACAGTTGAACAGTAATCCCAGCGTAGGTTTGAAAGCGATTATCGACGTATGCGGATTGACAGAAAAGGATATTACCGTCAGCGACATCGTGTTCAAGATAGGCCCGCGCATCAATGCCTCCGGACGTATTCAGAACGGAAAAGAAGCCGTCGACCTGCTGACTGAGAAAGATTTCTCCATGGCTTTGGAAAAAGCCAATCAAATCAATCAATACAACGAAACCCGGAAAGATCTCGATAAGACCATGACCGAGGAAGCCAACCAGATTGTAGCTGATCTGGAAGGACTCGCCGAACGCCGTTCTATCGTGTTATACAACGAAGATTGGCACAAAGGTGTTATCGGTATTGTTGCCTCCCGCCTGACGGAAATTTATTATCGCCCCGCAGTAGTGCTGACCCGTACGGACGATATGGCAACAGGTTCCGCCCGTTCCGTATCCGGCTTTGACGTGTATAAGGCGATTGAATATTGCCGTGATCTGCTGGAAAATTTCGGTGGTCATACCTATGCAGCCGGTCTTTCGATGAAAGTGGAGAATGTTCCCGCCTTTACCAAACGCTTCGAGGAATTCGTTTCACAGAACATCCTACCGGAACAGACAAGTGCGGTCATAAATATCGATGCAGAGATAGATTTCAGGGATATTTCTCCGAAATTCTTTAATGACCTGAAGAAATTCAATCCTTATGGTCCGGATAATCCGAAACCGATATTCTGTACGCATAATGTCTATGATTACGGTACCAGTAAAGTAGTGGGGCGTGATCAGGAGCATATCAAGCTGGAACTGGTAGACAACAAATCGAATAATGTAATGAACGGCATCGCCTTCGGACAAAGTTCGCATGTACGTTTCATCAAAACCAAGCGTTCGTTTGATATCTGCTACACCATTGAAGAGAATACCCATAAACGGGGTGAGGTACAGTTGCAGATAGAGGATATTCAACCTAATTAATAAATTGGAAGTTGAGAGTTGAGTTATGTAACATAACTCTCAACTTCCAATTCTTCGTATTATGACTGCGCAGCTCAACTCCCAACCTTCAACTCCCTACTCTCAACTTCTCAAAGAGTACTGGGGATATGATAACTTCCGGGGCATACAGGAAGACATCATCAATAGCATTGGCGAAGGCAAAGACACCCTGGGGCTGATGCCTACGGGCGGCGGAAAGTCCATCACATTCCAGGTGCCTGCACTTGCCAAAGAGGGGCTTTGCATAGTTATTACTCCCCTGATTTCTCTGATGAAAGACCAAGTACAGAACTTGAAAAAAAGAGGAATCAAAGCACTTGCCATCTACTCCGGAATGTCCCGGCAAGAGATTATCGTCACACTGGAAAACTGTATTTTCGGCAATTATAAATTCCTGTATATATCGCCCGAACGGTTGGATACGGAAATCTTCCGCACCAAGCTACGGAAAATGAACGTCAGCATGATAACCGTCGACGAAAGCCATTGTATTTCACAATGGGGATATGATTTCCGTCCTGCCTATCTGAAGATAGCCGAAATACGTGATCTCCTACCCGGTGTCCCTGTGCTGGCACTGACTGCAACCGCTACTCCGGAAGTCGTGAAGGACATCCAGGCGCGGCTGTGCTTCCGGCAGGAAAATGTTTTCCGCATGAGTTTTGAACGGAAGAACCTTGCCTATATAGTCCGCAAAACAGAAAATAAGACCGGAGAACTTCTTCACATCCTACGCCGTATGCCGGGTAGTGCCATTATTTACGTACGCAATCGTCGGCGAACCAAAGAAATCACCGAACTTTTAATTAACGAAGAGATTACCGCCGACTTCTACCATGCCGGTCTGGATGATGCCACCAAGGATATACGTCAGCATCGCTGGCAGACAGGAGAAAGCCGTGTAATGGTTGCCACCAATGCTTTCGGCATGGGTATCGACAAACCCGATGTACGTATCGTAATCCACCTCGATTTGCCGGACTCTCCCGAAGCTTATTTCCAGGAAGCAGGACGTGCAGGACGTGACGGCAACAAAGCGTATGCCGTAATACTCTATGCCAAATCGGACAAAGTCACCCTTCATAAACGTATCCCGGACACCTTTCCGGAGAAAGACTACATCAAACAGGTGTACGAACATCTGCAATATTATTACCAGATGGCAATGGGAGACGGTTTGGGATGTGTCAGAGAGTTCAATCTGGAAGACTTTTGCCGGAAGTTCAAATACTTCCCTGTACCTGCCGACAGTGCATTGAAGATTCTGACGCAAGCAGGATATCTGGAATATACCGACGAACAGGACAATGCCTCCCGTCTTTACTTCACCGTCCGCCGTGATGAACTGTATAAATTACGCGAACTGGGAGAGGACATGGACAAACTTATTCAAATCGTTCTGCGGTCTTACACCGGAGTATTCACGGATTACACCTTTATCAACGAGAATTCGCTTGCGGTACGTAGCGGATTAACTCGACAACGGGTGTACGACTTGCTGATACGTCTATCCAAGATGCGTGTCATCGACTATATTCCACATAAAAAGACACCTTATATCATATACACACGCGAACGCGTAGACAGGCAACATCTGCAAATCTCCCGCAGCATATACGAGGAGCGTAAGGAACGTTATGAAGCCCGCATTCAGGCAATGGTAGATTATGTAACGACCGAAACCGTTTGCCGCAGCCGTATGCTTCTACGCTATTTCGGAGAGAAGAATGAACATAACTGTGGAATATGCGATGTCTGCCTTAGCCACCGTGCCGAGACTCCCGAGCTTTCCTCCCAACAAATAAAAGAAGAAATTAAAGAATTGCTTCGCAAGCAACCTCTGACACCTGCCGATATTGCCTCACAGATAGAAGCAGATAAAGAAATCATCTCTCAATGCATCCGCGAATTGCTGGAAGATGAAGATCTGAAAGCGGAGAACGGCATCATAAGCCTGAAGGCATAAGAAAGGGCGTACAGTGAATTGCACGCCCTTCTCCTTATTATATCAATAAGAATTATTCCGTTACTGCCGGCTTCTCAATACCTTCGCTGGTTGCACGTTCTTCCATACGCTGGATACGGGCATCCAAATCAGGATGAGTAGAGAACAGTTGATTCAGCTTACTACTTTTCTGCGCACCGGCTTCTTCCTGCAATTTCTTCAGCTTTTGGAAAGATAAAGCCATTGCCCAGGGATTCTTACCATGACTTTTCAGGAATTCATATCCATAGTCATCAGCACTTCTCTCCTGCTTCTGTGAGTATGTAGAGTTTACCAGAGCCTCACCCAGGTCACCCAACTGAGAATCAGATAACTTAGCTGCCGTACCACCTTGTGAAGAAATACCATCCTTCAAAGCTGAAGTCAGCAATGCCGTACGGAACCCATTCTTAGAGTCCTTGTGTGCCACGTGACCTACTTCATGTCCGATTACACCCAGCAATTCATCATCCGTCATGATATCCATCAAAGACGAGAAAATGCGCACACTACCGTCAGCACAAGCAAATGCATTGACATCTATCACATAATAAACTTTGAAGTTCAAAGGAATTCCCTCTACATCCGTCAAGCCTTCAGTCAGCTTTTTCAGACGAATTGTATACTCATTATCGTCGGCACATACCTGATTATGTGTATCCATCCAGTCGATATACTCTTTTACATATTCTGCCATCTGAGCGTCAGTCAGAGTAACAGCTTTAACAGCTTTAGCCGCACCTTTCAGTGCTTTTACATTAAACTGAGCCATTGCAGGCATTGTCACAGCCATACATAACATAAAGAAGGCCCACTTCATGAAAATCTTTTTCATTCTTGTGTTTTTAATTTAGAAACGATGATTAATTAATATAATTGGTAAATGTATCGCAAAAGAACAAATTTTAAATGATACCATCAATAATAACACGGATGTTTTTTCTTTTTAGACCGAGTTCTTGGTATGGAAACAAGATTTTTATGTAAGTTTGCAAAAAGAATAAAAACAAAACACCTAAGAAATACAGATTATGGGATTCTTTAAATCTTTCTTCTCCGGCAAACAAGAGAAACCGGAAACTGAAAAACAGAAAAACGATCAAAAGAACTTCGAGATATTCAAGTATGACGGCATGCGTGCACAACGCATGGGGCGTCCCGATTATGCAATCAAATGCTTCACGGAAGCCCTCGCCCTTCAGGAAGACTTTGAAACCATGAGCTATCTGAGCCAGGTTTACATTCAAACCAATGCCCTCAGCGAAGCACATGAACTGCTGGAACGCATGGCAAAACAGGAACCGGACCACACCTCCACTTTCCTCACCCTTGCCAACGTATGCTACCTGCAAGAAGACTATCAGGCAATGGCAGACGCCGCACAAAAAGCTATTGAAATAGAAGAAGGAAATGCCATGGCATACTATCTTCTGGGCAGAGCCAAGCAAGGTATGGACGACGGTATCATGAGCATCGCCCATCTCACCAAAGCCATTGTACTGAAAGACGACTTCACCGAAGCCCGCCTGCTGCGTGCCGAAGCCTTAATCAAGATGCAGCAATACAAGGAAGCTACCGAAGATATCGACGCTATACTCTCCCAAGATCCCGATGAAGAAGCTGCATTACTGCTCCGCGGTAAAGTGAAAGAAGCAGCAGGACAGCAGGAAGAAGCCGAAACCGATTATCGCTATGTAACAGAATTGAATCCATTCAACGAACAGGCTTTTCTTTGCCTGGGACAACTTTATATCGTCCAGAAGAAGTATCCCGAAGCTATCGCACTCTTTGACGAAGCCATCGAACTGAACCCTAATTTCGCACAAGCCTATCATGAACGCGGTCGCGCCAAGTTGCTGAATGGTGACACGGCAGGCTCTGCAGAAGATATGAAGAAAGGATTGGAGTTGAACCCCAAAGAAATCCAAGGAATCAGCGGACAATACGACAATCAGCCAAGACAAACGGACGTTTTAGGATTGTAGTGCCATGAAAAGCGGCCTCTTTATACTCATTGTATGCCTTCTTTTTCCTGCCTATGTCTGTGCAGACACTTCTAAACATGCTTTAGAAGAAAACAGGAAATTGCTTCACTCTTTAGATAGCCTGCTGGAACAGCAGGATCTATTTGTCAGAGTAAAAGAGGAGCGCATCAAGCAATTGAAAATGCAGTATAGCCGGGTCAAAGATGTAAAGGAACTCTATGCCATGAATAGAATGGTCTATTTGGAGTATCGGGTTTATGATGCGGATTCCGCCCTGCATTACATCAACAAGAACATACAACTGGCACAACAGACCAACAACCGTACCTGGGAAGTGGTCTCTTTGCTCGAACAATCATTTGTCCTCACCTCCTCCGGGCTACTGACCGAAGCCTTAAAAGCCGTCAGTGATATTCAACCGGAAGAATTACCCCAAAATCTCCGTTCCGAGTATTTTGGCAGGTTATGTACACTCTATTCCCGCCTGCGGGATTACTCCAGTGAGAACTCCCAACTGTCGGAACATTACAATAATCTCCAAAAGGCTTTCCGAGACTCGGTATACCTCACAGCCACTCCCGACGAATTGCGCTACTGGAACTGCCGGGCATGGCTCTACCTGGGAACCCCGGAAATAGAACCCGTCAAACAGGCATTTGAGGAAAACAAGCAAACATTGTCTAACGACAGCCGCAAGTATTCCATAGCTACCTATAATCTCTCCGCCATTTACCGGAGTGAAAACAACGAGAGCAAATATCTGGAGAACCTCATTCTTTCGGCTATGGCAGACATCCGGTCTGTCAACGGAGATATCGGCTCTTTGCAGGAAATAGCAGAATACCTATTTAAGCATGGAGAAATAGACCGCGCCTATAACTACATCCTCTATTGTTCCCAAAAAGCCATGCTTTTCCACAACCGGGTACGAATAGTCAAAATGTCTCATTTGCAAAATCAAATCTACAAAGCGTACCAGGAACAGAGCCGCACACAGCAAAAGCGCCTTCAAGCCTCCCTGATTGCCGTCAGTTTCTTATTCCTCGTACTGATCGGCGCCTTCCTGTTCATCCGCAAACAAATGCGCCGGCTAAAAGAAGCCAACTTGAAGTTAGACAATACAAACCAGAAGTTGTCCGTCAATATGGATGCCCTCTCCACAGCACATCAACGCCTGGAAGAAGTAAACATGCAGCTGAAAGACCTGAATACGCAATTACAGGAAGTCAACGACCAGTTGCGGGAATCTAATTACGTAAAGGAAGAATATATCGGCTATGTATTCAACATCTGTTCCACCTACATCAGCAAGCTGGAAGAGTTTCGCAAGAACATCAACCGGAAACTGAAAGTAGGCCAGATAGAAGATGTAAAAGCAATAACAGACTCTTCCGCAACAGCCTCCAACGAACTGAAAGAGTTCTACCAGAATTTCGATACCATCTTCCTGCATCTCTATCCCGATTTTGTAGGCGACTTCAACGCCTTACTGCTACCCGAAGAGCGCATCGAACTGAAAGAAGGCGAACTACTTAATACCGAACTGCGCATACATGCCTTGATAAGACTCGGCATCACAGACAGCGTGAAGATAGCGGACTTCCTTCATTGTTCCGCACAAACGGTTTATAACAACCGGCTTCGCACCCGAAATAAATCCATTATCCCGAAAGAAGATTTTATAAATGCAGTGAAAAAGCTCGGAAAATACAAAGCGTAAGCCCTGCTCTCTACTACCGATTCCACTTAAAGAGTTTACTTCCGAGCCTCTCATTTTCAGAAAACAGTACTAATAATCAAACACTTATCAGTTTTAACAGTTTACTTCGCCTGTTTACCTCGCAGAGTAAGCGACCCTTATTGCGCATACCTTTGCCACAGAGATCCAAACTAAAAACTTATGTTAACTATTAAACGAATCATGAAGAACAAAAGAAAAGAAAAACGCTCATGCAGACTCATTCTTGCCTGCTGCGCTTTGTTACTGTTCATTTCGGTAAATGCATTTGCACAACAGCAAGTCACTGTTACCGGAAACGTGAAAGATGAAAAGGGAGAACCCATCATCGGAGCTAATGTCATTGTAAAAGGCACTGGTACAGGAAGTGTCACCAATGTAGAAGGAGACTTTTCATTGGCGAATGTACAGAATGGCGCCACTCTTGAAATCTCTTTTATCGGCTATCTGAACCAGGATGTGAAAGTCAACGGTACGAAACCCGTCAGCATTATCCTGAAGGAAGACACTAAGATGCTGGATGAGGTAGTAGTGGTAGGTTATGGTGTGCAGCGCAAGTCGGACATGACAGGTGCAGTTGCTTCCGTAAATACCAAAACACTGGAGAATCGCCCGCAGACCAACATCATCCAATCTTTGCAAGGTGCTGTACCGGGCCTGAATATCTCAGTGACCGGAACCAATGCGGAAGGTTCTTCCACCAAGACCCGCATCCGCGGCGAGAACTCCATCACGGCAGACAACAAACCACTGATTATTTTGGACGGTATCCCCTTTGACGGTCCCTGGTCTGAAATCAATCCGAACGACATCGAATCCATTGAAGTATTGAAAGATGCTTCTTCGGCTGCCATCTATGGTGCCCGCGGTTCGAACGGTGTCATCCTCATCAGCTCCAAGAGAGGTGAAAAAGGCAAACTGACCGTATCCTACGACACCTACATCACCATTGACAATCCCATCAACTTCCCCAACCTCATGAATGGAGCTGAATTCTGGAAGTATAAGACGGAAGCATTGAAAGATGCCAATACCACCCCGCCCACTGAAAGCAATCCCGAACCGTGGATGGGATCTATGACCGCCACAGAATTGCGTATGCACGAGGCCGGAATGGATACCGACTGGCTGGACCTGGCAACCCGCACCGGTTTCAAGCAGCAGCACAATATTTCTTTCCGTGGTGGCGTCAACAAGACCAACTATTTTGTCTCACTGAACTATACCGATGTGAAAGGTACTGCCGTAGGCAACCAATTCAAACGCTACAACATCCGTTTCAACCTTGATCAGGAGTTCACTTCCTGGTTTAAGTTCTCTACCAGCACCCAGTTGGGACGCTACGACCGAAGTGGCAGCAGTGCTTCTTTCTCCAGAGCATTCCGCATGAATCCCCTGGCAGAAGCTTATGACGAAGAAGGCAACATCCGTTCCGCCGCCTGGGAAGATTCCAGCGAAGCTTTCTCTGTAAGCCCCTTAAGTAGCCTCAACAACAAGAGCAACGACATACGCTCTAAAGTCATCACCAACAACGTGGTAGAAATAAAGTTGCCGTTCGTCCCCGGACTCAGCTATAAACTCAATACCGGCTATACGTACCAAAACAGTAGCTGGAAACAGTATCAGGGAATGGATACTTACTACGGCGCACGCTCCAACGGTATTCTGAACACCGACGACTGGCATTCACAAGAGTGGATTCTGGAAAACATCATCACTTATACCCGTGAATTCGGCAAGCACCGCATCTTCTTCACCGGTTTGTATTCTGCACAAAGCTACGAGAAAGAAGGCAACGGAATGGAAGGCAAAGACTTTCCGAACGACGTGATGTACTATTACCAGATTTCCAAAGCCGCCACCATGTCCGGCAGTTCCAGCTATACCAAGCAAAACCATATCTCTCAGATGGCACGTCTGAACTACTCATACGACAGCCGTTACTTGTTGACACTGACTGCACGCCGTGACGGTTACTCCGCATTCGGCAGCCAATCCAAGTTCGGTGTATTCCCCTCCATGGCTATCGGCTGGAACATTTCCAATGAACATTTCTTCCAGGCAAGTCCGTTGGCAAAAGTGGTGAGCAACCTGAAATACCGCCTGTCATGGGGTAAGAACGGTAACGAAGCGGTAGGCGCCTACACTACATTGCCTGACCTTTCCACCTTCAATTATCTGAAAGACGACCATACCCCAAACTACGGTTTCTATCCTTCCAAGCTGGCTTCTCCTTCGCTGGGATGGGAAACTACGCAATCCATCAATACCGGTATCGACTTCCAACTGTGGAACGGACGTATTCAGGGAACATTCGACATGTACTGGTCGAAGACAAGCGACCTGTTGCTGAACCGCTCCATCCCCACCATCAACGGTACGGGAAACATTACCGAGAATATCGGTGAGACCAAGAACCGCGGTTTAGAGTTGCAGATTACTTCCAACAACATTGCCAAGAAAGATTTCGACTGGTCCACTACCTTCAACCTGTCGCACTACAAGACAAAGATCGTGAATGTAGGTCTCTACGATGCCAACGGCAACCCCATGGATGACATTGGTTCCAGATGGTTCATCGGCCAGCCCATCAGCGTGAACTACGACTACCGCTTCATCGGCATCTGGCAGATCACCGACCCGTCTAATCCGAACGGACAGCAAGACCCGAACTATCGCTACTCCATCCCCGGATATATGAAGTACCATGACAAGGACGGTGTGAACGACATCACCCCGGCAGACAAGGAAATCATCGGCTCGGCAATTCCTAAAGTAACAATGGGTATGACGAATACTTTCCGCTACAAGAATGTCAGTCTGAGCGTATTCCTCAATGCCCAACTGGGACAGACAGCCAACAACTGGCTTTACGACGTATCTCACAACTCCTATCGCCAGAACCGCCTCATGGTAGACTTCTGGACACCGGAGAACCCTACCAACAAGTACCCGAAAAACTCACTGGATACTTCTGTAAACCCGATGAGCGCAGGTTTCTACGAAAAGACCGACTTCCTTCGTGTGCAGGATGTCACGCTAGCCTACCGTGTTCCTCAACGTTGGTTAAAGAAGATTTCCCTGAACCGCCTCGAAGTATATATGAATATCAAGAACCTGGCAACCTGGACAAGCTGGACCGGTCTCGACCCGGAATTTATCAGCGACCAACAGTCCACTCCGCAGGTACGTTCATTCACATTCGGTCTGAAACTTGATTTATAAACCGCTAAAACAAAGAGAAACAGTATGAAAAAGCTAAAATATACACTGATAGCACTACTCGTGCTCTGCATGACCGGATGCAATGAATCCAGCTTCCTGGAAGAAGATCCACGTGCTTCACTCTACCCTGAAAATCTGTTAGTAGATTACAGCGGGTTCCAATCCATGGTAACCAGCCTCTACGGAATGATGCGTAACGAATACCGCCGTGCCGATGCACTCGGTGGCGGTCTGCCGCTCGTTCTGCACTCTGCATGGGGTTGCGGTGTAGACAATTCATGGAGTAATAACTCACACAGCGACTTTAAATACATGTACTATCCGTCGCAAATCAACCAGACGGACTTGCAGATATTCCAAAACATCTTCCAATGGTGTTACCGCATCATCAACACGGCAAACATGGTGATTTCACGTGCCGAAGGCAGTGGCATCGACTGGAAAGGAACCGAAACCGAAGCTGCCGCCCACAAGAATAAGATCATTGCACAGGCCCGCTTCTTCCGCGCATGGGCTTACCGCCATCTGACGTATTCATTCGGTGCCGTACCTTTGTCCACCGAAGAAATTACAGGTATGAACTACCGTAACGACTGGGAGCGCAACTCCGTAGAATCCATCCGTGAAGTCATGGAGCAGGACTTTGCTTTCGCCATGAACAATTTACCGTTGCGTGAAGAAAGCAACAGCAAGATTTCAGGAGCCATGGCACGTCATTATCTGGGTGAACTATATCTGGCAATGGACCAGCCCTCCAAGGCAGTCGAAGTTTTGAAGCCACTGGCAGAAGGTTCCGAATACAGTTTGATAACCAACCGTTTCGGCAAGAACTCCGCCAATCCGGGCTGTCCGTTCATCGACATATTCCGCACACCGATGTATGCGGACGGAAACACGGAGGTTTTATACGCTTTTGTCAACACGGAACCGGAAAACAGTGCTTTCGGTACAGCCGAGGTTTACATGAAGAGTACATATAAGAACTATTACTCCAACGACGGTGTCATCAACAAGAGCAACAAGTACGATCCCGACTATACAAGCGGTGCAGCCACTTGGCCTCAGGTGTTCTGGATAAACAACGGTGGTAAAGGTGCCGGACGTTGCGTGCCTTCAAGAGGTGCTTTCCGTCTCTACAACTATAAAGATCAGGGTACTCAGGACGACCGTGTATCCGATTATGCAGTGGTATGGACTATTAACGAGAAGGGTGCCGATGGCAAGATTACGGAATTCCTTAACAACGGCAAGATGGTGGTAGACACCACTGTAACCGCCGCTATGCTGGATGATAACAAGACAACCATCAAGAAGTATAACTGGCCCACTACCCGCAAATGGGATTACGTGGCACCGTTGCTGGCAAATGGTGACAAGGATGGATGTTATCAGGATATTGTTTATCTCCGCCTCGCCGACACGTACTTGCTTTATGCGGAAGCCTTGCTGAAAAACAACCAGGCAGGTGAAGCCATCAAATGGATTAACAAGGTACGCAATCGTTCCAATGCAGTCAGCATCACAGAAGCTGAACTCACCGCAGGAGGCGTAGATTTCATTCTGGACGAACGTAGCCGTGAACTTCTTTCCGAAGAAGAACGCCGCCACACCCTGATTCGCGTAAGTCAGGAGAAAGGTGGAGATGAACGTGATGTGAACAATTACTTCAAACGTCGTATGCGACAGTTGAATGAGATTGCAGGACGCGATGCACGAGGCATGAATTCGTATGATACGCCTGTGTTGTTCCCGATTCCGCAAGAGTTCATAGATTCCAATACAGGTCGCCAGTTGGAGAATAATCCAGGGTACTTATAAGACAGTAGAACAATGATTAAATAGTGCTATCCCAATTCTCCTCCTTTTGAGAGGAGGAGAATTGAGACACTTCATTTAATTCATTCCTGTCCCATCCCCGATCACTCTTCAAAAAACAATTTATAATCCAGAACCAATCAGATTATGTCAGTCGTAGCCTTCCTCCTCTGTATATTGGTGACCACCGTCACCGCTATTTACCTCTACCGGAAACTGAACCCGCAAGGAGTTTTGATGCTGGCCGGACTTGTGATGTTGACATTCGCCCTCATTCTCAATGTCCAACCCATCATTCCGGATAAATCCACCGGCAGCGTTGTTTTCGATTTGGTGAAAGTGGTAGAAGAAACATTCATCGGCAACCTGTCCCGCGCAGGACTGATGATTATGACCATCGGCGGCTATGTAGCCTTTATGAATCACATAAAAGCCACCAATGCCCTGGTGCACATCTCCATGAAACCGTTGGGGTTCTTTCGCCGTTATCCCTACCTGGCAGCTACCGTCACCATTCCCATTGGCCAGTTGCTCTTTATCACTACCCCCTCGGCAGCCGGATTAGGACTCTTGCTTGTCGCTTCCGTTTACCCCGTCCTCATCGGATTGGGAGTAAGCCGCCTCACCGCATTATCCGTCATTGCCGCCGCAACACTGTTCGACCAGGGCCCCGGCTCGGCAAACACAGCCCTTGCCGCCGAACTTATCGACCAGACCAACGTAGCTTATTTCATTACCCACCAACTCCCGTTGGTTATCCCTACCACCTTGGTAGTCATGACCCTGTTTTACTTCAACAATAGGTATTTCGATAAAAAAGAAGCCGCCAAGCAGAGTATGGAAAATAGTGAAACAACAGAAGTCCCGCAGACCTCTGCCAAACCGGATATTCCATTAATATTCGCCATGCTTCCCATACTTCCGCTTGCGCTTCTCATTGTATTTTCGCCCTATGTGGGCCTGTTCCAGCCTCCCATAACGCTCAATACAACGACCGCCATGCTATTTTCCCTCTTTGTCTCACTCGTATTCGTAGGTTACCACACACGCAATATACGGAAAACCTTTGACGCCTTCTCCAGCTTCTGGAAAGGGATGGGAAATGTCTTCGGAAGTGTCGTGACACTGATTGTTGCCTCCGAGATATTCTCCAAAGGACTGATTAGCCTCGGCTTCATCGACTCACTGGTAGATTACTCCACGCATATAGGACTTTCCGGCATTGCCATCGCAGCAGTCTTCGCCCTGATAATCTTCTGTGCGGCCATGCTGATGGGAAGCGGAAACGCGGCTTTCTTCTCGTTCGGCCCGTTGCTGCCCGGAATTGCCGGACAGTTGGGTATGCCTGCCTATTCCCTCGTGCTTCCCTTGCAGTTATCCGCCAGCATGGGGCGTGCCGCATCCCCCATAGCGGGAATCATTGTCGCCATTGCCGGTGTGGCGGGTGTATCGCCCATTGAACTGGCAAAGAGAAACACCCTGCCCCTTATAGGCAGCATCCTGTTCCTGATAGCTTATCATTTCATAACACTATAAAACAACTCCGAATCATGTTCACACTCATTAAAAATGCAAACTTATACTCTCCGGAGCATCTCGGCATGAACGACGTTCTACTGGCAGATGACAAAATAGCCCTCATAGACCGGAAGATAGAATTGACCGGTATTCCATTGGATACCATAGACGCCGGCGGATGTGCCGTCACCCCCGGTTTTATTGACCAGCACGTCCACATCACCGGTGGCGGCGGACAAACCGGCTATGCTTCCTTAGTCCCCGACGTCTCCATGAGCGAACTGGTGGCTTGCGGAACCACCACCGTGATAGGGCTACTCGGCACGGACGGTTTCGTAAAAGAACTGACCACCCTTTACGCCAAAACCAAAGCCCTGGAAGACGACGGCCTCAGTGCCTACATGCTTACCAGTTTCTACGGATTACCTCCCAAAACACTGATGTCCTGCGTAGCCGACGATCTCATCTTCATCGACAAAGTGATCGGTTGCAAACTCGCCATGAGTGACGACCGCAGCGCTTTCCCCACCGAACTGGAGATACTGCGCCTCATCAACCAGGTACGCCTCGGCGGTTTCACTTCCGGCAAAGGAGGTATTCTGCATATTCATCTGGGAGCCTTGCCCGATGGTATCACTCCGTTACTGGATATCGCCCGCAAGTACCCCACGCTGATTTCCTACCTCTCGCCCACCCACCTGATACGCACGGAAGCCTTATTCCGGCAAGCCGTAGAATTTGCCTGCATGGGTGGCATGGTAGATTTCTCCACCGGAGGAACCAAATTCGACACTCCCCACCGCTGCGTCATGAAAGCCCTCGAAGCCCACGTGCCCCTCGACCGCATCACCTTCTCCAGTGACGGCCGTGGCGGAGTACGCCGCACCAATCCCGAAACAGGAGAAACGACCTATCGCCCCGCTCCCCTGCACCTCAACTTGCAGGAGATGACATTGCTCGTAAAAGAAGGCCTTCTGCCTCTGGAACAGGCACTGCCCCTTATCACCAGCAATCCGGCACGCAACCTCAAACTGCGCACCAAAGGCAGAATAGCCGCCGGTTTCGATGCCGACCTTTGTTTCCTTGATTCCGAACTTCAACTGACGCACGTCATAGCACGCGGCAAACTCGTCCTAAAAGACAAGGAAGTCATTAAAAAAGGGAGGTATGAAGAATGAAAAGATTAATTCTACTTCTTGCTATTGTTTTTCTGGGCACCGGACTCCGTGCCGCCTCCGTGCTTCCCGTAGGTGAAGGCAAGTTCACCTACAAAGACTATCCTCCCTTTGCCGACCGTCCGGTAGATGTGCACTACTACATTCCGGCTTCGGGCGATGTACGCCGTATGCCCATTGTTTTTGTCTTCGAAGGTGCCGACCGCGGTTACACCTATCTGCTCAAAGCCTGGAAGCAGGAGGCAGAGAAGCATAAATTCATGGTCTTCATTCTCCACTTCGATTTGGAGAGGTTTCCTTTACCCGATTATCAGGAAATCGGTGTCATGGACGATAAGGATCATACGATACGTCCGGCTGAAAAGCGAACTCCGGCACTGGTTGATAAAATCTTCGAGTACGTCCGCCAATCTTCAGGTAGTGAACGGAAAGGATATATGATTTACGGTCACTCAGCCGGAGGGCAGTTTGTGCAGCGTTTCATGCTTTTCCATGACAGCCCGTATGTGGAGAAAGCTGTTATCGGCAGTCCGGGATGGTACACTTTCCCCGATGCTTCGCAAGATTTTCCCTACGGAGTACGTAACATTCCGTATGTTACTCCCGAAACAATCAGGAAGTATCTTGCCAAACCGATTATCCTCCAACTGGCTACGGGAGACACCATCCGCGAATCATATTTAAGGAAGACTCCCGAAGCCGAAGCACAGGGATGCAATCGTTACGAGCGTGGCAATCAGTTCTACCAATACCTCCACCGGATAGCAGCCGAACACAACTGGCCCTGCAACTGGCAGAAAATAGAAGAACAAGGCATCGGACACCACTCCACCGGAATGGGTAGACGTGCCGTTCCTGTCATGTTGGGAGACTCTCTCCGTGCGCTGTTCATAGGTAACAGCTACACACAATACAACCGTTTAGTCCGACAAGTGCAGGCCCTTGCCGCCTCCACCGGCCACAAGCTTTCTGTAAAATTAGTGGAACACGGCGGCTGGACATTGAAGAAACATGCCGCCAACCCTGAAACCCTGGATGCCATTCGTGAAGGAAACTGGGATTTCGTCATCCTGCAAGACCAAAGTAAAGCGCCTGCCCGTGAAAAGGAATGGGTGCGGGAAAATGTGTACAAGCCTGCCCACTCCCTCGACAGCCTACGCCGCCTCTACAATCCGAAAGGAAAAACCGTCTTCTACATGACCTGGGGACACGACATCGACACGTATGCCGAAATGCAACAACGACTGGCTGAAAGTTATTTGGAGATGACCGCACAACTGAATGCTTGGTGTGCCCCCGTCGGCATCGCCTGGAAGCGTGTCCGCACGGAAAATCCAAGCATCACGCTTTACAATAACGATCACAGCCACCCTTCCCGACAGGGTTCTTATCTTGTCGCCAATGTATTCTGTAGCGTATTTTTTCAGAAACCCTATACAGGTACTTATTATGCCGGACTGCCTGAAGAGGAAGCACTCTATCTGCAACGTATTGCGCAAGAAACCGTATTCAGCAACCCTTCTCTCTGGAATATCCAGCCCACGGTACAGCCGGAAGAGGTAACCCGCCGTTTCTATCCCGAACCGGAGCAGCAATATTCTACTCCCACCCTCGGTAAGCCGCTTGAAGAAGGTCTGGCTTCCTTGTTCGAGATAAACAGATATTTGAAGGATTTAGCCGACAGGCATCCCGATAAGGTTACGCTGTCCGATATAGGAAAGACTCCACAGGGCAGGGATATTCCCGTGCTCTATTTCGGAACTCCCAACAAGAAAAAGAAAATAAGAGTCTGGATACAGGCAGGACTGCACGGCAACGAACCTGCCGGGCCGGAAGCAGCCTGTATGCTTGTCGATTATTTACTGAATACGCCCGAAGGTACTGAACTACTGAAAAAGGTGTCTCTTGCTCTTGTACCTGTAGCCAATACGGATGGTTATGCCATGCAAAGCCGTAAATCAGGCAGTGGGTATGATTTGAACCGGGATCAAAGTAAACTTGCTGATCCGGTGACTCTTCTTCTTAAAAAAGCGTACAAGGAATGGAACCCCGAAATAGCGCTGGACATCCACGAATTCAATCCTTTCCGCAAGGAGTTTGAATTGCTGCGGGGTACTAAAGTAGCTACGGCCGCCGATGTCCTTTTCCTACCCAGCGGGCATTTGAACATCCCTGCCGGAATACGTACACTTTCCAACGGCTTATTCCGTGAAGAAGCAGAGAAGACATTGGAGGCTAACGGTTATCATTCAGGCTTTTACTTTACACCCAGTGTCAGGAATGATAGTTTGTATGCAATGAAAGATGCCAAGAGCCCGCAATCCAGTTCTACGTTTCAGGGACTCACCAATGCGGTATCTCTATTCATAGAAATCCGTGGAATAGGATTGGGAAGAGCGTGTTTTGCCCGTCGTGCAGAATGTGGTTTTCTGGTATCCCGCAGTCTTTTGGAAACAGCGGCTCTTCATTCAAAAGAAGTAAGAAGCGGGATACGAAAGGCAGTGAAAGAGGCTTGCAGCGGAAAGAATGATATATCCGTCACTTTTCAATCTGCACGGACAGAGCTTCCCGTTACTTTTATTGACCTTGCCAAGAACGAACGTTTTACGGAACCTCTACCTACTTTCGATGCGCTTCAACTGAAAGCTGAGTTAGTACGCAAACGTCCCAAAGGATATATTCTGCCGGATACCTGCCGGATGCAAGCTGAGAAATTGTGGGCTTTAGGAATAGAGGTAGAAGAGATAGGAAAACCCTTCACTGCCACCGTAGAGAAGTATATGGTTACCGGATACAAGAAAGCTACCAAAGAATGGGAAAAGATTTATCCGGTTACAGTATCTACACGGATGATAAAAGAAAAGAAGAGCTTCCCGGCAGGTTGTTTCATCATTCGTCTTTCACAGAAGAATGCGAACCTTGCGGTAACGCTCTTAGAACCGGAGTCCGTGAATGGCTTTGTCAATTTCGAGGTGGTTCATACGGAGTTGGGGAAAGAATTACCGATATACAGGAAAAACTAAAGAGTTACTGATAGACAGGGAAAGCTCCTGACCCCGTATTCTTTTATAAGACCGGAAAAATCCGGCATACCCGCTCCCCGATTTCCAGGAACTTTTCCTATCTTTGTAGTGTTGTTGCATTTATCCCGACAATTATGATGTATATGGAAGAAGTTAAACGAATACCTTACGGTGTGTCCAACTTTGTGGATGTCATTGAACAGAACCAGTATTATGTGGACAAGACGATGTACCTGCCTTTGTTGGAGGATCAGCCCAGTAACTTGTTCCTCATCCGTCCCCGGCGCTTCGGCAAGAGCATCTTCCTAAGCATGATGAGTGCCTACTATGACATTGCCCGAAAGGATGATTTCGAACGTCTTTTCGGCAACCTCTGGATAGGTAGTCATCCCACCCGCCTGCAAGGTACATTCCAGATTATGTCGTTCGACTTCTCACGGGTAGGAGGTAGCAGGGAACAATTGGAAGTGAATTTTCAGATTTACTGCACCGGAGAGCTGAACATCTTTATGAACAAATACCATGACTTCTATTCCGATCACATCCGGGCTCAGTTCGAAGCAGCTCCCACCTTCGAGGCCAAGCTGCAAGTGATACTGGGAGAAGCCCACCTACGCAACTATCCCCTCTATCTCATCGTCGATGAGTACGACAACTTCACTAATGTGGTACTGAACGAGCATGGCGAAAACGTTTATCACACCCTCACCCATGCCGACGGTTTTTACCGTAATGCTTTCAAAAAGTTCAAGGGTACTTTCGACCGCATCCTTATGATGGGCGTCAGCCCCATCACACTGGACGACCTGACAAGCGGCTTCAATATTGGCTGGAACATTAGCACCAAACAGCAATTCAACACCATGCTGGGATTCTCTGAGACGGATGTACGCCAGATGTTCCAATATTACAAGGATTGCGAACAACTAAAGGGTGACATCGACGAAATGATAACTGAGATAAAGCCGTGGTATGACAATTATTGCTTCTCTGAAGAGAGCCTGAACCGTGACCCGAAGATGTTCAACTGCGACATGGTGCTTTATTATCTGAGACAGAAAATAGACTTGGGATACTCTCCCAAGCAGATGATTGATCCCAATACCCGCACGGACTACAGCAAGATGAAGAGACTCCTCAACCTCGACCATCTGGACGGTGACCGTAAAGGCGTCATCCGCCGTATCGCGGAAGAAGGACAGATTGTAGCAGACTTAGCCCTCTCCTTTCCCGCCAAGGACCTGGTTAATCCGGAACTGTTCACCAGCCTACTGTTCTACTACGGTATGCTTACCATCATCGGTACCCGTGGCGACCGTCTCATTCTGGGCATCCCTAATAATAATGTACGTAAACAATACTATGATTATATGCTGGAGCAATATCAGAATAAGGAGCGCATCAGCCTGAACGACCTGAAGAACCTGTACGATAACATGGCCTTCGATGGTGACTGGCGTCCTGCCATGGAGAAGATTGCCTACGATTACAAAGAGAATTCCTCCGTACGCAGTCTGATTGAAGGCGAGCGTAACATTCAGGGCTTCTTCCAAGCCTATCTCAGCATCAATTCCTATTACCTTACTGCGCCCGAAGTAGAGTTGAACCACGGCTTTTGTGATTTGTTCCTGATGCCTGACCTACAACGCTATCCCGAAGTGGAACACAGCTACATTCTGGAGTTAAAATATCTTCCTGCCAAGGACTATGACGCCAAAGGCGAAGCCCAGTGGAAGGATGCCGTAGCACAAATTCACCGCTATGCCGAAGGCCCTAAGGTACAGTTGATGTGCCAAAGGACAACGCTGCATTGCATCGTGATGCAGTTCTCCGGCTGGGAGTTGGCACGAGTAGAAGAGGTGTGACTATGTAGTGAATTATTTCAGTCCTTCCAATGTCTCACCAACCACACCAAATCCCTTGTTGTCTCTTGAATCCTCCACCACAGTACTTTCAGCCTTGGAGGTCGGTGCATTGGCAAATACAGTCTCCACAAACCACTTTCCAGATCAAGGATAAAATACACTTTCCCACGGCACATCACATAAAGAAAATCACCTTTCACAAAGGCACTGTACACGGAATCAAGCGGTAATTTACATCCGCATTTTTCTTCCGGAAAGTCTTTACAGGGAGGTTCCAGCTTGATGCTGGCATAGTCGGAGTCGAGCGTAAAACCATATTTTATACTTAATGGGTAGAGCACTTCCCATATCTCGTGTTTCCTCTGTTCTACCATGCAGTGGAGAGCCTCTGTTATCATTTCATCCTTCGGGGTATTCATGTCTTCTTCGGATTTTAAATATTTAAAATCGCCCTCATCCCCCTTATACAAAAAGAAGTCGGACGTATAGTTCATATTTATCCAAGGAGAGGTACTGGTATACCCACAGAACCAATAAATACGCTTGCACGCCCGACCCTATATGGTCTGCGTGAAACATCTTTATTGAAGTTCTGTTTCTTGACTTAAATAAAATTACCAGTTTTCTCCTTGTCAAAAATAGCTTCAACACGCCGCATTTCTCTTCGGCTAATGCAAAGATAGATGAATTGCAGGGAATAGCCAAAAGGAAGAATGCTTTTTTATGGGATCAGAAAAAGAATAATACATTAACAGAATTCTTCCCTTGTTTAAATTCGTAATAACCACTCCGCACTTGCAACAATATCTCAAACTTTTGAGACAGAACTAATAAAGCCCTTTCCATCTAACAGCTAACTTTGTACATAATAACCAAGTAAAATCAAACCCCAAACATCATATCATGAAAAACCTCACCTATCTCGGATTATTATCCGTTCCCTTCTGCCTTGGACAACATGCCCATGCACAGTCATCCCCTCACCCCGACACACAACCCCAGCAAAAGCCGAACATCATTTTCATCCTCGCCGACGACATGGGCTATGGAGATGTCTCTGCCTACAACAAAGACTCACATATCCAAACCCGCCACATCGACCAGATGGCCGCCAACGGCGTAATGTTCACCGATGCTCATTCTTGTTCAGCCGTCAGCACCCCCACCCGCTATGGCATCCTCACAGGGCGCTACAACTGGCGTTCCAGCCTCAAAAGCGGTGTACTCTATGGCTACTCCCGCCCTATCATCCCTTCCACCCGCAGTACCATGGCATCCATGCTGAAAGCAAACGGATATACCACCGCCTGCATCGGCAAATGGCATTTAGGCTGGAACTGGGGCACGAAACCGGGACATGAGAAACCCGACGCCAACGCCCTCAACGACGAAGACGTGGACTACTCTAAACCCATCACCAACGGTCCTGTCGACTTAGGCTTCGACTACTTCTACGGCTTCTGCGGTTCCCTCGACATGGCTCCCTATGTATATATAGAAAACCGCCAGCCCACCACCACGCAAATAGGCACCGTACCCGCAGGAAAGAAACCGGGCTTCTGGCGTGCAGGCGCCATAGGCAACGACTTCAACCACCAGGACTGTCTGCCCAACCTGACCCACCGCGCAGTAGACTATATCAACCGCCACGCACAAGACGAACGCCCCTTCTTCCTCTATCTGCCCCTGCCCGCCCCGCATACCCCCATCCTGCCCGCCGAAGCCTTCAAAGGAAAAACCGGACTGGGTGATTACGGCGACTTCGTCCTGATGGTGGACGATGTAGTGGGACAAGTGCGCGAAGCCCTGCGACGCAACGGTATAGATTCCAATACCATCGTAGTTTTCACCACCGACAACGGTTGCTCTCCCGCCGGAGGTATCCCCGAAATGGCAGCTAAAGGGCATCATGCCAACTACATCTGGCGAGGCATGAAAGCCGATCTCTTCGACGGCGGTCACCGCGTACCCACCATCGTGGAATGGGTCAACGGTGCAGGTCGAGGCACCTGTGTGCAAACCGTCTGCCTCAACGACTTCTACGCCTCTTTTGCCGCCCTCAACCATTATACCCTGAAAGATAACGAAGCGGAAGACAGCTACAACATTCTTCCCCTCATCCGGAATCCGCACCACATGCCAACCATCCGTGAAGCCACCGTGCACCACTCCATCCGCGGAGAGTTTGCCATCCGTAAAGGAGACTGGAAACTGTTGTGTTCCCCCAGTTCCGGCGGTTGGAGCTACCCCAAACCGGGTGTGGACAAGGAAGCCATTGCCCAGCTCCCACCGATTCAACTCTATAATATGAAAGACGATCCCACCGAAAGCAAAAATGTCTATCAAGAACATCCCGAAATAGTCAGCGAGCTGAAAGACCTGTTGCAAAAGTACATCCGCGAAGGCCGGAGCACTCCGGGAAAAGCACAGTCCAACGATGCCGTGAACCAATGGGAGCAAATCAAGGGAATCATGCACGACGATTGACGGATTTCCGGCAGAAAAAGACAACCGGAAGCACTCGTCTGAAAGCTAATTTTGAAGAAGAAATAAAAAAAATATCATTTTTTGCTTGCATATAAGAGAAAAGTATTACTTTTGCCACGAAATTAAAAACAAAAAGAAAACGAAAGTATGAATTTGTTTACTTATACATATTACTTCTTTTTTTACTTTTACTTTAGCCAGAAAGTAGAGCGGGAGTTTGTATGTGTCAAGTGACAGTGATGCTTAAGAACTGAATAGAGAACTAAAGTAATATACTTAATCCCGCTCCATTGTATGGAAGCGGGATTTTTTATTTTAAAGAAACAGTATGAAAAGAATAGCCATTCAAGGAACATTAGGGTCGTATCACGACATTGCCGCACACAAGTACTTCGAAGGAGAAGAAATAGAGTTAATCTGTTGCGCTACTTTTGAGGACGTGTTTGCAGCCGTGAAGAAGGACAGCAAGACCATAGGAATGTTGGCAATAGAGAATACCATTGCAGGTAGCCTATTGCACAACAACGAGTTGCTGCGGCAGAGCGGAACACAAATCATAGGCGAATACAAACTACGCATTTCACACAGCTTTGTCTGCCTGCCCGATGAGGACTGGAACGATCTGACGGAAGTCAACTCCCATCCCATCGCACTGATGCAATGCCGCGAGTTCCTTGCCCAGCACCCGAAAATGAAAGTAGTGGAAGCGGAAGACACCGCCCTCAGCGCCGAAATCATCAAGCGGGAAAATCTGAAAGGACACGCCGCCATCTGTTCCAAGGCCGCTGCCGAGCGTTACGGCATGAAGGTGTTGCAGGAAGGCATCGAAACAAACAAACACAACTTCACCCGTTTTCTGGTAGTTGCCGATCCCTGGCAAGTAGACGAAATACGCCGCCATCCACACCCGGAAACCAACAAGGCAAGCATGGTATTCACACTGCCCCACACGGAAGGGAGCCTCTCGCAAGTACTGTCCATTCTTTCGTTCTACAGCATCAACCTGACCAAAATACAGTCACTGCCCATCATCGGGCGGGAATGGGAATACCAATTTTACGTAGACGTTGTTTTCGACAACCTACTGAGATATAAACAATCCATCGCGGCCATCACACCGCTAACCAAAGAACTTAAAATATTAGGCGAATATGCAGACGGAAAATCAAACATCTAAGATCAAGCCCGCCGACCGGTTGGCCAGCGTGAGCGAATACTACTTCTCCAAGAAGTTGAAAGAGGTGGCACAAATGAATGCCGAAGGAAAAGACGTAATCAGCCTCGGAATCGGCAGCCCCGACATGCCTCCCTCGGAAGCAACCATACAAACCCTGTGCCGCGAAGCACAAAACCCTGACGGACACGGCTATATGCCTTATGTCGGTATCCCCGAACTTCGCCGCAGCTTTGCCGCCTGGTATAAGAAATGGTACGGCGTGGAGCTGAATCCTAATACTGAGATACAGCCACTCATCGGCTCGAAAGAAGGTATCCTGCACGTCACACTGGCCTTCGTCAATCCGGGCGAACAGGTATTGGTTCCCAATCCGGGCTACCCCACTTATACCTCATTGAGCAAGATACTGGGCGCGGAAGTCATCAACTACAACCTGAAAGAGGAAAACGGCTGGATGCCCGACTTCGACGAACTGGAAAAGATGGACATGAGCCGCGTAAAGCTGATGTGGACCAACTATCCGAACATGCCGACCGGAGCTAACGCCACCCCGGAACTTTATGCAAAACTGGTGGACTTTGCACGCCGCAAGGACATCGTGATTGTAAACGATAACCCGTACAGCTTCATCCTGAACGACCACCCCCTCAGCATCCTCAGTGTGCCGGGCGCCAAAGAGTGTTGCATCGAGTTCAACTCCATGAGCAAGAGCCACAATATGCCGGGCTGGCGTATCGGTATGCTGGCAAGCAACGCCGACTTTGTGCAATGGATCCTGAAAGTGAAGAGCAACATCGACAGCGGTATGTTCCGCGCCATGCAACTGGCAGCCGCCAACGCTCTGGAAGCCGAACAGGAATGGTACGACGGAAATAACAAGAACTACCGCAACCGCCGCCATCTGGCAGGGGAAATCATGCACGCACTGGGATGTACATACAATGAAAAACAGGTGGGTATGTTCCTCTGGGGAAAAATTCCCGATAGCTGCGCCGACGTGGAAGAACTGACCGAAAAGGTGTTGCACAACGCACGCGTGTTCATCACGCCGGGATTTATCTTCGGAAGTAACGGAAAACGGTATATCCGCATCTCGCTTTGCTGCAAAGACCATAAATTGGAAGAGGCATTGAAGCGCATCAGGGAGATGAAGTAATATATTTACAAAAAAGAGCTCCTGTAACACAAGCCACTCACCGTTTTAAAAAACGTGCCCGACGTTTTTAAAGAATAAGGGCAACGTTTTTAAAAAACGAGGCCTGTATTTATTAACACGTTCGAAAGGCCTTATCGACGGGGGTTGCAGAGGGCTTAGAAGACACTAAGAAATACCTATACAATAAAAATATAATTGAACAAAAATAAAAGAATATGGAACTTGAATTAGAATCGATTTTGCTGCCGGGTATTGAGGACAAACGTCCTATGGTAATTGCAGGTCCTTGCAGCGCCGAAACAGAAGAACAAGTAATGTGCACCGCCAAGCAACTGGCCGAAAAGGGAATGAAGATATTCCGTGCCGGAATCTGGAAACCGCGTACCAAACCGGGTGGTTTCGAAGGTGTAGGCGTAGACGGTCTGGCATGGCTGAAAGAGGTGAAGAAAGAAACCGGAATGTACGTTTCTACCGAAGTAGCCACCTCAAAGCATGTATACGAGTGTCTGAAAGCAGGTATCGATATACTTTGGATTGGCGCACGCACCACTGCCAACCCGTTTGCCATGCAGGAAATTGCCGATGCACTGAAGGGTGTGGATATTCCTGTGTTTGTGAAGAACCCGGTAAACCCGGATCTGGAACTCTGGATCGGTGCCCTGGAACGTATCAACAATGCCGGTCTGAAACGTCTGGCAGCCATCCACCGCGGTTTCAGCAGTTACGACAAGAAGTTGTACCGCAATCTGCCGCAATGGCATATCCCCATCGAGTTGCGTCGCCGCATCCCGAACCTGCCGATCATCTGTGATCCCAGCCATATCGGTGGTAAGCGCGAACTCATCGCACCGCTTTGCCAGCAGGCTATGGACCTCGGTTTCAACGGTCTGATTATCGAAAGCCACTGCAACCCCGACTGTGCATGGAGCGATGCTTCGCAGCAAGTGACTCCGGACGTACTGGATTACATCCTGAACCTGCTCGTCATCCGTAAAGAGACCCAGACCACGGAAAACCTCAGCGAACTGCGCAAGCAGATTGACGAGTGCGACAACAACCTGATGCAGGAACTTGCCAAGCGTATGCGTGTGGCACGTGAAATCGGTACGTTCAAGAAAGAACACGATATGACGATTCTGCAAACGGGACGTTACAATGAAATTCTGGACAAACGCGGTTCACAAGGTGTGCTTCTGGGCGTAGATTCGGAATTTATCAAGAAGGTATTCGAACTGATACACGAGGAAAGTGTGAGGCAACAAATGGAAATTATAAACAAGTGATTAGCGACTGGTGATAAGTGATTAATGGCTACGCTATCTTTCACTTATCACTAATCATTAATACCTAAACACTAAATTTATGCGTATTTTAATACTCGGAGCCGGCAAGATGGGCTCTTTCTTTACAGATATTCTAAGTTTCCAACATGAAACGGCAGTGTTCGACGTGAATCCGCACCAGTTGCGTTTTGTCTATAACACGTATCGTTTCACCACGTTGGAAGAGATAAAGGACTTCGAACCGGAGTTGGTAATCAATGCCGCCACGGTGAGATATACGCTGGATGCATTCCGCAAGGTGCTGCCTGTGCTGCCCAAGGATTGTATCATCAGTGATATCGCCTCGGTGAAGACGGGATTGAAGAAATTCTATGAGGAAAGTGGCTTTCGTTATGTATCGTCGCATCCGATGTTTGGCCCTACGTTTGCCAGCCTCAGCAATCTGAGCAGCGAGAATGCTATCATCATCAGTGAAGGTGACCACCTGGGAAAAATTTTCTTCAAGGACCTTTACCAGACGCTCCGCCTCAATATCTTCGAATATACTTTCGACGAACATGATGAGACGGTAGCCTATTCTCTGTCTATTCCTTTCGTCTCTACGTTTGTTTTTGCAGCGGTGATGAAGCACCAGGAGGCTCCGGGTACTACGTTCAAGAAGCATATGGCTATTGCCAAGGGTTTGCTGAGTGAGGATGATTACTTGCTTCAGGAAATTCTCTTTAATCCGCGCACTCCCTCGCAAGTGGAAAATATTCGTCTGGAGCTAAAAAATTTGCTGGAAATTATCAGTACGAAGGATGCGGAAGGGATGAAGCAGTATCTGACGAAGATTAGGGAGAAGATAAAATAGATAGGTGGGATTAAGGGATTGGAGAGAGAAGAGGGTACGGAAAAGGAAGTGGGGCTTCTCTCTTCAATTTGTTAATAAAGAGAGGGGATGATATTTAGGATTGGGGGAGCATACTTATTTCTAAAATTATTAAAAATAGTCAAATATAGGCAGGAATGAAATAAAATTTTGTTGTAATTTGTTTCTCATCTTTGTATTTTTGAACCATTAGAAACAGCCTGTTGGCGTAGATACGAATATGCTCGATTGTTGTGATTTGTTTTCATTTTAGTATCTTTGAACCACAGGAAACAGTGCGTCCACAGTCCACTCTCTTGATGAGCTTGTTGTGATTTGCTTTCATTTTAGTATCTTTGAACCACAGGAAACAGTTGATGCGTGAGTGGGCGGCAAGGGCTGTTTGTTGTGATTTGCTTTCATTTTAGTATCTTTGAACCACAGGAAACAGTTCAATAAGATTTACGAGACACAAGAGAACGGTTGTGATTTGCTTTCATTTTAGTATCTTTGAACCACAGGAAACAGTGATGAAGCTAAAGGCATTCCTCAATATTGTGTTGTGATTTGCTTTCATTTTAGTATCTTTGAACCACAGGAAACAGTTGTTTTGATGTCGTGGACGCTGGCTGGCATGTTGTGATTTGCTTTCATTTTAGTATCTTTGAACCACAGGAAACAGTGTTTCAGAGAATATGGCAATGCTATTTGCGTTGTGATTTGCTTTCATTTTAGTATCTTTGAACCACAGGAAACAGTTGACGGCAGTGTAATAATACAATCTTATGTGTTGTGATTTGCTTTCATTTTAGTATCTTTGAACCACAGGAAACAGTGAGCAGCCTGTACACTCCAATTAAAGAAGGGTTGTGATTTGCTTTCATTTTAGTATCTTTGAACCACAGGAAACAGTTGAAATGGACAGGACATTCCGATTACAAACGTTGTGATTTGCTTTCATTTTAGTATCTTTGAACCACAGGAAACAGTACAACCTACATTACAAATTGATTTTCAATTAGTTATAAACCATTTTTGAAATACAAAAACGATGCTGTTTTCAATTAAGAATCCCGCATTTAAGTGGGATTTCTTTTTCTAGAAAAGCTCTAATTGCTGACCGGGAGTATTTATATCCAAAGATTTTTTCCCATAAAACAACTCTATATTTCCAAATTGCTTATCTGTAATACACATAATTCCAACCTGCCCATGCTCCGGCAAGAAAGATTTAACTCTTTTTATATGAACTTCTGCATTCTCACTACTAGCACAATGACGAACATAAATAGAAAACTGAAACATAGTAAAGCCATCTTTCTGCAGATTCTTCTTAAAATCTACATATGCTTTCTTATCCCTCTTTGTTTCAGTAGGCAAATCAAATAATACAAGTACCCACATAATACGATATTCACTAAATCGGTTCATCTCACATTTCCGGATATAATATTCTACGCAATTCACCACTAAAGCATTTATACAAAGATGCAGTAGTTTGCCCCACCGCAACCATTAAAGGACTACGTTTACCAGAGATAATAACTTCTAGTGTAGGAATAGTAAGTAACTGAGCTTTTAACCCTTTCGTCAGTTCATTACAATTCATCCCCTCCTGCAATATTTTATAGACCAACTCATCAACATAGGGTCGATATGGCTCCATAATATCATCAGCCAGACAATAAGCATTATATCTATTATGATGATGTATTCCTAATGTAGGCAAAAGTCCACTGGCAACTAATCCACGTGCAACTACAGCTCTTAGAATCGCATATCCATAATTTAACAGATTATTAGGTGGAATCCCTTCCCTGTCTCTTGTAAACCCTTTTATTTTAAACAAATTTTTCCAATAATAGGCAGCTGCACGAGCTTCCAGATTATCAGAGTCCCCACTTTTCACATCAGCAGCCCATATAGTCATACACTTTACTTCTTCACCTGCGCATTTTTTCAATACAGCTGCTTGATTTTCAATCTTCATTCTTACAGTCTGTTGCCACAACTGTTTTATCAGAGGAAGAGAGGCATCCAACTGTTGACGAAACCGTTCATTTTGTGTCGTGTTTCCATATAAAGGAAGCATTAATCCAACCGGCATACTCTTACTGTCGCAAGTTATGATAGCACAATTGTTTTCAAGTAACGCTTCTAATACTCCTGAAGTAATAGTTATCTGCTTATTATCCAGTACTACTACACCAAGATCCTCTATTGGTTTAGTTACCTCTGATTGTTGTTTGAAGCCATCAGGTAAGGTGTCATTTTTCACAACCTCCGGCAATTTGATTACCAACTGTGCATTCCTCAAAGATAAATAAACAGGATTACCGAAATAAAGCGTTTTTTTAATCATAGTATTCTACTTTTTAAATTATCTACTACTCACTATCCGCTTCAAAAGACAATTGGGGCGGTTTTTCTCCTTTTCCTAAATTTGCTAAGAAGTTTCGAAAAGATATATTGCTTCTTCCTAACTCTTTCTCTGCTTGCTCATGAACTACTCTAGTTACATTACCTCCACGATTTACAACTTGCTTACTTTTTTAGATGTATTCGACTACTCTTTTGAGAGGATTTCCACTGTAACATGTTCGCCAAACATTGTGAAGACGGATAACTATACCACACGTCTGACAATCCAACCCTTAGGATAACCTTCTGCTCATAGAGTTCTTTCATATACTCTTGGGTAAGCTCTGACTTCTCTATCTCTTGCACACGTTCATCCCTCACCTGAGCTAGTCAAAGTTTAAAGTGTACTATTTTAGAAGAAATAGACTGTATAATACGAAATAATCCTTTATATATACTGCTTGAATTTTGCTCTTTTTAACATCCTATAGTATCATTTGAACCGAGGTATAAAGTGTACCTTGGTTCAATGATAAACCTCGTCCCGTGAACACAATCGCTTTATATACTGTTTAAGATTAACACTATCAGTCAACGCCTCCGCCACATCGACAATTGAAAATTACCATTGTTACTCTTCTTCATTCCACGTAAAATGGATTTTCTTATCTTAAAACAACTAATATTATTCATTACCCTATATTTTTAATACTCACCAATCGATACTATTTGCCCAATATGATCAACTCTAACTTTCACTATTTTATCTAACCCTTTTGAACTACGAAAATCAGTCCATGTTATACCTTTTAGAGTTGAACTTGTATCTTTAATAGTAGTTTCCAAATGATGTCTAAAAACATAGTTTTTATAGGCAAACTTTTGTACCCTAAACAAATTAGGACTTATCAATGCATAATTCTCCGGATTCAACAAATCTACCTCTTTGGGATTGAATCCTGTCTTCTCATTGGGAAATACAAAATATTCATTTTGCTTCATACTAAACAGAAACTGCCATCCTTCACTTCTTCTATAATCCTTATCTATAATAGGTTGACCAAGGTTTGCCCGTGTCACCGCATCAAAGAAAGAAACCACTACTTCATCAAGTTCATACTTCGGATTACCTTCTTCATCAAGTACTATCTGTCCCACTTTGTCCAAGACAGGCTTTTTATAGATAGCCACATGATGATTGTTACCAGTATTCACAAAATCCACTGGGATTTTTCTTCCTTCTTTGCCCAAAATCAAGTTACCATCTTTATCTTTCTTTTCATGCAGCGATTGAGCATTGCTAATGCCTCGAATACTCACGCGTTTAATCGATATTCCTTTAGCTTCATTCAGCCATATTGGATTTTCATCCAAGTTGACGAATGCCTTTTTGGCATCTCCACCATACTCTTTTAGCCTTTTTTCCAAGACACTACGAATTTTCACATCTACCACCTTATCTATACTTAAATTGGGATCAATCGGCTTTCGTATAGTATAAACAGTTTCAAACTCTACCGTCTGTACTTTTTCCGGAACCATCTCCGTTTGGTTCTCATCAAGATAGAGCGGATTCTTTTCCAATGTATTTTTACCAGTAAATGCTTTCTTTGGATCATTTCCAAAAGCCTCCAAACGTTTTAGTAAAGCATTCCGATAAGCAAGCTTACTTACAGTAGCAATCTTGGTAACATCAAAAGCAGCATTCACCCTTTCTATTTTCGTGGCATATTGCCGATGACTTCCATAAACAGTTTCTAAATGTAGCTGTCCTCGCGGTGTTTGTTGCAGTTTCCTGTTTTCACCATTTTTGTTCTTTGTACGGTTTACATTAGAAGTAATTACCTTATTTTTAGCCTTGATAGATACCAACAAGTTTTCCAAATGGCGTTTCGCCTCAGCGCGAAATTGCGCCAAAGGCATGGGAGCAAGAGCCTTTCCATTTTCAAAGTAACGAGCCTTTATACCTGTAATATTAGCATGTTCCTTGGAGGCGGGCATCCAGGCAGCATTCTTATTATTATAGAATTGAATAAATACATCTTTTGTGAAAGCTACCGTCAGAGCATCCACCGCATGATGCCGATGGTCATTTCTCTTAGTCCAGTCCGTTATTTTTTTGATCTTTCTCCCATCTTTGTCCTCAAACATCTCTACCATACCAAGCTTTTCATATTTAGGCAGATTCAATTCTTTCATAAGATCCACAAGTTGCCAATCCTCACGCAATTTATCAGTTATGGAACCAGTAGTAGCCACCACTCTGCGACTAATTTCATTCAACATAGCAAAAGCTTTCTTGGAGATATACTGCGTATTCCGCAAATCCCGATCGATAAATCCTTCCGGAATATCTTTATCTTCCATTTTTAATTTCCTAAGCTTTGTCCTTTTATCCTTGAATAAGGTCTCGCAACGATTGAGAAACTTCTCTAAACCATCATTTCCATATTTCTCTTTTACAAAATCATAAGCCGTCTTATTACCTTTTTCTATATTGATAGCCCTGTATTCCAAAGTTTTATTAGACAGTGAATCATCGAAAAGGCGAGCTTGCGGAATGACATGTTCAATATCAATCTCTTTACTGAATATTTTTTCTCTCGGAATATACTCATTAGAATACAAAGTCTTATACCCGTTATCTTTTAATTCTTCATAGAGTTTATAACGTATAATATCATTACGGCTAACATTCATCATGCCAAATTCTGTTCGCAGTAACTGACGGATTTCATCATGTTCACGAGTATTTCGTGCTATGGATTTTGTTAATTCTTCTCGTTCTTTAGCATTTTTCTTTAGTTCACGGGCTAGTTCCACACGAATTTCATCAGGTTTACCATAGGTATCAATGAGTGTATTAATCAGATTAACCATTTGGTTCAAAATCTTTTCAACCACAGGGTTACGCAGGCTATTCTTGGGAAGAATTTCCAATTTGTCCTTCAATATCTTATTTTCTATTTCATCTTTGGTCAATGAGGATCTGGAATGACGATACCCCGCATAGTCACATGCAACGTCATATTGATTACCTTCTTTCAAATAAGGTAGTATCTTTTTAATAGCCTTTGCACTCAGACTTCCGTAATCTTCTTGAAATGACACATTAGCAAGTTCTACAGCATACTCTTTTTCCACGTCACAAAGTTGCATAATTTTCTCAAGCAGTTTACCATTCCCAGTCGGTGTATTATCCCCCTCAAAAGAATACAATAAATGCCAAAGTCTGAAATAAGACTGCCTCTCAAGTTCTTTATCCTCTTTACTCAAATCAATAGAAAGTAGTTCTGTATTCCATCCTAAATTAGTGAATATGGTTTCCAGCTTTTCTATAATCTCATCTGCAGATTTCTTAAAATCCACAGGTTCATAACCATACTTCTCAATCATCTTGCTATATGCTGAGAAAAGAGCGAATCCTGTATGATTACCATCAATCTGCTTAAAATTCAGATCCAGTTCCTGGTAATTTTCGAACAACAGTTTCAGAACCTCAGCCTTTTTCATACTCTCTTTTACAAAAAGTTCCTTAGCTAGCAACTCTTTCTCTTCCTGATACAAAAACCGTTTTCCTTCTACGAGCAAAGCATCTTCCGAGTTATCAAACAATATAGAAGATTTATCCGCTTTCTTGCATTTACTCTGTTTATCCCACGCAAAAACTTCAATATCATTCAAGGTCTGCCATATTTTGAACTCTTGGAATAACGGATGCGAACGGGGAATCACTCGGCAACCCACTGTCTTATTTTTTTTTCTGCCATCCTCTTCTACTACAACTTCTCGCTTCTCAAATTCGCAGAAACTTATTAATCCTTTTTGACTTTTCAGACGACGTTGATAAAAAATAATGATGTCACGAATTTCTTTCTTCAGTTCCACAGTCAACTCCTCATGAAACTCAGCCTGCTTCTCCCATATCCTGTCAAATTCATCCAAATAATCTTGCCGATAGAACACTCGGTTGCGTAAACTTACATTAGGGTCTTTTTCCAACTCAGACATCAAATACTGTCCAACCGTCTGACGATTGAAGTAAAGCTGCTTACTACGATCGCTGATTGCCCCCAGATAACCACTAGAAGCACTTATCTGACCATTGATTTCTTGTAGTACAATAGCAACTATTTCCGGATTTAGTTGTTCAGAAAGAGCTTGTACACGCCAACGATAATTTTCCAATTTTAATTCATTCCCTTTGGTATCTCGTTTAAGACCGACAAGCTTATACTCCTTTACTCTTTCTTCTGTCCTTGCCTCTTTCTCATTCCAAACAGATTCTTTTTCTGACCAAACAAAGAACTTTGCTAGAATGGCCCAAGTCTGACTACGATTTTTACCTCTAACTTCTTCTTTCACTGCATCACAAAATAATTCCGGATTAAACTGCTTTTGGAAGTTCCAAATCCTGTCAAACTCATTCTGTAAATCAGAACGATAAAAATCCGGTAGATTTTTTTTTCCAGCTTCAAGTATTTGTAGGCAGAGTTCCCCTGGGGTCAAGCCCTCTTCATAAAGTTTTCTAGCTACATCCATACCATCAATCAATACACCATCTTCACTTCCTTTGGCTTTTCGGCTACTTTTATAACCACGTTTCTTGTTAATCATCAGTAACACTCGAGCAAACTTCTCTAATGAAATTTCTTCAACTGCAGCTTTCGCTCTTAGACGATATGTTTCAAATGTTGTTTTATTACCATGTTCAGAAAGTAAAGTGCTATCTGTTATGAAACCGTGCTCTTTTAACACTTCAATGAGAGTGTCACGACGCAATTTATAACGTTGCAAATTACGACGCATACTTCTTTTAAGAGTTCTGTCAGCATTCGTGGTAATACTTTTTCCTTTTTCAAAATTCTGCATTTCATCCACAGTCAAAGGATTCACTCTTACACCAAGTTTGATAATAGACGATATTTCCTCAGTATTTTCAGCCTCATTGACCAATGCCCAACCAATGCTATTGCAACCTAAATCTAATCCTAATATTTTTTTCATGATATTATTTTGATGTTTTGTCAAATATAGTAAAAAACTTTCTATATTCTATTGCTTTTCCCAATTTATTTCATATATTTGTCAGACTAAAATGAAGCAAATCACAATAAGGATTATTCCGTTGTGAAAACATTAGGTTCCCTCGTCCTCAACGGGGGATTTTTTTTATCTTTGCATTCGCAAAAACAATTATCCAATGATAGACCAACCTACCATAGACAGAATTCTGGATGCCGCACAGATTGTAGACATTGTATCGGACTTCGTTACGTTGCGCAAGCGAGGTGTGAATTATGTAGGCTTGTGTCCGTTCCATGATGACAAGACGCCATCTTTCTACGTATCGCCTTCCAAAGGGTTGTGCAAATGCTTTTCCTGCGGTAAGGGTGGCAATGCGGTGCACTTCATTATGGAGCACGAGCAGATGAGTTACCCCGAAGCTCTGAAATATCTGGCAAAGAAATACGGTATCGAAATCAAGGAGCGCGAACTGTCCAGCGAAGAGAAGCTGATGCAGAGCGAACGTGAAAGTTTGTTCATTGTGAATAACTTTGCACGTGATTACTTCCAAAATATACTTAAAAACCATGTGGACGGACGTAGCATTGGTATGGCATACTTCCGCAATCGTGGTTTCCGGGATGACATCATCGAAAAGTTCCAGTTAGGTTATTGCACCGAAAGTCACGATGCCATGGCTCAGGAAGCCATCAAGAAGGGATTCAAGAAAGAATATCTTGTCAAGACAGGGCTTTGTTACGAAACGGACGATCACCGCTTGCGTGACCGCTTTTGGGGACGTGTTATTTTTCCGGTGCACACACTTTCCGGTAAGGTGGTCGCTTTCGGCGGGCGCGTGCTTAGCAGTGCGACGAAGGGAGTCAAGGTTAAATATGTCAATTCTCCCGAATCGGAAATCTATCATAAGAGTAGTGAGCTGTATGGCATTTATTTTGCCAAACAAGCGATTGTGAAACAAGACCGTTGCTTCCTGGTGGAAGGATACACGGACGTTATTTCCATGCACCAGTCAGGTGTGGAGAATGTGGTAGCTTCTTCGGGTACGGCACTGACTCCGGGGCAAATTAAGCTCATTCACCGCTTCACCAATAACATTACGGTACTCTATGACGGTGACGTGGCAGGTATCAAGGCTTCTCTCCGTGGTATCGACATGCTGCTGGAAGAAGGAATGAATATCAAGGTTTGCCTACTTCCCGACGGGGAAGACCCGGACTCCTTCGCCCGCAAGCACAACGCTACGGAATTCCAGAAATTCATACAAGATAATGAAACTGACTTTATACGTTTCAAAACCAATCTTCTACTGGAAGATGCAGGAAAAGATCCTATCAAGCGTGCTGAATTAATCGGTAATCTTGTACAAAGTATATCTATTATTCCTGAAGCAATTGTCCGCGATGTATATATTAAAGAATGTAGCCAACTGCTTCGTATAGAAGACAAGCTGTTGGTTTCGGAAGTTGCCAAACGACGCGAAACGCAGGCTGAGAAGCAGGCGGAACAAAGAAACCGGGAAACAAGAAAGAATAATGCAGCCCGCGACGCTGCACAAGCACCGCTTCCCGACGGAATGCAACCACCCTACCCTGAAGACATGCCTCCTTATCCCATGGATGGAGAAATGCCTGACGGTGGTACACCGCTTCCACCGGAAGCTGCCGAATACGTATCTTATATCCCGCAGGAAGGAAAAGAAGGACAGGAATTCTACAAATACGAGCGCCTTATCCTGCAAATGGTAGTACGCTATGGAGAGAAAGTATTGTGCAACGTTCCCGATGAGGAAGGGAAAGAAATTCCCATCACGGTAACGGAATACGTAGTCAATGACTTGAAGGAGGATGAACTGGCTTTCCACAATCCGCTGCACAGGCAGATGTTGACGGAAGCGGCAGAGCACATACATAATGAAGGATTCACCGCAGAACGGTATTTCCTAGCACATCCCGACCCAATTATCAGTAAGCTAAGTACAGAGTTGATTGCCGACCGCTATCAACTGAGTAAGTATCATTCCAAAGCCCAAAGGTTGGTGACCGATGAGGAACGCCTATTCGAATTGGTGCCTACGCTCATGATTAATTTCAAGTTCGCCATCATCAGTGAAGAAATGAAACACATGATGTATGCCTTGCAAGATCCTGCCGTAGCCAATGATGAAGAACAATGCACCTCTATCATGAAACGCTACTCAGAACTGCGTGAGATCAAAAGTATTATGGCCAAACGGTTGGGAGACAGAGTTGTACTCGGTTAAATCACCTTACTCCTAATGAGAACGATAGTTCCCTCATGCAGAAACGACAGTTTCCCCTAATGAGAACGACGGTTTCTCCTAAAGGGAATGCGCGTTTCCTTTAATGGGAACAACAATTTCCCTTCATGGAACTGTAGTTTCCTTTCATGAAATAACGTACGGGACTGTTATGTGAATGAATTCTGACGAATGAGATTCATAAACTCTTCACGAGTCTTTGCCTGATTGAAAGCACCTGTAAAATCGGAAGTGGTCGTTATGGAATTTTGCTTTTCAACCCCACGCATCTGCATACACATGTGCTTGGCTTCCACAACCACCATTACACCCAGAGGATTCAGTGTTTCCTGGATGCATTCTTTAATCTGGAGCGTCATGCGTTCCTGCACCTGAAGGCGATGGGAAAAGATATCCACTACACGGGCAATCTTGCTCAGCCCTGTAATGTAACCGTTGGGGATATAAGCCACGTGTGCTTTTCCGTAGAACGGAAGCATGTGGTGTTCGCAAAGTGAGAAGAAATCAATGTCTTTCACAATCACCATCTGACTGTATTCTTCCTTGAACTTGGCAGAGCGGAGCACTTCATGCGGGTCCATGAAATAGCCTTTTGTCAAACTCAGCATAGCCTTTGCTACACGTTCGGGGGTTTTCAGTAGTCCTTCGCGTTCGGCATCTTCGCCCAATAAAGTTATAATACGCTGATAGTGTTCTTTCAGTTCATCCAGTGCAGGAGATACGATTTCTTCTTTTCCTAACATGAGTAAGTTTTTATAAGGGGATGTTTATCTGCTCTTTCACAATAGAAACTTCTTTGAATACGCCTGTAGCACGCAACTGGCGCATCATGGCATCTGCTTCTTCAATACTGCGGAAGTCTCCTACACGGCACAGCCAGCGGGGAGAGTTGAAAGAGGTATAAACAGAAAGTTCCGGGAAATATTCTTTGATTCGTGAGCCCACAGCGTGAGCTTCGTTCTTGGCTCTACTGGTATTGTTTCCGGCATACACCTGTACACGGAAACCCTGACTTTTAAGCACTCTGTTCTCCGTTCCGTTGGGGATATATTCCTGACCTATCAAGGCCTCGATGCGGGCATCCTGATGGATGGTTACCTTACCTTGTCCCGGCACATTGCGTTCCAAACTCTTCACAATGTTATTCTGCGCCGAAGCAAAAGCAGCGAAAGCAAAGCATGCAATTAAAAGTAAACCAAGCTTCTTCATAATGAATAATATAATAATAGATGGTTGATAATATGATTGTAGAGACTGATAACCGATAACCGGCACTTCACCGGTTATCAATTATCAGTCTTCCATTATCTATTAATTAAAAGCATCAATGATACCTTTGAAGTCCGCTACCTTCAGAGCTGCACCACCGATCAAGCCACCATCAACGTCAGGATTAGCGAACAATTCCTTAGCGTTAGACGGTTTAGCGCTACCACCGTAAAGGATAGAGCAGTTGTCAGCAACTTCCTTACCGTACTTGTCAGCAACTAATGAACGGATGAAAGCGTGGATTTCCTGAGCCTGGTCGGGAGTAGCGGTTTTACCTGTACCGATAGCCCAAACCGGTTCGTAAGCCAATACGATCTTAGAGAAATCTTCAGCAGACAGGGAGAATACAGAAGCCAACTGAGCGGCAACTACTTCATTCTGCTTGTTAGCTTCGCGTTCTTCCAACACTTCACCGATACAGAAGATCGGAGTCAGGCCGTTAGCCAAAGCCAATTTAACTTTTTCTTCCAGGATGGCAACTGTTTCGCCATAGTAAGCACGACGTTCTGAGTGACCCAGGATTACATATTTAGCGCCTGTAGAAGCAACCATAGCAGCTGAAACTTCACCAGTGTAAGCACCTGATTCTTTGTCAGCACAGTTTTCAGCACCTACGCCAATCTTAGCGGGGTCTACCAACGGAGTAACCGATGCCAGGTGGATAAAAGGAGTACAGATGATTACATCACAGTTAGGCTTTTCGTTAGCCAATACTTCATTCAGTTCTTTTGCAAGAGCAATACCCTCCTGAAGGGTTTTGTTCATTTTCCAGTTTCCTGCAACAATGTTTTTTCTCATTTTGTTTTTTATTTATTAAAAGGGTTAATATATTTTTGATTTATAATTTGTGGTTTATGGCTGAGGAAGCTCTTGCTTATCACTCATCACTCCATCGCTAATCACTTTATTTTTCGCTCTCTTCCTTTCCCTGCGCTTCACAACCAGGATATCCACGCCAATAACCATCAGCAACGGAATAATAAACCACAAAAGAACGTAACCAATCGTACGCAAATCACTTTCTTGTTTCTGCTGACCGAGTTCCAGTTTATCCAGACTATCCGTCAGCACGTATTCATCCGGCAAGCTGTTATCACTCCACTTATTCAGAATGACACCATCCTTTATCAGCATCAGTCCGGGATTAGAACGAATAATGGTCTTCAAAGTGATGTCGTCCATCTGGCAGAAAGGATATTCTGCACCGGTCTTGTCACGCCACAACTCTATTTGTTCCTCCGGCGAAGAAGTCAGGGCATAAAAGCCGTAACCATGTTCCACACTATAATCATAGATCTCGTTAATAAGGTCTATATTGCTATCGTCAGCATTTTCAATACGATGAGCTACTAACAGGAATGTATATCCCTTATCTGATAAAATACTATCGGTCAAATCCTCTCCGGTTTCCAGACTTACAATAGAGAAGTCGTGAATCGGAGGCTCGTATCCTTTTTCCTTCAACACCGTACGTGTTTCAACAAACGTCCATGTGCTATCCGGGTAATTATCCAGTGTAAATTCCTGCTTTTTTCCGTCCTTCTCCAGAATGAACTTGCTCTCAAACACACTGGGTTTTGCTCCTTCGGGTATTTCCATGCCTTCTTTGATATTCTTTCCGATTTTGTAAGGACGGAAATCAAGGATGGGCAGATTGTCCAGACAATAGAACGAAAGCACAAATACGAAAAAGAACGTATACATAGAAACCATCCATGCCATCTTTGCCGTAATAAAGCGGATGATTTGTTTTCCACCTTTGAAGACAGATACGGCTGCAATAAACAATACCACATTCTTACCGAACGTTTCCCAATTTGTCAACACCCATGCATCACCGAAACAACCACAATCGGACACCGGATTCGCTAACGCCAGATACAGTGTCAGCGGTGTCATCACGATCATCAGCAACAATGCCAGAGTCGTAGCAAACCGCCGCCGTATACCGAAGAACAGGAATACTCCCACGGAAAATTCCAACGCCGACAATACGATGGCAAACAGTAGCTGCAAATATGTAGGAAACCACGCGGCCATTCCGAAAGCCGTCAGATAATCCTGAATCTTATAAAAAGAGCCTAACGGATCGACTGCCTTCACAAAGCCGGAAAAGATGAATACCGCCGCCAATAAAAAACGGCAAACATTCACCCAGCTCTTCCAGATTATATGTTTCTGTTTAGTCTCCAAATTCAATCTTAATCAAACCGAATACGGAATAATTAATCATGTCCATATAATTAGCATCCACTCCTTCCGAAACCAAAGTCTGTCCTGACAGGCTTTCAATCTGTTTCGTACGGTAGATTTTCATCAATATCAGATCAGTGTATGAACTGACACGCATGCTGCGCCATGCCTCATCGTAATCATGATTCTTAGCAAGCATCAGATCCAATGAAGTTTTAGCATATTTGTCATACAACGCCATTGCTTCTTCATTCGTGATATCGGCTGATTCCGCATATCCCAGTTCCAGCTGTATCAATCCGACAATGCCATAGTTGACTATCGCAATGAACTCGGAACGTATTCCTTCGTCCACCAACGTCACTCCTTTGGTTTCAATACTCCTGATACGATTGGCTTTAATGAATATCTGGTCAGTCACGGAAGCCGGACGGAGAATACGCCATGCCGGACCGTAATCATGTAGTTTCTTGGAGAACAAATCACGACAGATGGCAATGACATGCTCAAATTGTTGTTTGGTATCTTTCATTTCCTTACAAATTGGTTGCAAAGGTAGGAATAATTAAAGAAAAAAGAAAAGAGGGCACTCTAAATTATATTAAAGTGCCCTCTTCTTTATGGGTATATTGATATCTTACGAACAACGTAATACCTGTCCCGGACGTAAGATTGTTTTCCGTGTAATGCGATTCAACTGACAGAGCTTGTCAATAGATACTCCCTGACGGGATGCAATCTTAGACAATGTATCACCACTCTTCACTTTATAGAACAAACCTTCACCGGAAGCCATGCTGCGAGCAGTTCCTTTTGAAGTCTTGGTCTTAGTGAAAGTATAATGATCAGCAACAACGTCTTGCTTTTCAAAGTCGAACATTAAAGCGGGGTCGATAGGAATTCCCAGGAAACGGGTTTCAAAGTGAAGATGCGAACCGGTAGAACGTCCGGTATTGCCACCTAAAGCGATAGGTTCTCCGGCTTTAACCAATTGATTAATTTCTACGATCTGTTTGGACAAGTGTCCGTAAACAGTTTCCAGTCCATTGTCATGACGAATAACGATATACTTACCATAGCCACGGCGTCCCTGATTCTTTACTACGCGTACTTTACCATCGAAAGCAGCTCGAATCGTATCACCGATGAATACTTTAACATCCAAACCATAGTGCATTCTGCGTCTTCTGGGACGATAGCCAAATACATCGGTAATCTTCGTATGCGTGGTAGGCATACAGAAACCTGTCAGGTCCACTTTATAGCTTTCAGGAACGATAGCATCGCCATAAGCTTGTACATACTCATTGTTCCAAGTCGGATATAGACTTAGACCTGGATAAGCAGATTGTTCAGCACGTATCTGTTTCTGTAAAGCCAACGAGTCAACGCTCTTTAGTTTCCTGTCGATGGGGGCTTGTCGGGCAATCAAATCCTGAGAAAAAGAATTCAGGCTGACCATTGCCGTCGCAGCTATTAGGATCGTTTTAATGCAATTGAAATTCATTCCGTTTCGTCATTCTTTTAAAAAATTCTCCCAAAGGTAGTATTTCTTCTCTAAATGAAAAGGCTGTTCTTAACTATTTTTTCGGTAAGGGACTAAAAGGTACATATTAAATCGCCTCCTAACTCCCTGTATATCGGCAAGATAAGGACTTATATGTTTTACAACATAAAAATGCAAATAAAGTGTATGTTTAACCGTTATTCAACTAATGGAAGCCCAGTTAACGTTAGTTTTCCGAAGTGCCTTTAGCTGGCGCCACAGGATTTCATTCTCCGGACGAATACCGGTAGGATCAGCATCCACCACTTCTTCAGCAACATTGCGCACATATTGCAGCAGTTGCCCATCGCGCGCTATATCGGCAATTTTCAGGTCGAAGGCAATACCACTTTGCTGTGTGCCTTCCAAATCACCGGGACCTCGTAGCTTCAGATCGGCTTCAGCTATTTCAAAGCCGTCATTTGTCCGTACCATAATTTCCAGGCGCTTGCGGGTTTCCTCGACCAACTTGTATCCGGTCACTAAAATACAATAAGACTGTTCTGCCCCACGACCTACACGACCACGCAACTGATGGAGCTGTGACAAACCGAAGCGCTCTGCATTCTCAATAATCATCACGGAAGCATTCGGTACATTTACTCCTACTTCAATCACAGTGGTCGCTACCATTATCTGTGCTTCGCCCGAAACAAAAAGCTGCATCTGCGCATCCTTCTCAGCCGCTTTCATCTTGCCATGCACTTTGCAGACTTTACAATCCGGAAATTCCTCACAAATATGAAGGTAGCCTTCTTCCAGATTCTTCAAATCGATTTTCTCACTTTCCTTAATCAAAGGATATACAATATATACCTGTCTGCCCTCTGCAATCTGCCTATGGACGGATTGGTACAAGCTTACACGGTGCGCATCATATTTATGAATGGTCACAATAGGTTTACGTCCCGGCGGCAGTTCATCAATGACGGAAACATCGAGATCACCGTATAATGTCATGGCCAGCGTACGCGGAATAGGGGTAGCTGTCATGACTAGCACATGGGGGGGCTGTGCATTCTTAGTCCATAAACGTGCGCGTTGTGCCACACCGAAACGGTGCTGTTCATCTATCACGACCAGCCCCAGTGAAGAGAAATTCACGGTATCCTCTATCACGGCATGCGTACCGATCAGTATTCGTACATCTCCTGTCAACAGACCGGTGAGAATGGCTTCCCGCTTTTTTCCTTTCACAGAACCGGTTAGCAATTCCACACGTATATCCATTCCGTACAACAACTCGCGGATTGTTTCAAAATGCTGGTTAGCCAGAATCTCGGTAGGCGCCATCATACAAGCCTGGTAACCGTTATCCAACGCTATCAGCATACTCATCAGTGCCACCAACGTTTTTCCACTACCTACATCCCCTTGCAACAGACGGTTCATTTGCTTACCGCTCCCCACATCCCGGCGTATTTCTTTCAGTACACGCTTCTGGGCGCCGGTCAGTTCGAAAGGCAGATTCTTGGCATAGAAAGTATTGAATATCTCTCCTACCGTTTCAAATACATATCCACGATATTTCCGTTGCCTGTCTTTGGCATAGCGGAGAATATTCAACTGTACATAAAAAAGTTCTTCAAACTTCAAGCGATATTGCGCTTTACGAAGCAATTCCGGATTTGCCGGAAAATGAATATTCATCAAAGCTTCCGTCAGCGGCATCAAATGATGTTCTGTCAATATAGCGGGAGAAAGCGTTTCGGGCAGCGGTTCGCGGAGTTGCTGCACTACGGCGCTCATCATCTTCTCTATTGCATGAGAATTGAGGGAACTCCGCTTCATTTTCTCCGTTGTATTATAATAAGGTTGCAATCCCATTGTCGAGAGCTTCAGTTCCGAAGCATTATCGATATCCGGATGAGCAATGTTAATCCGTCCGTTGAAGACGCTGGGTTTACCAAATACAATATATTCCTGATGTACCTTATACTTACCGACGAGAAATTTAATTCCCTGAAACCAGACTAAATCCACAATCCCCGTACCATCCGAGAAATGGGCAATCAGACGGCGCTGCCTACCTTCTCCAATCGTCTCAAAGCCCAGGATTTCGCCTTTCAACTGGATATAAGGCATCGTACCGTCTATCTCATGGATATAATAGATACGGCTACGGTCTACATATTTATAGGGGAAATAATACAATAAGTCGTGAAGGGAATAGATATTCAATTCCTTATTGAGTACTGAGGCACGTTGCGGCCCTACACCCGACAGGTATTTTATGTCACGAGAAGCTAAATCAAACATGAATCCAACAAAGCAGCGGCTATTTTCAAATCAAAGGGAGTCGTAATTTTAATGTTTTCCCGATTACCTGCCGCGAGGTATACAGATACTCCCATCGCTTCCACTACCGAAGCGTCGTCCGTAAAGAAAGAAGTATAAGGTTGTTCATAGGCCTGTTTCAGTAAATCGGCATCAAACACCTGGGGGGTCTGTACCAATTTATACTCATCCCGGCTGACGGTCACACTTTCTTCTCCTTTAAGATGGCGTACAGTCTCTACCACATCTATCACGGGAATCACCGCCTTTTTTTCGGCAGCCAATTCATAACAACGGGCTATGACTTCCCGGGAAACAAACGGGCGTACCCCATCATGGACACCAACCAATCCCGGAGTAGTAACATAAGCCAATCCGTTCTTTACCGAATGGAAGCGAGTTTCACCTCCGTCCGCCACTGTATGCGGCAAAGAAAAAGAATGCTCCGCACATAGCTCTGTCCAATAAGACTGCTGGCTATGCGGGAGCACTAATATTATATGTATCTCCGGATTGTAGGCATAAAAGGCTTCCAAAGTACGCATCAAAACAGGTTTTCCACCTATAGGCAGAAACTGTTTGGGAAGTTCGCCTCCCATGCGCAACCCTTTACCACCGGCAACTATCAGAGCATACTCCATCAATTAAAAATTAAAAATGAAAGTTAGATGACGCACATTGCCTCTTTCAATTCCTGTACCTTCTCTTTTCCGAGCATCATATCTACAACCGTCAGAGCAAATTCCATCGCAGCACCCGGTCCTTTTCCGGTAATGATGTTACCGTCTCTTTCCACCGGAGCACCTGTACATTCAGCACCTTCCAGGTATTGCTCGAAGCCGGGATAGCAAGTTGCCTTGCGGCCTTTCAGCAAGCCAAGCTTACCCAATATCATAGGAGCGGCACAAATGGCAGCAATCGGTTTATTCTTTTCAGCAAAATCCAAGACCAGTTTCCGAAGTTCCGGGCACTTCTCCAAAGTAGCTGCTCCGGGCATTCCACCGGGTAAAAGAACTAAATCTGCGTCATAGAAATCACAGTTCACTACATTCTTATCGCAAAGCACCGGTACATCATGTGCACCTGTTACTATCTCATCGGGAGTCACCGTTATCATTTCCACGTTCAGCCCTGCACGTCTCATTACATCCACAGAGGTGAAAGCTTCCACTTCTTCAAATCCGTCTGCAAAAAAAACATAAACTGTACCCATAATTGTTCTCCTTATTATTTTAGTTTAAAGTAATATGTTATCGTTCCTGTCTGGTTATTCAAACCGCTTACAGCATTGAAACGCGCTTTCTTAGCAGCATCTTCAGCTGCCTTCCGCAAGGCAGAATTTATGGTATTGGTCTTCCGGTCAATACTGGTAGCAATAACATGTCCTGCCGGATTTACAGTAATAGAAACCACCACAATCCCTTCATCCTGCACATTATATGCCGGACGCGGCAAACCACCTTGTCCTATAGAACGCCCGCCGAGGTCAAAAGTTCCATAACCTCCCGTTCCGCTCGACGCACCTTCCGGCGCATTTCCGGTGGGACTTCCCTGGATACCTGTTCCCTCAGTCGTACCTTTGCTTCCCATTTGTGCTCCTTTTCCGAAGGCACCTGCCACCCTCTTACGGGCAGCCTCTTCCGCCTCCCTGCGTTCTCGCTCAGCTTTAGCTTCCGCCAACTTCCGGGCTTCTTCCGCTTTCTCGGCTTCCGTCTTCTCCGGTTTTTCCGGCTTCTTCTTTACTTCTTCCTTTTTAGGTTCCGCTTTGGGCTTGATAACAACGGTTTCTTCATCCTCCTGGGTAAGCATCTCTTGTTCTACCGTCTCCTGCACTTTAGGGGCAACGGTCTCAGGCATCACATCCACTTTCACCAAAGAGGGATCAGCACTTCCAAATGCATTGGGCACTTCACCCAGCATTACCGGCATACCGTCTTCATCCTGCTGCTCCGGCAAAGCGAAGCCAACCAGTATCAACAGGAGAATGAACGCTACATGTACCAGCAGCGCACCTACCATTCCTATATATTTGCCTTTCTTCTTCGGATCCACCATTGCCATTTACTATTTAACCATTTACAATGTACAATTTACCCATCGTACATTTATTTCCCTTCAGGCGGGCGTGTAGCCAGCACCATCTTGAACTTATTCTCATTGGCAATATTCAGCACTTTCACGATTTCCCTGTAAGGCACAGCTTCATCAGCATAAAGTGCCACATACATTTCCGGTTCTTTCGCAGCGCACGATTGCAGGAAAGGAGTCAATTCTTCCAAAGAAATCGCCTGCTCCTTATCATTTCCAAACGCCGCATAAAAATTCAGATCCTTATCTATAATCACTCGCGTCAAGGGCTTAGCCGACGTCTGCTGTTTTCCCTGCGGAAGCAACACCTTGATAGCGTTCGGCGAAACAACCGTAGACGTGATCATAAAAAAGATCAGCAACAGAAAGATGACGTCCGTCATGGATGCCATACTGAAATTGGGCGATATTTTAGCTCTACGTTGTAGCACGCTCTAATTTTTAATTATTAGTTATTAATTTATTATGCGGGTTCATTCAAGAGATCCATGAATGCCATGGTTTTAGCCTCCATCTTATTCACCACGCCGTCTACCAGAGTCACGAGGTAGTTATAGGCAAACATCGCAATAATACCCACGATCAAACCACCTACCGTAGTGATCATAGCCTCGTAGATACCGCCCGAAAGCAATGTGATATCGATGTTGTTACCTGCATTAGCCATTTCGTAGAAAGCACGCACCATACCGGTCACCGTACCGAGGAAACCAATCATCGGCGCACCTCCGGAGATGGTTGCCATAATCGTCAATCCTTTTTCCAGTTTCGCTACCTCAATGTTTCCCACATTCTCAATGGCAGCCTGCACATCATTCACCGGACGTCCCAAACGGCTGATACCTTTCTCAATCATACGGGCAGCCGGAGTATTTACGCTGCGGCAATAAGCTATGGCGGCTTTTATTTCTCCATCCAGGATATAATCCTTTATCTTATCCATGAACATCGGGTCCTCTTTGCCGGCTTTCCTGATCACATAGTTGCGTTCGAACAAGATGTAGAAGCAAAGGATGGACAGCAGTCCAAGAACGATCATAATCCAACCACCCTTGACAGCCATGCTCCATAAGTTCATCTCTTCAGGACCAGCTACCGGAGTTAATACCGGATTGGCGCCCGCAATAGAATCGGTCAGCGCCGGAGCCACTTGGGCTAATAACAACATTGCATTCATCAACGAAGACAGTTTTTATATTCCTGAATGGTACGTTCCAATCCCAGATACAGAGCATCGCTTATCAGCGAGTGTCCGATAGAGACTTCATCCATCCATGGAATGTTTTGATATAAATAATTCAGATTCACCAAACTCAGGTCATGTCCGGCATTCAGCCCCAGCCCCAGACTACGTGCCACTTTAGCGGCCTCTACAAAAGGAGCAACGGCAGCTTCCTTATTCTGCGGATAAGCGGTCGCATAGGGTTCGGTATAGAGTTCCACCCGGTCGGCACCAGCTTTGGCAGCATACTCTATCATCTCCGCATCCGCCGATACAAATACGGAAGTACGGATGCCTGCATCATTAAATGTTTCGAGTACTTCGGTCAGAAATTCCAGATTCTGCTTGGTATCCCAGCCTGCATTAGAAGTCAGCTGAGTCGGACTATCCGGAACCAGAGTCACCTGATGCGGCTTCACTTTCAATACCAGATCAATAAATTCGGGGGCAGGATATCCTTCGATATTAAATTCAGTACGAAGCAACGGGCGAAGATCATACACATCCCTCTGGCGTATATGACGTTCATCAGGGCGTGGATGTACGGTAATTCCTTCCGCACCAAAGCTTTCACAATCCAGTGCTACTTTCACCACATTAGGGACATCCCCTCCACGCGCATTACGCAACGTCGCAATCTTGTTTATGTTTACACTTAATCTAGTCATAATTCGGATCATAGTTTGCCGCAAATGTACAAATAATAGCGATACATTGGCAGCGTTCTGAGAAAAAAACGCCATATTTGCATTTCATTAAGAAAGTACAGACGATGAAATTTGCCATATTTGGAAATACTTACCAAGCAAAAAAATCAACACATGCGGAAACTTTATTCCGTTTGTTGGAGCGACGTAATGCCCAGCTTTGCATTTGCAGGGAGTTTTATAACTTCCTGACTTCCGACCTGCACATGACTATCGCTTCCGCCGAACTCTTTGACGGAGACGATTTTACAGCAGATATGGTCATCAGTATCGGGGGCGACGGTACGTTCCTGAAAGCAGCCAGCCGGGTAGGCAAAAAGAACATCCCCATTCTGGGTATCAATACCGGCCGCCTCGGTTTCCTGGCAGACATTTCTCCGGAAGAGATGGAAGAGACTTTCGATGAGATTTATAATAACCACTACAAGGTGGAAGAACGTAGCGTGTTGCAATTACATTGTGATGACAAAAAATTGATGGAATCGCCTTATGCACTCAATGAAATTGCTGTATTGAAACGCGATAGCTCTTCAATGATCAGCATTCATACTGCTATCAACGGTGCCCATCTCACCACTTATCAGGCTGACGGGTTGGTGGTATCCACCCCTACCGGTTCCACGGCTTATTCGCTGAGTGTCGGTGGTCCGGTTATCGTGCCCCATAGCAAAACGATTGCTATCACTCCGGTGGCTCCACATAGTCTGAATGTCCGCCCCATCGTTATTTGTGATGATTGGGAAATCACTCTTGATGTAGAAAGCCGCAGCCACAGTTTCCTGGTTGCCATCGACGGTCATAGTGAATCCTGCAAAGAAACAACCCGTCTGCGAATCTCACGGGCTGATTATAGCATTAAGGTAATCAAGCGCTTCAATCATGTTTTCTTTGATACGCTTCGCAATAAATTGATGTGGGGAGCGGATGTAAGATAAAAAAGAGCCGTTATCCGAACTTCAACTTCTCGGATAACGGCTTCTCTTCGTCTATCAACTATACTTAAAATGTCATCGCCTGCCCTCCAATCACACCTGCGATGGCAGTAGCAACGGCAATAATCACTTTAAAAATCACCTTCCAATTCGTTTTCTTCATAGCGATTCTTTTGATTTTCATTCTCAACTTTTACTTTTCAGCTCTCCTTATCCGAGTGGATTCTCATCCAGCCCTCCATCGCCCGAGTTATCTCCCGATCCACCGTCCGAGCCGCCTCCCGCAGGAACGTTTGATAGGCCTTTCAGATAATCGTCCAAACTGACCAGATCCAACTTTTCACCGGCACGCGTAGCAGTCTTGGTTATCTTCAACTCTTTATTGGCTTGAAAGAATATGCGAACGCTGTCCACGCTCTTGGCAGTCACATCTTCTGCCTTTTCCTCTCCTTTCGACTTAGCAGCCAGCAAAAACACACCCAACCCGGCAATATTCACTGTCTTACCTTCCAACAGCTGCTCTTTCAATTTCTCCACAAAGTTCTGCATGGTACTCTTGATATCACCAATAGAAAGTGAAGAACGATCCTGCATCTTCTGAGCAATAAACGCCAAATCTACAGTCTGTCCTAAAGTTATTAACTGCGGAAAATACTTTTTGGGAGAATTTTCAACCCGAGGGTCGGACGGTCTCTCCACCGTTCTAAAAATTACACTCATACTTTTTTCATTTAAAGATTTAAATTCTGTTTTAATTCACTTCGCTGATCAACGATGATGCAAAGGTGAAGATTAAATCTCTAATAAAAGAAAGAAAAAAGACATCGAGAGCAGTTTTTCTGAGAAAAGTTGTAAGTAGCAATAAATCAATCAGTAATCATATAGGTTCTTAGTTTCAATCTTTATCGCTTCACTCCAATTTCTATAGTCCATTATTACCCAAACAGCCGGAACCACTCCTTTTATAGAGCAATCCCGGCTGCCGCCTAAAACAAAGTAACCGCTGTTACCTGTCATTTTTCTTCTCTTCAACCTTCTTCTTACGGACTATTGAGGGAGCTCCTAGTTCTTCTCTTTCCAACACTTCCAGCCATCCGCTTTGCTCCAGCTCAAACAGAGCAGGATATACCCTTAATTTATCGGCACCGGAGTGCAAAATGATATCATCCACCGAAACTCCATTAGCAAACGCCCCTATATAGTCAATGATACGCTGCGTATCTATTTCTTTATAATTCATATCAATAAGCATTCTTTTCTCCACGGAACATATTCACCACTGTCATCACCATGATACGAAGGTCCAGCAAGAAAGTCCAATTCTCAATGTACCAAAGATCACGTTTCACACGTCCTTCCATCTGAGATACCTTTTTAGTCTCTCCGCGAAAGCCTGTCACTTGTGCCCAGCCCGTAATGCCGGGTTTCACCAAATGACGCATCATATATTTATCCACCAGCTGGGAATATTCTTCTGTATGCTTCAACATATGGGGACGAGGACCTACAAGAGACATTTCCCCTTTAAAGACATTGATAAATTGGGGCATCTCATCTAGATTACTCTTTCTTAAAAAGTTACCGAATTTTGTCTTGCGCGGATCATTCTTCGTAGCCTGAATCTTATCAGAATCCTTGTTCACTTTCATCGAGCGGAACTTATAACACTGAAAGATCTCCCCATTTTCACCGTTACGGTCCTGCTTGAAAAAGATAGGTCCCGGAGAAGTGATTTTAATGATCGTTCCCACAACAATATATAATATCGGAAAGACAGTTATCAGAAACAAAGAAGAACATAGTAAATCAAAACACCGTTTCATCCAACGGTTCATTGGTTTCTGCAAAGGCTCACATCGAATAGACAACACAGGCACATCCCCCAGTAAAGTCAACTGTAACTGTCGTTTCACATAATTGCGTAAAGAAGGTACACTATAAAAGCGGATCAGATTATTCTCACAATAACGAATAATGGATAAAATATCATCCTTATACACAGCAGAAAGGCCACAATATAATTCCTGAACTTCATTCTCAGAAAGCCATTCCTTCAACCTTTGCATTTCTGCATGACGAAAAGCTTCAGACAACACCTCACCTTTTACATATTCTTTAGCAAAAAAAACTTTCTTCACCTTATATCCGTAAGTCACATCACTTAGTACCTGACAGAGCTCAGCCATATTATCTCCTCCGCCAACCAATACAACCACACGAGCATTCTTACCACGTTTGCGAACAAGTTTCACCAAATGCCTCAAGATCAACCTCCAGCCTACAAGTAAAGGCAAAAATAGCAGATAAAATGACAGGAGATAAATACGGGAAAAGTTGCCTACCTTTATTAAAGCTAATGCTGTTAAAAACACCACAATATGCAGAGCTACAGTTCCCAGCAAACGTCCGACAATCTGTTCTGGGCGAACAATCCGGTAATGCAAAATCACTTTAAAAATTGAAATACAAGGTACGTAACACAAGTTTGACATTACCAGATAAGTCTTAAATGGAAAAGTAGCTGCAGGCGCATTTAGCATTCTCAGCAGAAAATAGACTACAAACATCGAAAAGTTTAACAACAGAAAATCGCCAAGTATGGCGACGTCACGGATGGACTCAGTCCGGTCAGAAGTCAGCGGTTTCATAGTAATTATGTTTTATTATGATAGTAAGAATACTGCTCTACAATTAGTTTTACATAATCTTTACTTGTTGCTTAATCATCAGATGATATGTTCATCATTTATATGGATTTGCTTATAATACAAAACAATTTGCGAAGAATGACTCAAATCCTTTTTACCTAAACCATTAAAATAGTATACATTAAAAATTATCAACTATACTATTCACTTTAAAAAGTAAACTATAAAAATAACAGTATTTACAACTTATCTTCCATATCTGTAGTAAAGCAATTCTTGCGGATGATAGTTTTCCAAATATTTATTCTCATTTTAAGTGAACCTTAAAAAAAAGTCCACATGAAAAATGTTTAAATTTATTCAATTCTCCTACAATATTAATATAATCTTTCCAGATCGAGTAACCGACACCAACGTTTACTTGATATTTTGCACCGTCCGGGTCGAAAGTCAAATCATCTCTCACATCTGTATATCCAGGAGTGATTTCTACCATAATATTCAATCCGTTTACTAATTTATGTAACTGCGAACCATTATCTGTAAATCCAAATCGAAAATTTGCACCTATAGCAGGATCATTCAAGTCATTATCTAAACGCTTACTGTATATCCATGCGAAATGTGCACCTAAAGTACCAACGTTCAAAAAAGTAAAATGCTTAGTCATGGCCAAATAATAACGATTTAAAAAGCCATTTTTATAAGCAGCATCCGAGGTATACGTCAAAGACCCTCCATTCCACGAGTCCCCGATACCATCATTCGACCCTAATACAATCTGTGGAGTCCACTCTTTCCACCATCCTTCTTTCCATATACGCAAACGAAAATGAAACGAACGGTCTTGATTAATAAACTTTCCATAAGTAGATGGTACCCAATAACCGGAACGATTACCATAATCTGTAGGTACAGCCTTATGTCCCATGCATAAATAACCGATTTCGAACCAAGGAAAAATCGTTATATTAACATAATAATTCCAAGTATCATACCACCAACGAGGTACTGTGCCATGCTTATTTAACCAATTGCCACCAAACATAAATGTTTTATCTTTTTGCATATCTGCTGTCGGCATATTCAGTAACCCAGTAGTCCCATAAGATAGTTGAGCATCAGTTTCTATTCTACACAATATAACCAATGTAAGTAATAACAAGAATCTTTTTACACGCATTACTTCTCTTACATTATTCTCAACTATTACTAAAAATACCTAATACTTTCTCTACAATATTATGCATATCATAATATTTATACTCAGCCAATCTACCGCCAAATATTACATTGGATTCATTATCTGCCAACAACTTATAACGATCGTAAAGAGTTGAATTTTTTTTATCATTTACAGGATAATATGATTCCATACCAGGTTTCCATTCCGTACTATATTCCTTTGAGATTACTGTTTTATGGCATTTATCCACCTCTGTCCCAAACATTTCAAAATGCTTATGCTCAATGATACGAGTATATGGTATTTCTGCCTCCGTATAATTCACGACTGCATTTCCCTGATAATTGCAACAATCATGTATTTCCTCCTCAAAACGAACCGTACGATACTCTAATTCACCGAAACGAAAACCATAGTATTCATCTATTTTGCCCGTAAACACAATCTTATCCGCAACACTTTCCCAATAAGCACGGTTTTCGAAAAAATCCGTATTCACCATTGTTTCCACTCCTGTAAGCAAACCATCTGTCAATCTGTTATAACCACCAATAGGAATACCCTGATATTTATCATTAAAGTAATTATTGTCAAAAATCAGACGAACAGGCAAGCGTTTGATTATAAAACCAGGCAGTTCTGTACACTTTCTTCCCCACTGCTTTTCTGTATACCCTTTTATCAAACGTTCATAAATATCCTTACCCACTAACAACAAAGCTTGTTCTTCTAAATTTTGAGGCTCACAGCCATTCAAAAGAATGGCAGCTTCATGCTTTTGCTCTTCAATTCTTTCCATAGCTTCAGAAGGGGTAATTACTCCCCACATCTGATAGAATGTATTCATGTTAAAAGGTAAATTATACAACTTACCTTTATAATTTGCTATAGGAGAGTTAGTATATCGGTTAAATTCTACAATGGAGTTTACAAAATCCCAAACATGCCTGTTAGAAGTATGGAAAATATGAGCACCATACTTATGAACATTAATACCTTCAATCTTTTCACTATAAATATTCCCCCCCAAATGTAAACGTTTGTCAATCACCAAACATTTCTTACCTTGTTGCATAGCTTTATAGGCAAAAGTAGAACCAAAAAGCCCAGAACCCACAATCAAATAATCGTATTTTTTCATATTATTTACACACTGAGTTATAAAAATCAACATACTTCTTCTTCATCTCATGTGTATTATATATGTTCAATACATCCTCGTAAGCTTTTTGAGAAAGTTTAGTGGGAAATGACAACATCGCTTGTTTTATACGTGCAGCATAATCCTCCGCCTTATCACATAGATATCCATTAATTCCATCCACAATCACACTTTTATTACCCATTACATTACTTACAAGACATAGTTTCTTTATAAACATATTCTCAATTAGACTCATAGCTATAGCTTCTCCTAATGAACACAACACATATATATCTGCTCCTTTAGCCATAGCTAATGCTTCTTTCCTTGGTTTCCAACCAGTAATTTCAATATTGGAAGCCGTTAAACGATTAGCTAGTTCACCATCACCAATCCAAACGAATCGCGCTTCTGGTACAAGTTCTGCTATACGGTTAAATAATTCCGGCTGTTTTTGCTGACAAATTCGCCCTAACGTATAAACCGTAAATTTTTCACTCCGTATAGGCTGTATCCCATCTAGTGAATTGGAAAGATCTTCCAAGTTCACACCTGTTTCTACATAAGCAGTACGTTTACTCACTGTTTTTGCTACCTTATCTTCACTCTCACAGCAAGTCAATGTAATACTATTTCCCTTACCAAGAATTTTCTCTAACCATTTATACATACGTATTTTCAAAGAATCTTTTCCCATCAATACAAATGCGTAGCCATGGGGAGTATATACTACCGTATTGACTTTTCCCTTAAAAGCAATACGTCCTATTCCTCCAGCTATAGACGAATGCAAATGAATCACATCTGGATTCAATTCACGTTCTATCTGCCTCAACTCTTTAATGAGCCTAATATCCACAAAAGGATTTTTTAAATGCCCGAAATTTTTCACTTCTATCAAATGTACACGTTCATCCAAAGCCTCCTTATAATTTTTAGGGGTCTGCGGACGGATAGCGTAAGCTAAATACACATCAAATTCATCACACATGTCATTGCACAACTGTGACACATATGCAAAGACTCCACCACCAAAAGCTTCACATACCATTAAAATTTTTTTTCGCATATTCATTGTTATTAGATTTCGTTACGCAGCAAGAATTTACTATACCATTGCCTAATCAACTTAATTATTACCATAAAAGGATAACTCATAAAGCTAAACAAAATGCTTAAAATTGATTCTCCATTTTGATTTAAAACCGTAATACACCTCCTAAAATTACGCCAATCTTTTCGTAAGAAAAACTCCATAAGTCCCCTATAAGCTCTAGAATCCCGTCTATTAATTTTGTGTTCACGAAAAAATCTATTTGCGTTTGCAAACACTTGTGTAGTTATTATCCAACTCTCTGCGGTTCTCTGTTTAGACACACTTCCCTTTCTTTCTGTGACACAATATAAAGCACGTCTATCTACCGCAATTGATTGGCTATAGTAACCAACTAAGTAAGAATACCGTGTATCATTATGAATTTTAGTTTCCTCAAAAGATATTTGATTTTTCTCAATAATTTCCCTTTTTACCAATTTAGCCCATGGCTCTCCAAATGCATATCTAAAATAGAATTGGGCTTTTTGGTGTTTTTTGTCATATATTCTAAAAAAATAATTCACTTGATAACATCTCATTCGAAACAAATAAGAATCTGTATCCAAAGAATTTACATTAAAATATATAATATCATCTTTACAATTAAGGTAATCATTCAGAACATCATTTAAGCAGGGGTTAAAAAAGTCATCAGAATCTGCAAATAACACATATTTTCCTTGAACTTTAGATAATCCATAATTCCTAGCTCCACCACCGCCAATAGATTTATCTAAATAATAGAACTCAACATAAGAATAAATAGATTCCAATCTCTTCAGTTCAGTCCTATTATCCGAAGTACTTCCATCGTCAACTACAATTACTTGTAAATCGCTTCTTTCAGGGATCGAATTAAGACAGCGAATTAGTAAATATGGAATATTGTAATGAGGAATTATTATAGAATATATTATATCTGAATGCATAAAAACTCGAATAAAAAGCTACTTAGCTATACCTATAATTAGGCATAGACATATATACTATTTTTACAATCTATACACACCATAAGAAATAAAATATTTTACCAACAATTTATTTTCCCAAGAATTCCGTTATAGACCGTATTAAAAAAATTATCTTTCACAATAAAACGATTCACTAAACTTTGCAAATACACTTCACTATTTCATTATAATTAAAAAGTTCGTGATGTATTACATTTTTGCTATAAAGTCCAATGAAAAAGTACGCAATGCAGCTATTCTCCTATCGACCTCTTCATAATCTATTTTACTAAAATTATAAGTTATCTCATCCTTTTGTGATAGTAAACGATTTGATAAATTCACACTATCTAGCAAATCTTTTGCTCTATCACCATTTGCCGGAAAACGTGCATAAAATTCTTTATTAAATATTAGTGAAAAAACTAGTCCATGATATGAGGAAGTGAAAATAAAATCCGCATATTTTATTAATGAAAGAAATTCTAAAGGATTAGCAGCAGAAATAGTTTGCTTTTTTGTCACCCGAACTCCACCATCCAAAATCAATAATTTACATCCTTTTTTTTTAGCAAAGTCAGCTAGGATATTTTCATCAAAAGAACGTAGTAATCTATAATATAATACATATCTCTCATTATGTAATCGTCTTATTGGAAATAATTTATCCCAATCATTTTTTTTCAATAAGAGAGTTGGATCCAACACTATTTGAGCCTTTATGTCTACACATTTAAGAACATCTCTTAAACTTTTCTCTCTGACAGAAATCTTAGAAAAGTTTTTCATTACTGACTTCAAAAACTCATAGTCGTGATTATTTAAATTGGTTACCCCCATACTTGCAGCATAAGATATATGCTTTCTTGCACATAAAATATTATCAGCAAAATAAACCGAATTAAAGTGGTTAGATAATCCTAGTTGTTTTCGCCATATTTGATCACTACCATAAACAATTATATCATACTTACTCTCACCTGAATATTTCACACTATAAGGAGCAATATATTCATCAATGAAATGGTTAAATGATTCAATACGTTCCTTACGTTTTTTCTTTAAAAAGGTGGCACTCAATATATAACTAATCATCCCTATTTTACTACAACGCGATAGATAACTCATCGAAAATAAAGAGTACATATCCTGATGATATTTAGGCCAATAATCTATAAAATAGACTTCATGTCCCATCTTAACTAACTCGTATCGTAAAGCTAAAGCTTGTAACAACGCACCGTAATTATGACTTCTGTGATAAGTCAATATGCCAATCTTCATTTTTTATATAAGCTTATTTTTTTACTATATATTTTGCCAACGATTTCATTTTGCTTTTAAGCTCAAGGATGTGGTCTTTCACAATATGACGATAAGCATCAATCGCATCACTTTCATCTTTTGACTCAATGAAAACTTCAAAGACCACTGAAGCCTCTATAACGTGTGGATCTATAAACTTTTCATACACCTCAAGAAATTCTTCTTTTGAAGAAGCAGTCAAATATTCAAATCCCAAATTATGAACATACTCCTTGACTAGTTTTTTAGACTGGCAACCAAAATGACCTGCAGCAGCCATATATGGGTCTGCATTTTCTTTAAATTTAGCACAAGGGTGATCATATTTACGAAATTCAGTTCCACATCCGTTATTTATTAAAAGAATACGTATATTATTCCCAACATAACGATTTCCCAATGAGTTCATATCATAAAAGAATGCCAAATCGCCAAGAACTACAAAATGAAGTCTATGGGGACAAACGAGTGAAGCACCTAATACAGTAGACAAAGTCCCATCTATTCCAAAACCACCCACATTACATACTGAATAAACATTTGATGGTAATTGTGTAAAATTCCAAGAACGAAGACTGTTAAATATTCCCAAATGAACATAAGAATTAGCAGGTATTTTATCAGCTATAATTTGCGCTATCCAAATATTTGAAAATGCCACTTCTGGTATTTTACTAGCAATTAAAGTATACTCATTCTGACATACTTGCAGATACTCTTCTGTTTTATCTATATTCTGAGTTGCATAATAAGTAAAAAAGCACCTTTCAGACATATCAAAGACATTATCCAAGTTACGAAATGTATCTTTTATATCACCATCCATACTTACTCGCCACGTCGCTTTTGGCTTTAATCTATTTTGTGTATAGGTATCTCCTGACACCTCTCCAATATGAATCAACAAGTCTGGGCGAGCAGTAGATGAGGCGTATAGAATTTGAGCCGAAATCAAACTATAATCTATTCGATATTTTCCTGTATATCCACTTGTTTTATCACATAATACTGCAGCATTATGATTAGCACAAAAAGCATCAATTGCTATCAGCTCTTCTTTTGTCCATAGTTTATGGGCGCCAATAAAAATAGCAATTCTTCCATTAGGTAAATTCGGCAAATTATCTTCTATTGAATAACGCCTAATGACACGGGTAGAAGGCAGTTCTTTTGTGTTATAGCTATTACATGAAAAAGCAAGATTAATATGCGCAGGTCCTCCACCTTTTCGTGTAAGTTCTAACATTGCCATATTGGCTTTAATATTTACACTCCATTCATCATTCTTATCCTTACATTTACCTAAATCTACGCTCAGCCTTACAGTATCAAGTGGCGCCATACTTCTATTTATGATTTGGGGTTTCAAATGCCCAACATCATAACTACCGTGAGTTCCTGTTATAGCAAGTATAGGCAGTTTACGATAATACGCCTCAGTAAGTCCTGGAAAATAATTACGGGAAGCTGTTGCTTCTGTACATGAAAGTACTATTGGTTCTCCCGATTCATAAGCCAGTCCACAAGCCATATAAGCTGCAGAGCGTTCATCAACCGAAGAATATAACTCAAAAAAAGAATCATATTGCATACTTCCAACCAATGCAATATTAGTAGTTCCTGGAGAAACGACTACTTTCCTTATCCCATGAGCCTTTAATAATGACAAAACTATTTGAGTAGTCTTATCATCAGAATAAAACGTTTTCATATTTTATTAACTCCATCAAAATTAGGGTAAATGCCAAATCACTAATCTTCTATTTTACTCTATAATTTAGAGATTTCCCGTTATTACAAACCAGAATTTGCCCCGAGAGACAACCTGCTGCATCACTAATTAAGAAACAAGCTATTTCAGCCACTTCTTCTGGTAAATAACACCGACCCGTCGAATAGTTTTCTTCATAAAGATCATCCACAGTTCTATTTGTCATACTAGTTGCTGTTATGCCGGGAGCAACAGCATTAATACGAATATCACTATTGATCAACATCTTAGCTAATCCTTGAGTAAGACTATTTATTGCTGCTTTTATAATACCATAAGGTAAATCATCAACATGTTGGCCACGTTCTGAAGATAGAAACAATATCGAACCTCCTTTACGTTGTTCTTTCTCATACAATGCTAGAAATTTCTGACTAAGAAAATAAACTCCTTTAAAATTCACATCAATCTGTCTATCAAATTGTTCATAACGTACATTTCTAATTGTGCCCTCATGTAGAGAAATACCTGCATTATTAACTAATACATCTACTCCCCCAAGCATATTGTCAGCCCTTAATACAAATTCATCCATATGTTCAAAATCTGTCACATCATAACATATATACATACAGCCTACCTCTTTTGCTGCATTTTGAAGAGTTTTCTCATTACATCCAGTAATCAAGACTTTTGCCCCTTCAGCTACAAACTTTTGAGCCATAGAAAATCCTAAACCACGACTTCCTCCTGTAATAATAATCCTTTTCCCTACCAATCTTTTGTTCGGTTCAAGAAGCATTATATTGGCTTTGACAACTTTAGTACTCCGTAGTAATCTTATTAAAGATTTTATTGTCCTCTTAGCATCCATAACAATAACTATCTATTTTTAAGCATATCCAATATATATAAATCTGTATCGACATATTCTTTACCACCAGCATCCCAAATATACATCATTCTATAATCATGCTTAGTTAAGAATGTGTATCTTATAAAAGGATAAAAAGTACAAAGCATCGAAAATACACATAGTAATTTGAAAATTTCGTTTTTATATCTATCCTTCAATAATGCATAATACGTTATACCAGCAACTATAGCTTGAAAGATCAATAGTGTCTTACTATATCTATCAAAAATTTCAACAGTGCTAAAAAAAGGATTTAAAAACGCACCAATAACAAATAAATTATAAAACAAAATTCCAAATTTATATTTAACAAGATATTTGGGAGCATATATAATAATAGGTAAAAAAGAAGCATAAATAATACATTTTGTTAATATACCATATTCTTTTATCCCCGTTGCATCACTTAATCCTCCGGTTGTAATATCATTAACTTTTAATAAATATTTAGAGATATCAGCGTCTTGAATAGAATTCCCCCCTAATAAATAAAGATAAGTTGCTATATCATTTATAAATGACATTATAGCAATTGATACAAAAAAAACAGAAATAAATATTGCTATAGCTGACAACTTTACAGAAAAGAATTTTTTGTTAAAAAAATAATATGCAGGTATGAGCAATAATAATATCACAGCCCCATTATGAACTAAAACACCAGCAATAAAGAATAACAAGCTCGTTATATATCCTCTTTTTTTATTTTGCAACAGCCAATAAAAGCCTATTAATATAAAAGAAACAGCCCAGTACCACCTAATATAATTGTCATTACTTTGTGCTACAACAGGTAACAAAGGAAGTATATAGTATAAACTATTTTTAAAATATTTACATATCAACAAAAAACTATACATAAAGAAAGCTACTTGCAATGATATTACTACAAAATAAGGAACCCCAATTGAATTCAAAATATAAAAAGAATAATCAAATAATGGTTCTGTCGTATCCCAATCCATTATATCATGTCTTGCATATGCTCTACAATAATAATTCCAGTCAATATTATGTCCAAATCTAAGACCAAGAACAAAAACATATGGAACAAAAGCCCACAAAGATTTTTTCCAATATTCCTTATCAGTAGTTGTCTGGGACATTTTTCTGCCTGCAACAAACAACAAGCATATCTCTAAGATATGTAATAATATGTATATCAACCTTATTGTACTCATACTAAAATATTCTTTTGATCTCACGATATATATCTTTAAAAATCAGATACAACCCTAACAGTCTTAACTTTTGCAAAGACAATTCAAATGTATAAGTATTAGGTAAAAGAGGAACTACCGGTTTATATTGAGGATTTAAGACAAGATGATGTAACAAAACATTTGCATATTTATTTTCTATTAAAGAAGATAATTCTGGAGACAATTTGTCTCGTCTACACAGATACGCCCTCAAGCCTTGGGCTGAAACTGCAAATTTATAACGATTTCTATAACCTTTTATATGGGAAGCAGAACTTTCTAAAATGCGGTAAGTAGAAGTGACATCTCTTAGATAATGAACTTTGCCCAGTCTTGCAGCAGTATACCACTTAGGTACATCACCCAATAAAAAATTACCAGAATTAAAAATAAAAGAATCTGAATTATTTACCAAATCATATACAGATTTTCTTATCATAACCGTCAATGTCATTACTATTCTAGGATATCTAATAATATCTTCACAAGTTAATCCATTGCTTATTTCATTTTTCTTATATTCACATACATCATGAATAAATGTTTTCTTCTTTTGATCATAACATATATTATTTGTATGCGACATAGAATAATCAGTATTATATTCTAGAAAGTCTACTTGTTTCTGTAATTTTAGTGGATCTATCCAATAATCATCTCCTTCGCAAAAAGCTATATATTTTCCTCTACAAGCTTCAGTCATAATACGCCCCAAAGACCCATCATGTTTTGAATATTGATTCTCTGTCTCATATATTGGCTTGATAATATCTGGATATTTCTCTGCATATTCCTTGATTATGGCTGCAGATCTATCTGTAGATGCATCATCGTGGACAATTGCTTCAAATCGGAAACTAGTCTTCTGCATTACAAAACCTTCCAAACAATCTCGCAAATATAGTTCGTGATTATAAACAGTACATCGTATGCTGACTATTACCGGTCTTGTATCTTCCATATACATATTTCCCTTGTTACTTCCTATAGAATTTAATATAAATACCCTATTAATCCTCAAGTATTAAAAACCAACAGTATAAAAGTTTTAATATTATTTTTCTCCAATTGGGGCAGTAATAGATTTAGTATTAGCCAATATTTTAACATAATCAATTGATTAATATCTCTCCTACATCAATCACTTCTAATAAAATTGTATGAATTTAGCTATATAATACGAGTTATAAATCTTATTATTTATTAGGTTTATCCACCTAAAGGCAATAATATCAATACATTATTAGAGTTTTAGAGTAACATTACTTACAACATACAGACATAAACTATGTTGAAACAAAAATTATAATATTGGGTAACTAATCAAAGGCGTTTTAGTTTGATTTTCCTTTCCATTTCATAAACGTAAGATTCCTACAATCAATATCATCATACGGCCTACAATTTGTCTATGGGGAGCTTCAAGAAAACTCTGAAATATACATTTATATTAAAATTAGCGCCAATAACCCTTACCGCAAAAAAATGTTTTATTCTTGCATATTTTGCATCAATGTTCAAAACAACAACTATACTCTATACTATTATCCGAAATCAAAGTCTAAAAAATGATTTTAAAATCTCTTTTTTCGCCCACAACACTTACTACAAAAAAATAAATTACACCACAATAAAAAAAAATCTACTTTTGATTAAAGAGAATTGAGCACCTACAATTCTCACGATTTAAATTTATAACTTATTTCGCTTCTGAATATTTACAACGATCCGTAAACTACTGTATCACTCCTCTTAGTTCAATCAATTCTTGTTTTCTCAAAATATTCCAGGCCATCTTTACCATAGGAGGACCTATAAATTTATTATCTTTAACAGCAACACCTTTACCTTCTTGCTGTGCTTCTTCCGAAAGCTGAAGCATTTCTTTAGCCCAAACCAGTTCCTCTTCTGTTGGTGAATAGTATTGATGTACTAAAGGTAATTCTTTGGGATTAAGTACTAACATACCTTCAAAGCCTAATTTTTTACTTAAAATCAGATTTCTTTCTAGATCTTCTAAATCATGTACTTTTATGTGGACAGTATCAATAGGTAATACTCCACAACTTCTTGCTCCAATACTAATCAAGTTACGAGCCATCATTATGCTTTGTCCTTCGGGATCATGTTTACCCTGCAAATCTGTCACGTAATCTTCGCACCCAAATGCAACTGCTATTACACGAGTGCAAGAACAACAAATTTCTCTGATATTAATAACGGCACCAGCTGTTTCAATTAATGGAATTATCTTAAAAGTTCCAATAGGTAATCCCTTTTCATATTCTATTGTTTCAAGCAATTTACCAAAAAAATAAATATCTTCCCCTTTCGTTGCTTTAGGATACATAAAACCAGAAATACCTTCTATTGTCAATTGGTAGATATCTTTTAGTAGCTCGCCACTTTCTCGATCATTTACTCTCGGAAATAATAATTTTCCATTTAAATCTGTACGTTTTGCAAATTCTTTTATATTATCACGTGACTTTTGTTTTTTGGTATATGGTACAGAGTCCTCTATATCTAATAATAAAACGTCTGCATTACGCTTTACAGCACTTTCTAAAAGTTTAGTATTATGAGCAGGTACAAACATCAAACTGCGCATTAAATATATATTGTTCATATTTTCCTTTTTTTGATTAATACATTTCTTTTGAATGAAAGAACATCTATACCATTTTGATTGTAGGCAATAGATTCCACATAAATTATACCACGATCATTTTTCGTCTTTGACGCCCATTTGTCCAATATCCTTGAACGAACATAAATTGTATCATTTAGAAATACAGGATTTAAATGCTTCACTTCCTCATATCCTAAATTTGCTATAGCTTTCCCACTTATATCAGGAACAGTTATGCCCACTGCTAATGAAAAGACTAAAGTGCCAACAACCAATATCTTCCCATGCTGATTTTTTGAAGCATAATCAATATTTGTATGAACCGGATGATGGTTCATTGTTAATAAAGAGAAAAAATTATTATCACTTTCAAAAAGCGTTTTGGATAAAGAATGATAAATCTCATCACCAATAACAAAATCCTCAAAATATAGTCCCAATACAGATTGATCCATTTTATTTCTCTATTGACTTAGCAGGATTACCAACTAAAGTATTATTATTAGTTACATCTTTCACTACATTAGCAGCCATTCCTATAAGATTATAATTCCCTACTTGAATAAAGTTTTTCATACTAGAATTCAAACCAGTAAAATTTCCATTACCAATATTAAGATTACTACCAATACAAGTATGAGCTGCAATAAAATTGTTATCACCAATCTTGGTGTCATGTCCAATCAAAGAATTAGTATTCATCGTATTAAAATCTCCCATTATAACATTGTTATTGACAGCACAATTCGCCAGTATTATATTGCCATAACCTAATCGAACACTTCGAGCAATATAAGCAGTGGGATGAACGAATGAAAGAAACCTTTCTTGAGGAATATTTAAACTATCACGCAAGGCAATACGCTCTTTTAATATATCTGAACGATATAATGCAAATACAAATTTTATTGTCGCATCATCCTTAAACTTAGCATAAGCTTCTTTTGTCCCGCATAATACTGGCCATCCATTAATCCCAGAACTATAAGCTGGATCATCAAACGCAAAGCCCAAAACCTCTATGCTCGTACCGAAACGCACACAAGCATCATATATCTGTTCTGCTATTACCACAGCTGTACCTTTACCTCCAATTATTATAACCTTTTCCTTCATTTTTTATTTCTTTATTAATCTTATAATTCTATCCATATCTTCCTCGACAAATCTTTGATCAATGGGGATAGCTATAATCGAATTTGCCAATTGATATTCAAGCATATCTACTTGACACCAGTCCAATACATTCGGCCAATAAGTAGCTACAAAAACCTTATTATCAATAAGAAAACTCTTTAGATTCATATCTTTGCACAAATAAGGATATACCATTGGACAGGCAAAAGTTTCTATTTCAGGTATATACAGATCGTTACAATTTACTAGTCCTGCGTGTAATACTCTGAAATTTTTCCATCTTTGTTCCTTCACAGCTTCAAAATCTATGCTTCGCATCATAGCCTCAGTCAACTTAGACATCTTGCGAATGGGTAGATTGTGTAGTTTCGCACTATTTATGTGAAAGTCCTCATACCCCCCACCAGCCCCCAAATCATAATGCTTCAATAAATGACTACAACGTGTATAACTTTCATCATACTCAATTATTTCATATTTTCCCGAACAATAAACTATACCGCCATCCGGTATACCAACAAACTTACGAGGACTGTATATTGTACTTATTCCATTGATAGGCTCTGAATAAAAAGCTTGAGCATTATCAACTATAAGTCTCTTTCCATATATATTGGATATACTTTTAATATATTTGTCTTTAATTCCAAAATAATTTGTATAAAGCAGATATTCACCTTCTTTCAAGTCTATCTTAGAACTTATTTCTAAACATACATTTATATAATAAAAGCGATAAGGAATATTCAATTTATCCAACGGTTCCAATATTACATTACAAGTGTAATATGGAATATATATAAGTTGCACATCTCCTAATGCTTTTACTACATATTCCAATCCATTACGCCCTGTGTTGAGCAATATTCCATCATTATGCAGAAAACTCTTATTTCGTTGAAGTTCTAAAGAGAAATACCCTCCAATAGGATTCATCATTACTTTAACACTACTTTCACCAGTTTATCTTTGTTCTGGCAGAAATTATCCATCTGTTCCACCGTATCAAAATGCAAGAAAACAATACCAAGCGCCTTACCTGCTCCATCAAAAGCTTCTACGCTGTCACCTACTTGCTTATAAATAATCTTACGATAAATAAATGGTTCTATTTCAGGCGAAAACTTTATAGTATCAAAAACACCATTCTCATAGCAATGAAGCACATAATGCATATAACATCCGGGCTGCTCTTTCAAATCAAGATCAGGTTCTATTCCCATTGCCGCCACCACATTAGCTTTCACTAGGTCAACACCGTATGCATCGCTAAGTTGCAAAGGAATCATATTGCCACCAGCCCGCGGCCCAAGTTCTAAGAAATGTACATTATCATTACGATCAAGAATAATCTCAATATTCATCTCACCAAAGTGAATATCCAAAAGTGACACGATACGTTGTAATTCATCGCGCACTCGACGAGTTTGTAACTGGTTAAGTCCACTTGGTCTTTTTTTCCCTATGGGGATTAAACCTCTTCCCGAGTTATCACGTAAACATGACATTTCACCGTAAAGAACTATTTTCCCATTCCAAACAAAGACATCTCCACCAATAATATCGGGAAATCCTCGTTCTATGAATTCTTCAACTATTAATATTTTATTGCGCGAATAGTTGATAGCATGAGTTATCGCCCTTTCAAAACCTTTCATGTTGGTGAGTTTTGTAACACCTTTAGAGCCTGATGAATCAGTGGGTTTTATTATTATTGGAAAAGAAAAATCTCTAATCTTAACTTTCAATTCTTCCGTCTCTATGTTTGGAGAAAACGTATAATACCTTGGGCATGCAAAACCATTCTTTTGCAAGAAATCCCGAAAAAGATGCTTAACACCCAATATAGCAACTGATTCCGACGGATTTGTTGGTAAATTCAAACGTTCAGCTACAATTGCAGCAGGAAGCGCTGCAGGATCAGAAGCATAAGCGAGTATACCATCAACCTGTTCGTTTTTTGCTATTTCATATATAGCCTCTATATCAGTTGTACTTGTATCATAATATTTATCGGCCTCATACTGTCCAGGATTGTCTGGTAGATAATCACAGAGTACAGTGTATAGCCCCATACACTTAGCTGAGCGTATAGCTACAAGCTGCTGTGCAGAACCACCCAACAACAGTATTTTCTTTTGATCCATAATTTAGTTTATTATACAATTAAGAACTCTTTCTACATCTTTTTCACTCAGTGCATGATGCATGGGCAAACATATAACTGAATCGGCCATCTTATGCGCTTCAGGAAGATTCTCTGGTGCTGCACTTGGTAATCCCCGATAAGTAGTGAATGTACTGATTAGCGGATAAAAATATCTGCGCCCCATAACATTCTGCTCTCTCATTTTAAAGTAAAGCTCGTCGCGAGCTATACCATATTCATCTGCATTAATAAAAATGGGAAAATAACTATAGTTGTGTTTTACTCCTGGCATATCATCAAAAAAAGAAATCCCGCTTACATTGCGCAAGGCATTGCGATACCTAATAGCCACTTGATGACGAGCTTCAATAGCCACATCCACTTGCTTTAAATTCAGTAAACCATATGCAGCACGCATCTCGTCTATTTTACTATTGATTCCCGGTGCAACAATTTCCGTCTCTCCAGCAAAACCGAAGTTCTTCAGATAATCAATTCTTTTCTTAGTCACTTCATCATGCACTACCAATGCGCCACCCTCAATGGTATTATAAACCTTTGTAGCATGAAAACTAAGAGTAGACATATCACCAGCATTCAAAATACTTGTGCCATTAGTTTCCACACCAAAAGCATGGGCAGCATCATAAATAACTTTTAAACCATATTTATCTGCTATTTCTTGAATATGTTGGATATCACAAGGTTTCCCATATACATGTACTGGCATAATAGCTGTTGTTTTGGGAGTTATGGCAGCCTCTATCTTATTAGGATCAATATTACCTGTTGTAGGGTCAATATCAACAAACACAGGCTTAATGCCGTTCCACCATAGTGAATGTGTGGTAGCCACGAAACTATATGGAGTGGTAATGACCTCACCAGAGATTCGCAAAGCTTGAAGAGCTATGATTAAAGGGAGTGTACCATTGGTGAATAGACTAATATAAGGAACTCTCAAATATGCTGCCAACTCTTTTTCCAATAGCTTGTGAAACCTTCCGTTATTGGTAATCCATTTGCTAGCCCAAATTTCTTTTAAGACCTCATTAAACTCCTCCAATCCAGGCAAAAGAGGAGATGTAACCGTAATTATTTTCTGGTTATCCATACAATCATTATATATTATAAAACATGTTGATTCTTTTATTTTTTGCGGACTAAAGAAATTAATTCTTCCAACTCCTTGAAACGAAACAGGAAACTGCATCCAAGATAGAAGACAAGACCGGATACGATTCCAATTGCAAGTTGTAGATAAAGACTGTCAATATAAACATTAATAATTCGGATTAAAATAAACATAGCAAAAGCTAGTAATAGAGTCGGCACCAAATCTCGCATTTGCTTAAAGAATCCTATATGTATCAATTTACCAGTATAATAAGTATTAATAACTAATGCAATCAATGAGCTGACTATTGAACCGTAACACATGACCACTAATCCCCAAGGAGCAGTTATACAAATAACTAAAACTCCTAACAACTTTTTGATAATTTCTAAACGTAAAAAGAGATCTGAACGGCCTTTCACCTGAAGCAGATTTAAGTTGATGCTATGAACAGGATACCACATCATTGAAAAACAAATTATCGGCAATAGAATAGCACATATCTCCCATTGACTACCAATAGTTATAAAAATAAGCGGTTTACTCACTGCGGAAAGTCCTGTCATCATTGGGAATATGACAAAAGCCGACAATTTAAGGAAACGACGGTATATATTAGACAGCCGTTCATCATCGTTTTGTATGCTACACAAGACAGGATAAGTGACGCGCTTGATAATACCAGTTATGTTTGACGAGGGAAATTCTGAAAATTGATGAGCTCGAGTATAATGTCCCAGACTGGATGCAGAAAATAACTTTCCTATAACAATAGGATAGATGTTACGGTAAATGGTATCCAACAATCCTGAAAGTAATAATTTGGAGCCAAAAGCAAACAATTCATGAAATGATTGCCAAGAATAACACAAGAGAGGGCGCCATCGAGAATAATACCATAGCATGACCGTATTAATACTCAAATTCAATAATTGTTGCACCACCAAAGCCCAAGCACCAGAACCGATATATGCCAGCGCCATACCTACACAGCCGGAAAAAACTGCAGCCGTAAAAGAAGCTTTGGCCTGTGTTTTAAAATCTATATTTATCGTATATTGCGCCCGTTGAACTACAGCCAGTGAATTAATAACAACCCCCAAACTAACAACACGCATTATAGAAGTCAACTCCGGGATATTATAAAAATCGGCTACATAGGGAGCTAAAATAAAAAATAGGATATAGAGAAATAAGCTTATTGCAATATTGAAATAGAAGACTGTTGAATTATCTATTTCTGTCCGGTCTTGTTTACGTATCAATGCCTGTGAGAATCCACTGTCTATTAGTGATTGAGCCACAGCCAAAAATATTGTCAACATCCCGATTAATCCGTAATCTTCAGGTGTCAACAGACGGGCCATGATAATCATTATGAAGAACTGCACCCCTTGAACTGAAAAACGTTCAAAGCTACTCCATAAAATTCCTTTAGCAGCCTTGCTCTTTAAAGAATCTGACATAAAATAATATCCACAAAGCCTCTATTTTTCACCAATACGAGTATATAAATACCCTATGTCTTCTAATTCCTGTCGATTCCAAATATTACGCCCATCTACAACCACACACCCCTTCATAACCTTCTGAATCACATTCCATGTAGGCATACGGAATTGTCTCCACTCTGTCATCAGGACCAAGGCATCCGCACCGTCAGCACAATCGTAAAGGTTTTCAGTATATGTTACAACATCACCTATTCTCCGTTTACATTCCGCCATTGCAATAGGATCAAATACCCTAACAGTTGCCCCAGCTTGCAACAGTTTATCAATAACAACCAATGCAGGTGCTTCACGCATATCATCTGTTTCAGGCTTAAAAGCAAGTCCTAAAATAGCAATAGTCTTGCCCCTTACGTCACCCATCAGCGCAACAAGTTTATCGTAAACTATGCTCTTTTGCCTCTCGTTGACGCGTTCCACAGCTTCAATCACTTCCATGTGATAGCCATTATCAATACCTGTATGGACTAATGCCTTTACATCTTTCGGGAAACAACTTCCGCCATAACCACACCCTGCATAGAGAAACTTTTGACCGATACGGGCATCCGTACCAATACCTTTACGCACGTGATCTACATTAGCCCCCACACGCTCACACAGATTGGCGATGTCGTTCATGAATGAAATACGTGTAGCAAGCATCGCATTCGCCGCATATTTAGTCATCTCTGCGCTGGGAATATCCATAAAGATAACCCGAAAATTCTGAAGCAGAAAAGGCTGATAAAGTTTTGTCATTACTTCTTCAGCCTGCTTGCTTTCAGTACCCACTACTACGCGATCAGGACTCATAAAGTCCTTGATAGCCGCACCCTCTTTCAAGAATTCAGGATTACTTGCCACATCAAAAGGTATATCAACACCTCGATTGTCAAGCTCTGCTTGAATAGCTGCTTTCACTTTTTTTGCCGTGCCCACAGGTACCGTGGATTTAGTGACAAGAATAGTGTATTTATTGATGTTTCTACCAAACTGCTTTGCTACAGACAACACATATTTCAAGTCTGCACTACCATCTTCATCGGGCGGTGTTCCCACTGCAGAAAACACTACCTCTACATCATCAAGCACTTCAGTCAAATCAGTCGTAAAATGCAGACGTTTATAAGCCACATTCCGTTCCACCAGTTCTTCCAATCCAGGTTCATAAATAGGCATTTCACCATTCTTCAACTTACTAATCTTATTTACGTCAACATCAACGCAAGTCACATTAGCGCCCATTTCCGCAAAACAAGTACCTGACACAAGACCGACATAGCCTGTACCTACAATTGCAATATTCATGTTCTTATGTTTTTATATCATCAGTAAACTACCTTATAAAACAGGTAAAAGATAGTATTTCTATTTTTTTTCATTTGTCTCATAACCGTAACCATAACCATAGCCGTAACCGTATTTCTTACCATAACCATAGCCATACTTTTTACCGTATCCGTATCCATAACTATTCTTACGCTTACTCATATCAATACTATTAATAACAGTGGCAAGTTTAGAAAATTTCTTCTCATCACGAAGTGTATTGATATAGCCAAAAGCAGCCTTAGGAGTGACATCAGCACGACAAACATAAACACACAAATCAGCAACACGACCAATAATAGCAGTATCCGTCACCAAACCAATAGGAGCAGTATCTAAAATAACATAATCATAATGTTCCTTCAACTGTTCAATAGCTTTGTCAAGAGCATCACTCGCTACCAGTTCCGTTGGATTAGGAGGAATAAGCCCCCCTGGAAGAATATCCAAATTAGGGCTGATATCACTATGTTGAATCAATTCAAGCAAGTTTGCATGTTTAGGATCACTCAGATAATTAGTGATACCTTCCGCACGACGGGACATATTAAAGACTTTATTCAGACCGGGTTTACGAATATCCATACCAACAATAATCACTTTTTTCCCCATATAGGCAAGACTGACTGCGGTATTACCGGCAATAAACGACTTACCTTCACCAGGCTGGCTGGAACTGAAAAGAATAACTTTCTCATCACTTCCCAGCATGAAAAGCATGTTAGTGCGAAGAGCACGGAAGGTTTCTTCCATCATGTCATTCCTATTCTCACGAACAACAATCGCACCTTCTTCCGGCTTAGCGCCCAAAGGTATTTCACCTAGAATAGTTACGTTAGTAATCTTCTCTACATCTTCACGGTTTTCAATCTTATACTTTAACAAGTCATTCAAATAAATGATACCCACAGGAATACCTAAACCCAATATTAAGGCAGCAAGCATAAATACCTTTTTCCTTGGAGATACAGGATATTTACTCGATAGCGGTTCTTCAATAATACGCCCGTTGTTAGCGGTAGCAGCAAGGGTAATAGCATTCTCCTCACGCTTCTGCAAAAGCATAATATAAAGAGCAGCCTTGATTTCCTGTTGACGGGAAATAGTCATAAATTCCTTCTCCTGCAAAGGGGCATTACTGATACGACCCTCAAATTTACGAGCCTGACGATCAATATCATCACGGGTTATCTGAAGACCTTTCAAAACACTATTGACAGTAGTCTGAACATTATAACGCATGGCCTCAATACCCGTGTTCATATTGATGATAGCAGGATTATTCTCAGAAGACGTACGAAGCAAACGCTTGCGCTCAATCAACATTGTGTTATATTGTTCAATAATCGATGCAAGGTTGGCATCCTTCAAACCTACATTAGCGGGAATGACTTCATCAAGATTCTTAGGATTATTGATATAGTCATGCAGATAGGTCACCAGACTAATCTGAGTAGCATTTTCAGTTCGTTGCTGTTCGTATCTGGAATTTTCCTGCAAAGCAAGCTGAGCATCACTCGTCAAATCAGTCAAACCCGAACGTTGTTTGAAATCAGCAAGTTCACTTTCAGTAGTTCCCAACTCACGATTGATGATGCCAATACGTTCCTCAATGAATTCTGCACTTTTCTGAGCCACCTCATTCTTCTCATCATTGGTATCCTGATTATAGAAAGCTATAAGGCGATTGATAAAATCAATTCCACGCTGCTTAACAGTACTCTGCAAGCTCAGTAGAGCAATTGTAGTAGTTTTAGATGCAGGTTCAACACTCAGATTCTCTGCATAATTCTCTGCTATGACTGTAGGACTACCAACATAGGCAGCCAAATAGACATCTTCTTCTATAGGTTGAATAGTATCGTTCACAATGGATTCATTAACCGTAAAACTAAGCACACCTACAGGAGTAGGAAGAACTGCAGGAAGTTTATCGAAATTGTGCTCAAAGTCATATTCCGCTTCATCGAGAGTATATTCTCCTTTAACAGATAATTTACCGTCCGTAGCATAAGCTATTCGTAACTTGATACCCGCTTCCAATTTCTCAGCCTCTTCCGGAGTCATATAAACATTAACTGGGGAACTCTTGTACAAAGGAGTATTATAACCAAAAGTACGTTCCTCAGAAATACTAATATATAGTCCCAAATCGTTTACTACTTTCTTTATCAAAGTACGAGATCTCAGTATTTCAACTTCATTATCAAAATTGTTAGTCATTGAAAACATACCCAAATCCTGAAGAGCACCCAGAGGATTATTAGCTGAACTACCACTACGTTTATCATTCTCCTTAATCAATACAGCAGAACTAACATTATAAACAGGAGCTTGATAACGAAGATAAATATAGCAGCCTACTAAACAGATCAGCACACTGGCTACAAACCAGGGCCAATAGACAAAGTATTTAAAGAAGATGGCATACAGATTGATAGATTCGTCACTCTTTGATTGATCACTATCTAAATTTTGGTCGTCTCGCAACATGGGAATATTTACAATTTAACAATTTACGATTGAAATAACAATAAGGTTGATTACCGGACGATATTAACTATCAGACTGGCAATGGATACCAATATGGAAGTAGCACTGAACCAAAGGGTAGTACTACTACCAATATCAGAATTCTTGGCTTTCGTCTTATTAGGAGTGACATACAGGATATCGTTCTGACGCAAGTAATAATAGGGTGAAAGCACCAAATCGGCATTATTCAGATTCAAAGTGATTATCTCACGTTTTCCTGTGGCATCCTCGCGAATTAGCTTCACATTATCACGAATACCATAAACAGTCATATCACCGGCCATAGCGAGGGCTTCCAGAATATTTACCTTTTCATTACCAACAGTAAACGTTCCCGGACGAGCAACTTCACCCAAAACCGATATCTTGTAATTAGCCATACGTACGGTCACAATCGGACTCTCTTTCAAATAAGGTTGCAACTTCTCCCGAATAAGGTCTTCAGCCTGATTCTTAGTCAAACCACCAACTTGAAGACGCCCAATAACAGGAAAATCTATTTCACCCTTATTATTCACAAGATATTGCTGCAAAGTGGGCTGCGTAGTAGTATTGATATTGGTCAAGGCAGCATTCAACGGTGTCTGTACTGTCAAATTGAATGGAGCAGCAGCCTGAGGGTCAGTAGTATTCACGGTGATACTCAGCAAATCTTTCGGCATGATTTCAGCATCATAAAGAGGAAGAGAATTACTGCCACTATTCACAACTTCAGGGTTCTGCATGTAAGGAACACTCTTATAAGAAGTACAGCCTGCCAGCGCCAAAGGAATAGCCAATACTAAGAGAAATTTTCTGATTTTCATATTTGTTACTTGTTTTTTTAGCAAGAATAATGATGTTATAAAAATAAGTCTCTATTTCCCGAATAAGCGTGCAAAGAAACTTTTCGGTTTTTCCGGTTCAGAACCATACTCATATTTGCGCATGAGATCTTCATAGGTAAGTTTACGGTTAATCATCTCGTAGATCATTCCCCAGTCGGGAAGACCGCCAAGATTACGATCGTCAATAAATACATCCGCTTTCAACTTGCGGGAAAAATGGTTATTCAAGTTCTTCTCCTCTTCCGGATAGTCACGGTTGACGGCATAAAACTCAAGACCACGCTCACGACAAAAAGCAACCGCCTCGTCCAAAAGCTTACCCTCACGGACACTCCAGAGGATAAGCTTATGGCGTTCGGAACTCAGTTTTTTTAGGGTATCGATGGCGAAAGGAATCTCACGACCGATAGAGGGATAACGATGCTCGACTATGGTACCATCAAAATCTACTGCTATAACCAAAATAAAACAGATTGTGTTAAATTAAATATCAAAGTATACTTGACAACAAGTCAGAAAAGTAAAAGGAAAAGCATATAAATCAGCCCGAACATCATCAAAAGCCAAAAAAGAAACAGAATTCTCATGCCATTCTTCTTACTCATTCGCATACACTTGTTCATCATTATTATATATCATCCGCTGACAAAAGTTCTGACAGCAAGCCTATATTGCAATAGAAACCGGGGACGGGAACGCCTGAGGTGATTTATTGATTTATATTTATGCGTAGAGTCCAGACGCTCCAAACAAAATCCCCGGTTATTTTTTACTCATCGACATATTCCCATGGATAGGGATTCTCTTCTATATTACGAAGTTCTTCAACAGCCTCAATCTGTTCGGATGTAAGGGAAGTCTGTCCCCACCCATCCACAATCTTACGGGCAGACTGCAACAAAGCTTCTTCATAAGTCTCACCATAACAATAGGTCAACAGCCTGACTTTGAGCAAGGAGTCCGGAAGCCGTTCCAAAACATCACAAGCACGTACAAGAATCTCTTGCTTTTTCTGCTCCTTATCACCATAATTGTATATAGTGGCATTGTAACCCATCAAAAGAGCCAAACACAAGTTGGCCTCTTCTTCGATATCGGAACTTTTTGCAGCAAAAAGAGAATCGGATTTTAAGAGAACATCTTTATTCTGACGGCAAAAGTCATCAGAATAAAGAGGCTCACCATCCATGCCGAGATACATTAAAGTATGGGCGGCATGCTGAAGCTCAACAGCACGAGAAAGTAAAGAATTCATTTTATAATTGAGATGATATTATTTTATAAACTTTAGATAGGATTTGGGCACTTTGACGCTTGCGACCAAAACGCCCTTGATACGGATAACCACATAAGTTTTATTAGCTTCCGTAGCAACCTCACCTTCAATTCCACTGAAATCCCCCTTGACAACTTTCACTTTATCTCCAATAGCAAAAGGTTCGTTATCAAAGTTAACCCCATCAGGATTCAAATCCATCACAAACATGAAGTCTTCCATCTGCTTATTAGGAACAACCAACATGGAATGAGTAAATAGATCCTTCATGTAGAAAAGCTGGACATTATAAACATTGGATATGTCACAAGCTGTTTGTTTAGTAGCACAGATGAAGATTAAATTTCGAATAACAGGAACCTCACTACGTTTACGGCGATACTTCAGCTGTGATATCACAATTCGCGTGGGAAGATAATAGTCAAGATCCAGCTTCTCTTCGGACTTAAGCTTATCTAAGGATTTTCGGACAGCAAACTCTTGCTTATCACGAGTGCGGGCAGCAAACCAATGTTTTTGATTTTCAATCACTTGCAAAAAGAGAATCGAGGATTTTACTATAGTTTCGGGTGCGCTTCGCGGTTTGAACGAGACATATTCTCTTTCAAACCGTAGCAAATAGATATTTCAACTTAATGCGTTATAAACGAAGATATTAAATTCAAAAAAGCGTTTTTTAATCGTTCGTTTAATGGGCAACATTATCATGCCTTTAAAATAAAGTTTGAAGGTATAAAAATGAAAGGATATTAAATATATATATCATTAGTATTATCGTATTGATTATTAGCAATATAAGTAACAAAATTCGAAATAATAGAAATATTTTTATTAAACATCTTGCACGTTCAAAAAATACCTCTTATCTTTGCGCCCATTAAACGAACGTTTTTTGGACACCCCCTATTTTTCGCTATACCATTCTAATTTACTGCATATTACATCTGTTCGAAAAGTATTTATTTCATTTTATTGTCTCTCCTCTATTCTGCACATCAACAATCCTTTTATCTTTGCGCCCCTATTTACAAATTAACTGTTTTTAATTAAATAATTTTTCAAAATGAGTAATTCAAAAAAAACGCTGCTAAAAGCGAAGAAACAGGGTTAGTAAAACCAAGTGAACAAAGCAGACAATCCTCTGAACAAGCGGAAAATAAACCACACAGAGGCCGTCCTAAGGGTAAAAAAGTTAAAGGAATTAACAATAACCAAGAAAGCATGCTGGGAAATCTTTTGGATGAATACATCGAGGGTAATTTCTACGTTGGAAACAATGAAAAGATTCCACCCGAAAAACTCGAATTGGCCCCGCTTATAGAGCGCATAGCAGAAACCAAACTCTTCCTAAATAATGACGGAATCCCCATGTCAAAGAGTACTTTAACCAAAATGGCAGAAAAAATGTGGCAAAAGGATAAAAGAGTACGACACAATGAAAAGCATAAGGAGAAATCACCCTACAGAAAAGACAGAAATTAAAAAGATACTGTCAAAACAGCAAGACCTACCTTTGCCCTCACGTTAACAAGACCAAGTCAGACCTCAATGAGATGCCGCTTCCTCTTATGCGAAGCGACATCTTTTTTTATGTTATGGCATGAGCTCGAAAACGTAACCAACATTATTATTAATTAAATATATCGTAAGATGAAAAGACACGAGTTCAAAAATCCGGTTCCAGTCCGTGAAAGAATGGCAGAAAAATGGAAAAAACGGTTCATGTTCGAAAAGGGGTATTCTGAGGAATGTGCAGAATACATGGCACAAAGATTGATCGACCTCATTGACCACATGCAGTATGGCTATGCCCTTATTGCCTTTCACAAACAAGGCACAATCTTCAAAATGGTGAAAGCAACCCTCATACCCTATGAAAATTTCTTTCACCGATTCTATGAAATGGAGCGCATAGAAAGTACTGTAGTTTACTGGGATGTAGAGTCACAGGCTTGGAGAAGTTTCCAGTTGGAAAATTTACTAGACTGGAGCCCCGTCTGCTAATCATTAATCACTTATCGTTTAATCACTAAAGAAATGGCAATGAATTGTACAGGGGTACTGTATTTCCCCATAACTATAAGTCTGCTCGAAGGAGTAGCAACAGAATTGATAGAAGCCCGGTTCGGGCTGAAAGGTGTAGCGGCATTCATAAAGCTACTCGGAAAAATTTATAAAGAAGAGGGATATTATCTAGTGTGGAACAAAGAGCAATGCATGCTCTTTGCCCACAAATTAGGAAACGAATTATCGGATGAGGAAATGCAGGAAATCGTAGAACTTCTGATAGCGAAAGACATATTTGACCGGAAAATGTATGAGGAACACCAGGTATTGACATCCGTACACATACAGAAAGTATGGCTGGAAGCTACCAAACGCAGAAAACGGGACTTGACTCCCCTCCCTTACTTCCTTATGGAAACCAAAGTTCCTAAAAACGGGAAAGAAGAAAATGAGGTACAGGATGTATTGTTTCCACCCGAAAATGCATGCAATTCCGAACAAAGTAAAGAAAAGCAAAGTAAAGAAAAGGAAAACACTCCCCCTCTAACTCCCCAAGGGGAGAACGGAGGAGAAGGAACGGAGGGCTCTTCTTTCGGCATCCCGGGATATGCCTACAACAAGAAGACACACAATCTGGAAGGTTTGATGTTGGAGCTGCAACAACTTCATATCGTAGACCGAAATGAAATCAATGCCATTCTACGGCTATCCGACTATGGAAGACTAGGAGGGTATGTGTTTAAAATAATCAGTAGTACACGATGGAGTACTGTACTGGCAAAAGGAAAATACGTCATCGCCGCACTAAGAAAAGAGAAAACCGGAAACGGCTGATAATCAAGGCTAATATCAGCATTTACCAAGGCTACACCCTTTGCCTCCTATGGCTACACCCTTTATGACAAAGGGCTACACCATACGGACGAAAGGGTGTAGCCATCCTAAAGTACCCGTCAAGGCTTACAAAATATACATCAATGTATATTTTTGAAATAATCATATACAGGTAGTACACGAACCGTTTTATCCCCAATAATAAACTTGTCATGCTGATTAAATGACAGCAATAATCCCTCAGGCAGATTAAAAAAGTTCAAGTGCAAATATAGGTATTCCATTCTAAATGGATACTCCTTTCCATTCTGAATGGACAAAAAAATAGCGGCTGACCCACAAAAGGAGTCAACCGCGAATATTAATATAAAAACGCTTTCTTGATTAGAGAGCACCTACTTCTTTCAATGCAGCGTTAGTTCCGTGAACAGCCTTAGCACTGGCAGCGAATTTTTCTTTTTCATCAGCAGTCAGTTCCAGTTCAACGATCTTTTCGATACCATTCTTGCCTAAGATAACGGGAACACCGATACAAAGATCAGATTCGCCATATTCGCCTTCCAACAATACAGAGCAAGGAATCATCTTCTTCTGGTTGTGAATGATAGACTCAACTACATAAGCCCCTGCTGCACCCGGTGCATACCATGCAGAAGTACCCAGCAACTTAGTCAGAGTAGCACCACCTACCATAGTAGAAGCTACAACTTCGTTCAGTTTTTCTTCGCTCAACAGTGTGCTAACCGGTTGTCCTTTGTATGTAGCCAAACGAGCCAACGGAATCATAGTAGTATCACCATGACCGCCGATTACCATACCTTCTACTTCGTTTGCATTGCAACCCAAAGCTTGAGACAGGAAATATTTAAAACGAGAGCTGTCCAAAGCACCACCCATACCGATAACACGGTTCTTAGGCAGACCCAAAGATTTCAATGCCAGATAAGTCATTGTATCCATCGGATTAGAAATAACTACAAGGATAGCGTTGGGAGAATATTTCAATGCATTTTCAGCAACTGTTTTCACGATACCGGCATTCACACCGATCAACTCTTCACGAGTCATGCCCGGCTTACGGGGAATACCTGATGTGATAACAATAACGTCAGAATTTGCAGTCTTCTCATAATCGTTGGTGCAGCCTACAATAGTGGTATCAAAACCCAACAATTGAGCTGTCTGCATCATATCCATTGCCTTACCTTCTGAAACGCCTTCCTTAACATCCAGCATTACCACTTCGTCAGCCACTTCATTAAAGGCCAACACATTAGCGCATGTAGCACCTACGTTACCTGCACCTACTACGGTTACTTTTGACATAATCTTCAATTTTTTGTTTATATGTGTAATAAAGTTGCGACAAAAGTACAACGACATTCGTAATTAAGGAAATTTTTCCGTAATAATTTTAGTTAAATGATTATTAAGTTAAGGGTTGGTGATTAGCGATTGACGATTAATGCTTATTTTTGCGGCGGAATAGACCTAACCCTATTTTACACACCTATTATATTAATGAAACAATATGGCAAATAACAAAAATAAGCTGGTGATTATTGCAGGTACTGTATTAGTATTAGCCTTGGTGGGCGTCACTGTATTATTACTCACCGAAAAGCAGACCAACAAAGAACTGGTACAGGAATTTCAACTGGAAAAGGAAGACCTGGAAAACGAATATACACGCTTTGCACAACAGTATGACGAACTGAAATTAACAGTCTCCAACGATTCCCTGTCCGTACTATTAGAACAGGAGCAACTGAAAACCCAACGTCTGTTAGAAGAACTGCGTACCGTAAAAAGCAGTAACGCCGCTGAAATACGCCGTCTGAAGAATGAACTTGCCACCTTGCGTAAAGTTATGATAGGTTATATCAACCAAATAGATTCACTGAATAGGCTTACCGCTCATCAGAAAGAGGTGATCGCACAGGTCACGCAGAAATACAACGATGCTTCCCGCCAAATCAGTAATTTGTCCGAAGAAAAAAAGAATCTGAATAAAAAAGTAACTCTTGCTGCCCAACTGGATGCGACCAACATCAACATTCAAGCCGTGAACAAACGGGATAAAGTAGCCAAGAAAGTAAAAGACGTGGTGAAATTCAAGATAGGATTTACTATCGTCAAAAACATCACAGCTGAAACAGGCGAACGTACTATCTATGTCCGCATCACCAAACCGGATAATGACGTGCTGACTAAAAACCCTTCCAATACATTCCCGTATGAAAACCGCGAGTTGGGGTATTCCATCAAAAAGTACATTGAATACAACGGTGAAGAGCAAAATATAACCGTGTACTGGAACGTAGAAGAGTATCTATATGCAGGTACCTATCGGGTAGATCTTTTCGCAGACGGAACACTTATCGGCTCGCAATCCTTTACATTGGACTAAAAAAGATTAAATTATTTTGAGGTCTCACTGAAAGCCTATACATTTGCATCGTTGTTTATGCAATTATTGTTGCATCACAAAACAACGTTTTAATCACCTTAATAATGTATAGACACGATGAGAAAGTTCTTCTGTTTCATTTGGTTGGTATGTCTGACCTTCTCTGTCGGTGCACAAGAGGTTTTGAGCCTCGATAGTTGCCGTGCATTGGCCATTGCCAATAACAAAGAACTACTGATAAGCCAGGAGAAAATTAACTCTGCACATTATCAGAGAAAAGCGGCGTTTACCAACTACCTTCCCGATATTTCCGCCACCGGTGGATATATGCGTACCCAAAAAGAGATTTCACTATTGAGCGATGCACAGAAAGGTGCATTAGGTTCAATGGGAACTCAGGTAAGCGGTGCCATGCAAAATGGTATACAAGGTATACTGACACAGCACCCTGAGTTGACACAGAATCCGCAATTCATGGCGTTGATCCAGGCGTTAGGAAGTGTGGACGTTGCCTCTCCGCTCAACGGCCTCGGAAATTCCCTCGTTGACGCATTTCGTACAGATACCCGCAACATGTATGCCAGCGCCCTGACGCTGACACAACCTTTATATATGGGCGGCAAAATCCGTGCTTACAACAAAATCACCAAATATGCAGAAGAACTGGCACGTCAGCAACATGACAGTGGTCTGCAAGATGTAATACTTAGTACCGACCAGGCTTACTGGCAGGTAGTGTCACTTGCCAGTAAAAAGAAGTTAGCCGAAGGTTACCTCAAGTTACTGCAAAAGTTGGAAAGCGATGTGGACAAGATGATCGCCGAAGGTGTTGCCACCAAAGCGGACGGTCTATCTGTAAAGGTAAGAGTGAACGAAGCGGAAATGACACTGACTAAAGTCGAAGATGGCTTGAGCCTGTCCAGAATGTTATTATGCCAGTTATGCGGTTTGGACTTGTCCTCTCCTATCACGCTGAAAGATGAACGGGAAGACGATCTCTCTCCTGATCCGGTAGCAGCAAATGGAATTGATCTGAATACGGTTTATGCTACACGGCCGGAAGTACGCAGCCTGGAACTTGCCACAGAAATCTACAAGCAGAAGGTAAACGTCACTCGCTCCGAATATCTGCCGTCACTGGCTCTGATGGGAAGCTATATGATGACCAACCCCTCCGTTTTCAATGGTTTTGAAAAGAAGTTCAAAGGTATGTGGAATGTGGGCGTGGTATTACAAGTTCCTATCTGGCATTGGGGTGAAGGCATGTACAAGGTGAAGGCAGCCAAAGCGGAAGCCCGTATCGCCCAATACCAATTGGACGATGCTAAAGAAAAGATAGAACTTCAAGTCAACCAGTCCGTCTTCAAGGTTAATGAAGCCGCTAAAAAGCTGATTATGGCAGAAAAGAATCTGGAAAAAGCAGATGAAAACCTTCGATATGCCACACTCGGATTTGAAGAAGGCGTGATAGCTGCCAGCAACGTACTCGAAGCACACACAGCCTGGCTTTCAGCCCAGTCCGAAAAGATAGATGCACAAATTGATGTGAAATTGACTGACATCTATCTGAAGAAGGCGTTGGGAGAATTAAAAATTAATAATTAAAAATTAAAAGGGTGAGAATTCATAATTCATAATTCATAATTCATAATTCATAATTACCTAAATGGATACCAAATCACAAAACAGTAACATGCTATTAGCGTTTTTAACGCTGACAGGCGTCATTGCCATTGTAGCCGTAGTAGGTTTCTTCATGTTGCGTAAAGGACCGGAAATCGTACAGGGTCAGGCAGAGGTCACAGAATACCGGGTATCGAGTAAAGTACCGGGACGTATTCTGGAATTCCGTGTGAAAGAGGGACAAAGTGTGCAAGCCGGAGATACACTCGCCATACTGGAAGCTCCGGATGTATTAGCTAAACTGGAACAGGCTCGTGCTGCGGAAGCTGCTGCTCAGGCACAGAATGAGAAAGCACTGAAAGGCGCCCGTCACGAACAGGTGCAGGCCGCGTTTGAAATGTGGCAAAAGGCCAAAGCGGGACTTCAAATAGCCGAGAAATCTTACAAACGTGTGAAGAACCTTGCTGATCAGGGCGTGATGTCAGCCCAGAAGCTGGATGAGGTAACTGCACAACGTGATGCTGCCGTCGCAACAGAAAAAGCCGCCAAAGCTCAATACGACATGGCAAAGAACGGTGCGGAACGAGAAGATAAAGCAGCAGCTTCCGCTCTGGTAGATCGTGCCAAAGGAGCCGTTGCAGAAGTAGAATCTTATATCAAAGAAACTTATCTTATAGCCCAGACTGCCGGAGAAGTTTCGGAAATCTTCCCCAAAGTGGGCGAACTGGTAGGAACCGGCGCGCCGATCATGAACATTGCCATACTGGATGATATGTGGGTAACATTCAATGTTCGGGAAGATTTGCTGCAAGGCCTGACAATGGGAACTGAATTCGAAGCTTTCGTTCCGGCATTGGATAAAAATATCCGCCTGAAAGTGAACTACATGAAGGATCTTGGTACTTATGCTGCCTGGAAGGCTACGAAAACAACCGGGCAATTCGACCTGAAGACTTTTGAGGTAAAAGCTTTGCCACAGGAGAAAGTGGAAGGCTTGCGCCCCGGAATGTCGGTGATACTGAAAAAGTAATTAACGGTTAGTGATTAGTGATAAGTAAAGGAATGGCACGAGATAAGAAATATATAGCTTTGTGGAACGTCATGAAACGGGAAGGCCGACGGCTCGTTTCCCGTCCGCTGTACCTGTTCTGCATGGTGATAGCGCCGTTGTTCTGCTACGTGTTCTTCACAACACTGATGGATTCGGGGTTACCGGTCAATATGCCTGTAGGGGTGGTGGATCAGGATATGACATCCACTTCGCGCCAATTGATGCGAAACCTGGATGCATTTGAGCAGACCGCCATCGTAGCCCATTATCCTACTATCAACGAAGCACGTGCCGCCATGCAGAAAGGAGAAATCTACGGATTCTACTACATTCCGAAAGGTACCACCGCCAAGGCGCAATCTCAACGACAGCCTACCGTATCGTTCTATACCAACAATACGTTGCTTATCGCCGGTTCTCTGCTCTACAAAGACATGAAGATGATGAGCGAGTTGGCATCGGGAGCCGCGGCACGCACCAGTTTGTATGCTAAAGGTGCTACGGAAGACCAGGCTATGGCATTCCTGCAGCCCATCGTCATCGATACACATCCGCTGAACAATCCGTGGCTGAATTACTCCGTATATCTGTGTAACACATTTGCACCGGGTGTATTGATGCTGCTTATATTTATGATAACGGTTTACTCCATCGGTGTGGAAATAAAAGACCGTACCGCACGCGAATGGCTGCGCATGGGAAATAATTCCATCTACATCTCCCTTGCCGGAAAGCTATTGCCGCATACGGCTATTTTCTTCCTGATGGGGATATTATATAACGTATATTTATATGGCTTCCTGCACTTCCCCTGCAACAGTGGCATCATGCCGATGCTTCTTGCCACCCTCTGCCTTGTACTGGCTTCGCAAGGGATGGGTGTACTGATGATAGGTACATTGCCTACCCTGCGTCTGGGACTGAGTTTTGCATCCTTATGGGGGGTGCTTTCATTCTCTATGTGCGGACTATCATTCCCTGCTATGGCCATGCATCCGATTCTGCAAGGATTAGCCAATCTGTTCCCGCTGCGTCACTATTTCCTGATCTATGTAGATCAGGCCCTGAACGGTTATCCGATGATTTATTCATGGATAAACTATGTGGCGTTACTTATTTTTATGATGCTTCCTTTCTTTGTCGTACACCGGCTCAAAGAAGCGTTGATTTATTATAAATACGTGCCCTAATGAAACATCTGACGTTCAAACAGAAAGTAGTACAAGGTATCCACGACCTATTCTATATCTGGATACGGGAATTCCGCACGACCTTTCGCGATCAGGGTGTGCTCATCTTCTTTGTGCTTGTCCCGTTGGTGTATCCACTGATTTATGCTTTCATTTATACCAATGAAACCATACGGGAAGTACCTGCTGTGGTAGTGGATAACTCACGCAGTTCGTTAAGCCGCGAATACCTGCGCAAAGTGGACTCCAGTCCGGAAGTGAAGATTGTATCTTATTGCGCTGACATGGAAGAAGCCAAACTAATGCTGAAAGATCGTCTGGCTTATGGCATCATCTATATACCTGCTGAATTCAGTGAAGATATTGCACGGGGAAAGCAAACACAGGTCAGTCTGTATTGCGATATGAGCGGATTGCTTTATTATAAATCTCTGCTGAACACCAATACCAGCGTGTCACTGGATATGAATGCAGATATCAAAATGCAACGTGCCGGCAATACTACCAACCGCCAGGATGAGATTACCGCCTATCCGATAAAATATGAAGATGTTACCTTATTCAACCCCGCAAACGGTTTTGCGGCTTTCCTGATACCTGCGGTATTGATACTGATTATTCAGCAAACCTTACTGCTGGGTATCGGACTTTCTGCCGGAACAGCCCGCGAACAGAATCGTTTCAAAGATTTGGTTCCTATCAACCGCCACTACAACGGCACATTACGTATCGTATTGGGTAAAGGCTTAAGTTATTTCATGGTGTATGCACTTGTATCCGTATACGTGCTCTGTGTAGTGCCACGCCTGTTCAGTCTCATCCAGATAGCTCAACCGGGTGTGCTGACCCTCTTTATGTTGCCTTATCTGGCAGCATGTATTTTCTTTGCCATGACAGCTTCTATTGCCATACGCAACCGTGAAACCTGCATGTTAATATTCGTCTTCACATCCGTACCCTTATTGTTCCTTTCAGGTGTTTCCTGGCCGGGAGCCGCCATGCCGGATTTCTGGAGATACTTCTCTTATATCTTCCCGTCCACTTTCGGCATCAATGGCTACGTACGCATCAATAGCATGGGAGCTACACTCAACGAAGTAGCCTTTGAATACCGTGCATTATGGATACAGGCAGGCATCTACTTCCTGACTACTTGCTGGGTATATCGTTGGCAGATTATCCAGAGCAGGAAGCATGTGATTGAGAAATATAAAGAGTACAAGAATAAATAATAATTTCAGGAGATTATTATCCATTCTGCAGGACATCTTCTTTCTCCGGAGCAGTAGGCTCCGGCCTCCTTTCAGGGGCAAACGGATCAAAATAATAAATATCTTTGGTATCCAGCCAATGCAGGAAGAAAGGTAAACGTCGCATAAAACGACTATAATCTTTCCGTCCAGCAGGTGTCCAGGCAGCCTCGGCAAGTGCAATAAGACGTGGAAAGACCATAAAATCCAATCGTTTGACATCAGCCACACGTTCTGTCCAAAGTGAATACTGCATACCCATAATCTGGCTTTCGTACCCCTTAAACAGATGTTCTATCGAGCGAGGGAATGAGAAGACATCTTCTATCGGATTATATCCATCCCAGTAACGCCCAACATTGTGTGTGGAATACTGCACAAAGTCGCCATACATCGGACGACGCGGAGTCATAATAACACGATATCCACTTTCGAGAGCTTTCAATAACTGATACCTACGATCATGACGCCACCACATCACTACTGCTTTATCCGGCGATACACCGGCATCCACAATCTCATCCCACCCGATCATCGTTTTACCTTTGGCAGCAATAATATCTGCCACACGGCGTACAAAATATTGCTCCAATCCGGTTTCGTTCATTAATTGTTTATCTTTGATGAACTGCTGTATTTGTGGATCTGTAAACCATTCCTGATTACCGAAATGTACTTCATCACCTCCAATATGAATATAAGGAGAGGGAAACAAAGTGATCAGTTCATCCAGCACATCACTTATGAAACGGAACGTTGCTTCTTTGCACGGGTGAAAAGTAAAATCTTTCCATCGTCCTTCACCCCCACCAGACAATTCCGGATAAGCACGGCAAGCAGCAGTGGCATGTCCGGGCATATCAAATTCCGGCACAATCATTATGTGTCGTGCAGCTGCATAAGCAACAATATCTTTAATATCCTCCTGCGTATAGAAAGCAGCAGGTGCCGACGGATCATGATAATTCCCTTTGGATCCAACTTTTGTCAACAGAGGATACTTCTTTATTTCAATACGCCATCCCGGTTCATCCGTCAGATGCCAATGAAAAACATTCAGGCGAAGAGAAGCCATTATATCAAGCAATTGCTTGACTTTCTCCTTGCCAAAGAAATGACGGCTCTCGTCGAGCATAAAACCCCGCCACGAATAACGGGGAGCATCATTGATTACACAAGCGCTCGTAGTGCCTTTCCCGGAACGCAAAAGTTGCTTCAAAGTTTCTTCTCCCCGGAATGCTCCGGTTACAGTAGCCGATTGAATAAAAACAGAATCGGGAGTTATCTCCAAACGATAAGCCTCATCAGCCCCCGTAGTGCAATCCGGTGTAATGCGTTGTATGACTCGTGACGGAAGTACATTATTTGTCTCAAGTGCCTTATTTTCGGCAATAGACAGTACGAACTCTCCTTTTGCCGGGCGATATTGTGCCGGTTCAGGAATCACATTTTGTGCAAAGATAAAGACTGGCAGAAAAAGACTTACTGCCAACAGGTTAATTTTAGTTGTCATCATTGATATATCTTAAAACAATTTCCCCACATCGAAAGATAACGAAGTGGCAGAATATAATTTCATAGAATAATAAAATAGAAAAATTTACCGGATATGTTTTTTAATTAACGGATATAATACTTCCGCATAGCGCATAAAGCCCAGATCTGTAAAATGAATACCATCAACAGTAGCCTCACCATCGTGCCCGATGATATCCTTTGAAGAAAGAAGATAGATATTCTTCTCACCCGTTTTCTTCATTGACTGGAAAATAGCCGCAATCGTTTCATTTTTAGCTTTCACTTCCCGAGCAACCCTTTTATCAAAACGGGAATGAGTGAAAATAGGATCTTCTACAAAAAGTATGGGAGTATCGGGATGTTTGCTGCGAACGATAGAGTAAAATTTCTCCGCCCGTTCTTTCATCTGTTCCACTGTGGCGTTAGGAAGGAAATCAAGCACAAACATGGAAGCATCGACCGTAGCTATAAGTTCCGCAATCTCCAGATCGAGCAAAGCATTACCGCTAAACCCTAAATTGATACATTCACGATTGAGCCAACGTTCCAGAATATTTGTATGGGCCATTCCGGGACGGGAAGCACAACCACCCTGCAAAATACTGGTCCCATAAAAAACAACGGGCTTCTCACGTACCGGCAAATCAACAGTAGGCTGGTCAAGCGTAGAAAGGCTATCCACACCGATTGCCAATGAGGTGACCCCGTCATACAAAGAGAGATATAAAAGATATTCCCGTTCTTCAGGATCCATATTCTTCACGATAGTAGCTTCATTTACTTTTCCCTGAGGACGCCCGCTACCGGCAAAAACCCACTTACCATCTTGCAGACAATAAAGATCCAATCCCTTGATTCCGGTAGGAGTCATGTGGTTCATGCTTCTGTTATCCCTCACTTCCCACTTTGCCCCAATGCATGTAGAGTTGGAACGGAAGCGCAAAGCAAGTCCGGCACTATTGCGTCCTAAATCCCAAAGCGGTTTACGGGAAACCGATTCCAAAGAAGCCGGAAGGCGTTCGTAACGGGTAAGAGTAGCATCCGTTGCCTTGCCCAACAAGGGGAAAACGGAAGCATCGCGATAAAGAAGTTGGGCCTGAGTGGATGCAGCCAGCAACAATCCCAAAATAAAAACTCTGATTCTCATGATTAGTAGATATTAAGATGATTCAAAGGTACACTGAAAAACTGCATTTATAAACAGTTTTACATCAATTAACAGGTAATAGACCTCCTATTATGGCTCCACAGCTCTTTTGAGTGCATTCACACTTATTAACCGTCTGAAGTTTGCTTTATTACGAAATATTCGTAGTTTTGTATCAAATTCATTTTAATACTTTATTTCCATGGAAAAGTTGACTATACAAGAAGAAGAAGCAATGATTTACATTTGGGAACTGGGCAGTTGTTTCGTAAAAGACATTGTTGCCAAATATCCCCAACCGGCACCTCCCTACACTACCGTGGCTTCCATCATTAAAAACCTGGAACGCAAACAGTATGTTACAGCCGCTCGCGTAGGGAATACATATCAATACACACCTGCCATTCGTGAAAGCGAATACAAGCGTACCTTCATGAGCGGCTTCGTGCGTAACTACTTTGAAAATTCTTATAAGGAAATGGTTTCTTTCTTTGCCAAAGAGCAAAAGATTTCAACTAAAGACTTAAAAGATATAATAGATATGATTGAAAAAAGATAAACATAAAAAAGAATCGCATGAAATACTATTTTTCTTTATTAGCTTGTCTGGTAAGTTTCATTGCTCACGCACAGACTACTTACTCCTATAGAGTAGAAGGCGAATTGACAGATAATTCGTTTAATGGAAAAATGTTATATATCATGCGATATGATGACAATCGCTATATTGATAGTACCCGAGTTGAAAATCAGAAGTTTGTATTTGAGGGACGGACTGCAATCCCCTCGTTTTGTCGAATCGATGCAGGACGCAACTATGGCAACTTTATTTTGGACGAAGGAACTATAAAAGTCAATCTATATACTCATGTCCCTACGGGTACAAAACTAAATGAAGCTTTCAACAAGACGATAGCTACAGTCGACAGTATCCGAAAAAAAGGATTCGCACATCTGGCAGAACTTAAAAAAGAAAAGCCGAATGCAGAAGACTGGCAACCGGTATGGGCAGAATATTATAAGCAGAAAATCCGCCCATCACTCCTTGGATATCTAAAACAACAAATTATATCCAACAAGGATAATGGTGTGGGAGAATATGCTTTCAGAGATTATAGTATGGCATGTAATACCGATGAAATGGATGCTCTTCAGACAGAAATAGGCAATTGGCTGAATTCCTTAAAAACAGTACAGGCAATAAAAGCACGTTTCGAAGCACTAAAGAGCACTGCAGTAGGCAAACCGTTTGTCGATATAGCCGGTGAAGACACAGAAGGTAAAGAAACACGATTGTCTGATTTTGTAGGCAAAGGTAATTATGTTCTTGTTGATATGTGGGCAAGCTGGTGTGCTCCATGCCGGGAAGAAATACCCAATTTAGCAGAAATCTACAATACATATAAAGACAAAGGCCTGGTTATATTAGGTATTGCAACCTGGGATAAAAAAGACAGAATTATTAAAGCGATAGAAGATCTGAATATGACATGGCCACAGCTACTGGATACCCGACAAAAAGTAATGGAACTTTATGGCGTCAATGGTATCCCGCATATCATTTTATTTGCCCCGGATGGCACTATTGTTGCGCGCAATCTCAGGGGAGATGAAATGAAACAAAAAGTGGCTGAGATTATGAAAGACAAATAATAACAAAACAAATCAAAATGTTAGCTTATTTTCTAAAAATCAATGTAGCCATTGCGCTATTTTATGCGTTCTACCGGCTATTTTTCTATAAAGACACGTTCTTCACGTGGCGCAGAGCCGCTTTGCTCTGTTTCTTTGCCATTTCTGCCGTCTATCCGCTACTGAATATACAGACATGGATCACGGAACAGGAGCCTATGGTAGCCATGGCAGATTTATACGCTGACATCGTTTTACCGGAATTTACGATAACACCGGAACAGGCAACTTCCGACTGGAAAACCCTCCTGCTCCAAACGGTCGGTTTTGCTTATTGGGGAATGGTAATTGTATTAGCGATCCGCTTTTTCATACAGTTGGCTGGGATTATCCGTTTAGCTTTCCGTTGCCGGAAAGCAAAGATAGGAAATACGAATGTACATCTGCTCAGACAAGCAAGCGGACCTTTTTCCTTCTTCCACTGGATTTTTATCCATCCGACTTCACATACAGAAGATGAACTAAGCGAAATATTAACCCACGAACAAACTCATGCCAACCAATGGCATTCCATTGATGTACTTGTCAGTGAGATTGTATGTATATTTTGCTGGTTCAATCCTTTTGCCTGGCTCATGAAACGGGAAATCCGCACTAATCTGGAATATCTGGCGGACAACCGCGTACTGGAAACCGGACATGACTCTAAAGCCTATCAGTATCACCTGTTAGGATTATCACACCATAAGGCTGCAGCAACTATCTATAACAGTTTTAATGTATTACCTTTAAAAAAACGCATCAAAATGATGAACAAAAAGAGAACCCGAGAAATAGGGAGAACTAAATACCTTATGTTTCTCCCCTTGGCAGCCTTACTTATGATAATCAGCAATATCGAAGCCGTGGCCCGTACCACGAAAGAGATGGCAAAAGATGTCATAGAAGCTGTAGAAGAGAATCTGGCGTCCAATTCAACAACGCCGGAGATGGAAGTTGCTACTGAAGCAATACCGGTGGAAACGCCCATATCACAACAGGATAAGGACAAACTCGTGACCTACAAAGGAAAAGTAGTGGATAAAGACGGAAAGCCGGTGGAAGGCGCCGAACTTCTCATTGATGGTAGCCACAAACTCCCTCAAGACCAATCATTTGTTACAGACAAAAATGGGAATTTCTCTTTCATGGCTTTTGAGAATGCCCATATAGGAGTCATATGGAATAAAAACGATAAATATATGCTGAAAGGAATCCGATACGATCAAAAAGAGAGAACCAATCTAAAGATCGTCATGGATGACCAATGGCAGAATCCGCCTTCCAATGATCCTAACAACCCGGTGTTTGAAGTAGTAGAAATAATGCCTGAATTCCCTGATGGCGGCATGTCAGGACTGATGCAATTCCTGTCGAAAAACATTCAATATCCCATTAATGCACAGAAAAACCATACGCAAGGTCGAGTTACAGTGCAATTTGTCGTCAATAAAGATGGCTCAATTTCTGAACCCAAAATCATTCGTGGAGTCGATCCGGATTTGGATGGTGAAGCTATACGTGTTATCAGTTTAATGCCTAAATGGAAACCCGGCATGCAAAAAGGCCAACCTGTCCGAGTTAAATATACGGTACCTGTTATGTTCCGCTTATCGGATGATGGTCAAAAAGAGGAGTATAAGCCTATACCTAAAATTGATGAAACCGTTGTTGTGGGGTATGCCTCCAAACAAGCTCCTACAGAGGAAGACCCAGTTTTTGAAGTGGTTGAAAACATGCCTGAATTTGCCGGTGGCATGGGAGGACTGATGCAATATCTGTCTAAGAATATCAAATATCCGGTAGAGGCACAAAAAGCCGGAATCCAAGGACGAGTCATAATGCAAGTCATCATTGATAAGAACGGTAATGTAACCAATCCCAAAGTTACCCAGCCCGTAGACCCCTTATTGGATACAGAAGCAATTCGTGTCACTGCAAGTATGCCTAAATGGAAACCTGGTACACAAAGAGGAATGCCGGTCAACGTAAAATATACATTCCCTATCGTATTCAGATTACAATAAAACAATCTCTTTTCAACATTAATTCTCTCTCACATAAAGATTATCTGCAATGTCCTACTCCTGATTTTTAACAGCACAATCAAGAGTAGGATGCAGATAACCATTTATTTATGCATCTTCACTACTTCTGTCGGTGCCATCTCCACATTCCGCTTATCTACCTGGCGAACCACGCTTGCCGCTAATTGCAGGAAAGCGCGTCCGGTCACGGTATTCTCGTCAAGTGCTACCGGTGTACCCTTATCGCCACTTTCGCAAATGCTTTGTACAATAGGAATTTGCCCCAACAAAGGCACATTCATTTCTTCCGCCAGCTTCTTGGCACCTTCCTTTCCAAAGATATAGTATTTATTCTCCGGAAGTTCGGCAGGTGTAAACCAGGCCATATTCTCTACCAAACCGAGAATAGGCACATTCACCTTATCATTGATAAACATGTTGATACCTTTGCGGGCATCTGCCAATGCCACAGCCTGCGGTGTACTGACTACGATAGCTCCTGTCAGTGCCAATGTCTGAACCACTGTCAGGTGAATATCACTCGTTCCGGGAGGAAGGTCGATTAAGAAATAGTCAAGCTCTCCCCAATTCGCATCCCCTATCAGTTGTTTCAAGGCATTGCTTGCCATGCCGCCACGCCACAACGTAGCCTGATCAGGATCAACGAAGAAACCAATAGAAAGCAATTTGATACCATACTTCTCAACCGGTACAATCAGGTCACGACCGTCTACGTGTTCAGCATAAGGACGCGCATCCTCCACCTGAAACATCTTCGGCATGGATGGTCCGAAAATATCGGCATCCAACAAACCAACTTTGTAACCCAACTTCGCCAAAGATACTGCGAGGTTAGCAGCTACCGTTGATTTACCTACGCCACCCTTACCGGAAGAAACACCGATAATATTCTTTACTTGAGGCAATAATTTGCCTGGTTCGGGACGTGCTGCCTGTTTGCTTTCCGTAGTAATGGTTATTTCTACCTCATCAGATACATACGTATGAATAGCCGCCTCCGCTGCCTTTATTACAGATTTCATGAAAGGATCGGTCGGTTTCTCAAATATCAGTGAGAAACGAACTTTCATCCCGTCAATACGTAAATTATCGGCAATCATTTCCGCCTCAACCAGATTCTTTCCGGTACCGGGATATCGCACTGTGGCCAGTGCATCTAAAATTAGTTTAGGATAAAGTGTCATTACTCTTTTTTTATTTTGAAGTTTGCAGCCCACTCCGCTTACTGCGGTTATAACTGCGATACTCATCTAACTCTATTTCCACATCGGGTTCGTGCAGTTCGCCTTCCTTCGGCAGATGGAACTTGATATACTTGATGTTCAATCCACGGTCCAACCACTGTTGCTCGTAATAGGTTTTGATGCTGAGAATTTCATCAGCCATGCCGGAGTGATACAGATCTTCTGTCAGCACATCCATCGGAAGATGATTTTCCTCGATCATACAACGGGTATAAGTGAACATAAAGTTACTATCTGTCTTGAGATGAACAATACCATCCGGTTTTAGGAATTTACGATAACGTTCCATGAAATAAGTGGAAGTAAGGCGCTTGGTAGCTTTCTTCATTTGCGGATCAGAGAACGTCAACCAGATTTCACTCACTTCATTTTCCGAGAAAAAGCGGTCGATTATTTCAATGTTCGTACGCAAAAAGGCAACATTCTTCATGCCTGCCTGTAATGACTCCGTAGCACCGGACCACATACGGGAACCTTTAATATCCACTCCGATAAAATTCTTATCAGGAAACAATCGTCCCAGCCCGACGGTATATTCACCACGTCCGCAACCTAATTCCAAAACAATGGGACGGTCATTCCCGAAGAATGACTCGTTCCATTTTCCTTTCATCTCAAAGGGCACGTTATCTACTGCTGAATAAGGATATTCGAACACATGCGGATAACTTGCCATATCGGCAAACTTCGCTAACTTACCTTTACTCATGCGTTATTCCACAATGGTTACCCAGCCATGCGTGTCAGGTTCGTCACCATATTGAATACCACGCAATTTGTTGTACAACTTCGTGCAGACAGGTCCCGGTTTGCCGTCCTTGGCTATTACATAAGAATGTCCGTTTTCAGGATCATCTATGCGCTCAATCGGGCTAATCACCGCAGCCGTACCACATGCACCGGCTTCCTCGAACGTAGTAAGTTCTTCTTCAGCCACCGGACGACGTTCCACCTTCATGCCCATATCTTCGGCCAACTGCATCAAGCTCTTATTGGTAATGGATGGCAGAATGGAAGTAGACAGAGGAGTAATATAAGTATTATCTTTTATTCCGAAGAAGTTGGCAGCGCCGCACTCGTCGATGTACTTCTTCTCCTTTGCATCCAGATAAAACTCTGCGGAATACCCTGCCGCATGTGCTTCGTGGCTGGCACGCAAACTGGCTGCATAGTTACCACCGATTTTATAAATACCAGTTCCAAGCGGAGCAGCACGGTCATACTTACGTGTAATGACATAAGGAGTAGCTGCAAAACCGCCTTTAAAGTACGGACCTACCGGAGTAACAAATATCAGGAACATATATTCATTGGAAGGACGCACCCCCACCTGTGCCCCGGTTCCAATCAGCAACGGACGGATATAAAGGGAAGCACCGCTCTCGTAAGGCGGTATAAAACGTTCGTTCATTTTCACCGCTGTCAGCACAGCTTCTTTGAAACGTTCTGTCGGCAATTCTGCCATCATGATACCACGACACGTAGACTGCAAGCGAGCAGCATTCTCTTCCAAACGGAAAATACGCACCTTACCATCTTTGCCACGGAATGCCTTTAAGCCTTCAAACGCTTCCTGTCCATAATGCAGACAGGTAGCTGCCATGTGCAGATTGATAAGTTCGCTACTGCTGATTTCAAGTTTTCCCCACTCACCTTCGCGGAAATTAATTCTCACATTGTAATCTGTCTTCATATATCCGAATGACAGATTAGACCAATCTATTTCTTTCATATCTCAAAGTATTAGTAATCTCATTACGTACATTCTGCAACAAATTTAGTCTTTATTCTTCACTTTCCCGCTTCTCCGACAGTAATTTTTCGATTTCCTTGTCAGCTTTGGTCAATTTATCGCTGCAAAACGCAATAATCTCATTCGCTTCCTTTATTTTTTCGGCAAGCGCATCAATTTCCAATTCATTATTGTCTATTTGACGGACAATCTTCTCCAAGCGCTCTATGGCTTGGGAATAGGTTTCTTTTTTCTTTGAAGTAGACATAGGAATATTTTATGATTTATGATTTACGACGGAGGTCACTTCTCCCCGGTAAAAACGGGTGAGTATTTCATCTTTTTCATTCAAGAGGGTGGCATCTTTCACTACTTTTCCATCTTTCAAAGTAATGCTATAGCCACGGGCAAGCATTTTCTCTGGCGAAGCATCTACAAGACGCTGCCGCAACAAATCCAGGCGATGCTGCTGGCGCGCGAGAGAGGTTGTAACAGCCTGTGAGATATCCTTCCGGGCGGTAAGCAATGCAAGCTTGGCATCAGATACGCGACGGACAACAGCAGAAGGAATACGGTTTCTATACAAGCCCAGCCTTCGATGTTCCTCCGTCAAACGGGAAATCACGCTGTCGTGCAATTGAGTAATAAGCACTTCCAGTTCATCAGCAGCAAGATCCATGCAATTTATAAGATACTCTGCAGCAGCAGTCGGGGTTTTCACACGGGTGTGCGCCACAGAATCGAGTACCGTATCATCTCTTTCATGCCCTATTCCGGTAATTATAGGCAACGGAAATTGGGCACAAGCGGCAGCAAGTAAATACGTATCAAAACCAGAAAGATCGGAAGTTGCTCCACCGCCACGGATGATGACTACGGCATCAAAATCATTCTGACGATTTAAGATTAGATCCAAAGCTGCTAATACAGATTCTTCTACCCTATCGCCTTGCATCAAGGCGGGAAACAATTCTGTATAAAAGAAAAAGTTTCTTGGATTATTCTTTAACTGATGGCAGAAATCACCATAGCCTGCGGCTGTTGGAGAGGATATCACAGCAATGCGTTGCGGCAAAGTTGGCATTTCCAACTCTTTATTCAGCGTCAAGACACCTTCTTCTTCCAGTTGCTTCAGTATTTCCCGACGACGACGTGCCATATCTCCTAACGTATAAGTAGGATCGATATCCTGTACGGTCAGACTATAGCCATAAAGCTCGTGAAAACTGACAGTAACCTGAACCAGTACCTTAATACCGGAAACAAAAGCCTGCCCTGTCGCTTCTTCAAAATAAGGTTTCAGCAGCCGATAGACATTCGACCAGATAGTACCCCGCGCCTTTGCAACCAGACCATTGCTACGGGGGTCTTTCTGAATAAATTCCAGATAGCAATGCCCGGTACTGTTCGTTCGCACATCACTCAACTCTGCCTGTACCCAATATTCATCAGGCAGGCATTGTTCAAGACTGCGGCGCACCAAGGCATTAAGTTCCAGTAAAGATAATGCTTCCATATTGTTCAGCTACGAGTGACAAGCTACCAGCTACAAGTGACGAACTACGAGTAACAGCCTGTAATCAGTTATTTATTATTTGATTTATAATCATTGTATGCCTTCCACATATCAGGTACTCCATATCCGTAGATATTATCCGGGAAACCGGCACGGTCACCGGATCGGCGCACCAACTCAATCACTTCTTTTGCCGTCAACGTCGGGCAAGCCTGCCACAAACATGTCACCATACCGCACATGATAGGTGAAGAAAAAGAAGTACCGTTAGCCCGTCCCTGGTTACCATCCGTACGGATCACATCCGATCCAACCCCTACCGCAACCACATCCGGCTTCACACGATGATCCGCTGTATTACCTACGGAAGAAAAAGTAGCCAGTACAGCTCTCTTGTCAATCGCTCCTACCGTCAATACATTATCAGCATCTCCCGGAGGAGTGATCTTTTTCCAGGAACCCGCACCGGAGTTGCCGGCACTGCATACCAGTATCATTCCTTTATCTGCAATATGGGAAGCCTGGCGCGACATCAATGCATGACGTCCATCCAAATCTCGATATTTATAATTCTTCGATTTATCATCAAATGAGTAGTATCCCAAAGATGTATTGATTACATCCACTCCCACACTATCGGCAAATTCAACCGCAGCCGACCAATAATCCTGTTCTACCAGGTGTTCCGAATATTCATCCTCACTGCGAAGCAACCAAAAAGAAGCTTCGGGAGCCGTCCCCGTCATTATATCAGGTCGGTTCATACCTATACAGGACAGTACACTCATCCCATGGCTGCTTTCTGCAAAGATATCAGCCTGTTGATTTACAAAATCCTTTGTACCGAGAATACGGATATTCTGCATAGCAGTAATCTTATCGACATTATGAAATCCGGCATCAATAACCGCAATTGTCATACCCTGCCCTTTGAAGCCCGCTTCGTGTAATTTGTCACCGTTGCTCATCTGAATCTGAGTGATAGCACGCCCATAAATGCTATCCGGATGTATCGTCGGTTGGTTCAACACAGAATCACGTTCCGTCGCCATCGATGGTTTGCCGGCACCGGGAGAAATCCAGACTTTCTCTGTTGAAAGCACAAAAGGCAGTGTCGCAATACGATCAATCAGAGTCGTATCGTTGCAGGACACCGTTACAAAATTATCCCATTTCCCCGTTACCACAATCTTCACTCCCTGTTTGCGGATTTCATCTATATATTTACGGCATACCGGGAGATCTGTAGAATCAATCGGAAGGTTCTGCTTCCGGCGGCGCTCAATCGCTTTTGCCGACAAGTATTTCTCCGGTTTTTTTAAAGAATATTCTGTAGCAGCTTTATCTTTTAAACTAATGCGATACTTCAATGTATCTTGTTGCGCCGATGCCCCTGTTGCAAGCAGGGCAATGGCTAAAAAGGATATTAATTTTCTCATTCTATTATTTTATTACTTATTCATTTTCTGAAATAACCAGCCCGATACCCCGTTGGGAAGCAATGAAAGAACCACCTACTACCCGCCTTCCAATATAGAATACAGCCGACTGACCGGGTGCAATAGCCGATGCCTCTGACAGGAAATGTACAAACAACCGCCCATCTTCCAGCCTTTTCACCGTACAGGGAATCGGCTTGCTTCGGTAACGGATGCGTACCGTCAAATCGGAAGCCGAAAAGAATTCCTGCTCATCAATAAGATTATCCTGTTCGGTTAACATATATTCTGTCCGCAATTGTTCGGCATCACCCAGCATCACCGTATTTTTCTGCGGATTTATCTTCAACACATAAGCCGGTTTCCCTAAAGCTATTTCCAGCCCTTTCCGTTGTCCAATGGTATAATAAGGAAAACCTTTATGCTCTCCCAACTTCACTCCTTCGGAACTGACGAACCATCCGGGACCAATCGCACTATCTATTTCAGGAGAATGTTCGCGCAGAAAGTCCCGATAATCACCTTTGATGAAACAAACCTCCATGCTCTCTCCCTCTTCCGCCTTCAGTTGATAACCTTTCTCACGCAGATATTCCCTCACTTGCAACTTCGTATAGGTGCCCAGCGGAAAAATACAACGCCTCAGCACATCTTGTCCCAGTCGCCAGAGGAAATAAGACTGATCTTTCTTATCGTCATCTCCGGCCACTATATATATCTTTCCATTCTTTTCTTCCAGACGGCTATAATGCCCGGTAGAGATAAATGCGCAACCTAGTTTGTCTGCCCACTCTGTTAGTATGCGGAATTTAAAGGTAGGATTACACATCACGCAAGGATTTGGAGTCCGCCCCTGACAATATTCATCAATAAAGTTCTGCACAATTACTTTGCGAAAAGCCTCACGTTCATCAGCTACATGGTGTTCGATGCCCATACTGCCGGCAAGTTGCCGAGCTTCCACAGGTTCGTCTCCCCACACCCACATGGTCAATCCGACTATCTCATACCCCTGTTCTTTCAACATCAGGCAAGTGGCAGTACTGTCTATACCGCCGCTCATACCCACCAATACTCGCTTATCAGGACTGTTCATTTTTAGATATTCATTCTATTAGCTTACAAAAATAGATGATTTCGGGGAGAAGAAACAGAAAAGGCATACCTTTTTCACATGACTTCACATCATTCTCTTTGTTTCTCCCTACCTTTCCGTACCTTTGCAGCTATGGAGAACTTACGAGTTGTACAACTCGCAAGTTCTCCGTAGTAAACAAAAATAAGAATAGTAATAAGTTCACAGCTTAGAAGTCAGCGTATCTAAAGTCTATTTCATGGCAGACCGCAACTTGCTCAAACGCCCCAAGAAAATAGACTGCTATCGCATACCATTGAGCTATTATCTTCCCAAAGAACTGTTGACACCCGAAATTCTGGAAGAAGAAAAAGGATTGAAAGAGGAAGGAATTATATAAGATATATACATAGACTTTAAACAAAATGAGTTTGCCATAAGCATTAATAACTTATGGCAAACTAAAGATTACATCGGCACAATAGTCACTCCCCACCGATACTCTTGGTTAGCAGGAATAAGATATTGTGAATCGGGGATAGCTCCCCAACTGTCATACCCGCCTACTCCCATTTGTTTCATATCAATGCAGACTTCCACAAAATTCTCAGGCGTTATATCATTGATATGAGTCTGGCGCGGTCTCACATTTTTAGCTGCTATAGTGTCATGTTTCAATTCTTCTTCGTTGCGGTTGAGCCATTGATAATCTCGCAGAATGGCCTCTTCACCGTCAAAGTCCTCTATTGAATTGCGCAATGCGGTAAAGCCCATTGTATGGTCAGCATAAATTGTCAGCCCTTTACCATTCTTTTCTTTCAGAGTAAGCCAGCGGGTATCGGTACGGTACCCATTCTCCTGTGGCCGTACATACGGAAAATACATCTGCTCGGCAGTATTTTGGAATAAATCTACAGTTACCCCGGCATTGCGATCTATGTAATTCTCTTCCGGACCACGCCCGAAATAGGTAATTAAGTTCATATCCACGAACAGACGGAAACGCATTCCAATACGTGGTACCACAAGTTCCGATCTTCTTTTCTGAATATCCTCACTACCTAAAGTAAAAGGATCTATTTCTACCTCTGCATCTCCTGTCCGATTGGTTTTCTGTTCCACAGGGGTAAAAGTATAATCAGCCTTTATTACACCGGAAGGATAGATACGATAAGTGGCAATATATCTGTTCCCGGCAGGTAATAAATAGTCAACAGTCAGTACGGCATCTTTACCATCCATTTTTACATTCGCATCTGCAACCTTGAAGTCTTTGCTGGCCTGTTTCCACGTTTGTAATCGTTTAGGCGACTGACTTCCATAATCATTGTCATTGGGTGCACGCCAAAAGTTGGGTTGAAAACCAAAATTATCCGTAAAATATTCAGTGCCGTTCATTCTATAGGAAGTAACCAGTCCTTCTTTCTTGTTAAATACAAAATTGACTTTTGACGATGCTACTTTCAACAATTCGTCTTCTACACTACAACTTAACGCCGGCCCATCAACTTTGTAAATACGCGCCAATGACTCTATTGGTAAACGAATTTGTTCTTTAGCTATTTCATAACCTACAGGAATTAACGCTTCCTGCTGAGTAGTCGTCACACTGAATTCTACAAAATATTCAGTACCCACTTTTGGTTTCAATCCACTCACATTCACGTTCAGTAATTTACTATCCTGAGGTGCAATATCCAAACATACTTTGCCGCTACGAATCGTTTTCGCATTTTCTTTCACCTTATAATGAATCACGTATTTCTTCAGATTCGTAAAATAAAATCGATTCTTGACGATGAATTCACCACGGGCCAGATCTATAGCCTCAACAGCTATATTCTGATGCACATATTTCACTTCGCTATAAGCCGGGTGAGGAGTGCGGTCAGGGTTGACAATGCCATTACAACAAAAGTTACCATCGCTCGGCATGTTTTTCCCAAAATCTCCTCCATAAGCCCAGAATGAACGTCCTTTTTCATCTTGGGTTAGAATCCCCTGGTCCACCCAATCCCAAATATATCCACCTTGCAGATTGGGATACTTATAAATAGCTTTCCACTGATCCCAAAGACTACCGGTAGAATTGCCCATAGCATGTGCATATTCGGATGGAACTACCGGACGGTCACTTCCATTCTTTCCGATGTTTTCCAACCAGCCTGCACTTGGATATTGCGGAACGTACAGGTCTGAGTTCCACTCCCACTGAGCACGTTCATAATTCACCGGACGATCCATAATATCCTTGTCCGCCTGCTTCATCCACAAATAGGTCTGATAAAAATTATAGCCGTTCCCGCCTTCATTTCCCAATGACCAGAACGTTAAAGAAGGATAGTTCTTATTACGTTCGAACATATTAATCGTACGATACATGTGAGGTTTCAACCATTCGGGGTTATTCCCCAATGTACCACCTTTTCGTAAATCATAGCGCATGCCGTGACTTTCGATATTGGCTTCGTCATAAACATAAAAACCATATTCATCACACAATTCGTAAAAACGCCGGTCTTGTGGATAATGGCACAAACGGACTGTATTGATATTGGCACGCCTCATCAACTCAAAATCTTTACGCATCAACTCTTCGGTAAGATAATGCCCGGTTTCCGGATCATGCTCATGAACATTCACACCTTTCAATTTCAACGGTTGTCCATTAATTAACAAAACCGTGTAATTCTTCCCATTAGCAGACTTTTGTTCTATTTCCTTGATTTCAATACGACGGAACCCCACATTAAATGGCACCACCTCGCTTGTTTTACCATTCTCCCTGACAATCATCATCAACTTATACAGATTCGGAACTTCTGAGGTCCAAGTTTCCACATCCGGCAATTGTCGCTCAAAAGTCACCGTGACCATACCTTTCGATTTCATGGACACATTCTTTTCTCCGGTAGCAACCACTCTGCCTGAGTGGCCAATCAATTCATATCCAATAGTCAGATCGGCATTAGTATCCTTATGATTCTTTAAATCAAGGGCCAAACGGAAAATCCCATTCCTGTAACTGTCATCTAAAGTAGAAGTTATGCGGAAATCTTTTATGGAAGCTTTGGGCTGCGAATAAAGAAACACGTCACGCTCAATCCCGCTCATACGCCAAAAGTCCTGACACTCCAGATAAGAACCGGTACTCCAACGAAATATTTTCAATACAAGTGTATTTTCGCCTGATTTCAGATATCTATTAATCAGATATTCCGCCGGATTCTTTGAGTCCTCGCTATACCCTACCTCATACCCGTTTATATACACATAGCATCCCGACTTAGCACCTGCAATATGCAAATAAACGTCACGCCCTTCCCAATCGGTTGGCAGAGTGAACTCCTTACGATAAACACCCACCGGATTTTCTTCCGGCAATTGAGGTGGCTGCGGATTACTTGATTGAAACTCATAACACTGATTAGTATAGATGGCGGTTCCATACCCCTGTATCTCCCAATTTCCAGGCACCTTGATACTCTTCCATCCGACCACAGCAGCCGTAGTATCCACAATATCAGCCGGAAGCTTCTTATAGGAATCCACATAATAGAATTTCCAAATACCATTCAAAAGTTTATAATACGGGCTTTCTTCATACCGCCCGGTCATAGCCTGCGCACGGTTGGCATACGTCATAAAAGAAGTTCGGGGATCTTCCGTATTTACAGAAGTCGTCTGAATATCTTTCCAATAAGGCAGATGCGAGTACTTGAATGAACGCGAAGGCACTCTTCCACGTCCTTTCACAAGAATAGAATCTCGAGTAATTTCTACTGTGGAGTATGCATTTTGCGTTTCCGTCTCTATCATGCCTTCCTGGGTAATCATCGGGATTCCTTTGTAATATCCAAATGCCCCGGCATGATGATGTCCTGAGAATACAGCTTTTACACATGGATATTTCGAAATCGTATTCAAAATTTCCATATTGTTTAAAGCAGTAAATTCACTCTGCGGATAAAGTGGATGATGTGTAAAGATCAGTACATTGTTATGATTTCTTTCACATTTTCCCAACAAGTCATCCAGCCATTTCATCTGCTTTCTGCTGATTCCTCCATTCCATCTGTAGGCTTGTTTTCCTCCAGTTTGTTTTATTTGCTCCAGCATCTCAGCCAATTCCTGTTCTTTTTCAGTTCCCGTTACATTAGCATAAGCTGACACTTCATTGGTGTTCAACATGATGAAAACCCAATTTTGCTTCTTGAACGAATAATACTCGGAAGGCATACTCAACTGTCGATAGAGAACAGAATTATCTGTCACTTCTTTATAATCATGGTTACCCGTAATATGATAAATCTCATTATTAAGATGAACGAGAGAGGACATTATCTTTTTTAAATCACTGTTCTTTCTGTCAATAATATCCCCCAGATTAATAGTAAACTGAACATTCTGCTGATTGAAATAATTGATGCAAGTATCCAGCTTCTGCAATGCCTGCCTATAAAATCGTGCATTTTCCGAGGTGCAATCTGCATACTGCGTATCGGCAAATAGTCCAAATTTAAGGATAGGAGAAATATCCTGCGCTAATGCACTGCCTCCCAGAAAGAACAAGCATGTAAATAGTCTGATAAACATTTTCATGGTAATTCATTTTATAGTTATAAACAAAACGAAGAATCCGTATACATAAACTTGAATGCTTACAGATTCTTCTACTTGTTCAGTATGAGAATACAATCAGGAAATTCCTGCATTTATAATCTCATTATCTAAAACCTATTGATTCAATTGGTTATATCTAAGTTACTCAATACTCCTTTATACAATTTAGCGTATATAATCTTTCCAATGAAAGGATTTTGTATTGAAGGAGTAGCCGTATCACGATAATCGCCACCAATTCCTAACAGATAATCAGGTGCTTGGTCTTTCTTTGGGAAATTAAATGTTCCGGAGACCTTGACTTCTTTCACTTTAGCACCATTAATATACATCCTAAAAGTTGTTTTATCGTATGTAACAACAGCATGGTAATAAATATCTTTTCCTAATTGAATGGGAGTCTGAAAATTATTATTTGGCAATACCCACTTATTATTTGCCCTATAATAAAACGCCAGTTGGCTACCGCTGGTAATTTCATACCCCAATCCACCGCTTTCCATTGAGGAGAATGGGTTTACTCCTCCATCAGGAGAAAATAGGATTTCCATAGAAAACATCCCTTTCATAGCCTTACCAATAGCATCTTCTTTACTATAAGGAATATAGAAGAAATTACTTCCATCAAAAACGGCTTCATATTTCTCATACGAACTATTCCAACGTGTTTCTATGGCATTCGTCGTTCCTTCTACAACGGGCAAAGAAGATATTTCTTCATTCATATTAGTAGCTATCCCCTTATCTGCAAATTGTACATCCATGATTAATTTCGGAATTTCTTCATTAGGAAAACCTATTATGAGAACGGTCAAATGACTGTATTTCTTTATTTTTTCATAAATGTCCGGTTCATTATAATAGATTCTATAATTCCACGAATATTGTCTTACGGGCCTGTTATTAACTTGCGCATTCTCAAAATTCGTTTTCATAGCCTGATAAACGTCAGAATCAAAACTTATTCCATCAACATTATTATCCTGCATAGATTTCAGCCAACCATCACAAATTTCCTTTTGCTCTTGTTCGGTTTTTCCTACCAAACTGCTCCAGGTTGAGTAAAAACTTACATGCCATCCATCATTTGCAAATGAGGTCAGATGCGTAATATAACGACTTTCAACCAAAACACGATGCTTTATATTATATTTGCTGTCTAAGCGATACAAGGTTTCACGAATAATCGCTTCATTCTCATCCGTACTCAAATCCTTAAAATCAAGCCATAAAAAATTAAAATCAGGTTTCATCACAAGGAGATCATCCATATATTCCTCAAAAGTTTGGCCTGTTGAAGTTTCCAATTCATGCCCAATCATCAAAACAGGAATACCACTCTCTCTGGAAACATGAATATCCACTTCAAAATTGCTTATTCCATAATCAACAGCATCCTGTAGCTTAACAACATCATTGCACTTATGAGCTCCCAAAATCATTGTTTGACCAAAATCGTCAGTAGAAAGAAGACTTCTGGTCATAGGGCCATCAACGTTAGTATTCAATAAATCAGAAGAACATGATGTCAATATCATCGTTCCTAATAATAAACCCAATAACATCTTTAACTTTTTCATAAACATATATTTTTAGTTCAATTATTAATTCCACCCCGGATTATTAGGTTTCAAATCTGGATTCCTTTCAATTTCCACTCCCGGTACGGGCCACAACAAATCTTTCTCTGTGAATACGCGAGTTACCAGCCTCCGCCCGGTTATTCCGTATACATCTCCCGGCAATACCTCCAAGGCAATACCCCAGCGACGAAGATCGAACCAACGATGTCCTTCTGCAATAAGCTCAACGGCTCTTTCGTGTTTGATACGTGTCAATACCTCTTCTTTAGAAGAAGCTTTCAGCCATGCAGGGCCACTGTTAATAGCAGGCATATTGGTAGAAGGGCGTTGGCGCACTTTATTAATATATTCTACTGCCGTAGCTTGGTCATTCAACTCATTCTTGCACTCTGCATACATTAGGTACACATCTGCCAGACGGAGTATCGGAAAGTTAATAGGAGTATGTTCTCTATTATTTATCTCTCCATTCATATTACCTTCGGGTACAAATTTCCGGAAAATGTACGACTCTGTTCTAGCAGGACTCAATCGAATAAAGCCGTTTGTTTCATTCGGAGCTATGTTCCGGGCAATTATAAACTCACAAGTCTTAGGCTGATTGTTTACCCATCCCGGATAAGTAGTATAAGGCATAATGATGGTTTCACTCATTCTCGGGTCACGTTTCGAATACATTTCAAGTAACTTATCTTTGTATTCGGGATAAGACGCAACCGTTTTACCTCCTTCTGCAAGTACCGATACAAAGGTTTTATCCTTCACGTCCGTACTGCTGAATCCTGGAATAACTTCTTCCCAATCAAAAGGTTTGCCATCTTTATACTCGTACATGCCTACCAGCGTGGCGGACGGTAGCACGACATTCCAGCAACTGCCATACGTAGCACGGCTGCCCATATAGAAAGTCATTGGCATACCATAATCTTTGCCTACACCTCCTGAGTTCTGAATAGCGAAAATCATTTCATCACTTTGATCGCCTTCCGGAGTGAATAACTTAGCATAATCAGCATACAAAGAGTAATTATATCCTTTGCCCGACGGATCCAATATAATTTCCTCGAAATCCTTGGCAGCTTTTGCATACTCTTTTGTATATAAATATACTTTTCCACGCAATGCATAAGCGGCTCCCAATGTCACGCGTCCATAGTCATCTTGTATCCTTTTTACAGGAAGATTGCTATTGACTGCGGCATCCAGGTCAGCAAGAATGAACTGTACGACTTGCTCTTCAGAGCTTCTGGGCTTCTTCAAGTCATTATAGTCTGTACTCAAGTTCACACTTTCGTCATACAGTGGCAATGCTCCATAAAAATTATAAAGTTCGAAATAATACAAGGCACGCAAAAATCTAGCTTCTGCCAAATACTGGGTTTTAAGTTCTTCACTCATACTTTCTATCCCAGGTACCTTCTGTAGCACCAGATTGGCTCTCATCACCCCGTCATAAAGCGACTTCCATTTATCCTCCACTAAGGCATGCCGATCACTATAAGTACCTAAGATAACCGGTCCAAAGCCCTGAGAATCATACCCCACACCTATATCCGACATACAATCATAGGCAAATCTCATCCCAAAAGCATTATCTTCTCTAAGAGCCGCATATACTCCCATTATCCCTTGTTTGGCATGGGTTTCCGTCTGCCAGAAAATGCCATCGCTTATTTGGTCAGCCGGATACCTATCCAGCTCATAACAACTATTCAAGCACATTGATGCAACAAATGCACCTAATAATATTCTATACTTTTTCATAAAACATCAAATTAAAATGAAAGATTAACTCCAATAACAGCCTGTCTCATAGAAGGGTAGTCAACGCCAGACACTTCCGGATCGAGACCATCGTATTTAGTGAACGTAAAAAAATTCTCTAAGCTACCGTAGATTCTCACACGCTCTATAGGTAGAGATGGAAATGCCGTTCTCGTAAAGGTGTATCCTAACTGGATATTCTTAATTTTAAGGAATGATCTGTTCTGAATCCAGAAGTCACTAATCAATGTATTCCTGTTATCACTGAATTCCAGTAGGCGGGGATAGCGGGCTGAGCCCTGAATGCCTTCATACCAACGGCCATCTGCTATCTTCTTGTTGAGCTGATAACTGTGGCGAACAACCGGACGAAAATAATTATCCAGCCAATAAGTTTCCACTCCGGTGACTCCCTGCAAAAGAACAGAGAAATCGAAACCTTTATAAGCCCCTCCCAAGTTCACACCAAAAGTACACTTCGGAGTGGCTCCATTACCGATAATCGTACGGTCATCATCATTAATCACACCGTCACCATTCAAATCTTTATATAGTAAGTCTCCCAGTTCCGGGCGATTAGAAGGAAATGTTTTTTTAGGCTTGCCTGTACTTGGATCAATCGGAGTATTATCCACTAACTGCTGCACAAAGTCCAAATCCTGCTGTGTCTGCACAATGCGATCAACAACATAGCCATACTGAACATTTATCGAATAACCTTCTTTAATCATATCAGCATTAGTAATAGCACTTTCATTACCCTTGAACTTGGTTACCTTGTTGTTTATAAAAGTGATATTACCATTCACGAAATAAGAGAAATCCTTTATCTTATCTTGCCAGCCCAAACTAATTTCCACACCTTTGTTCACCACTATGCCTGCATTTTGTCTTGGGATAGTTGCATTCCCGTTCACAAGCGGAGCCGGAAGATCGATCAGGATATCTTCCGTCTTTTTATGAAAATATTCGACCGTACCGGTAAAACGGTTATTTGCCAAACCGAAATCCACCCCTACATTAAAGATTTTCGTCTTTTCCCAAGTCAGGTTTCCATTAGGAATAGCCTGCATAGCTACTCCGGTAGCTATATTATTATTTAGGATATAGTTGGATGCCGAATATAAAGATTGGGCATCATAATTACCTTCAATATCTGCATTTTTACTTCTCAACGCATTGTTACCCAACACACCATACGAAGCACGCAGTTTCAGATTACTCAACGTCAATCTTTCTGAAAAATCTTTCACGAAAGGTTCTTCACTGATTCTCCAGGCAGCGGAAGCTGAAGGGAAATATCCCCAACGATTACCCTCCATAAAACGGGAAGAACCATCGGCGCGGAGATTCACTTCAAACAGATATTTGTTATCCCAGTTCAATTTCAGTCGACTGAAGTAAGAACGCATCACCCATTCCACTGTATTACCAGAAGACGAAGCAGCTCCGGTAGCGCCATCAATCACTCCCAGTCCCGGATCCAGTAAGTCCTGCTTGGTTGTCTTGAACCATTTATAGCGGAACAGTTCCTGACTGGCTCCCACCATAACGCTATAGTCCAGTTTGGAAACCTTATTCTGATAAGCAGCCGTCACATCCATCAGATAGTCATTCCATTTGTAATCACTATTCATGATGTGAGTTTTACCAATGCCAGTAGAAGCCACCACATCGTTCAGGAAATTCCATTGCTCCAGAAATACCGGTTGAGAATCATCCGTCTTATTACGATGCATATAGTTGAATGATCCAGTCAGCGTAAATCCTTTAAAAGGAGTCAATGTTCCGTAAAAACGACTTTTCACATACCGTTCTTGGATATCTCCTGCAGTATTATATAAACGATAAATAGGATTATTGGCTGCATTCTGAGCATCGTCCTGGTCATTATTGACAGAACCCAACCGACCATCAGGAGCGCGAAACACCATACCCGGAGAAGTAGCGGCAGCGTAAGTGAAGACATCTTCCATCTTATTCGTACCCTGCTCCGTAAAAGATACATATCCATTAATATTAGTTCCGACCTTCAACCAGGAAGTTACGTCAATGTCCAGATTAACGCGTGCTTGCGTTTTTTTATAACCAGAATTATCCATCACCCCCGGTGAATGCAGGAAGCCAAAAGAAGTATAAAACTTGACTTTATCCGAACCACCGCTAATTGAAACACTATGGTTGTTACTCAAAGATGTTTTAAACAACTCATCCATCAGACTTGTATTTGGATATTTCAACGCATCTTTTCCTTCATTGGCACGCCACAATTTGATGGCATCATCCGAGTATTTGGTTGGCAAGTTTGAATTGGAAAAACCTTCATTTATCAATTCCATATAATCAGCATAGTTAGACACTAAATCAAAGGTTTTTCCTACAGATTCCCAAGAGAGATAGCCATTGTAATCAACTTTTGTCTTACCCTGCTTGCCACTGCGTGTAGTAATCAAAATGACACCATTAGCTGCTCTCGAACCATAAATAGCTGCTGATGCAGCATCTTTCAAAACCGATAGATTCTCAATATCCTGAGGTTGCACGCTGTTTAATGAACCTTCTACTCCATCAATAATGACAAGTGGCGCTGAATTATTCAAGGTTCCTTGACCACGAATCATTATAGACGCCGTATTATCACCCGGTTTATTTGAACTGGAAGTAACCTGCACACCGGCAGCCATACCCGCCAATCCCTGTGATACATCTGTAATCGGACGACTTTCACTCATTTCCGCCATATTGATATTGGCGACAGAGCCCGTCAGGTTTACCTTCTTTTCAGAACCATATCCTACAACTACGACTTCATCCAGTGACTGCGCATCTTCCGTCAAAGCTATTTTCAGTTCCGTAGTATTGCCGGTAATTTTAACTTCTTTAGTCAGATATCCAATATAAGAAATCTGAATAACACTGCCGACCTGTACATTGTCAAGCGTGAAATTTCCATCAATATCTGTAATGACTCCATTGCTTGTACCTTTTATAATTACATTAGCACCGATAATCGATTCACCCTGTACATCCAGTACTTTGCCTTTAATCGTTTTTTGTTGTGTGATACTCTCTACTATATCAGTATGGAGTGACGTTGAACTGGCTCTTGTCGCCCATAATGATCCGGTAGCAATTAAAGCTAGTGATGCCCCCAATACCATTCTTTTGGGGAGAGAACTGCAATGTTTGAGTTTTCTTTTCATAAGTATTAAAAATTAGTTGTTATTAACGTTGCAAGTTTACGCCTTTTCACTTTATAGGCATTATCCAAATCGTCCAAAGAAACGATGAAAATTATCCGTGGACATTTTTAATAGGATTCAGGAAAATTTTCATAGGTATACATACCATTCCTATTTCAATGTCACATCTTTGTAAAAATCATCCCCGACAATAATCATATATATTCCGTACAATAACTACAATCCTGTTTTATTTAATAGCAATAATATTGCAGCAATAATATTTCAAAAAAGAAGCAAACTATTAAAAGCAATTATTATATATGAAAACAAGAATTATCCTCTTAGTCGTCTTTTCTTTCTGCCTCTTGGGAGATACATTTGCAAAAAGAAAAGTGGAAGAACCTCCAAGCGACAGACAACAATGGGCTGACCTCTGTTATAAGATAGCACAACCCATTTTGGAAAACATGAGTAAAGGTGAACTGCAAAAGAATATGCAGTTGGAACTTAGCCCCACATGGGATGGACGTGATAAACGCGTAGCCTACATGGAGGCCTTTGGACGGCTAATGGCAGGCATCTCTCCCTGGTTATCTCTCCCTGCAGATAATACAGCTGAAGGGCAGCAACGCCGCCAATTGCAGGAGTGGGCACTACAAGCATACAAGAATGCTGTAGATCCCCAAAGCCCGGATTACTTGTTGTGGGAAGGACCAACCCAAATTCTGGTAGACGCAGCCTACATCGCCGAAAGTTTTCTTCGTGCACCAGATGCCACCTGGAAGTTGTTGGATGAAGTCACCCGGCAACGTTACATCCAATGTTTCAAAGGATTGCGTATCATCCGTCCTGCTTACAATAACTGGCTGTTGTTCCGTGCCATGACCGAAGCTTTTTTACTCTCGATTGGCGAGGAAGCTGACCGGTTTGCACTTACTGTAGCAGTGAACAAACTCAACGAGTGGTATTTAAGTGACGGCTGGTATTCAGACGGGCCGGAATTTGCTTTAGATTATTACAATTCTTATGTCATTCATCCCATGTATGTGGAAATATTAGAAGTTTGCAAAGCAAAAAAATTTCTGACTCCCGTCAGCACTGTACTGGCTATTTGCCGTATGCAACGGTTCAATGTTTTCATCGAACGCCTGATTTCACCGGAAGGAACTTATCCTGCCTTCGGACGTTCAGTGATATATCGCATGGGAGCTTTCCAGACGTTGGCATTAGCTAGCTGGAAATATGGATTACCAGAAGGGCTAAGTAACGGGCAGGTGCGTAGTGCACTGAGTACAGTTATGCGGAATATGTTTAGTATAGAAGGAAATTTCGATGATAAAAATTTCCTCAGGCTGGGTTTTGCCGGACACCAGCCAGAACTGGCTAACTACTACACCAATAATGGTAGTCTCTATATGACTGCATTGGTATTTATGCCATTAGCTCTGCCTGTTACCCATCCCTTCTGGAGTGATCAAGCAGCAGAGTGGACTTCCCAGAAAGCATGGAGTGGTAAACCATTCCCAATCGACGGACATCACTCACTACGTAACGAGAAATAAAAAGAATTCAAACAAATCACTAAAAATAAATATTATGAAAAAACTTTCATCTTTATTACTTTTGTTAGCCTTATCCATCTGCTGGAGCTATGCGCAACAAGCTAAATATGTATTCTACTTTATTGGCGACGGAATGGGCGTCAACCAAGTGCAAGGTACAGAAATCTATCGGGCAGAACTGGAAGGAAAAATGGGAATTACTCCTTTGCTATTTACTCAGTTCCCCTATTCTACCGTTGCAATTACCAATTCTGCCACAAACAGGGTTACAGACTCGGCTGCCGCAGGTACAGCACTTGCCACCGGCCGTAAGACCAAAAACAGCGCAATTGGTGTACTGAAGGATCAGGAAACCCCAATTAACAGTGTAGCTGTATGGGCGAAGAATAAGGGTTGCCGGGTGGGCATTGCCACCAGCGTCACCGTCAACCATGCAACTCCCGGAGCTTTTTACGCACATGCCGCTAAGCGTACCCTTTATCACGAGATCGGAAAAGACTTATATAAGACCGGCTTCGATTTCTATGCCGGTTCCGACTTCCGGGATGCAACAGACAAGAACAATCCCACGACTGACAACTTATATGAAATGGCTGGCAAAAACGGATATACCATCGCACGCGGTTATAAAGATTATCTGAAACAGAGCAAAAAAGCTGATAAGATGCTCCTACTGCAAACTGAAGAAGCCTCTAAACGTGAATTTGTAGCCATTCCTTATGCTATCGACCGTAAAAAGGGAGAGATGACTCTTCAGGATATCACCCGTTCCGCCATCAATTTCTTGTCGAAAGATTTATCCAAAGGCTTTTTCCTGATGGTAGAAGGGGGGAAAATTGACTGGGCCTGCCACAGCAATGATGCTGCAACCACATTTCATGAAATAATAGACTTCGATAATGCCATCAAGATAGCTTATGAGTTTTATTCGCAACATCCGGATGAAACACTGATAGTTGTCACTGCCGATCACGAAACCGGAGGCTTTGTACTGGGTACAGGCACTTATGACCTGAATCTGCAGGTATTGAAAAATCAAAAAGTTAGCGAAAACGGTTTCACCCGCATCGTCAACAAAATGCGCGCCAAGACCAGCAATCAAGTGAGTTGGGAAGCCATCCGAGAGGCCTTGAAGGACAATTTCGGTTTCTGGGATAAGATAGAACTAACTGCCGAACAGGAAGCCCGATTGAAAACAGTTCATGAAAAAAGCCTGATGCATCAGGAGATGAAGCTGGAAAAGAGCGAATATGCACAAGACGAACCGATAGCATCGGAAGCTAAACGTATCATCAATGAAATAGCTCTTGTAGGCTGGACCAGCGGAGGACATTCAGCCGGTTATGTTCCAGTATTTGCCATTGGAGCCGGAGCAGATCTGTTTCAAGGCCGTATAGACAACACAGAGATACCTATAAAAATCGCTCAGGCTGCCGGATACCCTATAGATTTCTAAATGATTATGAATTTATCTTAGGCGCGGATTAATCCGTGCCTAAACCTCCGAATCTTTTCTTTTCTGATAACTCTGTGGCGTACATCCGTACTGATTTTTGAAACAACGGCTGAAATACACCGGCGAACTGAATCCACAGCGATCGCTTACCTCCGCAATCGGCAAATCAGAATATCGGCGAAGAAGAGTTGCAGCATGTTTCAAGCGATAATTGAGCACAAAGTTATTAGGAGTCATGCCCGTCAAAGCTTTAAATTTGGAATACAGCAAAGAGCGACCTATACCAACTTCCTTACACAATTCCGGTATATCAAAATCAGGATCATCAATATGTTTCTCAATAATTTGTGACGTTTTGCGCAACATCTCCTGATCCAGAGGGTTGATGCTGGTCAAATCAATTTCCGACAGAGGTTTCTTACGAAGCTGATGTTGTATCAGCAATCTGTTCCTTACCAGATTATTAGCTCTTGCCAAAAGCAACTGTGCATTGAAAGGTTTGCTTATATAGTCATCCGCCCCACGATTCAACCCCTCAATACTCTGCTCCGTATTGTTGAGCGCAGTAAGCAGAATAATAGGAATATGGCACAAATCAACATTATTCTTTATTTGCAGGCACATTTCAATTCCAGTCATTTCAGGCATCATAATATCTGATATAATCAGATTCGGCTTATGCTCGTAGGCTTGAGCAAGCCCTTCTTTTCCATTATTTGCCAGGTAGACTTGATAGAAAGGTTCAAAAAGCTGTTTCAAGATTTGCAGCAGTTCTTTATTGTCTTCCACCAACAACAGTTTCCTGTCGTTCTCCTTTGCCGTTTCCTGCGATAGTGAGTCTACAGGAACTTCATAAAAAGAGGCTATTTTCTCGCCTAACAATGGTCCTGTAGTAGTCATCATATCAGATACACTATCAACAAATTGAATATGTTCGTCTTCCTGATAGATACTCATGTTAAGCGATAAAGCAATTGTAAAAGTGCTACCCTTCCCGACCTCACTTTCTACAGAAATTGCCCCATGATGTTTTTCTACGATGCTTTTGGTCAAAGCCAAACCGATGCCCGTACCTGGAGATTGTTCGTTTCCCTTCTGATTCCCGCCTTGATAAAAGCGGTCGAAAATATGGGCGGAATCCAAATCTGAGATGCCACTACCGGTATCGCAAATCTGTATCTTCACATTACCGTTATCAGTGGCAATTATCATACCTATTTTCCCTCCGTCAGGGGTATATTTAAAGGCATTTGAAAGCAAATTAAAAAATACTTTCTCCAATTGCTTAGCATCAAACCAGCACACTATCTCCACTGGATTGCACTGAAAATCATAGCAAATGTTACGTTGATGTGCAAAGTCACTGAACGAAAGAAATATCTCTTTCAGGAATTTCCCTATATCCCGCTTCTCTATTTGCAATATAAAGCGGTTCTGGGTAAATCGTCTGAAGTCCAAAAGTTCAGAAACCAAATTAGTCATCTGCTGTGCACTCTGCTTTATTTTCAATATCTTGTTGTATACTTGCGGAGGAAGCAGCTGATTCTGCAACAAAGTATCAATATGGCTGACAATCAGTGTCAATGGAGTACGGAATTCGTGACTCACATTAGTAAAAAATACCAGCTTGGCATGATTCATTTCTTCTATATGCTGTTTTTCGATACGCTCTTTTTCCAGCGATTGCGCCAAAGCCTGTTTTACGAATCGGTTTCGGGCATAGTAAGTGATGCCCGAAACAATTGTAATCATATAGAATATCCATGCCCACCAGGTGGCATACCAAGGAGTGGCAATATGAATAGCCAATTGAATAGGAAGCTGACCGGAAGCATACGCCATACGTACATAAAGTGTATAATCGCCCGGATCGAGGTTTGTGTATCTGGCCTCCGGAGTCGGAGTAAATGTCCAGACTTTATCCAATCCTTCCAATTTATATTCAAAGCCTTGCTGCGCATATTTGTTCTGATAATCAGAATGGGCAAACTTGATAAGCAGGTTATTGTCCTCAGTATCCAGCATTAGCCTCTTCGTAAAAGGAAGCGCTGCAGTGAGTATTTTATTTTCAGGCGACGGTTTTATCAACCGATTGTTAACATGAAGAGTAGAGAAATAAAGAGAACTTATCTCTACCTGGGAAGCATGAAATTCTTCTTCCGCCAAAAGAGTAACCCCTTTGGTATCTCCAATATAGATTTTATTGTCCGAAGAGACATAAATCCCGCAATCCCGAATGATCGGAGCCTTGAGATAGACTTCTTTCTGTCCCAAGCTGGTAAATGACTGCTCTTTCGGATCAAAAAGTATGATTCCCCGGTCTCCGGTAAGGATAAACTTATTGCTGGCAGTCTGTTTCACATTGTAGCAATAATTGCTGGGCAATGTGCTGTTCTCCGTATTATAAACAATCATTTTCTTGGTATTCCGGTCGTAAAACAGCAATCCGCTTCCTAACGTACAGATATATACACCGTCTTTCGTCACCCGTACATGCGATATGCTGCCCTTATAGCCCATATCCTGCAGTTTGAGAGTACTTCTTTGAGTAACATCAGAAAGAGGGACGATCACAACTTTGTCTGCTTGGTTAGCATAGAAGTTTCCTTCTGCATCAATATCAAAATTTATACAGTAAGACTCCGGTTTGAACAGAAACGTAAAGTGATTAGTCACCGGATCGAGTTGAAAAACACCTTCACGGGAAGAAAGATAAAGTTTACCATTCCACATCTTGACCTGATAGATGAAATGGCGCGGAGCCGGAGTATTTTCCAACTGATGTTCCAGGTAATTATAAAAGCTTTTTTCCTGAAAATCATAACGTGACAATCCTCCTAAGTGGGTTCCGATATACAGATAGTCATTCTCCCGGTCATAGCAGATACTCTTTACATTGTTATGCGGAATAGAGTTCAGTCCCCCTGCCGTAAATTGATGTACCAGTTCCCAGTTTTCATTTATGCAACCTAAACCTCCTCCGTCAGTACTGACCCAAAGATTTCCATGTTTATCAGCCGTCATCTCACCAATGTATGAATAATATAGGTTGGAAAGATTTCCGGCCTGGTAGTCATAATGTACAAATCCACTGCGGTCGGGAGTAAAATAGTTCACTCCTCCATAGAAACTGCCGATCCAGATAGTTCCCTGCCGATCGGTGTAAAGAGAAAAAATAGAAGGATGATTCAAGCCCCCCACATACTGAGGTATCTGTATCAGTGTATAGGTTTGCTTCCGGACATCATACTTTTGTAAACCAACGAAAGTTCCAAACCAAATATTATGCTCATCATCCTCGACAAAGGCACGTATCTGCATATTGCGGATTCCAGCACTTCCGGTAAGTGCATAAGGAACTTTTTGCAATACATTATCCTTGAGCCGATACAATCCTTGCATGCGAGTGCCTATCCACACTTCTTCGTCCGAACTCTCGAAAATACAATATACATCTATATTTTCCAGTAAAAACCGGGATGGCTGGAGTGTGTTTTGAGGAATGATATACATTCCTTCCATCATGCCGACATATATATTGGTTTCGCTAATTGCCAGCGTGTTTACGGTATAAGGAAGAAGTTTCACTTTCGACCGGACGGTATGCTGTCGGCAATCGTAAGCGAAAAGAGAATCTTTCCGGGCATACCATATTTCATTCTGATAGACAGCCAAAGCAGTAGTAGCATTGTCTGTCGTATATTGCTTAAATGTGGAGGTATGAATGTCATAGCCAAACAAATTATTATCAGCTATGAAGAAAATATCGCCATCGATATCATGAACAATGAAAGGTACATAATTACCAATCCAAAGCTTTTCCCCATCCGCATTTGTAATTTCGCCCTTGACATAAGTAATTTGCTCTCCATCATACATATTAATGCCTTCCTGCGTTCCAAACCACATTCGCCCCAATCCATCCTGGGCAATACTCAAAACCGAAGGTTGTGATAGTCCATTTTGTAAGCCCAAATTACGGAAATATTCGGCAGTTGCCGGAAGTGTGCTAAATAGCAAAAGAAATAGAGATATGATTCTGTTTTTCATTAGTATGGTTTCCGCATTTTATTATGAATGCAAAAATAAGGAAAAAAGAATATAGCTCCTACTAAAACAAAGTTTATTGTTGAAAGAACTGCCCCCAAAAGTTAGACACAAAACTTTAAGAGTGCAGTTCATATCCAACTTTTGAGGGACTTCATGTTTCTCTTTATAAAGCTATACCCTTATTTGAAAAGTAACTGTGCCATGTGATACAAACTCCTGCGCCAAGTCAGGAATTCATGGGCCGTATCAGGAGAAACGAAAGACGTTGCCTTAAAACCGGCTGCCTTGAGGTCATTCACGGCTTTAGTCACACCATCCGGATTCTCCTTGCTTCCGCAACTGATGAAAATGGATGCCACCTGCTTTTTATCCGTGATGTCGTCCGGTGCATAAGTCCCACCGCTCAACAGTCCATAGTAATTGAATACTTCCGGACGGCGCAGAGTAATCAGTTTCGTCTCAAAGCCACCCATAGAAAGTCCTGCCATAGCACGGTGCTTCTTGTCGGCCTGTGTACGGAAGTTACTATCAATATAAGGTATCAGTTCGTCTACCAGCACCGTTTCAAACTCCTTAGCCGTGAACTCTTTGATATGTCCAAATTTCACATCATTCGTCATACCATACGTCATTACAATGATGAACGGTTCAATCTTGCCTTCAGCAATCAGATTGTCCATAATCAGATTCGCATGTCCCTGGTTGGACCATGCCGTTTCATCTTCTCCCCATCCGTGCTGCAAATAAAGAACCGGATATTTCTTCTTATCCTTTCCGTAAGTGGGCGGTGTATAAACAAATGCACGACGATGGGTATCTGTGCTCTTGGAATAAAAATAAACCTGTTGAACATTTCCATGAGGCACTTGCTTCATAGCATAGAAATCCTCATCATGAGCCGGAATTTCAATACCACTTTCCCATCGGCAAGAGCCGTAATAATTCTTAGTACCCGGATCATTAAACACACCACCATCGATAGTCAGGTGATAATAATGGAATCCCTCATCCATGGGGCCATCTGTAGTACCTACCCATACACCTTCTTTATCTTTGCGGAGAACTGTGCCACCACGACCGCCTAATCCAAGACTGACAATGACTGATTTGGCATCAGGAGCAACTACACGGAAGCGGGCGTATCCTTGCGAATTGACCATAGGATATTGCTGTCCGGGCTGATTAAGTACAGAAGGACGGAAATCCTCTTTCACTACAGCAGTATCGCTTGCCGGATCAAAATCCTTAATGATACTATAGACACGTTTCGCCTTATAATTTTCATCATAAGGCAACGGATAGTTACGTGCACCGAGCCATGAATCGCGGTCGGAAAGATTCCAGAAAGTAACATTGTCTACCACATCCTTATGTTTGCGAAGTACTTTAAACAAGCGAGCATACTGATCTTCCTGAAGCGTTTTTACTACCTGACTGATGTTGCCGCCGTCACGACTGAAGTTGAGCTGTCCTCCCATCTCCTGATTGGCACGAATATCCAACTCAGTAATATGGATATGTTTCACTATAGTAGAATATTTCGTCAGGGCAGCATCTACATCTTCCATGCTCGGACCATAGACATTGTAATGTCCCTGCATGCCAATACCATCAATGGGCACACCTTCTTCCTTCATGGATTTCACCATATTATAGATGCGATCGCGTTTTCCAGGATCAGCAGCATTATAGTCATTGTAGAAAAGGAGTACATTAGGATCGGCCTCACGGGCATAAATAAAGGCTTTCTTAATAAACTCGTCACCGGCAATCTGATAAAGAGGGGAATTGCGATACGGACTTGGGTGTTCTCCCATGCCTCGTCGGCCACCCTGCCAGCCACCATCGGAGATTGCTTCATTCACAACGTCCCACGCATATATCACGTCTTTGTAGCGTTCCACGATAGCTGTAATGTGATGTTTCATATTTTGAAAAAGTTTCTCTTTCGACACTAAATCCCCTTTTTCATCTTTATACATCCATTCTCCTATCTGGGCATGCCACATCAGACAGTGCCCGCGTAACTTGATTCCGTTGCTACGGCAAAAATTGGCGATTTTGTCGGCATTCTCCCAATTGAACTGTCCGTAGGCAGGCTCGGTGGGTTGCGGCTTCATGTCGTTTTCTGCCGTAATACTGTTGAAGTCTTTTTTAATAATGGCAATCTGTTCAGGATTCGAGATGTTACGCATATTAACAGCCACGCCGATAGAGAAGTAATCTTTATAGGCATCCTTCAGCCCCGTTTCTCCGCTTTGTGCGAATCCGGTATTTGCGCCCATGGTCAATGCCAATGCGCAAAGGGAAAATTTGAATAAATGTTTCATCTGATAATTATTTAAAAGGTTTTCATAGTATATCTATTATCTACCATGTATTTGTACATGCATATCACTCACTAATTGGAAACGGTTACAAAAGAATGCTTTTTTCAGAAAGATTCTTCATATTTGTGTAACACGTTTTTTCGCTTATGTTACCTCCTTTAGTAAAAGTGAAAGAAAATGGATTCTCAAGGTCAGTACCGCCACTGAAGTAAAGAGAAAAAGATGATTGTAACCAAAACGAAACATACATGACACAAAAATATAACACACATGTCTGAACTTTGCCGCCATAAATTAATCGACTACAACTAATGATTATGAAGAAAAGCGCATTCATGTTGCTCATCATCCTACTGTCGCTGACAGCAAACGCTCAGACTCCGTACCGCAACGAGGACGGAAAGAAGATTGATAAAGAAGAGCTGGAAACAAAGGATTACCTGCCGGAAATACACGGTACTATCCGTACTAAGTTTGAGTATCAGACAGAAATGGCTGCCAGTCGTTTCGAAGTACGCAATGCACGCATCAGCATTACCGGAAATGTATTGCCCATCGTAGCTTATAAGGCGGAAATTGATCTCTCCGATGAAGGACAAATCAAAATGCTGGATGCCTACGCCCGCCTTTTCCCAATAAAAGACCTGACCGTCACCGCAGGACAAATGCGAGTACCATTTACAATCGACGCCCACCGCTCTCCACATCAGCAATATTTCGCTAACCGTTCGTTTATTGCGAAACAAGTTGGTAATGTGCGTGACGTTGGTGTTACATTGGGATATAAATTCGGCACTGGAATACCTGTAACCTTAGAAGGCGGACTCTACAATGGTTCGGGACTGACCAATCAAAAAGAATGGCACAAAGAGGTAAACTATTCCGCCAAAGCACAATTCCTTTTCGCCAAAAAGCTGAATCTGGCTTTAAGCATACAGAGCATCCAGCCACAAGAGGTAAGGATAAACTCATATGACATCGGTGCTTTCTATGAATTCGGGCGCTTCCATATTGAAGGAGAGTATTTGTACAAAACTTATGCAGACAATGCCTATGACAACGTGCATGCCGTAAATAGTTTTATCAATTACGACCTCCCCTTACAAAAAGTATTCAGCAAGATGTCCTTTCTGGCACGCTATGATATGATGACCAGTCAAAGCGATGGTAAAGCCATCAACGAAGAAACCGGAGCCTTGACTACCACCGACTACAAACGCCACCGTATAACCGGAGGTATCACTTTCAGTCTCAGCAAGGCATTCCGCACAGATCTCCGGCTGAACTACGAAAAGTATTTCTATGCCAAAAACAGTATTGCCAAAGAGTCTGAACAAGATAAGATTGTATTGGAACTGATGGTTCGGTTCTAACACCTCACATGCACCTGCCAACAACAGGTGCATCGTCCGGTAAGTACTCTTTGACTCTCTCATTCATCCTACTTAAACCGTTTCAAATCCTTCTTCTCAAACACCCATTCCGGAGTGTAGAGCTTACCTTCATCATTGTCAGACAGCTCATACCAAGGCGATAATCCACGGTTAGCGGGATTCACCAATATGTGAATCTGTTGAGCCGGCATATAGCTCTGTGCCAGCAGGAACACTTTCTTTCCTGTTTGAGGGTAAATCGCCACATCCACTACAATAACTGCATGCCCCGGTGATCCGCCTTTGATAAACACATCTCCGGGTTGTAAAGATGTATAAGGAACATAAACACCAGGTTTTAAATACCTCCAGAAGCATCTGTGACGTATCAAAGCCGTACCTGCTCCGTACCCGCTCCGTACTTTCTTCGTGTAGAAGTACCTTTGACCGAAGAATGTACGGAGCAAGTACAGCCCTGATACGGTTCGGGTACGGTGCAGATACAAAAAAGACACATCATAACGAAAGTATGAATTGTATAAAAAAGAGATTAACAGTCATCCTTTTCATGACCAACAAATAATACAAATTCAATTATTTTATTGAATATACATTATCTCTTCCTAAACTTTTCCATACAAAACTTGATTATTTACACGAAAAATCGTATATTTGAGTAAATAACTCAGAGCTTATGGCAAATCCGATTCTTCCTGGTATATCAGAAGCTGAACAAGAACTGTTGTACAAGAAACTAAATGAATACAATCAGGGAAGAACCTCTTACAAAGAGGCAGGTGCTTATCTGGTTGTACTGCCCCGTCCGGAATCTCCCCGTTACTCCTTATGGGTGTATTCTCCTCTTCCCGAACGCCAGTCCATTTTTTACGTCCAGGACCTTTCTACAGACATCCATGAAAGTCTGCGAGCGGCAAGCAGCCTATGTTATTATTCTCCACGTTGCATTCTGTTGGTAGAATATAATGCCAAACGTATGCAGAGTAAGGGAGACGACATTATCTCTTTCGGAAAGTATCATGGACATTTCCTGCACGAAATCTTCCGTATCGATCCGGCATATGTGAGTTGGATTGCTTATAAGTTTACTCCACGTATACCTAAACAGGAACGCTTCGTACAAATAGCACAGGTGTATCATTCCGTCCATCTGGATATTCAGAAGCGGCAGGCACATCAGAAATATTCTACCAGCCGTTTTCTGGGGAAAGAAGGAGATAAAGTGAAAGAACTGACACTGAAAGTACTCCGTGTCCGGCTGGAAGACGATCCTTACAAAACCACCGTGAAAGGAACGACTCCTTATTTCTATGTCCGGCAGATACTGACTTTGGAAGATCCTATCGGCAATCTCGTCACTTTCCGGACCAACTCGCGTACGGCAAGCCGGGAATCGTGCCAGGTGCCCGCTACGGAACATGCCTTCGAGCCCGGAGAATCGGTATATATTGCCTCGGCACGCATCTCTTGTACCTTTACTTCGGGAAACAAACAATACACCCGCCTCAATTATGTCAAGTTTAAATAAACTTAAAAGATAGAACGGTATTATTCCTATTAAAAACATTCGTCCTTTCTTTGTCGGCAGAAAAGGGGGTGCTATAAAAATAGCTGAGATTATACCCAATGAACCTGATACGGTTAGTACCGTCGAAGGGAATTTTCTTTCTATATTCTACTATTCGTTTATACTACTATCCCTTTCTGTAAGTATAATTTCTAAATTCAGAGTTTGAATGTTTGACGTACAATTCATTACGCATTTTACGGCATCCATATCTTATTCGGACTCCGCACGCATAGCCCTTGAAGGGGGATGCCGCTGGGTTCAGCTTCGGATGAAGGATGCTTCTTCAGAAGAGCTGAAAGCCACAGCCATGCAAGTGCAGGAACTCTGCCGTCAATACGGAGCCACGTTCATCATTGATGACCACGTGGAACTGGTGAAACAGATTGGCGCGGACGGTGTCCACTTAGGAAAACTGGATATGCCGATAAAAGAAGCAAGGGAAAGGCTGGGCAAAGATTTCATTATTGGCGGAACAGCCAACACGTTCGAGGACATCCGGCAACATGCCGCTGATGGCGCCGACTACATCGGTTGCGGTCCTTTCCGCTTCACAACTACCAAACAAAAGTTATCACCCATTCTGGGGCTGGACGGTTATCATTCCATCCTGACGCAAATGCGCGAAAAAGGAATAACAATTCCTGTCGTTGCCATCGGTGGAATCACACGTGAGGACATCCCATCCCTGAAAGTATCAGGACTGAGCGGAATAGCATTGAGCGGCGGTATTCTAAAAGCTGAGAATCCGGTACGTGAAATGGAAACAATTATACGACTGACCCAATAGAAATCAATTAGTGAACCATGGAAGATAAAACAAAAATTACTTATCCCGAATCCGAGAAAGTCTATATGCAGGGGCAACTCCATCCTTATCTGAAAGTTGGGATGCGAAAAGTGAATCTTACCCCTACCGTAGTAGTGGAAAACGGGAAAAAAGTTATGACGGAGAATGCGCCCGTCTACATATATGATACAAGCGGCGCATACAGTGATCCGGAACAGAAGGTAGATTTAAAGAAAGGTTTGCCACGCCTCCGCGAACCGTGGATACAGGAACGGGATGTAGAACGGTTGACGGAAATCAGCTCCGAATATGGAAAGATGCGTCTGGCAGACAAAAGCCTTGACTCCCTGCGTTTTGATCATATCACTTTGCCTTATCGTGCCAAAGCAGGCAAGCAGATTACGCAGATGTACTATGCCAAACAGGGTATCGTAACACCGGAAATGGAATATGTAGCCATCCGTGAGAATATGAACTGCCAACAGTTGGGTATAGAAACTTACATCACACCGGAGTTTGTGCGTGATGAAATTGCGGCAGGACGTGCTGCCTTACCCGCCAACATCAACCATCCCGAAGCTGAACCTATGATTATCGGTTCAAAGTTCCTCGTAAAGATTAATACGAATATCGGAAATTCAGCTACCTCTTCCACGATTGAAGAAGAAGTGGAAAAGGCCGTCTGGAGTTGCAAATGGGGTGGAGATACGCTGATGGACTTATCTACAGGAGAAAATATTCACGAGACACGGGAATGGATTATCCGGAATTGTCCTGTTCCGGTAGGTACTGTTCCCATGTATCAGGCGATGGAGAAAGTACACGGAAAGGCGGAAAACCTTACCTGGGAACTATTTAAAGATACACTGATCGAACAATGTGAGCAAGGGGTAGATTATTTTACAATCCACTGTGGTATCCGCCTGAAGAATATTCATTATGCCAATAACCGCCTTTGCGGAATGGTGAGCCGGGGAGGAAGCATTATCTCCCAATGGTGTAAAATCCATCAGAAAGAGAGTTTCCTGTATGAGCATTTCGATGATATATGCGATATATGCGCACAATATGATGTGGCACTTTCATTAGGTGATGGTTTGCGTCCGGGAGCTATCCGTGATGCGAACGACCGGGCACAGTTTGCGGAACTGGATACGATGGGAGAACTGGTAGAACGCGCCTGGGCAAAAAATGTACAGGCATTCATCGAAGGTCCGGGACACGTACCCATGCATAAGATCAGGGAAAATATGGACCGGCAGATTGAGAAATGCCACGGAGCACCGTTCTATACTCTCGGTCCGCTGGTTACAGATATTGCACCGGGATATGATCACATCACAAGTGCCATTGGCGCAGCACAAATCGGTTGGTACGGAACAGCGATGCTTTGCTATGTGACACCCAAAGAACATCTTGCATTACCGCAGAAAGAAGATGTACGCATAGGAGTGGTAACTTACAAAATTGCCGCACACGCCGCAGACCTTGCCAAAGGCCATCCGGGTGCCGAAGTACGTGACGATGCCTTAAGCAAAGCCCGCTATGAATTCCGCTGGAAAGACCAGTTCAATCTGAGTCTCGATCCGGAACGCGCCTTGCAATATTACAAGGAAGCCAACCACCTGAACGGGAAGTATTGCACCATGTGCGGGCCCAACTTCTGTGCCATGCGCATCAGCCAACGACTGAAAGATTGTGATTATGATGCAGAAATAGAAAATACAGAGAACGAATAACTTTTTAAACTTATAAGAAAATGATTGAAACAAAAGTATCCAAAGGTATCATCAGTACCTATTTCGAAAAATTAGAGAGAAATCTTAATCTGGACGTTGCCATTGTAGGTGGTGGTCCGTCGGGCATAGTAGCCGCTTATTATCTGGCAAAGGCCGGGTTGAAAGTAGCGCAGTTCGACCGTAAGCTTGCTCCCGGCGGCGGAATGTGGGGCGGTGCCATGATGTTCAACCAAATTGTAATTCAGGAAGAAGCGATTGACATTGTAAAGGAATTCAATATCCGCCACGAGGAATATGAAGACGGCTTATACGTGATGGACTCTGTAGAGAGTACCGCCGCATTGCTTTATCATGCCGTACATGCCGGCGCCACTGTATTCAACTGCTATTCCGTAGAAGATGTTATCTTCAAGAATAATACGGTAAGCGGAGTAGTGGTAAACTGGACTCCTGTATTGCGCGAAGGTATGCACGTGGACCCGCTGAACATCCTTGCAAAGATAGTAATAGACGGAACAGGCCATGACAGCGAAATAGCCGCTACCGTAGCCCGCAAGAATGGCAGTCGCCTGGCTACCGAAACCGGTGGTGTAATTGGCGAACGTTCACTGGATGTAATTGCAGGAGAGGAAGAGGTTGTAAACGGTACGAAGGAAATCTATCCGGGACTTTACGTTTGCGGTATGGCTGCTTCCGCCGTTTCGGGCACTCCGCGTATGGGACCGATCTTTGGAGGAATGTTGATGTCCGGTAAAAAGGTAGCTGAGGAAATTATAGCGAAGCTGAAGAAGTAATCTCTCAGAAGCCACTATTTATCAAGGTGGACAATTTTTTCACCACAGATTACACAGATTTTCACAGATAAAAAGAAAAAGGAATTGATTCTCAATATTTGTAATCTGTGAAAATCTGTGTAATCTGTGGTGATCTCCGGCATACCCTTGTATAGACTTATCCTGCAATCTTTTTCAGCCTCCTGAAATGAGCAAGCAACTCTTCGGCATCTTTCCACGTATGGTAACGGTTCCAGATATCTCCTAATAAAGCTGCACCGCCAAAGCCAAGAGACTTTATTTCCGCAAGGTTCACCTCACTTATTCCGCCTAAGGCTACTACCTTTTCATGGATGACTCCGCTTTCCTGTGCTTGTTTCAACTCATCCTTTGAATATCCCGAACGATATCCCTGTTTGGAAATGCTATCGTAAACAGGACTCATAAGCACATAATTGAACAGGGAGACTGTAGTTTCCACTTCTTCCAAGCTATGGCAGGCACGACTCAGTATTCCCTCATAATTTGCTGGTGCCTCCGGATGACGGGAATTCAAGTGAATTCCGCCTAAAAGATACTTATCTTTTAAAAAGAAGAAATCATGAATGACAATCCGGGTTCTATATTCCGGAGCAATACCTTGCAGCAGATTTTCTACCGCATGAACATCCGCATCCGGTTTGCGTACATGCAGCAAGTCCAGTCCGGCTTTAAATAACTCAGTGACGATGCGTGCTTCATCCGGAATAAAATCCGGAGAGGTGATAATAATTAGTTTCATTTTTCTATCCTTCATTTACCGGAGGCGTCGGAAACGGGAAATGCCACAAAGGACCATTCCCCTGCCCTATACGTAAATTCTTCCCGGCTTCAATAGCACAGGAAATGTATTCTTTGGCCTGTTCCACTGCTTCATACAAGGATGATCCTTGCGCCAGAAAAGTGGCAATGGCGGATGAAAGCGTACATCCCGTACCGTGCAGGTTGGCGGAATGAATACGCCTGCCACCAAAAATATTCAGTTCTTTTCCGTCATAAAGTACATCGCACATTTCATGACCGGTCAGATGACCTCCTTTAATAAGAAAAGCACAGTTATATTTTTCGAATAACCGGCATGCGGCATCCTCCATTTCATCAATCGTCTGAACCGGTTGTTGCAACAATACTTCTGTTTCGTGCAGATTAGGAGTTACGAGAGTTACTTTCGGAATCAACTTAGTACGAATGGCTTCCAATGCCTCATCCGTCATCAGACTATGCCCGCTGGTAGAAACCATCACCGGATCGAAAACCACTTTCCGGGGAGAATAGCGACGCAGTATCCGTACTATTTCATAAATAATCTCTACGTTTCCAGTCATACCTATTTTAATGGCATCCGGTTGCAAGTCTTCCATCACCGCCTGCATCTGTTGACCTACCAGCTCTGCCGCAACAGGATGAACAGCTTGCACACCCAATGTATTCTGCACTGTAATGGCTGTGATAGCAGTAGCTGCATAACCTCCAAGTGCCGAGATAGCTTTTATATCTGCCTGTATGCCCGCGCCACCGGAACTGTCGGAACCGGCAACGGAAAGGACGATTGCTTTCTTATCCATAAGCCAAATTACAACTTTATAACATTCCCTGTACGGCTACTCTCCCATGCCGCCTCAATCAGGCGGATAACGCCAAGCACTCCGCACGCATCACTTTGCAACACCGCTCCATTCCGGATATGCTGATAAATATTCTCATAAAAAGCAGCGTAGTTTCCGGGAAGGGTCGGATAAGGTTTCCGCACCACATTACCATCTTTTTCCGTATGGAGTATTCCCCATTGGGATTCATCCTCTTCTCCCCAATGCGGAGTATCCGGCAACACACCTTTAGTCAGATCCGCCTCTTGAGGATCAAGACCATACTTCACATAAGAGCCTTCCGTTCCATGAAGAACAAAGCGAGGCTCATTCTCACACATCAGATAGCTGGCTTTCAAGGTGATTTTCACTTCCGGCATCCGGGCAGGTTTCATCAGATGGATGATAAAATAATCATCTACTTTACCACCGGTACGTAAAGTTGCAATATCAGCAAATACAGCTTCGGGCATACCAAATAGTTGAACAGCCTGGTCGATGACATGGGCACCCAGATTATAAGTCAGACCACCACCATTCTCGCCGGTTTCTTTCCAGGTATTCGGCTTGATGAAATTCCGGTAGCGGGGAAAGGTTGATTCAAATTCGACTAGACGGCCCAACAATCCCTGAGCCAATATTTCTTTCACGGTCAGGAAATCACAATCCCAACGACGATTCTGGTAAACACTTAAGGTCAGTTCTTTTTCCGCAGCAAGGGCTACGAGTTCTTCACCTTCCTCTACAGTAGTGGTGAAAGGTTTTTCAACGATAACATGTTTTCCGGCTTCGAGAGCACGACGGGCATATTCGTAATGGGAACTGTCAGGGGTATTCACTACCACTAACTCCAGTTCTTCCATCCCTATCAACTCATCAAAACTACGCACAATACAGGATTGCGGATACTTCGCCCGTGACAATTCTTTACTACGCTCAGTGACAGCAGTCAACTCAAAATGAGGATTTGTGGAAATAAAAGGAGCATGAAATACTTGTCCCGACATTCCAAAGGCAGCCAATCCGGTTCTTATCTTATCCATATCTTTCATTTTTTCTTTCGGCAAAACTAATGATTTTATCGCTGATGTACCACACATGAAGGAATAAGGTTTTACGAAGAAAGATAATTTAATCCTTCGGAAGCTCCTTTTTCAGTACAATGAGAGCCTGATTCATCTCCACCGCCTTATTCCATATCTGCTGCAACTGTCCATAATATTCGGAAGGCACGACCGAGGAAGACAAAATGAATGTATAATTCACAATGACGTTGTTCCTGTTTCTTTGGATTGCATATTTGCATTGCAGCTTGCCGTCTTCAGTCTTTATCACTTGCGTGTGGGGGATTTCTTCCACCTCATAGCCTTCAGGAAGCGTCAGCGCACAAGAGAGAGTGACTTTTGACGGATAAGGGAACTCTACCGGAAGGATCCGCTCCGATTGTATAAACGGGTTCTTTGTCAATTGCGGAAAAAGAATCGGATTAATATATATATGGTCATCCGACTTTTCCGCCTCAAGTACAAAATCAAATTCTTCCTGTATAGTTGTGAAGTCATCTTCCTTATCTGTTAGCTTCAGATTGGTAACCGTCAGTTTTTCTTTCATCAATTCCTGTTTATTCACAAGAGAGTCTTTCGCCTGGTTCTCTTTCCGGTGTTCTAAAGCTTGATGTCCCTTCAGAATGGTGGTCCGACGTCCGGTTATCTGATTCTCCCGAGCATTAGCACTGATTTTCATGAAAACTTGATTGGTAGATATTTCCTGCAAGTTCACCCACTTTTGTTTTTCCGGTATATCGGCAGAAAGCATACGTGCTTTGGTCACCGACAATTCAATGGGCAGCACATTGAGAGCCGGTACCTCCATCGAACTATCCAGATAAACATACTTTCCTCTTGCCTCATCATAAATAGCCACTACGAAAGTGTTCAATTTCTGAAGAGAGGGAAAGTTAGACGGCAACATTCCCCCGGAACGCCGGCTCATAACCACAGGATAGGCCTTGATGCCGTAGCTTCTGAGCATACTGATAAAAATAAAATTCAAATCGGCATTACTGCCTGTTCCGGCTTTAAGTACCTTCTCCAGATTCTCACTGTAAAGTTTATACTCTCCATTCCAAGACAACTTTTGCTTCAGCAATTGGAAAACACCTATAACTTTTTGATTAAAAGTCAAATTGCCCGATTGGTTGAGTTGCCGAATCTCTTCAAGGTACGGGCTTTTCCACAACAAGTGTTTACCAAAGCCTTCGTTCTCCTCCCGGGTCAGTTGTTTATCCACATCCTCCCAGTTCTGGCTGTAAGGTTTGTAGCCTTCATCCGGATAATTGGTTCCTTGCAAATCGAAACTAACCTGTATTCTATAATCTTCCGGACACCAGCAAAAAGATTCATCCTGGCGGATGGCAGGCAGATTTTGGGAAGTAAACGTAAGCTTCTGTGCCGAAATAGTAAAGTCATGCGACACTCTCGCTACGCCACTTGTTGTATGTTGTGCGGCTTGTACCGAACCTTTCTCTTCCAGAACATCTATATATTGGCGCCCTCTAAACTCTATGTTATATACAAATACATGAGGAATAGTTATTTCGTATTGATTGTATACTACGGGAATTTCTTCCTGCATCATCCAGTTGTCTATGTGTACGGAATAGTCGGAAGTCATTTTATAGTGATATTCGATAACTGTCCCGACCTTGACAGCAGGCAATGAAAACTTCAGTACTCTGTGATAGGTATTCAGCCTCTCATCGGAAACGAGCTCCCGCTTCAGACGGGTTTTAACAAGTTTCCCATTTTCCAGATTATAGGAACATCCGTCCAGATCGGAGATGCGGTCTTTCTCCTTATCTCTGTCAGAAGGCGCATAATAAGGAATGGCTACATCAGCTTGTGAAACACCTTGCGGCTTCAATATCTTGATGCGTACCCAATGTTCCGTATACAATTCAAATTTATCATTATAAGTAAAACCGCTCTTGCCTTTATGAAACAGATAAACTGCCACTGCGGTAGTGTCAGGAGCGTATGTCTCCAGTGATAGTTCCTCCTTGGAGGGTTTGCCATACTTCAGGTCAGGCTTAATTACAGTAGTAGCTTGTTGTGAAAAAGCCATCGGGAAGCATAAAGAAATAAGCATGCAGAAAATAAATAGCCCGTGTTTCATGATTTGACTTTTTAAGATTACCAATTGTACAAAAATAATAATTAATACAATACAGCGGCGTTGATCTTACAAAAAAAACAGGTATTTTTGCCACACACATTATTTATATTGAATACCATGAAGAAATTAGCTTTTTTAGCCTGTCTACTCCCCATTCTATGGGCGGCATGTAGCAGCACTGCAACTACCCGCAAAGAATCCGGTGAATGGGCAAAAGTTCCCGAAATCCTGAAGAACATTGTTCCGCCTACTTTTCCGGACAGTATATATGACGTAACTGCCTACGGGGCAAAAAGCGATACGAGTTTTGACAGCCGACCTGCCATATTGGAAGCCATCAATCAATGTAATACAAATGGTGGCGGCACCGTTCTCATCCCTGCCGGAAACTATTTCAGCAAAGGCGCCATCTTGCTGAAAAGTAATGTAAACCTGCACGTTGCAGATGGCGCACGTCTGGAATTCTCGACCGTGGCCTCTGACTATCTCCCCATGGTATTGACCAAATGGGAAGGAACGGAGTGTTTCAACTACTCCCCTTTCATCTATGCCTACCAGTGCACCAATGTCGCCCTGACCGGCAAAGGTACGATTGACGGCAACGGAGCTGTAACTTTCAATGGTTGGCACGCCCTGCAAGGTCCTGCCCTGGATCGCTTGCGCCAGATGGGTATCGATTCCATCCCGGTATACGAACGCGTATTCGGAGAGGGATATTACCTGCGCCCATGCATGATACAATTCTATGGCTGCAAGAATGTACTTGTAGAAGATGTACAGATCTACGATTCTCCGTTCTGGATTATCCATCCTGTATTCTGCGACAATGTCACCGTACGTAATGTATATATAGACAGTAACAACTACAACAACGATGGTTGTGATCCGGAATCAAGCACGAACGTACTGATTGAGAACATGGACTTCAATGTGGGAGATGATGGTATCGCCATAAAATCAGGACGCGACCAGGATGGCTGGCGCATCGGCCAAGCCACGGAAAATGTAATTATCCGTAACTGCCACTTCGCCCGGTGGGCCATTACCATCGGTAGTGAAATGTCCGGTGGCGTACGGAACATCTTTATCGAGGATTGCAAGATAGACAGTTGCCGCAACGGTATTTACTTCAAATCAAATCTGGACCGTGGCGGTTACTTTGAAAATCTAAACATGCGCCGGATAGAAGCGGACGTCTGCCTGTGGGGAGTGATTAATTTCCGTACGAACTACCACGGATACCGCGGTGGAAATCATCCGACACTCTTCCGCAATATCTGCATAGAAGATGTAACTTGCAACCGCGTGGACAGCGTAGCACTCATGGCAAACGGATTACCGGAAGCTAAACTTTATAATATCACCCTGCGGAACATAAAGGTAAAACAGGCACCGAAAGCCATACAGATGGACAATGTAGTGAACTTAACGCTCGACAACGTAGAGGTGAACGGTAAGCGGATTACTTCCGCAGAACAAACTGATTAACAGCAGAAAGGATTATATCCCCATGTCCGGAACATGGGGATATTTCATTTATTCTTATTCAACTTAATAAACTCACTCGGAGTAATTCCAAACTGCTTCATGAAACATGAGGTAAAATATGAAGTGGTAGAAAATCCTAAACTCTCAGCAACTTCATTGATCCGAAGATCACCTTTAGCCAACATTTCAGCAGCTTTCTTTAATCGGCATAAACGGATAAAGTCATTAGGCGCCAAAGAAGTGATAGCTTTCACTTTTCTATAAAGTGTCGATACGCTCATATTCATATATTCAGCCAGGCGTTCAACCGATAAACAGGAATCAGACAAATTATTCATCACATAATCATTCATCTTTCCGATAAATTTCTCATCTATACTGTTAGACGCAACACTTATAAGATGCGCATGAGGTGAACGGACAAATGTAGAACGGATAAGCTCTCTGTTAGCTAAAAGATTTGAAACCTGAGCCAGTAAATGCTCTGTAGAGAACGGCTTCTCTATATAAGCATCAGCTTTCGATTCCAATACATCAATATGCGCCTGTAAAGAAACTTTAGCTGTTAATACAATAATAGGAATATGACAATATTTTATATTTGTTTTGACAGACTTACACAATTCAATTCCATCCATCACCGGCATCATCAAATCACTAATAATCAGCGATACTACATGACTTTCCAATATTTCCAATGCTTGTTTCCCATTATCGGCAACCAACACATTATATTGTGGGGTTAGTTCTTCACAAACAAACTGACGCAATTCCACTTCATCATCAACCACCAGTACATTATACATACTCTTATGCATATAGTCTTCATTTCCTTCTACAGAAGAGGTTTCCTTATAAAAAGGAGAATGTTCCGGCTCTGCAACATCATGCTGTTCCAAGGGTAAATCAAGCACAAAGGAATTCATCTCAGTAATGGAATTATCAAGATAAAAAGCGCCATTATGCATCTCGGCCAGTGATTTAGCTAAAGGTAACCCTAATCCGGAACCTTTTGCCGGTACTCTTGCATCTTCTCCGAAATACTGAAAAAAAGGTTTAAAGATGTCTGTTGTCACATCTTTAGGGATTCTTTCTCCATCATTGTTCACCCTAATCCGAACAATAGAATTGTCTTCTTTCTGTATACTCACTAAAGATACCTCAACAATATGGTCACAGAATTTAATCGCATTGTTCAACATATTACTTAATATCTTTATCAAAGCCTCTTTATCAGCTATTATTTCACATCCCTCATCAGGCATGGAAAAATGAAAATCAATGCATCTGGTTTGAGCTATCGGAGTAAAACGGCTATAAGTCTCTTCAAGTAGTTGTTTGATATCCAGTTTTACAAAACTCATCAAGAAGGTAGAAGATTCTATCTTTCTGAAATCAAGTAGCTGATTTACCAGATCGAGCAAACGCTGAGTATTCTTACTCATAACAGCTATATTTTCATTCTCAGCAAGTTTCTTTTCTCCCGACTTTATTATACGGTTCAGTGACCCCATTATCAATGTCAAAGGGGTTCTTATTTCATGAGTAATATTTGTAAAGAAACTAATCTTAGCCTGAAGTATTTCCTTATACTTCTCGTTCTGTAACATTTCTATCTGATGTCGTTCCTTCTCTTTGAGTTTTCTTCTGTATCTGATGAAAAAACAAGTAAATGTAGTAAAGATAATAAGAACATACAAGAAATACGCAAACGGCATACTCCAGAAGGGAGGTTTTACAATGATAGCCAATGAAGAAGCTTCGCCAGTCCATGTTCCGCTTTCTCTTGAAGCTTGTACACGAAGGGTGTATTTCCCCGGTGGTAACTTTGTATAATACAATTTCTTAGGCCCTTGACTAACAATCCATTCATGATCTAACCCTTCAAGCTTATATCTATACCATACATCCTGAGAAATAGAATAAGTAGGTATAGCAAAATCAATACTAAAAGTAGACTGATCATAACGCAATGTTATTTTATCTGTAAAAATAATCGATTGTTTCAAAGGAGAATCCGGTTGATAGGTCTCTATTTCTTTATTAAATAACTGAAAACCTGTAAAGAATACTTTTAATGGTTCTGATGCCTTTATAAAATTCTCAGGCGAGAAAGCTATCATTCCTTTCAATGAGCCAAAATAAATATTACCGATTCGATCCTGATAGCCGGAATTATAATTAAATTGATCTATCGGTAATCCATTCAACGTTGTAAATCTGCTTAAAGCTTTCTGTTCAGGATCATAATGCAATAAACCATTCGAAGTAGTTACCCATAACATTCCTGTGGCATCCTCTATAATCTGATAAATAATTTGTCCGGAATAATCCAGTTTAGATAAAGTCTGAGTAAATGTCCCATCTGTCCTGTCATAAAGAAAAAGCCCGTTTCCTTCAGTACCAATCCATAAACGCTTCCGGGAATCTTCGAAGATAGTAGTGATATAGTTACTTATGAATGGCATTGTCTTAACTGTTATCTTCTCATGTATCCCATTATATTTGAATGTAAACAATCCTCTCCCCATTGTAACAACCCATAAAGTATGATCTAAATCCTCATAAATGGAATGTACAAGTCCCCAGTCCAGTTGCGGAACAATTTCAAATCTATTCTTTGACTCTACATAGCGGTATAACCCTCCCATTGTACCAACCAATATTTCATTAAAAGAAGTCTTCCTGAAACAAACGATTCCATTAACCAATAATCCGGAAGCAGTATTCTCACTACAGAAATGATTGATTATATTTTGCGACTTCAAATCAAACAGGTAGATACCACTATCAAAAGTTCCAATCCATATCATATTCTTATCAACCAGCAAGCATTGTATATTTTTGGATATGGGACGTCCATCCCATTTCAGATTAGTCAACGCCCTGAATACTTTTGTCTTGGTATCAAAATAGCATAACCCTCCATCTTCAGTTCCTACCCATAAATTTCCTTCCACATCCGGATGAATTTCACGAATAACATTTGCCTTTATACTTCCTTTTTCATCTTTCGGCAGATACTTATCAAACAATGTATTATTATTCGACAAGTAATTCACACCACCAAAAAAAGTCCCTACCCAAATACCTTCTTCACGGTCTTTCAACAACATATGAACAGCATTATCAGAAAGCGAATAAGCATCATTATACGACTTCTGTAAATGATCAATAAATCCCAAGTCCAATTGATAGATATGAATGCCTGACTCTGTACCAAACCAGAATTCATCTTTATTCCGTTGAATAGCCGTATGGATATAAATAGGATTATTCTGAGAATCATTGCTAAACAAGACTTTAACTTCACCATTGTTAGGGGAAAAACGTCTGGCCCCAATACGATCTGTAGTCACAACCAAGTCTCCATTACTACATTCCAGAATCCGATAAAGTAGAATATGTTTTGTTTTCTCTTCTTTTGTCAATATAGGATAAAACGAAAACTCCATACGTTGAGGGTTAAACAAATAGATATTACCATCCAGACCTAATACCCATACACTACCGGACTGAGTCACTGTTATCCCTGTAGGCACAAAGAAATCAGATGCAGAAAAAAACTTATGATTTCCATTTTTTACATCCAAGCAATATATGCCCTTGGAATTTATAACCCAAAGGTTTCCCTGCTTGTCAAAAACTAAATTATCTATTAAACCTTCAATTGTCAGGTCAGCACTGACAAACGGAGCAAAAGTATCCTTCTCCGGATTGTAAATACATAAACCATCTGAAGTTCCTAACCAAAGAGAACCATCCGGTGCTTCCGCCAGAGCAAGAACTGTATTGTTGGGAAGAGAATTGGGCTGTTCCGGATCGGCCACATAGTTCTTAAACTTTGTACCATCGAACCGATTCAGACCAACTTTCGTGCCAAACCACAGGAAACCTCTACGATCCTGAACTGCACAGAAAACAGTTTGCTGAGAAAGCCCATTCTCTTTGTCATATCGCTTAAAATAATAGTTTTCGGCAAAAAGGTTAGTTACTACCAAAGAGAGAAAAATTAGTAATAACGCTATTTCTTTTTTCTTTATGAGCATAACTATACAATATGATTCATTGAAAGTGATCTACAAATATAATAAAAACAGGCTACTCCCTCAGCAACAGATGGTTCTTTTCCGATCATATATCAAACCAAAGCCATTCTATCTATGGAGAGGTTTTCCACCTACTCCATAGATTGTCAATCTACTACGAAGTTCAGGTAAACTCATATCAATCTGAGATAGATCTTTTTTTCCGAAAGCTTCTTCCAGATTAACAATCGGCTCAATGTTCGCAATGCTTGCCCATGGAAGCCATAAGGATACAGACCTGAAAGCTAAATCAGCAACATTAGTTGCTTCCGGCATAAATGCACGATATTTATAATTCATTCTACCGTCAAAGTCTGTATTCAGTTTCGTATTATTCTGTAAGAGTTTTGCCATATGTAAATAGAGTTCATTTCCGGTTTTGATATACAATTTATACATTTCATAAAACATATAAGCTATAAAATTATCAGCACCCGAATGTCCTGTAGCAATAATAGAAAACCCTGTAATGCCTCCTTTAACAAAAGGATTCTTTTTGGCATCCATTGCATCTCGGTTAGGAATGGCAAAATCATAACAATATGTCCAGCTCATAGCACAATTTGCAGCATGTTCTGCCGCTTTCAGATATTTCAGATCCCCTGTCAGTTCATGTATGGCATTGAATCCGTAGAGAGCAAATATAGCTGCCTCTTTATCAACAGTATTAGGATTGTCCGGAGTTCCACCTACATATTTCCCTAATTTCAAATACAGTTCATTATAAGAGAAATCAGCAGCTTTGATTGCAGCTTCTTTATATTTAGTCTCTCCGGTATGTTCAAACATCTTCACCAGGAATCTAATAGCCACCGGAGTATTCAATTTAGAAGTACCATGAGTATTCCTATCTCCTCCCGTCTCAACATCACCATTCGTCTTATATGCCCTATAAAAAGAGCCGTCTTCATTTTGTTTCTTCACCAAATTAGAAGCAACCCTTTTAAGAGCTTGATTCCACGCTTCCTGAGGCTCATTGTGAGCCACAGAAATACGATAGGCATCCAGTAATCCCTCCATGCCATCCACAAAACATCGAAGAAAACTTGGATATTCCCGCCTTTGTCCGGCTGTGGCATTATCAGCAGGATCCCACCATACAGTGGGGAAATAAGTTTTCATGATGGCATCAGAAACCCAGAAATCAACCATTGATTTACCCTTTTCCCTAGTCTCTGAATCATGATGATCCAGCCCATAACGATACATGTGATATCCAACGGCTATTTGTTGTCCCACAAAACCCATTTGAAAAGATATCCCTTCAGTGTTTGTACCATCAGGTAAATCAAGTGACCATGGTAAACCTGCCGCTTTTATGTTTCCCTTTCCAAACATCCGATATTCAGCTTTAAAAAGTTCTATATTCTGTCGGTAAATTTCATCCATATTCATATCCACGATTGTCGGTTCTTCCGTTTTATAGCCCATACCAAACGCATACATCATAGCTTCATTATAATTATCCTTTTTATCAGGAATCAAGGCTACAGAATAGCTATGTATATTACCCTCTTTCACCGAATGGTATCTTTTGGACCATATAGTCTTTGCATCCCTTTTTCTTCCGGCAACTTCATACGTTCTGGGCCCTTCTGCACACGGATAATGAAAATCCACCGACAATGAAGGATATATAGAGTAACCTATTGAACCATATTGTAACGCATCATTCACCTCATAGAATGTTCCACCACCAGGATTTTGTCCGACATCTATCCTAGGATTATAATGCATGAGGGTTAAAGTAGTTCCTGTTATCTTTTCCCGAAGCATAGCCAGCGGCAGTCCCGTACGCGTTTCTTTTACATACATCCGATCAGTATTCAGGTCAGCAGCAACCGCATCCTCTCTTACTTCAGAGGTATTTCTATATAAAACAGAAGGAATAAAATACTCGAAATCATTGTTATCAGACGAACGAAGCCCGGTTTGAAATGAAATTGTACTGGCAAATCCGACATCCTCTGCCCGCGCTTCTTTCACCTTCACATCTCTATATATCCCAAATACTCCATCCTTTAATAAAGTATACTTATCTTCTACAATAAATACAGACCCTTTTTCCGTGTTGACACTGGCTGTAGCACAAAAGCCATATTTCTTTCTTATGACCTGATGATAAGGTTGCTTATAATCAGTTTCGATATATTCCCCCGTTGGTAAAGTATCACTTCCCCGGACAGTGATCCATGCAGGCAGTTCTTGGCTTCCTACTATCTCTTTACCATTCTGTAAAAATACAGCAAAACCTTCATCCCCTTCTCTTAGTATAAGGGAATAATCACCATTTTTAATGATTTTCTCTGTATCACTTTCTTCTATACATTCCTGAGAAATAGTTTTCAAATCACTTTTCCCGATAATCGCATGATAATGGCAGGATATGCCCAATAGACAAAATCCTGATATCACCAGTATCCGGAATACAACCTTTCTTATTCTTCTATCTTTTTCCATAAGCTCCTGAATTAATATATTATTCCCTGATGTGCAGCATATACCGCATCTTTCTGTCTCAATGTAGATAAAGATTCTGTTCCTATACGTTCTATATCCATATCTCCATAAGCATCCCGTATCTTGAACAATGGATCTAAAGCAGATGCAGTAACCCAGGGTAACCACAAATTAACCCCATCTCCCCAACGGGTGACCAATCTTAAGGCTTCCGTCTGCAATCCTCGATAAGCATACCCCAACGTACCATCATAATCCATAGTCTGTTTCGTATTTTTCTCCAATAGCCGGGCAATATGCAAGAAATACTCATCGCCTGTCAAAACATAGAGTCTCAAGTATTCAAAAGAATTATATGAAAGCCCACAATCTGCTCCGGAATGTCCGGTGGAAATGATTGTAATTCCAACAGTAGTCTTTTTGCTATCCCAAGCCATGAGGTTATTTCCTCCGGCCGCCGGAATATTCCAAGCATACATATAGGTTACAGTGTAATAAGCCGCTTGGGATGCTCCTTCAAGCCATTTTTCATCTTCGGTTAAATCGTACAAACAAAGGAAAGCCTCAATAATCTTTTGCCCGGACTCACGGTCTTTTACATACGGATTATCAATTACACTTCCCACATATTTATAGGGTTCATGAATCTCGCGATAGCAAAATTCTCCGGCCTTAACAGCAGCTGTCTTATAGCATTCTTCCTTAGTAACTATATACATGTAAGTAAGAAAACGGATCAGATTGGAAGTAAGTAGTTTACCCGAATCTATAGAAGTTCCGCCATTGTCAAAAGCTTTGTCCCAGCTACCGTCGGCATATTGTCGGCTCACCATCCAGTCAGCTGACCGCCGGCAATAATCCAACCAATTAGTTTTACTTCCGGGAAAATGTTTTTCTGCATGGGACCATGCTAAAATCATAGCCTCCAATCCACCTTGCATATTACGTAAGTCATTATGATTACGAAAGAAATTCCAAGGAGATATATCCCACCATATCCGTGGCATCCCATTAGGCGCCGAACTGTTCTCCGCCCAGAAATCAAGTATCTGCTCTCCCTTATCCGTATAGATGGAATTATTGGTTTCCAAACCTTTCCGGTAAAGATAATATGCGCAAGGAATCTGCATCCCCACAAATCCCATAGAATAGGAAATCTCATTCACTTCTCCACTTGGAAGATGTACGGAGAAAGGGAAACCGGGGGCATCATTATCCTTCAGCCAATAATGATCTAAAACCTCCAGACTGTAATTCATTACATCTTCGTTATCCACCTCCAATACTTCAGGATTGTACAGATTGAACGTCGCTTTCCAGTGTTCCTCAAGCGCTTTTGGAAAAGCTGCTTCTTTTTTAAATTGCAATTCCAGCATATAGGCATGCTCTACACCAACCCGTACAGGATGACTCCGACGCGCCCACCGTCTTTCACGACTTCCACCTCCATCTGCATAAGTATGCTCACCTTCAGAACCAGGAAAACAATATACTAATGCAGGACTTTGGCTTGCCAAATAAAAACCCAATGAGCCGAAATGCATATCCGCATTTACCAGATGATCCATTCCCACCTCTTCCTTAAAAGTAACCGGATTGAGATTATAGTCTGCCAAAGCAACAGATACCTCCGAACTTTTATTTCTGAACATGGCCAGAGGTAATCCCATACGTTCCTCACGAGCCAGTATCCAATCATGAGTAAAATCTGCTCCTATGGAGGATTCACTTAAATTAGATTCATCTTTATATATGAGAGAAGGTATAAAATATTCGCATCCGGTAATAGCTTGCTGTACTTCATTCCGCACCATAAAGTAAGAGTTGAACGCATGATCCTTACCGGAAGCTTTCATGACATCTACTACTCTCGACAAGCGTAATCTATCTTCATTCTCCGCCACGGTATATATATCCGTCACTTCAAAATCAGAACCGGAGTCTGTGATTATCCTGGCTTTACAAACCAATCGATCATTTTGTTTTTCTGCTTCCTGATACGCTGCCCTGTACCATTTAGACGACTGTACACCTACTGGGAATACCTCTAAACACACAATCGCTTCATCGACAGGTATATATTTCTGCCCCCATCCTGCTATTGTTACTGTATAACCTGTATTCTCTTTCCAGGCGAGTATAAGTTCCGGATTACCGGAACCTATACTAATATTTTCATTATGAACCGGGCCTGGAGGCTCCTCTGTTAAATCATCATTATCTGAACATCCTGCATTCAGCATCAGGCAAAAAACAACTGCTATAATTTTCATTATTTTATTGTCCATATTCTAAATTGCATAGATAGTAAATGCTGTAAATGATAATGCATTCGTTTCTCCACCCGGAAAATTGACTACATATCCCATACTAACTTCCGTTTCTTGTTCCAAAGTTATATTAAGTGGCATGGAAACACGACTTGCAGGATCTCCACAATCACTCTGGGCTATAATACTCGGACTTTTCCATTCAATTCCTTTACCTTTTGCTACAACAAAGAAAGCACGGTCTTTTCCACCTTCATTTTCAATATCCCACCAATTGAAACCACGGGTAGCTATAAACAGGTATTTCCCTGCAGGCAAAGTGAATGTCTGATAAACAGCTCCCTGTAAGGCAGTAGGATTCCCCCAGTTCTCAGCACACATAAACAAGCGGTCACTCCAACCGTCATACATTGTATACTGTACGGCTGCGTTAGATGTTAACCAGTCTGAAAGGATGCCACGGCGAGAATCCGGGAAATAGGAAACAACATTAAACGGCTGTTTATAATTCTTTAAATATTGATTCGTAATATCATCAAACTCTTCCGGAATTCCAGTAATTTCTTTCGTTTCTGAGAAAAGATAATAATCAGGAATGTTCTCCAACTCAAGTGCCACACGATAAAAAGCATTGTCCCTGTAATTCTCTTTATAACCGGTACGATATTTTATCGCATCTATAGACACCGTCAGTTCTCCGTCACCGCTAAAATTAGCATCCACTTCCTGTTCGGCAACAACCGGACTTTTACTGTTTACAAAGTGGTTAATACCTAAATAAATACGAGCTTTCACTATACGTGGAGCAGGCTTACTTGTTCCGGAAACTTTCTTCACCTTAAACTTGGCAACAATGTTAATGCCTTCTAATTTTGCATCCAAATCAGATATCTCATAATAAGGTGTGATGTGAAAATCCTGACGTACATCCTTTTTCAGATCATAATAAATAGAATCATATCCTACTGTCCCAGCTGGAAACTCATTTATTTCGAACGGATACTTTACATTCCCTAAAGTTAGTTTATATTCTCCGGAATGTAGCAATTGCTGGTATGAACCATCAGCCAAAGTGTGCATTTTCGTTCCCCAGTCTACCTTACCAAACCCTTCCTGGAAAAAGAGAAATATATCACGCGCATCATTACCATCACATAGAAATGGTTTATCATTATAGAGTAATTGCCCAGAGAAAGTTACGCTCGGCGCATCATAATTATCATACTCACAAGCAGTAAACAATATCGTAGCCAATAATAATATAATAATCTTCTTCATAATCAATTTACTATTAATAGGTTTTAGTGTTTCGGATTCTTCTCAATATACGGATTACCTTCTGTCATCGGATATTCTGCATAATACATATCTTGTCCGAATCGGATAGGTAATCCCTTCTCATTATCATTACCACGATGCTCAATATACACCCTTCGGAAAAGCCACTTTCCATCTTCCGGCTGTCCCGGAGCATACACTTTATAAGGCCACAAGCCAGTCATCCGGGCTGTCGAAGTATTCCAGTCACCCGACCATATCTGATCAGCAATACGCCACCTCTTCAGATCATAAAAACGATGATCCTCAAAAGCCAACTCTATCTTACGCTCATTCTGCAAAAGTGCAAGTGTCAAATCCGAACTTTCAATACGGAAAGCAGTACCTCCGGCACGTTCTCTTACTTCATTCAGACAATCAGAAGACAACTGTAATGTATTGCTGCCTTTATAATTAGCAACACCAAGTTGATTAAGATAATAAGCAGCCTCAGCCGCATTAAGCAGAATTTCTCCATATCGGAAAATGATATACGGTACTGCGCTCTTTCCTGATGCTTCGGAACCAGTAACCGGATCTATATATTTACGCAACAAGAAACCTGTATGGCTGGTATAATAACTATTACGGATAGGACCGTCAATGCTGGTCAGTTGCTGCCCATTATAAAAGTTTTTGTCCGGATCGTATACATTCTCGATTAAATCCAGCATTTTCAAATCATAACCGGAAGCAGTTTTCACAGCCAGCCCTGCCTGTAATTGAATCTCTTTTCCTCTGAAATCCGCACCAGGCAGAATTACGGTTCCCCACAAACGCGGATCACGTCCTTCGAAAATACCCATCGGAGAATCATAAAGAACATAGTTATAAGCGGAAGTTTCATTTCCCATTGATTCGATAATCTCATTACCCACATAAGCATTCAACTGTGATGAACCGGAATTTATAGTTTCAAAACTCTCGACCAAGTTTAATGTCGGGTTCACATGGCCACCAAAATTAGCAGTTGAACGTTGAGAACGAGGAATATTCCACACTGTAAAATTGTTTGGGAAATCAGTACTTCCATCATAATCACGAATGAGAATAAGTTCCGGGTTATTCGTCTTGGATACAAACACATTATTAAAGTTCTCACCCAGACTGCTTCCAGTACCTTTTAGCAAAGAATACCGTCCTATTTCCTTTAGTTCCAGATAGGCATCAATACAACTTTGCAGATATTCTGTTGCTTTATTCTTAGAGATTCCGACTGCTCCGCTTGTCAAGGTCAATCCCATTGTTTTACTTTTATCCTCATTGTAGGCTAAAGTACCTGCATATAACATTGCACGTGACTTGAGTGCCAATGCAGAAGCCTTAGTGGCACGTGTGAGTAAGCTACTTCCCTGCGGAGCAATATCAAGCGCCTCTTTCACTTCATCCATTTCTGTCGCAACAAACTCATATACGGCTGCCTCTGTATCACGGGGTTTAGCATATTCTATCGGAGTAGTACTATAATCGTACACTTCTGTAATTAAAGGTACACCTCCCAGATTTTTCACCATATTGAAGTAAGTAAATGCTCTTAGAAAACGTGCTTCACCAAGAAAATAAGCACGTTGATTTTCAGGCAAATGTGAGGTTTTCTCTGACAAATTCCTGATATGAATATTGATATCCCTTATCAGATTATAATCATAGTAATTACGGTAGGTACGACCAACATTACTCGAAAATTGCCAATAATAACTATTACTGGTAGCCTCATCCCACCTGCATATATCATAAGATTCATTATCCGAAGCGAAGTTCTGGTCCAACTTGATGCGCTCGTATAAATTTGCAGCAATACTACTGATACTGGCAACAGATGAATATGCTTGATCCTCGGATAATTCTTTGGGATCATTCTGACTCAACCAGTCTTCACACGAGGTAAAGCTCAACAAAGCGACACATGCATATACTAATATTTTTGTTTTCATATTTATGCTCTTCTTTTAAAATTTAACGTTAACACCTAATGTCAATACCTTATGTTGCGGATAGTCCTGACCATTCACTGTTGAAATTTCAGGATCAAAACCATAATCATGCAACGAACTCAGACAGAAAAGATTGGTTCCTTGGAAATATATGCGGCATTGTTCCATACCTACCTTTCTTATCCAGTTTTTGGGTAAAGAATACCCAACTACAAGATTACGGAGACGCAGGTAATTAACTTCTCTCGTATAGAAACTGTTCCACCAACGCCCCGAATGACTTTCCTGTCCACGCAAGGCCGGGAATTTCCCTGGAATCCAAGGAGACTTCGGATCAAAAATATCTTCATGCCTCCATACGTCAATATTGTTATAGTAATATCCATTCACGCTGCGCGTTACACCCCACTTCAAATCCCAGTCAGCAACAAATGTATTTTTAAAACCACCGGCAAAGTCAGCAGCCACATCAAATCCTTTCCATTCAAAGCCTAAATTAATGCCCATTGAAATCAACGGATTCTTATTGGATGTGCTTGAATCCCAGGGCCAGTCAGCCGATGCATAGGCTTGAGGACGTTCGTCAAAATCATTGATAATTCCATCACCATTGACGTCACGAAGTATTACGTCACCTGGACGAACAGTAGCATTATTTTGACCGTCCTGATCAACCGGATAACTATCAATCTGTTCCTGTGTTTCAAAACGACCGATAACTTCCCACATCCATACACCTCCGGCATTACCCTGATCTGTATTGAGCACTACATTGGACCAGCGATTGGATTGTGCCCAACGATATTTATCCCATGCATTACCGAATATTTCTCCATGACGTTTACCATTTTTCTGTCGGGCAAATGTTATATTAGCCCCAACACTATACTTTAAATCTCCAACTTTATCATTCCATTTCACAAATGCATCGAATCCTACCGTCATATCTGAATTCATATTCTCAGGTAAAGCACTCAAACCTGTCTCCAACGGAAACATAATATCACTCGGTGTACCCGGAATACCATCACGCATACGTTTAAAGAGATCAAACTCTCCTGTAAGCCGATTATCAAAGAAGCCAAAATCAATACCGACATTCATCAATTTAATTTTCATCCATGAAATGGTGGTTACAGGAATTCCCTTAGGTGCCGAGCCTATTACTTTTTTACTTTTCACAGAACTGAACGGGTCATCAGGCATAAGTGACTGACCTTTGTAATAAGTATACCCGGAAAGGTATGCAAAGTCAGGATACAAACCGCCCAGATTATCATCTCCCATCATACCATACGACGCTCTCAACTTCAGATTCGAAAACCAGCTACTTATAGATGAATTCTTAAAAAAATTCTCTTCCGAAATACGCCATGCCGCACTAACTGAGGGGAAAAAGCCCCATCGGTTGCCTTTCGGGAATTTCCATGAACCATCATAACGGGCCGATAAATCAAGAATATAACGGTTTTCATAATCATAACCTGCACGGAATACCCAGCTGGCTGTAGAAGTTATAGCTTTATTCTCGCTTACCAAGTTGTTATCATTAGTTGATATAAGATCTATAAATTCATTTTCAACTGGATGTTGCTGTACATTCAGCGAATGATAATCCCGTTTGGTAAACTCAAAACCACCTACACCTGTTACATGATGTTTACCAAACATATTGTCATAATTTAGCAGAAACTGTCCGGAAAACTCTTTGATAGTCGTATCAAATCTTTCCATCCAAGTTTCATTAGCAGCTGATTTATCATAGGCTACAATGTATTCATCCGCAGCCCTGTCATAAGTATACTCTTTCCAACCTTTCTCCAGATTATTCACCTTATTCTGAGAGGTCCAATAGGAGAAAATGCCTTTCCCCGTCAGCCCCTTAATGGGTGTTTTCCACTCCATATCCCAATCAATCTGTACCACGGTAGTATTGTTATCTGATTTACCTGCATTATCAGTAGTTAGTGCAGCCAGGTTAAGCCCAGAAGCACCGGGTACATTATTCAAATAGTTGGGGTTATCATTTGCATAAGGACGATAAATGGGCGGAAGATTAAAAACCGCCTGACGGGCATTTGCATAATCATCACTACCCGGAAGAGCTGGATTAGTACGATTCTCCAAACGTCCGTTCAACCGGAAACCCAACTTCAGTTTCTCACTGATATCAATATTGAAATTAGACTGAATATTAGTACGTTGAAAATTATAATCCTTGAAAACCGCATCCTGGTCAATATTACTGATTGATAAATAATAGGTGGTCTTATTTCCACCACCACTCAGGTTTGCATGTATGTATGATTGAGGTGCTGCATTACTAACATAGTTATCTCCCCAATCAAATCCACGATAGTCTTCACCAGTTTCTGGATTATAATATCCCGTACGCCATTTTTCCAATTCAGCTCTAGCCACATCCGGAGAAACTGACAGGGTACCCAGATTAGCCTCCTTCATATAATTAGCATATTGCCATTCATACGCATTCAACATTCTGGGATAAGAAGTCCATGATTGCCAACTGTAATTGAAGTCCAAAGTTACGGCTGCCTTTTGGTTCTTAGAACCATTTTTTGTAGTAACCAGTACGACTCCATTCGCTGCTTTTACTCCATAGATGGCAGCTGCTCCATCTTTCAGTATAGAAATGTTCTCAATATCATTTACATCCAGATTATTAAACTGTGCCTCATCTTTTATAATACCATCTATCACAAAGAGAGGAGTACCCATATTTCTGATCTGAATAGAAGTACCGCTACCCGGCTGTCCCGACTTCTGTCGGGTAGTGATACCGGCTATTTTACCAACCAATGCTCCAGAAACAGTCGAAGAAGTAGTACGGGCGATATCTTCTGTACCAATAGTAGTGACTGCCGCAGCAATACTCCCTTTACGTTTAGTTCCATATCCCACCACAACAATCTCATCCAGAATTTCCTGATCTTCTTTCAATATAACAGAAAGAAATGGTTTATTCCCAGCTGTAACTTTTACAGTTTTATAGCCTACGTAAGAAAATTCCAAAACGTCGGTACCAGCAATGTTCAACTGAAACATTCCATCAGAGTCAGTAACAGTACCTGCACTCGTACCGGCAACCCGCACTGACACCCCTATCAAAGGTTCATCATTGTCATCGGTAACTTTCCCTTTTACTGTTTTCTCTTGCTGAGTAATAACAACAGACTTTGTCGTTGCATAGCCTTCTGATATGAAGAAATTTCCTAAGGCTATTGATAAGAGAATAAATTTCAACAAGCGAAGCTTGTTACTAAAGAAATCGTTCATCATCTTATTAGTTTTAAAGATTAATAAAACAGGTTCAATAAAAACATTAACGAGGGTTAACAACATCGTAATGCAAAGATATCCCCCTCATTCAAATACCAGTGAAAATAAGCCGTCATTAAGTATCAATAATCTGTTATTTCAGGCGTTTGAATGATTTCTAGTATTTTTTGAATGATTACTTTTGAGCGTTATATGTATGTTTGCAGCGGTTAACAACACTCCCGTATTATTATAAATCTATTAATTCAACCATTATGAAAAAGTATAATTTATTATTTGCTTCTCTCTTATTCCTATTTCCCAATGAGACGATTGCTCAAGAAAGAGCAATTATAAAAATAGACACAGATCGCGTAATTGACCAGATCAATCCTCATCTATACGGAAACTTTTCGGAACATCTGGGACAAGGTATATATGGAGGTATTTATGACCCGAAGTCTATTCAGGCAGATGAAGATGGCTTTCGCAAAGACGTCATCGAACAGACAAAAGAGTTAAAAGTTTCCATCTTACGATGGCCCGGAGGGAATTTCGTTTCAGGTTACCATTGGGAAGATGGTATTGGAGATCGTAGCAAACGCCCTACTCGGATTGACCTGGCTTGGGGAGGTAAAGAAAGTAATATGATAGGAACAGATGAATTCATTCAATTTGCCCGCAAAGCAAAAGTGGAACCTTATTTCTGTGTCAATCTGGGAACCGGTTCATTGGATGAAGCACGAAATTGGGTGGAATACTGCAATGTGGAGAAAGGAACATACTACTCAGACCTTCGCCGTAAAAATGGATTTGAAAAACCGCATAAAGTAACGTATTGGGGGTTAGGCAATGAAGTAGACGGTCCGTGGCAAATGGGACACAAATCACCCGAAGATTATTCTAAAATGGCAATAGAAACAGCAAAATTAATGCGCTGGATTGATAAAGACATCAAGCTCATTGCCAGCGGTTCAAGCAATTACGATGCCGACTGGAATAAATGGAACCGGACAATACTGGACGAAATGTATAACTACATCGATTACATCTCTCTTCATCATTATTCGCACAACACCTCAGATTACTACACATATCTGACAAATACTATTGAAGTAGAGAACTACATCCGTATTGTAGAACAACAGATAAAGGAAGCGAAAATGAAGAATCGTTCTTCCAAAGATGTTTTTATAGCTTTCGACGAATGGAATGCATGGACTCGGACATTCGGAGGTACTGACAATACCCTATCGGAAATATATGATTTACAGGACGCTCTTATTGTAGCGCAATACCTTAATATATTCTTACGTACTTGCGACATTGTCAAGATGGCCAATATGGCGCAATTAGTAAATGTCATTGCTCCGATGCGTGTTGACAATGATAAATTATGGAAGCAAACCACTTATTACCCACTCTATCTTTTTGCCAATAATTGCCGTGGAAAAGCACTGGACATATACATAAAAAGTCCGGCATATTCTACTGATAAATATAAAGAAGTTCCTTATCTGGACGTTTCATCCACTTATGAACCTTCACGGAACGAAGTAGTGATCAATGTCGTTAACCGTAATAAAGACAAAGCTATTACAGTTGATATCCTTTCTCAAACCGGCTCTTTCGATAAAAAAGCGACAGCCAATATTGTATCAGGAGCAAATACAAATATTACAAACTCTGTAAACGAACAGAACGTTGATATAAAGAAAGAAGAAATAAAAACTTCCGGTGAGAAAATAACATATTCATTTGCTCCGCGATCATTCACACAGATTATTGTAAAAGTAAAGTAATCCTCTTTCACAAAATGACATCATTCTTTATAAGATTGTCATAACATACAAAGGCTGAATCAAACTAGGATTTTTGATTCAGCCTCAACTATTTGAATATATACTTTCCTTGCTGTATTACTCCGTAACCAGCGGACGTTTACGCCAGTCATCCTTCACATAGCTGTCGGGATAGACTGTTTTATCTTTTAACTCACCACCTTTCAGGCGTATCCAGGAAGTAAAGGTACGTTCCCCCTCCTTCAACACAATTACACGTGCACCGTTAGATAGATGGTTATATTCCGTATTACCACCCGTGAAACGTCCATAAGCCAGTACGATACCTTTCCACATGACTGAATAGTCATTATCATGGTCATGTCCGACAAAAGTACCCATTACATCACCTGCTTCCTTCATAGCGGCAAACATACCGGTATTAATAGCAGCTGAACAAGCTTTCTCCATACGCGTACCATAAAGGATGGCGTTCTCATCAGAAGCTGCTTCGTTGTATTCGGACAGCGGGATGTGGAAGAATGCCAAAGCAGGCAAAGGCTTTCCGTTATTCTTAGCGGTAAAAGCTGCACTTTGTTGACGATACCAGTTCACCTGATCAAAGGTAAGCCAGTCATACCCTTTCACATCCGGTAATTTGGAGTACGAGTGAGAATCCAGGCAATAGAGCACTGAAGCATCTTTCTTACCATCCGAAGATTTCACGGTGAGGACGTAGTCGGGAGACTCAACACTACCACGGTCGGGCTGGATGTTGTAAGGCATGGAACGGATTATATCGTATAATTCGGCACGCGTTTTGCCTTGTTCGTTATCATGGTTACCGAAAGTCACGACAAAAGGTATCTTACGGGAGGAAGCACAATCAAGTACGGCTCGCATGGCTGTATCAGCAGGCGGTGCATAAACTACATCTCCGGTAAAAACAATCAAATCGGGACGTTCGGCATCCAGAACTTCATTGATACGCTTCAAGGCAATGGCTGAAGCTGGATTGTGATACTGAAAATGGATGTCGGTAAACTGGACGATTTTAAACTCTCCGTTCTTGTTAAACTTTAAGGGGGCAACCTGTGCCTGGCAGAACAGAACTGTCAGAAAAGCCAGACAAAGGGTTAAAGAAATTCTCTTCATGTTGTTAGTAATTAGTTTTTAGGTAGTTTATTAGGTTGAAATCAGTATTATTCTTTGGTTATCAAAACTGTTGCATAAGCTGAGATACCTTCTTCGCGACCGGTAAAACCAAGCCTTTCCGTAGTAGTAGCTTTGATGGAGATGTCGTCTTCATCTATTCCCATTACTTTGGCAAGCGTCTGCTGCATGGCGGGAATATGGGATTTCAGTTTGGGGCGTTCCGCACAGATGGTTGCATCAATGTTGCCCACGGAATAGCCTTTGGTTGCAATCAGTTCTACGGTTTTCTTCAGTAATATTTTGCTGTCTATGTCCTTGAACTCTCCTGCGGTATCGGGAAAATGATAACCGATATCACGCATATTGGCGGCTCCCAGCAAGGCATCGCAAATGGTATGAATCAGCACGTCGGCATCCGAATGTCCGAGTAATCCTTTCTCATGCTCCAGGCGGATACCGCCTAACCAGAGTTCACGTCCTGCCACCAACTGGTGTACATCGAAGCCAAAGCCTACACGTATTTTCATATCGTTCTTCTTTTATTTTATTGGATGAATGCACGAAAGTACGGAAAAAAAAGCAAGTGGGGAATAAAGACAGAACGCAAATTACACAAATTACGCAATTTTTCGTCTTATATAAGGCAACCGATAGGGGCCTGAAAGAAATTGCGTAACCTGTGTAATTTGCGTTCTATTCCGTATTCCTTATGATTTACGGTCTATCCGGCAGTTGGGACAGCAGGTCTTTGTAGAATGCCCTGACGTCCTTCCAGTGATAGAAAGGAGCGATGTCGGTCTTCACCGGGATACTCACTTCTTTCTCGTTCAGCATGAACTTCACGATGATATCGTCTGCACTGCCTTTCTTACGGAAGAAAACAATCTGCACATTGGCAGCCATAGGCACCATTTTGAAGTTACACCATGCCTGATAGAATTTAGCCGGATCAGACTCTTCATTATAACAGTTCTCCAGTCTCAGCAAGCCTACCAGAGGAATAACATTACCGTCGTGTCCGAAGCGGAAAGTGGCCGAGTTTGTACCGGAGGCAATCGCCGCGTCTGCCGAGTCCATGATATTCTCAACCAGAGATTTAGCGTTTGCCAGCATCAGTCCGTTCGTCATGGGCGAAGGGCCGTCGCATACATAGTTCTTATAGTTATGTATCTGCCAGATATCAAACAATTCCTGCTTCTCAAAGATATCATAAAAACAAACCTCCGGTTCCACGTTCTGCATATCAGAAGCAACCCAATACAGACCGCGCATCAGTTCTTCAGGATTCACATTCTTACGAATATACTCTTTGCTATTGAATAGTGTATTCATCAGACGTTCCGGACGGACATGTTCTTCTTCGAACTTACGGAATTCCTCATACCAAGGCCCTTTGCGTGAAGTAAACTTCATAGCTTCCTGTGTATGGAAATTTAGGTAATCCATATATTTATTGCTGGATTCGCGCTCAATCCGCATCTTCGGATTGAATTCCTTCAGACGTTCGCAGAATGCATCCATGCTGAGCACGCAACGGATAACTACGGTAGAGCGGGCAGACATTTGCGGTTCGCCTTTAAATACTTCAGGGAATGCCTGATACATACGTTCGGCAATGCCTCGTTGTTGCTTCACTCCTACCGGACTGAGGTCGCCGCCGTGTCCTTTGGCATCTGCCCAGACAATGTCCAGACGTTTACGGACATCTTCGCCCAAATCGGTTAATGCTCCGGCTGCATGGGCTTTCTCAAAGACTTCCATCACGCGGACGTAGTCTTCATCCGCAATTAGCCAGCGGGAACCATGACGGCCATAGTGACTGATATAGAACGGTTCATAACCTTTCGGAGCCTTGGTCTGGACGCCCGAAGGACCGGGGTAAGCGTAATATACACCACCTGTCGTTGCAATATCATTGAAGATTTCTTCGCGTGTGGCTTGTGCATATAAGCCTTGCACAGCCAAAGCGGCTAACAGGACGATTGAAAAAAGAGTTCGTTTCATTCTCATAAACAAGTTGTTATTTTTAATGTATTTATTATTGTATTAGTAAAAACGTTATAGTAATGAACTAATGCTGATAATGATTTAGGCGCGGATTACGCGGATTACACGGATTAATGGCTGCGCTATCACACTATA